>OBVF01000001.1_pt1 | contig 718559 bp, 566 predicted proteins | sample 1476041 | NCBI WGS metagenome assembly OBVF01 (sample SAMEA2579983, study PRJEB22360) | human gut metagenome
GGCATCATTTAGAGGAGTAGTGGATATGAGCTTCTTCCTTTTTAGGCTAGCAAAGATATATGCATGAAGGGAATTGACAAAATTAATCCCCCAAGAATTACAACTGAGCCCGAATCAGCATGTACTTTCTTTGCCTATTGAGTGATTATTCTGTTTATAGAAAGCGAAACTTTAATAAAACTTAAAAATAATACTTCTGTTTTAACCTTCTCATCTTTACGAACTCTAATCTTTAAACGGCGGAACTATTCAACAATAACATCTAATACAAGTCCATTGAATATAAGTAGGTATATAGGTTGCTTTCAGGTTCTTTCAATTTTTTGTGTATTACAACTAACATGCACAACAATGAAGATTAAGGCACAGTCCGGTAAAGTGGTGTTTACCGGACGTGTTCTTGACGAAGAGACCCGCGAACCGGTACCTTATGCTGCTGTTCAGATTTATGTATTGCCCGATAGTACGTTTATTACCGGAGGAGCTACTGGAGCTGACGGTCGTTTCTCTCTTTCTGCTACTGCCCGGAAAGCAGTAAAAATATCCATTCATGTATCTTATGTAGGTTATACGGCAATAGACCGTACACTGAATTATAGTGACAGGAAGATCGGTGACATATGTCTGGCTCCCGATGGGTTTATGCTCGAAGAAACTGTTATTACGGGCAAGGCTCCGATGGCAGTTACAGAGAATGATACGACAGTATATAACTCTTCGGCTTTTCGTACTCCTGAAGGTTCTATGCTTGAGGAACTTGTGAAACAGTTGCCGGGAGGAGAGATTACTGCGGATGGTAAGCTGATGATTCAGGGAAAGGAAGTGAAAAAGATACTGGTGGATGGTAAGGAATTCTTTTCGGATGACCCACAGGCAGCATTGAAAAATCTTCCGGTGGAAATGGTGGAGAAGTTGAAAGCATACGAACGGAAGTCTGATCTGGCGCGTCTTACAGGAATTGATGATGGTGAGGAAGAGATGATTCTCGATCTCTCTGTGAAGAAGGATATGAAGAAAGGTTGGATGGATAATTTTCTTGGTGGTATGGGAAGTAAAGAACGTTATGAAGTGGCGAATACGATGAACCGTATTCGTGAGAACTCCCAGCTCACAGTGATTGCTAATTGGAACAATACAAATAATCAGGGCTTTTCGGAACTTCAGCAACAGTCATCCAATGCCACTGGAAATACCCGTGGCAGGGCAGGAATGGGGACTTCCCGTTCATTGGGATTTAACTTCAGTAAAGATTGGGGGAATATTAAATTCAGATCAAATGTACAGTATTCCGGAACGGATCGTGAGGAGGAGAGTAAGACGCTGACCGATAATTTTATGAAAGCGGAAAAGTCTATAACCAACAGTACGAGCAGTAGTCGAAACAGAAATGACGGAGTAACGGGAAATGCCTATCTGGAATGGAAGATAGATACGGTAACCAATCTTATATTCCGTCCTACGTTTCGCTATTCAACGGCCGACCGTAGAGGAGCCAGTTATCAGAAGAGTTGGTCGGGAGAGGAAGAACTGAACGAAAAAGAGTCCTCCAACTGGTCGGAGAGTTCGCAATACAGTCTGGCATTGATGTTGCAGGTGAACCGTAAACTGAATACCAGAGGGCGTAATGTTGCTTTGAAACTGGATTATGGTACAAATGCTTCTACATCAGATCGTTTGAATTATGCCACCACCCGTTATTTTAAAACCGGTACGGAGAAAATATTGAATCAGAAGATTGATAATAAGACGGATGGGGATAATTATCGTATTCAATTGGTATATGTAGAACCGTTACCTTGGGCACACTTTCTGCAACTTCGTTATAGTTATCAGCATCGTACATCGAACTCTGATCGTAAAGCTTATAACTGGAATAAGGAATTGGAAGATTTTACAGAAGATCCGGATACGCTGAATAGTAACTGTTTTGAGAATCAATATTCCAATCACCTCGTTAATCTTTCGGTCCGCACTACACAGAAAACGTATAACTATAACGTAGGGGTTGATCTTGAACCACAAAAGTCCGTTAGTGATAGTTATGTATTGGATGTATTGAAATACAGTCTCCCCCGAAGTGTACTCAATTTCTCACCGACCGTTAGTTTCCGGTATAAGTTTTCCAAACGTACGCGTTTGCAAATAACGTATCGTGGAAAGAGCCGTCAACCTTCTGTCCGTGATTTGCAACCTATTTCTGATCAAACTAATCCGTTGAATATCCGTATGGGTAATCCTTCGCTGAAACCATCGTATACCAATACTTTCAATCTTAATTATAATTCTTATAATGTGAAGTATCAACGCAATATGGTGTTGCAACTTACCGCTGAGAATACGCTGAACAGCGTCACTAATCAGGTTACTTATGATAGTGAAACCGGTGGACGTACTACTATACCAGTCAACATGAACGGTAATTGGGAAGCACAAGGCTCTTTTTCACTGAGTACTCCTTTCAAGAATAAGAATTGGTTGGTACGTACGTATTCCCAACTTCGGTTTAGTAATAAAAACGGATATACTACGCTTAATAAAGAAGAGCCGCAAAAGAGTTCTGTCCGCCATCTGACAGTACGCGAGAGACTTAATCTTACTTATCGAACCAAACAGATTGAAATGGGTGCCCGGGGTTCTGTTGTCTACAATAACTCATACAATAATGTGAAAAGTATTCGTACAGAAACCTTTAACTATCAGGCGGGAATGAATGTACAATGCTATCTTCCCCGGGGTTTTGAAGTGTATAGTGATGCTGTGTGGAATCTGCGTTCGGGATACGGGCAAAACGAGGGCAATGATTATCTGATGTGGAACGCACAACTCTCCAAATCTTTTTTCAAACGGAAACAGCTGTTGTTGCGATTCAAGATTTATGATATTCTGCAACAAGAGAATGCACTGACACGTACTATCACAGCAACTTCCATACGGGACACTGAGTCCAACGTATTGGGGAGTTACTTTATATTCCATGTTATCGTGAGGATAAATAAGATGGGCGGTAAAGTGAAGCGTAAGTAACTCAGTCCTTTATTTTTCCGTTTCAGTCTCCAATATTCCGTTTCGGTATATCTCTTCCTTTTTTTCAGAAAACTAACTTGTACGTTTGCTCCCAAAATGTGTAATCAATGAATATGAAGGAGTTAATGTATCTTTTCCTCACTGTCACCTTTCTGGCTTCGTGTAGCACAGAGCAGAAAAGTAAAAAAGAGGAAGCTATGCCAGTGAGAGTGTTTTGTGCCGAACGGGCAGTTAGTGAACCGGACAGAGAATTTACTTTCCTGTCTCAACCGTTTAAGTCTACCGAGCTTTCTTTTCGTGTAGGTGGTCCTGTATTGAATTTTGATGTCAGGTCTGGTCAGTTTTTCCGTAAAGGACAGGTGATCGCTTCTATTGACGACCGCGATTTTAAAGTACGTAAAGAGAAAGCGGAAGCTGTGTATCAACAGGCAGAAGCAGAATATATGCGAATCGCTGCATTGTATGAGAAAGAAAATATCTCAGCCAGTACTTATGAGAAAGCAAAAGCAGATTGTGCCATAGCCCGTGCCGCATACCAAACGGCAGCCAATGAATGGGAGGACACCCGTCTATATGCCCCTTTTGACGGATATATCCAGACGGTGAATATAGAGCGATATCAGGAGGTACGTGCTTCGCAACCTGTGGTCAGTTTTATAGATCTTTCACGTCTGAAAATAGAGGCTTATATCCCTGAAAATATGGCTGTTATTCTGCAAAAACAACTTGCTTTCTCCTCGGGTAGCGGGTTAAAGTTCCGCTTTGATGCATTGAAAGATAAAGTTTATACTACTACAGATGTAGAAGTATCTAAAAGTACAACTTCCAATAATCTTTCTTTTCTGTTAACAGCTGTTCTCGATAATCAGAATAATGAATTATTGGGTGGTATGAGTGGTACACTAACAATCACACTTCCTGGTGATTCAACAGTAGAAAAGAAATCCGTTTTTATTCCTCAATTGGCAGTGTGTCATCGCCCTACGACAGGAACTTTTGTGTGGAAACTGACAGAAGATAACCGGGTAAAGACTGTTCCTGTGAATATAGGGGATTTAAAGAATGATAACAAAATAGAGGTTGTATCAGGACTTTCTGTGGGTGATATAGTAGTACTGAGCGGACATGGGTTTCTTTCGGAGGACCGAGAGGTAAGCGTTATCAAATAAACAAAGAGGTATGAAAAAAATTGTAGCATTCTTTTTAAAGAATCGTGCTTTTGCAATGCTGATTTTGTTTTTGGTATTAGCGGGAGGGCTTTATTCGTATTTTAAAATGGGTAAACTGGAAGATGCGCCATTTACCATTAAGCAGGCACTTGTGACTACTGCTTATCCGGGTGCATCACCTCATGAGGTACAGATACAGGTAACCGACGTACTTGAAGAGGCTATTCAGTCGTTGGGCGAACTATATTATCTGAAAACGGATAACCGTGCCGGATTATCAAAAATTACCGTGTATGTCAAGAAAGAAATTCGTGCAGACGAGATGCAACAGTTGTGGGATAAGCTTCGTCGTAAAGTGAATGATGCACAGTCCAAGCTTCCTGCGGGTGCTGCTACTTCGGTCGTGAACGATGACTTTGGAGATGTTCTTGGAGTATTTTATGGCTTATATGGCGAAGAGCATTCGTATCGCGAACTGGAAAATCAGGCTAAAAACATAAAAAACGAATTGCTTAAAATTAAAAATGTAGCTAAAGTAGAAGTTTTTGGTATTCAAAATCCTGTAATCGAGGTGTTGGTACAGCCTTCATTAATGGCTCAGACGGGCATAACAACAGCGGATATAATCCGTGCGTTCGATAAACAAAACAAGGTTGTGGATGCAGGGGCTGTTGAGAATGGGAATAATCGCCTTCGTATTGAAGCACGTGGTAGTTTCACTAATTTAGCAGAGATTGAAAATATGACAATAATTTCCGGAACCGGAGAATACTTTCGGTTGAAGGAGGTGGCAAATGTCAGTGAAGAATATATGCGTCCGGCACGTAATCTGATGAAGATTAATAATACGCCTGCCTTGGGTATTGCTATTTCTACCGTAGCGGATGGCAATGTGGTCGACATGGCTGCTCTTGTAAAGAAGACAGTGGAACGTATCAATACAGAGATGCCTGATGGATATAAACTGACACCAATCTATGATCAAGGCTATGAATCTGCCGTCGCTAATGATGGTTTCATTCTGAATCTGATTATTTCTGTTATTACGGTGGTGGCAGTGTTGCTTTTCTTTATTGGTTTCAAGAATGGGGTACTGATAGGGAGCGGGCTGGTGTTTTCCATTTTTGCAACCCTCATTTATATGCATGCTAATGGTATCGCCCTGCAACGTATGTCTCTTGCAGCTATTATCATTGCTATGGGAATGCTTGTAGATAATGCCATTGTGGTATTTGATTCGGCGTTGATGAATATGGAACGGGGAATGCGGAAACGAAATGCCATAATGAAAGCGATATCCGATACGGCCATACCTTTGCTTGCTGCTACGGTGATTGCCATTCTGACATTTATGCCGGTTTATCTTTCTCCTGATATTACGGGAGAACTGCTTTCGTCTCTTTTCATTGTAATAGCAGTATCATTGCTGTTTAGTTGGGTATTTGCTATTACGCAAAACGCGCTTTTTATCGAACAGTTTGTGAGACGCCCTCGTCCCGAAGAACTGAAAAGCGAACTTTATCAGGGGAAAGTGTACAATTGGTTCCGGAAGATGTTGGAATGTACCCTTCGGCGAAAGTATCTTCTGTTGGGAGTAATGGTCGGTTTGTTATTCCTTTCAGGGTGGGGATTTCATTTTATCCCAAAACGATTTACGCCTCAACTCAATAAGCAATATTTTACGATTGATATGTGGATGCCCGAAGGGACGAAAATAGAGCAGATGGAAGCTGCTACTAAAGATATATCCGACTTCTTGGAAAGCTTTGAAACAACCCGGCAGGTATCTACATTTATCGGTCAAACCCCTCCGCGTTTTTATTTGGCTAATACGTCTTTTGGTCCTCAGCCCAATTATGCACAGTGTATTGTTGAAGCACGTTCTCCGGAAGAGGCACGTGAGTTGCAGGCAGTACTTCGTGATACGGTAGGCAGGCAATTCCCGGAGGTCTTTATGAGAGTAAACCGTTTTGAACTGAGCACAGTGCCACAGGCATTGATAGAAGCCCGTTTCTGTGGTCCGGACGAAGCAATACTGGATTCATTGACAGAGTTGGCGCTTGGTGTGATGCGTCGTAATCCGAAAGTTGCGAATGCCCGTAATGAATGGGGAAATATGGCCATGATGGTGCAGACAGATTATGAACCGGTACAAGCGGGTCAGTTGAATATTGGTAAAGATAACATGATGGAGGCAACAAAAGCGATTGGGGATGGAGTGTCGGTTGGTATTTATCGTGACAATGAGAAAAAAGTACCGGTTTTGCTGAAGTCGGACATGTCCCGTGAAATGAACCTTGATCAATTGGGAGATCTTGCTGTATGGAACGGAATCCACTCGGCTCCATTGGCACAGGTAACCAAAGACATCCGTATCGGCTGGGAATATCCTTTGATACGTACCTACAACCGGCAACTCTCTATGGCGGCCATGTGTGACGTGCAACCGGGACATACCATGGCGGAAGTGCATGCTGAAATAAAAAACGAGATAGAGAAGATACAGCTTCCGGAAGGGTACACTTTCTTTTGGGATGCACAATACAAAACTCAGAAAGAAGGAATGGCTGCATTAACGAAGTTCTTTCCACTGGCATTATTGTTATTGATTCTTATTTTGGTAGCCCTGTTCCGCAACTATCGTCAGCCATTGATCACTTTCTTGATTTTGCCGCTTTCAGTAATAGGAGTCGTATTTGGTCAGCTGGTGACAGGGACGGAATTTGGCTTTTTCAGTATAGCAGGATGGTTGGGATTGTTGGGTATGATTATTAAAAATGTGATTGTATTGCTGGATGAGGTAAATATTCAGCTTCGTACCGGAGTAAAACCATATACAGCTATTATTGAATCTACCGTGTCACGTGTACGCCCGGTATTGATGGCAGCGGTAACGACCATACTGGGTATGGTGCCACTTCTTTTTGATGTAGTATTTGCAGGTATGGCTGCAGCTATTGTGTTCGGACTGACATTTGCTACATTACTTACTTTGTTTATTACTCCAGCGTTGTATGCTGTATTTTATAATGTAAAAAAGGAATTATGAATATAGAAAAGAAAGTGTTTCAGTTAATAATATCGGCAATGTTTTTTGTTGTTCCCGTTTATGGGCAGCATAGCGAGTTACTGAGTCAATATCGTAACCGTGCTTTGCAATATAATCAGGACATGAAAGCTGCCGAAAAGAATATTGCTTTAAGTAAAGAGTTGGAGAAATCTGCTAAAACAGAATATAAGCCAAAACTTTCTGCCGGAGCAAATTTCAATTATACAGGTAATCCGATAGAGCTTTCATTAGATTTACCTTCTCTGGATAATCCACTCCAATTTGAAGGGCGACACATGAAATATGGAGCTTCCGTTTCACTGGCTCAGCCGTTGTACACCGGAGGACGTATCCGCGAAGGAGTGAAAAAAGCAGAGGCAGAAAGTCGTCTGGCTCTTAATCAATCGGAGATGATAAAGTCTGATATTAGTTATGAAGCAGATTTGCGCTATTGGAGTACGGTGGCGCGTAATGAGATGGTAAAGGTTACCCGCCGGTTTACCGGCGCGGTAGAAGAATTAACCAAGGTGATACGTGAGCGGGTAGAAGTACAACTGGTAGATCGTAATGACTTGCTGATGGCAGAAGTTAAATTGAACGATGCCCGTTATCAGTTAATGCAGGCAGAGAATAACTACGAGGTGGCACGTATGTCGCTCAACTCTTTTATAGGAGTTGATTATGATTTAGTGATACCGATTGATACATTGGTATCTCCGATCCATGAGGTTGGTAGTTTGCCTGCCTATATGGACCAGGCAGGTAATAATCGGCCGGAATTACGTATGGCACAAGATAAGATTTCGATACAGGAATCAGCACATAAGCTCAATCAGTCGCAATTCCTGCCACAGTTCTATGTGGGGGTAGATGGTAGTTATAGTTCTCCGGGATATAATTTTAAAGCAGATCTTGATCCTAATTACGCTGTATATGCTAAAGTCAGTATTCCTTTATTTGAATGGGGAAAACGTCGTAATGAGAAACGTGCAGGAGAGTATCGGGTAGCTATTGCAAGAGAGAATTTTAGTAAGGTCAAAGATGTGGTGAGCCTTGAAGTGCAATCGGCTTATTATAATTATGTACAGGCTGTGGAGCGGGTGACACTCACAGAGAACTCTCTGATAAAAGCCCAGGAGAACGAAGCTATGGCCCTGGAACGTTATCGTGAAGGCAAGATGTCCGTTGATGGTGTATTGGATGCACAAATGTTTCATCAGACGGCACAAATGAATTTTGTACAGTCGCGCCTGACGGCTCAGATCAGTTATTCGGCATTTGTACGGGCATTGGGATTGTTATCAATATAAATGTTTATCTTTGTACTTATATAATTATTCCTGTGTTTTATGAGAACTTTTCATCCCCGATATGTCCGGTTATTGAATGTCCTGCTTTTCTCCGGGTTAGGATGTTTCTCGTATTTGCTGCTGGCACTTTATTCGGATTTACCTAAACGTGACGATCTGGATTTTACTTCATTGGGCTTTATCATTGGCGTAATGCTGGCTTTCAATGCAATGGGCTTCTGTATTATTCTGGTAGACTCATGGTTAAAGCGCGGATTTCTTTTCTTTGTTGAAAAGCGTAGAAGAGTATTACTGTATTATGTCGGATTGGGGATATTATTATTTCTTTTGAACTATCTGTTGTTCGTAGGTCTGAAGTGGATGGCGGATGTCGATCGCCTGTTTTATATTCGCTGGTCCGGTATACGGTTACTTTTACTTGTTTGGTTGGTAGAGATGGTGATTATCGGATTGACGGCAACTAATAATTTCTATCGGCATACCATTGTACTTTATAAGCGGAACAGAAGTTTGGAAGAAAGTTCTATCGAAGCACAGTATCAGGCTTTGCAAAGCCAGCTCAATCCACATTTTCTATTTAATAGCCTCAACACATTGATTTCTGAAATAGAGTATAATCCTCAAAATGCCGTACAGTTTACACAACACCTGTCCGATGTGTATCGTTATATTCTTCAATGCCAGCAGCAGCGCCTCACAACGTTGAGTGATGAGTTGGAGTTTCTTAATTCGTATATTTTTCTGCATCGTGTCCGTTTGGGCGATTGTATCTGTGTAGATTGTCGGTTGGATGAATCATTGTTGGAAAGTAAATTGCCTCCACTGACACTTCAACTACTTGCCGAGAATGTAATAAAGCATAATATGATTTCTATTCGTAATCCTATGGTTATTTCTATTACTTATTCAGAGGCAGAAGACCGGTTGGTGGTGTGCAATAGCCTTCGTCCTAAAAAGTCTGTACAGTCCTCAGGCATAGGATTGAGAAATTTATCTTCTCGTTATCGTCTTATATGTGGAAGAGAGATAACTATTGAACATACATCCGATTTATTTTTTGTTAAAATACCATTGTTGCATGAATAACCCTATTGTCCGGGCAGCTATAATTGAAGATGAAATACCTGCTGCCCGTTTACTGAACAGAATGCTGGCAGAACTTCGTCCGGAATGGGAGATACTCTTGTTGCCTGGCAATATTGAAGAGGCTGTGGAGTGGTTTGGTGAGAATCCACATCCCGATATTCTTTTTTTGGACATTCAGTTGATGGATGGTAACTCTTTTCTTTTTATAGAAAGAGCTTCTCCCCAAAGTATGATTGTGTTTACAACGGCTTTTGATACTTATGCCGTTCGTGCTTTCACTGTCAATAGCATCGATTATTTATTAAAGCCGATTCACCGGGAACGTTTAGCCGATACTTTGGATAAATTTGATACTTTACACAGTCGGTATCCTGAGAATGAATTTAGTCATCAGAATGAAATGCTGGAAGTGTTACGTACTCTTTCAAGTCCGGTGAAACGCTATCGTACCCGTTTTCTTATTTCAGTGGGCGAAAGACTGATAACACTTCCGGTGAGTGATGTGGCCTATTTCTATTCGGAGAACCGGGTGACATTTGCCGTTACCCGGCAAGGGAGGGAATATATCGTAGATTTCTCATTGGATAAATTGGGAGAACAATTGGATCCGGATAACTTTTTTCGTACTAACCGGCAGACGCTTGTAGAAATAAATGCTATCCGTAAAATAGAGCCTTATTTTCAAAACAAAGTAGTGGTAGAGGTCGTTCCCCCATTCAAAGACAAAATATTGGTAAGTAAGGAGAAGATAGCTTCATTTAAGGTTTGGCTCAATTATTGACTCTTGTTTCTACATTTATGATATAAAATTGAAAGCCTTTGCGACAACACTGCAAAGGCTTTTTTCTTTTTTCCGTTAGCTTTGCCGCTGTGATAAAGTTAATTGAGAATTAAAACTATTTTAGAGGATTGAATGATGAATTCTATTACACGAAAAACACCTGTGCTTTGGTTTGCTTTATGTTGTCTGGGAATGAGTGCACAGGCAGCTTCCGGGCTTACTCCCTGGGTCTTGAAAGCAGATTCTTTATTATTATCTTCCGGAACGACGTACCGATATACAGTAGATACTCCCGAGGGGGAGGGACTGGTTTCTACTTTACCTTCCGTTACTGAATTAGTAGAACTCTTTTCCAAGTCGGAAAAAGCTGTTTGCCGGGTGACGGATCTTCATGGTAATATCAAGGTAGATAGAACGCCCTTGGAAGGTGATCGTATGGAGTTAGTTTCTCCACAGGGAAAAGTCACCCGGCGGTGGATGATTGGAATAAGAAATGCTGCCCTTCCGGCACAATTGTTGTTACATCGCGAACAGGCTACAATAAACGCGCCGGGTAACATTTTTCTTGATTTCCGGGCCGGACAGCGAAGTCCGATGGTGAAGGTAGAAATCCGTGTCCCGGCAGGTATCGTCGTGACACTTGATAATACAACCGTGAACGTGATAGGACGTGGGGAGGTATTATTGCGTGATCTGCCTAAACAATCGATAGGGCGTACCGGCACTCACTACTCATATAATAAAGTGGGGAATGTAGCCTTGCGGGATGAAGGTGAGCGGGGAACGGTGATTGTATTTAGTGGTCTTGATTTTCGACCTTCAAATGGTCCGGATCTGCGGATCTGCTTTCGTGGAGTAGCTCCGGTGCGTAAAGGAATAAATCGCTTTGAAGCTATTTATACAACTTCAAAGCCGGAAGTATTGCAGAGTCCTGTTGCTGTGGCAGATTTGGAAGGCATTACCACTGTTGCTGATCTTGTACGTACTCCGTTGCGTGATTTTACGTATCGTCCCGGACAGGAATATACGTATGCCTCTTTTTCCTGGACTCCCCCTCACAACGCTTCTTCCGTAGAACTGCTTCAATCAGCAGACGGTGGGAATACATGGACAACAGCCCGGGCGGAAGTAACTCCTGATAGTCGTGAGACAGCTGCGAATGGATTGGAACCGAATCGCCTGTATGCTTTCAAACTTCGTGTCACAGGAGGGCAGAATAAAGGAGAATCCAACACTGTATGGTTCTATACCGGACGAAAAGATATCAGAGATTATCGTGTAAAAGGAGATGGAGTAGCTGATGATACGGAAGCTATCAATGAGGCTATTATCAATATGAGCCGTTTGGGAGGTGGTATCCTTCGATTTACCCAAGGAACCTATAATGTACGTACTATCCATTTACAAAGTAATGTGTGGTTGCATCTGGATAGTGATGCTACGATACAGGCATTGCCCGGTGCCGATGCTCCCGAGGCAACCTGGTTTAGTGATCGTGCTTATCGTTCAGGGCTCTCGCCCACAGACCCGCGTCCTTATGCCGACCCGGAAAATTATCTTACGAAGCAAGATGTAGGACATACTTTCTTTCGCAATTGCATGTTCTTTGGAGAACGAATTGACAATGTAAAAGTTGTAGGTACGGGGCGTATTACCGGTAATGGTAATATTGTGACTTCGGATAAAGTGATGAATAATTCTCCGGAGAAACGTAGTGATAAAATGTTTTCTTTAAAACTTTGTACGAATGTAGAGATTGGCGGATGGGATGTAAAGAAAGATATGTGGTATGATCCGGAAAAGGACATACCTTATTATATAGAAGGAGATAACAGGTTATATAGTGACAGTACAATGCTGCACATTGATCAGGGAGGGCATTTTGTGTTGTTGGCTACAGGTACGGATGGTATTCATGTACATGATACTTACTTTGCAAAGCATAGTACAAAGAATGCCCGCGATATTTATGATTTTATGGCATGCAATGATGTGACGGTAACAAATATCTACTCTAAGGTAAGTTCGGATGATATTGTAAAACCCGGTTCGGATTGTTCATTGGGCTATACTCGTCCGGCACGCCATTACATGGTGAGAAATATTGTGGGAGATACTAACTGTAATCTCTTTCAGATAGGATCAGAAACAGCAGATGATATTCAGGATCTGTATGTGGATAATATCTATGTGTTGGGTGCTAATAAGGCGGGTTTTTCTATTTCTACCAATGATGGTGGTCATGTGAAGAATGTTTATCTGAATAGCGGTAAAACAGGTCCTATACATTCCCGTTCGGTAATGCGTCGTACGAGAGCCCCCTTCTTTATCTCTATTTCCAATCGTGGGCGTGTATTGGGAGCCGATGTTGCTCCGTTTACTTTCACTGAAAATGGAGTGGTACGTAAGGAACTGCTTGTAACCAATTCTAACATTGGGCAGGTAGAGAATATTGTTATCTGTGGGGTGGATATTGAAGAGGTCTATGGTGGTAGTTCATTTCGTGGCGACCGTTGGAAAGCTTATGACGGTTCACAAAGTAAAGCGACTCCTATTATTGCAGGATTTAAACTGCCTGATTCGGATGTTGTGGAAGGTGGGTTGACATTCCGTCTGCCGGATGGGAACCATACGGGGTACATCAATAATGTGCAATTCCATGATGTGAGTTTGAAAGTAAAGGGAGGATATCCGTCGGAAGATGCAAAAGCATATCCACCGGAGATAGGAGTAGGCCGCTATAATGTAGGAGACCTGAAGATACAGCCGGCGTTCGGATTTTGGGCACGCCATGTCAAGGGCTTCTTATTGAAGAATTGTCGTATTGCTGCCGAACAACCGGATGGACGCTATGCTGTAGTGATGGATGATGTGATAGGAGGTGAGGTAGAAAGTTTGCAGGTGGATAAAGGAATATCAGATAAAGAAGAAGTGAAATTGATAGACTGCGAAGATATAAGACAATGATTTTCTTCTCATCAGAGCGGACCCTTCCTAACAGTATATGTAACGGGATATAACAATATATGTAATGGAACATAATAATATATGTAACGAAGCACTAAGTATTATTACTTAAGTAATACTTCAAATTTAATTCATACTATGATAGCGTTTTATTAAAACGTAAATGATCGCAGATTATCGCAAATTAGAAGGCTTGCTGTACTACTTGAGAGACGATATTCTTTGCGTGAATTTGTGATAATCTGCTGCGTTTCAATGATACTATCATTTAATTAGGATACAGTACTTATTATAATTAATAGTCAAAGAAAATGATAAAGAAGATATATCTCTATTTCAGGCAGAAAGTTGAGAGTTGTAACAGAGCCAGGTGGTATCATATTTTCCTCTTTTGGGGGTTGGGTATCTCTTCTACAGTTTGGTTTCTGGTTCGTGTGGTTCCTAAGCCTTCGCGGGCTACTTATCCTTGTATGCAGGCAGCTGCTCCTATGATGTCTGCTTTCGTCGTCTATCTGTTGTCTTTTACAGGTGCATGGTTCAGCTACCGGAAGATGAAACAGGCATTGCGTGCACGTCATTACCTTTATACAACGTTGTTTTTCTTTTTGTTGACATTTTTCGGAGGTATGATGGCGATAGAGAACAGTGGTGAGATGCTGGCGCAAATCGTTCTTCCTGTTAGTGAACCGAAGATGGCATGGGGAAAGAATAACCCTGTGGGTACGGCAAAAGGAATTTATCCCGGTCGTGTTGTCTGGTCACATGCTCCCGGAGCTGCAACATGGGAGAAAGGTACTGGTTTCTGGTATGAAGATCATTACACCAATCAGTCGGATGCAGATTGGTTAGTGGTGCAGTCTCTTCTTTCTTTGACGGGTGAGAAAAGTGAGAAGAAAGCATGGAATGCTCTGTTTGCCTACTTTAATCGCGAACATGGCAAAGGTGGTAAGGGATATAGGAAAGGGGAAAAGATTGCAATTAAAATCAATCAGAACAATACGTTTTCACATGATGACTCCGAAGAACTGAACGCTTCTCCGCATCTTGTGCTTTCCTTGTTGCGTAGCCTGATATACGAGGGAGGGATCCCTCAACAACAGATCACGGTGTTTGATGCGAGTCGCTTTATCACTCATACTTTATTTGAAAAATGTAATACAGAGTTTCCTGATGTAACTTATCTGGATAATGAAGGGGGGGACGGACGGGTGAAATCAACCTATATCTCCGATGCCATTCCATACTCGGTTGATAACGGAAAGCTGGCTCGCGGTCTGGCTTGTTGCGCTATTGAGGCTGATTATCTTATCAATATGGCTTTGTTGAAAGGCCATGGAGGTCAAGGTGTTACGCTTTGTGCAAAAAATTGGTATGGTGTCACTGATATTGATCGCAATTTTCGTAAGAATCAGCATAATAACTTTAATCAGGATCGTGGCGGACGTCCGCGATATATGACGTTTACTGATTATATTGCTCACAAAGATTTAGGGCAAAAGACCATGCTTTTTCTTATTGACGGGCTTTATGGATCAGAAAAGGTGAATGGGGCTCCTTCTGGAAAATGGAAGATGGAGCCTTTTGGAGGCAATTGGCCCTGTTCTTTATTTGCTTCGCAAGATCCTGTAGCAATTGATGCTGTAGGTATTGATTTTCTTAGTACGGAGTTTCCACGGATGGCAGATGTGAATTACTGTGATATGTATCTTGTGGAAGCAGCATTGGCAAATAATCCGCTATCCGGCACTTTCTATGATCCCGAACAGGACGGAACAGGTGTACATAGTCTTGGTGTATTAGAACATTGGAATAATCCTACAGATAAACAGTATAGTCGTAATTTAGGACAAAAGAGCGGAATTGAACTGGTATATAAGAAGAAATAAGTGTTTTTATTGATGTATGAGACGATTTCTATAGTATTTGAATGAATACTTAAAATCGTCTCTTTTTTATATAACTACTTTTGTGACGTAACAAAGTGAGAATTTAATGTATCTGATAATATGAAAAAGATAAAAAACTGGTTTTTTAAAACCTGTCCCCGAAGTGGACGAATTGTTGGTATTAATAAAAAGAATGTGGTTCTTAAAATTTGCTTCCCATTAATGGGGTTAACGGCACTAATCTGGTTTCTCATTCGAGTAGTACCTAAACCTTCACGTATTGCTTATCCTTGTCAGCAAGTGGCAGCACCACTGGCTTTTTCTTTTCTGGCTTTTTTCAGTAGTACATTAGTAGGGTGGGGAGCTTGGAAGAAATTTCTTCAACTCCGGAATTCACGACATTTCTATAAGGGGCTTGCCGTACTTTTTGCCGGTGTTTTACTTTCAGGCACATTTTATATAATGTCGGTAGATAATTCTTTGTTCGGACAGGCGGTTGGCAAGCAGATAGACAATGGTTCGGATATGGGGACTTTTACTCCGACAGATAAACCCAATGCACCAATGGGAGTGGCACGAGGCATTCACCCGGGACGTGTGGCTTGGGCGCATGATCCGCAGGCAGCGGTTTGGGATGGTAAACACGGACTATATTCGGATGCGGATAATAATAGTCAGACCCGTGTGTGTGACATGATGGAGGGAGTCATCATCTCTTTGACCCACCAAAAAACAATAGACCGTGCCTGGGATGAACTGTTCCGTACCTTTAATAAGAAAAAAGGTAAGGGAGCTACAGGATATAAAGAAGGAGAAAAAATAGCTATAAAAGTAAATCTGAATGATAATGGCGGAAGTAATATAATAGATGCTACTCCACAGTCTGTCTATGCACTTCTGCATCAGTTGGTCGATATAATGAACGTACCTCAGCACTGTATTACAGTATATGATGCACAGCGTCGTGGTATCTCTGCCATTTATACTTACCTGCAACCGGTTTATCCCGATGTAGTCTATCAGAATTGGGGAGGTTTCGTACCCGATGTAATTCGCTATTCAAGTGAAATAACCGATCCGGGTGCAATGAGTCTGGCACGTGCTGCCTATGAGGCGGATTATATGATTAATATGGCATTAATGAAGCGTCATTCCCGTCCTACCGATAATTGGAAGGACAGTGCAGGGCAGACGGGAATAACAGCTACCGGCAAAAATCATTTTGGTTCCATTGGCAATGTTTCTCCTTTGCATCTGTCTATCCGCGATTGGTCTAAGTTTCGGGGAATGGGAACATATAACAGTATTGTTGATTTGATGGCACATGAACGTTTGGGGGGAAATACACTTGTATACATTGTAGATGCTATGTACGTGAATCCTATTCATAACGGACGTGCTGTTCGTTTCAAACGTGCTCCTTTTAACGATGGATGGACATCAAGTTTTCTGGCTTCTAATGACCAGGTAGCTATAGAGTCGGTAGTACTGGACTTTATACGTTCGGAAATGCCTGTTGCAGCCAATGCGGATAACTTTATGCATGAAGCGGCCAATATAGGCAATCCTCCTTCAGGAATTAGGTATGAAGGCCGGGCACAGAAGAGTTTGGGAGTACATGAACATTGGAATAACCCGGACGATCGTATGTACTCACGTAATCTGAAAACAGGCAAGGGGATTGAGCTTTATCGTGTCCCTCTGGATGCAGAACGTCCCGCTATTGAATATTTTTATTCCGACCGTATTTCTAAAATAGAAGATCAATCTGTTACTCTGTATTGGAAAACATCAAATGGGGAAGAAGTATTGCTAAATGGAGAGGCAGTAGCTGCCAATGATTCTTGCGTGGTGAGACCGGAGACGTCATTAATGTATGAACTGGCTGTGAAGAAAGGCGGTACAGTACAGGCGGTACAGAAACTGGTTGTCAGGAGTTTTACAGATGTGCGTTGTTATGATGTGAAAGAAGCACAAACCGAGGGTTCTGCCATTGTTGAGGCCGAAGGCTTTGCTGAGTTTCGTGGTGAAAAAGGGAGTTCAAAAGGAGCGTTGACATGGCAGATTGATGTTCCTGCAACGGGAGAATATTATTTGCTGTTTTCTTATTCGGGCGGTAGTCCGGTACCTTCCTACCTGTATCTTAACAATCAGCTGGTAAGTGAGAATATCGGTTATTTAGCTACGTCGGGTAGTAAAAAAGGAGAGTTTGCTTTTCCGGTGACATTGACTGCCGGGAAGAATTCTATGAAGTTAGAACATCTGGGAAAGCGTAGCAACCGTATTTATTCGGTAACGGTAGCAAGGGAGAAGAAGCCAACAATCCCATAAACTAAAGAACTTGTAAACTAAAAACTCATAAACTAAAAATTCACAACTTATGACGACAAAAAGACTCTGTATTTTTCTATTCACGATGCTGTTCCTGATTACAGGTGCATCTGCAGAAACTTTTAATGTGAAAAAATACGGTGCCCGTGGTAACGGGAAGAAGCTGGATTCTCCTGCTATTCAAAAGGCAATCGATGCCTGCCATAAGGCTGGAGGTGGCACGGTACTTGTTCCGGCTGGTACCTATCTTTCGGCTACGATTGTATTGAAAGATAATGTAACCCTGCATTTGGAAAAGGATGCTTTGATTTTGGGTACTACGGATTATAAAGCCTATGACAATCTCGATCCTTTTACAGAAGGCTTGGGCATTGATGTCGGCTGGGCATTGTTGGTGGCTGTTGACGCAAAGAATGTCACTCTTGAAGGAGAAGGCAGTATCGACGGTCAGGGCTCTGCATTAAAAGAAAGACACATCAAAGTAGATACACGTCCCGAAGGTAAGCGTTGGGGACTTCGCCCCTTTTTGCTTCGCCTGGTACGTTGCGAAGGAGTAACTGTACGTGATGTTACTTTGAAGTATGCCGGTGCCTGGACTTCTCATTACTTTCAGTGCCGCAATGTGAAGATAGACAATGTGACGATTCGCAGTTTCGGGGTTGCACACAATGATGGAATTAATATCGACGGTTGTCAGCATGTGCGTATCAGCAATTGTGATATTATCAGTGGCGATGATGCACTTTGCTTTAAGACAACTTCCAGTAAAATGGGATGTGATGATATCGTTGTAGAGAATATGAAGCTCAAAAGTAATCAAGCTGGTATTAAGATGGGGACGGAGTCCATGGCCGGTTTCGAGAATATTCGTATCAGTAATTGTCACATTTATGATACTAAGAATGGGGGTATCAAACTTTTCTCGGTAGACGGAGCTCACCTGCGTAATGTCGAAATCTCAGACATTACTATGGAAGAAGTACGTACTCCGATGCTTTTCCGTCTCGGTGCCCGTTTGAGTGTATTTCGTAAAGGACAGGATACACAACAACCGGTGGGGGTATTTGAAAATGTCACGATCCGGAATGTAAAAGCTGTAGCTGCTGATAAAGCACAACTCACTCCTCCCTCCGGTATTCTTATTACCGGTATTCCGGGACATTACATCACTAATCTGACACTTGAAAATATACAGATTCGTCTGCTCGGTACGGGAACTTCCGAAGATGCTCTCTCTAAAGTGCCGGAGGCAATAGACCAGTATCCGGAAGTAAAAACCTTTGGCCCGAAGATTCCGGCTTATGGTGTTTGGGCACGTCACGTACGCGGATTGAAACTAAAGAACGTAACCTTTGAACTAAAGAATCCCGATGCACGTCCCGAGATCATTTGCGAGGACGGTGATATGGAAATATACAAATAAAGACAAAATACCATGAAAGCAATTTTTTATTCGCTGATTCTCTTTGGTTGTCTGGGATGCCGGGCTGAGAAAGAGTGGACGTTGACGTCACCCGATGGTGCAGTACGGTTTGTTGCAACACAGGTACCGGAAGGTGAGGAGACAACTATACTTCAATATTCCGTTTATTGTGGTGACTCATTAGTGATCAATCCGTCCCGTCTCGGACTGGTGATGGATGGGATAGAATATGGGAAAGATGCGCGCCCTGCAGGAAAAGCAGTAGTGAAAACAATGAATGAACCTTATGAGCTGAAGGCAGGCAAACAACTTAGGACTGTGAATGCTTGTCGGGAGATGACGATTCCCTTTGAGGGTTTTCAGCTGATTGTACGGGCATACGATGATGGTATCGCCTTCCGCTATGCCTTTACACAAGAGGATGACGGGAAGCAACATACCATAACAGATGAGTTAACAGAATTTTCAGTACCTGCCAACGGTAAAGCATGGATTCATCCGTATGACTGGAATGAGCGTCACAAACCAAGTTACGAGCAGTATTCAAAGAACGGAATTGCTATCAATACCGAAGCATCCCATGGTCGTGGCTGGGCTTTTCCGATGCTTTTTAATACCAATGACTGCTGGATGATGATTACTGAGGCTTATCTGGATGGTTCTTATCCGGCTACACATATTGATAACTCGGGAAAAAACAAAGCTTATAAAATACGTTTTCCTGAGATAGAAGAACCTGTTGTTCCAGATGCGGTAGAGCCTGTTTCCACCTTCCCCTGGTATACACCCTGGCGTGCTATTATCGTGGGTAAGGAACTGAATACGGTTTTCCGTACACAGATGGTTTCTCATCTGAATCCGCCGTCAGTGATAGGAGATGATTCCTGGGTATTGCCGGGACGTGCTTCCTGGAGTTGGTGGTATGCTGGTGGAACTACTCGTGATTATAAAACACAAATAAAACATGTAGACTTCAACCATGCGATGGGATGGGAGTATGTATTGATTGATGCCGGATGGCAACGAATGGACAATGGAGGTACGATGGAAGATGTGGTGAAGTATGCCGGAGAAAAAGGAGTCGGTGTCTGGTTGTGGTATCATTCCGGTGCGGGAAGAGAGATGGATAGTATTCCAACGCATCGTCTTATGTCCGATCCTGTATTGCGTCGGGCGGAAATGGAACGTATCAGCAGGCTGGGAGTAAGAGGTATCAAGGTAGACTTCTTCGATACGGATAAACAGCGTATCATACAGCTTTATCCGGCTATACTAAAAGATGCGGCTGAGTTTTATTTACTTGTTGATTTACATGGAGCAACTTTGCCTCGCGGCTTTGAACGGACCTATCCTAACCTGATGACTACCGAAGCAATACGCGGAGCAGAGACGTTAGGACGTCAGGAGCGTTGTGACCGGGCGGCAGAACATAATGCTACAGTACCTTTTACGCGGAATGTAGTGGGGTCAATGGATTATACACCTGTTACTTTTTCAAATAAGATACGGCAGGGAGTACCGGCTATTCGTCAAACAACGGTAGCACATCAGTTAGCACTCGCAGTGGTTTTTGAATCCGGTTTTCAGTGTTATGCAGATAGAATAGAGGCGTATGAAGAATTGCCACGCATGCCCAAACTTTTCTTAAAAGATGTGCCTGCTGTCTGGGATGAAAGTCAGTTGTTGGCTGGTTATCCGTCAGATTTTGCAGTGGTAGCACGTCGTAAAGGAAAAGTCTGGTATGTGGGTGGTATCAACGGGAAGAATGAAGAGCGCGAGTTGGAATTCTCTTTACCGGAGGCTTGTAAGGAGTTGTCCTCTACCTGGATTACTGATGGAAAAGATAAGGATTCTTTCGGAAACGAAGTGATCTCTGTGATAGATGGAAAAGTTAAAGTGAAGTTATTGGCAAACGGTGGGTTTGCGGGAACGATTAGATAATAGTTGACAGTGGACAATTGACAGTTGACAGTTGGCTGCGTTGTCACGCTGCATAGTAACTGTCAATTATCAATTATCAATTGTCAACTGTCCACTGTCAATTGTCCACTGTCAATTGAATTAAATAATTATAAAAATGAAAAGATACATTGTAACCCTTATTCTGTCCATATGGACAGTCGCGCAGCTTGCTGCACAAATAAGCTGGGAGCAGGTGGCGCCCGGTGTTTGGAAAGGAGTTGTAGGAACTCCCGAAAGTTATTCATTGTTGCAAGTAGCAGATGTTACTCCAAAAATGGAAGGTTTCAGCCGTTTGCCGGAGGTAATGTTACCTGCATTTGCCTCTGAAATAAAAGGCAATATTCAAGATGGGCAGACAGCTTTGCGTATTCCCTTACAGAGAAAAGAGCAACTGTATGGTTTTGGACTTAACTTCCAAACTGTACATCAACGTGGTAAAATCCTGAATCTGCATGTAGACCATTACGGTGGTAAGGACAATGGACGTACGCATGCTCCGGTTCCTTTTTATGTTTCCAGCCAGGGCTATGGTGTATTTATTAATTCGGCACGTTATATTACCGTATATGCCGGAAGTGGTGCACTGAAAGACAGTCCCAATGCTCCGGTAGCGAAAGATCGTAATACGGATAAATCCTGGTCGTCACGCCCTTATTCGGATGCGGTTTCTATTCTTGTACCTGCACCGGGGACAGAGATATATCTTTTTGCCGGTCCTACTCCAATGGATGTAGTACGTCGTTACAACCTTTTCTGTGGTGGCGGTACGTTACCTCCACGTTGGGGACTCGGTTTTACGCAACGTACACAAAAACTATACACTGCCGAGCAGGTGAAACAAGAAGCGGATGAGTTTGAACGTCAGGGGTATCCGTTAGACTTTATTGGTTTGGAGCCGGGATGGCAGAGCAAAGCATACCCTTGCACCTTTGAATGGGACGCTACACGTTATCCCGATCCTTCGGGTTTTGTAAAGGACATGCTCGACAAAGGCGTGCGTATCAATCTGTGGACAAACCCGTATGTGTCTCCTGATTCAAAGCTATATAAGGATATGTATCCTGTAAGTGGTTCACATACGGTGTGGTGCGGTATTGTTCCCGATTTGGCTGGTGAGAAAGCACGCTCTTTATGGAAAAATAAACTGAATAAAGAGCATGTAGATATAGGTGTAAGTGGTTATAAAGTAGATGAAGTAGACGGATATGATTATTATCTCTGGCCGGATGTGGCTACTTTCCCATCGGGGGTATCTGCCGAGCAGATGAGGCAAACTTATGGGCTTTGGGTACAGCGTACAACAGCTGAACTCTACAAGGCACGCAATCAACGTACATTCGGTTTGGTACGTGCATCAAATGCTGGAGCATCTTCTATGCCTTATGTTATTTATAATGATTATTATAGTCACCCGGACTTCATTACAGCATTGATCAACTCCGGATATTGTGGTGTGTTGTGGACTCCGGAAGTACGTAGCTCTAAGTCTGCGGAAGATTGGTTACGCCGTTTCCAGTCGGTTGTTTTTTCTCCGATGGCAATGATTAATGCGTGGAGTAGTGGTACGAAACCCTGGACATTTCCGGAGGTTGCCGAACAAGTGAAAGAGTATGCGTTGCTTCGTATGCAGATGATGCCTTACTGGTATACGGAATTTGCGCGTTATCATTTTGATGGTATTCCTCCTTTCCGTGGTATGAGTTTGGAAGCCGGATTCAATCCGGATGCGGCGGTAACAACAGAACTGAAAGAGAAGAGTTTGGAAGATAATCCCTATCTGGAAGCTGTGACTAAAGAAATAAAAGACCAATATATGGCAGGTGAATATTTACTGGTAGCGCCTATGTTTAAGGGGCAGACGGAGCGTAAAGTCGTACTGCCACAGGGTGATTGGTATGATTTTTATACCGGTGCATATGTTGGTAATGGAGAGACAATAACAGTAACTCCGGGACTGGATCGTATTCCTGTATATGTGAAAGACGGAGCTATCATTCCGATGATGGAGCCGATGCTTCATGCACCGAAACCGGGAGTAAAAGTGAACCTGGAAATTCGTCACTATGGGAAAGCAAATGGCTCTTATCGTCTGTATGATGATGATGGTGAAACATTTGATTATGAGAAGGGAGTATACACATGGAGAGATATTAGTGTAGTACGTCAAAAGAATGGTAAAATGAAGGGCACTATCTCGAAGGCTGAAAAGGGAAAACCTGATTCGGTAGGGGAGGTGACTTGGCGATTTATGACAATTGACAATTGATAGTTGACAATTGACAGTTGCTATGTAGATGATAGTGCAGCACATTCCCCTCTGAGAGGGGGTGCCCGAAGGGCAGGGGAGGTGTATCGGTACAATACAGCTCATTTTCAACTTTCAATTTTCAACTGAATAAACTTTTAATTTTCAACTAAAATGAAGAAATACATCTATCTCTTTTTCCTTTTGTCTTTATGCCCTCTGTTAGCCTGGGCAGCAGATGACAATCCTATAGCAAAACAATTATTTAATGTTACCTCCGGTGATCTGAAATTATCTTTTATGGTTGGTACTGACGGCCGCCTTTATCAGCTTGCTTTTGGTGATGTATCTAAAGAGGTAACAGTTCCCGTTAAAATGCCTTCGCGTGAGTGGGAGTTTCTTCCACCTTACGGTAATGGTGTACTGACTGAACCAGCTTTGCAAGCTACTCATGTAGACGGTAATACCTCTACGGAATTGCTCTATACGAATCATAAGACGGAGCAATTGGGTGACGGTATTACACAAACCGTTATTTCTCTGAAAGATCCTGCTTATCCTTTCTCTGTAGATATTTACATCAAGTGTTATGAATCTACCAGTATGATGGAGATATGGAACACAATCACACACAATGAAAAAGGCAAGGTGATACTTTATCGCTATGCTTCTGCATCTCCTGTACTGAAAGCAAAGAATTACCGGCTTACTCAATTCATAGGTAATTATAAACGTGAAGCGACTCTTGCCGAGGAAGAGCTTACTACGGGTATTAAAGTTCTTGATTCCAAGCTTGGTATACGTGCCAATCAGATGCGTATTCCTTCTTTCCTTCTTTCTCTTAATGGTGAAGCAGATGAGAATAAGGGCGAAGTGCTTGCCGGTTCTCTGAAATGGGCGGGTAGTTTTCAGCTTGCCTTTGAGGTTGACTGGAATAATAATCTTCGCGTGTTGACAGGTATCAATCCGGTCGGTTCGCAGTATCATCTGGAACGTGGTGATACTTTCATTACACCTGCTATTCTTTATGCTTACAGTAAACAGGGGAAAGGTGATATTAGTCGTAAATTTCATCGTTGGGCACGTGCTTACGGTATCCGTGATGCGGAAAAAGACCGTCCTGTATTACTCAATAACTGGGAAGCAACTCACTGTACATTTGATGAAGAACGTCTGAAAGGACTTTTTGATGGTGCACGCCAAATTGGTGCCGAACTCTTTTTATTGGATGATGGCTGGTTTGGTAACGGATCCTATTCTCGTGATGACGATAAACACGGTCTGGGTGATTGGGAAGTATCTACAAAAAAACTTCCACGCGGACTCTCTTATATAGCCAAAGAAGCTTTGAAACGTAAAGTTGGTTTTGGTATCTGGCTGGAGCCGGAGATGGTAAACCCACAGAGTGAACTCTATAATAAACATCCTGAATGGATTATTACCCAGCAGAAGCGTGAACCGATTTTGGGGCGTCATCAGGAGATACTCGACCTGACACGTCCTGAAGTGCAACAGTATGAATGGGAGGTGATAGACAAAACACTACGTCCCAATCCGGATATTTCGTATGTGAAGTGGGATTGCAACCGCTATGTGACGCAGCCGGGTTCTACCTATTTGCAGCCGGACAAACAAAGTCATCTGTTGATAGATTATAACTGGGCACTTTACCGGTTGATGGATCGCTTTGCAAAAGGTTTTCCGGATGTGATGGCAATGCTTTGTGCCGGAGGTTCGGGGCGTGTGGATTATGGTTCAATGCAGTATTTTCATAGTTTCTGGCCGAGTGATAATACTGATCCGTTGGGACGTATCAAGATTCAGTGGGGCTTTTCTCACTTCTTCCCGGCAAGTACTATCTCGGCACATGTGACGCGTATGGGTAAACGTCATCTGAAGATGGCGATTGATGTGGCATTAAGTGGCTCTTTCGGTATCGATTTAGCACTGGATAAAGCTACTCCCGAAGAGCGTGAACAACTGGCTGCTGCTGTGAAACTTTATAAAGAAAGTATCCGTCCATTGGTGATGCAGGGTGATTTGTACCGTTTGGTTTCTCCATATGAACAGCCGATAGCATCATTGAGCTATGTCTCCGAAGATAAAGAACGTGCGGTTGTTTATATTTATCAGACAGAAGATGGTAATGTTCCGGCCATTCTATTAAATGGATTGGATGCCAATAAACGTTATCGTATTACAGAAGTGAATCTTCCGAAAGGACAGGGCCTTCCCGGCCGGGGAAGTGCCCTTCGGATGGCACCTTCCCGTTTTGCCGCCCATGGTAAACTCTTCACCGGAGCAGAGTTGATGACAACCGGTATCGCAAATCCGCTCAGTAATCAGTTTGAGAGTGCAGTGATTCTGTTGACAGTGGAGAATTGACAGTTGACAATTGACAGTGGACAGTGGGGCTGCGCTGGGGGGCTATATCTTCCCTGGAAAGAGGAGGGCTCAAAAGGGAGGGGGAGGTACGTCGGCACAAAGCAGTTTGATTGTTACATTATTTATCTTCGATGGAACGCTATTCTTACAAATTTATTTGCGTAATTTGCACAATTGATGTTCCGTTTACATCTTGTAAGGCCTGTTTGTAGTTAACGCCTTGCCTGCATGGAGCCTACGCCTATACTGCATGCAGGCAAGGCGTAGACTGTAAACAGGCAAAGTGGAGACTGGCAGATTGCCTGTTGAATGATATTTATAACCCATTAAATAATAATTATGATGAACAAAAAACTAATCTCTCTATCTTTTTTCTTTGTCCTTGCCGGATTAACCCTTTCGGCACAGAATAAAGACCGTTGGGATATCACTCCCGAAGGCTCTATTCGTTGGCAAATTAAAGAAGACATTCCCCATTATGATCATCTTGAAATGAGTGGACAGCGTCTTTCCGTTGTTCTTCGTTACGGAGTAGATGCCGACCGGGCTTTTCACCTCAATCGCAGCCTTGTCTTTCCTATGCTTCGTATGCAACCCAATAAAACACAAAACAATCTCAAGCAGCGTTTTGAAGTCAATATCCCGGCTATGGTCACTATTGACGATCAGACTTTGTTAAATGAACGCGTCAGCGATATTACCTTCAATGGTATCATGACCGTTCGTAGTTCTTTTGGATATATCCGTAGCCGGAAAGAAGTAGAGAACGCTATTCAACTGACCCGGACTCTGTACCCCTCACCCAATAATGACTATTATTGTGAGGAGTATTCTTTTACCAATGCCGGAGAACACCCTGTTACAATGCGTGTTCCTGAGTGGAAGGTGACGTACAATACTCCCGAGGAAGCCGGAGTTTATGGTGCTTATACCATTGAAGCCTCTCTTTCGAAGAACGGAACTTTCACAGTAGAACCAGGTGGCAAACTCGAGTTCTATGCCATCTTCTCTGGTCGTAAAGCTGGTGATGCAGCATTGGCCCGCATTAATATTGAATCCGAACGTGCCGGACGTCAGGCACTGATCAATCAATGGTGGAACAATCTTGTCCTTGATACTCCCGACCCTGTATTAAATCGTATGTTTGCTTTTGCCAAGCTTCGTGGAGCCGAAAGCATCTATCGTACAAAAGGCGGTCTGATGCATGGTCCCGGCGGTGAAGCATACTATGCAGCCATCTGGGCCAATGACCAGGCTGAGTATATCAATCCTTTCTTCCCTTATCTGGGATATGAAATAGGAAATGAATCTGCTTTGAACTCTTTCCGGCATTTTGCCCGTTTTATGAATGACGAATACCGTCCTATTCCCAGTTCTATTATCTCCGAAGGAGTAGGAACCTGGCATGGAGCCAAAGACCGGGGAGATGGAGCTATGATTGCTTACGGTGCCGCGCGGTATGCGCTTGCCCGTGGTGATAAAGAAGAAGCCCGGGAGTTATGGCCTCTTATCGAATGGTGTCTGGAATACTGTCATCGTAAGTTGACGCCTGCCGGTGTAGTAGCTTCTAATTCTGATGAACTTGAAAATCGCTTTCCTGCGGGAGATGCTAATCTTTGTACTTCTTCACTTTATTATGATGCATTACGTTCAGCTGCCCTTTTGGGGCGTGAATTGGGTATTTCTTCTGCACAGATCAAAACATATACCCGCCAGGCTGATGATTTGAAACAAGCTATTGAGTCGCATTTTGGTTACGAAATAGAAGGTTTCCCCAGTTATCGTTATTATGAAGGTAATGATATTCTTCGTTCCTGGATTTGCATGCCGCTTACTGTGGGCATTTATACTCGTGCTAAAGGTACTATCGATGCTCTTTTTTCGCCCCGCCTTTGGACGGACGACGGACTGTTGACTCAGGCTGGTACGGAAACTTTCTGGGATCGTTCCACTCTCTATGCACTTCGTGGTACAATTGCTGCAGGAGAAGTAGGGCGTGGTATGGCATTCCTTAAGAAATATTCTCAACGCCGTCTGTTGGGTGATCATGTTCCGTATGCTATTGAGGCTTGGCCCGAAGGTAATCAGCGTCATCTCTCTGCCGAAAGTGGGCTTTATTGCCGTATTTATACAGAAGGGCTTTTTGGTATTCGTCCCACAGGTTTACGTAGTTTTGAAATAACTCCGCGTCTTCCGCAAGAGTGGGAGTTTGCTAATCTGAATCGTGTGCGTGCGTTTGGTGCTGACTTTGATATACAGGTGAAACGTGCTGGCGGCAGTAAGTTGGCGGTTACAATTGTGAATGGAAAGAAAACTATAAAGAAAACCATTAGTGAAGGACAGACAATAACTGTGAGATTATAGAATCTCCTGTCAGGTTACTTTTCCTTTATCCCGGTAAGATACATTTTCCTATCGGGATATTTTTGTTTTTCGATGCTTACTTTGAATAGAAATTATGCAGTTTTGCCTCTTTTTTCGGAAATAGAGTTATAGTTTCTGTCTCTTTTACTATAACTATCGTCTCTTTTTATTTCTATTTTCGAATATATGGGAATGGAGATTTTCACTATTTATAGGTTTTTTATTACATTTGCTATGTATTAATCTATCGAAACTGTAACTATGCTAAGAAAAACACTATTGTTGATGTGCCTGTTGTTGTCAGGTGTGTCTTATACCCTGGCACAGGATATCCGGAATTCTTTTTATTATAGTCCGCATATAAATGAGGGGCTTTCGCAACTTTCCGTCAGGGTCATTCATCAGGACTCCAGAGGTTATATCTGGTTGGGGACTAAGAATGGATTGAATCGCTATAATGGGAAAGAGTATACAGTATACCAAGAGAGCCCATCTGACTCATTGAGTCTTACTAATAGTGATATTCTCTCTTTGGCGGAAGAACCCGGTCATGCTCTTTGGATAGGAACCAGTTATGGGCTGAATCGTCTTTGCCAGCATACGAATCGTATTCGTCGCTATCTGGATGATAAGGGTATATTGAGAGATGCAATCCAATCTGTTTTTGTTGACCGCTCCGGACGTGTGTGGGTGGGGAATCGCAGAGGGATCTTTCTTTATCATCGGGAGGAAGATCGTTTTTATCCGGTTGAAATTGCTGGCGATGGTGGTTCAGTCAGTGTTTCTGTTATATTTGAAGACTCATCTGGTAAGTTTTGGATAGGTACCCACGATGATGGGGTTTACGTTTGTGACCAACAGATGCAAGTTATCAGCCATTATTCACAACGGACCAATCTGGCGTTGTCGGATAATGCTGTTTCAAGTATCTATGAAGATCATCTGAAACAGATATGGGTGGGGTGTCATCTTTATGGTTTAAATTGCGTTGACTTGCGTAATAACCGTATTACTCATTATACAAGTAAAAATAGTGGTTTGAAAAATGATTTCGTTCGCTGTCTTGTGGAGTGGGACGGACAGTTGCTTATCGGAACATATGACGGTATTTTTGCTCTTAACCTTACTACACGTGATATAGAGAAGGTGGCCGATTACAGTGGAGACAGACACTCACTGGGACATTTTTCGGTTTATGCCTTTTGTCTTTCCAGTGCTAAGATACTGTGGATTGGTACATATTCCGGTGGTATTACGATGCTTTCAAAACTGATGAACAGGTTTGTACGTCATGATCCTGGATATAGGTTGAATATACCAACCGGTATCTATAGTACGGCTTGTGCTGACAAGGATGGTAGTTTGTGGCTTGCCACAGAAGGACACGGATTGTTGAATTACAATCCGGTTACTCAGAATGCTGAGTTTTATTTGCTTGATCGTACAGGACCCTCTCTCCATAATTCAAATATAATAAAGACTGTATTGCCGGAAGATGATTGTATCTGGTGCGGGACAGCCTTTGGTGAAATTTATCGCTTTGATCTTCGTACTCGTAAGTTTTCACTATTCTATAAATATCCTGAATCGGCGGTGATTTACTCGTTACTACGTGATAGCAGAGGGAATCTTTGGGCATCGACTATTCGGCGTGAATGTGCATTAGTTTGTTTTACACCGGATGGAAAGGTATTGGACACTTTTAAAGATGAACAGGGACGAAAAATCAACATGTCCGGCATCCGTTGTCTTTTTGAGGAGCGTGAAGGAGTATTATTGATCGGCACCCGTTCTACCGGTATCTATCGTTATGATATGAATACCGGAGTATTAGATAACTACCGGAAAGATACTTTATCTTCCAGTAAAGGATTTATACCGGGTAATTATATATCCAGTATAGATCGTACCAAGTCGGGTGATATCTGGATTTCTACTTATGGTAGTGGTATTTTCCGTTTTGATCCGGAACACGGCGCTGATCTTTGTGTGACGAAACAGGAAGGCCTGCTGGATAATAATGTCTGTAAACTCATTGTCGGGAGGGATGGTAATTTATGGATGAGTACGTCATTAGGAGTAGCTGTTTATAATCCTAAAACAGATAAAGTGCACAGTTACGAGAGAGGTAATGGTGTTGATGTCCGTGAGTTTACGCTGCATGGAGGAACGTCTATGCCCGATGGTACAATCTGTTTTACGGCAAACAATGGTTTTATTACTTTCCAACCATTGAGAATGCAGGTCAACAGTTATATTCCGCCTATTGTATTAGAACAGTTGAGGGTTAATAATCAAGCTATTTCTCCGGGAGATGCTTCCGGTATACTCTCTGGTGTGTTGAATGATATGTCCGAGATACATCTTTCGTATAATGAGAATAATATATCTATTGATTATTGGGCACTGAACTTTGTATTCAATAATATGAATCGATATGCTTATCGTTTGGAAGGATATGATACAGGCTGGAATGAAGCGGGAGGACGTACTTCGGCTTATTATACCAATCTGCGTCCGGGTGAATATACGTTCCATGTGCGTGCGTCCAACAATGACGGACTGTGGAATAACGAAGGCCGTTCCTTGCATATCGTTGTTCATCCGCCTATATGGGCTACGTGGTATGCATATACGTTTTATTTATTATTACTTTCTTGCGTGATATATATTATTTTGTTTTATATGAATGCCCGCCGTCGTTTGCGTGAGAACCTTCGTGTAGAGCAACTTGAAAAACGGCAGCAAGAAGAATTGCATCAGGCCAAACTTCGTTTGTTTACTAATTTCTCACATGAACTTCGTACACCGTTGTTGCTTATCATTACTCCGTTTGAAGAGATGGTAAAACAAGTAGGATTGCCTGGTGAATTACGTGAACGTTTGGGGATTATTTATAAGAATGCCCGAAAGTTGTTATTACTTGTCAATCAGATGATGGATTTACAGAAGAATCAGACAGGTAATATGCAGTTACGTGTCAGTAAAGGAAATGTCTGTGAGTTTATAAAGGAGATCTATTATGCTTTCAGCCAGGTAGCACAAACGAATGAGATAGACTTCCGCCTTGATTGCCAACCAGAGGAGATAGATGCCTGGTATGATAAATCTTTATTGGAAAAACTTGTCTTCAACTTACTTTCCAATGCCTTTAAATATACTCCTGCCGGTAAGGACATAAAAATGCTGGTACGTAGTTACTCCTATGAAGAGTTGAACGAAAGCTACCGGAGTGAGGTTTATCATAAAGGCGATTGTAATGAAATGCGTTATTTGATGTTACGAATTGAAGACTCCGGTAAGGGGATTTCTAAAGAAGAGCGTGATAAAGTATTTATTCCTTTCTATCAGGTTCCGGAGTCTACAGTTGCCAATGTCCCCGGTACAGGTATTGGGTTGAGCCTGGTGTATTCAATCGTGAAGCTATGCCGCGGGGGGATTTTTATAGAAGATATGGATCATCCGGGAGCTTGCTTTGTCGTGGTATTACCCATCAGTCCTATGGCCTTTAAAGAAGAAGAAATAGATACTTCCATTGGTGAAGAGGGTATTATGGATTCTCAAGCTGACTCTTTGGATATGGCTAATGGTGGAACGGAAATGTCAGAATCAATAACGGTGGCACCTGCTGCCCCTCTTGCGTCTGCTTCTGGAGTTTCAGCACCGGAAGATTTTGCACGTCAGAAGTATAAAATCTTGTTGGTGGAAGATGATAAAGATGTTCGTGAATATCTCCATAAATCTCTTGAGAATGATTATGATATTATAGAAGCTTACAATGGAGTGAGAGGATATGAGAAGGCGGTGAGCCACTTTCCTGATTTGGTACTGAGTGATATTATGATGCCTAAACGTAACGGGCTCGAATTGTGTTCTATGATAAAGAATGATGTGCGTATCGGTCATATTCCTGTAATTTTGATGACGGCACGTTCTATGGTGATGCATATCAAAGAAGGTTTCTCTGCCGGGGCAGATGATTATATTATCAAGCCTTTCAATATGGATGTATTACGATTGCGTATTCGTAGTTTATTGGAAAGTAGGGCGCAGCTGAAGAAGTTGTATGGTAAGCGTTTCTCTCTCGATGAAATGGGTATAGAGGTTGTTTCTGCTGATGAACGCTTTTCACAGAAACTGTTTGAGGTGATTGAAAAGAATATTTCCGATCAGAATTTGGGAGTAGAAATGCTTTGCCAGGAAATTGGTATCAGTCGGGCCAATCTGTATCGCAAATTGAAATCTATAACTGAACTTTCACCTACCGAACTGATTCGTAACAAACGTCTTGAAATAGCTGCGAAGATGTTGAAAGAATCGGATATGAGCGTGTCAGAAGTTGCAGCATTACTTGGATTCAACAGTCATTCGTATTTCTCTAACTCTTTCAAGAGCTTTTACGGATATACTCCTACGGAGTTTATTCAGAAGAAGCAAACGGGAATTTGAAGAGAGGGGAGAGCTGAAAAGAATGGAGAAGTACTATGCAGGGTGGCAGTGGAACCCATCTCCCTCTGAGAGGAGATGCTCTTCAGTGTAGGGGAGGTGTACGCGCATTCTACTGTTCGTTGTTTTACATGTACATCTAAAGCAGTACGACATGCACATCTCGTGCAGTATGACATGTGCATGTCGTACTGCTTTAGATGTACATGTAAAACAACTCTGTATACCGTCCGCGGATATCTTTCTCCCCGACTTAATCAATGAATACCGCCGTGTAATGGTAAAGAGTACTATTGATTGCTTTCTTCTCCCCTCTTCCTTCTCCCTTCTCCCTTTTTCTGTTACTATTGTCTCATTTCATTGTCACTATTGTCTCACTCTCATATATGATATGTTTCTGATAGTATCTGAAATAATAGTTATCCTGTGTTTCTGTTAGATCGGCTTTCTTTGTACACAAACCAATGTAGTCCTGTTGTATGAAAAACAAGGTAATTATTCTTATATCTTTTTTATTATTAAACTTGCCAGCTGTATTGTATGCTGGAAATATAGATGTTAAACAATCTGTATGGAATGGGCATGTCCGATATGATTTTACGTTTGATGGAAGCCATGCTACAATTGTGTGTCCCGATTCTGTAATAAGCGGTAAACCTTGGATATGGCGTCCTGCTTTTTTTGGTGCTTTCCCATCAGTAGACAAAGCATTGTTGAAGAAAGGTTTTCATGTGGTATTTTATGATATGACTCACCGTTATGGTAGTCCTCAGGCAGTGGAGCAGGGAAGAAAGTTTTATGATTATCTGCTTTCTGCCTGGCATTTTTCTCCCAAAGTAACTCTTGAAGGTTTTAGTCGTGGCGGATATTATGCCTTGAACTGGGCAATAGCCAATCCGGATAAGGTAGCTTGTCTCTATCTTGACAATCCGGTTTGTGATATGTTCAGCTGGCCGGGTGAGAAGAGTAAACTTTGGAATGATTTTCTTAAAGAATGGGGAATGACTTCTGTGGATAAAGACAATTTCAAAGGAAATCCTCTTGATAATCTGGCTCTTTTGGCTTCTCAGCAGGTCCCTGTTATTGCCGTTTGTGGTGATAGCGATCGTGTCGTGCCTTTCAGGGATAATATGAAGTTGATACGTGACCGTTATCAACAGTTGGGGGCTCCTGTAGAGTTAATTATTAAACCGGGAGCAGATCATCATCCCCATAGTTTGGAAAATCCTGAACCTGTAGTTGATTTTATCTGCCGTAATCAACCCGATTATCAAGAAAAGCAATATCTGAATGAACGGGGTACATTGAAAAATTCCTTCATCCGTTTTGAAAAAGAACGTAAAGGACGGGTCGCTTTTCTAGGTGGATCTATTACTGAGATGCGTGGTTGGCGTGAGTTGACTAAAGACTATCTCCGGCGGCGTTTCCCTTTCACTGAGTTCGAGTTTATAGATGCCGGCATATCTTCTACAGGAACGACTCCGCATTCTTATAGATTCGAGCAGGATGTACTCCGGCATGGTGATATTGATCTTTTGTTTGTAGAAGCAGCAGTGAATGACCATGGCAATTATTTTTGTGCTATTGATCAGGTACGTGGTATGGAGGGGATAGTACGACATGCTTTATTGGCAAATCCATCTACGGATATCGTTATGCTTCACTTTATTCATACTCTTTTTCTGGAAATGTACCCGAAAGGACGTGTACCGGATGTAATTCTGAACCATGAACGCGTGGCTAATTATTATTTGATTCCCTCTGTTCATCTGGCACATGAAGTGTCCGATCGTATTGCTGCCGGTGAATTCGATTGGGAACAGTTTGGTGGTATTCATCCGGCAGAACCGGGACATAAGATTTATGCAGCCTCTCTGGCACATCTGTTAGATAAAATGTGGAGTCGTGTGTCTGTCTCTGATGCAGTTGAAGCACATTCTGTACCCGAACCTCCATTGGATGTGAACAGTTATTATAATGCTTCATTTGCTGATATCAGTCAGGTTAAGCTTTCTAAAGGATGGGAGCATATTGCTTCGTGGAAACCGGATAATGGCGCCCATACCCGTAAGGGATTTGTTAATGTGCCGATGCTTTACTCAAATACCATAAATTCTACTTTTAGTTTTTCATTTAAGGGTAGGGCCGTAGGTCTGTTTTGCGTCTGCGGCCCTTTTTCAGGGACATTGGAGTACAGTGTGGACAATGCCCCATATAAAAAGCTTGACACATATACCGAGTGGAGTAAGAACCTTTATATTCCCTGGGCATATGTGTTAGAGGCGGAGTTAGATCCGGAGCGGGAACATAAACTGACGGTTCGTATCTCCAAAGAGAAGAATAAGAATAGTAAAGGACACGAATGTGTCATCCGAAATATACTAATTAATCAATAAACAATAAGAACTATGAAAACATTGAAGTTATTTGTTTGTGCTACTCTGTTATTATTATCCGCCTGTGTGGATTTTGAAGAGGAGGGCCCTGATGTATCCGGTATTGATACCGGTGCTTATCTCACTGCTGTAAAAATGACTGATGCCAAAGGAAATGATGTGGTTGTCAGTACAAATATTCCGGTACTTATAACCGATGCTAATAAACAAGAACATCTTAAAGATCCCTCGAATACAGAGATCTTGGTTACAGTAAAACCGGAAGCAGATGTGACTAATCTGAAATTGGTCGGTACGCTTTCTAACACCTCTTCCGCAGCAACTATCAGTCCGAAGATGGGAGTATTGGCGGATTTCAGTAACCCGCGTACCTATACAGTCACCTCTTATAATAAAAAGAATATAGTAGCTTATTCAGTTCGAGTTATTAAAGGACAGTAACCATGAAACGGAATCTCTTTATCCTTATCATTGTACTAACAGCAATATGCGGAGATACGGCAGCACAAGATTTGAAGGAAAAAGTAAGCAATTACTTTCAGTTACATACAGCCTATCCACAGGAGAAGTTGTACTTGCATCTTGATAAGCCATATTATGCTGCCGGTGAGAGAATTTACTGGAAAGGTTATTTGGTGGATGCAGTATCTCATATTCCGTATACAAAGAGCAATTTTGTATATGTAGAATTAATAAACCGGGATGACAAGGTTATCAGTAAACATAAGGTAAGGAGAGAACAAGGAGGCTTTCATGGCAGTATTCTGCTTCCGGCTGATATTCCGGCAGGAGAATACTACATGAGAGCATTTACGCAGTGGATGCTGAATGCCGGTGAGGAGTACTTTTATTACCGCCGTTTGCGTATTGGTAATGCACTCGACAGAAGTATTCAGTCGGCTGTTCGTTATGAAGATTCTTCGAGAGAGGGATATTGTACGGCTATTATCCGTTTCACGGATGAGACGAACAAACCCTTGTCTGGTATTCAGGTACAAAGCTGGCTTACCGTGATGCGTAAAAAGGCCGAACGCTATTCGCGTCGCACCAATGCACAGGGAGAAATCAGTTTTGACATACCGCTTGCCGAAAAACAGGACCGTGAACGGGCCATTGAGATTACTTTTAAGGATGATCTTTACAATTATGATAAGACATTTTACGTACCCCTGTTGGGAGACAGGAAGAAAGAGTTTGCTCTGAGTTTCTTTCCCGAAGGAGGTGATCTGCTGGATGGAAGTCGCCAACGAGTAGCTTTTAAAGCTCAGCAAAAAGACGGTCATAGTTGTGAAATACATGGCTTCTTATTGGATGAAGCCGGAGATACGATTACCCGTATTCGGACGGAACATGACGGGATGGGTGTTTTTACCCTTCTTCCGGTTGCCGGACAGAAATATCGTGTAAAAGCTTCATTGGACAGCGTAATGTATCGTGAGTTTACGTTGCCGGAGGTGAAAACCAAAGGACGTCAGTTAAGTGTGACTCACCGGAAAGGGATTATACAGTATAATATTTTGAAGGCATCGCAGGAACAATGGAACGATACACTTTATCTGGTAGGGCACACTCGCGGACATTTAACTGTTTTTCTTCCTCTGACCTCTGATCGTGCTTCCGGTCGTTTCCGTGAAACGGAACTGTCCGAGGGGTTGACAGAGTTACTGTTGGCCAATAGTAGCGGTACTGTATTGAGTCGGCGCCTTGTCTTTGTGGTTCCCGAAGAGTTGGTGAATCTTGATATGAATCCGTTCCCTGAACTCCCGGAACGACGTAAGTTAGTAGAGATTCCGCTTCGTTTCACAGATCTGCAAGGAACGCCGGTTCAAGGTGTTTTCTCTGTTAGCCTGACAGATAAAAGTCTGGTCATTCCGGATACATTATCCGGTAATATTCGTTCCGATATTTTGTTAACTTCTGATCTGAAAGGATATATAGAAAATCCTGGTTACTATTTTCTAAAGAGAGATGCCCGTACGGAATACAATACCGACTTATTAATGCTTACCCATGGTTGGACTCGTTTCCGTCATGATAATATAGCAGAGCTGCCTACTATTCAGATTGATTACTTTATGGAGGGAGGGCAAACCGTCACCGGAAAGGCGACTACCATGTTCGGTGGAAAGGCCAAGGGATGCCCTGTTGCACTGATGGCTCCTTCGCAGGGAATTTCTGCTACTACCTATACTGACGAGGAGGGAAACTTTGTATTTGACGGAATTGAATATCGTGACACGGTTACGTTCGTAGCACAAGCACGAAGCCAGGCCGGACTTTCTACTGTGTTTCTGCGCGTAGATTCGCTTCCTTATTTCTCACCTCATAACCCATTTCCGGTAATTGCTGAGGAGGACCGTAAATTTCAGGAATACGATAATATGGTTCGTAATGCTTATCTGAGTGAAGGAGGCATGCAGGTAGTGCGCTTGAACGAGGTTACTATCACTGCTTCAAAGCGCGATGCAAATGCTTTTTCCAGCGTATATGGCGGATTGGCAGATTATCGGGCTACGGGTGAAGAACTAAGACGTTTTGGCGGTTCCACCGGATACGATATATTGATGCGTGTCCCCGGTGTAAGGGTATCAGGTGATCTTATTACGCTATCCGGACAAACCCGTGCACCCCTGTTCCTGATAGACGAAATGCGCTTTGAAGGGGAGGATGCAGTAGAATCACTTAGAGGACTGGATGCTAATGATATCAAATCTATTGAAATTGTAAAAAGTGTTTCTGCCGGTTTTTTAGGTCCTGAAGCTTCTGCCGGTGCTATTCTTATTATGTTGAACACGGGTGCTGAGGTAAAAGCAAAAGCTTCACCGGGTCTGACCGTGTTTACCACACAAGGATACAACAAAGCTGTTGAATTTTATCATCCGGTGTATGAAACCCTTGAACAGATAAGTAATCAAAAGTCGGATGTTCGAAGTACTATTTATTGGAATCCGGCACTAAATACAGATGCTGACGGGAAAGCGGTTATCCGTTTTTATACTCCTGATAATTTGGTAAAACCACACCTGATAATGGAAGGAATTACAGCCGGTGGGTATCTGATGAGATTTGAAAGATAGACTTAAAATAATATTGTTTCACTAAAAAAATAACATTATGAAAAAGATTACATTATTGGCAAGTATTTTATTTATGGGATTTGCGTCCGTTCAGGCACAAGATGAAGAACCGTTGACAAATTTGGCTTTGAATAAAACAGCTACGGCAAGTTCCCAGTACCGGGATAATTTAGGGGCAAGCTATGCTTTTGACGGAGTTGCAACCAAAGATTCGCGTTGGAGTGCAGCAAATCATACAGATGCTACTCCTACAGGTGAAAATTCCTGGTTGCAGGTTGATTTGGGAGAATCTCTTCAGTTTAATAAAATTATAATTACGGAATTTAGTAATAAAGTCACAAAATATCGTATTGAAGTTACTGATAATGCTGAAGACGAATTAAGTTGGGAACCTATTGTAGCAGATACAGAACAAACTTTTGAAGGAATTTCTAATAATGCTAGTAGATGGCCTGATATAACTTTCCCTAGTATAACAAAACGTTATGTACGTCTTTGGATAATTGAGTCTTGGGATAAAAAGAAAGAAGTGTTGGATGAACCGAGTATTTGTGAAATGGAAATTTATGATGATCCCAGCCTTGACACAGGTATTATGTCTACCGATGCCGATAAACTTCTTTCGTTGAATGTAGATGGCGAGCAACTTCAGATTAAAACTGCACAAGCTATGAATTCTGTAAAAGTAATCGATTTGAGCGGACGTACCGTTATCGAGCAACCTTTCAATTCAACAATTTCTGTTGCTAATCTCTCATCAGGAGTTTATCTGGTTCAGTTAGAAACATCAGAAGGAACTCTTATTACCCGTAAAATCGTGAAAAAGTAATTTGATGGTCAGCTTACCGTCCGTATAATCGGGCTCTTTTGTCTATCGGGAGCATTTAACAGACGGTAAGCTGGCCTTTTCTTTTTTTAATTTAATATCTACTATCATGAGAAAACCTTTACTACTATCGTTGATATTCTTTGTATTATCGGTTACAACCTATGCTCAGAGCAATGTGATCAATCTGGCGCTCAATAAACCATCCGAAGCAAGTACAATATATGACAGCCGTTTTCCGGCATCCAAAGCTTTTGACGGAGACAACACAGACAACTCCCGTTGGTCCGCAGCAAAGAATGCTGCCACCGATCAATGGTTACAGGTAGATTTACAGGAAGCTACTTTGTTTGATCGTATTCTTGTGACGGAATATAAAAATGAAAAACGTATCAGTTCTTTTAAAGTACAGGTTTCTGATGATACAGTGCTATGGACGGATGTGGCTGTGGTGAATAGTTCAATTCCCGACGGTGGAATTATTTCTTTTGAACCGGTAACCAGTCGTTATGTCCGTCTTTTTATTGTTTTGGCCACAAGAGAACCTACTATTAATGAAATGGGAGTTTATTATCAAAAGACTCCCTTGCCAGACCTGGGCGTAACTATGAAATTTGAAGATATGAGAGGACCACTTACTGATGTGGAACTAACTTATTATAAAGCTTACCTGAAAGGGCTTTCACCTGCCACTAATAATATTGGAAACACGCTGGTGTATGGTCGTATCGGACTGGCTGCTGAAGGTATGGCATTTATGTATGCTGCTACAAGAGACCGGGAAATTCTTGATATTCTGATTCGCCATTGTGATTATATGTTGTATTGCCGCAATGACCAACCTGGTGGAGATAAGCGTACTATTTGGACCGGAATCGTTGAGAAATGCTGGCCTAATAAGGCTATGGGGGAACTTGATCAACCTTATTCCGGATCGGAAAACGGAGATATTCTAGGGCATATCTACTTCTGTGCATACCTTATTTTATTAAGTCCCGAACTGCACGCTCTTGAAGCTCCGGCAAGTGATAAACTGACAGATTGGGGTACTACTTATCTGGACAGAGCAAAGAAGTTCATTGCCATGTGCGATGAAGGAATGGAGTTTGTTGAAAAACTTATTGCAAAAGATGGTAGAATGTACTATCCCAATACTCCTGCGTGGAGAGCTATGGGAACTTTCTATGCAGATCGCAATGGACGTGGTATTCCGGTGAATCAGCAGATGATGCTTTTAAATGGATTCCAGAAAGCTGTGGAATGTTATGAAGTGCTTGGCATTAATCCGGAGAAGAAGGAAGAATATATGAAAGTGATACAGAATTCTATTGATTGGCAACACGAAACACTGGAAACGCGAAGGATTACTGTGAATGGAGTTTCACAGGAATATTGCCGGTGGTATTACCATATGGCAGGCAACACTGTAGAAGATTACGGACATGCTGCATTCACAATGCAAACTTATTATAAACTATTGGATAGCGGGTTGTTTACTAACTTAGATACCGCGAAGCTTATTCGCTTTTCAAATACTTTTAAGTATGTGATGTATGATAAAGCTACGCATACGGTATCTCATAAAGTAGATGGAACTACCCCCAGTTCGGAAAGCCGCTCTTCTGCAGCAAAAGCAGGTTGGGTACTTCTTTCTATTGTAGATCCCGAATTATATGACTATTTACTCACTATGCCCGGAAAGACAGCAACCGACCCGGGATTGATGGCTCATTTTCTATATGCTAAAAGTAAAATGTTTGGTATAAAAGGATTTACGGCTTCTCCAATAGATTTATCCAATTATGGTAAAGGTACTGGAATAGAATCTGCTAACACAGCTTCAGAGAATATCTACATATCCGGCTTGGTGAAGGACCGGTTGTTCATAGAGACCGGATTACCATTGAAATCCGTGAAGGTTATTGCTATGGATGGCCAGGTATTGATTAATCAATCTTTTGAGTCGGAAGTGTCGGTAGCTCATTTATCATCCGGTATTTATCTGGTACGGCTTGAGGCGATGGATGGTAGTGTTATTATTAAAAAGATTATCAAACAATAATTGAAGATAAAATAAACAGTATGAAACGATTTGCAATTTCATTTATTTTCCTTTTAGGATTGACAATTTTTGTAGTACAAGGGCAGGCAGTGAATCTTGCTTTAAATAAAACATATTCAGCAAGTTCGATCTGGGGTAGTACATATACGGCCAAGAATGCTTTTGACGGAAATGCTGCGTCGCGTTGGTCGGCAGAGAAAGGTTCCATAAATAATCAGTGGGTACAAGTAGATTTCGGAACTTCTGTAGAATTTGACCGGGTAGTAATAAAAGAGTATGGTACTCGTGTGTCCAGTTACCAGATCCGGGTTTCCGATAACGGTGAAAAGTGGCTTATTGCTGCTCAGGGAACAATTATTGAGTCGGATGAAGTGTTAGAGTTATTGGCTCCCCAAAACAAACGCTATTTGCGACTTTATATTATTTCAGCCCTTTCAGAACCCAGTATTTATGAAATAGGTGTATTTAATAAGGTGGCAGAAGTATCTAAACCTATTTTAGGAGAGGGCATGTATTTTGAAGATCTCAGAGGGCCACTGACCAAATCAGAGGTGGATTATTTTAAGGCTTATGTTGCTAAAACAAACAAATTTCCATTACCGACTTCAAATATTGGAAATCAATTGGTTTATGGTAAACAAGGGATTGGTGCGGAAGGACTTGCTTGGATGTACAAGACAACAGGTGACAAAGAAATTTTGGATGTTTTCATAAGGCATTGCGATTATATGCTTAATTGTCGTAATGATCAGCAGGGAGGCGAAAAGCGTATTCTTTGGACCGGGCGTGTAGAAAAGTGTTGGCCTAATAAAGACAAAACAGAGGGAGAGCAATTGGAGAAGTATTCTGCTTCTGAAAATGGAGATATCTTAGGACATATTTACTTCTGTGCCTATTTGATTTTACTTAGTCCGGATTTACTGGATCAGCAAGCACCGGTAAGTGATAAGAAGAATTACATTGATTTTGGTACTACCTATCGGGATCGTGCCATGAAATATATTCAAATGTGTGATGAGGTGATGGATGAGTTTTATGTACCTCGTTTTGTCACTGATACCTATACGCTCAACTGGCCCAATTGTCCGGAATGGAACTGGTTAGGACAAGCCATTGGATATAGATTTCCTGTCAACCAGCAAGCGATGGCTCTGAATGCTTTCCATAAAGCATTGGAATGTTATGCTGTGTTAGGTATCAATCCCGAGAAACAAGCTCTTTATAAGAAGGTGGTGCAGGTTTCTATAGATGGACAGGCTGAAACCTTAAAGCCTGTAAAGGTGACGGTAAACGGAGAGACCAAGAACTGTTATCTTTGGTATTATCATATGAATGGAGGAACTAAAGTAGAAGATTTCGATCATTCTTCCTATGCTATGTTGCAATATTATAAAGCTTACGAAAGTGATTTATTTGAAAATGTAACGCTTGACAAAATGCAGACATTTATTAATACGGTGAAATATATCATGTGGGATGAAACCACTCGTACGGTTTCCGATCACGTGAATGGTCAAGAGACAGCACTTAAAGATAGGAGAGACAATACTCTACCGGGATGGATACAGATGTCATACTTCGATCCGGAATTTTGGGAATATAACTTGAAAATGAGAGGAAACGTGACAGGCGAAGTAGGTCGTATGGGGCATTTTCTATATATGAAGAGCCGTCTTTTCGGCTATGCAGATGATTTGGATGCTCACCCCATCAACATTACCCGTTATGGAGGATATGACCCCACGGCCATTACACCATCAACTACTGTAGGAAAGGATAATATTCTTATTTCCGGTCCTGTTAAAGATATACTGAACATCGTAGTAGAACGGGAACTTAAAACTGTACGGATTGCTGATCTTAGTGGACGCATCATGTTAAATCAACCTTATGAGGAAAATATTTCCGTCTCTCATTTACCTGCCGGTATCTATGTTGTACTGATGGAGACGATAGATGGTCAAGGTTGTGTGGTGAAGATAGTAAAAGAATAATAACATTTTATCAATTTATATATTTCATGAAATTTGGTATTTATAGAAATTTGAAGTATTAATTGATAAAATATATGATGAGATGCAGATAAACGGAAGAATCCCTGTGATGTTATTATGCGTAATGGACAAAGAGTAATAAATGATACGATATGAATAGACATTGTTAAATGACCAATATGAAATACTTTATTTTATTACTATTGATGTGTTTTTCTCATTCAATACTGGGACAAACAAGTGAAAAAAATGACACTGCCTTACAAGGACGAACGGGAACTTTGTTGATTGTATTTCCACTTGTTACCGATATTCATTTGAAAAAGACCATATACCCTATTGTTTATCCTCTTTTAGTGATAAATAATGTGCCAATAAAAGATGAAAAAATGGTAGATTGTTTTCGTAATCATTTTGATAGAACGAAAATAAAAAGATAAAGAAAATTTCGAAAGTTGAAGCTGAGAAAAAAGGTATTCCTAATGTTCCGGAAGATGGAGCATTGTTAGTAACCACTAAGAAAGGATACTATTTTGATTTTTTTTGTGAATAAACAGGCTTTGTGCATTATTGAATTGATTTTTTAAACGCTGAAACAGTATGAAGAAATTATTTTTAATAGTATGTTTGGGAATGTTGGCATTTGCTTGTTCCTCTATTTATAAATACGCTTCTGATGGAGTGAATGAATCTGGACAAAGGTACGAATTACAAGTGCGTAGTTTTTCAGAAATACCCAAAAGTTTACTGGAAAATATGAACAAAATGGGAATGGATAGTGCTTTAGTACTCAATGAGTATGAGGGAAGATATTTAAATTTTATTTTTAAAGTAGATACGTTAGATTTTAATCTTGTTGGGAAAAAGGTTGGTTTTTCAGAAAGTAAAATAGAATATTTTAGAGACACTCGTAGGCGTTTTGACCATAACTACTCCACTTTGAGTAGTTTATATATTTTTGATGCTGCTCAAAGAGTAGAAAGTGGCGGTTATGATGCTGCTATTACTGATGGGGATATATTTGTAATACCAATAGAGAAAGTTGTTAAAAGATTAAAGAAGAAGCATTAGTGAAAAAGTATGAAATGATTGATGTTTCTTATATGATATGGAATTTTGATAATGATCTGTTGGCAACAATTGAATATTTTGAATGACTGTCAATTTTAGATGTTTTCCGAAGTATTGGTGTAATTAAACAAATAAAAATGTTCAAATGATAAGGATATGTTTTGTTCTATTCTTTTTAGTGGTTGGTGTTGCAAATAGCATATGCCAAAATAATAATAAGTTGCAAACTATTTCTCAGATTGCTTCTGATGACAGTATAGTAGTTTCAGCTATTGACGCTCTTCTTGTTTATCCATTAACAAGCGATAAAAGTATTGAAGAATATAAGAAAAGGGCCGGTGTAAATAATCATTTTATTTTCCCTTTATTGATTTTAAATGATATAATAATCAGGGAGGAGAAAAAAGTGAATTGCTTTAGAAACCGGTTTGATTTTACGAATATGAAAAATACAAAACTAATTTCAAAAGCAAAAGCAGAGAAAAAAGGGATTCCCAATGTGCCGAAAGATGGAGTATTGTTTGTAACTACTAAGAAAGGGTATTATTTTGATTTTTCTTGTGAATAAATAATACTTGCATGTACTGATGTTTTTTTATGAGATTTGGAATGATACACTTTTTCTTAAAGATAAAAATATGAAATTCCTAAAGGTTACTATATTGGCGTTTATAGTTGTAGCTTTTACTTCTTGTGATTGTTTACAACATATACAAGGTGTTGTGGTTGATTCTGAAACCCGATTGCCAATAAATAAGGTAATGGTAAAAAGAGTAATGGCAAAAGAAGACAGCAGAAACAGGGCTATATATACGGATAGTCTTGGAAATTTTGAAATTACCTCAATGACAGGTGGTATATTGGGTTGTCCTAAAATCTCACTCTCTCTTGAAAAAGAGGGATATAATAAAGTGAAAAAAAAATACAAGTGTTGCACAGGTAATGTCGTTATTGCTTTAAAAAGGCAAGCGGAAGGAAAAACGGAAAAACGTTAACTAATTAAACAGTATAAAACTATTTATATCATTAAAGATGAGAAAGGCATTCATATTTATTCTGTTGAGTATATATTTTCTCTCGTGGAGCAATGAAGTTGCTTCGCAAGAGCGTATAAACTTGAATAGAGACTGGCGATATCAGGAGAATGATCCCAGTGGAACTGATAGTACTTTGCATTATTCACGTCTGAAACCCTATTTACTGCCTTGTGCCAATGATTTTATCAAATCGGGGCAGAAACATATTCGTCCGGCAGGAAACCCGGGAGGCGAGGTGGCTTACGTGAAACCGGATTTTGACGATAGTAGCTGGAGGCAGTTGAACCTTCCGCATGATTGGGCTATTGAAGGACCTTTTAATATAGATTATGTAGGAGCTACCGGAAAATTGCCTTATTGGGGAATACGCTGGTACCGTAAATCCTTTGAGTTGAGTCCCAAAGATACCGGAAAACAAATTTATCTGGATATAGATGGGGCGATGTCTTACTCGTCTGTCTGGTGTAATGGGCAATTTGTCGGCGGATGGCCGTATGGTTATGCTTCTTACCGTCTTGATCTGACCCCTTATGTGAAAGCCGGAAAGAAAAATACACTGGCTATCCGTCTGGATAATCCGGACGATGCTTCCCGGTGGTATCCGGGATCGGGAATCTACCGGAATGTATGGTTGGTGAAAACGTCTCCTGTACATGTGGCACAATGGGGAACCTTTATCCGTAACAAAGAGATCTCTACTGATAAAGCAGTGATGGATATGACCCTCCAACTGGAAAATAATACGGGGAAGAGTGTGCAGGCAAGCGTGAAGACTGATATTTATGAACAGGACGAGACAGGAAATCCTAAAGGCACTAAGGTGGCTTCCTGCCCTGCGATGAAAGTGAAGATAGAGCAACAAGCTACTACGGAGTTACAGTCTGGTTTTGTTGTGCCTAATCCTAAATTGTGGGAAATTGAATCTCCCGCCTGTTATGTGGCAGTGACCCGCATTGAAGTAGACGGTCGTGAGGTAGAACGTTATCAAACTCCTTTCGGCATACGTGAGATTGAGTTTACTCACGATCAGGGATTTATGTTGAATGGCCGCAAAGTGCCTATTAAAGGAGTTTGCATGCATCATGATCTCGGAGCATTGGGGGCAGCCTTCAATGAAGTGGCAGCCGAACGCCAGTTGCGTATAATGAAAGAGATGGGTGCCAATGCAATTCGTACTTCACATAATCCACCTGCACCTGAATTAGTAGCTCTTTGTGACCGTATGGGGCTGATGATGCAATTGGAGTTTGTGGATAGCTGGCATAAAGGGAAACGGAAAAATGATTATAATATCCTGTTTGATGATTGGAATGAAGCAGATATGCGTTCGTTGGTTCGTCATTACCGGAATCATCCGTCAGTGATCATGTGGAGTATCGGTAATGAGGTACACGATCAGGTTACAGATCTGGGTATAGAGATTGCCCGTAATCTTACTGCTTACAGTCATGATGAAGATCCTACGCGTCCTACTTCGTTGGGATGCAACAAACGGGATGCGATTTATCGTGATATTGTCAATCAGGTGGATATATTTGGGCTGAATTATTATCATAAGACATATCCTTTGTTTAAAGAGCAGAATCCTACACGTCGCTATCATGCCAGCGAGACTTCTTCGGCTACCAGTTCCCGTGGAGAATATTTCTTCCCGGTGACGAAGAATGTGAACGACAGCCGTTCCGGTTTTCAACTCTCTTCTTATGATATGACAACTATCGGATGGGGATGCACGCCGGAAGAACAGTTCAAAATGAATGAGGCATATCCGTTTATGAGTGGAGAATTTGTGTGGACGGGATTCGATTATTTAGGAGAACCTACGCCTTATAACAAAGACTTGACCAATCTGCTGAATTTCTCTGATCCTGTAGAGTTGGAGGCGGCTAAAAAAGAGTTGGAAGAGTTAGGCAAAATAAAAACTCCATCCCGTAGCTCTTATTTTGGAATTGTGGATTTATGCGGATTCCCTAAAGACCGTTACTATAATTATCAGAGTTATTGGCGTAAAGAACTTCCGTTGGTTCACATTCTTCCGCATTGGAACTGGCCGGAGCGGGTAGGAGAGGTTACACCGGTTCATATTTATACTTCGGGTGACGAAGTGGAACTTTTCTTGAACGGGAAGTCGCAAGGCAGACGGAAGAAAGAGCATTCTTATGATCGTCTCACCTGGGATGACGTTCGGTATGAATCGGGAGAACTGAAGGCGATAGCTTATAAAGAGGGGAAACAGTGGGCGGAACAACAGGTAAAGACAACAGGCCAGCCTGCTGCGTTATCTGTCAATCCGGAGAAGAAGACTCTTCGAAATACTGGTACGGACCTGTCTTTTGTGCGTATTGATGTTGTAGATAAAGAAGGGTTGACCGTTCCCCGTACAAAGAACCTGTTAAAGTTCTCGGTTAGTGGTCCGGTTGAGATTGTAGCTACCGATAATGGTGATGCTACCAGTTTTGTTCCCTTCCAGTCTCATGAACGTGAGGCATACAATGGGCTTTGCCTGGTCATTCTTCGTTCTGTATCCGGTAAAACGGGTGAGGCTGTTCTGACGGTAGAGTCAGAGGGACTTCCAACGAAGAAGGTCAGTCTGCAAGTGGTGGCCGATGTTAAGTGAGTTGTGTATGGGAAGTATAATAAAGACAATAAGATTGCTGGCAGGCATGTGCTTGCTGGCAATCAGTGTATCTGCGCAAAATATTGATGTAAAGGGCACTCCGTGGGAAGGTGATGAGATTCTGAAGACTCCTGCTTATCGGGTAGTTGCCGAAGATTCCATCCGGTCCATTCAGTTTGAAGGGTTGTCGTATAAGGGGCATACGAAACAGGTTTTTGCTTTTTATGCTACACCCGGTATGTTGAAAGGCGATCGTTCTATAGACAAACAGCTCCCCGGTGTTGTATTGGTGCATGGTGGGGGTGGAAGAGCCTTTCGCGAATGGGTGTTACTATGGGCACGTCGTGGATATGCTGCCATAGCTATTGACACCCGCGGTAATGGAGCGAATAAGGAACATATTGAGAACGGTTTTGAAGAAAACGGTAAAGATACCCCTTATTTTGATGTGACATTACCATTGAAAGAACAGTGGATGTATCAGGCTGTAGGAGATGTAATACTATCTCATTCTTTGTTGCTTAGCTTTCCTGAAGTAGACAAGAAGCGTACGGCACTTACCGGTATCAGTTGGGGAGGAGTTCTGACCAGTGTTGCTACCTCATTAGATCATCGTTTTCGTGCGGCTGTTCCTGTTTACGGATGTGGCTTTCTTGCTGAAAGCGGACGGATGAAACAGCAGTTAGATAAGCTTTCTCTATTGGAACGTGAAACGTGGATAAAGCAATATGATCCTTCTGTCTATCTGTCGCGTGCCAAATGTCCGGTTCTCTTTTTGAATGGTACGAATGATGTACATTTCTATCTGCCGAGTATGACGCAGAGTGCTGCATTGGTTTCCAAGGGGCAGGTATTGATAAAGTATAAATTAAGGCATGGTCATGGTCATGGTTGGAATAACCAGGAAATCGGTACTTTTATAGATCATTATCTGTGTAATAGCCCTGCATTACCGAAAATAAAGTCATTGCGGTTACAGGATAATATACTTTCTGTAAAGGCTGTTTCATCATCACCTGTCCAAAAAGTAGTTCTCTATTATACTACAGATACAAATGTAGAGCAGGAGAAGTGTGAGTGGCATTTTGTAGAAGCTGTTCCTTCGGGTAAAGAGTGGAAAGTTGAATTACCTCAAAAGGTTGTTCGTTGGTTTGTAAATGTTACGGATAACTCTGGTAATCAATTATCCGGAGATTTGCAGGAATAGATAATGTTGATTTTTCATTACGCAGCATAGGGCTTTTCTTTTCCGTACAGTAACTCTTTGTAATATCTTATAGTTCTTTTGTTTATTTGTCGTAGAGAATCGCTCCGTTTCTCTACGACAAACAGAGTGTTCCTCCTAGAGGAACGGGATGATTCTCTACGAGGAAAAAAATAACAGATGTAATTGGTTGATATATAATGATTTATCGTGTAATGCCATTTGTCCTCTTTTTTTGTCTGTCATTTTCTTTTTTAAGTGTATTTGTGGTTTTTAAATGATTACAAACTTCAGTCGGATATACTAAAATTGTATTACAATAGGATAAAATATATTCATAAGCGACATATAAATACTTCTTTTTGTTGCAGTGCATTTTCTTTTCGTTACTTTTGCGGTTATACTCCCGAAGTATCGCTTTTAGAGTAATCAGTTTAAGTGTTTTTCGGAAAACAGCGAAACTTTCAAAAGACACATTTAAGCTGAATGGGGAGCTGTATGTTGTAAATCAACGATATACGCACCTTTTCAGTATATAGATGTGGTCTGGGTTGTTTGTTGTACCTTCGAAAAACTTATATATTGGAATTGGGTACGTTTTTGTACCCAATTTTAGTTGTACAATAATATAAAGAGTATGAGCATATTGAGGTACAGATTTTGTTTATCTGGTAGGCAGCAAGAGTCTGATACTGATTCTCCTTGTCCTTGCCTGATGAAAACGGATATGGAAGAATCTGAAAATATATATGATTTTTTGAAGGATTACTTTTGGGAAATAGAATCTGAAAAAGACTGGAGAAAGCTTTCTCTTTCAAACCTGAAATGTAGTCGTTGTTTGCTGTGTGCAGCACTGAAACTTGTAAAAAAGGAGAAAGATAAATACGGAAAAGAAAGTGTTGCCAGATTGGCTACTGCAAAATCCATTGTGTCAAAGAGGTACTTCAAGTATAAATTGCTAAAATGGTTTGTGTGGATGAAGAAATCATAATACCGGAGCCATGTGAAACCTTATTATTCTTTATGTAACGGATAAATACCTGTTTTTCCCGTTAACATCTTTAACGGACTATTTCAATATCTATTTTTGTGGATACAAAAGTATATACTTTTGGGGTATTAAAGTACGTACTTTTAGGGTATAAGAGTACGTATTTAACACAGACTTAAATACGTACTCTTGTAATATAAAGTATCGATGTTGATAATTGTTTGATATAGAATGATATAAATAGTGATATAATACAAAGAGGATACCCATCACGGGTACCCTCTTCTCTACATTATTCACCAAATAAATAGTGTGATTGACTTATTCTATTCTAAAACTAAATTCGGATCTGATAGAGTATACGTCTCATAACTGGTTATAAACTCATCAATACAGTTGGATTCCGGATGATATACCGTACGAAGTTGGATTTCCATTGTATCATCTCCTCCTTCGAGCATGATCGGATAAATCATGTTGTCGTTTTCATCACATAAGTCTGCAATGTTATATCTTAAATCTGTCACCTTTGTACCGTCTATTTTAGTATAGCATACTTCATAAGCTACAGCATTTTCATACCTCGTCTTTATTTTGAAACTATACTTATCAGGCATTTGATGATAAGTGAAATCAGTAGGGCTGGTATTAATAATTGCGTTCTGATAAGAATCTCCGTAGCTAATAGCTGTTACACTATATTTGATAGAGCGGAGATCATGTTCTGCATTATTGTTATAGAAGTTGAAACTGTAACTTCCTTCATCCAAACCTGTGATAATGAAACTACCCGGATTGTTCGGAGTTGTTTTATGTACTTCGTATTCACCGCTTTCCCTGTCCATATTCCACATAGCCGTAGTTGTTGCTACCTTTGGATCTGAAAGCCAATAGAGCACTTTTACTCTTTCTTTTCCGGGATAGATCTTCACAGAATCGAAGCGGGCCAGATAGATCGTTTCACCATCCGCCAAGTATTTATCATGCAAAGAGTTCATATCTGAGCAAGCGCATAAAGCGGATACAGCAGCGATCAGTATATAATTTATCTTTTTCATTCTTTTAATCGTTTAATAGTTACTTTTTTCTTTCCTTATTTACTCGGCAGGAGTTTCAGGTTCCGGTTCAGGTTCCGGTTCCGGGGTAGATTCTTTATTCGGGTCTTGTCCCCAGAATTCCAACTCGGAAATATGTATCATCTCAGTACCTCCCCAGGTTTTGTCAATCTGGAACATGAGATAACGTACTTCGTAGGCAGAACCATAAGTAAAGTCATAATCTTCACCTCCGGCACCTTTTTCGATATCTTCATCCGTACAACTCTTTTTACCTACCGGCAATCCTGATGGTTTAATTGATTCATATTCGCCCAGCAGTGTCCATGGATGTTCGCCTTCATTAACAGGATTTACACGTGCTTTATCATCAGGTGAACCGTATACTTTGAATATTCTTGGATTACCGTGATTGTAAACCCAGTCGGCAGTACCGCGCTGATAGAGTTTGAAACGGCTCAGACGGAAAGTGCGTCCCATATCGAATGTGAAACATACCGGGAATGGGTATCCGGCAGGTGTATGGAAGAAATTACTGCTGCTGGTACCGTGCATTGTTTTACCATCCCATAATTTTTCGATAGGATAGTTGCTACTATACTGTCTGTAAGGTATATCCGGGTCATCATTCCATTTTTTGAAATACTGTTGTGTTTCATCTTTCGGTTTGATAAATTCTTCGTAAAGAGGTACCAGAGTCACCGATTTAACATCTGTTTTGTTTCCCCAGCGGTCTCTAACTTGTACGTAGAAAGTATGGGACACAGCTTCATATCCGCGTATATATGCTGAACCGTCTTTGGAACTTGAGTAAAAATTGCCCACACTTTGCTGCACATCCGAACCTTCCATGATATCTTCCGATACCATTATCACGATATTTCCTCCTGTCGGGTTTTCCCAGCTAACTTGCATTCCACCGAAAGTTGGTATCAACTCCATTGAGTTTTCTACGTCATAAATAGCGGATTGTGCCGGGTTGACGGTAAATTCTACCGGAGTGGAGAAATTATGGCTACGGTCTACAGCATACAATGTCACCTTACGTGGTTCGGCTTTGGCGAAACCGTCTATTTTGATTTGGGTTCCGTACATAGACGATTTTACTATCATTTTTTCGCCAGTATCCAGTGTGTATTCGGCTTGTACATATAGTAAATCGCGATCATCCGGCAGTACATAACTCAATATGGCACCTCCCGATACTTGTTCCACCTGTTCCACATTGGTTATTGGTTTGGGTGGAATGTTATCCACCGGATATTGTCCGATGAATTCTTCCTGGCAGGAAAACAGAGCTCCTGCGGCGAGCAGTAATAAGAATATTTTTTTCATGATTACGTTTTGTTTTAATATTGTAAAAGATATAGGTTAATTACCAGCCCGGATTTTGCACCAAATTAGTGTTAATCATCATTTCACTTTCAGCAATAGGCCATAACATATCTCTCTGAGTGAACTTCGGTGAATAGTAAATTTTTATTTTATTGAAATCTTCTACAGTTTCTCCTTCTACATTCCAGCCACGAATCTTTTTATTGAATTGTTCGAAAATGTCGAATTTACTTTTCTTTGTACCGTTAGCCCAGCGGCGCAGATCATAGAAGTAATGACCTTCAAATGCAAGTTCGAGGATACGTTCTTGTTGAATGATATCACGCATACCATCTTTGGTCAGATATTTATCCGGGTTGATAGAATGATTTGCCCATGCTTCTTCAACGGGTGGAAGGAAGGCGCGTTCACGTACCAGGTTGATGTATTTGTATACCTCTTCATTAGGAGCGCTTAATGACTCATTCAATGCTTCTGCATAGAGCAGATAAAGGTCTGCCAGACGGATAATAGGGAAAGCATAGTTTGTTCCCTTAAACTCTGTCTTTGTATCTTCCGTAACATAAGTAGTATAAGGTGTCAACTTACGTATGAAGTATCCGGTTGTTGAATAGTATTGGTTACCATTACGTCCGGCAGGATAGTTTGTCGGGTCACCGGCAAGCACCTTGACTGTTTGGGATTTAGATTCATCTGTTCTACCGGCTCCGAACCATACTGAACCGTCGAAAGCAACGTCACCATAGAAACGTGGCTCACGGTAAGTATTCAGGCGGGCTGTCGGGTAGTTCTTTTCAATGTATTTCTCCTGTACAGCGTCACCACGTGTTACTTCATAACGTGATTTGTACCATCCGTTTTCATTCCATGTCTTATCTTCTTCGATAGGTACACCGTTGGATGAATAGAAATTCTCAACAAATTCTAATGTTGGATTCCAGTGTGAATTCAAACGTGCCGTACGGCAATAAGCATTGAGTGCAGGCATCATGTTGAACTGATAATCTTTCGTACTCAGGTTGATTCTGTTTGACCAGATGTATTCTCCCTGATTGTTGGCATGATCTGTGATAAGCTGGCTGAAAGTTAAGATTTTGCGTGTATCTTCTGAAATTTTCAACGTACCCAGGTTCGTGTAATGGTAAAGTTCGTGATTTCCCTTATCACAATATTTGATTGCTTCTTTACATGCTTGGGCTGCACGAGTCCATTTTGCAGGGTCGTAAGTAGTAGGCCACAATGCTTTACCGTCTTTATCTTTGAATCCGGCATAGTTATTGTTGTTACCATTAAAGAAAGGACTGGCCATATGTACCAGGATTTTTGCTTTTAATGCGGCAGCGATAGGGCGGGTGATACGGCCATATTCAGTCATTGCCATTTCTATCTTATCCGGCAAATGAATTCCCGAGTCTTCTTCTTCGTCAAGATCGCTTCCGATACATTCGTCAAGTAGACTGATAATATATTCGATACAGTCATCCAGCGGTTCTCTCGGCAGACGTACTTCTTCCGGTTGACTGGTGATAGGAAGATTGTCACGTACTACAACGATAGGACCATACTTCTGTACCAGCATCCAGTGGTAATATGCTTTCAGGAATTTCACTTCGAGTACCCAACGAACTTTATCGTATTCTTCAAGATCGCGTACCTGATCTACATTTTCAAGGAAAATGTTACAATGGCGTATAGCCTGATAGAAATTGTTCCATGATCCCATACTGACAGAAGTGACACTATTTCCGTTTAATAATAGTTTCATACCATTAGTCTGAACATTATTATAAGCGGTTATTTCGTTACCATACATATAGACGTCATTTGTAGCAAACTGGCTTGGTATGTATGAGTAACATGTGGCCAAATATTTTTCTGCACTCACCTGATCACGGAATGCATATTCAATGGTTCCCAATTTGTCGGGCATGACATCAAGAAAATTGCAACTTGTAGTCAGCGCCATTGAGAGGGCCAATATAGATAAATATTTCTTTTTCATTTTGATCTGTTTATTGTATGATTAGAATGAGAAGTTAACACCAATATTATTTACGCGTTGGAGTGGATATTTAAATCCTTTATCCATACTTGTCATTTCAGGATCCCATGTGTCAAATTTACTGAAGCACAATAAATTAGTTCCGCTATAGTAAATACGGATGGTGTTCATATGGAGCTTCTTTAATATCTTTTTCGGGAGTGTATATCCAATTTCCACTGATTTCAAGCGAAGGAATGAACCGTCACGCATAAACCAGGTACTGGTCTGAGAGTTATTTGAAGATACAGTAGAAGACAAACGAGGCCAGAAAGCGTATACATCTTGATTACGTTCGCTCCAGTAACTGTCGGCAATAGCTTGCATTACTTGAGTTCCACTACCTGATCCGGTAAATGGATGCATTACATTATAGTCCATCCAGAATGATTCACGGGCAGAACCTTGGAAGAAACAAGAAATATCAAGACCTTTCCAACCATATGTCAAACCAAAACCATAAACAATTTCCGGGCTTTCGTCAGGATATCCCAAAGGTACTTTATCAAGAGCGGTAATTTGTCCGTCACCATTGATATCTACGTATTTGATGTCACCACCACGGCATTCTCCGAATTGAGTCGGGCTGTTGTAAACCTCATTATCATCGATGAAAAGACGTTCGGCTACATATCCCCATGTTTGTTTCAGTTTTTGATCGATACGTGATAACCACGGTGTTTTGCTGTAATCAGGTTCTTCGTATACTTTGTATTTACCTCCTGCCCAAGTCAGGTTGGCACGTGCCTGCATATAAGAACCATTTTTGAACGCATGATTATAGTCTAAAGAGATATCAATACCTTGGCTAATTGCTTCACCCAAATTGGATTTAATACTAGCCTGTAATCCCATAGAACCTGGGAGAGAAGCACGAGACATCAAGATATTATAACGGTAGTCGCGATAAACATCCACCTGCAATTCGAGGTCATTGAAAAGGCCGATTTCCACACCTAAATTGGTTTTACGTGAAGTTTCCCAGGTGATATCATCGTTGGCATAACGATTGATACTAACACCGTTTACAGAATGTAGACCGGTATAGTCATTTCCCCATGTATATCCATAGCTACCGTTGTTCAGATTAACTTCCGAGCGATAATAGAAACGGTCTTCTTTCGCACCGATCTGGTCATTTCCTACTAAACCGAAGGTTGCTTTCAGTTTCAGTTTGCTTACTACTTTCTTCAATGATTCCGGATAGAACGGCTCATTACTGATAATGTATCCTAAACCGGCTGAAGGGAAGAATCCGTAGCGTTCTTTCTCAGAAAAACGCTCAGAACCATTGTAACCGAAGTTACCTTCGAAGAAGTAACGGTCGTCAAAAGCATAAGTTACACGTCCTGAGAGACCCATATTACGGTAAGGAAGGGATAACTGTATGGTACTGGTTTTCTTAGAGTTCTTTTCATCACGCAAATAATATACCAACAAACCACTAATAGCATGCTTCTTATTGAAGGTGTGGTTATAAGTCAGTGTTCCCTGGAAATAAGTGGAGTTGATAACTTCTTTGTTTTCATTTCCAACAGACAGATAGTCTGTACCGGCAGAGGGATTAAGACAGGTCAGGAAGTAAGTATTCTGAGCCGGGTTGTAACCTCCTGCAGTGAAGTAGTAAGGCTTATATGTACGGTCAATACTGTAGTTGGTTTTTCGGTTGGTATTAAACATACCTCTCAGTTTCAGTCCTTTCAATATGAAACCTAAATCCTGCTCCAATTCCATTTGAGCAAAAATTGTAGAATTCTGTCTGTCCTGGTAACCTTTCATCAATTCAGCATAGGGATTGATAAAAGTATTTTCACTACCACCATAGAGAATGTATGGAGTTGTTTCGTTGGCTTTATCCGGTTGGTAATAAGCCGGATATTCTACCGGACTTGATTGAGAAATCATTTTGTACAGGTCACTTCCTGAATGTACCGGACCGGTATAATCGTCCATTGTAGCTTGCAAGCGTACTTTTACCAATGTTGATTTACTAACATTGATATCTACGTTACTACGAAGCAAATATTTGAATAGACTGATGTTATTGTCGAATCCGTTTGCTTTGGCATTTTTAAAGATACCGGCATCGTGTGACAGTGATCCGGCTACATAGTATCTGGCTACTTTACCACCACCGCTTAGATTCAGATTACCACGTAAGTTGGTTGTGTGGTTCTTCAGCAACATATCATACCAGTCAACCGCAGGGAACACATTGGGGTTCAAGCCGGCAATTGTATTGTCTATCTTCTGTTGGCTATAACGCGCAGGAGAAGACGGGTCACGTGTAGTGATAGCCTCGTTATACATATTCATATAAGTGATAGGATCCGTCCATTTCACCTCTTTTGTCGGAGCAGAAATAGAAGTTTCAAAACGGGCTGAAATCTTACTTGGACCTTCAGAACCTTGCTTTGTAGTTACCAGAATTACACCATTGGCACCACGTGCACCATAGAGAGCAGTGGCCGTAGCGTCTTTCATGATAGAGAAACTGGCAATGTCATCTACTTGCAGACGTGCTAAGTCTTCTGACTCCATTTCCACATCATCTACCAGGATAAGTGGAGACTTTGCATATCCGAAGGTTGTTACACCACGTACAAAGAAGTCTGCATTGTCTGCACCCGGTTCACCACTACGCTGGTAGGAGATAAGACCTGCTACACGTCCGGCAAGTGCTGTGGTAAGGTTACTTGTAGGTGCTTTCAACTCTGCTGGTTTGATAGTTGATACGGAGGCAAGCACACTTTCTTTCTTCTGCTTGGCAAAAGCAACAACTGTAACTTCATCCAGCTCGTCTACTTTCTGTTTTAGTATGATTCTAAGGTTATTCTTATCACCTACTGTGATTGTCTGAGGTTCCATACCCAAATACGTAATTTCGAGTTTGGCTCCTTTGGGTACATCAATTGAGAATGTACCATCCATATCTGTAGTTACTCCTCTTGGTGTACCTACTACCTGGATAGCAGCTCCGGGAACAGTTTCTCCGGTTTCGTCAATAATGGTACCTTTCAATGTAATGTTTCGGGATTGTGTGACGCCCGGAACGGATGGAGAGGTGGCAAAAGCGGTTACTCCATAATTTGGAAAGGAACCTAACATGCCCAACAATAGTAGCATTGCGCTACACCTTTTGGTTAGAAAAGGAAAATTGTTTTTCATCTTCTTTAATTAGATTAATTAATAAAAAGTATAATTTCACAAATGTTATCGATGTGTGCGTTAACACTTGGTTCTGCAAAGGTATGGAATTGTGAAAAGATGTTTTTATGTATTGTTTCAAATGTTGCTTGATTTGTCTCTAAATCGTTTTTGGGACGCTATTGATAGTAAAATGAGATAAAATTTCAAATGGACTGAGTTTTGGCTGGTAAATCGGAGGGTTGGATAGGTGAATATAGAAAACAGATCAAGATGAATATATTTACGATTAGACGATTTACGATGTACGATTAAAGCTACTCTTTTAAAAACCTGTTTCAGTGTTGTTAGAAACAGAGTAATCCCAATCGTACATCGTAAATCGTCTAATCGTAAATATATTCATATTTATCCGTGTTTTATCATATTATAGTTATTGCTTTTTAAGAAATAAGTATCGCGTAGTCTTCTTTCTCATCCTGAAAATATAGTTGTTAGCCCCGTCTCATATCCTGTTATATAAATGTTTTCTATGATAGTTGATACGCTATTATAAGTCTATGAGATTATAGTGATAATGGTGATGGCTGTTAACGGCTAACTTTGTGGGTGAATAAAAAATAATCGACCATGAGAAAGCATATACATATTGGAATAAAGTCTTTTTCTGCACTATTGGCTTCTGCTGTTTTGTTGGGGTTTACTTTCCGTCAGCCGGTTCAATCAGAAGGAGATCCTTTGTTTATAACAGGGTTAACTCCGTATAAAGCAGGTGTCATTACATCGCAAAAAGGGACGAAACAATTAGTCCTTTATTCGTCTGACTGGAAGGAGAGTTTGCAAAAGTGGGATTTGGATGCCGTACCCAGTGGGGTAACTGTAGCTGGGGATAAAATCTATGCTACAGTTACTGGAGATAAGAATGGAGTGTATGTTCTTTCTGTAACGGGAGATTCAAAGGAATATATACCAACCGGTTCGGGGGCTTGTTTTCCTTTGGCAGATGAGAAAACAAATAAATTATATGTTTGTAATCAGTTCTCAACAACCGTTTCTGAAATCGATTTAGGGAGTAATAAAGTGATGCGTGAAGTAAAAGTACTTCGTGAGCCTAAATCATCTATACTTGATCCGAATGGAAAGTATTTGTTCGTTACCAATTATCTTCCTCAACAACGTGCCGATATAGATACGGTGGCAGCATGTGTTTCGGTCATTGATTTGAACAGTTTTCATAAGGTACGCGATATCCAGTTGGCTAACGGGAGTAATGCTCTACGTGGTATGACGCTTTCTCCCGATAGTCGTTATTTATTGATAACGCATAATCTGGGACGCTTTCAGGTGCCTACTTCACAGTTACAACAAGGTTGGATGAATACCAGTGCTATCAGTATTGTTAATCTGGAAAGTCTGAGATTTGAGGGTGCCGTATTGCTGGATGAACCCGAACGTGGTGCAGCTGGTATATGGGATGTGAAATGTGCGGATAATAAGATCGTTATCAGCCACTCCGGTACACATGATATTAGTGTGATTGATTATCCCGGTTTTATTCAGAAGTTTAATGCTTATCCGCAAAAAGATGCATTGACGTATGATCTTCGTTTTTTGTATGGTCTTCGGGATCGGATAGCATTGGCAGGGAACGGTCCGCGCAGTTTGATACTAAAAGATGGAAAGGCGATTGTCCCTACTTATTTTTCGGATACATTGAATATTGTTGATTTGAATACGCATCAGATAGATGCTGTGCCTTTGGTACAGAATCGGGTAGAGAGTCGTATACAACGTGGTGAGAAGTACTTTAATGATGCAGAGCACTGTTTTCAGAACTGGCAGTCGTGCAACGGATGTCATCCGGGAGATGCCCGTACAGATGGCATGAATTGGGATTTGATGAATGATGGTATCGGTAATCCGAAAAACTGCAAAAGCTTACTATTCTCGCATGTCACACCTCCTAATATGATTTCGGGTATCCGTGCTTCTGCTAATGTAGCTGTGCGTGCCGGGTATAAATTGATTCAGTTTACTGATCTTCCGAAAGATTTTGCAGATTGTGTAGATGAATATTTGATGGATCTTAAACCTGTTCCCAGCCCATATCTGGTGAATGGAGAACTTTCGGAGAAAGCACAGCGCGGTCGTAAGGTATATGAAAAACTAAAGTGTGACGAATGTCATTCGGGACCCTATTATACCGATATGAAAATGCATCGTATTGGAGAAGATGTTGAATTTGAAAATGGATGGGATACACCGACTCTTCGGGAAGTATGGCGTACGGCTCCTTACTTATTTGACGGAAGGGCTGCTACGATGAAAGATGTTTTTACGGTTCATAAGCATGGTATTGATAAAAAAGTATCTGATAAGGAAATAGATGAACTCGTAGAATATGTGAATTCTCTATAAAAATGAAAAATATGATATTGGAAGCAAATATAGAAATTGTCCATAGGCTTTATCAAACGGGAAAAGGGTCTTTTAAGGAAATGCTTTTTCAGTTGATGGCTTTGTATGAGGCAGTCTATACACCGGTACGCATTGTAGTATTCGGTGCACCCCAAAATAATGAAGAATACTGCGAACGTTTCAGTCAGATTCGTAATGTTATTGCTGAACGATTTGGAAACACGGCTCCTACAGTGAGTTATGTTGCCCAACCTCCATGTCCGCAAGGCCTCGTGATGGAAGTACATGAAGTGGTGTTGACGGATGCTGACCGTATCTGTTATAAAACATTGGATGATGTGCCTTATATTACGGTTGAGCGTGAAGGATGCAAGCGTCTGTTTATGAGTGGGATTATTGGTAATGTTCTTCAAGCTACTATTCGCAGGCAGGCGGATGATGTGTTCAGAACAATTTCTCATATAATGATTGCTGAGCAGATGCCGGTCTCTTCTATTGTGCGTCAATGGAATTACATTGAGAAGATAACAGATTGTGATGTCACGGGACATCAGCATTATCAGGACTTCAATGATGCCCGTTCTTTATTTTATCAGTCTGCACAGTGGTTAGACGGTTATCCGGCAGCTACTGGTATAGGTACCCAGTGGGGAGGAGTAATGATTGATATTGATGCTTTGTTTTGCCAGGATAAAACGGTTTGTGTGAAAGCGGTGGATAATCCGTTACAGGTCTCTGCTCATGCTTATTCACAAAATGTGTTGTTAGGTGAGAAGGATGAGAAGCTCAATAAGAAAACTACGCCAAAGTTTGAACGTGCCAAGGCTATATGGAAGAAAGATCATGGGTTTGTTTATATCTCCGGTACTGCTGCCATCCGAGGTGAACAAAGTCTGGAAGGAGTGGGGATTGAAGAACAAACACTTGCAACACTGGAGAATATAAAATATCTTGTTTCTGCCGAAAATCTTGGGGAATCGGGCATTCCAGTGACGAAAGATGCATCCTATATCTGCTTTCGTGTTTACGTCAAAAGATGGGAGGATATGGCGAAGGCCCGTGAGGTTATCACCCGTCAGTATCCTGATCTTCCGGCTGTATATACTCTTACGGATGTTTGTCGCTCTGAACTTCTGATTGAGATTGAAGGAATGGGGGTTATTTGAGAATGGAGAAGGGAGAGGGGAGAAAGAGGCTGCGCTATCATGTTGCACAGTTAATTTTCAACTTTCAATTAATTAAATAATTATATTAAAACGATGAAAACAACAAAAGTACTAATTGCGGCATTTATTGCCTGCTGTGGGGTAGGGATGACCTCTTGCTCTACAGAATCTAAAAAGACAGAATCGGTTATGACACAAGAAAAAAAAACGTATCAGAAGAAGTTTACAAATGCTGACTTCTACAAGGATGGAAAGTTTGATCAGGAGGTTGCTAAGAAAGCATTCCTGGATATGTTTGAGTTTTATGATGTACCTTTCACTGCATTGATGGAAAAAGACATCTGGTTTACTGATTTCGGACTGGGTGACTTTGAAAATACAGGTATGGGAGGTATCTTCTGGATTAACGACGCCGAACATGGCTATTTTGCCCATAGTATTTATTTATTACCGGGGCAGATGATTCCGGAACATGCTCATGTAAAGACTTCATTTCCTGCTAAGCATGAATCATGGATGGTAAATCATGGATGGGTGTATAATTTCTCTGAAGTAGGAGACGAAACTCCTAACCCGCCTGCTATTCCTGCCGGTCACGGTCCGATTAAGAGTAAAAACTTTGTTGTACAGCAGGTCGGTGACGTTCTTCGTTTGAAAGAACCTGAAACTTTTCATTTTATGATGGCTGGTCCCGAAGGAGCCATTGTTGAAGAGTGGGCTTGCTACCATGATAACGATGGTTTGCGTTTCACTAATAAAAAAGCTGCTTTATAATTAACATCTAAGATACCATGAGAAAAATAAATCATATTGGAATACCAACTCAGACACCACAACCAGGTGAATTCTATGTGGAGGGTTTAAAAGTGTGGCTGACTAATTTTAATGAAAGCCCTAATAAAATAGAATTTCTTCGTTTTGAAGAAGGGAGCTGGATGCCGGAACTGATTCAGAAAACGGCTCATATAGCCTATGAAGTAGATAATCTGGAAGAAGAATTAAAAGGTGCCAAAGTACTTGTTGAACCGATGCCGGGAGGTGAAAATCTTACCATTGCTTTTATTGAGGAAGAAGGTATCGCACTTGAACTGATGTATTTTGAAAAATAACTTTTATATTAAATAATCTAAGAATAAATATGCATAAGTTTATAAATAATCCTGATAATCTCACAGAAGAGTTATTGGAAGGCTATGTGATGGCTTACAGTGATCAGGTAGCTATTGGAGGTGAGAATATTATTGTGCGTGCCAATGCTAAACCGGAAGATAAGGTTGCTATTATCACGCTTGGAGGTTCGGGGCATGAACCTGCATTGAGTGGTTTTGTAGGTGAAGGTATGCTCGACTGCTCTGTAGTTGGGGATATTTTTGCAGCTCCGGGTGCACAACGCGTTTTTCAGGCTTTGCAAATGTTCAAACGCGAAGCGGGGATCTTGTTGGTAGTACTCAATCATTCTGGTGATATTATGAGTGCAAACATGGCTTGTCAGTTAGCTGAACGGGTGGGTATCAAAGTGAAGAGTATCATTACCCATGATGATATCAGTGCCGGGCTGGATGCTCCCGATGAGGACCGCCGCGGGTTGGCAGGTTGTGTGCCTTTGATTAAAGTGGTTGGTGCTGCTGCCGAAGAGGGTAAATCTCTGGACGAGATTCTTGAAATAGGCGAACGTATGAATGCGAAAATAGCCACACTTGCCGTAGCAATGAAAACATGTACGCATCCGCAAAATGGTATGAATATTTCTGATCTTCCGGACGGTATTATGGAGATTGGCATGGGACAACATGGCGAAGGTGGTGGTGGTCGTAAACCATTGGTTTCTGCCGATGATACTGCCGAGGAAATGGTAGGTCTGTTAATGAAAAAATTACAGCCTAAATCCGGAGATAAGGCGTTGCTTATCATTAATGGTGTGGGAGCAACTACTCATATGGAGATGAGCATTGTTTACCGTAAGGCTCATTTTATATTGGAAAATAATGGTATTGAAGTGGTGTCGGGACGTATTGGTGAATTGCTGACAGTACAGGAACAAGCAGGTTTTCAAATGATTTTGGCATTGTTGGACAATGATCATGTAGATTATCTGAAAAACCATATGTCTAACGCACCTTACTGGACTACTATAGGAAAATAAGAATGGATAAATTAACAGTAAATGACTTTAAGAAAATGATTCAGAACGCTCTGAAAAATATAACAGAGCGTTCTGATGAGTTCTCTAAACTGGATGCTGTATTGGGTGACGGTGATCACGGTACAGCTATCGTACAGGCTATGTCGGCCATTGTACAATCGGCTGATAAAGGTATGGAATTCAAGAAAATGCTTGGAGACATGGGGTTTGACGTAATGTTGCAGATCAGTGGTTCTACCAGTACGTTGCTTGGAGGATTCTTCCTCGGAATGAGTGATGTGGTGGGGGATGGGGTAACCGAACTGGATGCTGAAGGCGTGAAAAATATGTTTGCCGGCGGACTTATCGGTGTGAAAAAACAGACTAAAGCCCAACGCGGAGATAAGACGATGATGGATGCTTTAGTACCTGCTGTGGAAGCTATACAGGCTACAAACTCATCTGATATAAAGGAATTGATGGCGATGGGAGCAGAAGCTGCGTTGAAAGGAGCAGCAGAAACTGTAAATATGAAAGCTAATTTTGGGCGTGCCCGTAATTATGGTGAACGTTCCATTGGATATGCCGATTCTGGAGCAAGCTCCTGGTCATGCATGTTTGATGCTTTTGCAAAAGCATTACTTTAAAGATATATAAAAACAGAATAAGAGAAAATGGCAGATTTAGATGATTTAAGAGATGGCTGCAACTTTGGGCTGGACCAAGCTGTGGCAAATCAGACTTTCCACGTAAAAGGCGCAGGAAATCTTCCTTGGGGAATGAAAGATCGGTTATCACGTATTTTTAATCCTGCGACAGGACGTACAGTGATGTTGGCTTGTGACCATGGTTTTATAATGGGGCCTACTTCCGGATTGGAACGTATCGACCTGAACATTGTACCACTTATTGAGTATGCAGATTGTCTGATGTGTACACGTGGTATTTTACAGTCTGTTATTCCACCCACCACCAACAAATCTATTTGCTTGCGTTCGGATGCAGGTACCTCTATTTTGACGGAGTTGAATGACAATGTATTGATTGATATTGAAGATGCGGTACGCATGAACGTTTCGGCTATGGCAGTGATGTTGGCTATTGGTGATAAAGCACATGAGGCTAAAACGGTGGCTAATCTTTATAAGGCAGTAGATAAAGGTACTCGCTATGGTATTCCTGTGATGGGGGTTACAGCTGTTGGTAAAGAAATGGCTCGTGATGCACGTTATTTTGGTTTAGCTTCGCGTATTGCAGCCGAAAATGGTGCTAACATTGTAAAAACTTACTATTGTGACGGTTTTGAGAAAGTGGCAGCTGCTTGTCCGGTTCCCATAGTGATTGCCGGTGGTAAAAAACTTCCTGAAAGAGATGCACTTGAACTATGTTATATGGCTATCAATGATGGTGCTTCCGGAGTAGATATGGGACGTAATGTATTCCAGTCAGAAGCTCCTGCCGCAATGATTCAGGCAGTTTATGCAGTAGTACATCAGAACTATAGTGTAGATCAGGCTTTTGAACTGTTTAATGAATTAAAAGCTAAATAGTGATGATACGCCTGCGTTTATTAGCTCTGTTATTTCTCAGTTGTTCGTTGCAATTGTCTGCACAGGAAAAACTTGTACTTGCCGGTTCGGGAAATCCTGCGGTAATGATAGTAGATAAGCAATCAGGGACTGTAGAATGGAAACACGCATTAGAAAAAGGAGAGGAGTGTAATACTGTAGCTGTTACCCGACAGGGCAATATTCTTTATTCTTACAAAAAAGGAGCAAAACTGATAGGGACAGATCACCGTGTGATATGGGATTATAAGGCTCCGGAGGGGACGGAACTTCAATCAGCAACTCTCTTGAATGATGGTGGATTTCTTCTTGGTATCTGTGGCAATCCGGCCCGGCTTATCGAACTGGATAAGAATGGAAAGGAACGTAATCGTGTGGAGATTGATCTGCATATAGAAAAGCCACATGGCCAGTTCCGACAGGTTTTTCAGTTGCGTAACAGGAATTATCTGCTTCCTGTCATGGGAAAACAGAAAGTGATGGAAATAAACCGAAAAGGTACGGTAGTGGCAGAGTTTCCGACAGGAGGCCGAGCCTTTTCTTCACTTGAATTGAAAGACGGAAATATACTGCTTCCTTGTGGTGACGGGCACTTCTTTCAGATTATTGACCGTAAAACAGGGAAGGAACTCAGACGGATAACGTCTGAAGATGTGCAAGGTGTTTCGTTGCTTTTTGTGGGGCAGATATTGGATGCAGGCAAGGGAAATTTGCTGATTTGTAACTGGCATGGACACACGAAAGATGCTACAGTAGACGAACCTCAACTCATTGAAGTGGATACCAACGGAAAAGTATTATGGAGCTTGAATGATAAAAAGAATATTGGTAAAGTTTCGGCAGCTTGTCTGGTGAGTAATCCCAAATTTAAGATAAATGTAGTAGAGTAAATCCTCAAACTAATACATAACTGATATGAATAAGAAAATAGTAATAATGTCCGTTTGCATGGCATTGTCCTTTTCTGTTTTTGCACAGAAGAAAAGGGCAAAGGTAGCCGAACCTGCTACCTGGGCAGAAAGTATTGCTCAGGCAAAGAATCAGGCTGATGCACAGATGCAAAAAACGCTTCGTCCAGTCGCTTCTAAAGTGGTGAAGTCGAAAGCGGCAGCAGAGCCTTTTTCTGCTGACATCAGCGGACTGGACGAAATGGTACTTTATACCTGGAGTACGGTGGACGGTACTTCCGATGATCAGCCAGTGTGGGCAAATGCCCGGCTGGTTGCTGCCGACGGTTCATCCGTGTGGTTAAATGATTTGAAGAATACCTTTAAAAAAGGTACCAGTGGTGGTTTGCGTTACAATGTAAATGCTAAGAATGCTGCTGTAACGATGAAAGGAAAAACCTATAATCGTACTATTATGACGGGGGGAAATGCACAGATTATTGTTCCGTTAGACAAAAAGTATGTGCGTTTTGAAGCAGAAATAGGATTGGAGAACCGTTCTTCAAATGGTTCGGTTATTTTCCGTGTACAAGGTATTACGGGTAGCGAAGCTGCTGGTAAAATTGTGAAAGACTATCCTGCGGAAGCTGCCCTGTTCTTGCCGTTTGCCGGGGGAGATATGAAGGCATTGGTGACTACATATGATGCAAGTATTGAGAAACACGTTGCAGAATCTGTTATCAGGCTTTTGAAGGAACCAAGACATTTTAATGCCCTGTTGCAACAGATATCTCAGAAAACTGTATTAGACGAACAGGTGATTGGTTATCTGAATCTGGCTCAGGATGCAATGAATGTTTATCAATTACAGGAGGCTTTGGCATGGATCAATATCCGTGCTATTGAGGAAGCTGTAAATGATATGAAACAGTATAAGGGATTTGATCAGTCAACTAACCAAACCCGGTTGGCAGAATTGAAAATGCTTACCGGAAGAGGTTTCAATGATATTTATACCAATCAGCCTGCTGCGTTGGAAATTGCTAATAAAGCGTTGAAGCTGAAACGTGATATCTTGTTGGCTAATCCGGAACTGGATGTTGACAAACTGATTGTAGGTCGTTATAAGATAGGTACTACTGCTCGTCAGGCCACACCTCGTGCATTGGGAACACAAAATAACAACTGGTCTAATCAGACTTCTGCTTCCCGTGGGGGCTTTGATGCTGAGATTACTGAGTTGTCAAATCTTCGTGGCGATATTAAGTCGAGAACGATTTTTAAACCAACTAACGGTTCGTCTCTTCCTGACCTTAAATTGCATTGGGACGCTGACCGTATTTTGTTCTCTATGGTGGATACCGACAAACGCTGGCAAGTGTTTGAGGTAGGTGTAGATGGTAAAGGGCTGAAAAAGATGATTCCCGATCTGGAACCTGATCTTGAGTTTTTTGACGCTACTTATCTGCCTTCCGGCAAGATGATTGCAGTCTCCAATATAGGTTACAATGGTGTACCTTGTGTAAATGGTAACGATGAAGTCGGTAATATGTGTCTGTATGATCCGAAAGACAATTCTTTGCGTCGCCTCACTTTTGACCAGGATGCTAACTGGGCACCGACAGTGATGAATAATGGCCGTGTCATGTATACCCGTTGGGAATATACTGACTTAACGCATTATTTTTCACGTTTTGTGATGCATATGAATCCGGATGGTACTGAGCAGAAGTCACTTTACGGTAGTGGCTCTTACTTCCCGAACAGTACTTTCGATGCAAAGCCGCTTCCGGGTAATACCTCTAAGTTTGTAGGCGTTATCTCCGGTCACCATGGTGTAACCCGTTCCGGTCGCCTGATGATCTTTGATCCGGCTAAGAGCCGCAAATCGGAGAAAGGCATGTTACAGGAACTTCCTTTCAGAGATCGCAAGATTGAACCGATTGTAAAAGATCGTCTGGTAGACGGTGTATGGCCTCAGTTTATTAAGCCTTATCCGTTGAATGATAAATACTTCCTGGTTGCAGCTAAGTTGAATGAGAATGCATTATGGGGTATTTATCTGATAGACGTATTTGATAATTTGACTCTGATTGCCGAATATGAAGGTGAAGGATTAATTTGTCCGATACCTGTGAAGAAGACTCCGACTCCTCCTATAATTCCGGAAAAGATTAAGCCGGGTGATAAGGAAGCCACAGTATTTATTCAGGATATTTACGAAGGTGAAGGTTTAAAAGGTGTACCCCGTGGTACGGTAAAGGCATTCCGGGTACTTTCTTATGAGTATGCTTACAACAAAACTCCGTCTGATCATTGGGCACAGGGTGTACAGAGCGGTTGGGATATCAAACGTTTGTTGGGTACGGTTCCGGTAGAAGAAGATGGTTCTGCCATGTTCAAAATACCTGCCAATACGCCTATTTCACTTCAGCCGTTGGACAGTGAAGGACGTGCTATTCAGTGGATGCGTAGCTGGTTGACCGGTATGCCGGGTGAAACGGTTTCATGTATCGGTTGCCATGAGGATCAGAATCAGATTCCTATTCCTAAACGTGTGATAGCCTCACAGATTGCTCCTCATACCATAACAAAGCCTGAAGGTGGACAGCGTTCCTTTACTTTTGATTTGGAAGTACAACCGGTACTTGACCGTGCCTGCGTAGCTTGCCACAATAGCGATAGTAAACTGGCCGACTTTACCGGAGGACGTATTGATAAATTTACCGGATTTGGTGAAAGTTATCTGAATCTTCATCCGTTTGTATACCGTCAGGGACCCGAAGCCGAAATAGAAGTGCTGAATCCGTATGAATATCATGCTTCTGTAAGTCCGCTTATAAAGCTACTGAAGAAAGGACATCATGGTGTGGAACTGACAGACAAAGAATGGCAGACCCTGTACAACTGGATTGACTTCAATGCACCATATCATGGCAAGTTCAAAGCCAATGTATTTAAAGGGGTAGAACAGATCAGCCGTCGTACGGAATTGACAGAGAAATATGCAGGTTCGGGTGTAGACTGGAAAGCCGAAATCCGTTCGTATGCCGACTATCTGAGCAAACAGGAAAAACCTGCTGCCGTGAAGCCTGAACGTAAGGAATATAAAGACAAAGAGGTGAAGCTGAAAGGCTGGCCGTTTGATGTTGCCACTGCCAAAGCAATGCTGAGTAAAGAAACAGAGACACAGAAGAGCATTGAATTGGCTCCTGGTATTCGGATGAACTTTGTACGTATTCCGGCTGGTTCTTTCGTAATGGGTAGTAACCATGGGCATTCCGACTATTCTCCTGTAAGCAAACAGGTCGTAAAGAAAGCTTTCTGGATGGGTGAAATAGAGGTAAGCAATGAACAATTCCGTACCATCTTCCCTGACCACAACAGTCGTTTCATTGGTCAGCTTTGGAAAGATCACGTGCACGAAGGCTATCCGGCTAATAATCCGGAACAACCTGCTATCCGTGTAAGCTGGCAGGAAGCTATGGACTTCTGCAAGAAGCTGAGTGAGAAGACCGGATTGAATGTAACCCTGCCTACAGAAGTACAGTGGGAGTGGGCTTGCCGGGCTGGCAGTGATGATGACTTCTGGTATGGTTCCCAGAATACGGACTTTGCCAAGTTTGAAAATCTGGCCGATATGCAATTGAATAAAGCTGCCGTACGTGGTGTGAATCCACAACCGATGAATCCGAATGACAGTTGGTATAAGTATTATACATACCAGCCGAAAGAGAATGGAGTGGATGATGGTAATATGCTGATGGTAAAAGGTGGTAGTTATCAGGCCAATCCATGGGGATTGTATGATATGCAGGGTAATGTAGCCGAATGGACCCGTTCAGACTATATGCCTTATCCGTATAATGAGAAAGCACAAGACGGTACCGGTACAGAAAAGGTAGCCCGTGGCGGATCATGGACGGAACATCCCAAAACATGCACCTCTTATTACCGGAAAGCTTATCTGCCCTGGCAGAAGGTTTATAATGTTGGCTTCCGTGTGATCATAGAAGACTAAGAGTTCATCACAAAGTAATGCAGAGTTTCACAGAGTTTATTATTATTGAGAATCATAAGTAGTACTCTGTGAAACTTTGTGTTATTTTGTGGTGAAATAAAATGAAGACCGAATGGATAAAATAGAACTTATTGCGGGTCCCTGTAGTGCTGAGACTCGCGAACAAATGATGAAGACTGCAACCCAACTACGGGCCGTAGGTATCCGGACATTGCGTGCAGGATTGTGGAAACCTCGTTCACACTACGGAACATTTGAAGGAGTGGGCGAGAAGGGACTGGCATGGATGGAAGAGATACAGCAAACTTTAGGTATGCGGGTGATGACTGAAGTGGCACTGCCCTCACATGTAGAAGCTGCCTTAAATGCTGGGTTGGATATGCTTTGGATTGGAGCTCGTACTACAGTGAATCCTTTTATGATGCATGAACTTGCCGAGGCATTACGTGGAACAGATATTCCAATATGGGTAAAGAATCCTGTCTCTCCCGATTTGGAATTATGGATAGGAGCTATCGAACGCCTGCAACATACGGGGGTAAAGCGCATTGGTGCCATACATAGAGGTTTTTGCCTGGTAGACAATGCGCCTTATCGCAATTCTCCGTTGTGGGATCAGATAAAAGAACTCCGTAATCGCGTTCCTGGTATACCTGTTTATTGTGATCCTAGTCATATTGCGGGAAAGCGTGAATTATTACTTCAGATTTGTAAGGAGGCATTATCTCTGAAAGTGGATGGATTGTTTATTGAATCACATTGTTGTCCGCAGAAGGCTTTGTCTGATGCTGCACAACAATTAACTCCAGAGGCTTTGTCGGAGATGTTGCGTATGTTGAATATATGCTGATCGGGTTTGAAAAATAAGGTGTTTTTTTGTCTCAGACCTAAGATTGGGATAATAGTGCAAACCTATGAAATAATAATATAAACCCGACTCAGGCTAATAGCCTATTTTTGCATTGGACAAAATAAATTATAAAATAACCATGAAAATCAAAACAGGACTGCTATCACTAATGATAGTATGCGGCGCATGTAGCCGAACTACCCAACCAGCGGATGTGTTAAAAGATAACTTCGATTTTGCTTCCGAGCAATTGAATTTCGCCTTTTCGGAAATAGACCAGGTGAAGTCAGCGTTTACGGAAGAGCAGAAAGAGAAGATGTTAGTCAGCCCTCGTAATATTGAACCGGATGGTTCACTGCGTCTCGTGGCTTCGCGAGATTGGTGCAGCGGATTTTTTCCGGGAGAATTGTGGTATATGTATGAATATACCGGCAATGAATATTGGCGACAGAAAGCTGAAGAATTTACCGCACCTATTGAACGTGAAAAGACCAATGGCCGTACGCATGATATGGGCTTTAAGGTGTTTTGTAGTTTTGGTAACGGATATCGTTTGACGCATAACGCTGATTATAAAGGAATACTTATTGAATCGGCAGAAACACTGATTACCCGGTATAAACCCAATGTGGGGTGTATTCGTTCATGGGATCATAATAAAGATAAATGGCAGTGCCCTGTTATTATAGATAATATGATGAATCTGGAGTTACTGTTCTGGGCTTACAAACAAACCAACCGGGAAGAGTTTTATGATATCGCTGTAAACCATGCACGTACAACGATGAAGAATCATTTCCGTGACGATTATAGTTCGTATCATGTGATTGATTATGATACAATCAGTGGAGAGGTTCTGAAAAAGAATACGCATCAGGGATATGCGCATGAATCAGCATGGTCACGTGGTCAGGCGTGGGGATTATATGGTTATACAATGTGCTACCGTGAAACGAATCTTCCGGAATTTTTGGAACAGGCCAAACATATTGCCAATTATATTTTCACCAGCGAAACACTTCCTGAAGATCTGATTCCTTATTGGGATTTCAATGCTCCTAATATTCCTGATGAACCGAGAGATGTGTCGGCGGCTGCTGTTATAGCTTGTGCGTTGTATGAACTTTCTATGTACGACAAGGACAATGCTGTACAATATAAAGAATGGGCGGATACGATCGTTAATAATTTGAGTAAAAATTATCGTGCAGCGTTGAATGCTGATCGTGGATTCCTTTTACTTCACAGTACGGGTTCTGCTCCTCATAAGTCGGAAATAGATGTTCCTATTGTCTATGCAGACTATTATTTCCTTGAGGCCTTACTCAGAAAATCTAAGTTGGAAAAAGAAGGAAACGCTGTATTGTAAAATCGGTGTAATATGAAAAATACAATTGTTGGTTTATTAGTTAGTTTGATGCTGCTGAGCGGGAATCTTGTTGCAAAGGTTCCTGTGACGCAGTCACAAAAACTTCGTTTAACGGATAACTGGGAGTTTCTCCGACAGGATGTTGGTAATATATGGGAGCTTGTTCGGCCTATGAAAGCCGGACAACCGGAAGAATCACCCATTTGGACAAAAGTAACTCTTCCACATTGCTTTAATGCAGAAGATGCAGTAGACCCGGATGTAAATTACTATCAGGGACCGGGTTGGTATAAAACACAACTCACAATAGACAATCCCTATAAAAACGGTCGTATCCTGCTCGAATTTGAAGGAGCAGGACAAAAGACAGAAGTTTATATCTATATGACTAAAGTCGCTGGTCACACAGGTGGTTATGATAGCTGGAATGTAGATATAACAGATGCTGTAAACACGTTTCTTGCCAGTAAAGAGGCAGAGCGTTTTGGAGGACGTGTGCCTTTGAGCATCCGTTGTGACAATACACGTGATGCTGAAATGATCCCTTCGGATCTCTCCGATTTTAATCTTTATGGAGGTATTTACCGCTATCTTAATCTGGTTTATCTTCCAGAGGTTTCTATAGCTTCGCTGAAGATAGAGCCGGTATTAGATCAGAAACTGAAGCAGGCAACACTGAAAATAAATTCTTTCTTTTATAATCCTTTGGATGTAAGAAAAGCTACTGTTGAATGGCGTGTTAAAGACTCTCAAGGAAACGTGGTACTATCCGGCAGGCAGGATGAAGTCACTCCTCTCGGCGAGTTCTGCCTTGCCAATACCACGTTAAAAAGGCCTCAGGTATGGGATGTGGATAACCCACAGCTTTATACATGTGAGGTTACTGTTCGTACCAATGAACAGGCAGTTACCGCTTCCGAACGTTTTGGCTTCCGTGCATTTGAATTTATTGAAAAAGGTCCGTTCCATTTGAATGGGCGTCGGTTGTTATTACGTGGTACGCATCGACATGAAGACCATGCGGGGGTAGCTGCTGCTATGACCGAAGATCAGATGCGACAAGAGATACAGATGATGAAAGAGATGGGTGTTAACTTCATCCGTCTGGGACATTATCAACAGTCAGAAATAATCCTTAACCTCTGTGACAGTCTGGGTATCCTGGTATGGGAAGAAATTCCCTGGTGTCGGGGAGGAGTAGGTGGAGAAAAGTACCGTTCACAAGCCAAACACATGTTGACAGACATGATAGAACAACACCGCAATCATCCTGCCGTGATCATCTGGGGACTCGGAAACGAGAATGACTGGCCGAATGATTTTGAAACATTTAATCAGGGAGAGATCCGCTCGTTGATGAGTGAACTTCACACCCTCTCGCATCAGCTGGATGATAGTCGCAAGACGGCTATTCGCCGTTGTGCCTTCTGTAGTGATATTGTTGATGTTTATTCGCCTTCTATCTGGGCAGGATGGTATCGGGGAAATTATACCGATTATCAGGAGATGTCTCATGCTGAGATGAAAAAGGTGAAACATTTCCTACACGTAGAGTGGGGAGGCGACAGCCATGCCGGACGTCATGCCGAGGTGGTGGCAGCCATTCGTAAAGCAGGTGAGAGCGATGCTGATGCTGCTTTGAATGGTTCGGCACAAGTGCTTAAAAAAGGGGATTGGAGCGAAACATATATCGTAAAGCTGATAGATTGGCACTTGAAGGAACAGGAAAATATGCCTTGGCTGACAGGAGCGGCTTATTGGCCTTTCAAAGATTTCTCTACTCCGATACGTCCTGAGAATCCGGTACCGTATGTGAACCAGAAAGGGGTTGTGGAGCGTGATTTTACGAAGAAAGAAAGTTACTATGTATTCCAGTCTTATTGGACAGAGAAACCCATGATACATATTTATGGGCACAGTTGGCCGGTACGCTGGGGAAATGCGGGTGAGGAGAAAGAGATACTGGTTTATTCAAACTGCTCTTCAGTTGAACTTTTCGTTAATGGGGTGAGTCAGGGAGTAAAAAAACGTAACAGTCAGGACTTTCCTGCTGCCGGATTACGTTGGAATGTGCCTTTGAATGTTGGGAAGAATACAGTTAAGGCAGTTTCTATCGGTAAGGGAAGTATTACAGATGAGATATCTTTTGAATATCAGACGGAGAAGTGGGGGGCGGAAGCTCGTATGCAACTTACTGCCACGCCTTGTGGAGATGATCTGTTTGAGATATCGGCACAACTATTGGATACCAATGGAGTTCGCTGTCTGGATTCTCGTATGTTCATCAATTTTGAGATAGCAGGTGATGGTGAGTTGATACAAAATCAAGGTACTGCTATGGGATCGCGCAAAGTACAGGCTTGCAACGGGCGTGCAGGTATTCGTGTTCGCCAAGTCAAAGGGAAATCGGTTGTTGCGGTGAAAGCCGAAGGTATTCCTACAGAAACGTGTTTAGTTGAAAATTGAAAGTTGAAAGTTGCTGCGCTATTACGCTGCGTAGCAACTTTCAACTTTCAATTTTCAACTCTATAAGATTTTCAATATTCAATATTCAATTCAATGAGTAAATTTCAGAACCTAATTTGTGGAGGGGCCTTTATGGTTCTCTTTGTTACAGGGGCATTGGCACAAACCAAGCTCCCGCCTGCCTGGCAATCCAGTCTGGTAAAGATAACCGATGCGGGAGAACTTACCTATTATCCCGATAAAGAAGGAAATACAATTCCGGATTTCAGCCGTGTAGGTTATCATCACGGAGATAAGAGCATTCCGGCTTATCCGGCTACAATAATCGTTTCGCCGGTAGCGAATGGAGATAGCCGTAACGTCATCCAGAAGGCTATTGACAAAGTTTCGCAAATGAAGCCCGATAAGGATGGACACCGGGGTACAGTTTTGCTGAAACGGGGTGTCTATAAAATCTCTGAGAGCATTCTTATTACTACCGGTGGGGTTGTATTAGAAGGAGAGGGAGAAAATGTGAATGAAACGCGTCTTCTGGCTACAGGGAAGAAGCGGTATTCGTTGATCAAAGTATCCGGTACGGGAAGAGCGAAAGAAGTGCCGGGCACGCGGGTGAAGATTACAGACGCATTCGTTCCTGTCGGTACTCATTCGTTCCGGGTCTCTTCGGGTAAGGATTTTCGTCCGGGAGATCGCATTATGCTTTATCGTCCCGGTACTTCACAGTGGATACACGACCTTAAAATGGACCAGATTGTAGAACGTAAAGGTACCCGTCAATGGACTCCTGAAGAGTACAATCTTGCTTTTGAACGTGAGATAACCAAAGTAGAAGGCGACCGTATTTATATTGATAATCCTGTTGTGATGCAGATGGATGCCAAATATGGTGGCGGTGAGATTTATAAGTATACATTTGACGGACGCATCGGTGAGGTAGGAGTCAGCAATCTTTGTCTTGAGTCTGAGTTTGAAAACTATGAGGACAACCAGCATGGCTGGATCGGTGTGGAGTTTGATAAAGTGGAAAATTGTTGGGCACGCAATATAACTTGCCGTTACCTGGGCTATGCAGCTGTTAGTTGTGAGCCGATGGCTAAGAACGTAACGGTATCCAACAGCCGTTGTCTTGAAGCAAAATCACTTATTACGGGTGGTTTCCGCTATGGTTTCAATAACTGGGGGCAGCAGAATCTCTTTATGAATTGCCAGAGTTCCGAAGGACGTCACGACTATGTGACCGGGGCACGTGTTTGCGGTCCGAATGTGTTTTATAATTGTTCCGCTTCCCAGACATTTGCAGATATAGGTCCGCATCACCGTTGGGCAGTGGGTACTCTTTATGACAATATTATCACCGACGGAGAAATAAATGTTCAGGACCGGGGACAGATGGGAAGCGGACATGGTTGGGCCGGTGTCACACAAGTATTATGGAACTGCCGGGTGCGCCGTGCTGCTATACAAAACCCCTGGGTTTCCGGAAACAATTATAGTATCGGAACAAAGGGAGAGAAAGTACCCGGACATTTCAAAGATCGTCCCGAAGGTATATGGGAAGGACAGAATGAGATTAATATTTTCCCTCGCTCTTTGTATGTGGCCCAGCTTATGGCAAGACAAAAAGGGGCGGATTTGCGGATATTGACTAAGTAAAAACTCACCACAGAGTATACAAAGGTTACAGAGTTTTATTACTTTTGCAATCGAATATACAATCCTCGGTGCCTTTGCGTACTCTGTGATGAAATTGAACGAATTGTCATGTTAACCTCTTATTTTCAAACCCTATGAACAAACAAGCCTTTCTATCCTTTATCATTCTGTGTGGGATTACTGTGACTCTTGGTGCCCAGACTACTGCTTATCGTTTGGAGAACCCTTTCTTGGTCCGTACGCTTGAAGTGAACAATGGTGTTCTGGCCACTCAGTCTATCTACAATAAACTTTCCGGGAAAATGCTGACGCCTCTTTCGTGTGAAGAGTTTGCCTTGCGCATTTCAGAGGGTACTGATAAAGAAGGTACCGGCCGGACATTGACTGCTAAAGATTTTACAGTACTTTCTGTTTCCGACTACGTCCTTATGTCAAACAAAAAAGGTCATGGTTACAGGTTTGTACTTAATAATAAAAAAGAGGAACTTTCGGTGACGATCAGTTATGAATTAGCGGAGGATGAATCTTTTTGCCATAAGTATTTGCAGATACGTTCCGGCAAGGATGTTACATTGGAACGGGTTGATGTGGAGTCTATCTCTTTTGCTGATGCCCGGCAAAACTATACTACAAAAGAAATTACGGCTCAGGGGGCTGCCCGCTGGAAACCGGGTCTTGGCCAGCCTCTTTATACAACAAAAACGGCTACCTATTGGGGGATCGAATTTCCTGCGGCAACCAATTTTGTAACGGATAAGAAGATGTCCTGTGGCTATCTTCGTGGCTTCAAACTTTCTAAAGACGAAGAGTATACCACCTATAAGAGCGTGGTTGGCGTGGCCGATGATCCGGTTTATCTTGATGATGCCTTTTACGCTTATATCGATAAAATAAGGAAACGTCCGCTTCGCTTACAGATTCAGTACAACAGTTGGTTTGATTTTGGGAAGAGTATCTCGGGCCGGACATTTGCAACCAGTGTGCGTAAAGTGAACAATGAACTGGTGCTTGAACGGGGGTGTACACCTTTGAATGCCTATGTTATTGATGATGGGTGGCAACATGCCGACCCGGCGACTGCCGATTGGTCGGGAAAGGTTTGGACGGTGAATTCCAAGTTCTCTTCCGATTTTTCCGAAAGCCGGCAAGTAGTGAAGGAAGCTAATTCTAATCTTGGGCTTTGGCTAAGTCCGGCTTCCATTTTAGGTGGATTGAAAATGGTTCCTAAAATGCGTGAATATGGTTATGAATCTCTCTCTTATGGTATGTCCATGACGGGAGCTGTATATATGCAGAAGCTTGAAGACCGGGTTGTGGAGCTTGCTTCCGGAGGTGTTTCTTATTTTAAATTTGACGGACTGTTCGGACATCTTAATATCCGTGATTTTGAGTTACAGGGAAGAGGCACGGCAGCTATGCCACAGCTTGGGCTTGAAGGCTTTTCTTCCAATGACGAGCGCTTGAATGACTCCCGGTATGATGAACTGAAACTTTATTACCTGACTGCCGGAACAGAACGCCTGATGAAGATCTTTAATCGTTTGGGAGAAGTGAATCCGGATATTTTTATTGCTATTACGAACGGAGCTTATCTTAGTCCATGGTGGTTGCAATACGTCGATGTGGTTTGGCTGATTAATGCCGGAGATGCTGCGAAAGGAAATAATCGTAACGGGGAGTTGGTATATCGTGATAATGTTTATCATCAGATATGGAAAGAAGAGAATACGAAGTTTCCGATGAACTCAGTTTTCAATCATGAACCGAAGAAAACAGGTCCGGATGAAACACCGGAGGCTTTCCGTGATTATTTGTATATGAATCTTAGCCGGGGTACTGGTTTTATTGAGCTGTATATCAAGACAGAAAAATTGTCTTATTCTGATTGGGACATTTTGGCCGATGGCTTGAAATGGGCTCAAAAAGTATTTCCGCTTTTCCATAATGTCCGTATGCACGGTGGTTCGCCTCGTGACAATGAGGTGTACGGCTACAGTGCCTGGAATAAGACTCAGGGATATCTTTCTTTTCACAATCCTTCGGAAAAGGAGCAAACTTATAATGTGATGCTTGACCGTAGTTTAGGATTATTGCCCGAAACGGATATGGTTTATCATGTTTCATCTCCTTTAGGAAGTGTGGGCAGTAGAGTGAAAGCCTCGTATCGTTATGGTGATATGCTATCGCTGACTTTGAAACCCGGAGAGATTACAGTGCTTGATTTTACTAACCTTGCCTCCAGCTTTTCCAGTTTGGGAAATGAAGGCATATCTTCAATTTGTGACTGATGAATAAAATTAAAAGTTTTTTTGTATTGTTGTTTTTTCTATGTTCTTTATCTGTTTCGGGTAAGGACAAGCGTGTCAAAGCCGTTTATGATCTGATAGAGCGGGTAACTCCCGGTTACTCTTCGCAATACCGGTTGGAGTTGATAGCTCCCGATAATGGTTCTGATGTCTACGAGGTAGACGGCAACGGCAAACAAGTGATTCTTCGAGGTAACACGTCCGTTGCGCTGGCTACTGCCTTTAACTGGTATTTGAAGTATACTTGTCAGGCGCATGTTTCCTGGTTTGGTAATCAGCTCCAGCTTCCTAAAAAATTGCCTCAGCCTCTTGCAAAGGAGCGCCGTCTCATCAACGGCCGTTATCGTGTGTACATGAACTATTGTACTGTGAGCTATACTGCTGCCTGGTGGAATTGGGAACGTTGGCAAAGGGAACTTGACTTTATGGCGATGAACTCCATCAATATGCCTCTTTTTACTATTGGGTTGGATGCTGTGTGGTATAACACCCTGTTGCGTTTCAATTTCACTGATAAAGAAGCGCGTGCTTTCCTGGCTGGTCCCGGACATGCAGCTTGGCAATGGATGCAAAACCTTCAAAGTTATGGTGGACCCCTTCCGAAAACTGTGATTGATAAACATGCCGCATTGGGTAAAAAAATTATTTCACGGCAGCTGGAGTTGGGAATGCAACCTATTCAGCAGGGCTTCTCCGGTTACGTACCTCGTGAGTTGAAAGAGAAGTATCCCACAGCGAATATTAACCAGCAACGCTCCTGGTGTGGTTTCAAAGGAGCTGCCCAGTTGGACCCTACTGATTCGTTGTTTACCCGTATGGGACGTGCTTTCCTTGAAGAACAGGCCCGATTGTTTGGTGCACACGGAGTTTATGCTGCCGATCCGTTCCACGAAAGTGCTCCTCCGATAGATACCCCTGAATATTTGAAAGCCGTAGGAGAAAGAATTCATCATCTTTTCCGTGATTTCGATCCGCATAGTACTTGGGCTATGCAATCGTGGAGTTTGCGTGAAGATATTGTAAAAGCCGTTCCGAAAGACGCTTTGTTGATTCTTGACCTGAACGGTAAAAGTACTTCAAAAGCCCTGTTTTGGGGATATTCTACGGTAGTAGGCAATCTGCATAATTTTGGTGGACGTATCAATATGCACGGTGATTTGAAACTTTTGGCCTCCAACCAATACAGTAAGGCAAAACAGTTGAATCCTGCTGTTTGCGGCTCGGGGCTGTTTATGGAAGCCATTGAGCAGAATCCGGTATACTATGAATTAGCTTTTGAAATGCCTTGCCATGCCGATAGTATCAATCTGCAAGCTTGGCTGAAACAGTATGCTACCCGTCGTTATGGTGCCTTTTCGCAGGCGGCACAGGAGGCGTGGTTGTTGTTGCTTAACGGTCCGTATCGCCGGGGTACGAATGGTACGGAGAAGAGTTCAATCGTAGCTGCCCGTCCTGCGTTGGATGTGAAAAAGTCCGGTCCGAATGCTGCTCTTGAGATACCTTATGATCCCACATTGGTGATTCGTGCCCAAAGCCTGTTGCTCAAAGATATAGATAAGTTGTCTGTTTCCAGACCTTATCGTTTCGATATTGTGGATGTGCAACGGCAGCTGATGACTAATCTCGGTCAGCTTATACATCGTCAAGCGGCAGAAGCCTTCAGGAAGAAAGATCAGCGTGCTTTTACACTTCATTCCGGGCGATTCCTTGAAATGTTGGCTGATATGGATAAGTTGCTTCGTACCCGCAGTGAGTACAGCTTTGATCGTTGGCTGACGGAAGCCCGTAGTTGGGGAGATACTGACGAGGAGAAGAACCTGATGGAACGTGATGCCACTTCTTTGGTCACTATTTGGGGGGCTGACGGTGATCCGCGTATCTTTGATTATTCCTGGCGAGAGTGGTCGGGGCTGATCAATGGTTATTACCTTCCGCGCTGGCAGAAGTTCTATGCCATGTTGCAACAACATCTTGATGCAGGCATTTCTTATGAAGAAGCTGGTTTACCATTGATTTATGGGCGAGAGGCTTTTCGTGCCAATGATTTCTATAACGGTCTGGCAGAGTGGGAACTTGCATATGTCGATAGTTACGGTAAGGCACGTACTCCGATTACCGAAGGTGATGAGATTGTTATAGTTAAACAGCTCTTTGATAAGTATTTCAAACTTTCTCAGGAGTATTATACGGGAGGAGTAAAGGTTACAGAGAAAGCTTCGGAAGAAAAAACTTACGAAAACTTGGGAGAAGATTGACATTTTGACAAACTGACAAAATGTATTTTCTATTCCCCTTTAATAACGTTGTAGCAGAGCAGAACTTTGGTTTGCAGAATTGAAAGCATTGTAGGCGCGTTGTGAGAACGCATAAAGTTTGTACTTGGATTATTTCGGTGTTAGAATGAAACGCTTTCTCTTTTGCAGTTGTCTTTATGATTGTAGATAGCTGAAACCTGGTTTGTTCTGCTACTTTCTTTTTGTTGTTCTCTTGTGATCAGATAAAGTTGTAACAGCTTTCAAAGACTTTTCCGGAGCCGAATGTTTTACTCCTCGGTGCCGAACATATCGTTCCTCGGAGTCGAACATGTCGTTCCTCGGAGCCGAACATATTGTTCCCCGGTAGCAAATACATCGTATCCTACCGATAAAAACAAGCTTTTCCGGTAAGAAAATACGTATATCTTACCGGAAAAGCCCGTTTATTTGCATGTTTATGCAATATGTTGTTGTAAAGTTTTCTCAGATGGACGTTTTAGACAGAAAGACCTGTTAGTAAATTTCTGATATTTCTATCCTTTTGATCTCTTGAAGGTTGTAATTCCTGTCTTTCTGTTTGTTTATCGGTCTAATGTTTGTTTTCATCTGACAAACACTCGTATACCTGAAAGTCACCTAAATAGAGATGTTCGTCTTTGATACCATTTTTAGGCCGGTCATCAAGATTTTCCATTCTGCCTCCCAGGCTACGGTAGATACCAAACTTATTGCGGATATTGGTTGCTCCGCTACGCCAAAGATCTATATCGTCAAAACATTGATTCATCAGTATTTTTCCGTCACTGATACGGGTAATCCTTATACGAAAGGAACCGTGGTCTGTATAGTGCATTTCAGTTTCCACCTGTACCCATTCATCTTCAAACTCTTTAAGAGGAATATTGTCGATAAGGACTCCTTTAGTACTTGCTCTTGTATCACCTGTGTGAATGACTTGCATTCGTCGGTTAGTGCCGTCCGCATCACAACGTGGTGTGATGGTGATAAGCGGTGCACCGTTATTGCCCTCCTGAGCTTTGAGCTGGTGGATATGGCAGAATGAAGTGGAAGGACGGAATCCTTTGGGTATTTTGAATTTCCATTTTAGCTGTTGCCATTCATCCCAGTTACCGTTTAGTTTTTGCCATGCGGGCGAAGTCTGGCTTTTCATTTCATTACGCTGGCGGTCTTTCAGTGATCCGCGGTCACCGTCAAGGAACTCTCCTGCGTGGTTGGTGAATTTGAAAACATATTGTTTCAATACATCATCATATACCACTTCGGCATGTACTCCTGTGTGATGGTCTTTGAGCGATGAGTTGGGATGTTCACTATAATCCCATCCCAACCGGCGCATATATTGGTGGATGGCATTGTAATCTTTGCCAACAAGACTCTCGTCGGCCTGCATACTTCCTTGCAAAGTGTATGCGATGGAATCCTTTTCCGGAACGGAGTTTCTGAAAACCTCTCCGGCATAACAAGGCAGATTGGGAGCAAGGTACATACACATTGCTGCAAGCGGATAGATAAGTGATTGTTTCTTCATAATATTCTATTCATATAAGATAAATTAATGATGCAAATATATCTCTTAATTCTTTCCGTTATTTCGGACTGATACGCTTCGGGATAATATTGATAACGATTGATACAATAGTTCAAGCCTTTTGAAGGATTATCCCTTACATTTGTCACAATAATACAAAATACATCTATTATGAAATACAAACAAATTCTTTCTTTTTTCGCAGGCGCTTGCCTGATGTTTTCTTCTTTACAAGCACAAGAGTATAATCTCACTAAATTTCCAAAAGGTTCTACTCCTCTTGAAGTAGGTAATCGGATCGCTAATAAGTTTATTGTCACTCCGCATACCCGTTTCGGAAATCCGAGGGCGGAGAAAGCTCCTAATTATATCACGTATCCCGACGCTTGTGCGTGGTTGGGTGCTCTTTGGTTTGGTAAAGTTACCAAAAACGAACCTTTACTTGATAAACTTAAAGATCGTTTTGAACCTCTTTTCTCCACAGAGCAGAAGATGCTTCCCCGTATGAATCATGTAGATCATAATGTGGTAGGAGCAGTTCCACTTGAACTTTATATACAGAAAAAAGGTGATCAGCGCTATTATGATCTTGGTATGCGATATGCCGATACACAGTGGGAAGCTCCTGTTGATGCTACTCCCGAACAGAAGGCGTATGCCGATAAGGGTTATTCCTGGCAGACACGCATCTGGATTGATGATATGTTTATGATTACTACTATTCAGTCGCAGGCCTATCGTGCCACTGGTGACCGGAAGTATATTGACCGTGCTGCCCGTGAGATGGCGATGTACCTCAAAGAGATTCAGCGTCCCAACGGACTGTTTTATCACTCTCCCGAAGCTCCCTTTTTCTGGGCACGTGGCAATGGTTGGATGGCTGCCGGTATGGCCCAGTTACTATCTATTCTTCCGAAAGATAATTCGGACCGTACTACTATAATGGAGGCTTATAAGAAGATGATGAACACACTCAAACAAAACCAGGACCCGGATGGTATGTGGCATCAGCTTATTGACGAACCGGCTTCCTATAAAGAGACCTCCGGTACGGCAATGTTTACCTATGCCATGATTGTAGGAGTGAAACATGGTTGGCTTGATAAAAAAGAGTATGGTACTGCTGCCCGTAAAGGCTGGCTTGCATTGGTGACCTATATCAATGAAAATGACGAAATAACCAATGTTTGTGAGGGGACGAATATAAAGAATGATAAGAATCATTACATGAACCGTAAACAAATTACGGGTGATTTGCATGCACATGCTCCTTTGTTGTGGTGTGCAGTTGCTTTGCTTGGGAAATGATTTTTTAAAGATTGTACAGCCTTTCTTTTGTAAAAGAGAGAGGCTTTGCTTTTTTCTGTGTTATCTATTGCGTCATAAGCAACATATTATATCTTTGCGTAGAAAATGATATTATGAATTACACATTACTATTCTAATGAAGAAACGATTATTGTTGTTTTTAGTTTGTTTTCTCACTTTGCCGGTGCTGTTTGCCAAAGAGGCTGAGAATTTCTATTTTTCTAATTTGAATCTGAAGGATGGTCTTTCCCAAATTTCTGTTCTGAAGATCATGCAAGATTCTAAAGGGTTCATATGGTGTGCTACCCGTAATGGACTGAATCGATATGATGGTAACCGTTTTGTGGCGTACAAGCATAGTAATACCGATTCGCTTAGTTTGAGCGATAATCATATCACTACTTTGGCCGAAGATAAATTCGGTAATCTATGGATCGGAACAAGTAAAGGCCTTAACCGCCTTGACTTGAAAACCAATAAAATAAAATCTTTCAATACCAAAGCTTATCCGTTACTTTACAACAGCTCTATTCGTGCTTTGCTGGTCGACTCCCGTAATCGTTTGTGGGTAGGTACGGCCGAAGGGATGTTTCTGTATATTAATGATATGGATATGTTTCAGGTGATTGAACTGAACGGACAGCTTAAGAAAGAACTGATAGCCGATATTTATGAAACTACTAAGGGACAAATGCTGATCGGTACCAAGAACAAAGGGCTTTATGTCTGTGATATGAATATGAAACCATTAAAGCATTTTACGGCCAATAGTAAAGATAAGTTGGGTATTTTGCCCAGTAATAACGTTGCTACTATTTTTGAAGATTCTAAAGGACAGATTTGGGGCGGAGCTACTTACAACGGACTATTCAAGCTTGATATAGACCGTGAAACGATTATTACTTATACCAAAGATAACAGTGCACTTTCCAACAATAGTATCCGTTGTATTGCCGAAGTGGAGGGTACACTACTTGTAGGTACGTTCGACGGACTTTATACAATTGACCTGCACAACAATTCCAAACTGTTACACTCCAACGCCTCTTTGGAACAAGGCAATCTCAGCCATTTCTCTATTTATTCGCTTTTTGTGGACAGAAGTAATATTGTATGGGTAGGTACTTATGCCGGAGGTATCAATTATAGTAGTAAGTACAACAATCGCTTTGTTTTTCATGATCCTACAACTGTCTTTGATGCTATGTTCGGCATTTATGGTACAATGGTTTGTATGCCTACGGGCTGTCTGTATATGGCGACAGAAGGGCGGGGGATACTCGATTATAATCTGCCTACTCGCAGGTATCAGTATTATCCTATCAAAGATTCCGTTCAGTTGCAACATAGCCAGAATATTGTAAAAGGGCTGATGTTGGAAGGTGATATTCTGTGGTGCGGAACCAATCGGGGTGGTATTTATCAGTTTAATATCCGAACAAAGAAATACTCGCTTTATTATCAGTTTAAGGAAGCCATGTCTATTTATTCCATACTGAGGGCATCGAATGGTGATCTCTGGTTGGGAGCTGCCAGTCCGGATGTGGGATTGATTAAACTTGGAAAAGACAAGAGTGTACAGAATAGTTTTAAGTTGGCCAATGATACTCTTCCTCCGCAAAGAGTGAGGAGTGTGCGTTGCATGATGGAGCTGAGACCCGGAGTATTGCTTGTAGGAACTCGTAATGACGGATTGGTGAAATACGATGAGTGGAGACATGAGATGACTTATTACAGTATGGATGAGGAGCCTGAAAACCGGCGTTTGCAGAATAACTACATCACCAGTATTGTCCGTGATGCTTCCGGAAATATATGGATTGGCATGTTCGGAGGGGGGCTTGCCCTTTATGACGAAGAAAAAGGGATTATCAGCATCGTTACACAGGAATCGGGATTGGCTGAGAATGATGTTTGTGCCATTGTTCCCGATGAAAAGCACAATCTCTGGATCAGTACCAGCAACGGTATTTCACGCTATAATATCAAGACGAAAGAGTGCGCTAACTATAATATTTTCAATGGAGTTGCCATACAGGAGTTTACCCCTCATAGTGGTGCCATGCTTCCCAACGGAGATATTTGTTTTAGCGGAAACAATGGTTTTGTAACCTTTACCCCCGATGAATTGCAGCAGAACTCTTACATTCCGCCACTTGTTCTTACCGGATTGGTGGTTAATAATGAAGAGGTGGAACCTGGAGCAAGTACTATACTTACCTCTATTCTTGATGATACCGAAGAAATCAGGTTGAAATACAATCAGAATAATATATCCATTAGTTACTGTGCACTCAATTACATTTTTCCGGAACAGAATCAATATGCTATTTTCCTTGAAGGTCATGATAAGGAATGGAATTATATCGGCAATCGTAAAGAAGCCTATTATACCAATCTGAGTCCGGGAACCTATATCTTTGAAGTGAAAGGAGCCAATAATGACGGGATATGGAATGAGCAGGTAAAGAAACTTCGTATCATCATCACTCCTCCCTTGTGGAAGACCTGGTATGCGTATCTGTTCTATGTCGTTGTCTTTTTGTCTATGCTTACAATTATCATGTATTACATCCTCAATAAGCAGAAACTGGAACGTGAATTGGTGTTCAAGCAGAAAGAGAAGTTTCAACTTGAAGAGTTTCATCAGACCAAGCTACGCCTGTTTACCAACTTCTCTCACGAGTTACGAACTCCGTTGACGCTGGTTATCGCACCTTTGCAGGAACTCATGCAGATGGCAGATTTCAGTGCAGGCGTGAAGAATAAACTCAGTCTGATATTTAGTAATGCACAACGGCTGTTACTGTTAGTCAATCAGCTTATGGATCTTCGGAAGAATCAGGATGGAAAGATGCAGCTTCGGCTCACAAAGAGCAATATCCGCTCTTTTATGCTGGAGATTTGTTGTGCTTTCAATCAGATAGCTATGAATAAGAATATCAACTTTGTGTTCGACAGGAACGAAGAGCGCCTGAGTGTATGGTTCGATAAATCTCTGTTTGAGAAGGTTGTTTTCAATCTGCTTTCCAATGCCTTTAAGTTTACGAATAGCGGAGGAGAGGTCTCACTCGATCTGAGGGCAATCTCCTATAGCGAACTGCCATCCCGGCAGCAAGAAAAGTTGGGAGAGCTTCCTGCCGATACGAACATGATACGCCTGTTGGTGACAGATACAGGTAAAGGAATTCCTACGGATGAGATAAAGAACATATTCACTCCTTTCTATCAGGTAGGGGTGAGTCAGGAAAATAATGTGGGTACAGGCATTGGGCTTAGTCTGACCCAATCTATTGTCAACCTGCATCATGGTATCATTGAAGTAGCCTCCAATGAACCCCACGGAACTATATTCGAAGTGATCATTCCGGTCAGTAAAGGGGTGTACGATGAGTCTTGCTTTGCGGCGGAGGAAGAAGAGCGTATTGTGGAAGATGTAATTCCGCCTACAGCGAAACTTCCTCTTATGAATGCCGAAAAGAAATGGACTGTTCTGCTGGCGGAAGACAACAATGAAGTACGTAATTATGTAAAGGAGTGTCTCGAACCTTATTATTATGTGCTCGAGGCAGACAATGGCGAAGATGCCTTTAATATCTGCGTAGAGAAATATCCCGATCTTATTCTCAGTGATATTATGATGCCTCGTATGGACGGTCTTGAACTTTGTACGCTGGTGAAGAAAGACCTGCGTGTAGGCCATATACCGGTTGTGCTGATGACTGCCAAATCGATGGTTGTACATATAAAAGAAGGTTTCTCCGTAGGTGCTGATGATTATATTGTCAAACCATTTAACATGGATGTTTTGCTCTGCCGCATCAATAACTTGCTTGAAGCACGTGAGAAACTAAAGAAACTCTATGGTAAAAAATTCTCTCCCGAAGCATTGGGTATCGAGATCGTTTCTACCGATGATCGTTTCACACAAAAGTTCTTTGAGATTATAGAGAAAAACATTGCCAATCCTAATCTGAATATAGACCTGCTGAGCAAAGAGATTGGGTTAAGCCGTGCCAATCTGTATAGAAAACTAAAGGCCATAACAGAGCTGTCTCCAACCGAATTGATCCGAAACAAACGGTTGGAAGTTGCCGCTAAACTATTGGTAGAGTCAGACTATACCGTGTCGGAGATTTCCGTACTTACCGGTTTTAATAGTCATGCTTATTTTTCAAACAGCTTTAAGCTTGTGTATGGGTATTCACCTTCGGAATTTGTGATGAAACATCGTGAAGGTGGTAAGATACCACTAAACGATGATCTGAGTGCAGAATAAACTTGTTATTACAGGCATGTTGATTGATTATTTCAAACAACTGATACAATATTTATAATGCAGTTGTGTAAATTCTCATAGCTTTGTCAAAAATACACAAGCTATGAGAAACACACTTGTTTTGATTCCCTTTTGGGTCATACTATTTATTGCTTTGCTGGCCTGCCATTCTCATTTGCCACCACCTTCTTCTTTGTTAGAGCAGGCATTAGAGAAAAGTGGCGATAACCGTTCGGAATTGGAAAAGGTATTGACGCATTATTCACAGAAAGATGCCGATAGCTTAAAATTACGGGCCGCTGTCTTCCTTATTGAAAACATGCCCGGGCATTATTCTTATTATGGTACATCGTTAGATGAATATCGGGATAGTGTAAACCGTTCGGCTGCCATGTGTAGGCTTCCCTGGCATATCCGGCAGATCTTTCATCTCTATCCTTATCAGTCCATTCATAAAGTGAGTGGTGCACACCGTATAGAAGACGTGGAGTGTATCACCGCCTCTTATCTTATACACAACATCGATTGTGCTTTTGAAACCTGGCAATATCCCTGGGCACATCATCTTGATTTTGATGATTTTTGTGAATATCTGCTTCCTTATCGTGTAGGCAACGAACCCATTACTAATTGGCGTGATTCTCTGAAAGGTATGTATGGCGATATGCCCGGACGTTTTGCAGGGATAGACGAAATTAATGAGTCTCCCTATCAGGCATGTCTGTATGTCAATAGTAAAATGATAGAAGAGATGGGGCTTGCCCGGAAAGATTCCGTTCGTTTTTCTCATCCATTGATCGGAGGAAAAGATATTTTCTCTTTAGGCTGTCCTGAATTTGTTCCTGTTACTGTATTAGTGATGCGTTCTTTAGGTATTCCCGTTTCAATGGAGTCTATTGAACAGTGGTCCTCCCGTGGGGGAAAACACTGTTGGAATGCTGTGTACCATTTCACAGGTTTACATTATCCTTTCACCGGATTTGAATCACGTCCTCGTGGTCTGAATCAGGATTATAAGATGAATAAAGTGTATCGTCATACTTATCAACGTAATGCACGGGCGTTGATAGATCATACCGGTGACGAATCTATCCCCATCTTTTTTGAAAACCGCTTTTTGCAGGATGTCACTTCCGAGTATATGACTTGCCATGATATAACAGTCTCTCTGGATTATGAACCGGATGATAATCAGGAATATGCCTATCTTTGTGTATTCAACAACTCACATTGGATACCGGTACATTACGGTAAGCGGGATGGACTTAAAGTAACATTTACAGATGTTGGTCCCGAAACCATGTTTATAGCAGGGTATTTTCAAGATGACGAATTACAACCTGCTTCTCTTCCTTTTCATGTTCGTTTAGATGGTACTGTTCACTTTATTTCTCCTTCCAAGATAGAACGAACATCATTAACTCTACATCGGAAATACCCTCTTTTTCACCGTTTTGCCAATTACAGCCGTCATATCATAGGGGCTACCATAGAATCATCAGATTATAAGGATTTTCGGAAAGTAGATACATTATGTACCATTACCCACGATGCCAATACACAGTATGATTCTGTATATGCTTCGGGTGTTTCCATACCTCGCCGTTATCTACGTATCAAGCACAATGGAAATGCTAAAATGGAACTGTCAGAATTAGAGGTATATGGAGCAGATACAACCACCTGTCTATATGGAAAACTCTTTTTTTCTCCTGCGGATGCTCATTTGTTGCCTCAGGCGTATGATCTTTATAATAAGTCAATTAATGACTATATCGCTATTTCAGATATAGATAAATATCCAGATGTGTTTAATTAGATGAGTATCTTATCTGAATTAACTAAAATGTTAATATTTTATATCGCATAATACCTCAATTCGTTTTCTGAGAAGCAATAATCCTATACTATAAATGATAGTGATGTGATTATTATTAACAAATATTGTATTACTACTTATGTGAATCAGTAGTTGATATTCAATTACTGATTCATATTAATATTATAAACAATGCGTATGAAGAAACTTTTTATTCTATTTGTCTTATTGAACTATCTGTTATGTTTGTTCTCTCAAAATAAATTTGCAGGTGTTAATCTGTCTCTAACATCGAAAGTATGTACACAATCTTTTTCTGAAAATCAAATTACCTATTTGAATATTGGCTTAAGTTCCAGTACCCATCTATTATGCGGGTTGGGTGCGAATCTGTTCACTTTACGGGCAGATACGATAAAAGGAATATCTATTGCCGGAATAGGGCATTTAAATCATTATGAAGGTTATTACAACGGTCTTTGTATTGCCGGTATGATAAATATGGCCACAGAGGGAACGAATGGTATACAGATTTCTGGTATAGTTAATAGTACGGACGAAATGAATGGTTTGCAAGTAAGTGGTATAGTAGGTATTTCAGGTTATTTAAAGGGCGTACAAATAGCTCCATTCAATATTTGTGGTGATTGCAAAGGGGTACAAATTGGTTTGGTAAATTGTTGGTTGGGTAAGGAGGTCAATATTTTCCAGTTAGGTCTCATCAATCTCAATCGTTCTACAAAGATACAACCGATGATTTTCGGTGGGAATAGTTCCTTGATGAATGTGAGTGTTCGTTTCCGTGGGAAGTTGTTTTATAATATGGTTGGCGTAGGTGCTTATTCTTTCCATTTGAATAATAAGTTCTCATGGAATTTATCCTATCGTAGCGGTCTTTGGCTACCAATTACCAAATTCTTAGACATAAGTGGTGATATAGGGTATCAACATTTGATGACTGGGAAGAATCGTAATGAATCCCTTCCGGGAAGTCTGTATGCTTTGCAGGCACGTTTAAATTTGGAGTGTAAAATTAGGAGCAAACTGTCTTTGTTCTTGTCCGGTGGGTATGAGGTAATCCGTCATTATGGCAGAAACAAAACCCATTCCCATCAACCGATTATAGAAGGGGGTATTATCTTGTTTTAATCATTGATAGAAGTAGAATATGAAGCAATTATTTTTAATCCTGTTTTTTACTACATCTTTAGTAGTAGAATCTTTTTCCCAATCTGGTTATGTTTCTTTGAAAGAGTGTAATAATGACACTTTGAAGTACATGGAGGTGAATTTTATCACCCATAAAGATCGGTATATCAATCAACCCTTCTCAAAGTTTACAGATGAATTTGAGCTTGACATTTATTTGAAATGGCCCTTTAATGGTCGTACTCCTGATAAATCTAAATTTTGGGGAGCAAGTATGACTTATGTTGTAGAATACTATTATTATTGGAGAGATAAGCGTCCTCTTTATTTTATTTATGTAGAATTTGAAAGACCTTATTTGAAAGGTCCGGAGGATACTCGATTTATGATAAAAAAAGGGATGCCTAATCTTTATCGTTCCCTATTTAAAGATCAAGTGATAAAAGATTTGGAAATTCGTTTGGTAGAAAACGATCCTCGTAGTTGGAAAGAAGTAGATCGTTATTAGGTCTGTTTTTTTTATCTGAAGCGCATTTAAAAGCGCTTCAGATATTCTTTCATTATCTTGTTATAAACGAAAGGTTTTGATGTATCAACCAATTATATATAAGGAGGTATTATCTTGTTTTGATGGCTAATTTAGATTTGTTAAAATGAAAAAGATATTTATATTAACTGTTGCTATTGTGTTAAGCCTATTTATGCTTATTTCCCGGAATGAGCATATAGGAATTAATCTTTCCCTGAATTCTGATGTATGTACTTTTCCTATGGAAACCAAACAAACCTGTTATTTAAACCTTGGTTTTTCTTCGGATATGAATTGTTTGAATGGATTGGCTGTCAATGTGTTGGGTAGTATGGTGTATGAGGCAAAAGGAGTAGCTGTTTCCGGGTTATACATTTTAAATCATACCGCGCATGATTATGATGGTTTGTTTCTTTCCGGAGGAATAAATTTCACGGCAGGTGTATTGCATGGGATACAGATAGCTGGGATCATGAATAGTCTTGGAGAAGTTTATGGAACACAAGTATCGGGAATGTTCAATTTGGCTGAAACATTGCGTGGAATACAGTTTTCCGGTTTGATTAATTCTGCAGGTGACGGAGCTGGTGGAATGATAGCACCGGTCAATGTTACTTCGGGAGAGTTTAAAGGAATACAGATCGGCTTATTTAACTACTCAGAAACGTATACATTTCAGATTGGTTTGATTAACATTAATCGGTTCACTTTAGATTGTTGGGAATGGTTGTCGAATTTACTCACTTCAATTACTTTTTCGTAAGTTATAAAAACTATTTCTATTACTTTATTATTAAACGATGCATATGAGAAAAGTTTTGATATTACTCTTATTATTGAGTGCTGCGGTAGGATTGTTCTCTCAGAATAGATGTTTCGGTGTTAATTTGTCTTTAGGTTCTAAGGTTTGTACGCAGCCAATGAGATCCTTGGATTTGGAGAATATACGACGCGATTCCATTAAGTCTATAAAAGGGCAAACTACTTATTTGAATATTGGCGTGAATTCTAAAGCTGATAAACTATATGGATTAGCTTTTAATTTATTAACTCTACGTGCTGATTGTATCAAAGGAATTGCTATTGCTGGTTTTGGGAACATTAACCATTATTCAGGTGAATATAATGGCATTTGTTTAGGGGGAATTATGAACATGTCTCCTGATGGTACTAAAGGGCTACAAGTGGCTGGATTAATCAATAGCTCTGATAATATATTCGGGATACAAGTTAGTGGATTAATCGGTATAACCGATGTTTTGCGAGGAGTACAGATTGCCCCACTTAATTTTTGTGGCGACTGTAAAGGTGTACAAATAGGAATTGTAAACTATTGTTTATCGGAAGAAAAGTCCAATATTTTCCAGTTGGGTCTAATTAACCTCAATCGCTCCACAAAGATACAAGCGATAATCTTTGGTGGGAATAGTTCACTAATGAATGTGGGCATTCGTTTCCGTGGGAAGTTATTTTATAATATGGTTGGCGTAGGTGCTTATTCTTTCCACTTGAATAATAAGTTCTCATGGAATTTATCCTATCGTAGCGGTCTTTGGCTACCAATTACCAAATTCTTAGACATAAGTGGTGATATAGGGTATCAACATTTGATGACTGGGAAGAATCGTAATGAATCCCTTCCGGGAAGTCTGTATGCTTTGCAGGCACGTTTAAATTTGGAGTGTAAAATTAGGAGCAAACTGTCTTTGTTCTTATCCGGTGGGTATGAGGTAATCCGTCATTATGGTAGAAACAAAACCCATTCCCATCAACCGATTATAGAAGGAGGCATTATCTTGTTTTGATGGTTAATTTAAAATTGTTTCGATGATGAATCATTATTTACGAGAAATTATCAATTGTATGAATTACAATATCGTTTTATCACAAGTGTTTTTCTTCTTGTTGTTAGGATTTCATGCTCATGTAAGAGAAGTTTCAAAAGTTTCTCACTTATATTTCTATCCTGGATTCTCTTTTATATTTATGGCAATAAACCTATCGTTTTTTGTATGCTTTAGAGACTCAACCTGGAAGCTATGGTATATTTGGCGTATTTTTTGGATTATTCTGTGGAACACATTAATGCTATGTCCTTCTGTTGAAGAATATGTAATATACTATTTTGATAATTAATCGATTTATTTTTAACTACAGAAAATGGTTATCAAATTTGTAGATATAAAGTGGCTACTGGCAGGCATTATTTTTTTGCTTTTACCTTTTTTTACCTCTTTCAGACACCTGATAGAAGAAAATCATTATATAATGTTATTGGGAGGCTGCTTCATTCTATTGTGTGCAACTTTGAGTATAAACCGATCCGAGTGGATACCGTTGAGCATGACAGATATACTTGTTTTACTATTTGGAGGATGGATACTTATGACTACTTTTCTTTGGAATGAACGGAGAATCTCGGATGAAAATATTGTTTTGTGGATTGTTGCCGGTGTTTTTTATATCAGTGGACGTATTTACGGACCATCCTCGCAACGTATATGGATATATATAGTAATTGCTTTGGGTGGTTTTATACAATCTATATATGGTTGGTTGCAATATATAGAATGGCTGCCTTCCAATCATCTTTATTTTTCAGTAACAGGTAGTTTCTTTAATCCTGCACATTTAGGGGAATATACCGGGCTTGCAATATGGGCTTTTTTCTTTTTAATGAAGGCTGTTTATGGCCAAAAACGATGGTCATTATTTGGAGGTTTACTTTTAGCTGCATTACCTGTTACAATGTTATTTATAATTATACAATCTCGTGCATCTTGGGTGGCTTTATTTCTGTCTTTTATAGGTTTCTATTATTTCTGCAAAAGAAGGAAAATACGTTTTCAATTTTTTTTATACTCCTTGTTGGTCATTACGTTGTTAGCTGTTCCTCTTTATAATTTGAAGAAAGATTCGGCAGACGGTCGTCTTTTTATTTGGAGGGTTAGTAGTGAATTGATAAATGAAGCTCCATTAACAGGAAAAGGAGCCGATTCTTTTCCTGCCGGATATATGTTGGCGCAAGCTTCTTATTTTAAGGAAAACCCAAATTCAGAACATACGAATCGTGCTACATCCAACATTCATGCTTTTAATGAGCCTTTGCGTATCTGTTGTGAATATGGTATCATCGGACTGTTAATTTTTCTTGTACTTTTTGTTACTCTGTTTACTTCCCGGTCTGACTGTTATATTCGTGCTATGCTTTTGTATTTATGTGTTTTTTCCTGTTTTTCTTATGTAGGGGAAGTTCCTTCTTTACTGATAATGGTTGCATTTCTTTTGGGAGTTATATCCGGAAGTGGAAAGAAGAAAATAAAAGGTTGTGTATGTAGATACAGGAATTTTCTTCGAACCGGTATGATTTCCTTTGCATGTTTGATGGCTGTCTGGGCATGTTGGCGGTATCAGAGGGTTCTGTCCGGATATGTTTTTGCCAAACAATATAATAGAAGTTATATTTTAAATAATGCCCATTATTTATATAAAAATGGGCAATACACAGAGGCCTTACCTTTTTTACAACGGGGGGCTGAATTGCTACCAAGTCCCGATCTTTATATCGATTTAGGAAATTGCCTTATGTATCTGGAAAGATATACGGAAGCGGAAAAAGTGATATCAACGGCTATATACATGGTTCCGGGACATATACTTCCACATTATTATCTTTTTCGGTTTTATGTAGAAACCGGGAATGATGAAAAAGCAAAAGAGTTGGGTGAGAAGATTCTTATAGGTGAATATAAGTTGGAAGGGTCTGTTGCAATGGAAGTAAAACACTATGTGCGAAAATATCTGGGAAAGTAGAGAGTTTCAATGTGAATTTATAAATATCTAAAGAAATAATTGTATTTGTTTAAAGCTGGATTTTCTTACTTATAAAAGTACGTATTTAAATGTGTGTTAATTACCTATTTAAGACATACTTAAAATGCATAGTTTGTACTAATAAAGTACGTACTTTTATAATGTAAATATACAAAAGGTTAAAAGTGTGATTTTTATAGTCTTATCAGAGTTTGTTTTTGTAATTTGTTTTTGTTGCACGGAAGTAGTAAGATACTTTCTGTATGTCTCTCCCGAGATTAATTAATTCGACATCATCTGAGAGCAGACATGTGTCGGATTGAGATGATGGCCTGTGTAAGTGTCTGATAATCAATGTTTGTTAAAATGTACAATCTTATCATACAAGAGTGTACAGAGATGTATAGCAAGAATGTACACTTTTGCGATACAAGAATGTACACTTTGTTTTGATAGAGAATCGATACTGATATTTTACCTATAGTATTAAACGGATTTTTCTATTACAGAATGAATCAGAGAATTTTCTTCTGTGTATATCGTTTGTAAATTATTGTGCTTAAATATCCTGCAAATATCCAAACTTACTTCTTTTTGCTTTTTATTTTCCTTTGAGATAGAATTTATAATCATTGATACAAGTCTGAAAGTCCGGTAAAGACAAAGCATCTATCTTAGCGCTAACTTTAAAAGAAACACGAATGAAAAGCTTTTTAATTACCATTTTAGTATCTCTTGCCTTTATACAGGCAACGGCACAAGTTCCCGGGAAAGTACCTTCTTCCTGGGCCAAAGAAATAGCTCATACAGTAATGACGCGTTATCCCTCGGCACTGACTATTCCTTTCAAACCGTGGTGCTACCCGCAAGGCTATTTCCTTATGGGACTGGATAAGTTGTGGCGCTCTACCGGAGACAGAAAGTATTATGATTACATGATGAACTGGGCCAATGAAGTAGTGCGTCCGGATGGAAGCCTCGTTTATTTCAAAGGACGAAGTATGGACGACATGATGGCTGGTTCTGTTATTGTCTGGGCTTATCAGCAAACAAAAGAAGAGAAGTTCAGAAAGGCTGCCGATATAATTCGGAAGAGTTATGACGACTATCCGCGAACGTCTGACGGAGTGTTTTGGCACGGACGGGGGACCGTTGGGCAGATATGGGTGGATGGTGTTTTTATGGGACAGATGTTCCTTACAAAATACGGACACTACATTGGCGATACGGATTATTGCTTCAATGAAGCTTCCCGTCAGTTAATAGGGATGTATACGCATCTGAAAAAAGGAGAGTCCGGTTTGCTTTATCATGGCTGGGATGAGGATAAAGATGCCCGATGGGCGGATCCGGTGACGGGCATGGCACCGGAGGTATGGAGCGAAGGGCTTGGCTGGTATGCATTAATAATGGTAGAGACCTTGGAAATATTCCCAAAAACTCATTCACAATATAAGAAGTTGGTTTCTATCACACAAGAGTTAATGCAGGGGTTAAAGAACTGCCAGGATCCGGTCACCGGACTATGGTATCAGGTGGTAGATAAAGGTGACCAACCCGGTAATTGGCAGGAAACTTCCGGCAGCGGGATGTTTGTGTATGCTTTACAACGTGCTATAGAATTGGGTGTTATTCCTGCCGGAGAATACAAAAATTGTGTAGGAAAAGGATATATGGGATTGCTTTCTAAAGCAAAAATAAGCTCTGTAGACGGATTGATTGATTTGCAGGATGCCAACAATGGATTGGGCATTCAAAAAGACTATCAGACTTATGTGACCCGTCCGAAGAAAATGAATGGGCAGGAAGTGATTTCCTCTTTCCTCTGGGCAACCTGGATTGTAGAGAACAGTAATCAATATCCATATCTGGAATATTGCAAAACATTTGCTTGTACGGATTATTCACAAGGGAAGGTTTTTATCTTTGAGAATGGGAGAATTGTCTGGGAACACGATGCACCGCTTTCCAATGATTTGTGGATACTGGAGAATGGAAATATACTTTTCACTACCGGACAGGGAGTGCTTGAAGTGAACCAAAATAAAGATACTGTCTTTCATTATACATCTAAAAGTCATATCTTTGCCTGCCAGAGATTGAAGAACGGAGATACATTTATAGGTGAATGTAATTCCGGTCGTTTGCTGGAGGTGAATCTGAAAGGAGAAGTTGTAAAGGAAGTATGTATTCTACCTCCGGGTGTAACGGATGGTAAGAAGTCGTTTATTCGTAATGCCCGCAGGTTGGACAACGGACATTACCTGGTGGCACATTATGGTGGTAAACGGGTAGTGGAGTATGATGAGAATGGTAAATCGTGCTGGGAAGTAGAAGTTTCCGGTGGAGCGCATTCTGTTATCCGGTTGGACAATGGCAATACACTTGTTGCGGTGGCAGATGCGGACAAGAATCCCCGCATTATGGAGTTTGATAAAGCAGGGATAGTGGTCTGGGAATTGTCGAACAGAGATCTGAAAGGAAGCCCGTTGAAATTTCTCAGTGGTATGCAATACTTGCCGGGGGTAGGGTTACTGTTTACTAACTGGCAGGGACATGGAGTGAAGGATAAAGCCCCTCATATGTTTCTTGTGGACAGACAGAAAAATATTCTTTGTACATTTGGACTGCACGATTCTATACAAACGCTTTCTTCGGTGTATATTCCAGATAAAGGGTGTTTTCATTGACAAATGGAATAATAGTTTAAGCTTATGGGATAATTCTAAAAGCTGAAGAGAAACTAAACTTTTATTTTTGCGCACTGCTAAGAGATCCTTTATTATACACCTTATAACAAATTGAGTAGTTTATGAAATGCTTTTATTATTTGCTTTTAACTTGTTTTCTGTTTTCATGTGCGGCGTCGGGACCCGATCCGGTAGTGAAAACATTAAGACAGGAGATATTGAAACGTGCAGAACAGAATCTGGCAGAGAAACCAGTAACAGTGACTTCCTTTATCGCTGAGCGTAGTATGGGTGGATCGCATGATTTCTTTTCAGAGGGAGATTATTGGTGGCCTGATTCATTGAATCCCGACGGACCGTATATTCGACGTGACGGAGAAACCAATCCGGACAACTTCGTAGCCCATCGGCATGCAATGGTTCGTTTTAGTGTGATTACCGGCAATTTAACTTCTGCCTATCTTATTACACAAGATAAGAAGTATGCCGATGCAGTCCTTCAGCATATACGTGCCTGGTTTGTGAACAAAGAGACGCGAATGAATCCGAATCTGTTGTATGCACAGGCTATTAAGGGGATTGCTACCGGACGTGGAATTGGGATTATTGATACGGTTCATCTGATCGAAGTGGCTCAATCACTTTTACGCCTTCAACAGGCTGGAGTACTTCCTGCTGAAGATGCAAAGGCTACTAAAGAATGGTTTGCATCTTATCTGAACTGGATGGTAACACATCCGTATGGCATGGATGAGATGAAGGCGAAGAACAATCATGGCACTTGCTGGGTAATGCAGGCAGCAATGTTTGCCAAATATACCGAAGATGAGAAGATGATGAAATTTTGTTCGGACCGATACAAGGAAGTATTGCTTCCCGGACAAATGGCGGAGGACGGTAGTTTCCCGTTAGAGCAGGAGCGTACCAAGCCGTATGCCTATTCGCTTTTCAATCTTGATGCAATGACCATGATATGTCAGATCTTATCGACGAATGACGATAATCTTTGGCAATATACAACTGCGGACGGACGAAATATTATGTTAGGTATTTCTTATCTTTACCCTTTTGTAGCGGATAAGAGTAAATGGACATTGGCACCGGATGTGATGTGTTGGGAAGAGTGGCCTGTTGCACATCCGTTTCTGCTTTTTGGTTCTGCGCAGTTGAAAGATGAGGCAATGTTTGATACCTGGCTCAAACTGGAACACTTTCCGACAAATAATGAGGTGGTACGCAATTTACCTATACGTAATCCTATTATCTGGTTATAAAAATGTTATATATGAAAACACAAACTATTTTCGTTCTGCTATTTTTAGGAAATATATTGTTGCAGCCGATTATGGCGCAAACCAATCGCGTGACTACTACACGTACTACTGGTACGACTGTAGAGAATGGAGTAACAATGATGGTCACTCAGGAAACCACTACCCGTTACCGGCGAACAACTTCGCAAGGGGTACCTGATGCAAAGTTGGGCTATACTCCCGGCGAAACACCCATGGATCTGGCATTACCACTTGCCGAAACGGTGATGGCACGTTACCCTGACTATCGGTTGGCGTATTGGAAAGACTATACGTATGTACAGGGATATATGTTTGAGGCAATGGATCGGTTAGGACAATTAACCGGTAATCCGGATTATCTTGAATATATCCGGAAATATATAGATTATTTTGTAGATGATGATGGAAACTATAAGGGTGGGGGACTGACCAATCTTGATAACTTCATGACAGGCTCTGCTTTTTGTACACTATATGCCCGCACAGGTAATGAAAAATATAAGAAAGCTGCTTTACAGATATTAAAAGCTGTGGATGACTATCCCAGTTCTGACGGACAATTCTGGCATGGAAACCGGAGCCCGAATATGTGGATTGATGGTGTTTTTATGATGCAGATGTTCCTCATCCGTTGCGGACAATATGTGGGAGAGACTGATTATTGCTATAATACGGCTTGCCGTAATGTTATTACTGCTGCACGTCATCTTCAACGTCCGGACGGACTGGTGCTACATGCATGGACCACAGAACCGGAAAAAGCTACCTGGGCTGATAAACAGACAGGCTTGTCGCCTGAAGTTTGGAGCGAAGGTATGGGGTGGTACACATTGGTGGTTCCCGAATTACTTGCCGTGTTACCGGAAACTCATCCGGATTATAATAAAATACTCGATATATATATAAAGATGTGTCGAGGATTGAAGTCTGTACAGGATAAGTCTACCGGTGGTTGGTTTATGGTTGTAGATAAGGGTGACAATCCATTGAATTTTATTGATCCTTCGGGTACTGCAATGTTTGTTTACTCTCTTCGAAAGGGGATCAATCTGGGTTTACTGAAGCAAAAGGAATATATGCCTGTTGTCACTAAGGGATATGAGAGTCTGCGTCCTTTTATACAGGTTAACGAACAGGGATTGCTCGATGTGATAGGAGCCTGTGATGGAGTGGTTATCAAGAAGAATTTCATAGAATATGTAACTGTGCCCAAGATACTCAATGCAAAGGAAGCCGTAGCAGGAGTGCTATGGGCGGCTGTAATAATGGAATCGGAGAAATTAATGATAAATAATGATTAAAAAACAGATATTGACAATCTCTTTTCTGGCTACTGCCTTTGTGGGAGTTGCCGGTGAAGTAGACCAAGTGGTAAATGATACCGTTCGTTTGGATGAAGTAGTAGTGACCGGGACTATGACAGAAGTGAACCGGAAGTTTTTACCGATGACTGTTACTTCCCTGGATAAACAGGAGTTACAGGGACGCTATACCAACTCTGTTTTGACTGCACTCTCAGAACAGGTTCCCGGAATGTTTGTTACCGGACGTGGTGTGATAGGGTATGGGGTTGCTAATGGTGCAGCCGGTGGAATGAGTATCCGTGGTATAGGTGGTAGCCCTAATACGCAGGTACTGGTTTTGATTGACGGACATCCCCAGTATATGGGTATGATGGGGCATCCGTTACCCGATGTCTATGAATCGGCTATGGCTGAAAAAATAGAGGTGGTACGCGGACCGGCTTCTGTACTTTATGGTTCCAATGCGATGGCAGGTGTTGTCAATATCGTTACCAAAAAACAGCAACAAGATGGGGTGCATACCTATGGTCGTGCAATGTATGGTTCATACAATACTTTTAGTGCTGAAGCTCACAACGCCTTTCGGCGAAAGGGTTTCAGTTCTTTTGTTTCATTGAATTATAATCGTACAGACGGACATCGTGAGAATTCTGAATTTGACCAGTATTGGGGATATGCGAAGTTGGGGTATGAATTTTCTTCTCATTGGAATGTGTTTGCAGATGTGAATGTCACTCATTATAATGCTGCCAATCCCGGGTTAGTATCGGCTCCTATGATTGATAATGATGCAGAAATCACCCGAGGCATGACTTCTTTTGCACTATCCAATTCGTATGCCCGTACATCCGGTGCTTTGAAGTTTTTCTATAACTGGGGAAATCATCAGATTAATGACGGATATACCGCAGGCGGTAATCCCCAGAAAGAACTGTATCACTCTACCGATAATATGTTGGGGCTTTCTCTTTATCAGTCCTATTCCTTCTTCACCGGCAATGATATAACAGTAGGGATTGACTATGCCCGTTACGGTGGTCATGCCTGGAATACTCCTTTGGCAGAAGGTGGTAAAAACAGTGATATATTATCTTCTACTTATATAAATGGTGTAGCCGGATATATTAATTTTCGTCAGATACTGGCAGAGAGATTGACATTGAACGCTGGTCTTCGGCTGGATTACAATGATAAGTCGGGCAAGGAGTTGATCCCCCAAGTGGGTATAAGCTATATTGCTACTCCTGTCACAGTATTGAAGGCCATTGTAAGTAAAGGTTTCCGTAATCCTACGATTAGAGAAATGTATATGTTCAAACCTCAAAATCCAAATCTGAAACCGGAGAGTTTAATGAATTACGAAGTTTCTGTCGGTCAGAATTTTTGGGATAATGCTTTGCATTTTGACCTCAATCTATTTTATATAAATGGAAAAGACATTATCTTTACGGACACAAGCACCGGTTCACCTGTGAACCGTAATATAAATAAGGTGGAAAATTATGGTATCGAACTGGCTACAACCTGTCAATTGAACAGTCATCTGGGGTTGAATATGAACTATAGTTATTTGCATATGAAGTATCCGGTTCCGGCTGCTCCGGAACATCAGTTACACCTGGGTGGACGCTATGCCCGGAGTAATTGGAGTGTAGCTACAGGATTACAATATATCAATGGCCTGTATACTGCTATGGGTAGTACAACCACTGAAAACTACTTGTTGTGGAACGTTCGTGTCGCCTATTCCCCCATTAAAATAGTGGAGATTTTTGTGAAAGGAGAAAATCTCCTGGGACAGAATTATGAGATTAATTCCGGCTTTCCTATGCCGGGAGCTACCGTATTCGGAGGAATCAGTATAAACATTTGAAATAAAACACCATGAAGAAAATTGTATTTTGTTTAAGCCTGCTTATGTTTGTCATATCGGTTGTTCGTGCAGCTGAGACGGATGAACTTGTGCGTATCCGGCAAAATTATGTTCGCTCTTTACTTCCTTCAGGAGGCGAACAGGAAGACTTAGTCCGTTATTTACAGCAAATCACTCCTGAAAGTGAGATGTCTGATCAGGTAGTAATGGAACTACATCAGCTTTATCCCTTTGATTTAAAAAAAATACAGAGATATCTCTCTTCTCTGAAAGCGGATGGAACCTGGCCTGATATTAATTATGATGATAAGAAACGTTCGGGATGGGAACCCAAGATGCATGCCGAGCGCATATTGGAACTTGCCAAACTTTACCGTTCGGACAAGACGGAATATAAAGGTTCGTCAGAAGTATCAAAAGTAATCCATACCGCATTGAATTATTGGTTTACCGCAAAGCCTGTTTGCCTGAATTGGTGGTATAATCAGATAGGTATACCCAAAACAATGGGGGCCGCTTTTATCCTTTTGGAAGATGAACTTTCTCCGGCAGAAAAACAATCGGCTATTGAGGTATTGGAACATGCCAAGTTTGGTATGACCGGACAGAATAAAGTGTGGTTGGCAGGTAATGTACTGATGCGTGCTTTGTTGCAGAATGACTATCCTTTGGTGAAAGAAGCCCGGGATATTATTGCTTCCGAAATAATGACTGGCGGGAAAGAAGGAATTAAAGAAGATTGGAGCTTTCATCAACATGGTGCTCAACAGCAATTTGGTAATTATGGATTATCGTTTTTATCAGGCATGAGCTTCTTTGCTGGGTTATTTTCCGGTACTTCATTTGCATTTGATGATAAACAAATGGAGATATTGAATACGCTGCTCACTGACGGTTATCGTTGGGTTATCTGGCGCGGAGAGATGGATATAAATTCTTTAGATCGGCAATTATTCCACAATGCACCTATTCACAAAGCACTGAGTGTGGGATTTGTGGCTTTAACATTGGGAAACAAAGAGTTTGTTGCTGATAATTTTCCCCCTCGTAAATCGGGAAGTACATTTACCGGACATAAACATTTCTGGCAATCGGATTACACGATTCACCGTCGTCCGTCATGGATGGCTTCAGTGAAAATGTCTTCTGAGCGGGTGATTGGTTCCGAACAGGTGAATGAAGATAATTTATTGGGATATTACATGGGTGACGGGGCCACTTATATCTATGAAGATACAAATGATTATCTGAATGTATTTCCTTTCTGGGATTGGAGAAAGATTCCAGGTATAACATCCTACGAGAGTAACGAACCTGTACGGTGGAAAAGGGGAAAACAAGCTGTTAATGATGTTTCTTTTGTAGGAGGTGTATCTGACGGTAGACAGGGAATGACGGTTATGGATTTCAATAAGGATGGTATACAGGCTCGTAAGGCATGGGTAATGACAGATAATTTTGTACTTTGTCTGGGAGCAGGTATACAGTCTGATTCGGCACTTACCGTTACTACTTCTATTGACCAGCGTCTAAAACGGGATAATTTACTCGTATTACAAAAAAATAAATGGGAGATAATAGAAGGTACTCAACAGTTTGATGGAAAAGAACAGCGTTTCTTTCATGGACGTACCGGATATATTCTTTTGGGGAATTCTTCTGTCAATAGTGTAGCCTATTCTGAAAAACGTACAGGACAGTGGCGTGACTTTATGCAGATGTATCGTCCGCAACCGGTAGAAGGAGAAGTTGTATCTTTGCATATTGATCACGGAGTACATCCGCAAAAGGCTACTTATCAATATCTTCTTCTTCCTTCAGTTAGTTGTGAACAGACGGCAGCGTTTGATCTTTCTTCTGTTAAGATACTACGTAATGATGAAAATGCTCAGATTGTTTTTGCTGCAGATAATTATTATATAGCTGCCTATCAACCTCTAAAAATAAAATTAGCATCCGGGCTTTCTTTTGAAGCCGTTACCCCGGGTGTTTACATGATTATGCCTTCCGACAAAAACTATAAGGTTGCTTATGCCGATCCGACACAGCAACAATCAGAAGCAAAGGCTATAATTGATAAAAAAGAGATTCACTTCTCTGTTGCATCCGGCAAAATGGATGGAACAACTATTATACATTAAGAAACACAATTTACCGCTTAGGTTACAATTCTTTTATTAATCTTTTTTCTCCACTCAGAAGTACATAACTTGTTCTTTCTGAGTGGAGTTTTATTTTATGAGCGGATATTATAGTTAAGGTAATATATAAATAGGATGCTTTTATTCAGAATTTTAAGGTGGCTGATTCATTTTTACAAACCATTGATACAAATTAGAAAGCCTTTTTAGCATACATCGCCTATTTTTGTATTTGTAAAATACAATTTATTAATATATGTGTGTTCGCACACAAATATTAATATTTTGTTTAAATTATTGATAATCAGTGGTATTTTGAAATATTGATAGTGCTGATACAAATTCTAAAGCAATTGAGATGTTTCTTAAAATTCGTTACTTGGAATGTGCTTATGTTTGTGCTATCAAAAAACTTAAAAGGGATAAAAACACCTGCTGTTAATTTAAGTCTAACTTAAAATTTATACTATTAATGAAAACAAGAAGAACACAATTTTATCCACCATAATGGTGGAAAGTCGTTATTTCTATTCTAAATTATTAATGTTTAATCTAATATTATTCTACAAATGAATGAAAAAGTGAGAAAAGAATCTCCGTTAGCCAGTATGCTATGGAAATTTATGTTATTTGTTGGCCTATTGTTGGGAGGTACATCTCAATTATATGCACAACAAAGCCAGGTGACTGGTTCTATTGTTGATGCCGAAGGAGAAGCTATGATTGGAGTCTCTGTAAAAGTGAAAGGTGCATCACATGGTACTATCTCTGATATGGATGGACACTTTAAACTAAGTGTACAGCAAGGGCAGACTCTTGTGTTTTCTTACATGGGGTATATCACACAAGATATCAAATGGAAAGGACAATCTACTTTAAAAATTGTGATGCACGAAGACGCCAAAGCATTGGATGAAGTAGTAGTAGTAGGTTATGGTACAGCAAAGAAAGCAAATCTGTCGGGAGCTGCAGTTAATGTGGATGCTGCCAAGATTGAGCAAAAACAACCGGTAAATGTAATGGATGCATTACAGGGAGAGGTTCCTGGTGTACAGATTACTGCTGTTTCCGGTGCTCCGGGTGCCGGATCAAGCATTCGTATTCGTGGTGTTTCGACGTTTGAAGCAGGAGGTACTGAACCCCTATATGTAGTAGATGGAGTAATTGTTGAAAGTATTGATCATATCAATGCCAACGATATTAAATCTTTGGATATTTTGAAAGATGCTTCTTCAACATCTATCTATGGTGCCCGTGCTGCCAATGGTGTGATTATTATCACAACTAAATCCGGTGAAAGCGGTAAACCTCGTATAGATGTTCGTTATCTTAATTCTTATGGTGTTCTTTCTAATACACTTCCACAGTTGAATCGTGCAGAGCGTGAAATATTTGCAAATACAATTCAGTCTGTAGCTGGTAAGAATCCATTTGCTATGTTCAAATCTAATAATGACTCGGTGAATATTCAGGGGACTACCAGTAACAACTATCAGGATGTGATTTCACAAACAGCTGTTCGCCATGATGTGAATGTGAGTATTAGTGGAGGTAGTGATAAAGTACGTACTATGACCAGTATTGGATATCTTGATGATAAAGGTATTATCCTGACCAGTTATGCAAAACGTTTTACAGGTCGTACTAAAGTGGATTATGAACCTTATAAATTTTTGAAATTCACTACTAATATTAATGTAACCTATCGTAAACAGAATAATATTAGTGAGGGGAGTGTATTTTATAACGCGATCAGGCGACCGACCGAATCGATTCTTTATTATCCGGATGGTACTTTGGTACCTGCTTATGGATCAAGTCCGTCTGGTAAACGAAATCCGATTCAGGAACTGTTGGAGCGTACGGACGAGACTACCACCTATGAAGGACAGTTGTCGGAAATTATGGAACTTTCATTCCTTAAACATTTCAAGTTCGTAGGAAAAGCAACAGTTTCGTTGAGTCATGCTGACCGTAAGCAATATGCAAGTCCAAATGTGAACAAAACGAAGAGGGAAGAAGTGGAAGCCGGATGGGATAAAGGTTCTGACCGTACTATTTGGAAAAAGAATTATTTGATAGATGGATATCTTGATTATGCCCAAACCTTTAAACAGGCACATAATGTACATGTGATGATTGGTGGTAGTATCGAAGATAAGATGTCTCGTACGACTCTCATGGAAAGTGAGAAATATTTGAATAAGAACATGCTTGTACCGCAAGCCAGTACATTGACCGGATATTCTATAACAGGAAACGGAAACAGTATGGTGTCTATGTTCGGTCGTGTAAATTATGACTATTATGGTAGATATATTGTAGAGGGTTCTGTTCGTCGGGATGGTTCGTCGAGATTCGGTTCTGAAAATCGTTATGGTGTATTTCCGGCAGCATCTGCAGCTTGGCGATTCTCTGATGAGTTTTTCATGGATTGGTCGAGATCGGTTCTTACTGATGGTAAAATACGTGCCAGCTGGGGTATTAATGGTAACGACCGTGTAAGTGATTATGATACTTATACGTTGTATGCCGTAGATCCGGATTATAGTTATAACGGAGTAACAGGTGTTATTCCTAAATCATCAGTAGGTAATGCTTATTTGAAATGGGAGGAGACCAAACAGACGAATATCGGTCTTGATCTGACTTTCTTTGATGGGAGACTTACATTTACAGGTGACTATTATGTGAAAAAAACAACCGGCTTGTTTAATAATGATGCTATTCCTACTGAAATCGGGTTTAATAGTATGCGTGTGAATGCAGGTTCTGTGAAGAATGAGGGTTTTGAGTTTAATATTTCGGCAACTCCCGTTCGTATACGTAACTTCTCATGGTATACTTCTTTTAACTGGTCTAAAAACAAAAATACAATTTTAAGTATTGTAGGTGAACCACGTGATTTTGAAACTAACTGGTGGATTGAGCCGGGAATGGCTGCAGGTAATTTTTATGGTTACAGACATTTGGGAGTATATGCTTATGATGCAGACAATGCTTACGACGAAGGCTATAAGAATCGATTGATTCCGGTATTTAAGCGTGACCAATACAATAACGTAGTAATAAATAAAGTTGGAGGTCCCGAAGTGCTTGGCTATACTTATGCTGATGGTACTAAATATGAAGGAGAAATTTATCAGATGAAGGCCTCAGGAGTAGTATGTAAAGGTGGTGATGTAATCTGGGAGGATAAAGACCACAGTGGTAATATTGATGCCGGTGACAAACAAATATTAGGGAATGCGCAGGCTAAATGGTATGCAGGATGGAATAATACATTGAAATATAAAGATTTTACTTTGAACTTCTCATTCTATATGAGTCATGGAGGTATGATTTACAATTCACTTCTACGCGATTTGACAAGCTATGGTGATAATACTTCCAACCCGGCTCCTTGTGGAGTTCTTCAGGGTTGGAGATATCAGGGACATATCACAAATTGGTATACTCCGGGACAGAATGCACGTACAACAGAAAACAATCGTACTTTGAGTAGCAACTATCTTGAGGATGCTTCATTTATTCGTCTGCAGAATGTACGTTTGAGTTATCAATTGCCTTCGGTATATGCAAAGAAAGCATATCTGCAGTCTGCACAAATTTATATCTATGGTTCTAACTTGTTGACTTGGACTAACTATAGTGGTTACGATCCTGAAATTACTACCGGAGGCGTATTGAACCCTGGTAATGATTCACAGAAGTATCCGAAAAAACGTGAATTTGGTTTTGGTGTAAATGTAAGTTTCTAAATGATTAAAACTATAATGAAAATGAAAAACTTTAAAATATTATCATGTTCAGTTTTATTGGCGGGGATGTCTCTCTTCTCTTCTTGTGAGGACTTCCTGACTAAAACTCCGATAGCTGATTTGAGCAATAAAGCTTACTGGACCAGTGAGTCGGATCTGAAAGCATGGAGAGCTGGTACATATAATGGAGTACAGAAAATTGTATCAAGTACTTTGTTGGCCTGGGGTGAATTACGTTCAGATGATTATTACATAACTCTGTATGCCAATGCTGCTTTACAACTTAACTCTTTGGATTCGAACGGAAGTTATTGCGACTGGGAAAAATTATATCAGGTCATAAACCGGTGTAATCTGGCTATCGAGAATATCCCTGAAATGGGACTTTCTGAAGATGTGGCCGGATCATATTTGGGGCAATTTCATGGCTTAAGAGCTTTGATGTATTTCTATGCAGTACGTGTTTGGGGTGAAGTGCCATTGATTACTAAGTCATGGGATGGCGATTTGAATACTAAATATAATTCACGTGCTTCTTTGGAATCTATCTATGAAGTGATAGAGGATGATTTAACAATTGCCATTTCGTCATTGGGTAATGAAGGAGTTTACTATTTTAATCAGGGAGCTGCTTATGCATTACAAACAGATTATTTGATGTGGCGAAAGGATTATGCCGGAGCATTGAAAGCATCGGATAACTTATTGGCTTTGAAAAGGTATGAAATGGTAAGTAATACTACCGAATGGAAGAAAATATTTACAGATCCTACCAATAGTAAAGAGGCTATTTTTACTATAGAATGGGATTTTGAGAAAAATAACAATAACAGTTATGGTGGCCCGATTGGCGTTGGTGGTGGTAATGCTCATTATCAGTTGTCTAATTCGCTGTTTCAAAGAATGCTCCAGGATAAAAAGGATGTTCGATTCTGGGGAGTTGTAGATACGTTGAGTATATATAACGGACTGGATAAACAAACTTTGACTCCAGGGAATTCTCAGATTATCTATGGAAGTACCGGTGCATTGGCTAATAAATTGTGTAAGTTCTTCCCGGTGAAGTCTACAGATCCTGCTGTTGAATTTGATATTCCTGCTACTTCCGGTTGTGTTTTTGAAATACCTATTTATCGTTTTGCGGATGTTATGTTATTGCGTGCGGAAGCAATGATTCATGAAAATAAGCCGGCTCAGGATATTATTGATATAGTTAATCAGATACGTAGTCGCTGTGGTAATACGATTGTTGCGAAAGCAGAAGATTATCCGACAAGAATCGGTATGACACAGTCTTCATTGGAAAAACTGGTGTTGGATGAACGTCAGATGGAGTTTTATGGTGAACCTAAGCGTTGGTTTGACATTATACGTACCGGATATGTGAATGAAATACTGGATCCGCATCTATCTTATATTCAAGCAATGCGTGGTGAGGAACCTGTAGGTTTTGGCACTGATTTAAGACGGGTTCGTTTCCCGATAGCTAAGTCTGTCTTTACGTCCAATCCAACTCTGGTAGGACATCAGAATCCTCCTTATTCAGAATAATGATAATAAATAGTGTATATAATGAAAAAGATAATATTAAATATAGCCTTATTGGTAATTCCAATATTCACATTTACAAGTTGTGAACTATTTGGTCTGGATGTGCAAACTCCTTATGATTATGATTCAGAGAAAGGAACCTATGATAATCAAATTACTATGAATGCATGGGATTTCATGAATTCGCGTACCGATTTGTTTTCGTCTCTGATAGAAGCTATTAAATATTCGGGAGTTGATCCGGAATTATTCAAACAGCCTGATAGAACCTATCTGTTGTTGACAAATACAGCTTTGACTTCATCCAATAGTAGTGACCGGAGTTTCTGGAATGAGAACGCTTATCCGGATGAATTTAATCCGGAACAGTTAATTATTCCTACCAGTTGGGAGGAATTGGATAAAACCGTAGTGAAAAATATGATTATGTATCATATTATAAAGAAAGCTCTTTCGTATTATGAACTGACTGATTTGACAAAAGGAGTTATAACATTCTTTCCTACAGAATATGATTCTCCTTATGGATATATGGCTGTTGAAATGTTGAAAGAAGGTGCTCTTAGTATTTATTTCAATAACTACGAAGATCATTTTCAGCTGAAAACAAAACCTCGTACCAGTAATCTGCAAAGTCCTAACGGATCATATATTCACGTGATGGATAAGTATATGCAGTATCCTACAGATAAAGAATTAGTATCTATTCCTATTTATGGAGCAAAATGATTATGAAAAGAATAAAATATTTATTGATGGTAGCCTTTGTGGCTTTGATGGCATCTTGCGATGATGATTATGTTGAAATAGACTCTTTGCAGGTGTTTGGTGAAGAATTTTTTGCCGGAGAAACTGTTAATGTTGGTATGTCAGTGAGAATGAGTGATCCGGATAAAGCCGATTATTATTGGGAATGTAACGGGGGAACTTTGTTACAGCGTCAGGGATATACAATGAATCAGTGGAAAGCACCGAAAGAATCGGGCAGATATACGATTAAATGTACTGTAACCTGTGGTGGAGCAAAAGAGACCCGGCAAGCTGAGATTTGGGTGAATGGTTTGTTCTTTGATCGTTTTGGAGGAACAACGGCAACAGGATGGGCTAATTCAAATTCTGCTACTCAGATTCGTGACGGCCGTTATCAGATGAATGTCACAACACCTAATGCTACTACCCGGAATTATGGTGAAGTACGTTATAATCTGAATCAGAAGGATTTTTACCCACCGATGTCCACTCGATTTGATTGTGGTATTGTAGGAGGAGCGACCAACACAAATAATCCTAAATATCCGGTAGATCCTGTTAAGTTTGTATATGGTGAGAATGCATGTGCAGTTGCTGTTTCTGGAAATACACCTTCTGTTGATATAACGACTACTTATTTTATTAGTGAAGTTCGTTTTGAATGGTGGCCTAAGAACCATATTCTGGCAGCAGTACCATGGGGAACTAACATTTATACAGATGTAAATGGTAATCCGGTAAGTTTCAATGCCGATGAGTTTGATGCCATTATACGTTTCCAGTGGACCTTGAAAGCTGACAGAGAAAATGGACGTCCAACTGTTCAAACCGGTTGGGTGGCAGTACCGGTGAAAATACAGAATAATCTGTTGAAATATGATGTGGAAGAAAGTAAAACTGTTGGTTTGGCGATCAGTGAGGATTATACAATAAAAGCAATGGTAGGAGCAACAACTCTTGCTACAAGTGATGTGATGAAGCAGTGGAGAGCGGCACATGACAATGCTGTTCTTCAGGTGAAGGAGTTTAAATATATATATCCTCCATTGACACAAGTTTATCTGGATAATGTATTCTTCTATAGTGATGATATATTTGGAGGTAATTGATTGTTAGAAGGGTTATGAAACCGGAGGAGGGAGTTTTTTTGCCTCCTCCGGTAAGTATAAATCATAAATCAATATGCTAATGAAGAATTTGTTACTTTTCATTTTTATTCTGGCTTTTTCTTGGCCTGTTGTTGCTCAGAATTCTAATGATACTATTGTAGGACGTTTGGTTGATGCTAAAGGGAAGGCAATTCGTAAAGCTTTGGTATCTGTAAAAGACGTAAAGGCCGAGACTGATCGTTATGGTATTTTTCAGCTGAATAATGTGAGTCTGCGAGATATACTGACAGTTATTTTGCCCAAAACAGAAAAAGAAGTGCAAGTTTCGGTAAATGGTATAGCCTATCCGAATATTGCATTGGGGCCAGAAATTTCAGTGACAGAAGATAAAGGTGAAATTATGAAACTAATGTTACGTAGTCTGCGGCGTTCCCGTTCGGTATCAAGTACGATTGTGGTGACAGGTGAAGAACTGGCTGCAACAGGAGAAAGTAATCTTTTTAATGCTTTGGCAGGTAAGGTTCCCGGGTTTACGGTGGTAATGAAGGATAACGGAGATATCTCTGCACAATTACGTGGGTCTACTTCTATTAGTTTGGATACTTCTCCGCTTTATCTGTTGGATGGGACACAAGTTGAAAGATTGGATAATGTGAATATCAATGATATTAAGAAGGTAGAGATAAGTAAGGATAGTAATATGTATGGTGCCAAAGGTGCCAATGGAGTGATTGCTGTCACTCTGAAATAGTAATATGTAACCTTTTTGTTTTTTATAATTATTAATTTAAAACCAAGTATCATGAAAAAAAGTACTTTAATTTTATTGGCAGCTTTATTTACTGCTAATTTATCTGCAGAAGAAAGAGTGGTAACCTCTCTTGCAGGGGATGCGGAAACAGAAGGAGGATTCCGCTTTGAAATGAAGGCATTGCAGAGTGGAGATGTGTTGACTTTTAATATTCCTGATGGAGATGAAATTGTACTTGAAGGGAGTTCCGGATTAAGTGATGGAGAAGGAAAGGTTTTTGTAATAGATGGTATCAACAAAGCAACCGGTAACAGAATAACTTTTACCAGTAATGGTGATAATTTTCCTTTTTTTAGTGGAATAGGCTCTAATGCTCATCTTATGGACGTTACTTTCCGGAATATAATTGTAACTAATTTTAATTATGCAGGAAATGGGGCCGGCTTTAAATTGGGGAACTCAAAATTAGATGGTGACCCATCTGATCCGAGTCGGTTTGCTACTTTGAGACTGGAAAATGTAGAAATCAGTAATTGTGTTGTGACAGGAGCCGCTAATGGTGGTGGTGCACTCTTCAATGGAAGAGGTGTGAATGTGATAGCCGATAAATGCTTATTTGCAAACAACAGTTCAGATGAATCGGCCAGTGGCAGTTCTAAAGGAGGAGGAGCTATTGGTACAACAGGTAGCGGAGGTTCATTTTTGTTCACAAATTGTACATTCTATGGTAATAGTGCGGCATTAGGTCGTGGTGGTGCAATCTATACAGGTATGGACTGTAAAGTTATTAACTGTACATTTACTGGAAATCGTGCTTTTAACGGAGGAGGATTTTATGGTCATAATGCTGGAAAGATGTATACATTGATTAACACTATTTGCTATAATAATATAGATGAAAATGAGACGGGTGATATTAGAAGAAACAATGGTGATTTTACCATATATAATTGTTTGGCCACTGTAGTAAGTCCTGCTTTGGCAGAAAACTTTGACAGCAATGGTAATATTTTGACTACCCCTGCGATGAAAGTGTTCGAAAATGATGCAGCTCCTGAATTGAAAGATAATGGTGGTAATACACTTACAGTTGCTTTACATGCTACGCAAAGTATGGCTGCTAAAGCAGGAATTGCCACTGCACCTGCCGGTATAGACGTAACTATTCCTACAGTAGACCAACGTGGTTATACTCGTGCTGCTAAACCTTGTATGGGTGCCTTCGAATTAGGTGGAATTGAGCCTGTAGGTATTCAGATTGCAACAGCCGACGCGAAATTTAACTATAGTGTGGAAAAGGGACGTTTGGTTATTGCAGAATCCGGTGAGTGCCGTATATTCAATATGCTTGGTGCTAAGATAACAGAGCTTACTATCAATGGTAGTGCTCCTATTAATCTTGAATCGGGTATTTACATTGTTCGTTTTATGAATGAAGCTGGTACTTCTGTTGCTAAAGTACTAATACCATAAGTTTAATAATTATCAGGGTTCTTTGGTGAATATGATTTGTCAAAGAACCCTGCTTCTTTAAAAAAATAGAGAAAGATGAGATTAAAAAAGTATTTCTTATATGTTATCCTGGCTTTTGTGTCTGTGTCGATGTTTACTTCGTGTTCTTCGGATGACAAGGAGGAAGAAGCAATTACTCCAAGTCTGACTACTACCCCCACAGATGTAAATGTTAAGGCAAGTGGTGAAGAAGTAAATATTACAGTGAAAGCAACTTCTACCTGGACTACAGTAATTGATGACAGGGTAGATTGGGTTAAAGTTAAGTCATCGGATATACAAGCCGGCAAATTAGTGCTTACTATAGTTGCAAACACTACTCTTGAATCGCGTTCGACAAATGTTATTGTAAAATTGGATAACACTGATTTGACAAAGCCGATAAAGATTTCCCAAGCTGCGGCTACTGCTTCTTTGGTGGTATCTCCAATGGAGGTGGTTGATATACCGGCTGAAGGTAAAGAGTATACTTTTACTGTCGAGAGTTCTGCTGGAGTAGATTGGGAGTATGAAATACCTGGAGAACAACAGAGCTGGATAAAAGAAAAATCGAAAACTGATAAATCACTCACACTGGCTTTTGAGGCTAATACAGGATCCCAACGCGGCTGTTATATTGTCTTTAAAGACAAAAACAAAAAGGCATCCAATTTTAACGTTAAAGTTATTCAGTTGAAATCTGAAAATTTTGATCCTAATGATCCGATTCAGATGGGATACACTTTACAAGGAAGCATGAAGGGAAGTGCGGATTTGGTTGGTAAGGGGTATGCGGATGTACATACCTATATGAGAAAGTTTGGTTGGGACTATTCAGAACATCCAAATTCATCTACTAAGGACCATAATGAAGTAGACCATATTGAAACAGTGTTTGATGCTACTATCAATCAGTATATATTTAGATTTAGTAGTCACGCAAGTAGTGCTCTTGATGGCGATCGTGGTTCAATGAATGACCGTATGCGTAATGAGATGAAAACGCAAACAAGTGCAGCTTGGTATAAATTGAACGGTAACTGGGGAGAGTCTCAAATATTACAATGGAAATTTAAGATACCTAAAGGGTATCGACCCAGTACAAGTTTTTGCCATATTCATCAGTTAAAGGCTCAAGAGGGTGACAATGGAGCTCCTGTTATTACTATTTCTCTTCGTGGAAACAATGATGGAACCAATCGCAGAGTACAAGTCATTCATTCTTTGGGGTCTGACCATAGTGCAGGAACCAAAAGTCTGGGAACGTTTGTAGACAATGTGAAAATAGAAGAGTTTGAAGATGAATGGGTACAGGTAAGTGAAGAAGTGAAATACGATCATCATGGCAAGTATCGCTTGGTGATAACTCGTATCAGAGATGGCAAAGTTTTGATAGACAATACACAGAATGATATTGATACATGGCGGAAAGGGGCAATTAATATTCGTAATAAATTTGGTATCTACCGTAGCTACGGAGGCAGTGGAGGACAGATAACCAATAATATCAAAGATGAAACAATTGATTTAGCTGACTTTGTAATTTATGAAAAAGATACAAATCCGAGCCCTGCTGCCCACGATTAGAAAGATATAAGTTGGTTTGAGATGGGAGCTATATTTAAAGATAGTTCCCATTTTTTTTATTCGATAACTTTTCATATATAATGTCAGATACATGAAAAAGATTTTATGTTATAGTTTTTGTTTACTGTTTAGTGTACAACAGGTTGCAGCTCAAATAGTTTCCATTAAAAGTCCCGATAATAAGATTGTTTTGAATATAAAATCTGATAACGGGCAACTTCTTTTTAACGTGAAAAAGGGAGAGACTACTGTATTGGAAGATTCGCCTATGGCCTTTTCTTCTGATGAAAAGAAATTTATAATAGCGCATTTACACTCTCCTGAATATTATAAAGTAGATGAAACGTATCCTATCCGGGGCATTCATTCGCTTGCGATAAATAAGGCAAATGGAATGAAAGTGAAAATCGCGGATAAAAAAAATAATACTTTATTTGCGATTGATGCTCGTGCTTATAATGATGGCATCGCTTTTCGCTTTCTGGTAAAGGGTACTCCGACGGATAAGTATATTCCGAAAGAGAGTACTGTTTTCAAGTTGCCTTTGGGAAGCCACATCTATTATCATGATATGTATGCACATTATGAGGGTATTCATAAAAAACAGGTAATAGATTGTGTTAGTAAAGGAGAATGGGCAGCACCTCCTGTAACTATTGAGTTACCGCAAAAACAGGGATATGCGTGTATCACAGAATCTGCTCTCAGAAATTATCCGGGTATGTCTTTACAGGCTGACGGGGAATGTGGGCTTGTTGTCAGATTGGGCCATGAACAACCGGCAGGATATCCGTTTGCTCATGATTATAGTTTGGAAGAGGCTAAACGTTTGTCTGAACCGGCTGTCATTACAGGCGATATTATAACTCCCTGGCGAACCGTGATTATTACTTCAGATTTGAATGAATTGGTAAATACAGACTTAATTACTAATCTGTCACCAGCTCCGGATAAGAAATTGTTTCCTGAAGGTGTGAATACGGAATGGATCAAATCGGGACGTTCTGTCTGGTGTTGGTTGGATGGTGGCCAACGTACTTTGGAGGGAATGAAAGAATTTTCAAAACTTGCCGGAGAGTTAGGATTTGAGTACAATACGGTTGATGCATTCTGGTATCGGTGGACGGATATGCAGATTAAGGAATTGGTTGATTACTCCGCTCAGTTTGGAGTTAAGATATGGCTATGGAGGCATGGGCGTGATCTGCGCGATCCTCAAAAGCGGAAAGAATTCTTTGATCGTTGTCAGCGGTTAGGAATTGTTGGGGTTAAGTTGGATGCTTTTTCTCACGAATCCAAAGAGTTTATTGATCTTTACCAGGCATGTTTGAAAGAAGCAGCAGAGCATAAACTGATGTTGAATATTCATGGCAGTGATAAACCGACAGGAGAGGTACGTTCGTGGCCGAATGAAATGTCACGTGAAGGAATTCGTGGTTTGGAGTATGGTAAGAATCAATATGAATGGGCTACACATAATACTACGTTACCCTTTACCCGATTAGTTGCCGGAGCGGGTGATTATACTCCAATGGTATTTGGTGACAGGAAATTAGATACATCCTGGGTACATCAGATAGCGACAGCATTGATATTCAATTCTTCTGTTATCTTTTTCGGTGCACATCCTCAGACTATACTTGATAATCCGGCAGTGGATATAATAAAAGACATACCGGCCGTTTGGGATGAGACAATTGTACTACCTTGTAGCGAGATTGGGAAAATTGCTGCCTTCGTCCGGCGTAGTGGTGATACTTGGTTTCTTGCCGTGGTAAATGGAAAAGAAGCGCAGACAATTCAATTCCCTCTCTCGTTCCTTGGTGAGGGATGGTATGAGGCTACAGTTTTGAATGACAGGACCACTGATGCAGGAGCAATAAAAATAGAACGTGCTTTTTGTAGAAATAGCGATTCCCTTACAGGATATATGCGTAATGGAGGAGGATATATAGTTCGATTTAAATCTAAATAATGAATTGATATGATAAAGAAAATAATTGGAATAATGGTTGCTACCTCATTTTGTTTTATAATGCAGGCACAACAGGTTTTTACTGATGTAAGAGTTATAGCCGAACGTTCAAATATGCGTTCTGATCGTCGTCCTATCCCAGTGGGATATTATGATGAACAAGCTGATCAAACGTTTGTGTGTTGGATGTCCACGGATAGTCATCCGGTTGTCAAGGCTTATAATCATGCTACCGATAAGTGGAGTGAAACAAAAATTGTGGCGCATTCTCCGTTTGTTGATAAACATAATTATCCGGGAATGTTACGTGGAACTGACGGACGAATTTTTTTGTTCTATGGTTGTCATAATTCTACATTAAAGATGGCTGTTTCTCCTAAACCTGGAAGTATTGAAGGAGAATGGAAAGATTGTTTTATTAATGAAGCAGAGCGTGCATCTTATCCCGCTCCGATACTAACAAAAGGTGGAACATTTTATGTGTTTTATCGGGATACACGTCAAACAAATAAATATTCGGATGACAGACCTTATCAGTTTGTGAAATCTACAGATGGTGGGAATACCTGGACACGTCAAATGGTTATTGATCCTTTTCCCCGTGTAACAGATAATATGATGGAGGTCTATAATGGTCAGGTTACTTATCAACCTGCCGGAAATGGACAAAAGGAGCGCATTCATATCGCTTGGACAATTTGTGGCGAGAAACTGGGTAAACATGCTCATGCTACTTATGGGAGAAATGTATACTATGCTTATCTTGATCCTTCTAATGACCATATGTATAATGTAGAAGGGATAGATCTGGGGACTACTATTGATAATGAAGAATCGGATAAATATTGTCAGGTATTAGAAACTCCTATTCCGGAACGAGGACATTCTGCCGGATTACAGGTGTCTGTTCACTATCGCGATAACTCATATCCTGTTGTACATTATCAATATCCGGAAGAAAACGCGGCCCGATTATCTACTTGGGATGCCGGAGAATGGAAACATCTGACTTTTGAAGCTAAAGGTGAACCTAGAGGCATTGAGAAATTAGGTCCCGAGTCATTTCGTATTTATGCTACTATGGGCAGGGGAGCAGTTACTTTTGTTACCAATGACGGAGGACGTAGTGTGAAGAAAGAAGCAGAGATTGTTACCCCTTTTTCGCTTTCCCGTTGTTATTGGATAGAAAATGCCCGTCCGAAACTGAAATTATTAATGTTTTCTAATCCACTTCCGGATGCTCCCAAAACGTTGGCTACTGCTAATAGAGACGTATATGTGGCCAGTATAAATGAATAATTTATCTCTTTTAGCATTGTTTTCGAAGTGTATTCCCTTATCTCAATTTAGAGATAAGGGATTTTTTTTGATATTCTGTCTTTGAATACGTATTTTTATTATGCAAAAGTATATACTTTCTTTTTCCTTTTTTTTATGACACTTTTTGACTACTTTTGCGTGTCTTGATTAAACATTGTAACATTTTAAACTATTATTTGGATAAACTATGAAAAAGAAGCTACGTTTTTCCTTATTTTTCTTACTACTTTTATTAATGGAAGGAAGTATGCAGGCACAAAATGCACAGAAACCTTTTGATATCGATTTGTGGCAACAAGGCATGCCTAATACAAACGGTATGGATAGTGCTCCTTTTGATGAATCGAAAGGTAATTTCAAATCTTCAATTCGTGTTTTTCTTCCCGCACCCGAATTGGCCACCGGTCGGGTAATTATTGCTTGTCCGGGAGGTAGTTACTCACATCTTGCTTATAATCATGAAGGTTATGATTGGGCACCATTTTTTAATAAACAAGGAATTGCTTTGGTTGTATTGAAGTATCGCATGCCGAAAGGAGGACACAAGGAAGTTCCTTTTGCAGATGCGGAAGAGGCTCTGAGGATGGTGAGAGACAGTGCAGATGTATGGAATATAAATCCGAATGATGTTGGTATAATGGGATCCTCTGCCGGTGGACATTTGGCTTCTACTATGGCTACACATACTTCACCTGAACTACGTCCGAATTTCCAGATATTGTTTTATCCGGTTATAACGATGGATAAGAGTTATACTCATATGGGATCACATAACAACCTTTTGGGAAAAGATGCTTCGGCTGAGTTGGAAGAACAATACTCCAATGAAAAACAAGTGACCAAAGATACTCCCCGTGCTTTCATTGTATATAGTGATGACGATAAGACGGTGCCTCCTGCAAATGGGGTGAACTATTATCTGGCTTTAAATAAGAAAGGTGTTCCGGCTACCCTCCATGTATATCCTTCCGGTGGTCATGGATGGGGGATTCGTGAAGATTTTATATATAAAAATCTGATGTTGGATGAACTTTCTGCCTGGCTACGATCATTTAAAGCACCTCGTAAAGATGTTATTCGTGTGGCATGTATCGGTAACAGTATTACCTATGGGTCGCGTTTGAAAAATCGGGAAAGAGATGCATATCCGGCTGTTTTGGGACGTATGCTGGGTGACGGATATTGGGTGAAAAACTTTGGAATAGGATCACGTACGATGCTGAATAAAGGTGATCATCCGTATATGAAGGAGCAAAAATATAAAGATGCATTGGCATTTAATCCGAATATTGTGGTTATTAAATTAGGAACTAATGATAGTAAACCACATAATTGGGTTCACAAAAATGAGTTCACAAAAGATATGCAGGCTATGATTGATGCATTTAGAGGGCTTGCTGTTCATCCGAAGATATATTTGTGCTGTCCGTCTAAATCATATGATAATTATGGAATCAGCGATAAGACAATTGTGAATGAAGTTATTCCGATGATAAAGAAGGTGGCTAAAAAGAATAAGTTATCGGTAATAGATTTACATACTGCAATGGATGGAATGCCCGAACTTTTTCCTGATAAAGTTCATCCAAATGAAAAAGGTGCAGAGATAATGGCGAAAGTTGTGTATGAAATAGTAAAAGAATAAAAACGTTATTATGATACAGACGATACAACTGCACGGAACAGACAAACAACTTTATAAAATTGTGGCTCCATTGGTTATGGATCCTGAAGTGCTGAAGATGAACAACAATTACCCTTTTAAGACTACTGATAAGTTTATCTGGTTTATTGCCACAAATGGGAAACATGTGGTTGGATTTCTTCCGGTAGAACGAAGAGGAAAAGAAGCTATTATTAATAATTATTATATAGGGAAAGACCAGGAAGAGGCGTTTGCTCTTTTATTGGTGGATGCTATTGCAGCTTTTGATGCAGACAAAACGTTGGTTGCTGTAGTTCAAGTAGAACATCAGGCTATTTTTGAAAAACATGGATTCACTGTAGAGAAAGCCTGGAAACTATATGTAAAAATGCGGAGGGATGAATGAAGAAAAAAGAAGTAGAGGTAAAGAAGAATGTATATGAATTGGCGCAGGAACGTTTGCGCATGATTTTTAAAGAGTTTGATAACGTGTATATCTCCTTTTCGGGAGGAAAAGACAGTGGTGTACTTTTGAGTTTATGTATTGATTACATACGTCGTAACAATTTGAATGTGCGTATCGGAGTATTTCATATGGATTATGAAATACAGTATAAAATGACAATTGACTATGTGGACCGTATGATCGAGGCTAATAAAGATATTATTGATGTGTATCGCGTTTGTGTTCCTTTCCGTGTGGCAACCTGTACGTCGATGTATCAGTCTTTCTGGCGTCCGTGGGAAAAAGGGAAAAAGAAACTGTGGGTACGTCCTATGCCGAAAGATGCAATGACGGAGAAGGACTTTCCTTTTTATAATACTCAGATGTGGGACTATGAATTTCAGATGCGTTTTGCTAAATGGATACATGATAAAAAAGATGCAGTACGTACCTGTTGCCTTATTGGTATACGTACGCAGGAGAGCTTCAATCGGTGGAGGTGTATTTATCTGAATCGTAAATATCAGATGTACCATACGTATCGTTGGACTTCTAAAGTGGCAAACGATGTATATAATGCATATCCTATTTTCGACTGGAAAACAACAGACGTATGGACCGCCAATGGAAAATTTCATTGGGATTACAACATCTTGTACGATTTGTATTATCGTGCCGGAGTGAATATAGAACGTCAGCGGGTGGCCAGCCCATTTATTGGCGAAGCTATAGAAAGTCTGTCTCTTTATCGGGTTATTGATCCTAATACCTGGGGAAAAATGGTAGGGCGTGTGAATGGAGTCAACTTCACCGGAATGTATGGAGGTACTCATGCTATGGGATGGCAATCTATAAAACTTCCGGAGGGTTATACGTGGAGAGAATTTATGTATTTTCTTTTGTCTACATTACCAGAACGTGCGCGTAAGGGATACCTGAGGAAACTGTCGGTTAGCGTTAATTTCTGGCGTACCAAAGGAGGATGTTTAAATGATGAAACCATACAAAAGCTGATTGCTGCCAAAATCCCTATTATCGTGATGGATAATAGTAATTATAAGACAGTGAAGAAGCCTGTTCGGATGGAGTATCAGGATGATATTAATATCGCGGAGTTCAGAGAAATTCCTACTTATAAGCGTATGTGTATCTGTATTCTGAAAAATGACCATGCTTGTAAGTATATGGGATTTTCACCAACAAAAGAAGAGATTAGTAAGAGAAGTCAAATAATGGAACAATATAAAAATATTCTGCAATGAGTTGTAAAAAAAGTCCTGTGTATGATGTGAGAGCTGTACCAGTAGATAAAGTGGTTGCTAATGATTATAATCCCAATATAGTTGCCCCGCCAGAAATGAAGCTATTAGAATTATCTATTTGGGAAGATGGATTCACTATGCCCTGTGTATGCTATTACGATAAAGAAAAAGACATGTATATTCTGGTAGATGGCTTTCATAGATATTCTGTTCTGAAAACATCCAAACGTATTTTTCAACGCGAAAACGGCTTATTGCCGATTGTAGTTATTGACAAAGATTTATCTAATCGAATGAGTTCTACGATTCGGCATAACCGTGCCCGTGGTGCTCATAATATTGAGTTGATGTGCCATATTGTTGCTGAATTGGATAAAGCAGGTATGTCTGATCAATGGATTATGAAGAATATTGGAATGGACAGGGATGAATTACTGCGTTTGAAACAGATTTCCGGATTGGCCGATTTGTTTGCTAATAACGAATTTAGTATTCCGGAAAGAGAGTCTCCTATAAATTCAAAAGAAAGTACTGTGGTTTAGAATACAGCTTTTGATACTTATAAACAGGTCCTTGTATTTTCAGAATACAAGGACCTGTTTTGTTTTTGTGAAAAGGAATATTTGCTTTGTATGTAAATTTTTGATGTCTGAATTTGCTTAAAATGAAACTTTGAATATTCTGTTTTCTTGTTTTTTTATTTCGGACAAAGAGTCTCTTTGGTGTGCTCATAATTAGTGGATAGATACTCTTCTTTGTATCGGTGAAAGAGGATAAAAGGTTTATTTAAATCAATGGGATGTTCGATATTTGTAATGTAATAATTGCTCGGAGACAACCAGTTAATAATTATATATAAGTTGGTGGGTCTGATAAAATTGTTCTGTAAATCTGTTTAGTTAAATTGTAGACTCGCCCCAAAAAAGATGCAGGCGCATCTAATGTTTTTTGTAGATGTAAAGTCCACAGGTGATATAGATTTTGATAGAAAAATTTATATAACCTGTGGTTTGAAGTTTTTGTTGGTTTGTTTTTTATTATCTCAGGATGAAATAAAAAAAAGAAAGGAAGTTGCAATCACTGCACCTCCCTTTCTACATCACTGAATAGAGAATTACGGAGAATTATAGTTGTTCTATTATCTCTTTTTGTCGTTCCATAAAATTAATACGTTGCACTTCTCCACTTTCGGAAATTAGAGTTGAATGTCTTCTGAGGGATTGTATCCAATTCTTTTGTAAAGTACATATTTGTTGATTTTGTGAATCCATTGAGTTTATAGAGTATACTCTGAACAGGCTGATCTGAAAATCACTTTTCTCAATGTAAGTATATGTCGCTTCAAAGTTGATATTTGATAGATAGATGGCTACCTTGTTTCCATTATTAAATTCTCCTTTTATAGATAACTGTTCCAATTCATGTAATAATAGGAGAAGTTCATTCTTTAACTGTTTTACATCTTCTTCTGAAATCAGATTTAATCCTGCAAAATACTTAATTTCTTTTATGAATGAGTAGAAGATATTACTATCCCATATAAAACAGGTTTTCTTACAATGTTTTACTGTTTCACTTAATTTTTTGTGTGCAGAGATGACTTTCTCAGGAACTTGCATCTCGGCTAATGAGTGAGGAGTTTTTATTTTCCCGTTTTGATATACCCAGCGACACAAGCGAAATTTAGACAGACTCTCATAAGCTGAATAGAGTGTGAAAGGAATTATATTGGCTGCGGTATATATGGTTGTACTATCATCATTTCTGATATAATTAAAGATTCTCAGATAACGTTCCAGTATTTCATAATAACTTTCTATCGGATCGGGTGAATGTTGCAGATTCAGATCGAATGTAGCCCGGTTTGACAGGTGATTGCCAATTATCTGATCGATGGATATTCCGAGTTTGTGAGATATAACAGCGACTTCATCAAAAGTGAAAGCTACCTCTCCGCGTAGTCTGCGATAAACGGCCTCTTTTCCCATACATAGTGTATTAGTTAGAAAATTGGCAAGTGTTTCTTTTGGAGCGATACGCTCTTTCATTTCATTGATGAGTTCGTTTACTATACTATTCTTCATACTTGCTTATATTGCTTTTAGTGATTTTCTTGTCGAAAAATGATTTTATGCAAATATAAAGCTTCCTGTCTGATAATTAGTATGGAATAAAACGTAATAGTGAGTTGCGTTATTTCTTATTTTATTGTTTTGTGTAATGTAGATTATGAAAAATGAAATTATACAAAAATAAAGCAAACGTATTTTCGTTATGAGAAAATGTATTTGCTTTTGATTCTGAATATCATTGATATATCTTTTTATAATGTATCAATTATCTCTCTTTGCTTTTGGAAGAATTGTATACGTTGCATTTCTCCACTAACGGAGATTAGTGTAGAAAACTTTTTTAATGACTGAATCCATTCTTTTAAACTCTTACACATTTCAATATCTTGTGTCGTGATGGAGTTTATAGCATAAACACGTATCATACTCAGATGTACATTGCTACTTTCTACGTAACTATAGGTTGCTTCAAAGTTAATATTAGAAATATATATATTAACCTCATTGTCGGATTCGAATTTTCCTTTTCTTGCCAAGTTCTCTAATTCGTCCAATAAAAGTAACAACTCTTCCTTGATCTCTTGTCTGGCCTTGTCGGAGATGAGCTGAATGCTCGAAAAATATTCCAGATCATTCACTATGTGGGAAAAAATATTGCTATCCCATATAAAACTTGTACTATGAATCTGTTCTGCAGCATTTACAAAGTCTTTTTGAATATCTTGTAGTTTGGCTGGTATCTCCAAATCGTCAAAATGCTTGCAACCGATATTTTCATTCTGATACATCCATTTAAACAGTCTGAACTTAGACAATATATCGTGTTTAAGATATAATGTCTGTGGGATAGTGTTGGAAGATGTAGCCAATTCAGAAATGGGATCATCTTCTATACTTTTTAATAGCTCGGTATACTTATTTATAATATCGTAATATGTTTCAAAGGGATTACTGTGGTGAACCACATTCATGTCAAAAACGGCGTTTTCCTTAAAACTTACTCCTATCATCTTGTCGAGTGATACTCCCAGTTTTCTGGAAATAATAGCAGCTTCTGTCAGAGTGAAAGGAACTTCTCCACGTAGTCGTCTGTATACGGCTTCTCTACCGATAAACAAATTGTCCATTAATACGTTTGCTATATTACTGTTTGCCGGTATTTTTTCTTTTATGGCTTCAATGAGCCCTTCATTTAATTTATTTGTTATCATAATCATTGTCCTTTTCTTGTTTTCTTGATTTAGAACAAATAAGAGTAGAGAGATGTTTCGCATATCGCAACTATTTTCATTTTGTGGTTCATTTTTTGGCTTGTGTGGGGGTGAATGAAATTTTATATGAAATAAAAAAGTTCATAATATTTGCATAATTAGGGTGAATCGTCTACATTTGTCCGTGCATAAATGGAACTTATAATACATGAAAAGAATATTAGTTAGCGGTGGGGCCGGATTTATAGGTTCACATCTCTGTACCAGATTGGTGAATGAAGGTAATGATGTTATTTGTTTAGATAACTTGTTTACAGGTTCAAAGAGTAATATCGTGCATTTGATGGACAATTATCATTTTGAGTTTGTACGTCATGATGTGGCATTTCCATATAGTGCAGAGGTTGATGAAATTTATAATTTAGCTTGCCCTGCTTCCCCTATACATTATCAACATGATGCCATTCAGACGATAAAGACGTCTGTAATGGGGGCTATTAATATGCTGGGATTGGCTATGCGTGTAAATGCTAAGATATTGCAGGCTTCTACCAGTGAGGTGTATGGTGACCCGATGGTACATCCACAACCTGAAAGCTATTGGGGGAATGTAAACCCTATTGGCTATCGTTCATGTTATGACGAGAGTAAAAGATGTGCCGAAACTCTTTTTATGGATTATTATCGTCAAAATGATGTTCGCGTAAAGATTATCCGCATTTTCAATACATACGGTCCTCGTATGCTTCCCAACGACGGACGAGTTGTTTCTAATTTTATAGTTCAGGCATTGCAAAATCAGGATATTACTATTTATGGTTCGGGAGAACAAACACGCAGTTTTCAGTATGTAGATGATTTGATCGAAGGAATGATCCGGATGATGAATACTCCTGATGATTTTACAGGACCTGTGAATATTGGTAACCCTAATGAGTTTTCTATCCTTGAATTGGCAAAAAAAGTAATTGAACTGACTGGTTCGAAATCAAAGATTATATTTAAGCCTTTGCCGCATGATGACCCTAAACAACGTCAGCCGGATATTACATTGGCAAAGGAGAAATTGAATTGGAAACCAACGGTAGAACTGGAGGAAGGTCTTGGACGTATGATTAATTATTTTAAAGATTATAAAGTATAAAACAACCAGATAAAGCTATATAAAAGATGAACATGGAAATAAATCCTTCAGAATACAAAATACTAATTGTAGATGACGTAATGTCGAATGTATTGTTGCTGAAGGTGCTTCTTACTAATGAGAAGTTTCAGATTGCGACAGCCAGTAACGGTCGTCAAGCGTTGGATCAGGTGATAAAAGAGAAACCTGATCTTGTTCTGTTGGATGTGATGATGCCTGATATGAGTGGCTTTGAAGTTTCTCAGCAACTGAAAGCTAATCCGGAAACGGCAGAAATTCCGATCATCTTTTTGACAGCTTTGAATAGTACGGCAGATATCGTGAAAGGTTTTCAAGTAGGAGGCAATGACTTTATTTCAAAACCTTTTAATAAAGAAGAGTTGATCATTCGTGTCACTCACCAAATCTCGCTGATTGCTGCTAAGCGTATAATTGTGGCACAGACAGAAGAATTGAGAAAGACGATTATCGGACGTGATAAACTTTATTCTGTGATAGCTCATGATCTTCGTTCGCCGATGGGGTCTATTAAAATGGTATTGAATATGCTTATATTGAATCTGCCAAGTGATACTATAGGACCGGAGATGTATGAGTTGCTGACGATGGCTAATCAGACGACGGAAGACGTGTTTTCTTTGCTTGATAATTTATTGAAATGGACTAAGAGCCAGATTGGTAAGTTGAAGGTAGTATATCAGGATATTGATATGGTAGAAGTCACCGAAGGAGTGATAGAGATCTTCTCGATGGTAGCTGAACTGAAAAAAATCAGTATTCGTTTGGAAACACCAAGCAAGCTGGAAGTATATGCTGACATTGATATGATAAAAACAGTTATCCGTAATTTGCTTAGTAATGCTATCAAGTTTAGTAATGAAGAAACTGAGATATTAGTAACAGTACAAGAACAGGAGGGTATGGCTGTGGTGAGTGTAAAGGACAGTGGTTGTGGTATCGACGAAGAGAACCAGAAAAAATTGTTGCATACAGATACTCATTTCAGTACTTTCGGAACAAATAATGAAGAGGGTTCCGGGCTTGGTTTGCTTCTCTGTCAGGACTTTGTTATTAAGAATGGCGGTAGGTTGTGGTTCACATCTGCTAAGGGAGAAGGATCTACATTCAGTTTCTCTATCCCATTGAAGAAATAAACAAGAGAAATTTATATTATAAGTATTATAAATGAAATGATACCCGAAGCCTGCTTTTAGAGAAAGAGGGTTTCGGGATTCTTTTTTACAAGATATATCTATTATGAAATTACGTTTTTACTATCTCGCTTTATGGATACTTATAGTTGTTCTTGGACTCGGCTCACGGACTTACAGTGATTATTTGCCTTTATGGGTTGCTACTTATGCCGGGGATACACTGTGGGCTGCCATGGTATATTGGGGAATAAGTTTTCTTTTTCCTTTTACCCATTTATTGCGAAGAGCAACGATTGCTCTACTGTTTTCTTATTGTATTGAAGTGAGCCAGCTTTATCAGGCCGATTGGATAAATGTAATTCGGGGTACAACTTTGGGGGCTTTGGTTTTGGGACACGGATTTTTATGGTCTGATATGTTGTGCTATACAATTGGGGTTGGACTGGCAGTATTGATAGACTTCTTTTTTACTGCTCATAAGAGGTAACATGTAGGCATGAGCAAAACAGAATACTCTTTATTAGACAGAAGAACATAAGAACAAATAAGAAAACATGAGTTACATCATACTGTGAATATGTTCTTTTGTTCTTCTGTCTAAAAATAATTCTTTGGTCGTTTAGTTCCATTATATAGCGTTAGGAATTATTGCCGCGATATAACAATTATCATCCGGATATTCGGATTTAAAGATATTATAGGCTATACCTATTGCCTCTTCTGGCGAATCAGCTTCAATATTCTCCTTAATATTAAGAGATTCAATCTCTTTGCCTTCTTTTACGAGTACATAATAAATGATCACAACATACTTCATACCTTATGATATTTAAGTGCCGGAAATAGTGCCGGAAATACAAACATACGCCTTTTTATTCATAAAATCAAAATAAGTAATAGAAGTATTCTATGCAGAAATAAGCCTGTATGGATAAAAAAATAGATTTGAGGAGAGAAATAGGAAGCATTTTTATACTTTTGCGACCGATTTGGGATAAGATACAATCGCGCGAAGAAAATAAACGTTATGGATATATTTTGGAACACTATTGCGGGGTACAACTCGGCTACCTGGCTTTTTCAGTTGATAATTGTTATCATTGGTATCATTCTCACAGGGTTATTGTTGAGAAGGCCAGAGTCGTGGGTAAAGTTGTCGATGAAGTTTTATCTTATATTCCTTTACATATGGATTGCGGTGGTGTATTACTATATTTATTGTGCCGAACGTAGTTACAATGTTGTGATGGCTTTGTTTTGGGGAGTGATGGCCGTAATATGGATATGGGATACTTTGACCGGATATACTACATTGGAGCGTAGCCGTAAATATGATGGTCTGGCATATATCCTGCTGGCTATGCCTTTTATTTATCCTTTACTTTCTTTGGCACGCGGACTAACATTTCCGGGTATTACCTCTCCGGTGATGCCTTGTTCGGTAGTGGTATTTACTATCGGGTTGCTATTGTTGTTTGCTCGTAAAGTGAATATGTTTCTTGTACTTTTCCTTTGCCATTGGTCGCTCATCGGACTATCCAAGACCTATTTCTTTCATATTCCTGAGGATTTTTTGCTTGCCAGTGCTTCTGTGCCGGCACTTTATCTTTTCTTCAGAGAATATTTTCTGAACAGGTTGCATACCGATACACAACCCAGAGCAAAACTTATTAATTTATTACTTGTCTCTGTTTGTATTGCTTTGGGGGTTATTCTTACAGTTACCATGTTTCTACAACTGACTCCGGCCTAATCGTGTGGTCATTCTTGTCAAGAGCAGATTTATTGATTATTAACCTAAAAACAGTTTTTGGAGGAGAGAATATCTGTTTCATTGCAACACAGTAACATTTGCATCGCAACATATAAGGAAATGTGTCGTAACATACCAGCAAACGAATCGTAACATACCATGTAATTTTAAATAAGTACCGAAGAAATCTCGTTGAATACCCCGTTTATATGCCTTCAGGAGCCGGTGCAAAAAAATAAAGGAGAAAGTTGTGACTTCCTCCTTTACAAATGTTCTAACCGAATCTATTTTATGATTACGTTTACAAAGATAACCTGTTTCTTTATGAAAGTCAAGTAAATAAGGATTTATTTTACAGGAAACAGATACTTTTCTTTACTATTTCTTTATTTTATAAAATGTGCGCAGTGCATACCGGATGACCTTTCCCGGAAGCCAGCCCTTAACTTTGGCAAACATCACTTGCGACAACGGTCCGGTAAGTGTACGGAAAGGAGGGTTCTCTTTTTCTACTAATTTCAATACGGCGGTTGCAAACTTTGAAGGCGCGCAACCGTTTGTTTCAGCTTCTTCTATAATCTTTAGTGTATCTGTAAAGTATTGCCCGTAGTCGGAACTGTTCAGGGTGGCGGCAGAGATATTCCGGTTGGCTGTAAATCCTGTATTAAAATCTCCCGGTTCCACCACGCATACTTTGATACCAAATGGATGTACTTCCAGCGAAAGAGCTTCACTGTATCCTTCTATTGCGAACTTTGAAGCAGAATAAAAGCCCTGGTAGGGTACTGCTATTAGTCCTGCGATAGAACTGATATTGATTATCTTTCCTTTACGTTGCCTGCGCATGATGGGTAGTACGGAACGACATACACGAACCATACCCAGAAAATTCGTATCCATTTGCAGGGCAATTTCTTTATCAGTTGCCAGTTCCAGTGCACCGCCGATGCCCATGCCGGCATTGTTTATCAGTACATCAATGCGTCCCCGCTCTTTCATTATATGTTCCACTACGCAATGTATAGAACTGTTATCAGTAACGTCTGCAACAAGCATCGTCACATTTCCTTTGTTCTCGGTTTGCTTTCGGCTTGTGCCATATACGATATGTCCTTGTGCAGCGAGAGTTTGTGCCGTTATCTTTCCGAACCCCGAAGAGGCGCCGGTGATGAGTATAACTTGTGATTGTTTCATGAATTGTTTTTGATTTTGGGACAACAAAGATAGATATATTCTCTCATGGAGATGTATTCATGGAGATTAATTTACTTACTTTTCTGTTTGGATAATGATAGAAGGGAATGTGTATGGAAGTTCTTTTTTTACGTAATGCTATCATCATCAGGTGTTTCCTTTATCATCTGTTCGGTTAATTGTTACCTACTAATAGCTACTTTTGCTATAATACCCTTTTTAATATACCAATTAGTGACGATTGTGTACCCCGGTGCTTCTCTCTACCTTTACAACCCGTAATGTTCCGCTTTTTTCTGTATTTCTATCTGATAATAAATTACAGATATCCGCTCCGGAACTATTGACTATTTTAATTACACCTTTATTATTATGAATGAGAAAACAACTACTATTACTTTTATTTTTTGTCTGCTAACAGCAGGACTTACTGCCCAGAATCCCACTTTACAATGGGTTACTGCACAAGACGGTATGGGACTTGAAATTCCCCATGATATCAAACCTTCTTCGGATGGTAACGTGTTTCTTTTCAATGACTTTGCATCCAGCGCCCAGGAGAGTAGTTATGATCCTGACGGAGAGATTAACAAAGGGTACTCCAAAACTACAGATTATTATTATTACAATATTGCGGACGGTTCCGGAACCTCAGAGAAAACCTCTACCGGTGCACTTGATATGACAACTAAAGACGGGAACAAGAATATGACCCTCTATAAAGTTGATACCGACGGGCACCTTATCTGGGGAGTCTGCACCAATGCCGGATACTTTGATAGCGGTGGAGCCATAGCGCCTACGAATGATGGTGGTGCAGTGTTAGCTCTTAAAATGCGCCATTCTGAGAAAGGAGCCTATCGGAGTGATGTCATTTGTAGTTTCGTAGACAGTGAAGGTGTCGAAACTGTTGTGAACTGGGATGCTCCCGATTATGAAACATACGGTGGTGTTTACCAGCCCGTTATTGCTAAAATCAGTAAAGATGGCAAGATAGAATGGGCAAAACGTATTCCGGTGGATTATAAGGTAGTGACAATAGACGGAAGTAAAAAGAAACTTAGTGATAACTTTGAGATTAATGATATGGTGGCTGACGGAGATAATAATCTCTATCTGACAGGTGTTTACCGTACTTCTATAAACTTTGGACGCAGTGCCAATCTCAGTTCTCCCCACAATGTAGAAGGATGGAATGGAGATGTGCAAGGTACAGTGCCCGGTGATCTTTTTGTTGTGAAACTCAACGCTGCCGGAGAGGCTCAATGGGGGATAACCACCAAAGGGCAGATTACCAGTGAAACACCTAAAAGTATTTGCTTGTCCGGAGAAAATCTATATGTGAGCGGTTATCTACATGGTGATGGAGAAAAAGCGATCAGTCTGGGCAGCAGTCGTCTGGTTCCTACTGATAAGGATTGTCTTTTCTACAGTTGTATTTCTACAGCCGGTGATGTGAAATGGGCGCGTGTATTGCGATCGGTACAGCATCCTGTCACACAAGCCAGTGCTCGTGTGAAACCTACCTGTATCTCTGTTTCAGGGAATGATTTATATCTCGGAGGTTCTTTTTATGGCAATATGATGGAAGGCGATAAGGTATGGCTCGAAAATGATCTTCCAATGACGAACGGACTGCGTGCATATATACTAAAATGTAGTGCAGAAGACGGAACAGTGAAGAATGCGGTGAAAATAGAGGGAGGGCTGACGGAAGTAGAAGATATCCTGCCCAAGGATGGTAAACTACTGGCTCCGGGATATGATTTGTATGGTACTTCTAATCTTTATGTACTTGATGAAGTATTGGGAAACCTACAGACATATCCACTTAAGAACTCTTTAATGACAGCTACCCAGGGAGGTGTTCTTATAGGAAACCGTCTGATCTCGGCAATGAATGCTAATAAATCGGCAACCTTTCCGGGAAGTGACATGACATTGGAGGTGATTAATAATGGTGATGCCAACTACCGGGCCTGTGTCTTTACAGGGCATGATATCTCATCAATTGTAACGGGTATAGGGGATATACCTGCTGGTATTTCGGATGATACATTCCGTATATATTCCGGTCGGGGAGAAATAACCGTAGAGACTGCTACTGCCTGTCAAGTACGTATATATGGTATTGACGGCAGGCTTGTTGATAGTTTTTATGTTTCAGCGGGACGTACAGTTCATTCGTTGGCGGCAGGACTTTATATCGTAAACGGGTGTAAAACGGTAGTTCTTTAACGATAGGGGGATTCTCTGTTAATGATATGGAGTTAGAGAGACTATTATGCTTATGGGCTAAATCAAAACAGTTTCTTAATTTAAAACCCCAATAAACTTCGTCTATTAATATGATAAGTATTGATTCAAAATTAGTATACTCTATAATATGAATTTATTGAAACGTAAATGATCGCAGATTTTCGCAAATTAGATAGCTGCGTTCTGCTTGAAAACAATATTCCTTATAGGAAATCTGCGTTCATACGCGTTTATTTGCGTTTCAATAATAATCCGCTAAATAATCATTTAATGGTGATGTATTACTTATCTAAACTACTTTAAGATTTTATGAATCGCGAAACGATAATTTATAGTATTCTTTTGTGTATCACTTTTCTACTTCCCATACAGACCCTTGTAGCCGAAGATAAGATAATCTTTAGTGGTATGGTTCGGGATGCCATCACCCGGGAATCACTTCCTTATGCTACTATTCAGCTGGAAGGCAAACAACGGTATTCGGTCGTGGCGGGTGATAACGGAGACTTTCATCTGCCTGCAGTTATTCCGGGTTCTTATACACTTAAAGTTTCTTTTATCGGCTATGGACGTTACCAGAAAACACTTGATTTACAACGTAGCACTCATCTTACCATTTCTCTCCGGTCGGACAATCAACTGAACGAAGTAATCATTACCGCCACAGAATCCAAAGGCATCGTTACTACCTCCCGGATAGACCGTCCTGCTATGGCGCATCTTCAGCCCACCAGCTTCACCGATTTGCTTGAACTTCTTCCCGGTGGGATGTCACGTGACCCGGATATGGGAGCTGCCAATACAATGACTCTTCGTGAAACAGGAGGAATAGATTCTAATGGTAACAAGACTGCCGTGGGGAAGGATTATTCTATTACTTCACTGGGCACACTTTTCGTTGTCGATGGCATTCCTATTAATACGGATGCCAACCTGCAGGCAATACCCGGATCTGATGATACGGTGGAAAGTGGTCGCAATATAGTAAACCGGGGTGTGGATATGCGTTCTATCTCTACAGACGACATAGAAAGTGTAGAGGTAGTACGTGGTATTCCCTCTGCCGAATATGGCAATCTCACCAGTGGAATGATCAATATAAAGAAGATACGTAAAGTAACTCCTCTCAATGCACGTTTCAAAGCCGATGGGTACAGTAAGTTACTGGCTGTTGGAAAAGGTTTTGCACTACCTTGGAGCGAAGATCTTGTGATGAATGCCGATATCGGTTATCTTGATGCCAAACCCGATCCGCGCAATAATCTGGAGAACTATAAACGTATCAATGCTTCCCTGCGTTTCACATGGAACTGGAAACATGATACATGGACCATGCGTTATGAACCTGCCATCGACTATACCGGTTCCTTTGATAATGATAAGTTAGACCCTGAGCTGAATTATGGTAACACCGATACTTACAAGACCATTTATAATCGTGCTTCACTAACCAATAATTTCTTCTGGACATTCCCCCGGATAAAGGCCATTAAGGGAATAGGGTTAAACTCTTCTGTAAGTGCTCAGTTTGACCGTCTCGAACGCCGTAAGCTTGTTGCTCCGCAACGTTATGCTATTGTACCTTCTACGGTAGAAGGGGGAGAACATGATGCAACCTTACTTTTTAAAGAATATATTGCCGACTATCTGAGTGATGGTAAGCCTTTTGATATTTTCGTCAAATTGAAAGGAGATTTTACTTTTGGTCCCAGCTGGTTAACGAACAATGCCCGTACAGGTACGGAATGGGGTTATACCAAGAACTTTGGACGGGGAGAAGTGTATGATCTTAGCCGTCCGCTTTCTACCGGAGGATGGAGTAGTCGTCCGCGTGCTTACAAAGATATTCCGGCTTTACAGAACCTTGCTTTCTTTGCCGAGGATATAGCCACTGTACGTATGGGGACCCACAAGCTGGAAATAATGGGAGGATTGCGTGCCCTGTCGCTTATCGGTCTTGACAAACGATATACGCTGAATGGCAAGTTCTACCTCGACCCGCGTCTCAATGTCCAATGGGTCTTTCCTGCGATCCGTGTGGGAGGTCATGATCTCAACATCTCTTTGGGAGGTGGGGTAGGCTGGACCACCAGAATGCCTACATTGGACTATCTTTTCCCCAATAAGTATTATAACGACATCATTCAGTTGGGGTATTATGATGCTCTTCATCCGGAACAAAACAGCCGTTTCAACATACGTACGTATGTAGAAGATCGTACTAACTATGATCTTCGGGCCGCCCGTAATAAGAAGTGGGAGATTCGCACCGATTTTGCTTACAATGGAAACCGCCTCTCGGTGACTTATTTCCGGGAGACGATGAATTCCGGATTCCGTTATATGGCTTCTTATGCTTCTTATTTTTACAAGAAGTATGATGATGGTAACATAGTAAGTTCCGAACTTCAGGGACCACCCGATCTGGCAGACCTGCCATATACCGAAACAAAAAAACTGGATGGGTATTCAAAGGCAGCCAATGGCAGTTATTTACTTAAAGAAGGAGTAGAGTTCTTGTTTAACTCTAAACGTATAAAGCCCTTACGTACAGCTATAAACGTAAGTGGCGCTTGGTTTCGTTCCACGTATACTAATAGCCTGCCTACGTTTCGTACGGTTAGTGAAGTAGTAAATGACGTATCTATTTCCGACCGTTATGTGGGACTCTATGATTGGAACGATGGCAATACTTACCAACAGTTCAACACCAATCTGATGCTGGATACACAAATACCGGAATGGGGATTGATTTTCTCTACCTCTGTGCAGTGTATGTGGTTCACCAGCAAACAAACCAAATACAAAGAAGGCGTCCCTATGGCTTATCTCTCTGCCGAAGATGGTCAGTTACATCCATATACCGATGTTTCCCGGGAAGATCTTTATTTGCAGCACCTCATCATCCCGTTTAGTTCGGGGATGTTTGATAAGTACACTGTGCCTATGGCTTTTTACGTCAACCTTAAAGCAACCAAGAAGATAGGCAAATATATGAGTCTCTCATTCTTTGCCAATAGGTTGCTGGATTATACTCCCGACTTTACGAGCAATGGGCAGACGATTCGTCGGAATGTAAATCCGTATTTCGGTATGGAATTGAATTTTACTTTATAAGTGTTTATTTGAAAGATTATGAAATATAGAAAAGTTATCAACCTCCTGGCTTTAGCAATGGTATTGACCGTTACTGCCTGTAATGATTCAGAGGATGTTTCCCGCACTACCGCTGGGATTACGATTAATTTTCCCGAAGGTATATCAGCCGGAGCTGTATCACATGATACGTTGACCTTTGTCAATGTTGCTACCGGTGAATCGGTTAAAATACCCGCATCCCAAACTCCTGTATTACCTCAAGGGCTTTACAACTGCTTCTATAAAGCGGATGTTACTTACCAGGAAAACGGAGATCAGATAGAAGGACGTTTACGCGGAGCCAGTGAGTCTGTAAAACTGATTGGCAGTGAGACTTCTTTTACGATGAACACTCATTTACTTATTGATGAGAATGATTTTATCATTGAAGAGATCTTTTTTACCGGAACACTACGTGCGAGTAATAAGCAGTATTATGGCGACGATTATGTGAAGATATATAACAATACAGACCGTATACTCTATGCCGATGGGCTGGCATTGGTGGAGTCTAAGTTTATTTCTACAGAAAAGTATGACTATACTCCGGATATCCGTGAGGATACAATGACGGTACATGCCATCTATGTAGTGCCGGGAAGCGGTAAAGAACATCCGGTTCTTCCCGGGCAGAGTATGATTTTGTGTGATACCGGGATCGATCATCGCGTAGCCAATCCGAACTCCTTTGATCTGAGCGCCGCCGATTTTGAATGGTATGATGTTTCTACGGAACCCAATAATATGGATATTGACAGTAAAACCGTACCTAATCTGGATAAGTGGTATTGTTATACGTTATCTTTTTGGGTACTTCATAATCGTGGTTTCCGTTCGTATGCACTGGCGCGGATCAATACCTCTAAAGAAGACTATCTGAAGAAATATTTCTATCGCTATAACTACATCATGCAACTGCCGCAAGGCAACTACCCGATGACACAAAAGGCATATAAACTTCCCAACGACTGGATTGTGGACGGAGTGAATTGCAGCGTCGGGACAGAGCGGGTATGGAATGTTCTTCCGCCTACGGTGGATGCCGGGTGGACTCATTGTGGTAAGATGGATAAAGATCCTACACGATACTTTAAGAGTGTACGGCGCAAGATGCTTTATCTTGACGATAAGGGAAACCGTGTACTTCAGGATACCAATAATTCTACGGATGACTTTAACACAGAGTGTGTACCTTCCATCATCGAGCAGCAACATACGGCCATGAATGCCGATGGTACAATTGCAGAGATAGTGACGTATGACGGAGTACAACCGGTAAGGAACTGAGATGTATCTATATAGAACAAAATACATAATGGGCAGAATCGTTATCATTATTATATTATTTTCTGCAGGCTGCCGAGGCGTGTATGCTGCTGATAGTTTATCGGTGCAGCGTCGTATAAATGCCAATCAGTCATCGGCAGAAAAGGATTTCTTTTCATTAGTTTATACCAATCCTGCAATGAAATTCAGGCAGTATACTTATACGTTGAACGAACTCCGTGCAGGAGGGGAGTATCGGCACGAACAGCAGCCTTTTGTTATTCAGGAAGGCAATGGCAGACGAATGGGACTGGTTGATGTCAATTCTTTCATCCGTAAGGGGCAGAGTAGTCTTTGGGGAGAGGCCCGTTACGTGAATGGAAAGAAGTTGGGACGCAACTGGAATGAAACATCCGACTACACGTTGCTCTATCCCTATGTTATGGGCGATACGGTAGGAGGAAATCTAAAGTCCGAACAATACTACTTTGCCGGAGGATATGCCCGGCAGACCGGACGTTTCACCTTTGGAGTTGATGCTTCTTATTGTGCTAATATTGAATACCGTAATGCCGATCCCCGTCCCAAAAACTTAACGGGTGATTTGAATGTAGCTGTTGGCGTAGTAACGAAATTAGGGGCTTCGTACGTTGCGGGTGTTTCGCTTCGTGCACGTAAGTATAAGCAGACCAATGAGCTGGTTTTCTATAACGAATTGGGTGTTCCCAATATCTATCACCTCACAGGGATGGGTACTGATTATTATCGTTTTCGTGGTAACAGGGGAAAAACGTTTTATAAAGGAAGGGCCTTTGGCGGAAGTATTAATCTGTTACCTTATGAGGCCGGTACAACAGGATTCACGGCTTCGGTGGCTTATGACTACTTCACTTTTGATAAAATAATTTCTTCACTCAATGAACTGCCTATGGCAGAGGTGGGCGAACATACAGTGAAAGCCGAGGCAGCTTGGCGCAATCTTTCTACAGTATATCAATGGGGAGTAAAAGGAGAAGCTTCTTTCGTCAAACGTACAGGTACGGAAAATCTGTTTGGTGATGCGGCTAATAATACTTATCCTCTGATTGCTTCGGAGAAGATGTATTATAATGATGTGGCTCAAGTGGGGCTTTCGGGCTTTTATGAACATATTAGTGCGGGAGATGTGCGGTACTCCATACTACCCGCTGTGAAGTACAGAAGTATACGTACGCGTTATGTATATCCGAAACGGCAGATGGATATTAATCATCTGACTGGTGAGATCTTATTGCGTGCTTCTCGCCCTTACGGGCGTTACCTGTTGCAGGGTGAGGTAGGTGCTCTTTATACAGCTTCTGTTTCTCCGTCTTTACTTTTATCCGGTACTTCCCACACAGGGGAGTCTCAGCAGGCGATGGATGAAGGGCTTAATGCACCTGTGTATAGTAACTATCGCTATCTTTCAGAAGATAACGCTTTGATCTGTGTGGCTGTTCGTTGTGATTATTCTCCGCGAACCAGTTACAGTCTTTTCCTTGCCGTTCGCTATGAGCATGGATGGCAACAGGCCGGGGAAATGGCTTCTGATTATGTTACGGCTTCTGTTGGGGTAGCCTTTTAGAGTTGACAATTTGACAGTTGACAATTGACAGTTACTATGCAGTGTGACCATACAATCTGATTTTTTTTCTGAGAGGAAGGAGGAGAAAGATTTCGATCCGGTTGGTTTGTTCTACGCAGCTCAATTGGCATATTGGCACATTATTTAATAGGCATATTATTCAATTATTTATAATTAAAAACAAGAATTAAATGAAAAAACAATTACTTCTCATCTCCGGGACACTGATGCTGACGGCAGCATTGCTCCCGGCATCTGTCTCTGCTGCAAACTGGACGGATGACAGTCAAAAACCAGATACCCTTTGGTATACGGAACATAAATCTGCGACAGAATATACATTAACGAAGCCTGAAGAGCTTGCCGGACTTTCTATTCTGGTGAATACATATAAGTATACCTTCGATGGAAAAACGGTGAAGTTGGGTAATGATATCGATCTTACTGCAACAGTGGATGACGCACCGGTATTATGGACACCGATTGGTAACTATATCCGCAATAGAACAGAAATCTATTTCCAGGGTACTTTTGACGGACAAGGACACACCATTGACGGTGTAAATGTGAGTGGGGATGTGGATTGTTCCGGTTTCTTCGGTGCTCTCAACAAAGCTATTATACGCAATGTGACAATCGGTGAAAAGTCAAAGTTTACAACTACCAAAACGGTTGCCGTTGCCGGTGCTTTGGCAGCTTCCGTAATCGAAAGCCGCATCATCGGATGTACCAACCGGGGCGAAGTTTCTGTCATTAAAAACCAGAATATACATATTGGTGGACTGGTAGGAGCGGCACGTGCCAAATGCTACGTTGCTAATAGCCGGAACTATGGAAACATTGATAATGGCGGATATGTAGGAGGAATTTGCGGATATATTCAGGCGGACACTCTGGTGAACTGTGTGAACTACGGAGAGATTAAGGAAGCTTCCAACAAAGCAGGCGGACTTACCGGGTATGGCTATGGTGATTATCAGGTACTCAATTGCATCAATGCCGGAAAGGTAATCAATGGTGGCGGTATTATCGGACAGGCTGCCGGAGGAATGTCTGCCGCTGCATTGAAAGGACGAATGGCAAACTGTGTAAATCTGGGTGAAGTAAGCGGTACAGGACATAGTATCGTTATGACAACTACACATACTACCCTTATTCGTAATTATTCGATAGATAACGGGTTGTCTGCCGGAACCATTCCTTTTACCGTACTTACAGATGAGCAATTGAAAAGTGAGAAACTGGCAAAAGAACTGACTCTTGGTGCCGGTTACGAGAACCAACGTACCGGAGGAACACTGGGTGCTGTTACATGGACATCTGTTGCAGGTGAATATGTGGCATTAGGTAATGATGCTGCTACTCAAACCTACCGGGTCAGTATAGTGCCTACTCTGTTGGGTGAACTATCTGCATCTCCTTTGGCTTCGGATGACGCAATGTCTCTTTACAGTGAAGCCGGTGCTCAGGTTGTTCTTGCCGTAACTGCTTATCAGGGATACAATTTCTCCGGATTTAAATTGGGTGAAGAAGCCAAAACCGGTAATACATTTGCAATGCCTGCAGAAGATGTAAAGATAGAACTGCTCTTTAATGCAGGTACAGCCACCACATGGGCGGATATGGCACAACATGCTGTTGCTTCTACCGACTATAAACTGGATGGCACGGCCTATGAGGTATATACAGCTAAAGGGCTTGCTTATGTTGCATCTAAAGTGAATGCCGGAGAAACGAATATTGAAACGACTGTTAAGCTGATGTCTGATATTGATCTTGGTGTGAACAATGCGGCAGGTGAAACCTTATTATGGGTACCTATAGGAACTGAGACGAATAAGTTTGGTGGAATCTTTGATGGTAATGACTTTTCGATACAGAATATGTATATCAATGCCACTATAAAATATGCCGGATTATTTGGATCTGCCAGTGGTGCTGAGATTAAGAATGTGAGTATTGCTGCCAATTGTAAGCTTTCTTCTACACAACAATATTTCGGTGCTGTGGCAGGAGGTATAAGCAATACTGTTATCACAAACTGTCACAATGCTGCTGCAATTGAAGCATCGGGAATGTACGTAGGTGGTATCGTTGGAGACGCTATTGGTGCACAAACAGTTATTTCTCTCTGTTCTAATACAGGTACTATTACTTCAACCAATATGATGGTAGGCGGTATTGCCGCACGCCTTGGTGATAATAATGCCGTTTGTACAATATACAACTGTTTTAATACCGGTGCTCTTTCCGGTAAAGGAACAGTTGGAGGATTGGTTGCTATGTTGCAGTCACCTACTGCAGGACCGGCGCGTAGTCTTATCGCTAATAGCTATAATACAGGTGTGATTACTTCTGCTGCAAATGCGGCCGGAGGTATTGTAGCCATGATCAATGCTTATTCTGAAGTAAAAAATTGTATTAACTCAGCTACAGTAACAACCGCTGTTAAGTATGCAGGTGGAATTGTAGGACAGAATACCAGTAAAGATAAGCCGGGTATTATTACACGCAGCTATTATCTGGAAAACACTGTTACTGCCGCTACAGATCTCAACTCAGAAGGAAATGCTCTTACTGAAACTGAAATGTATGGAAGTGCTATTGCTACCGAAATGTCTGGTTTTGCCGGATATCTGAATAATATTGAATTGACTACCTATCTGCAATGGACTTCTTCTAAAACATCCTGTCCTACTTTCGGTACAAAGAATACAGTATCGACTCCTGCCTATATATTTACAGTAGAAGAACCGGAGCATGGAACTTATACACTGACCAAGCCCGTTGCCGTACTTGCCAAAGATTCTGCTACTTTCTTCCTGAAGCGAAACATAGCAGTAGAATTAGCCGTTACACCGGACAACGGTTATGAGTTTGAAGCTTTACGTGTTAATGGCGTATTGCTGGCTGAAGGAGTGAAAACATTCCGTACTGCTGCCGAAAATACAACAGTTGAGATTGTTTTCCGTTCCACAGGAGGAACAGGCATTACGGATACGGATCTGTCAAAAGAAGTACAGGTTTGGGCAACCGATGCAACACTGCATATGATACTTGCCCAATCAGCTTCTGTTCTTGTCTCAACTATGGATGGACGCATTGTCATGCGTGAGCAGATGCAGGAGGGTACTTATGAGTATGCTCTACCTCGTGGATTCTATATTGTGAAAGTAGAAAATACTTCTTATAAAGTTTATGTGAGATAAATAGTTTTGTGTTTTTTATAGCATACGGATAAGACCGGATCAGATAAGGCGGATGACGACGGAGCAGATTTTTTCTTTGATTATCAATAAACAAGATAAAAGATCCGTTGTCATTCGTTTTGTTTTATCCGTCTTATCCGTGTGTTATGAGAACATAACGCAGCATTGATTCAATACCGCTTTCGTTGTTTTACCTAATTATGGGTACATCTATTGTCTTGTCTAAGTGGAGAATACCTATTTCGGGGTATTTATATCCATAGCAGGATGTGTAACTTTGCAGAGTTTATAACATTCATTTACATATACTAAAACAAAAATAATGAAAACCAGAAGAATTACTATTATTGCTGCTATTGCAGCCCTCGTTTTTGTAGGTACTTCCTGTGGAAACAAAACACAGAAAACTTCTCAGGAAGAAGTGACTACAGTAGAACAATCCGCCAACAGCGGTGCTCTCGAAATAGATAATCTGCTTGCCGATGCAGAATCACTTGCCGGACAGGAGGTGACCGTGGAAGGAGTTTGTACACATATATGCAAGCATGGCGGTCGTAAAATCTTTCTGATGGGGAGTGATGATACACAAACGATTCGTGTTGAAGGCGGTAGTGTCGGTAAGTTTGACCAGAAATGCGTTAATTCGATTGTTCGTGTCACCGGAACATTGAAAGAACAGCGTGTGGATGAAGCATATTTGCAAAATTGGGAGTCGCAACTTAAAGCTAAGGCTGCCGAGAAACATGGTGAAGGTGAAGCTGCTTGTAGTACAGAGAAGAAAGCCCGCGGTGAGACAGCCAATACCCCTGAAGCACGTATTGCTGATTTTCGTGCAAAGATAGCGGATCGTAAGGCTAAAACGGGAAAAGATTATTTGTCGTTCTATTTCCTTGAAGCATCCTCTTATGACATTCAAGGGTAATAATATCCGGAAGTGGAGTCGCGTTATACATCGCGACTTTTCTTTCTTTTTTTCAGGAATGTTATTGATATATGCTATATCCGGTATCGTGATGAATCACCGGGATACGATAAATCCCAATTATTCGGTAGAACGACGCGAATATACTGTTACTACCCCTCTGCCTCAAAAAGCAACCATGGATAAAACAGCGGTGCTTACTCTTCTGCAACCATTGGGCGAAGAAAAAAACTATACCAAGCATTACTTTCCCCAGCCGGAGATAATGAAGGTGTTCCTCAAAGGTGGATCTAACCTGCAGGTAAATGTACAGACAGGAACTGCCGTCTACGAATCTGTGACCCGTCGCCCCTTCTTGAGTGCTGTGGTCCGTCTTCACTATAACCCCGGACAGTGGTGGACTGTCTTTGCCGATATCTTTGCTGTTGGCCTTATCCTGATTACTGTTTCCGGTATCATCATGCTCAAAGGTAAAAAAGGAATTGCCGGGCGGGGAGGGATAGAGTTGGTAGCAGGAATACTTATTCCACTGGCATTTCTCTTCTTTTTCTAATCAGAATTTTATAGTAATAATTACAAATAAATGGAACCAATCATAGAATGTAACAACCTGACCCATTACTACGGCAAACGGTTAATATATGAAAATCTAACTTTTAGTGTACCTAAAGGGCGTATTCTCGGTCTGTTGGGGAAGAATGGTACAGGCAAAACCACTACTATTAATATTTTGAGTGGCTATCTGAAACCCCGTTCGGGAGAGTGCCGTATTTTTGGACAGGATATTCAGACAATGGAACCTTCATTACGTCGCAATATCGGACTGCTGATTGAAGGTCATGTGCAATACCAGTTCATGACCATTACCCAAATAGAAAAATTTTATGCCGCCTTTTATCAGGGACAATGGAAAAAGGAAGCCTATTATGAGCTGATGAATAAGCTGCAAGTTGCTCCCGGACAACGTATCTCACGTATGTCCTGCGGACAGCGTTCGCAGGTTGCTTTAGGGCTTATACTTGCTCAAAATCCAGAGTTGTTAGTACTCGATGATTTCTCTTTGGGACTCGATCCCGGTTATCGTCGTCTGTTTGTGGATTACCTGCGTGACTATGCCCGTGCCGAAAATAAAACCGTTTTTCTCACCTCCCATATTATACAAGATATGGAGCGGCTTATAGATGACTGCATTATGATGGACTATGGTAAGATTCTGATTCAGAAACCGGTTGGAGAATTACTTGATAAGGTACGCCGTTTTACATGGACGGTACCGGAGGGATATACTTGCCCTTCTATAGAAAGGCTTTATCACCCTTCCGTGATACGTAATACGCTTGAAACATACTCGTTTCTTTCACCGGTTGAAGTAGAAAGTTTACTGAATGTAAAGGGAATACCTTTCACTGATGTTCATAGTGAACGTGTCAATTTGGAAGATGCTTTTATTGGACTGACTGGTAAATATTAAATGAAGAACATTATGAACGCTATATTTTATAAAGAATGGATCAAGACCCGCTGGTATCTGTTGCTGGCCGGAGTCGTTACACTGGGTTTTGCCGGATACAGCATGTTGCGTATAAATCGGGTTGTAGAACTAAAAGGAGTAGAACATGTATGGGAAGTAATGTTGCAACGTGACGCGGTATTTGTAGATTTACTGCAATATATACCATTGCTTGTCGGGTTACTACTGGCCGTGGTACAGTTTGTGCCCGAAATGCATCGTAAATGTCTCAAATTGACACTTCATTTACCCTATTCACAACTGCGTATGGTAGCTTCTATGTTGTTTTATGGGTTATTATCACTGATCGTGTGTTTTGCACTCAATTTTCTGTTGATGGCTGTCTATCTGGAAAGTATTCTTGCTTCCGAACTTGTGCGCCATATCTTACTTACAGCTGTTCCGTGGTATCTGGCAGGTGTTTCCGCCTATCTGCTTGTTTCCTGGGTCTGCCTTGAACCGGCTTGGAAGCGTCGCATTCTGAATCTGATTATTACCGTATTGGTTTTGCGTGTGTTCTTTTTGTCTGCTACCCCCGAAGCGTATAACAGCTTCTTGCCCTGGCTTACCCTCTATACATTGTTAATAGCAGGTTTTTCATGGCTCTCTGTCATTCGCTTTAAGGAAGGGAAGCAAGACTAATACTATCCGTACAGGAAGATTCAGCTTCTCAAGATTAAAATCATATTTACTTTCATAAACTAATTGATAATGAAACGTTTCAGCCAAATATTACTTTATGTGACCATTGTTTTGCTACTGGTGTGGCAATTGCCCTGGTGCTATAACTTCTTTACTTCCAAACCGGAGAAGACTCCTTTTACCCTGTATAGCTTTGTCATCGACGATTTTGCCATGATGGGACAGGAAGGCGACAAGGGCATGGTTCGGCGTGATCTTTCGGGTAATACCTATACGCAGGCACAGTTTGACAGTATTTTGCCCATGTTTTATGTTCGTCAGCTAATGGCGGATGAACGATTTCCGGATACTATAAATGGAGTACCTGTAACTCCGCGGTTGGTACAAATGGAGAACTTTAATTTCCGTACTGTTCCTTCGGATATCAATGCTCCTCGTATCGGATTATACCCGTTACTGGAATCTATGTCCGGTCGTGTGGATCTGAAAATGCCCGGTGATGTATTTCGTATTACTGATACCGGAATTGAGTTCGTCACTATTGCCTCCAATACTATTGACCATGAAAAGAGTAGTCGTTTCACGGAGGCGATGAAGAAGAAAGGCTTTGTTTTTCCGGCTCTTGAAATTTCGGGTAATCCCACTACACGTAAAGACTATGACGAAGGATACATGCTACTGGATGCCAACCGGCATTTATTTCACTTGAAACAAGTGAAAGACCGTCCTTATGTTCGGGCTGTGGATTTACCTGCCGGATTAGAGTTGAAGCATCTTTTTATCACTGAGTTTAAAAACCGTAAGACACTGGCTTTTATGACGGATGTAAACAATACTCTTTATGTACTTAATAACAAGACATATGATGTAGTGAAAGTCGGCATTCCTGCTTTTAATCCTGAAGCAGATGCAATGACTGTTATGGGTAATATGTTTGACTGGACCATACGAATAACGAGACCTCATACAGAACTTTATTATGCGGTTGACGCCAATGATTACTCATTGATAAAAGTAATGGAGTTACCAGCTTCCGAACTGTCAGTGGCAGAGAAGGTAGGAAAATATATCTTTCCGCTTCGTTTATCCTTTACTTCCGGTACTGATAAATACGTGCGTGCCCGTTTTTAATTTCTCTTTATATACCCATACAGCCAGCCCGAAGTATACCACAGTCTGTACCCACAGCGTGATATATTCCGGGCGTATATCTGCCATGTTTCCTCCCATAGAGTTTAGTTTTACAAAAGCAAGTGTGCCCGGTGCTGCCGGTATAATATAATGTGCCATTTTCCAATACCACGGCATTAATTCCATGGGATAGGATACTCCGGAGAGGAAAATCAATCCCACGGAGAAGAAAGCAATCATCAGCAGAGGAGCTTCTGAGTCGGTAAACCAGCGTGAAGCTGCCAGCCCGAAGAAACTGGTTGCCAGCAGGTAGGGGATGAGCATGATTATAATATCCTTGCCACTGCCTATATTGGGAATACTAAAGAAGTGGGGTAACAATCCCAGTAGAAAGAAAGCGAACAGAGCATACAGCATGCAATAAACAAATGTTTTTCCTGTAACGATACGTGCTGCAGTTTTCCATCCCGTTCCAAATGGGAGGTAGGCACGTATGCCGCCTGTTTGATATTCATCTCCCGTCACCATACCAATAACCATTAGTAATGTCTGAAAGATAATGACCATCATTACCGCCGGAATAAGATAAGAACCGTATCCTTCGGTATAGTTGTACAATGCTGTACCTGAGATATTGACAGGCTTTGCCATAGCTACAGCTATCAGGCCTTGCGGAGGTAGAAATACGGTACCATCCGGGCGATAGGCATCATTAATGGCAAGCATCACCCGTGATGATGCTTCCTGTAGAGCTTCGTAATAAAGAAAGGCATCTGTAGTGGCATAGAGTGAGAATATGGCTTCTTCTCCTCGAAATACCCGATCTTCGAAGTTGTGTGGCAAATACAGAATACCTTGTATTTTTCCTTCCTTCATCCATTCCTGTGCCTCATGATAATCCATTGCCTGTGCATAGATTTCTATTTGTGGTGTGGCATTCAGCCAGCGTATGTATTGCCGGCTCAAACTACTGTGTGAATTATCTACCACAGCAATAGGAGCTTTGGTAACAATGTTCGGGGCATACATATAGTTGTAGAGTAATCCGTATACAAAGATACCTCCCATCAGCACTAATAGCACGGCATAACTGGTGCTAATAGCACGAAATTCGCGTGTGATAATAAATGACAGTTGTGAGAGTTTATTGGATGTTTTCATACTTATGACTGATTATAGCCCGTTTCAGGTGGGGGAGCATCATTAACGCTAATAACGGGAAGATGCAAAGAAAAACGGCCGAAGGCCATAGATGGACGAATCCACCACCGGAATAGAGCATAGTTTGTACAATTTCTGTAAAATGACGTATTGGAAAGAGGTATGAAGCATCTCTTACCAAAGGATACATATTGGCCACCGGGAAAGTAACCCCGGACAATGTTGCTCCCAGTGAACCTACCATAGATACAATGCTGATGATGAGTGCCACTGCCGGAAACAGGGAGAAGATGAACAGTGCCAGTGCTTGAGTTGCTATCACAAAAAGTACGGTCATTGTATTCATCAGCAGCCAACTACCATGAAAGGGAATATGCAGTATACCAAACATAACATAATTGCCGAGTATACCAATAAGACTGAAAATGATGGTGTAGGGCAAGAGTTTACCCATGATGGCGCTCACCATGTTTCCTTTTGCTACGGCAAGCCAGTTGTCTCCGGTGCGAAACTTGATTTCACTACCTACACTGTACACTGTGACGAGCAATATGAGTACCTGAAACAATACAAAAAAGAAGGGTTGGCTCAGGTAAACCGAGTAGTCCAGAGACGGATTGTATATAGGATGATCATTTGCCTGCACAGGCAGGAGGAATGTTTCTATTTGTTGTTCGTTTACTCCTAATGCTACGGCCTGCATTGCTATAGGAGATAATGCTACCGGTGCAAGCGATGTTTCGAATGCAGCCATTAGCTCGCCACCTACTGAGAGCAATGCATAATGATAATAATAGGAGAGAGTGGCCTCATTACCTGTTGTAGCATCCTGCTCAAAATTGTGAGGGATGGAGAGATAACCATATATCTCTTTACGCTGTACCGCTTCACGGGCGGCAGCTTCATTGGTAAAGTGGCAGGTCACCTTGAAAGTGGGTACTGCAGATATATTTCTTGCTATTGTCCGTGAAGTTGCCGTGTTGTCCTGATCGACTATGCCGATAGGTATATTCTCCATTTGTCCGTTGCCGAAGATAGTAGCCATAAAGAAGAGGGTGAACAATGGCAAGATGATACAGACGCCAAAATAAAGGCGTCGCGAGGTCATCCGTATCCATTCACGACGTAGGACGGAGATTAGTTGATAGTTGGAAGTTGTATGTTGAGAGTTATTGGTCATAAGTAGTACTTCAAATTTAGTTCATACTATGTGACAGCGTTTTATTGAAACGCAAATGATCGCAGATTTTCGCAGATTAAATGGCTGCGCTATACTTGAGCGATGATATGCTTTACGTGAATCTGCGAGTTTCTGCGTTTCATAATAACATCATATAATTTAGAACGATTACTTAATTAATAATATACCGATGCAATTACACTGTCCATTGTCAATTGTCCACTGTCAATTGAACAAGCACCGACATTCCCGGCCTTAATCCATCTACGGATTGTGTGGGCCTTGCATGTATCTCAAAAGTTTGTAAATCGTAACTACCCGTTTGTTTCGTCGATTTCCATGTAGCGAAGCTACCCAACGGACTGATATAATATATCTCAAACTCTACATCTTTCTTAGCTATTGCCGGAACATCTGCTACAAATTTACCTCCCATACGGAAGTTGGGCATTAAATCTTCACGTACATTTAGTACCACATGTACATCACTCATCACTACCAGATTCATGATAGGTGTTCCCGGTGCTACGAGTTCTCCACGTTTTGGGAAGATAGTGGCTATCTGTCCGTCTTCAGGAGCTGTAAGGCGTGCATCTACGAGTAGAGAAGTTACTTCATCCACTGTGCTGCGTGCTGCATCTACCAGACTTCTTGCCGAAGCTTTATCTTCACTCTGTGCACCATCTACCGCCATTTGATATTGTTCATAGGCAGCACGTTCTGCAGCAACTGCTGCCTTGTACATCGCTTCTACTTCATCTTTACGTTGTGAGGTTATCACGCTGTCTTTATATAAAGTAAGTATCCGGTCATAGGTAGTCTTTGCCAGTGACAGGTCGCTCTTTGTTTTATTCCAAAGTTGCTGTGCAGTGGCTACAATCTGCCGGCGTGTACCTGCATCAATCTTTTTGTTTTGCTGTACAGCTACTTGCTCCAACGCACCTAATTGGCGATATTTGGCTTCTATGGTCGGACTGTTGATTACTACAAGTGTATCACCTTGTTTTACCCAGTCTCCCTCATGTACTAAGAAAGTGTCAATACGTCCGGGCAGTTTTCCACTGATACGTATTTCTGTAGCTTCTGCCTGACCTTGCAGTACGAGTGGCTGTTTTCTCATTAATATCATACCAATAGCTGTAAATAAGAGAACAACTATCAGAACAACAATAAAGGCAATGCTCAGACTTTTTCTGTTAGAAGTATTCTCTTGTATTTCCTTTGAAGAGGGCGTTACCTCTTTTTTTATGTTATCTTCTGTATTCATAATTATAGGATTGATTATCGTTTCTGTTAATTGAGATTCTTTCGTTTTTTATTCCTCTTTAAGCAAGTTACCAGGCGAAGTGGCGGCATATTGTTTGAATTGTTCCGGTGTACCACATAGGGCCAGTAGATTCATTAGTGCCACATCATATTCATAATAGGCAGCCAGTCGGGCTACTTTTACTTTAGCCAGCATTGTTTCTGCATCAATCACCTCGGTTGAAGTGGCCATTCCTTCCGTAAAGGCTTTTTTCCGCATTCGTACCAACTCTTCACTCAACTCAATGGTGGTGTTCAAAGCACGCACGTTATCCTGTGCCTTCTGCATCTGACTGTATAGCTTATCTACTCCTACGGCGAGATCGTCTTTCGCTTTTGCCTGTCCCAGTGCTAATGTCTGTCTGGTGAGTTTAGATTGGCGTATCCGTTTCTCACGTTCCAATCCGTCAAAGAGGTTCCATGTAAAGCCTACCCCGATCATTGTACGAGGTAACAGGTTGCTCTGGATACCGTGTGAGTATAATGTCTGTTTGCCAAAGAGGGCAATGTTGGGCATATATCCGCTTTGATCAATCTTTACTTGTTGCTTGGCCATGTGTTCCTGCAAGTTTAACTGATTGACAAGATAGTTACTGGTATTTACCGAAAGAATAAACTCCATCTTGGGTGGAAGCGAATCATTTATAAACAGAGGTGAAGAAGGAGTGATTTCTTCGTTTTCTCCCTCTATATTGAGCAATGTTTTCAATGCATTCTGTACAACAGCTTCTTCTTTACGTGCTGCTTCCAGTTCGCGTTTCGCTTCGTCCATATTGACTTGTGCAAAGAGACGTGCTGCTTTGTCTATCATTCCGGTAGCTTCCAGTTTGAGGGCATTCTCATAATGCTTTTCCAATCCACGATAGGTTTCTTCGCGCACTGCCACTACTTGTTGTGCCAGTCTTAATCCATAATAACTTTCGGCTAATAGTGTACGTTGTGTGGCATCCACTTGCGCCCGGCTTTCGCGGGCAAGATCTACCATGGTATTTCCTATCTTACTGGCATGGAATCGTTTACCGCCAGAGAAGAGTATCCATTCGGCAGTAACATCTACTGTTGTGAGGTTGCGTGGTGCCAAAGGGAATATCAGCGTATTAGCTCCTATCTGATCGAGTATGCCACTTATAATTTTGTCATCCGGAATAATACTATGTACAAAGTCTTTTGCCGGATCGGTAAATTGCGACAGAGGCTGTTTTACCTCTATTTTCTCTGACATATGTACAAATGCTCCGGTTGATTGCACACTTGGATACCAGAATGCATTCAACTTTCCTTTTTCACTTTTGGCTATTTCCACTCCTTTATCTGCTATTTTTAAACTCTGGTTACCATTGTGCAGTAACTCAAGAGCTTCCTCAAAACTAAGGTGTTGCTTTCCAGAGCTATCTTCTTGTGCTATAACGGTAGGTATAAATAATCCTACCGATAGCATAATGAGAATCATTCGATGGTTTAGGTTCATATTCGTTATTCGTTTATTTCGTGAGAAGTTAACAGATGAAAAAGAAGATTGTTCGCAGACTGTTTTTTAAAGCAGAAAAATAAAACCACGAATTATGCAGTTGAGTAAAACTTTAAACTGCGTAATTAAAAGGTTATGTGTAAGAAAGAACGTGTTTCGTTTTTATTGATAAACTCTGTGTTACTCTGTGGTGGGTTTTACTCATTTCCGATCAGATATGAATAAAACTAACTCTTAATTGGTTTCAACTACTGATTCGCATTATTTCTTATTTTTTTCTGCTTACACATTGCTTTTTTACAAAACAATGTTTACCTTTGCCAACGTTTTCAAAGAATAGAAAAGTAATGCGGCAGTAGCTCAGTTGGTAGAGCATTAGCTTCCCAAGCTAAGGGTCACGAGTTCGAGTCTCGCTTGCCGCTCCAAATGAAAAGAGCCATAAATCAACCTGATTTATGGCTCTTACTATATCTGTAATAATCATGAATAAAGAACTGAAAGAACATCTTATGTTATTGGCGGAACGATATGAGACTCCGGCCTTTATCACAGAAGATCCGATACAAATACCTCATCGTTATACTTCTCAGGTAGATATTGAAATTTCAGGTCTCGTAACTTCCTGGATAGCTACCGGAAACCGTAAAGCCATTATCAAAAGTGCAGACCGGGTGGATTGTGAACTATTCAGTTGTGCTCCTCATTCTTATATCATGAGTGAAGAGTGGAAAATGTATGCAGGGCAAAAGAGAAGTTTTTACCGATATTATTCTTATGATGATTTTTATCTGTTGTGTAGTACCTTACATGCGGTGTATTCTCAAACCCCGACATTGGAAGATTATCTTTATGAGTCCTTTGAAGGATTCTCACCATTACAAAGATTACAATCAGTTTTGGGGCATATCAACGGTATGCCCGCAATACGTAGTACTTCCGAAGCCAAGAAAATGTGTATGTTTCTGCGCTGGATGATTCGTCGGGATTCCTGTGTTGATTTTGGTATCTGGCAGAAGTTTCATCCCCGTGAATTGATTATTCCACTTGATACTCACGTTCATCGTATTTCTACCGATTTGGGCTTGACAAAAAGCCGTAAATGTATCAAAACAGCAAGTGATATTACGAAAGCATTGGCACGTATCTGGCCCGATGATCCGGTAAAAGGAGATTTTGCTTTGTTCGGTTTTGGAGTGAATGAGCCTGTAAAGTGACAGAAGCCTCGTTATAGCGGCTTTCATTGACAAAAATAATGCAGAAGAATAGGCAGAGTTCAGTCTAATTTCGTATTTTTGCATCCTGTTTTTAATGAATTAAGAAAACTTTAAATAAAAAATATAATGGCAAAAGAACTGAAAGACCTTACCAAACGTAGCGAGAATTACTCGCAATGGTACAATGATTTGGTGGTAAAAGCCGATCTGGCAGAGCAGTCGGCTGTGCGTGGATGTATGGTGATAAAACCTTACGGATACGCTATTTGGGAGAAAATGCAACGTCAGTTGGATGATATGTTTAAAGAAACAGGTCATGTGAATGCTTATTTTCCGTTGTTAATCCCAAAATCTTTCCTTAGCCGCGAAGCCGAACATGTAGAAGGCTTTGCTAAAGAGTGTGCGGTAGTGACTCATTATCGTCTTAAAAATGCAGAAGATGGTTCAGGGGTCGTGGTAGATCCGGCTGCAAAACTTGAAGAGGAGCTGATTATTCGTCCTACTTCAGAAACAATTATTTGGAATACATATAAAAACTGGATACAATCTTATCGTGACCTGCCTATTTTGTGTAATCAATGGGCAAATGTATTCCGTTGGGAAATGCGTACACGTCTTTTCCTGCGTACAGCCGAGTTCTTGTGGCAGGAAGGTCATACAGCACATGCTACCCGTGAAGAAGCGGAAGAAGAAGCAGTCAGAATGTTGAATGTATACTCTGATTTTGCAGAGAAGTATATGGCTGTTCCGGTAGTAAAAGGAGTGAAGTCGGCCAACGAGCGTTTTGCCGGTGCACTCGATACGTATACTATCGAAGCAATGATGCAAGATGGAAAAGCTTTGCAGAGTGGTACTTCTCACTTCTTGGGACAGAACTTCGCCAAAGCATTTGACGTGCAGTTTGTGAATAAAGAGAATAAGATGGAATATGTGTGGGCTACTTCATGGGGCGTTTCTACTCGTCTGATGGGAGCACTTATCATGACTCACTCTGATGATAACGGGTTGGTATTGCCTCCGCATTTGGCTCCTATACAGGTCGTTATAGTACCTATCTATAAAAACGACGAACAGTTGAAGCAGATTGATGCTAAAGTGGCGGGTATTGTTGCCAATTTGAAGTCACTGGGTATTTCTGTGAAGTATGATAATGCCGATAATAAGCGTCCTGGCTTTAAGTTTGCAGATTATGAACTGAAGGGTGTGCCTGTGCGTCTTGTTATGGGGGGACGTGATTTGGAGAACAATACAATGGAAATAATGCGTCGTGATACTTTGGAAAAAGAAACAATTTCTTGTGAAGGTATCGAAGCATATGTTAAGAATCTCCTTGAAGAAATTCAGGCAAATATTTATCAGAAAGCGTTGAAACATCGTGAGTCTATGACAAGAACCGTAGATACTTATGATGAGTTTAAGACAGAAATAGAAAAGGGTGGTTTTATTCTTGCTCACTGGGATGGAACTACTGAAACCGAAGAGAAAATTAAAGAAGAGACGAAAGCGACTATTCGCTGTATTCCATTCGATGGCGATAAAACTCCGGGAAAGTGTATGGTTACAGGTAAGCCTTCTGCATGCCGTGTAATTTTTGCACGCTCTTATTAAGAAGATACTTTATTTTGACGCGAGTGCCGGTTGCAGATCATTGCCAACCGGCATTTCTTTTTTAGTGATAAGCAGGAGTATTTCAGATTTAACTCATACTATGAATCGGTATTTCAATACTATCACTCAATTGGGATACAGTACCTGTATTATGAACTTAAAAATAAAAAAAACGTCGTGATTTCAGCTTTATTTCAGAAACTTCCTCTTTCTTTGTACATATATCTAATAAAAAAGTAATCTTATGAAGATATTGATAGTTGAAGATGAACCTTCATTGCGTGAACTCATCCAACGTTCATTGGAAAAAGAGCGTTATGTGGTAGAGGTGGCTGCCGATTTTAATTCGGCTTTGTGCAAAATAGAAGATTATGATTATGACTGCGTTTTACTGGATATCATGCTTCCGGATGGTAATGGACTTAATCTGCTTGAAAGGCTGAAAGCAATGCACAAACGTGAGAATGTAATTATTATCTCTGCGAAAGATTCTTTGGAAGATAAAGTATTGGGATTGGAATTGGGAGCGGACGATTATTTACCTAAACCCTTTCATCTGGCAGAATTGAATGCTCGTATTAAAAGCGTTATTCGCCGTCAACATCATGATGGAGAGGTGGATATTCGTTTGGGTAATATTCGTATTCTTCCGGACAAGTACCAAGTGCTTATTGATGAAAAAGAAGTTGAACTGAACCGGAAGGAATATGATATTCTATTGTATTTTATCAATCGTCCCGGCAGACTGGTCAATAAGAATACACTTGCCGAATCTGTTTGGGGAGATCATATCGACCAGGTAGATAATTTTGACTTTATCTATGCACAAATAAAGAATCTTCGTAAGAAACTGAAAGATGCCGGAGCCACTGCTGAAATAAAAGCGGTCTATGGATTTGGCTATAAAATGACTGTTGAATAATTATGAAACTGATTTATCGCATCGTTATCCGCATATCCTTACTCCTAACACTTGTTCTGGGTGTTTGGGCCGTGTTTTTTTATATGGCTATGATGGATGAGGTGAACGATGAGGTGGACGATTCTCTGGAAGATTATTCGGAAATAATCATTATTCGTGCGCTTGCCGGAGAGGAATTGCCTTCACAGAATACCGGTTCAAACAATCAATATTATCTTAAAGAAGTTACTGAAGAATATGCGGACAGCCGTGAGGGTATTACCTATAAAGATTCGATGGTTTATATTGTGGAAAAGGATGAAACCGAACCGGCACGTATTCTGACTACAATATTTAAAGATAATGAAAATCGTTTTTATGAATTAACAGTATCTATTCCCAGTATAGAGAAAGAGGATTTGACCGCTGCGATACGTGATTGGATGATATTTCTTTATATCGCTTTGTTGCTTGTAATAATAGTAGTGAATGTGTGGGTATTTCAACAAAATATGAAACCTTTATATGTTTTGTTGCATTGGTTGGATGATTACCGGATAGGAAATAAGAATAAACCTCTGAAGAATGATACGCAGATAACTGAATTTCGGAAACTAAATGAAGCAGCCCTTCGGAATGCAGAGCGTAGTGAACAACTGTTTGAACAACAGAAACAATTTATAGGCAATGCTTCTCATGAAATACAGACTCCGCTTGCCATTTGCCGGAACCGTCTGGAGATGATGATGGAAGATGAATCTCTTTCTGAAACCCAGCTGGAAGAACTGATGAAGACTCACCAGACTTTGGAGCATATTACAAAACTGAATAAATCGCTGTTATTGCTCTCTAAAATAGATAACGGGCAATTTACAGAAACCGTAGCACTGGAACTTAATGAACTTTTAAAGCAGTACATGGATGACTATAAAGAAGTATATGCTTATCGGGATATTCAGACAGAAATAGTTGAAGATGGTATTTTTTGCGTACAAATGAATGAGTCTCTTGCTACTATCCTGATAACTAATCTTTTGAAAAATGCATTCGTTCACAACATAGATGGTGGACATATCCGGATAGAAATAACGCCACACAGCTTTACGTTTCGTAATAGTGGGGTAGGGCAGCCTTTGGACGAAGAGCGTATTTTTGAGCGCTTTTATCAGGGGGCCAAAAAAGAAGGTTCTACAGGACTTGGACTGGCAATCGTTGATTCTATTTGTCGGTTGCAGAATATCGGACTGAGGTATTATTTTGAGAATGGAGAGCATTGTTTTGAAATTTCAGAAAAGTAAAATTAGGTAAATATGATAATGTCAGCAAGCTGGAATCCGTGGCATGGTTGTACTAAAATCAGTGCCGGTTGTAAATATTGTTATGTTTATCGGCAGGATGAAATGTATGGTGCAGATACCAGTAGTCGTGAGGTTCGCAAAACGGCGGATTTTAGCCTGCCAGTGAAGTTAAAACGCGATAAAAGTTATAAGATAGAGTCGGGAAAATTGGTTTATACCTGTTTTACTTCTGACTTCTTTGTGGATGGTGCAGACGAATGGCGGGCAGAAGCATGGGCTATGATACGTGAAAGGGAAGATTTGGACTTTTTTATTTTTACTAAACGTATTGATCGGTTTAAGGTTGGGCTACCCGCTGATTGGGGAAACGGATACAAGAATGTGATTATCGGGTGTACAGTTGAAAATCAGGAGATGGCAGATTATCGCTTACCTATTTTTAAAGAGTTGCCGATACGGCATAAAGTAATTATAGCGGCTCCGCTATTGGAAAATTTGGTTCTCTCACCTTACCTGGACGATACAATTGAGGAAGTAGCAGCAAGTGGTGAATCGGGGAATGATGCCAGAATTTGTGATTATGAATGGATACTCGATATTCGTAAACAGTGTATAGAAAAAGACATTCCTTTCTGTTTCCATCAGACCGGAGCCAAACTGCTTAAAGACGGAAAGTTGTATCGCATTAAACGATATTATCAGATTGCACAGGCATGGAAAGCAGGTATAAATTACAGAATAGGCAGGGATGGTAAACCGGAAAAAAGAGGAATTTTATAAAAAAGACCTCTTTTTAAAAATGATGGATGTTTTCGGTGTCTTTATTCTTTTTTTAGCCACTCCCAACGTTTGCCCCAATCTTCCATAACAGCATTTCTCCATTTGTAGATAGTTTGTGCACCTTGATAATTTTTCCAGAAATACTCGGAAGCACTTTTATCAGTAAACCATTTATTGCCTACAATATAATCAGTATCGCGTATTCTTCCCGGCCAAATGTTTTCTACAGTAATCTCTCCTTCCTGGTTGGGAAATTCAGGAATATTGGAAGTAATTGTATAAGGCAATGTTCCAAGATAATAGGTAGAGTGGCGGACTACATAGTCACCATTGCCAATGTGATAGCCACCCCATTTCTGCTTACCAATAGTTAAAGTTATACAGGCTGAATCAATAGGAATATCATTTCTGACTGGTCCTGCCACATGAAACTCTATGATGGAATACACTTGTACCGTGTCTTTGGCCGTAACCGGACGATAAAAGACGGAACGGGGGCTATGCGTACACAGGTCAAAACTACCACCCCATGATTCTTTAGCGGGGTTGTCAGGATCACCGTCCATCATGTATAGTAATGCAGGTGTATCACCCAATTTGGGGTTACCTTTATAATAGTGTGCAAAATCTTTTCCTAAATATCCGGCATCTTTTATATATGTATCATAATACAAAGCATTGTATTGATCGTTGATTTTACTTTGATAAATAAATCCCCGGTAAGAAGCGTTATTTTCAATAAACCATAAATCGGGGAAATTCTGTACGATGTAGGTATAACTATTTATACTCCATTTCTTGTTGGGACCTCCAATCCAATAAATACGAATTTTACTTTGAATATCAGGTGCATCATGGAGAGCTTGGGCTACGTCCTCCAATCCTCCCCAAACGAGTATATATAAAGGGCGTTTGTTTTCACGACGGGCGCATTGCACAATCCAGTCCGAACCTTCGGTTGCAGAAGCAAAGCCGCAGTATGGAGCAGATCCTCTTCGGCCTTGTTTAGTAATAGAGCGGAGGTATGCGGGAGAGGATAGCCCCTGGATATGTTTCTCCAACGTTGGTAGATCTTTCTCATAAAGGTCTATCATCCGAAGAATTTCTTTTTTGTCTCCATTTCCGAAAGATGGGGAAGAAATAAGACCTTCTGTATCAAATTCATTGTTATACATCAGGAAATGAGCTACTGACTGGTTGTCGTCAGGATCAGTTCCTCCGATATCAGAACTGATAAGAATACGGGGCTTTTGCGGTACAGTCTGTTGAGCTACCAGATTTGTGGCCATTATAAATAGAAGAAGAGACAAGACTAATTTTTCTCTCATGTAGAAATGTTTTTTGTTAGACTTTACAAATATAATATATTAAGATCGCTTTTTATTTCATTTTTTCTCAGATTTCAAAATCTTTTCAGTTTCTCTTCTCATCTTTGTATCATAATTAAATATTCAAAGAAAAAAACAGTATAAAAAAAATGATTATGAAAAAGTTACTTCTTTTATTTGTGTGCCTGTTTACTATTCAATCTGTTGTAAGGGCAAATGATGATAAACCTATTAAGGTAGACCAGTTACCACAACCGGCTCAACAGTTTGTAAAATCGCACTTTGGCGACAGCAAGGTTGCTATGGCTAAAATGGAAACCGATTGGTTTGATAAGAGTTATGATGTCATTTTTACTGATGGCAATAAAGTAGAGTTTGATAAACAAGGAAATTGGAAAGAGGTGAATTGCAAGTACAGTGCTGTCCCTGTGAGTGTTATTCCTGCGGCTATTCGTAAGTATATCTCAGAGAACTATCCCGACGTTAAAGTGTTGAAGATAGAGCGTGACAAAAAAGAGTATGAAGTAAAGCTCTCTAATAAGTGGGAATTGAAGTTTGACCTGCAATTTAACCTGATTGATATTGATAATTAAAAAAGATAGAGAATAATGAAGACGAGATTTTATTCTATACTAATGGCGGTTGCCTGTATTATAGGTTTGCAAAGTTGTGATAATGATGATGATAACTTGAGAGTATCTCCCGAACTTCAGAAAGCATTCCTGGAGAAATATCCTGCTGCTACTCGCGTAGAATGGGAAACAAAAGCCGGTTATTATGTTGCCGATTTTTATGATAATGCCAGTGAAGCTTCTGCCTGGTTCACTCCGGCAGGTGTGTGGTGCATGACAGAAACGGATGTTTTGTATGTAGGTTTGCCCGAAGCTGTGAAAGCGGCGTTTGAACAGGGAGATTATAGCACTTGGACTGTTGACGACGTTGATAAGTTGGAACGCCGGGATATGGAAACAGTATATGTCATTGAGGTTGAGAAGAAACCACAGGAAATGGATTTGTACTATTCTGCTGAAGGGCTTTTGATAAAAGCGGTTGCAGATACGGATCATGATGACGACTATGAAAGTCATTTACCGATACAGGCTCCGGAAGCAATTCTTTCTTTCATTAACGATAAATATCCCGATGCCCGGCTGATAGAGATAGAAGTAGAACAGGGCGTGACAGAAGTGGAAATCGTTCACGAGGGGCGTTGTAAGGAGGTTCGGTTTGATAAAACGAACAATTGGATTTCTACTTCATGGGACATTCGCCGAAATGAACTCCCTGCTGTTGTGACACAAGCATTGGCAAACTCTGAATATAGTACGTATACTGTGGATGATGCCGAATATTATGAAGCACCACAAGGAGATTATTATCAGATTGAACTGGAACAAGGAGCGAAAGAGGTAAAAGTGAAAATAGATACGACAGGGAAATTTATCTGATCTCTATTGGACTTAAAGTTATCATAACAGCAATTATAACAGAAAGCGTCTGTTGAAGATCATCGATGTATGAAATAGTAAATAAGACGTAAGTTGCTGAATGACAAAGTAATTAATAATGCATTCTTTATGTTGTAAAAGTACGTATTTAAGTGTATCTTAAAAACGTACTTTTCTTGTATATGAGTACGTACTTTTATACCTGAGAAGTACGTACTTTTGCCGGGCTAAAAAAGTAGGGTAAGACAAACTGTTAAGACAGTTAATGAGGAAGTGGAATGAAATAGAAATGGTTTACATAGTACTAAAAATATTTATTTTTTAGTACAAAAAGAAGGGATCGCTTTTGCTTTTCTATATACCTCTTGTCAAGTCTTATAAACATTCCATTTGTTGCTCTACGAGGAACGCCTCGTTTCTCGTAGAGTTTCGACCCGATCTCCGTAGAGTTTCGATACGTTTCTCGTAGAGGAAAATTACACCATGTTAACTTGTTTATAATCAGCTTATTAGTTGGATTAATTATTGTGCACTTTTATTACTATAAACTATCTGTATTTTACAAAAGAAAGTGTTTTTTTATGTTTTAAAATTATTACATAAGAGATATCCTCATACCTCTAATATTTATAAATTCTTAGCCTGTTTAAATTGTATCAAAACCGATCGGAAATGAGTAAAACCCACCACAGAGTAACACAGAGTTCCACAGAGTACTATTTATCTGATGAAACGCGGATTAACACAGATAAATACAGATTAAAAGACTGTATTTCTTTATCTTAGATTTGTTTCCCTTTGCGAAAATCTGCGTTCATCTGCGTTTCAATAAAGATTTAAACTCTGTGGAACTCCGTGTTACTCTGTGGTGAAATACACTCAAAACCATACAAAAATTCACAAGATTGTTTTATCTTTGTATCCATAGATAATTAAATTTTTGGAAATATGAATTTACTCATGAACATACTATGGCTTCTATTGGGAGGCATATTCACAGCTGTCGAATATCTGATAGCCAGTTTCTTGATGATGATAACTATTATTGGTATTCCTTTCGGACTTCAGACCCTGAAGATGGCTTTGCTGGCATTATATCCATTTGGAAAGGAGGTGAGGAGTTGCCCAGATTCGGGTGGTTGTCTCAGTATATTAATGAATATTCTCTGGATATTTTTAGGAGGTATCTGGATAAGCCTTTCACATCTGGTATTCGGGGTGTTGCTGAGTATCACAATTATCGGATTGCCTTTCGGTATACAACACTTTAAGCTGGCTGGACTTGCATTAACGCCGTTTGGGAAGGAAATTGTAGATAAGAGATAATGTTTTGCAAAACCTGATCTATTTCAAGATAGTTTTTTTGAAACGCAGGATAAACACAGGTTATCGCAGATTAAATCTGATTTTTGCGATAATCTGTGTTTTAATGCTAAGTTGATTTGCTTCTACAATATTTCTTATATAGAACCGGAATAGGTTTCTATTTTTTGAGAACTTCTATTATTTTAGGCATCATTGTCCAGATCGTATTTTCATCCTGTGCAGTATAGAAGTTTCCATCAATTTCTGATTTCTCATCTGTAGCTGTTCCATTTTGTATAGCTGGTTTTGCCAGAGGATGTACTGCTATTTTTTTACCGTTAGTGATTCCTGTAAAATCAAACATCATTGCGGCAGCACAGTGTCCAATCATTAGCTTTCCTTTGTTTCCGAAAGTTTTAATCACTTCCATTAAATCAAGATTATATTGCTTGTCTGCATTGTCCTTAAATACCGGAATTGCATCTCCACAGGCGAATGCCAATGCGTCATATTCATCCTCATGTCCTTTCAGATTACTTATCACATCGTCTGTAAGTAAAGTTATGCCTGAATTGGTTTTAATCTCTTTCGTTTCTGCCACTGCATACACTTTGTATGAAATATGATTCTCAAAAAATGCTTCCAAATACTGGAATAAACCAAATCCGTTGACCGGATTTACTGCTAAAACTGCAACTTTCTTTGCCATAACATTAATTATAAAGTGAAACAATAGTTATTTTTAGTAAGTTTATTACTTTTGTACCGCAAAGATAGATTTACTAATTCATATAAACAAGAACGTACCTCAGGATAAGGGACTTACATAGAAGTAACTATTGTTGAGCATCAGTGGAATAGAATAAATAAAAAAATGGAAAATTTTCATCCTACAGGAAATTGCCCCGTACGGGACGTGTTGAGCAGATTAGGTGATAAATGGTCAATGCTCGTGTTAATCACATTAAATGCAAATGGAGTGATGCGTTTCAGTGATATTCATAAAACGATTGAGGATGTATCTCAACGTATGCTTACTGTAACTCTTCGTACACTTGAAGCTGACGGATTGGTGGCAAGAAAGATATATGCCGAAGTACCTCCACGGGTGGAATATTGTTTAACCAAGACAGGACATAGCCTGATTCCTCATATTGAAGCTTTGGTAGGTTGGGCGTTGGAGAACATGCCTGTCATTTTGAAAAACAGAGAAACTAAATCATAAAACAACTATTATGAAAACAGAAAAAGAAAAAATGCTGTCAGGGGAAATATATGATTTTACTGATACAGAACTGATTACCCGTTGGCACAAAGCAAAACAACTGCAAAGAGAATATGCTACAACTGACACAACAGATCAGGAGAAATTGGATGCTATTTTAAATGAATTACTTGGTTCACATGGAAAGAATGTGTGGATCACCGCTCCTTTTTTTGTAGATTATGGTGAGAATATTCATTTAGGGAATAATGTTGAAATAAATATGAATTGTGTTTTCCTCGATTGTAACCGTATTACCATCGGTGATAATTGTGGTATTGCTCCGGGAGTGCATATTTATACTGTATTTCATCCGGTAAATCCAATGGAACGGCTTTCTGAAAACAGTGCTTACTGGAATTCTTTGACGGCTCCTGTCACTCTGGGTAATAATGTCTGGATTGGCGGTGGTTCTATTATATTGCCTGGGGTGACTATCGGTGATAATACCACCATCGGAGCTGGTAGTGTGGTGACTAAAGATATTCCGGCTAATTGTCTTGCAGTGGGGAATCCTTGTCGCGTAGTAAGACAATTATAGGATACATCTGTTTTATAATGTAATAATTTCCAGATCATCAGGGACAAATATATTGCCTTTAAATAGCCTGGAAGCTTCCCGGCTATATTTATGTTTCCGTTCTTTTATGTTTTCGTCTTCTGTATGATAGAGCAATAGATTTTTTACATTTAATTCTTCTGCCAATCTTCCGGCATCAAGTGCTGTACTGTGATGTTTTTCATATGGTTTGAATCTTTCTTTGTCTGCATAAAGACAAAACGCTTCACAAAGTAACCAATCGCAATGTGCTACATATCTGTGGCTTTTTTCGTTGTAAGGTTCGTCACCCAGGCAGACCAATGTTTTTTGGTTGGGTAGGATAGCCTGAAACCCAAATTGTTTCATCTTAGTGGAAGCAATATCGAAAAAAGAGAGTTTTATATTGGCGATTTCTGCTTTGTCTCCATCCTTAACTTCCTGTATAAGAATCCGTTTTCCAATGGGAAGCATTATTTTCTGTGGGAGAGTCAGACGGCAAATAGTAAGCAATGTTTCTTTCACTTCATCGTGGCAATAGATAGTCAAAGTGCCCTCATACTTACCATTGTTTATCATCATTGCTATATTGCGTACCATCCACACCATACCGAATAAGTGATCAGTATGAGCATGAGTGATGAACATATGATGAATGTCAGTACAAGCAATATTTGCTTTTTTAAGTTGAGTGAAGATGCCGTTGCCACCACCGGCATCTACTAAAAAGTACTCTTTTCCTGATTTTAGAGCGAAACAGGTATTATAGCATTCTATTGCCATTGCATTTCCTGTACCCAGCATTATGAGTTGAGTCATTGTATTACTATCTTTTCATTTGTTTTCGTGTTACAAAGATAGTATTTATTCAGATTTTTGCGGCAATTTTTCCTTTCTACCGGAATGTTATGGTGTGTTCTTACTCTTTTATTACTACGCGCTGAAATTGATCTTCAATATAAATTGTAGCCTGATTACTGCTGAATTTGAGCAATATATATTCCGGACCTTTCACTCCTTGCGGGAAGAATTTGATAAACCAACTCTGCCAGTATTATCCGGAATGCTTGTTTATTTTTCCGGTCGTTGTCTTTTTGTTTTTGATTGTGCACTATCTGTTTTTGTAGAATCATTCTTTTGAACTTCTTCCTGCTTCTTCTCCATTTTTCTCTTTAGATTACGAAGCTTCCACTTGTTCCAGAAGAAAAGTTCATTCCATTTACTGAAATCTTTCTTATACATAATGCCGACTCCCTGGGTGGTCAGATTGGTTTTAGTATAATAGCGATCATTCGTTTCATTATATGCTTTCAATCGTACTTCTCCCGAACGGGTCAGTAACCATTCTGCTTCAAAGTCTCCCACAAAGTTGGTATTAGCCATTGGATTATCTCTATATCCAAAATTCCCATTGATAATCAGTCGGTTATTGAGCAATTGACCCGAAAGGATTCCTTCCACTTCCATATCTGTCCAGCCTTTCTCACCGGTACTGAGATTGGTTCCGATGTTCCAGTTGTTATTATCGATAATCTGTGAGAGTACATTGTTCAGTTGGCCGGATAAAGTAGAAGATAATACAGAAGACATCATGTCAGAGCTCTGCCGGTTACCTGTATTATTTTCCATGTAAAACTTACCAATACCTAACAGATAGAGTATCTGCATATTCATTTGTTCATCTGTGCTGATATAATTGCGTACCAGGGCCTGTACTTCATCACGTTCGTTGGGAAGCTCAATACCTAATTTAATAGAGGGACGCAACAGGATGCCAGTAAGATTCATCATACAGTTTACACGGACATTGGGTTGTTGCACAACCACAGATGCATCTGGTATCAAGTCATTTAATGAGGCTGAGGGTACAGTGTAAGAGGCCTGTATATCCAATGTGGCATTAAGTGGCGGTCCATTGAAGGTAATAGTACTTCCGTCTTTGATAATAAAGTCCTTACGTATTACTTCCTGAAGGCTGAATTTATAGATACCCTGTTGAATGTGGTAGTTACCGAACATTTTCACATCTCCTTTATTATAGAACTCTACACGAATATTACCTGAACCCCGTCCACTGATATAATCACCGGCAACAGGATCCATAACAATTTTCATTGTAGCATCTGGTGTGGCATCCACTAATATGTTGAGACGGATGTCTGTCTGTGAATTTTTCTCTTCTTCTTTCTGTTGGGCTTGTTCATAGAATGAAATGATCTGTATCGAATCCTGTATGCTACGTCGTGGGGTTTTGTCTACAAACTTAATAAATTGATTACTGGTGGCCGAGGCAACAGTTCCTGTACTATATGTAAAGTTCGTATTCCGGTTGGTAGTCATTGCTATGTTCGCATCGAGCCCGTCTTGTGCATTACCTGCGAGCAGAGCGTTTCCAGTGGCATATACTGTACCATAGAAGGGGAAATCCGGAGATTCCTGTGTGTTCATTACCAGCATATTGTTGACCTGAATGTCGAATTGATACTTTATATTCTTGAAATGTTCGTAATGGAGATATCCATTCATTCTTCCCTGATGCCCTTCCATATCTGAAATATGGATGTGATCGAATGTGATTCCTTCCGGTGCCAGACGTATCGTGTCTTTTATGGCAAACGAGGTATTAAGTATATCAAATTTCATTGAGGCATCTGTCATTACGGCACCATCGAGATTTAATCCTTTGAATTTACCGTAAAAATGTACTTTTCCTGTAGCTCTTCCTTTAATATCCTGAGCTATAGACCGCATATAATGTTCCAGAAACTTAATATTCAGGTTTTCGGCATCAATGTTTAGATCAAGTCCACTGGTAGGTTTGATAGGGTAGATGAACCCATCTACGTGAACTTTGGAAATATCTTTTTCTTGTATATGGGCATCCAGATAAATACCTTTCTTCTCATTGTCCCAAGCTCCATAAATATCTAAATCACCTAATAACCCTTTGTTCAATGTGAAACTACGGATAGACAGGCGCGTGTTGAGCACCGGCTTCTTCAGTATTCCACTGGCATAAGCCATACCGGTGGCATCTCCTTCAAAATTAACATCGTCTGAAATGCGTGCAATATCAAAAACATAACCGATATTGATATCTTTCAGATTAACTTTTACTGTATCCGCCGGATTGTCGGATACGCGTCCGTTGATTCGGATATAACGGTCCTGATGACTAAAATAGAAATCGTTAACATCAATTTTACCGGAATCCACCACTACTTGCGAAGGATGTACTTCCCAGATGGTATCATTTAAGATAACATCTGTCGGTTTTATGTCTACAATTGCTTTGAGCAAGGGTTTGTCTCCTTCTGTACGTAAGAATTGTGCTGCGGCAGCCAGTTGGCCGCTATATGTAACGGCAGCATTATTTCCCCAATTGATGGTAGTGTTTACAAGATCATCTTTAGCCTGTGCTTCCAGAGATAGGTTTACAGCTCCCTTCTTTTTTTGATTTGTAAAACGAACCCTGACTCTAAACTGGTCGGCAGGGTTCTCGCAAAGTAACAATCCCGATTCTAAGAAATTGTTTTTGTATTGTAGGCGTGGGAAGTATCCTTCCACACGCAAGCGTTTCATTCGGTCATTGACATATCCGTTAATGGTGGAATGGGTGTAAACCTTTAATGGAATATCAAAAATGGTGGATAAGATATCTGTATTATATATATTAATGTCAAAACTGAAATTGTTATCTGTCTCTATCGTTTTTTTAGGAGGAAGAATGAGCGAGGGGATATAACTGCGCAAAATGCCCATTACGCTGGAGGGTAGTGTATGGTACATGAAACGTCCTTTTACATTAGCAGTCAGAAACTCTGAGTTTAGAGTTAGTTGATTAATACCTGTTTGTTGTGTGGCGGACAGATGCATATTTTTCATAAAGAAATTTTTCTCGGGAGCTGTGAATTGCAAACTATCGATGTCTATATTACCGATCATCTGATCGATAGAGCCTCCCTTGAAGTTTGCTTTTACTTTTACGGAGAATGTTGCATCTTCATATTTGGGTGTCAGGTTTAGTTCGTGTGGACGGAAATTGCTAACTGAGGCTGAAAAGTCAAAAGTAGGCACTTTCTCAGTCAGATTAATATCACCATTGATCGCAATAGTAGCGTTTTCGTCATTTAATGCAGCTTTACCATTGAATCCACCACGTTTGTATTCACCATCAAGAGTGATATTTTCATATTTATAATTACTATATTCAATAGCAGCTACTAAACCTTTCAACACGATGGAAGGGCGCTGTTTTTCATAATGACTGCCTTGTACGTCGAGATTGAAGGTGATTTCTCCTAACTTTTCATTATTCAGTAATTTTCCCAGTTCAAAATCTTTTGTTTTAACGGAACCGGAATAAGCAAACAGCCCCTTTTCTTTGTTAGAACTGAGTTTCAAGTCGGTTTTTACAGAGCCTATGTCTGTATGGAACAGACCGTATGTAACGAGGTCCGTGAAGTATCCGGAAATCTCTCCGTGAAAGGATACATCTCCTAAGCGCTCGAGTACAGGAGGAACTCCATTATAGTTTTTACTTAAATTGCGTACTAAAAAGCCAATGCCGTCACTATTGGCCGAAAGATTAGACATCTTACCAAAGACGAAAGCGTCTTGTGGGTGTGACAAATCTTGCAGAGAAACATCTCCTAACAGATGGAACTGCTTACCGGCTTTTATTTCAAGTTTAGAGCAATTCAATTGGTCTATTGTACCATTAACATCCATATCGAGTTCGATCTGCTCTTTAAAATTGGATAGTGCCGGAACAAACGGAGAAATATCCTTTAATGTGATGTGTGAAGGCAATGTGTGGAAAGAGAATCGTACATTATTGGTAAATTGTTTAAATGCTCCCAAGCTATCGTAATTCAGATGAATAGTATCCATCTTTAAGGAAGTATTGGGCAAATCGATAACAAAATTATCAATAGACATTTCTTTATCATTGGCTACTAACTTCAGACTTAATTTTTTAAGTTCAAATCCGGATTGTTCATCTACGCTCAGCCGCTTGATTGAAGCGTTCACAGAGTCATTTTGCAGCGCTTTCAACGAGATGTTGGCTATAATGTTCTGTAAACGTACATGCTTGGCATTAAACTTTCCCGGAGTCTCTTCTTCAGAAAGTACATCATATGCCAGTTTTCCACGACGAATTAATATGGAATTGATACGCAAGTCGATATTTTTCTCTTTCTTAACAGTATCTTTGGATGCAAATGCGTCAAGGACAAATTTGAAGTTAGGTGGTGAATCCGGAGTTTTTTTGTTTAGATTGATGTTGAAACCAAACAACTGTACACTACTAATAGTTATTTTTCCTTTGAAAAGAGGAAGTATCTCAAACTTGGCAGAAAGACGGGTGACCTTCAACATTTCCTTTCCTGACTGGTCGTCAAGTAATACATCATCGATAATGATACGGTTCAGCAGTCCCATATCTATTCTTCCAATAGTTAATTCGGTACCCATTACACGGGAGAGTTCTTTGGCTACGAATACAGCAAACTTCTGCTGAACAAAAGGTATGTTCAACAAAAGAATGACCCCGATATATACTCCCAGTACAATACCGAGTACCCAGCGTACAGTCTTTTTCAGCGTTCTGATAAGCGGTTACTTTTATTTTGCGAACAAAAATATAAAATAGTTCGTTATGAATCGTACTTTTATCATTACTTTTGCACCGTTTAAACATCAAAAAAACTATGAGTACAATAATATTAGGAATTGAGTCCTCTTGTGATGATACGTCGGCAGCCGTTATCAAGGATGGTTATTTGCTGTCGAATGTGGTATCCAGCCAGGCTGTTCATGAAGCGTATGGGGGAGTAGTACCTGAGCTTGCTTCGCGTGCACATCAGCAAAATATAGTTCCGGTGGTACATGAAGCATTAAAACGTGCAGGGGTGACCAAGGAGGAATTGAGTGCTGTAGCTTTTACGCGTGGTCCGGGATTAATGGGGTCATTACTTGTGGGAGTTTCGTTTGCAAAAGGTTTTGCCCGTTCTTTAAATATACCAATGGTTGATGTTAATCATCTGACAGGTCATGTGTTAGCCCATTTTATTAAAGTAGAGGGTGAAGAAATTCAGCAGCCTAGCTATCCTTTTCTTTGCTTGCTTGTGTCGGGTGGAAATTCGCAGATAGTATTGGTGAAGGCATATAATGATATGGAAATTCTGGGGCAGACTATTGATGATGCTGCCGGAGAAGCAATTGACAAATGCTCAAAGGTGATGGGGCTCGGATATCCGGGAGGGCCAATTATTGATAAATTAGCACGCCAGGGAAATCCGAAAGCATTTACTTTTAGTAAACCGCATATACCGGGACTGGATTATAGTTTTAGTGGATTGAAGACTTCCTTCCTTTATTCACTTCGTGATTGGATGAAGGATGATCCTGATTTCATTGAACATCATAAGGTAGATCTTGCAGCTTCCCTGGAAGCGACAATTGTAGATATTCTTATGGATAAACTTCGGAAAGCTGCCAAGCAGTATAAAATAAATGAGGTAGCTGTAGCTGGTGGAGTATCTGCCAATAACGGATTGCGTAACTCTTTCCGTGAGCATGCCGAAAAATATGGCTGGAAAATATTTATTCCTAAATTCAGTTATACTACAGATAATGCCGCAATGATTGCTATTACAGGTTACTTCAAGTATTTGGATCAGGACTTTTGTTCAATCGAACTTCCAGCTTATTCGCGTGTTACTTTGTGATATAAAAGAGATTTGTATTGAAAGAGGTTTCTAATTACAATTATCTGATTGGTATAAGTATGTTTGCAGAGATTATTACAATAGGCGATGAACTACTGATAGGGCAGGTTGTCGATACAAATTCGGCCTGGATGGGGCGTGAGTTGAATAAAGTTGGCATTGAGGTGATTCGTGTTGTTTCTGTCCGTGATCGTGCGGATGAAATAACTGAGGCTGTAGACGATGCGATGAATAGGGCCGATATTGTATTGATGACTGGTGGATTGGGGCCTACGAAAGATGATATAACCAAACAGACGTTATGTGCTTATTTTGATACGGAGTTGGTGTTTAGTGAAGAGGTATTTGAAAATATCAAGCGTGTATTGGCAAGTAAGATACCGATGAATGCGTTAAATAAGAGCCAGGCAATGGTTCCGAAAGATTGTCTTGTGATAAATAACCGGGTAGGTAGTGCGTCCGTTAGTTGGTTTGAAAAAAATGGTAAGGTATTGGTATCTATGCCGGGTGTGCCTCAGGAAATGATTACTGTGATGAGCGAAGAGGTAATTCCTCGTTTGCGTCAGAAATTTGATACAGATGTTATTATACATAAGACTTTTACCGTAAAGAATTATCCTGAATCTGTCTTGGCAGAAAAACTTGAATCATGGGAAGAGGCTTTGCCTGAATCTATAAAATTGGCCTATTTGCCTAAACCCGGTATTATTCGGCTTCGACTTACAGGACGTGGAAAGGATAAAGAAGAGGTGCAATCTCAGATTTCCGTTGAAGGGTGTAAACTGAAGTATATTTTGGGGGATGCTGTTTTTGATGAAGAAGATACTCCTCTTGAAATACTTATTGGAAATTTGCTAAGAGAGAAGAATTTGACCGTATCCACCGCAGAGAGTTGTACGGGAGGAAGCATTGCTGCTAAATTAACTTCCGTGCCTGGTAGTTCGGATTACTTTAAAGGAGGGATTGTTGCTTATTCTAATGAAATTAAGGAATCGTTGTTGGGGGTGTCGTCTGAAACGCTCAAAAAACAGGGGGCTGTCAGTGAAGAAACTGTGATTGAAATGGTAAAAGGTGCGATGAAAGCGTTGAAAACTGATTGCGCCGTTTCAACTTCAGGAATAGCCGGTCCTGGTGGAGGGACAAAAGAGAAACCGGTGGGGACCGTTTGGATTGCTGCTGCCTATAAAAATGAAATTCGAACAATGAAACAAGATACAGACCGTGGGAGAGAGATGAATGTCGAGAGAGCTGGGAATAATGCCTTTTTGTTACTTCTGGACCTTCTAAAATAAAGAAAAAGTGTACTGTATAACGAATTATTTTAAGAATTACTTGTTTTATATCTATAAAAGTGCTTACTTTGCGCTCTGTTTGAAATAAGTATAGATAAAAACTATAAAAATAAGATAGAAATGTCGAAGATTTGTCAAATTACCGGAAAGAAAGCCATGATTGGCAACAATGTTTCACACTCAAAGAGAAGAACAAAGAGAACCTTTGATTTGAACTTGTTTAACAAGAAGTTCTATTATGTAGAACAGGACTGCTGGATCAGCCTTAGCCTTTGTGCTGCTGGTTTGCGCATTATTAACAAAAAAGGATTGGATGCTGCACTGAACGATGCAGTTGCTAAAGGGTATTGTGATTGGAAAACCATTAAAGTGATTGGCTAAACGTAGAGGAGAAAACTGATTATGGCAAAGAAAGCAAAAGGTAATAGAGTACAGGTGATTCTGGAATGTACAGAACATAAAGATAGCGGTATGCCGGGAACATCTCGTTATATCACAACAAAAAATAGAAAGAATACTACAGAAAGACTTGAGTTGAAGAAATACAACCCTATTCTGAAGAGAGTAACAGTTCACAAGGAAATTAAATAATAAAAGATAGAGAATAACCCATGGCAAAGAAAACAGTAGCAAGTTTGCACGAAGGATCTAAAGAAGGTCGTTCTTATACTAAGGTTATCAAAATGGTTAAGTCTCCGAAAACTGGTGCTTACATTTTTGATGAACAGATGGTTCCTAACGAAAAGGTACAAGACTTTTTCAAGAAATAATAGATTGCGGTTGCCCTGCAATTAAAAAATCCTCTCATGTTGTTATTGGGGGGATTTTTTTTGTAGTTATAGATTTGTGAATCTTTATTTGTAATTCTATAAATAAAAAAGAGCTCTTCTGAACAGTTTGAAATGCTTTCTTGTTGTTGTTTGAAGTTTACTAAAACGTTGTGGAGTTTCAATTTTTTTGCCTCACTTTTTAGTTTTTCATTACTTTATTATATCTTTGTAGCATAATGTATTATACAAATAGTAAGTATCATGGGATTTTTTAGTTTTTTTTCAAAGGAAAAGAAGGAAACTTTAGATAAAGGATTATCTAAAACCAAGGAAAGCGTGTTCAGTAAGATAGCCCGTGCAGTAGCCGGTAAGTCAAAAGTGGACGACGAAGTGTTAGATAATTTGGAAGAGGTGCTCATTACTTCTGATGTAGGTGTAGAGACTACATTAAACATCATTAAGCGTATTGAAAAACGTGCTTCAAATGATAAATATGTAAACACACAAGAACTTAATACTATTCTTCGTGATGAAATAGCTGCATTGCTGACAGAGAATAACTCTGATGATGTAGCTGATTTTGATGTGCCAATAGATAAGAAGCCATATGTAATTATGGTAGTGGGTGTTAATGGGGTAGGCAAGACTACTACTATTGGAAAATTGGCATATCAGTTTAAGAAAGCCGGAAAATCAGTGTACTTGGGTGCTGCGGATACATTCCGTGCTGCTGCCGTGGAGCAATTGGTTATTTGGGGTGAAAGAGTAGGAGTACCTGTTATTAAGCAAAAAATGGGTTCTGATCCCGCTTCCGTAGCATACGATACACTAAGTTCGGCTGTTTCCAATGGTGCTGATGTGGTTATTATTGATACTGCCGGGCGCTTGCATAATAAGGTAGGATTGATGAATGAACTGACAAAGATCAAGAACGTTATGAAGAAAGTTGTACCTGATGCTCCTAATGAGGTTTTGTTGGTGCTTGATGGTTCTACCGGGCAAAATGCTTTTGAGCAAGCGAAACAATTTACATTGGCAACAGAGGTTACAGCTATGGCTATTACCAAATTAGATGGTACAGCTAAAGGGGGAGTCGTGATTGGTATTTCTGATCAGTTTAAAATTCCTGTAAAGTATATCGGTTTGGGGGAAGGTATGGAAGACTTGCAGGTTTTCCGTAAAAAAGAATTTGTAGATTCCTTGTTTGGAGAGAATGCATGAAGAGAAAGACTATAGATATTATAACCTTAGGGTGTTCTAAAAATTTGGTAGATTCAGAACAGTTGATGCGTCAACTGAACGAAGCTGGATATAACGTTACTCATGATTCTGAGAAACCTAAAGGAGAAATTGCAGTAATAAATACCTGTGGCTTTATAGGTGATGCAAAAGAGGAGTCTATTAATATGATTCTTGAATTTGCTCAGGAGAAGGAAGAAGGGAATCTGGAGAAATTATTCGTGATGGGATGTTTGTCGGAACGATACTTAAAAGAACTGGCAATCGAAATTCCCCAGGTTGATAAATTTTATGGAAAGTTTAATTGGAAAGAACTGCTGAAAGATCTGGGTAAAGCCTATCACGATGAATTACACATTGAACGAACATTAACTACTCCCGGTCATTATGCTTATCTGAAAATCTCGGAAGGGTGTGACCGCAAATGCTCGTATTGTGCTATTCCTATAATAACAGGACACCATGTGTCACGGCCGATTGAAGAAATACTGGATGAGGTGAAATATCTTGTGTCTCAGGGTGTGAAAGAGTTTCAGGTTATAGCACAAGAGCTTACTTATTACGGAATTGACTTGTATAAGAAACAAATGCTTCCGGAATTGATAGAACGTATTTCTGATATTCCTGGGGTAGAATGGATTCGTCTGCATTATGCTTATCCAGCTCATTTCCCTACAGATCTTTTTCGTGTAATGCGTGAGCGTGATAATGTATGTAAATATATGGATATCGCTTTGCAGCATATTAGTGATAATATGTTGGAGCATATGCGTAGGCATGTAACAAAGGAGGATACTTATCGGTTAATAGAGCAGTTTCGTGAAGAAGTTCCCGGTATTCATTTGCGCACTACCCTGATGGTAGGGCATCCGGGAGAAACGGAGGCTGATTTTGAAGAATTGAAAGAGTTCGTTCGTAAGGCACGTTTTGACAGAATGGGAGCTTTTGCATATTCAGAAGAGGAGGGGACTTATGCTGCCGAGCATTATGAAGATTCTGTTTCTGCAGAAGAAAAGCAAGCTCGTTTGGATGAATTGATGGATATTCAGCAAGGGATATCATCTGAGTTAAGTGCTGCGAAAGTGGGTAAGCAACTAAAAGTAATTATTGATCGTATTGAGGGAGATTATTATATTGGACGTACAGAGTTTGATTCCCCGGAAGTGGATCCGGAGGTTTTGATTAATCGTGCGGACCAAACGCTTCTGATTGGTCATTTTTATCAGATAGAGGTGATTGATTCTGATGATTTTGATCTTTTTGGAAAGATTATTTAAAGTATTCTTTCATGGAATTTGTTTATTTGCTTAATAATGACTAATATAGCGTCGTACTTTAAAAACTTTTGGATTTGAATAATAAAGATTTTATTTCAGAGTTATCACGTAGATTAGGATATACAATTAAGGATACATCCGAATTATCATCCTCTTTATTGTCGGGTATGACCCAGGAATTACAAGAGGGAAATGTAGTTACAATACAGGGTTTTGGAACCTTTGAAGTAAAGAAGAAAGCAGAACGTATTACAGTCAATCCAACAACGAAGCAACGAATGCTTGTTCCTCCTAAATTGGTTTTGACATACAGACCGAGTGCCCAATTAAAAGATAAGTTTAAATAAAAGTTCACTCTCATGAATGAAAGGTTATATCTGCAGAATTTTATAGACTTATTATCTGAGAAATACGGCATGGATAAAAAAGATGCCGATAAATTTGTTAAAGAGTTCTTTCTTTTGATAGAAGAAGCTCTTGAACAGGACAGGTCTGTGAAAATTAAAGGCTTTGGTACTTTCAAACTGGTAGATGTGGAAAGCAGGGAGAGTGTGAAGGTTAATACGGGTGAACGATTTCAGATACAAGGTTATACAAAGGTTTCCTTTATTCCGGATGGTTCATTACGTGATATTATTAATAAGCCATTTTCTCATTTTGAAACGGTAGTGTTGAATGAAAAGACTGTTTTGGAAGATACTCCGGTGATGGATTCGGATGATGATGGGGAATTGACAGAAGAGGAATCTGTATCCCAGAGTGTGGGGAGAGTGAATCCTGAAGAAAGCATCGGGGAAGTAGAGAGTACTGAGGAAATAGTTGAAGAAGAAAAGTCTTCGATAGAGGAAAAGGAGCAAGACGTTTCTGCTGTGGGAAATACTTCAGTGGCGACAGAAGGACAAGATACGGTAGATGAAGTTGCTACTGAGGAAGATACAGCGGTTACTGAAGTTGTAGTACCGAAAATAGAAGAGGTGAAAAATGAAATAATAGTTGGTGAAAAAGGAGTTTCAGACGATATTATTATGGAGAAAGAAGCTACTCCTTCTGTAAATCAACCTTCTCAATTGGATAAGGAAAAAACAACAGATCCGGAGAATTCTCAATCAGTAGCTCCAAAGTTGTCTGCAGAAGAAATAATAGCCCGGGAATTGGCTGTTTCAACAGTGGCGAATGAAGTGCCGGTTAAAAGAAAAAGTAAACCCAAGCAGGTGAAATCTGAAAGGTCTCCGGTACCTTATCTTATTGCGATCATCGTTATTGTATTATTGCTTTGTGGAGGGGCTTTGCTTTTCATCTATTATCCTGATCTTTTTGATTCTTCGGACAGAATTGAAAAAGTGAAGGAAATGGAAAAAGCTGTTCAGCCTACTTCGGAACCGGTTATTCTTCAAGATACAATAGTCAGAGAAGATACGGTTGCTGAAGTTGTTCCTCCTGTGAAAGAAGAAATTCCGGTGGTTGTTCCTGTATCTAAAAAAGAACCGGAAACAGTGAAGAAAGATGCAGGTAAATCGACAACAGCTAAGTCTGTTCCTTTCAAGCCGGATTCTGTTAGTTATATTATAACGGGAACTAAAACTACATATACTATCAAAGAAGGGGAAACATTAACAAGAGTTGCTTTACGTTTTTATGGAACTAAAGCTTTGTGGCCATACATTGTAAAACACAATCCGGGAGTTATTAAAAATCCCGATAATGTGCCGTATGGAACTACAATTAAGATCCCTGAATTAGTAAGGAAATAATAACCCGGACTTTTTACTTCGCCTGAATGTACATGTTTGTTTCATTCAGGCGGAGTTTTTTGTATAGGAACGAAATGTTATGGAACTGCTAAACCATATAAAAGTACCTTAATCTAAAGGTTTCGCATTGTTTTTTAATAAAAATTAGTTGCAATGGTTAATTTTATGGCGTACTTTTGGAATCGAATTAAAAAGCCTTACACAAACAAGAGGCTTATTTATTATTTGTGGTAATTAAACAATAAAATATTAAGTATTTATGGCTGAATCAATTGATATCCGCGAACTGAATGAGCGGATTGAAAGACAAAGTGCTTTCGTTACCAATCTTACAACAGGCATGGACCAGATTATTGTTGGTCAGAAACATTTGGTAGAGTCGCTGCTTATTGGACTTCTTTCTGACGGGCATGTACTGTTGGAAGGTGTGCCTGGTTTGGCAAAGACATTAGCAATCAAAACGTTGGCATCATTGATTGATGCACAATATAGTCGTGTACAATTTACCCCCGACTTATTGCCTGCTGACGTTATTGGTACAATGGTTTACAGTCAGAAAGACGAATCATTTCAGGTAAAAAAAGGTCCTGTTTTTGCTAATTTTGTATTGGCTGATGAAATAAACCGTGCACCGGCTAAAGTACAGAGTGCTTTGCTTGAAGCGATGCAGGAACGTCAGGTTACTATTGGTAAACAAACTTTTCTTTTGCCTGAACCTTTCTTAGTATTGGCTACTCAAAATCCGATTGAGCAAGAAGGTACTTATCCGTTGCCGGAAGCACAGGTAGACCGTTTTATGTTGAAGGTGGTCATTGATTATCCGAAGTTGGAAGAAGAAAAATTGATTATTCGTCAGAATATTAATGGTGAGAAATTTAATGTAAAGCCTATTCTCAAGGCAGATGAAATTCTTGAGGCTCGTAAAGTCGTTCGTCAGGTTTATCTGGATGAGAAAATAGAGCGTTATATTGTAGATATTGTATTTGCGACACGTTATCCTGAGAAATATGACTTGAAGGAGTTGAAAGATATGATTGGATTTGGTGGTTCTCCACGTGCTTCTATTAATCTTGCGTTGGCTGCGCGTACGTATGCATTCATTAAACGACGTGGGTATGTAATACCGGAAGATGTGCGTGCTGTAGCTCATGATGTACTTCGTCATCGTATTGGTTTGACGTATGAGGCAGAAGCCAGCAATATAACTTCAGATGAAATTATCAGTAAGATATTGAATAAAGTTGAAGTGCCTTAACTTTGATTGAGTGATGAATAATTCTCGATTTTCAAATCTCAATTCTCAATTAAATAGATGGAAACAAGTGAAATATTAAAAAAGGTCCGTCAGATTGAAATAAAGACGCGTGGATTGTCTAACAATATTTTTGCAGGTCAGTATCATTCGGCTTTCAAAGGTAGAGGTATGGCGTTTTCAGAGGTGCGTGAATATCAGTTTGGTGACGATATTCGTGATATCGACTGGAATGTGACTGCGCGTTTTAATAAACCCTATATTAAGGTGTTTGAAGAAGAACGTGAGCTGACAGTGATGTTGATGGTTGATGTTTCCGGTAGTTTGGAATTTGGTACTGTTAAGCAGATGAAGAAAGATATGATAACTGAGATTGCTGCAACATTGGCATTTTCGGCTATTCAGAACAATGATAAAATTGGTGTAATCTTTTTCTCTGATCGAATAGAGAAGTTCATTCCTCCTAAGAAAGGACGTAAACATATTCTTTATATAATTCGTGAATTAATTGATTTTAAACCTGAAAGCCGTCGTACAAATATTCGGTTAGCACTGGAGTACTTGACGAATGTAATGAAAAGGCGTTGTACTGCTTTTATTCTATCTGATTTTATTGATCAGGAAAATTTCAAGAATGCCATGACGATTGCCAACCGGAAGCATGATGTAGTAGCCGTTCAGGTTTACGATAGGCGTGTGGCTGAACTTCCACCAATAGGATTGATGAAAATTAAAGATGCCGAAACCGGGCATGAACAATGGATTGATACTTCGTCGAAAGCAGTTCGTCAGGCACATCACAATTGGTGGGTAAGTAAACAGGATGAACTGAGTGACATCTTTACTAAAAGTAATGTAGATTCAGTATCGGTACGTACAGATCAGGACTATGTAAAGGCGTTGTTGAACTTGTTTGCCAAACGAAATTAACGGAAAGACAATGAATAGAAATAGTTTTCTAATAATACTGTTGTTTTTGTTATCTGGTAGGGCTGTTGCACAGTCTGTTACTGTTGAAGCTAAAATAGATTCTTTGCAGATTCTCATTGGAGAACAGGCAAAGATACAATTGCAGGTGGCAATGGATGCAAAGCAGCGAGCTGTTTTGCCTGCTTATACTGATACAATAGTACGCGGAGTGGAAATTGTGGAAACTGCTAAACCGGATACACAATTCTTGAATGATCGTCAGCGATTGTTGATCACACAAGAATATACTGTAACATCTTTTGATTCTGCTCTTTACTATTTACCTCCAATGGTGGTGACGGTTGATAATAAAGAGTATAAGTCGAAGGCATTAGCATTGAAAGTGTACTCAATGCCAGTGGATACCTTGCATCCGGATCAATTCTTTGGGCAGAAAGCCGTAATGAAAGCTCCTTTTGTTTGGGAAGATTGGTATGGACTAATCGGATGTTCATTCCTTGCATTACCGCTACTTGCTTTGCTTATTTATTTTATCATACGTATTCGTGATAATAAGCCAATTATACGTAAGGTGAAAGTAGAGCCCAAATTGCCTCCACATCAGGCTGCTATGAAAGAGATCGAACGTATTAAGAATGAGAAGGTATGGCAAAAAGGACTTCCGAAGGAATATTACACGGAACTTACAGATACTCTTCGTACTTATATAAAAGATCGTTTTGGTTTCAATGCGTTAGAGATGACTTCTTCGGAAATCATTGATAATCTGATGGAAATGAATGATAAAGAAGCTATTGCAGATTTGAAGGAGCTCTTCCAAACAGCGGATTTAGTAAAGTTTGCTAAGCATGATCCTCAAATGAATGAGAATGATGCCAATCTGATTAATGCTATTGATTTTATTAATGAAACTAAGCAGCCTGATGAGGAGAACCAGAAGCCGCAACCAACGGAGATTACGATTATAGAAAAACGTTCATTGCGTGCTAAGATATTGCTTATTTGTGGCATTGTTTTATTATCAGTAGCTCTTGTAGGTACTTTTGTATATATTGGAATGCAACTTTATAATCTCTTTGCTTAAAGGAGCATTTCTCAATCGTGAATAGTAAATTGTAAAATCGTAAATAGAATGGTTTTTGCCAATATTGAATATTTATTTTTGCTGCTGTTGCTCATACCTTATATCGTATGGTATGTTTTAAAGTGGAAGAAAAGCCAGGCAACGCTTCAAGTTTCGGATGCCCGGGTATATGCACATACACCAAAAAGTTATAAGAACTATTTGTTGCATGTACCATTTGGACTTCGAATCATAGCATTGATATTGATTATTCTGGTACTTGCCCGACCTCAGACTACGGATAACTGGCAAAATAGCGAAATAGAGGGTATTGATATTATGCTTGCTATTGACGTATCTACCAGTATGCTTGCTGAGGATTTAAAGCCTAATAGATTGGAAGCCGCTAAAGATGTAGCAGCTGAATTTATTAATGGACGTCCGAATGACAATATTGGTTTGACTTTATTTGCTGGTGAAAGTTTCACGCAGTGTCCTTTAACAGTGGATCATGCAGTGTTGCTCAACTTGTTTCAAAGTATTAAATGTGGTATTGTGACAGACGGGACAGCAATAGGTATGGGTATTGCTAATGCAGTTACGCGTTTGAAAGATAGTAAAGCAAAATCAAAGGTTATTATTTTGTTAACTGACGGTACGAATAATAAAGGAGATATTTCTCCTTTAACTGCTGCTGAGATAGCTAAGAGTTTTGGTATTCGCGTATATACAATTGGTGTCGGTACAAATGGCATGGCTCCTTATCCGTATCCGATAGGAAATTCTGTGCAGTATGTAAATATACCTGTTGAAATTGACGAAAAGACGTTGACTGAGATTGCAGGTACAACAGACGGAAATTATTTCCGGGCTACCAGTAATTCAAAGTTGAAAGAGGTTTATGAAGAAATTGATAAACTGGAAAAAACAAAGTTGAGTGTTAAAGAATATAGCAAACGTCAGGAAGAATATCGCTGGTTTGCCTTAGCAGCTTTTCTTTGTATATTGCTTGAGGTACTGTTGCGTAACTCAATTCTTAAGAAGATTCCATAGTATAAATGTGATTTCAATCGTAAATTGTAAATCGTAAAATTTAAATAGAAAGATGTTTCGATTTGAAGAACCTGCATATTTATATCTGTTGCTGCTATTACCGTTATTAGCTGTTTTCTATCTGTATTCTAATTACAGAAAGCGAAAAGCTATTCGTCGTTTTGGTGATCCGGTATTGATGGCACAACTTATGTCTGACGTTTCCAAATATCGTCCGGATGTGAAATTTTGGTTGATTTTTGCTGCAATCGGATTGTTTGCTGTATTGTTGGCACGTCCGCAGTTTGGTTCAAAACTGGAAACAGTGAAACGTAAAGGAGTAGAGGTAATAATTGCACTTGATATCTCTAACTCTATGTTGGCGCAGGATGTTCAACCAAACCGTTTGGAAAGAGCCAAGCGTCTTATTTCTAGATTGGTAGATGAAATGGAAAATGACAAGGTAGGTATGATTGTGTTTGCAGGTGATGCTTTTACCCAACTTCCGATTACAAGTGATTATATTTCTGCTAAAATGTTTCTGGAGTCTATTAATCCTTCGCTGATCTCTAAACAGGGAACTGCCATCGGAGCTGCTATCAATCTTGCAACACGTAGTTTCACTCCGCAAGAAGGAGTAGGGCGGGCTATTATTGTCATTACTGATGGTGAGAATCATGAAGGAGGAGCTGTGGAAGCTGCTAAGGTTGCGGCTGAAAAAGGAATCCAAGTGAGTGTATTAGGAATAGGACTTCCTGATGGGGCTCCGATTCCCGTTGAAGGAACGAACGATTTTCGTCGTGATCGGGATGGAAATGTAGTGGTAACTCGACTTAATGAAGCTATGTGTCAGGAAATCGCTAAAGATGGTAAGGGTATATATGTACGTGTTGATAATTCCAATTCTGCTCAAAAAGCTATTAACCAGGAAATTAATAAAATGGCAAAATCAGATGTTGAATCCAAGGTATATACAGAATTCAACGAGCAGTTCCAAGCTATTGCATGGATTATTTTGCTTTTATTATTAGCTGAGATGTTGATATTGGAACGTAGGAATCCGTTGTTTAAGAACATTCATTTGTTCTCTAATAAGAAGTAATTATGCTTATGTCAAAAAGTAAATATATTCTGTTCATTCTGTTTGTGATACTGGCAGCTGGAGCTTCAGCACAAAAGATAGAGAGAGACTATATCCGTAAAGGAAATCGTTTGTTTAACGATAGTGTATTCGTAGACGCTGAAGTGAATTATCGGAAGGCATTGGAAGTAAATCCCAAGTCAACAGTGTCTATGTATAATTTGGGTAATACATTGTCTCAGCAGCAGAAATTTAAAGATGCTATGGAGCAATATGTGGCTGCTGGTAAGATTGAGAAAGATAAAATGAAACTGGCACATATTTATCATAATATGGGTGTTTTATTTCAGGCGGGGAAAGATTATGCTCAGGCTGTAGAAGCTTATAAAATGTCGTTGCGAAATAATCCTAAAGATGATGAAACTCGTTATAATCTGGCATTGGCACAGAAGATGTTGAAGGATCAGCAACAGAATCAGCAAAACCAGGATCAAAATCAAGATCAGAATAAGGATGAGCAGGAAAAGAAGCAGGATCAGCAAAAAGATCAGAATAAGCAAAATGATCAAAAGAAAGATGATCAGCAACAGCAGCCACCCAAGCCTGAGAAGAAAGATAATGAGATGTCGAAGGAAAATGCTGAACAACTCCTTAATTCTGTGATGCAGGACGAAAAGGATACCCAGGATAAAGTTAAAAAACAGCAGCAGGTAATCCAGGGAGGTCGTCTCGAAAAAGATTGGTAATAATAAAGTAAGATGATAAAAACTTCAAAAGAAATGAGAAAACTGATTTTCTTATTGATAATATTTGTAGTAGCAAGCACTAATGTCTTTGCCGATGGTAAAGTATCGTTTACTGCATCAGCGCCTGATGTAGTAGTGGTGGGAGACCAGTTCAGGTTATCTTATACAGTGACTACGCAGAAGGTGAGAGACTTTCGTGCACCATCTATCAAAGGGTTTGATGTATTGATGGGACCTACTCGAAGTACATTTAGTAATACGCAAATAATTAATGGTGCGATGTCTTCAGAAAAAGGAATCACATTTACCTATATTCTGATGGCAACAACTGAAGGTGATTATTCTATTTCTGGTGCAACAATTACGGCAGATGGAGATCAAATGGTTTCTAACTCTGTAAAAATAAAAGTGCTTCCACCCGATCAAAGTGCAGCTGCAACTTCAAGTGGTGCGGCTACTCAGGGGAATAGTTCTTCTGGCAGAAATTCTTCTGCAAGTGTTTCCAGTCAAGACCTGTTTGTAACAGCAACAGCTACAAAAACAACTGTTTATGAGCAAGAGGCTTTTCTGCTGACTTATAAAATTTATACACGTGAAAGCCAGTTGCAATTTGATAATGTGAAATTACCGGATTTTAAAGGTTTTCATTCGCAGGAAATAGAACGTCCATCCAATGCAAAATGGTCGCAAGAGCATTATAAAGGGAGAAACTATTATACTACTGTTTTTCGACAGTTTGTGTTATTTCCACAACAGTCCGGAAAGCTCACGATTGAGCCGGCACGGTTTGATGCCTCTGTTGCGAAAGCAGTACGGAGTGCCGATCCGTTTGATGCATTCTTTAATGGAGGCAGTAACGTTGTTGAAGTGAAGAAAGTACTTACAACTCCGGCTATTACAATCAATGTGAATGCTCTTCCTGCCGGGAAACCTGCTGATTTCTCAGGTGGAGTAGGAGAGTTTACTATTAGTTCTTCAATAAATAGTAAGGATGTAAAAACAAATGATGCAATCACGATTAAGTTGGTAATTTCCGGTACAGGAAATTTAAAATTGCTTTCAAATCCGGAGGTGAAATTTCCGGAAGATTTCGAAGTGTATGACCCCAAAGTAGATAGCCAAGTTCGTTTGACATCGAGCGGGTTGTCTGGTAATCGTGTGATTGAATATTTAGCAATTCCGCGTCATCCAGGTAATTATAAGATACCGGCTGTAACATTCTCTTATTTCGATATTAAATCCAAGTCTTATAAGACGTTGAAAACAGAAGACTATGAAATAAAAGTAGAGAAAGGTGCTGGTAATGCGGATCAAGTGATTGCGAATTTCACAAATAAAGAAGACCTGAAAGTTTTGGGTGAAGATATTCGTTATATTAAGTTGAAAGATGTAACGCTTCAACCTAAGGGAAGTTTCTTCTATGGTTCATTCACTTACTGGTTGTTCTACATAATTCCTGCCATTGCTTTCATTATATTCTTTATTATTTATCGTAAGCAGGCAGCCGAGAATGCTAATGTGGCTAAAATGCGTACGAAGAAGGCAAATAAGGTAGCTACAAAGCGTATGAAACTGGCAGGTAAACTGCTTGCTGAAAATAAGAAAGAAGCATTCTATGATGAAGTATTGAAAGCTTTGTGGGGATATATAAGTGATAAACTGAATATCCCGGTATCTCGCTTATCAAAGGATAATGTGGAAGAGAAATTGAGAAATCATGGAGTAAGTGATGAATTGATTAAAGAGTTTTTGGATGCTTTAAATGAATGTGAATTTGCACGTTTTGCTCCGGGAGATGAAAGCCAGGCTATGGATAAAGTCTATTCGTCATCTTTGGCTGTGATGAGTAAGATGGAGAATTCAATAAAACATTAAATTAGAAGAGATTAACATCATGAAAAAAATATTGTTTTTTGCATTTAGTTTATTGGTTTCAATAGCTTCTATTGGACAGAACTCGTTGAAGACAGACTCTTTGCAGGCTGTAGAAACAGACTCGATAAGTGCTGGTATGCAACAGTTCTCTTCTAAATTGGAAGATGTTACAAAAGCTGAAGGAGACAGTGCATATATGAGAAACGATTATATTTCTGCTATTCAGATTTATGAGGCGCTGTTGGGGAAAGGTGAAGCTGCAGATGTTTACTATAACCTTGGGAATAGTTATTATAAAGCCGGTGATATTGCCAAAGCAATATTGAATTACGAACGTGCATTACTGCTTCAACCAGGTAATAGTGATATTCGTGCCAATTTAGAGATAGCACGTTCCAAAACGATTGATAAAGTAGAAGCTGTTCCGGAAATCTTTTTTGTTTCCTGGATAAATTCTTTAGTTAATAGTATGAGCGTAGATGCATGGGCTGTGTGGGGTGTTGCTTGTTTTATATTATTGATTATATCTCTTTATTTCTTTATTTTCTCAAAGCAGATTGTATTGAAGAAAGCGGGCTTTATATGTGGGATCATTTTTCTGGTTGTAGTTGTTTTAACGAATATATTTGCCGGACAACAGAAAGACGAATTATTGAACCGTAATAATGCTATCGTGATAAATCCGAGTGTTACAGTTCGTAGTACTCCCAGTGACAGCGGAACGAGTTTGTTTATTCTTCATGAAGGACATAAAGTAGATGTAAAAGATAATTCCATGAAAGACTGGAAAGAAATACGTTTAGAAGATGGTAAAGTGGGATGGATACCCGCTTCTGCAATCGAAATAATATAGGAATAATAATTAAAATAAAAGTAAAAATCCCCGTGTAGATATGTCTACATGGGGATTTTGCTATATAATATCTATCTAAAATTGTATTTTATCTAATATAGTAAAAAAAATAGGTAAATAGTTTGTTTTATCTTTTTTTTTCCTTAAGTTTATAGCGTGATAATGATTCACATTAGTATTAACCATTAAATTTATGTGACATGAGGACAATAACATTCAATGAGCTTCGTAAAATTAAAGATTCATTGCCCAGCGGTAGCATGCATAGAATAGCTGATGAACTTGGTCTACACGTAGATACAGTACGCAATTTCTTCGGCGGACATAATTTTAAAGAGGGTAAAAGTGTCGGAATACATTTAGAGCCCGGTCCGGACGGTGGGTTAGTGATGATTGACGATACTACCGTACTTGACCGGGCTCTTCGCATTCTTGATGAACTAAATATGAGTATGCAAAGAGAAGAAGCTACCGAACCTGTGCAGGCTTAATGAAAAGATATACTTGCAGAATCCCAATTGAATCAAAACAATTGGGATTTCTTATTTGTTAAATTCATATATATTAATGGATTATGGAAGACAAATTAGTTACTTTAGCTATTCTGACTTATACAAAAGCTCAGATATTGAAAAATGTCCTTGAAAATGAGGGTATTGAGACGTATATTCATAATGTGAATCAGATTCAACCAGTTGTTTCATCAGGTGTCCGATTACGCATAAAAGAAAGTGATTTACCAAGGGCGCTCAAGATTACAGAGAGTTCTGTTTGGTTAGCCGAAAGTATAGTGGGAGAGAAGACACCTAATGTTGAGGATGATAATGAGAGTAGGAAGATACTTATTCCAGTGGACTTTTCTAATTATTCGATTAAAGCATGTGAATTCGGTTTTAACTTGGCTAAAGCCTATGGAGCCGAAGTTTTATTATTGCATGTATATTTTACACCTATATATGCATCTTCGTTGCCTTATGGTGATGTGTTTAACTACCAGATAAGTGACGAGGAGACGGTTAAAATGATTTTACAAAAAGTTCATTCGGATTTGAATGCGTTAGCTGATAAAATAAAAGAGAAAGTAGCTTCCGGGGAGTTTCCGGATGTAAAATATACTTGTGTATTGCGTGAAGGAATACCTGAAGAGGAGATTTTACGCTATTCAAAAGAACAACATCCGCGTATTATAATAATGGGTACTCGTGGTAAGAGTCAGAAAGATCTTGATTTGATTGGTAGTGTTACTGCTGAAGTGATTGAACGCAGTCGTACTGCAGTATTGGCTATTCCAGAAAACACGCCATTTAGAGAATTCGGTGCTGTGAAGCGGGTTGCTTTTATGACTAATTTTGATCAAAGGGATTTAATAGCTTTTGATTCCTTTATAAATGCTTGGAAACCTTTTAATTTCGTCGTATCTTTGATTTATCTTGCTGATGTTAAAGAAGCAAAAGATACTTGGAATGAAATAAAGTTGGCTGGTATTAAAGAATATTTCCAAAAACAATATCCGGAACTTGAAATTCATTATGATGTGGTGATGAATGATGATTTCCTTAAAAGTTTTGACGGATATATTAAAGCCAATAAAATCGATATTATCACGTTGACTTCTTATAAAAGAAATATATTTGCTCGTTTGTTTAATCCAAGTATTGCCCGGAAAATGATTTTCCATTCAGATACACCATTACTTGTTATTAACGGATGATCAGAAGAAAAAAATAAGGCATTTAAAATAATGGAATAATCAGCATTATGTTTAATATAAAAAGGCAATTTGTTCGTAAAGAGTAAGTTGCCTTTTTATATGGTTGAAAGTTACTATTCATCAATTACTCTCCTATTATATATAGATCCTATCAAGTGTAAAAAGAAACGGCTGAAATATTAATTATTCCAGCCGTTCATGCTATTTTGGGGAAATATCAAATTGAATTTTAGTTATTCATCAACTTTTCAATTTCGTCAAATTCAGTACCCATGTTTAAATTATAGTAAACTCTATAAAGACCCGGTGCCCACAAATCTTTCTGATCAGGTTTCAGTTCTCTCGCCTTTTCATAATAAGGTTTTGCTTCTTCATAGAATTTTTTGATAGTAGCTTGAGCTTGTGCATACTTAGGATCGTTAACATCCGTAGTAGACTGATCTGCAAAATCCTGAGCTTTCATCAGCAATACTAAACCTAAGTTTGAATAAGCTTCTGCATATTGAGGATCAACTTCAATTGTTTTTTTGTAGAAATCAAGTGCTTTATCATAATCTTTCATATTGTGATAAAGATATGCCTTCACATACAGATACAATTTGTTATTAGGATCTTTAGCCAACATACCGTCAGCAAATTCCATTGCTTTTTCTGGTTGGTTAGAACTGCTATAATAGTCAACAAGATTTGCAAAGAAGTATTGATTTTCTGGGAATTTGAGGATACCTTCTTTTAGAGATTCCACCCATTTGGCAGTATCACCTTTTGCTTTTAAAGCATCTGCCCATAACTGCATGGCAATTGAGCCATTATCTTTGTCTTTAATTGCTATAGGAGCATATTTCAAGATAGCATCTTTATCCTCTACTCCATTGGCAGCTAATGTGGCGTAATACGCAATCTGAGGTAGCAACGTGTCAGATACAGCCAGATTTTCTTTCTCCAACATCGGATAAGAAGCTGATTCTACGTATGTTCCGAAGAATTTCAAGGCTTCTGCGCTCTTATTAAGATTGAAATACTGTATTCCTCCATTGATCAGGTTAGGACGTTCCGCCATCATTGAAGCAGCATTGGCTTTTCTATATTTATTTTTAACCTTGCCTTTTTCGTTAGGTATTTCTGCCAATTCGTCACATTTCAAGAAGTACTCATACATTTTCAGGATGCTGTTGTACGCTTTCAATGTATCATAGGGTTTTCTCAGATAAGCATTTTCCATCTCCTTTTCGTTGATTTTCTTTTGGATCAAGCCTGCTACATCCCATGTAGCTGCATCATCCTTTGTTTCAGGATTAGTCAATGCTCCGTTAATCAGCTGTTCAGCTTTTTTGAAGTCAGGTTTTACATCGCTGGCAATGCCTTTAGCTTCTTTTACGCTCTTCTGTTGAGCAAATGTGAAACTGACAGCCATCAGTAGAACCATTGAAAATAATACTCTTTTCATGATTGTTGTTTGATTAATTATTAATATTACGTCTATTCTTCTTTGTTTTCGTCTTCATTATTCTCTGCAACATCCGGTGTATCTGTATCTTCAAATGTTTCTGCTGTAGGATCAACCGGAATTTGTCCTTCTATCTCTTCTGTAGGGACTTCATCTTCAAGACTCTCCGTTGTAACCTTACATACAGACCCGATCTGGTCATTGCGTTTTTCCAGATTGATTAAGCGAACGCCTTGTGTGGCGCGTCCCATAATACGTACATCTGCGACTTTCAAACGAATGGTAATACCGGATTTATTGATAATCATCAAATCATTTTCGTCTGTTACTGACTTGATTGTTACCACTTTACCTGTTTTATCGGTAACGTTCATTGTTTTTACACCTTTGCCACCACGGTTTGTTTTACGGTAGTCTTCAATTTCAGAACGTTTGCCGTATCCCTGCTCAGAAACTACCATAACAGATTCTGTTTCAAGATCTTTTATGCAAATCATACCTACTACTTCGTCCTGTCCGTCGTTGTCGAGTGTAATACCACGTACACCTGTTGCCGTACGTCCCATAACGCGAACTGCTGCTTCGTGGAAGCGAATTGCACGTCCGTTGCGGTTTGCGATAATAATTTCATTATTACCATTTGTCATACGAACTTCGATAACGCGGTCGTCTTCACGGATCGTGATCGCATTTACACCATTCTGACGTGGACGAGAATATTGTTCAAGCAACGTTTTCTTAATTACACCGTTCTTTGTACAGAACAATACATAATGACTGTTGATATATTCTCGATCATCAAGGCTCTTTACACGTAAATATGCATTTACGGCGTCATCAGAGTCTATGTTCAGTAGGTTCTGAATAGCACGTCCCTTAGAGTTTTTCGTTCCTTCAGGAATTTCGTATACTTTCAACCAGTAACATTTACCTTTTTGGGTAAAGAACATCATCGTGTTATGCATTGTAGCCGGATAGATATGTTCAATGAAGTCTTCATCACGTGTTTCTGTACCCTTCGAACCTACCCCACCGCGATTTTGTGCACGGAATTCAGTAAGTGGTGTACGTTTTATGTATCCCATATGTGAGATGGTGATAATCATTTCATCATCGGCATAGAAGTCTTCAGGGTTGAACTCTTCAGATGAATAAACAATTTCCGACCGGCGTTCGTCAGCATATTTAGCTTTTACTTCGATTAATTCATCTTTTACAACTTTACGGCATACCTCATCGTCTGCAAGAATACTTTCCAAATAAGCAATGAGATTCATTACTTCTTCATATTCGGCATGTAACTGATCCTGCATTAGTCCGGTCAATTGACGCAGACGCATTTCTACGATTGCACGTGCCTGTATTTCTGTCAGTTCAAAGCGGTTGATTAATCCGGCAATAGCATCGTTCGGAGTTTTTGCCGCACGGATAATGCGGATAACTTCATCAATATTATCTGAAGCTATAATCAAACCTTCAAGAATGTGAGCACGTTCTTTAGCTTTGCGCAGATCATACTGAGTACGACGTATAACTACATCACGTCTGTGTTCTACGAAGTACTTAATCAAGTCTCTTAAATTCAGCGTTTTAGGGCGCCCATGTACCAATGCCACATTGTTGACACCAAAAGACGTCTGCAAAGCCGTCATCTTATAGAGCTTGTTAAGAACAACGCTGGCATTTGCATCGCGTTTTATATCGATAACGATACGCATACCATCACGGTCGGACTCGTCATTTGCATTGGAAATGCCTTCTATCTTCTTATCATTTACAAGATCAGCAATATACTTAATTAATTCAGCCTTGTTTACATTGTATGGTATTTCAGTAACTACGATCTTGTCATGTGTTTGTCCCGTTTCAATTTCGGCTTTTGCACGCATTACTACACGACCACGTCCCGTTAAATAGGCTTCACGTACACCAGTTACACCATATATATACCCTCCTGTCGGAAAGTCAGGTGCTTTGACATAGTTCATCAACTCTTCTACGGTAATCTCGGGATTATCAAGATATGCATCACAAGCATCGATAACCTCGGACAGGTTGTGAGGTGGCATATTCGTAGCCATACCTACAGCAATACCGGAAGCGCCATTTACCAGAAGATTAGGGATACGTGTAGGCATTACAGTTGGTTCCACCAACGTATTGTCGAAGTTCGGTTCGAAGTCAACGGTTTCTTTATAAAGATCCTCCATCATAGCTTCGCCGAGCTTGTTCAATCGGGCCTCTGTATAACGCATAGCTGCGGGACTGTCACCATCCACAGAACCAAAGTTACCCTGGCCATCTACTAACGGATAACGCATAGCCCATTCTTGTGCCATACGTACCATTGCTAAATATACGGAAGAATCTCCGTGCGGATGGTACTTACCGAGTACCTCACCCACAATTCTGGCTGATTTTTTATAAGGTTTATCTGACGTATTACCCAATTCCATCATACCGTAGAGTATTCTGCGGTGAACGGGTTTAAATCCATCTCTAACATCCGGAAGGGCACGCGAAACAATGACCGACATGGAGTAGTCAATGTAAGATGACTTCATTTCCTCCTCGATGTTAATCTTTATAATTCTGTCTTGTTCAAGCATTTAAAAAGATTATTAATTATACATTCATGGCTTACGAAAAACCACGCTAAAGTACTACTTTTTCACGATATACAAAAGTTTTCTCGCATAAACTTTTTGAGTGTTGGTATATCCTTAATTATAAGAGTTGGAAATATACATTTCTATCTTTGGGATTGATATATGGAATAAAAGTACTGTGTTTTAAACTTAAAATACAGGTATCTAATGGATGTTCTATCAGCGTTTGGTAATAGTACTATTATAGATATCATGCTATCATAACACCCGGATGTTTTTGTATAAAACATCCGGGTGTTATGATAAAGAACATGGGGATGTTTTAGTATTTGTTCTCACCTTTTATGAGGATAAGAAATAGTCTTATCTGATTAAAATGAGAAGTATTTGCTATTATATATAATAAGGTATATAAGTATGCATCTTTTTTGGCACGGCATTTGTTATTATAATAAATAAAGCAAATATTGCGCATAAATCAATGTTATGCGTATCTTTGCCAGTGAATAACACCTTAAGAAGGAAGGAATAAAGTATGAATAATCAATTCTCACAAAGAGTTTCCGACATTATCGTTTTCAGTAAGGAAGAAGCGAACCGTTTGAGAAGTAGGTATATAGGCCCTGAACATTTGTTACTGGGAATGCTTAGGGACGGAGAAGGGAAAGCTATCGAGATATTGTCTAAACTCAAAACAAATCTGACCGACATTAAAAAGCAGATTGAAGTAATATTGAAGGCAGATGCAGATGATTTTCTGCTGCCTGATGCAGAAGTTCCATTGTCTAATGGGGCGGCTAAGATACTCAAGATGTGTATTCTTGAAGCTCGTTTAATGAAGAGTAATGTGGCTGATACAGAACATGTTCTGTTAGCTATTCTGAAAGATCGTAATAACGTGGCTGCTTCTGTACTTGAAGCAAACCAGGTGGATTACAAAAAAGTGTTTGAGCAGTTGTCATTGCAACCAGACATTAATGCCGGAATGGGCTTTAGTGAAGATGACGATGATGAAGAAGAAATGGGGGCTTCCCGTTCTGGTGGTCGTGGTTCGGAAGAGCGTCAGCAACAGGCACAAACGGCTTCTAAAAAGCCGGCGAATGATACTCCTGTACTCGATAATTTTGGTACAGATATGACAAGAGCAGCAGAAGAAGGACGTCTGGATCCGGTGGTAGGCCGTGAACGTGAAATAGAACGTCTGGCGCAGATTTTGAGTCGTCGTAAAAAGAACAATCCGATATTGATTGGTGAACCGGGGGTTGGAAAATCAGCCATTGTTGAAGGCTTGGCACTTCGTATTATCCAGAAAAAAGTATCGCGTATTTTATTCGATAAACGTGTGGTGGCTTTGGATATGACATCGGTTGTTGCCGGAACTAAATATCGCGGACAATTTGAAGAACGTATTCGCTCCATTCTCAATGAGTTGCAAAAAAATCCGAATGTTATCCTGTTTATTGACGAGATACATACCATTGTTGGTGCGGGTTCTGCTGCTGGTTCTATGGATGCTGCCAATATGTTGAAGCCGGCTCTTGCACGTGGTGAAATACAGTGCATTGGTGCCACTACTCTTGATGAGTATCGTAAAAATATAGAGAAAGACGGTGCATTGGAACGTCGGTTCCAGAAAGTTATGGTAGAACCTACTACGGCTGAGGAAACTCTCCAGATTCTTCGGAATATCAAGAGTAAGTATGAAGACCATCATAACGTGATCTATACCGATGAAGCTTTAGAAGCTTGTGTCAAGTTGACAGATCGTTATATAACGGACCGTAATTTCCCGGATAAAGCGATTGACGCTCTTGATGAAGCAGGTTCGCGTGTGCATCTTACCAATATTAATGTTCCGAAAGAAATAGAAGAACAGGAAAGATTGATTGAAGAAGCTAAAAGTAAAAAGAATGATGCGGTGAAATCGCAGAATTTTGAACTTGCTGCCAGTTTTCGGGATAAAGAAAAAGAACTCACTACTGAGCTCGACCGTATGAAGCAAGAATGGGAAGAACGATTGAAAGACAATCGGCAGACAGTTGATGCAGAGGAAATTGCAAATGTTGTTTCTATGATGTCCGGTATTCCTGTACAGCGTATGGCACAGGCTGAAGGTATTAAACTGGCTGGGATGAAAGAGTCTCTTCAGGCTAAGGTTATTGCTCAGGACCCGGCTATTGAGAAGTTGGTGAAAGCCATTCTGCGTAGCCGTGTCGGATTAAAAGATCCGAATAAGCCAATTGGAACTTTCATGTTCCTGGGGCCTACCGGTGTTGGTAAAACGCATTTAGCAAAAGAGTTGGCCAAGTATATGTTTGGTTCTTCGGATGCTTTAATTCGTATTGACATGAGTGAGTATATGGAGAAGTTCACTGTTTCCCGTCTTGTCGGAGCACCTCCGGGATATGTGGGATATGAAGAAGGTGGACAGTTGACGGAAAAGGTTCGTCGTAAACCTTATTCTATTATTTTGCTTGATGAAATAGAGAAAGCGCATCCTGATGTCTTTAATCTATTGTTGCAGGTTATGGACGAAGGCCGGTTGACTGACAGTTATGGCAGAATGGTAGATTTTAAAAATACAGTTATTATTATGACTTCTAACATAGGTACACGTCAGCTGAAAGACTTTGGCCGCGGAGTGGGTTTTGCTACCCAGAACCGTATTGATGATAAAGAATTTTCTCGTGGTGTGATACAGAAGGCTTTGAATAAATCCTTTGCTCCGGAATTCATAAATCGTGTCGACGAGATTATTACTTTTGACCAGCTGTCTTTGGAAGCGATAACTCAAATTATTGATATAGAACTTAAAGGCTTGTATGACAGGATCAAGTCTATTGGTTATAATTTGGTTATCGAAGATAAGGCTAAACAATTTATAGCTGAAAAAGGGTACGATGTACAGTTTGGTGCCCGTCCGTTGAAACGTGCTATACAGACATATCTGGAGGACGGATTGTCAGAACTGATCATCTCCTCTACTTTGATCGATGGAGATACTATAAAGGTGTCCCTGAATGAGGAGAAAGGAGAACTGGAGATGAAAAAAGAGGCAAATATTGTGGAATAAATTTCCTTGTAATACGTCAAAATGTCAGATCGGAAGGTCTGGCATTTTTTTTGTTTTCATATTCCATGAAAACATTAATCTGATAAATTAAAAATATACATTATTATGCAGAAAGGTAATATTGGGGTTACAACAGAGAACATTTTCCCTATCATCAAAAAGTTCTTGTATAGTGATCATGAGATTTTTCTCCGTGAGTTGGTTTCTAATGCTGTCGATGCTACTCAAAAGTTGAATACACTGGCATCTATTAGTGAGTTTAAAGGAGAATTAGGTGATTTGACCATTCATGTATCGCTTGATAAGGATACAATTACCATCTCCGATCGCGGTATTGGTCTGACTGCCGAAGAAATTGATAAATACATCAATCAGATAGCTTTCTCCGGTGCCAATGACTTCCTGGAAAAATATAAGAATGATGCGAATGCCATTATTGGTCATTTCGGACTTGGTTTCTACTCTGCCTTTATGGTAGCAAAGAAAGTTGAAATCATTACAAAATCTTATAAGGAAGGTGCTCAGGCTGTGAAATGGACTTGTGATGGTAGTCCTGAGTTTACTTTGGAAGATGTTGATAAGGCTGATCGTGGTACAGATATCATACTTTATATTGATGATGACTGTAAAGAGTTCCTTGAAGAAACACGCATATCCGGTCTGTTGACAAAGTACTGTAAATTCCTGCCTGTTCCAATTGCATTCGGTAAGAAAAAAGAGTGGAAAGATGGTAAGCAGGTAGAAACTGCAGAAGATAATATTATCAATGATACTACCCCATTGTGGACGCGTAAACCAAGTGAACTTTCAGACGAGGACTATACAAAGTTCTATAGAGAGTTGTATCCGATGTCTGATGAACCTCTGTTCTGGATTCATTTGAATGTAGATTATCCTTTCCATCTGACTGGTATCCTTTATTTCCCGAAAGTAAAGAGTAATATTGAGTTGAATAGAAATAAGATTCAGCTATATAGCAATCAGGTTTATGTGACAGATTCTGTAGAAGGTATTGTGCCCGACTTCCTGACACTATTACACGGTGTAATTGATTCACCGGATATTCCATTGAACGTTTCACGTTCTTATTTGCAGAGTGATTCAAACGTGAAGAAGATTTCAACATATATCACTAAGAAGGTTTCCGACCGTCTGCAATCTATTTTCAAGAATGATCGTCCTCAGTTTGAAGAGAAGTGGAATGACCTGAAAATATTTATCAATTATGGAATGTTGACGCAGGAAGATTTCTATGAGAAAGCTTCAAAATTTGCCCTTTTCACCGATACAGATGGTAAGCATTATACCTATGAAGAGTATCAAATGCTAATTAAATATAATCAGACAGATAAGGAAGGAAATTTGATTTATCTTTATACAAATAATAAAGACGAACAGTTTAGCTACATTGAAGCTGCTAAAAATAAGGGATACAATGTGTTGCTTATGGATGGACAGTTGGATGTTGCTATGGTCAGCATGCTTGAACAGAAATTTGAGAAATCTCGTTTTACCCGTGTCGATAGTGATGTAATAGACAATATCATTGTGAAAGACGATAAGAAGGGTGATGTGCTGGATGCTAACAAGCAAGAAGCTTTATCTGTTGCATTCAAGAGTCAGTTGCCTAAAGTTGAGAAGGTCGAATTTAATGTGATGACACAAGCGTTGGGTGAAAATTCTGCTCCTGTCATGATTACGCAGAGTGAATACATGCGTCGTATGAAGGAAATGGCCAATATACAGGCAGGTATGAGTTTCTATGGAGAAATGCCGGATATGTTCAATCTGGTTCTGAATTCTGATCATAAGCTCATTAAGCAGGTGTTGAGTGATGAAGAAGCAGCTTGTGCCGCTGATATTGTTCCTTTGCAACTTTCTATTGATGATACGACCAAACAACGTGATGCATTGAAAAAGAAGCAGGAAGGTAAGAAGGATGAAGATATTCCTACCTCAGAAAAGGATGAATTGAAAGATTTGGATAAGAAACTGGATGAACTGAAAGGTAAGAAAGACGCTATCTTCACCGGATATGCTGAAAAAAATAAAGTGGTACGCCAATTAGTGGATCTTGCTCTGCTGCAGAATAACATGCTGAAGGGTGAAGCGTTGAACAACTTTGTAAAAAGAAGCATTGAGCTTATTTAATTAGCCCCTTTTAAATTCTTAAATAAATTCCCGAAGAGCATTGCTCGCTTAAAGCGAAGCAATGCTCTTTTTTTGATTATAAATCCCTTTGAATTGCCCGTTAATTGGAAACTATTGCATATATTTGAGCATTAATTAATGAAAAATCAATTGTTTTATCCGGGATTATGAAAAAAGCTTTAGTGCTTATTACTTTTTTGCTGTTGTTGCCTATATTGGTGCAAGCCCAGAAAGTGGGGCTTGTGTTGAGTGGCGGTGGAGCTAAAGGGCTGACGCACATCGGTATTATTCGTGCCCTTGAAGAGAATAATATTCCTATTGACTATATTACAGGTACTTCTATGGGGGCTATTGTTGGCTCTTTGTATGCTATGGGGTATTCTCCGGATGATATGGAAATATTATTGAAGTCGGAAGAATTTAAACGTTGGTATTCCGGAGAGGTGGAAGAAGAGTATATGTATTACTTCAAAAAGAACCAGCCGACACCTGATTTTTTAAATATCAGGCTTTCTTTTCGTGATTCATTGAATATAAAACCGCAGTTTCTACCTTCCAGTGTTGTCAATCCAATACAGATGAATCTTGTTTTTCTTGATTTGTACGCTCGGGCTACGGCAGCTTGTGGTGGAGATTTTAATAAGCTTTTTGTACCTTTTCGTTGTGTAGCCTCTGACGTGTATAATAAGAAACAACTGATTATGAATAGGGGTGATCTGGGAGATGCTGTACGTGCTTCTATGAGCTTCCCGTTCATGTTTAAGCCGATTGAAATAGACAGTGTTTTGGCTTATGATGGCGGAATTTATAATAATTTTCCTACGGATGTGATGCGTGATGATTTTCATCCTGATGTTATTATTGGTAGTGTTGTAGCCACCAATCCCACAAAGCCGAAGGAAAATGATTTAATGAGTCAGATAGAGAACATGGTAATGCAGAAAACTGATTATTCGGTTCCGGAATCTGAAGGCATTGTGATGACTTTTAAATACGATGATGTCAATCTGATGGATTTTCAGCGAATTGATGAACTGCATGACATTGGATATAATCGTACGATGAGTATGATGGATTCTATCAAAAGTCGTATTCGCAGGAGGGTAAATCTCGATAATATTCGTCTTAGAAGACTTGTGTACCGAAGTAATTATCCGGAACTTCGCTTCAAAAATATATTGATTGACGGTGCCAATGCTCAACAGCAGGCTTATATCAAGAAAGAGTTTCATGCTTCTGATGATAAAGAGTTTACGTTTGAAGATGTGAAACGTGGTTATTTCCGTTTGCTTTCAGGTAATATGATATCCGAGATTATCCCTCATGCTGTTTTTAATCCGGAAGATGATACGTATGATTTGCATTTGAAAGTCAAACTGGAGGATAATTTCTCTGTTCGTATCGGAGGTAATGTTTCTACCACAAGTTCCAATCAGATATATCTGGGACTTAGTTATCAAAACTTGAATTATAATGCAAAAGAGCTGACATTTGACGGACAATTAGGTAAAATCTATAATAATGTGCAGTTGATGGGGAGGATTGATTTCGCTACCAATATTCCTACGTCATACCGGTTGATAGCTTCTATCAGCACGTTCGATTATTTTAAGAAAGAGAAACTCTTTTCGCGGAATGATAAGCCGGCATTCAATCAAAAAGATGAACGTTTTGTGAAACTGAAAGTAGGACTTCCTTTCCTTTCCAGTAAAAGAGCTGAGTTTGGAGTGGGACTGGCGAAGATACAGGATCGTTACTTTCAGAAGAATGTGATTGATTTTGATAAAGATAAATATGATAAAAGCGAATATAGCCTGTTTGGTGGTTCAATCAGCTTTAATGGAAGTACCTTGAATGCCAGACAATTTTCTACACAAGGCAGCCATGAGGAACTTGTGGCCCAGATATTTACCGGAAAAGAACGATTCTATCCGGGAGAAACTTCAGATACAAAGAAGACAAGTGAGGAGCGGCACTCCTGGTTGCAACTGTCATATATGAAGGAGAAGTATCACAGAATGGCAGAGCATTGGACGCTTGGGTGGTATCTGAAAGCATTGTATTCTTCAAGAAATTTCTCCGAGAACTATACGGCTACTATGATGCAGGCCGGAGAGTTTGCGCCTACAGCGCATGGGCAATTGATGTATAATGAAGCTTTTCGTGCCAATCAATTTGTAGGAGCTGGTGTACGGCCTGTGTATCGTTTGAATCAAATGTTTCATGTGCGAGGAGAATTCTATGGTTTTATGCCAATTTTCCCAATAGAGAGAAATTCGATAAATAAGGCATATTATGGAAAAGCCTTTTCTCGTTTTGAATATTTAGGAGAAATATCAATTGTATGCCAATTTTCATTCGGTGCTATCTCTGCTTATGTAAATCATTATAGCTCACCGAAAAAAGAGTGGAATGTAGGATTAACGCTGGGTTGGCAGCTCTTCAATTATCGTTTCTTTGAATAATATTTCGGGAAAAAATAGTAGTAAACGCTTGCTACTTTCAAAAAAGTCCGTATCTTTGCACCCGTTAAACAAAAACAAAGGGTCGCGTAGCTCAACTGAATAGAGTAGCTGACTACGGATCAGCCGGTTACAGGTTTGAATCCTGTCGCGATCACTTTTTAGTTTAACAGAATGGCCGCGTAGCTCAACTGAATAGAGTAGCTGACTACGGATCAGCCGGTTACAGGTTTGAATCCTGTCGCGGTCACAAAATATATTCATAATTCGAAACAAAGGGTCGCGTAGCTCAACTGAATAGAGTAGCTGACTACGGATCAGCCGGTTACAGGTTTGAATCCTGTCGCGATCACAAGAATATCTTCTCAAGAAATTGGGGAGATTTTTTTGTATATCAGCCAAACTTTACTATATTGTGAAGTTGAAACATATTTTATATAATAATAAACATAAAAGAATGGGATCGTTTCCAGTATTTAGTAGAAAAACAAATTTCAAGGTATCGATGAAATAATACATAAATTCCGCAAACCTTACGAATTTATATTTTTGCTCGTATGATTTGCGGAATTCATATTTGGAAAATCAATCAGGACATACCTGTCTTAACATTTAATGTTTAGTTCATTCAATACCTTTCGGATTGCTTCAAATGTAGTTATTCTTGTTGGGACAAGTGGTAAGCGCAATTTATTTTCAATCATCCCCATTGCATTCAGCATTGATTTCACTCCTGCCGGATTTCCATCTACAAACAAAAGATCAAATAATTCAGTGAACTTATGGTGAATGGTGAGGGCGTTTGCAAAGTCTCCCTGTAAAGCCAAACGGGTCATGCGACTAAATTCGCGTGGAAATGCGTTTCCTATGACTGATATAACGCCAACGGCTCCTAAAGTGATCAGTGGGAAGGTAATACCATCATCTCCCGAAATAACGTCAAAATTGGCAGGTTTATTCTTGATAATATCATCCATTTGGGTGATGTTACCGGATGCTTCTTTGATAGCTATTACATTTTTGAAATCACGGGCAATACGCAATGTTGTTGCAGCAGTCATGTTGACTCCTGTGCGCCCCGGAACATTATATAATACAATGGGCAATTCCGTTGCTTCGGCAATTGCTTTATAATGCTGATAAATACCTTCTTGTGATGGTTTATTATAATAAGGAACTACAGATAAGATGGCATCTACACCGGTGAAATCGTCGTTTTTCAACGTTTCAACTATAGCACGGGTGTTATTTCCACCTACTCCAAGCAGAATAGGGATTCTTCCATTGACGCGGTCGATAACCATTTTTTTGATTTTCTTTTTCTCCTCTTCGGTTAGTGTCGGAGTTTCGGCTGTGGTACCCAGCACACATAGAAAATCTGCATTATTCTGCAATAGATAATCTACCATTCGCATTAATGCATCGTAATCAACGCTCTCATCTTCTTTGAAAGGAGTAATCAGTGCTACCCCCATTCCTTTCAATTTCGTTTGTATCATGAGTATTAATAATAATCTCTAAATAATTTGGACACAAAAGTACTAATATTTTCTATTTTACCGGCAAAAATAATATATAAAATAAGATTCTGACAGAAAAATGTTACGATATGAGCTCTAAAAATTCCTCTTCGTTCATTATTCTGATACCCAGTTTACTTGCTTTTTCAAGTTTGGCAGGTCCCATATTTTCACCTGCCAAAATAAAGCTGGTCTTAGCTGAAATACTTCCTACATTCTTACCGCCATGTTTTTCTATAAGATCTTTGTATTCATCTCGCGAATAGTGGGTGAAAACGCCACTAATAACGATAGACTGACCGGCCAGTTTATCGGTGTGTCCGCTAAGATCTTCTTCTGTACGATAGAGCTGAAGACCAGCTTCCTTCAGACGATTCACAAGTTCGCGGTTTGATTCGTTTGCGAAGTAGTTTAAAATGCTTTGCGCAATTTTTTCACCGATTTCATCAATACTTACCAGGGTTTCGAGATCCGCATCTTCCAATTCTTCTATATTTTTGAAGGCTTTGGCTATTTTCTTTGCTACAGTTTCACCTACAAAGCGAATACCTAATGCGAAGATGACACGTTCAAAAGGAATTTCTTTGCTTTGGGCAATTCCATTGATAATATTTTCGGCAGACTTTTCACCCATCCGGTCCAATCCTTTGATATCTTCTGCGGTCAGTTTGTACAAATCAGCTGTATTCTGGATTAGTCCCAGGCGATAAAACATGTCTACTGTCTCAGGACCAAGTCCGTCGATGTTCATAGCCCGCCGACTGATAAAGTGTTCAATCTTACCTTTGATTTGTGGTGGACAAGCCGTTTCGTTGGGACAATAATGAGCTGCTTCGCCTTCGTAACGTACTAATTTGCTTCCGCATTCGGGACAATTTGTGATAAAATTCACTTTTTCACCTATCATGAATGAACGTGCAGAAGTATCTACCCCTGTAATTTTAGGAATAATTTCTCCCCCCTTCTCCACGTATACCATATCGCCAATGTGGAGATCAAGTCCTTCAATGATATCTGCATTATGCAAAGAAGCGCGTTTTACAATGGTGCCGGACAGCTGCACGGGATCCAAATTGGCTACCGGAGTGACGGCCCCCGTTCTTCCTACCTGATATGTTACCATGTTTAACCGGGTAAGTGCACGTTCTGCCTGAAATTTGTATGCAATAGCCCAACGAGGAGATTTAGCCGTAAAGCCTAAGTTTTTTTGTTGTTTCAGACTGTTTACTTTCAGCACGATACCGTCTGTGGCAACTTTCAGATTTTTCCGTTCTGTATCCCAATATTTGATATAATTAAAAATTTCCTCTAAGGTGTGACACTTTTGCATGGCATTCGAAATTTTGAAACCCCATTTGGCAGCTTCTTGCAGGTTTTCATAATGTCCGTCGCAAGGTAGATTTTCTCCAAGCAGATAGTATAAATAGGCGTCAAGTTTGCGGGAAGCTACGACTGAGGAGTTTTGCGATTTCAGTGTTCCTGATGCTGCATTTCTCGGATTAGCGAATAGAGGTTCTTCACGTGCTTCTCTTTCACGGTTTAACTCTTCGAATACATCCCATGGCATAAGAATTTCTCCACGTATTTCAAAAGACTGGGGATAATTGTCGCCATGGAGTACAAGCGGAATGCTACGGATTGTTTTTACATTATCTGTCACATCATCTCCTTTTTCTCCATCACCGCGAGTTACAGCTCGTATCAGCTTACCGTCTTCGTATGTTAATGAAATTGAAGTTCCATCATATTTCATTTCGCAGCATATTTCGAAATCATCATTCAGGGCTTTTTTTACTCGTTCGTAGAAGTCTGCTACTTCAGTTTCCGAGTATGTGTTTCCCAAAGATAACATTGGGTATTTATGTGCTACTTGCGTAAAATTCTTATTGAGGTCACTTCCTACACGCATTGTCGGAGAGTTATCATCCTTGTATTCAGGGTGTGCCTGTTCCAGGTCTTGTAACTCACGCATCTTGTCGTCGAATTCCTTGTCTGAGATTTCAGGGGTATTCAATACGTAATAGTTATAATTGTGCCGGTGAAGTTCGGCACGCAGCTCTTCTATTTTTTCCTTTGCAGTCATATTTCTTGGATTGTTTGAGACAAAAATACGGGTTTATCTTTGAATATTTGTAATTTTGCAAAAAATTAAAAGACTATGCGTATTGATATAATAACCGTTCTTCCCGAGATGATTGAAGGTTTCTTCAATTGTTCAATAATGAAACGTGCTCAGAATAAGGGGCTTGCTGAAATTCATATTCATAACCTTCGTGATTACACCGAAGATAAGTACCGACGTGTGGATGATTATCCTTTTGGTGGTTTTGCCGGGATGGTGATGAAGATTGAGCCGATTGAACGTTGCATAAATGCTTTGAAGGCGGAACGGGATTATGATGAAGTGATATTTACTACTCCTGATGGGGAACAATTTGATCAAAAGATGGCAAATACTCTTTCGCTTGCCGGAAATCTTATTATTCTTTGCGGGCATTTCAAAGGGATTGATTATCGAATTCGTGAGCATTTCATAACGAAAGAAATTAGTATCGGAGATTACGTGTTGACTGGTGGGGAGTTGGCAGCTGCGGTGATGGCGGATGCTATTGTGCGAATTATTCCCGGCGTAATTTCTGACGAGCAGTCTGCACTTTCTGATTCATTCCAGGATAATTTATTGGCCGCTCCGGTATATACTCGTCCTGCGGAATATAATGGTTGGAAGGTACCTGATATTCTTTTGTCCGGACATGAAGCGAAAATCAAGGAGTGGGAGTTGCAACAGTCTGTGGAACGCACCCGACGTTTGCGTCCTGATCTATTGGATGAGTAGTAATTGGCTTGTTTAAAAAAGCGAAGGCACCGTATGACAGATACGGTGCCTTCGCTTTTTTGTTTTATGATTTTCTTGTCGGTATTCAGTTGTTTTAGAATGTATAGAGATATTACATATTTTCTCTCTTACTTAGTTATGTAGATTCCTTTTCTTCTGAATATCATTATGACTTTTTTCTATATTAAATGATGCGAAGGGTTATTGTATGATTTGAATTATATCTCAAGCGCACCAATAATGTCAGTAACAGACTTGTATCCGTGTCTATCTAAGTAATTATTTATACCATCGGATACTTTCACTGTAACAGTGGGATCTATAAAGTTTGCCGTACCTATTTGTATGGCCGATGCACCTGCAAGCATGAATTCGACTGCATCTTTCCAATCCATAATGCCACCTAATCCGATGACAGGAATATTTACCGATTTAGCTACTTGCCATACCATACGTAATGCTATCGGTTTTACAGCTGCACCAGACATACCTCCTGTTACTGTGGATAATATCGGTCGTCTACGTTCCGCATCAACAGCCATACCAAGCAATGTATTAATTAATGATACACTGTCTGCACCGCTTTCTTCTGCTGCACGGGCAATTTCTGTTATGTCGGTAACGTTTGGGGAAAGCTTAACGATAAGTGTCTTTTTGTAAGCTGAACGCACGGCTTTCACAACTTCTGCTGCTCCTTTGGCGGTGACGCCAAAAGCCATACCTCCTTGCTTTACATTAGGGCATGAAATATTCAATTCTATGGCAGGAATTTTGTCAAGTTCATTAATGATTTCTGCTGTTTTTACATAATCTTCAATTGCTGAACCCGAAACATTCACAATCATATTGGTTTGGATGTCTTTAATACGTGGATAGATGTGTTCAACAAAGTAATGTACACCTTTATTTTGCAGTCCCACAGCGTTTAACATACCTGATGGTGTCTCTGCCATACGCGGATATGGATTCCCTTCACGTTTGTGAAGAGTGGTCCCTTTTACAATAATACCACCTATTCGCGTAATATCTATAAAATCGGCAAACTCTTCACCGTATCCGAATGTACCGGAAGCAGTCATTACCGGGTTTTTCATTTGTAATTCACCAATGTTTACACTTAAATCTGCCATAGTAGTTTATTTATATTAAATACAGGACCTTCTTTACAAACACATAAGTGGCCTTCATCAGTATTTTCTACACAACAAAGGCAAGCGCCTACGCCACATGCCATCATGTTTTCTAATGAGACTTCACAATTGATATTATTACTTTTGGCATATTTTGCTACTGCCATCATCATAGGCTTTGGACCGCAAGTATAAATTTGCTCAAACTTTACCTTATTTAATATAGAGTGTTGAGTGACATATCCTTTTTCGCCATAGCTTCCATCTTCAGTAGTTGTGTATACTTCGCCATAAGATGCAAAATCATCTAACTGCAAAAGATCTTTGTCTGTACGAGCACCTAAAAGGAAAGTAGGTTTACTACCGTTTTTAGCCAATTGTTCACCCAGATAAAGCATTGGGGCTGTTCCTACACCTCCGCCTACTAATAAGAGCTTATCAGAAGGTATTTGCGGCATTGTAAAGCCGTTACCCAACGGAAGTACAATATTAATGATATCTCCCTTCGTAGCTTCTGCCAGACGACGTGTTCCGTCACCTACAAGCTGTATCAGAAACCATACTTCGTTTCGTGATCTGTCTACGTAATTAATAGAAATGGGGCGGCGAAGAAAAGTACTTGGCGAACCATCTACCCGTATTTCAGCAAATTGTCCCGGTAGCATTTCGGGAAGTGGTGACTGAGATGTTAACTTTAACAGCACATAGTTTATGTGTAGTTTGAGGTTCTCAGTTACTGTCAGGTCTAAAATAAATTTTTTCATGTATTGAAACTAAATTCGTATTTCAGAGTACAAAGATACAGGAATTTGTGTAAAACACCGTTTTTACCTCTTATTTTTCCGGTCGGAATGTTTCATAAGTATTGTCATCAAAGAAAATTCTTATTTCAGTGATTTTACGTGGAGGTCTTTCTTTGTATATAATCTCCTGTCTTACAACTTCTTTAGGGGTGTATTGAGTGCTTTCTAATGCGATTTCCTTGCGATTTTCTGGAGCACTCGTTCCATTGGCCGGATTTTTTGGATTCTCAGAAGCAAATAGAGGGTAGTTTTGCTCTTCTTTGATTATATTTTCTTCTCCTTCCATCATATTACCTTTTCCGGTAAGCAGCCAATCTAAACTAATGTGATTGTACTTTTCATGCAGACGCATGATGAAGTCAGTGCTCGGATATTTATTTCGATCGCCCAGTGTATGAGAAATGGTAGCCTGGGCTACACCGATACTTTCGGCAAATGCCGCAGCAGTCATTTGCTCATGATCCATAATCATTTTAATTCTATCCTTGATATCCATGACGTTTTTTATATTTACAACTGTGTATTTATTGACTTTATTTACAAATGTATACTCTGTTTTCGCAGTTTACAAAAGTAAATAAATAAAATAACATAAGCAAATTACAAATGAAATTAATGAGTTATTACGAAAATGAATACCGCATTTACTTTTGTGATTTATGTTTGTAAATGTGTATATTACAAGTATATTGGATGTTGAAGTGATACTTTATTTGTGTTGTATATAGTGTTGATTATTAGTAATATATGATTGTGTGTTGTGTACTATTTCTTTTCTATTTACGAATGTTCAACCCTATTCTGACTATCATTTAGAGTAGTAATTAAGAAAAATATATTATTTAGTTGGAATACTGTATTTTATAATGAATTGAATGAAATGTTAACTACTCTCCTATTACAAACGTTATTTCTTATTTATTTGTGTAATATTACAATGTTACAATGATGATTTGCGTTTGTTATTTACATATGGTATTGCATTACAAATGTTATTATTAAGAATGTAAACCAAACATTTTACAGAAGTAAACAAATAGTATGAAAAATGTGATATATTCTCTTTCTAACTTTCCTTTTTCATAATAATATTTTCTTACGTAATTTTTATACTACCTTCTAACGGCAAATCTTTGCAATATTTCCGTATAAATCCTTGATTAAATTGTTTTTTTTAATTCTACAAGGACTATTTTTGATATAATATACTGTATAATAATGTTTTATGCCTTATTTCTCTCCTTCTAATATATTCTTAAATAGAAAATAGAGCATAAAATAATAGAAACAGGGATATTTATGATCAAAAAGTCAATACGCAAAATTTAGATTCTTCAAAATAGATAAAATACCGGAAATATGGGAAAATGGAGGTAATATAAAGTCTTTTTTCTGTATTTGCTCAGAGTATATTAAATCATCAAATATAAGATACTAGCCTGTTATATAGGTTTCTTTGGTCTGGTTTTTGATTTAGGCACATGCTTTTCCTGTTAATCGGATCATTAACATGTATGGGGTTCGCAGTCTACATCATGAAATAGGATTAAAAAAGTAGGGAGTAGAGTTAAAGAAGTAAAGATAATTAGTTGAATAAACAAAGAACTTGCTATTAATATAAAGCGTTTTGTAGGCTAATAAATGGTAGAAGTATAAGCAAAGAAAGAGTGGAAAAATACGGTGAAAATGATGATAAATACAGGTTCCCGGACTTAAAATAATGAGAGGTAATGTATAGAAACATTATCTCTCATTATACTGTATATCTATTTTCCATCCTTTTGATATCTCAAAAATAAGACATGAAAGGTCTTTTATATTTTTAAATTTCAAGAAGCGGTTGAATCTATCTAAATAGAGTCTTTCTTCTGTTATATTTTCAATGAAGAATTTTAAACACCAATTCACGAAGAATATCGCCATCGCTCATAGATGCATTGTTTATTCCTTTGGATTTTGCATCTGCATATCGTATTTCTCCAATGATTTGCATGGTCTTTACACCGTTGTAACGACGCATGGCAGTTAGATAATCGCGGGCGGCCCAAGGCGATTTCAAACCTAACCAAGAGGCAATCCCCTGTTCTGTTTTTTCGGGAGAATAGTAGGATAACATTAGATTTGAATAAAAATTGAATAGCAATGAAAGGGTCATTTGTATCGGATTAGTTTTCGGATTTTCCTCAAAGTATTTTATTATTTTATTTGCTTTAAGAATATCCTTCTCTACTAATGCACTACGTAATTCAAAGTTATTATAATCTTTGCTGATACCTATATTCTTCTCTATTTGTTCAGGCGTCACTCTCTTCTGGCCTGCGGGTAAGGTAATGATTAACTTTTCCAGTTCTCCTGTAAGGCGGCTTAGATCCGTACCCACAAAATCTGCAAGCATAGCCGACGCTTTAGGCTCCATGTCGATGCCTTTACGTTTCATGTATGAGTTTATAAATGCAGGAAGTTGAGAGTCTTTGATCTTTTTGGATTCAAATAGAATACCGACCTTTTCTACTTCTGCCGCCAGTTTCTTTCGTTTGTCCAATGTACCATGTTTGTGGCATATTACAAGGATGGTAGAGTTCAATGGTTTCTGAAGATAAAAAGAAAGCTCTTCCATATTACGTATTGCTTGTGCTTCCTTTACAATTACTACCTGATATTCGGACATCATAGGATATCGTTTAGCAGCATTAATAACCGTTGCTATGTCTACATCAGCACCATATACTACAGTCAGATTGAATTCTTTCTCGGTTTCACTCAATACATTGTCTGTTATATAATCGGCTATGAGATCGATATAATATGATTCTTCTCCCATCAAGTAATAGATCGGGCGGTATTGCTTAGCCCTCAATTCTTTGAGGATGTCATCGCAACTAAGTTCTTGTTTTGCCATATATCAAAAGCCTTACCAGTCGAATTTCAAGTGTTTTACGGTCTTTTTCTCATCAATAATCATGCGTAGTGAAGCAATACCTATCTTCACATGTTCCTCGACATAGTTTTGGGTGACAATGTTGTCACTTTTATCGGTTTTTACACCTTCCGGGATCATGGGTTGGTCAGAAACCAATAGTAAAGCTCCTGTTGGGATATGATTGGCAAAACCACAACTGAAAAGAGTGGCAGTTTCCATATCTACTGCCATAGCACGGGTTTTAGTCAGGTATTTCTTGAATTCTTCATCATGTTCCCAAATACGGCGGTTGGTAGTATAGACAGTACCGGTCCAGTAATCACGGGCATAGTCGCGGATAGAGGAAGATACGGCGCGTTGCAGCATAAATGCCGGCAGTGCAGGTACTTCGGGTGGAAAATAGTCATTGGAGGTTCCTTCACCACGGATGGCGGCGATAGGGAGAATAAGATCACCTATTTTATTTTTCTTATCGATCCCTCCACATTTACCTAAAAAAAGGCAGGCTTTAGGCTGAATAGCACTTAAAAGATCCATGATGATGGCGGCATTGGGACTTCCCATACCGAAGTTAATGATAGTGATGCCCTCTGCACTTGCAGATATCATGTTGGCATCACGCCCCAGAATGGGGACATTGAACTTCTCTGCAAATATTTCTACGTACTTGTTGAAGTTGGTCAACAGAATATACTCTCCAAAATCTTCCAGGTTACGTTTTGTGTAACGGGGTAGCCAATTAGCTACGATTTCTTCCTTTGTTTTCATAAGATTCATTAAATTTGTGCTCTCTTTACAGAGAACCATTATTTAACTTACAAAAATACGAAATGTTATCGTTAAACTTGCCAGTATTTGATACTAAAATTGCGTCACGAAATGGAAAAAATGTTATTTTTGACGTAATTCGTAAACGATATGTTGCCCTTACACCCGAAGAATGGGTACGGCAGCACTTCGTTCACTTTCTTATTGCACATAAAGGATATCCGATGGCATTGATGGCTAACGAGGTGCTTCTTAACCTGAATGGAACGAAGAAAAGGTGTGATACTGTACTATATCGGAGGGATCTTACAGCGCGGATGATTGTAGAATATAAAGCACCGCACATAGAAATTACGCAAGCTGTGTTTGACCAGATTACACGTTATAACATGGTGTTAAAAGTCGATTATCTGATAGTGAGTAATGGAATGCAGCATTATTGTTGCAAGATGGATTATGAGAAGCAATGTTATGTGTTTCTTAAGGATATTCCGGATTATAATAATATGCCAATGTAATAATATGCCAATGTGCCAATTAGCTGCGTGGTGTTGATATAGCGCAGCAATTGGCACATTGGCATATTATTCATTGGCACATTATTTAAATCGTTCCTGCAATTTTTGCATCAGTTCATAGAAGTTTGGTATATAGACGGTAGCAAGTAAAGTATTCATTGCCATACCAAATACTACTGCAGCTCCCAAGGCGATGCGACTTTCAGCTCCTGCACCGGAAGCAAACAACAATGGCATAACCCCTAATATAAATGCAAATGACGTCATGAGAATTGGCCTTAGACGAACGTGGCCCGCTTCATAGGCAGCATCTCTGATGGAGTTTCCTTCTGCCCGGAAGTCGCGGGCGAATTCTACAATTAGAATACCATTTTTGGCTGAGAGTGCAATAAGCAGGATAATACCAATCTGGGTATAGATACTTACCGGTGTGCCCATGACAAAGCAGCCAATCATCGCTCCAAGGAGTGCTACGGGTAATCCCATAATAGCTGCTACGGGGCTTGTCCAGCTTTCATATTGTGCGGCAAGTACAAGGAAGGCTACTAATAACGCCATGAGAAAAACAATTGTAGTAGTATTTCCTGCCTGCGTTTCTTGATAGGCTACAGAAGTCCATTCATAGCCATATTCCCCTCCTAATTGTTCGCTGATAAGTTCTTCCATCTGTTGAATGCCTTCGCCGGAAGAAAAACCGGGAGCTACATTACAAGTTATGGCTGCTGTTTGATACATATTGTAACGGTTTATCTGGTCTTGTCCCAATTGCTCTTCTACTTTAGTGAAGGAAGAAAAAGGTACCATCTCCCCTTGCCTATTCGGTACACTTAGCTGTAACACATTGTCAATCACCTTCTGAGCTTGATCATTAGCCTCTATTTTCACTTGATAAATATGTCCGAATTGTACATAATCGTTCACGTAAGCAGCACCCATATAATAACCCAATGTAGCGAATACCTGATTAAGCTGAACACCCATAAATTGTACTTTATCGCGGTCGATATTCAGAAAATATTGTGGAACATTGGCTTGGTATTGGCTACTGACGGAAGCCAGGGCCGGTTTGCCATGGTAGTTTGCCATTAAGGTTGCAATGGCCTGTTGCATTTCTGTTGGACCCAGGTTACGGGTGTCTTCCAACTGTAGCTGCAATCCCCCGGTAGCTCCAAGACCAGGAATAGCAGGTGGAACCATGGCAAATATCTGTCCTTCCTGTATACTGTATGCCATTTCATTGAAACGTTCTACTACGGCAGCAGCGGTATGTTCTTTACCTTTCCGTTCGCTCCACGGTTTTAGAACGACGAAATATGTACCGCCATTACTTTCCTCTCCTCCCATTATGGAAAAACCGGAGATACCAATATAATCTTTCACTTCGGGATATGTATTAAGTATGGCATTTATCTGTTTACCAACAGCTTGTGTACGTTCCAGGCTGGCGGCAGGAGGTAACTGTACTACAGCAATAAAATATCCGTCATCTTCATCAGGAACGAATGTAGACGGCCATTTCACAAATAACAGTATGGCGATGGCGGTGAAAATACCATAAGAGATCAATGCTGTTCCGGGACGTTCGAGCAGCCATTTAACAATGCGGTCATACGCTCCCTGGGTTTTGTCATATGCCTTGTTGAATCCTTTATAGATAAAGAAAGTAGATGGCTTACTCTTCTCCAAAAACAGAGCACAAAGTGCCGGAGTCAGTGTCAGGGAGTTGAAACCACTTAATACAGTAGATGCAGCAATGGTAAGAGCAAACTGCTTGTATAGTTGTCCGGAGATACCACTGATAAGTGTTGTCGGTATAAATACAGCCAGCAATACGAGTACTACACCGACAATGGGACCGGTAATCTCTCCCATTGCTTTTGTGACGGCTTCACGTGGGGAGTATTGTCCTGTTTCAAGAAGTCGCGATGAATTTTCTACCACCACTATGGCATCATCTACCACAATGGCAACGGCCAATATTAATCCAAACAGCGTTAGTGTATTGATAGAGAATCCAAGTGCAGCCATCACTGCCAGTGTACCAATAAGAGATACCGGGATGGTAATACATGGAATGATAACCGCTCTCCAGTTCTGAAGGAAGAGAAAAATAACAAGTACTACCAATAGAGTGGTTTCGAGGAAGGTAACAAGTACTTCGTCGATAGATTCATTGATTACGTCTGTTGTATCCAATGTCACGTTATACTCTACTCCTGAAGGAAAGGTCTGAGCCAGTTCCTGCATTTTGGCTTTCACTCCCTTGGATACGTCGAGGGAGTTAGAGCCGGGTTGTTGATAAATAGCAATGGCAGCTGTCGGTTTTCCGCGTAACTGAGAAACAACATTATAGGAAGCGGATCCCAGATCGATACGTGCCACATCTTTCAGGCGGAGCATCTTACCTCCTGTATCACTGCGAAGAACAATATTACCGAACTCGTCCGGTGATGAGAGGCGCCCTTTCACGGTCAAACTGTATTGGAAAGCATTGGCATTATCTTTTCCAATAGGTTGACCGACCGTCCCGGCACTTACTTCCATATTCTGCGATTGAATAGCCTGATAGATCTCTGCCGGAGAGATACTACGGATACGCATAGCCTCCGGATCGAGCCAGACACGCATGGAGTAGTCCCCTGCTCCCATTACATTGACAGCCCCTACGCCCGGAACACGTGTGAGTTGATCTACGAGGTTCAGCTTGGCGTAATTGGTCAGATAAAGTCCATTATACACCGAGTCTTTGGCACTCATGGTGAGGAACATGACGATGTTTGATGATTGCTTTTGTACGGTTACACCTTGTACAACAACTGGTTCCGGTAGTGATGATTGTGCTACACTTACCCTGTTTTGCACTTGTACGGTAGCCATATCCACATCCGTACCCACAGCAAAAGTGATAGTTAACGAATAGGCTCCTGACGAAGAGGAAGTAGACGACATATAGAGCATACCATCTACCCCGTTCACTTGCTGTTCGATAGGGATACCTACAGTTTGCGCTACTGTTTCGGCATTAGCTCCGGGATATACGGCGGAAACTTGCACCGTAGGCGGTGTAATGTCCGGGAATTGCGCCACGGGCAATATATTGAGTGTCACCAATCCTGCCACCACAATGATAAGCGCCAGAACGGTGGCGAATATGGGGCGGTTGATGAAGAATTTTGAAAACATGATGTTAATGATTAATGGTTAATGATGAATGATTAATGATAAACTGTCAATTATCAACTGTCAATTGCCAACTGCCTTTACTTTCATTCCATCCCTTACTTTCATCAGGGCTTTGGTGACATAACGTTCCTGTGGAGAGAGTCCGGTTGTAACCTGACGCAGGCTGTCTCCTATTAGTTGCCCTACACTGATATGGCGATAACGTACTATATTTGAATCATTTACAATATACACATATTTGCCAAGCTGATCTGTACCGATAGAAGCTGAATTGATTAGAACAGCTTCTTTCTGTTCTCCGTATGGCAGTGTAATGTTGACGTATAATCCGCTTTTCAGCAGGCCTTTCGGATTATCCAGATTGGCTCGGACTGTGAGTGTTCCAGTACTTAAATCCACGTTTGGAGACAGATAATCAAGAGTGGCAGGATAAGTCTGTCTGCCATCTTCCCCTAATTTTACAATAACCTCGCGAGGAAGTTCCGGTATTTCTTTACCGTCTTTAGAAGGGGCACTCATCAGCATTGAAAGCCATTGGTTATCGGCTACGTTAAAGTAGGTGTACATACGATTGTCCTTGTAGAGAGTAGCCAGTGTGGTAGGTTGTACGGCACCACTGATATAGCTACCTACATCTACTGTACTTCGACTGACGGTTCCATCAAATGGTGCATGAATATAGCAGTATCCCAGATTGGTGCGTGCTGTATTCAGTGCAGCTTCGGCATTACTGACAGCAGCTGTTTCTTCGGCTACGGAAGATTCTGCCTGTAATACTTGTATCCGGCTTACTGCATCGCTTTTCAGTGCTTCACGCATACGGGAATAATTATTGCGGGCGTATGTCAGCTGTGCTTGAGCTGTTTTAAGGGCGGCTTCGGCTTTCGTCACATTGTCTTTATAAATAGTGGGTTCTATGACGAATAGTAATTGTCCTTTTTTGACCCGGCTTCCTGGTGTATAGGAAGCTGATTGTAAAGTACCATTGACCCGTGCTACGAGGTTTACCGTCTGTTCGGTGGTTAAATAGCCCGGGTAATCTTTGGTAAGCGTAATATCTTTCACAAGCGGATGGGCTACGCTGACTTCGGGTACAGGCATAGCATCTGCGGTGGCTTTTTTCTTTCCCTGACATCCTATTAATAATGGTAGGGCGAGAAGGATATACAGTAATCTTTTCATTGTTATATAGGTTTTAGTAATTTTAGTTGTTCCAGCCTCCTCCTAATGCCTGGTAGAGGGCAATCAGTTGTAGCAGCGAATTGCCTCGTGCCTGTACTAACTGATTTTCGTAAGTCAACAGAGAACGTTGTGCGTCCAGTACATTCTGAAAGGGAGTGAGTCCTTGTTTATATAAATCGAGAGAGAGAGTCAATGTTTCTTGTCCCTGGTTACGTACTTCCCGCAAGGCCACTATTTGCTTGATAGAATTACGGTAAGCGTTCATGGCATTATCTGTTTCCTGTACGGCTGTCAATACAGTCTGGTTGAACTGATTTATTGATTCGTCCAATTGTGCACGGGCTAATTTGGTGGCATTTATCAGTTTGCCACCGTTGAAAATAGTCCAGCTTAGAGCAGGGGCTATTTCATAGGTGAAACTTTTATGATTGCCAAAGTCTCTGAGGTCTTTAGAGGCAAAACCGACGGAACCTTTCAGAAATACTTGTGGTAACCAGTCTGATTTAGAGGCACCCAACAAAGCGGCTTGTGCATTTACCTGACGTTCTGCACTGCGGATATCCGGTCTTCTCATTAGTAAATCGGCAGGTAGACCAACTCCGATGGGCTCCATGTAATCCGGCAATTCCCCTACCCGGTCCAATACGGGACGTACTTCCTGCGGATAGGTTCCGAGCAATACGGCCAATGAGGTAATATATTGATTGATACCCGATTCTAATTGTGGTATGGAAGCTTTGGTACTGTAGTATACTGATTTAGCCTGAGCTACATCGAGTTTGGATACCAATCCTGTATTATATCTTACTTCAGTGATTTTCAGTACGGTTGCTTGTGAAGTACAATTTTTCTCTACCACTCGTAACTCTTGTTGTAGTTCCCTCAAATTGATATATGCTGAGGCTACTTGTGCTGATAAGGAAACCATTACTGCTGTATACTCTTCTTTACTGGCGGCAAAAGTCTCTTTCTGCGCTTTTACCCGTTGTCGGATGCTTCCGAATATATCTAATTCCCAGTTCATATTGATAGAAGCATCATAATAATGTTGGGTTGTCTGTGGTATCTCACTGGTGTTGCCACTGGTTTGCTGACGTGTCCATCCGGCATTTATTCCAAGGCTTGGGAAAAAACTACTACGCTCCATACGTAGGTTTGCCTTTGCTGCATTCATACGGTCTATCGCAGTCAACACCGAATAGTTACGGTCTACAGCAATGGTTATCAATGAGTCAAGAGTCTGATCTCCGAAAGATTTCCACCACTGATCGTCTACAGGTAATATCTGTTGAAATACTTTTCCTCCCTCTTCCCAGGTTTGTGGCAAGGGAGTATCCAGATAACGGTTCGCAGTCTGCGCCGAGGCTACGGACGAAAGAAACAAAAGGAGCGATATGCTCCACGCTCGCATATTCATAAGTTCAGGTTTTTAAGAAATGAAAAGAAAACAACTAAAGTTTCAGTTTGTTTAGGGTGCCGGGAAGATTGTTCCTCACATACAGAGAAGTATGTAGGATGGTATAAAAGAAAAAGGTGGATAAATTGTAATTATACAATCTATCCACCTTTTAATAGGATATTAACTATTGAGAGAGCTGTTTTTTATTCAGCAGTTTTTCTTCTGATAGCTCTTTTGGCTGTTGGTGCCGGAGCTTCTTCTACCTTATGGCTAATTTCTACACCTGCCAGTTCCGGGTCAATCATAATACGTCCGCAGTATTCACAAACAATTACTTTTTTACGTGAACGGATATCAAGTTGTCTCTGAGGCGGGATTTTGTTAAAGCAACCACCACAAGCATCACGTTGAACGTATACAACGCCTAAACCATTACGAGAGTTTTTACGGATACGTTTGAATGACTGCAACAGACGTGGTTCTATTTTGGTCTCCAGATCTTTTGCTTTATCTCTCAACTTTTCTTCTTCCTGTTTTGTTTCAGAAATGATTTCGTCCAGTTCGCTCTTTTTCTGATCCAGGTCTTTTTGTCTTTCTTCCAGAGCAGCTGTGCTTTTGGCTACTTCTTCAGATTTCTCCTGTTCTTCGGCAGTAAATTCTTTGATTCTCTTCTCACAGAGCTCTATTTCGAGTGTCTGGAATTCGATTTCTTTTGTTAAGAAGTCATATTCGCGATTGTTGCGTACATTGTCTTGCTGTGATTTATATTTCTCTACAGAAGCCTTCGCCGCTTCAATCTCTACTCTTTTGCCTGCGATTGCTGCTTTAAGTTCGCTTACTTCCGCTTTGATTTTATCAATACGTGTACTCAAACCGGCAATTTCGTCTTCAAGATCCTGTACTTCCAATGGAAGTTCACCTCTCAAAGTTTTAATCTTGTCAATCTCAGACAGCATCGTTTGTAATTGGAACAGTGTTTTCAGTTTCTGTTCCACGGTCAACTCATTCGGATCTTTTTTTGCTTCTTTAGCCATTTTACTTATAAATATTTTATGGGATTTGTGTTCACTTTACTAAATTGGAGTGTAACATTAGGAAATAAATCCCGGATTATGGAATAAAAAATTTCTTTTGTATACTGTTCACTTTCATAGTGTCCTATTTCGGCCATTAGAATTTCTGCTTCATGCCCGAAATAATCATGATATTTAATTTCACCGGTAATGAATACATCTGCTCTGTTGCGAATAGCCAATGGCAGCAAGAAAGCTCCTGCTCCACCACAAAGTGCTACGGTTTGTATTTCACGTCCGGATAGTTTATTGTGCTTCAGGCAGCCTACTTCAAACGTTTTCTTGATACGTTTCAGGAATTCCAGTTCAGTTTCCGGAGTCTCCAACTCTCCTATTATCCCTGCTCCTGCCTGTTGCCAGGAATTCTGGAGTGGATAAATGTCGAATACCGGCTCTTCATACGGATGTGCAGTAAGCAAAGCACGAATCGCTTCTCCTTTCTTATATACAGGAAGAATGGTTTCAATTCTTATTTCTCTTTCATGATGAAACTCTCCGATGTTTCCACAGAAAGGACTGCTTCCTTCTAGTGCGCGGAATGTTCCTTCTCCTTCAAGATTATAACTGCATGAGTCATAATTACCTATATATCCGCATCCTGCGGAAAACAAGGCGTTACGTACTTCATCCGCCTGTGCGAATGGCACAAATGTAACAAGCTTAACCAAGCTATTCTCTTTCGGATCAAGTACGCGTACGTTCTTTAGTCCTATCTTCTCGGCTATCTTAAAGTTCACTCCTCCGGGAGCGTTATCCAGGTTGGTATGAGCTGAATAAATGACAATATCATTTTTGATAGCTTTCAGTATGCAACGTTCCACGTAGTCTTTTCCTGTGATAGACTTGTAGCCTTTAAAAATAAGGGGATGATGGGATATAACAAGGTTATACCCCATTGCAATGGCTTCATCGAGAATGGCTTCGGTAACGTCCAGACACAACAAAGCCCCTGTTGCTTCCGCATCTGTCAATCCGATTTGCAGGCCGGCATTATCAAATCCGTCTTGCAATGGCAGAGGCGCGAACCGTTCAAGGGCGCTTACAATCTCTTTAATTTTCATTCTTTGTAGAAAATTTGGTTGCAAATATAAGAAAAAAGCAGGGAATAAGTATGCCTTTTATCGTTTTTTAGTACATTTGGGGAAATTTGGAGGAGTACTTATGAAAATAAATCTATCAAAGGTTGGTGCGGATATCATTTCAGCTTTGAAAAAGTATCCGGTGGAAGCATTATTGGGCTTGCTATTTTTTGTATTCTTTTGTATTGAAGATCAGTTAAATTGGGAATCCTCTTCGGAGTTGATTAAGCATATACGGGATGTAATGTCCCTCTTTCCGGCCTTTATGGTACTGGTATACAGCTTGCATCAGCTTTTGTATCTTACTAAGGGCAGAATATTGTATTATTTGTCGGTATTACTGCCTCTACCCTTTCTTTGGGTTGATTTGAGTCACTTTGTATTTACTATTTCTTATACATTTACACTGATATTGGCATTTTTCATTCTGCTGGCATGTAAATGTAAGTGGGAGAATCTTTCCTTTGCCCGAAATTGTATGCAAACGTTTGTAAGTCTGATTTTTGCTTTCTTTATCGGACATCTTTTGGCGCTTGCTGTATGGGGGCTTTATTCTTCTGTGGTATACATCTTTAATATGGAGAGGTATGATTTCCCTGAGTATATTTATATGTTCTGTCTGTTTGTTGTGATTCCGTTGCTTTATTGCCATTTGCAGGAGAAAGAAAGTGAAGAGTATGCGACTCCCCGGTTTATGGAAATTATTATAAACTATATTCTTTCGCCGGCAGTGATTGTTTATACGGCAATACTTTACATCTATTTCATAACGATTGCCATTCATTGGGAGTTGCCTAAGGGAGGGATTGGGTATATGGTACTTGCGTTGGCCATTTTTGCAATGGCAGGGCATATGTTTCAGCTTCTTGTTTCCAAAAATATTTATGGGTGGTTTTATAGCCATTTTAGTTGGATTGCGATACCGCCACTTATTCTTTTCTGGGTGGGAACTATTGAGCGCATAACGACTTATAGCTTTACGGCATCAAGAGTTTACCTCTTCATATCCGGTATTTTGATGACATTTTATATCTTTTTCTTGTTTTCCCGGAAGATAGGAAACTATCAGTTGATGGCTGTAGTGAGTAGTATCTGTATTGTGATTTTGACTTTTATCCCTGGCATTAGTGCCCGAAGTATAGGCATTCATTCACAGAAACAGAGGTTAGAAAGATATATTTCCAGGCTTGATATGCTGGATTCTGTTACTCATAAGTTAAAACAAGGAGTCGTATTTAATGAAACTGATTCTTTGAGGTGGAAAGATGCCCGGGAACTGGAAGCATGTTATTCTTATTTAAAGGATGAAACAGGTTCTGATTATATGAAAAAGGAATATGGGGAATGCGACATTTCAACTAAGCGTAACTGGCATTACATGAGTCCTGTTTTTCCGTCAGGAATCAATATAGAAGGATATACTCGTTATTATCCTATGCGTACTTATGATAGAAAAGAATATATTAGTAAAGTAAAAGATGGAGTAATAACAATTCGGCGTGCATCTGATGATAGGGTGATTATAAGCCGTGATATAAATGCATATATGAACTCTCATCGTGTCTGGATGCAGAATGAGGTAGCCGATTCGGTAAGTTTGGGGTTATTTATCACTCGTAATGACTCTTGTATGCTTGTGCTTGATAATATAAGTTATGAAGAAGGAGCTACTATTCACTGTACCAGTGCATCAGTTGATGCTATCTTTATTAAATAATGCGAATCAGTAGTTGAAAACCATGTTAGTGGGATTTTGTTTATTTCTTCTCCGTTTTTGAGTGCTTCCCGCATGGGGAAGTACTTAGTGTTGTAATTAATTCAGAGATGCATGGGCTGCACGCAACAGAAAAAGAGCTGGTGTTGCATGGTAGAAAAATACTACAATTTTTATATTTGTAATTGCTTGATTATTAGCAATATATATGAACGCTTTTTTCTCTACGAGAAACGGGTCGAAACTCTACGGAGATCGGGGTGAAACTCTACGAGGAACGGGCCGATTCTCGTAGAGCAACGCATGGAGTGTTTCTGATATTTTACAAGACTTATTAATCAAGGGAAATCGGCCTGCTCTTATTGTATTAAAGTTTTACTGCAGAGTTTCACTGAGTTACACAGAGTACTATTTATCTGATTTATAACAATTAAAACTCGGTGAAACTCTGTGTGGCTCTGTGGTGAACTATATGCTAAATAGTAATCTCTACCAGGTTTCCATCCGGATCGAGGATAGCGCTTTCAAAGAATCCATCGCCCGTGGTACGGGGTTCACTGGCTACTACAAACCCATTGTGGCGCAAGCGTTCTGTAAGTTCGAGAACAGCTTCTTTACTACCTGCTGAAACAGAAAAGTGTGCCAAACCAATGTGTGGAATCTTGTCTGCCGGAGAAGTAACATCCGTTTTACGCATCATTTCGATTAAAGCGCCTCCTCCATCAAAGCTGATAAGGTAGGATTCGAAACCTTTTGCAGGATTTACGTACTTTTCATTACTTGTTCCATTGAAATAAGTAATGTAAAACTGTCTTAACTCTTCTAATTGAGTGGTCCAAAGTGCAATGTGATGAATATACATGGTTATTTTATAAATGGTTATTTCTCTTCTTTTATGAGTGTATAATAATGTAAATCAAGTATCTTTGCAAAGATAAATAAAGTTGAATACGAACCATTTGATTTGAATCAAAATATGATAAGAAGCTATAATTCTCAAGATACAGACAGGGTGATACGCATTTGGTTAGAAACCTCTATCTTAGCACATCATTTTATTTCTGCTATGTATTGGATTGAAAAACAGGAAGATATGCGGAATATTTATCTTCCGGAAAGTGATACATATGTATTTGAAGATGAAAAAACAAAGTCTGTGCAAGGTTTTATTTCGATGGTAGGCAACTATTTGGCTGCTATATTTGTAATACCTGAAGCACAAGGTATAGGTATTGGAAAGGCATTGATAGAATACGTAAAAAAGATATATCCTGAGATAACACTAAGGGTATATGCTAAAAATGAACCATCAGTGGCTTTTTATGAGAAACAGGGGTTCAGGTTTGTAGAGAAGCATGTAGAAGAAGAGACAGGCGAACAAGAGCTTGTAATGAAGTGGAATAGATAAGTATTACTAATATATTATAATTTAAGAAGATGAAGAAAATTTTATTTTTATTGTTACTGGTTATCACTCTCGGAGCTTGTGAGAGTGATACTGATTCAAATTGGAATAATCGCCCAGGTGGAGGTTCTAATGAAACTCAGAATTGGGATTCGTATACAATTACTGTTAAAAACTGGGAGCGTATAGGAGGTGTGAATGAAAATAATTCTTATTTTCGTTGTATCGTTGAAGATAAGTATTTAGATCAGTATATCTTTGATAAAGGAAGTGTCATGGTATATCTGATTCAATATGATGGTAATACGCCGGTCCAGACTCCTCTTCCTTATGTAATGTATTATGCTGAGGGAAATAAGAATTGGGCAGAAACGTTCTCCTATGATTATTCCGTAGGTTCGTTTGCTTTCTATGTGACTTATAGTGACTTTCTAACAGAAAATAATCCTGGAGAATGTCAGTTTAAGATAGTAATGCATTGGTAATATTAGGTGTATATAACAAGAATGTGCACTCTTGTCATGCCAAAGTGTACATTCTTGTTATATAAAAGTGTACATTTTTATCAAGCAAAACTGTACACTTTTGTAACTGCTGATAATCAGTCTGTTATCTCTTGCTTATATTCCCATCGCCTGCCGTATTTCCCCGTGCGGGAAGCACATCTAAGTCATCCAGAATCTTTTTTATGTCTACTGGTTGAAGGCGTCCATATACTTTCTCTCCTATCATCACTACGGGGGCAAGGCCACAGGCTCCCACACAGCGGAGGCAATCTAATGAAAACTTTCCATCCGGTGTGGTCTCTCCTACTTCGATACCTAAAATACGTTTGAATTCTTCTAATAATTTTTCCGAACCTCTTACATAGCAGGCAGTCCCCATACAAACTGAGATAGGGTGTTTCCCTTTGGGAGTCATTGTAAAGAATGTATAGAAAGTAACTATTCCATATACTTTTGATACAGGGATATTGAGTTTATGGGCTATAATACGTTGCATCTCTTCGGGCAGGTAACCATAGAGATGCTGAGCTTCATGGAGAATATTGATGAGTTCTCCCGGAGTATTTCCGTGTATATCACAAATTGCTTTTACTTGTTCAACTACTGTACATGCTAATTTTATATCTGACATAGTTTTACTTTTTAGGCGTTAATCAATGGCTTTATTGAAATAATGTGTGTGCAGTAGCATATGTGCTTTCTCACTGAGAGGTTTACCCAAATATTCTTCATAAAGTTTTTGAATATACGGATTCTCGTGTGATTTCCGCAAAGGTTTCTGCGCATCTTCTTCATATAAAGCACGAGAACGTGCATACAGTATATCTGCCCGTCCGTGATGGAGCGGTTGCCCTCCGCCACCAATACATCCTCCGGGACAAGCCATAATTTCGATAGCATGGTACTCATTATGTCCGTTTCGGATATCTTCCAACAAGCGGCGTGCATTTCCTAAACCATGAGCAATCCCCACCTTCAACTCAAAGCCATTCAGGTTGATAGTAGCTCGCCGTACTCCTTCTAATCCTCTGACATGTTCAAAGTTTACATTTTCCAGTGTGGTACCTGTATAGATTTCATATACGGATCGTAAGGCAGCTTCCATAACTCCACCGGTTGTTCCGAAGATCACACCGGCTCCCGTTGATTCTCCCATTGGATTGTCAAACTCACTGTTTGGTAACAGGTTGAAACCGATATTAGCACGTTTGATAAGTGTAGCCAGTTCGCGGGTGGAGATGGAATAATCCACATCGGGATTGCCATTGACTTTAAACTCTTCCCGGTCGCATTCGTATTTCTTTGCCAGGCAAGGCATGATGGAAACCACTACTAATTTTTCACGTGGAATGCCCATTTTCTCTGCCCAATATGTCTTGGCTATGGAACCGAACATTTGTTGCGGAGAACGAGCCGTAGATGGGATATTTAATAAATCGGGAAAATGATGTTCAAAGAAGTTCACCCATGCCGGGCAACAGGAAGTCAGGATAGGCAAACATACATTTTTATCCCCGTTTAGGAAGCGTGTGAGTCTGTCCAGCACTTCTGTTCCTTCTTCCATAATAGTAAGATCAGCTGCAAAATCGGTATCGAATACATAATTGAAACCTAATTCGCGGAGGGCATATACCATTTTGCCTGTAACCGGGGTACCGGCGGGCAAACCGAATTCCTCTCCTAAGGCCACGCGTACAGCAGGAGCTGTTTGTACAATAACCACTTTATCAGGATCGTCCAGATCTTCAAGAAGCCGGTTGGTATGATCGCGCTCAGTCAGCGCTCCTACCGGACAAACAGCAACGCATTGTCCGCAATAAGTGCATTCACTTTCACTCATTTTTTTGTCAAATGCAGGAGCAATGGTGGTATTGAAACCTCTGCGTACGGCTCCCAAGGCACCTACTGTCTGTACATCATTGCAAACACTTTCACATCGTCTGCAAAAAATACATTTATCCATGTTGCGAACGATGGAAGAAGTTACTTCCCGTTTGCGCAATGAAAGCTCTCCGCCTGTGAACGGCATTTCGCGTACGTTGAAACGAAGAGCAAGATTCTGCAATTCACAATTGCCGGATTTTGGGCAGGTCAGACAGTCATTCGGGTGATCGGACAGAATAAGTTCAGCTACTATTTTTCGTGCATTCATCACTCGTAGTGTACTGGTACGCACTGTCATCCCTTCTGTACATTTAGTGGCACAGGCAGGAGCAAGATTCTTTCTACCCTCCACCTCTACAACACAGATACGGCAGGAAGCTGGATTGTTTTTGATACAAGTACCCTTCAGGTCAATGTGGCAGAGGGTTGGTATGTTTATGCCGATTTCGGTGGCGGCTTCCAGAATGGTAGTACCAACAGGTACGGTTATCGAGTGACGGTCTATTTGTAGTGTTACTTCTTTGGTTTCCATAGTGTTTGAGATTAGCATACAGAGATTGCGTTAAATTTACAGCGTGCCATACACATACCACACTTGATACATTTTTCGGGAAGAACAGTATGTGGTTTACGTGGCAGACCTATGATGGCATCTGCCGGACAGTTTTTGGCACAAAGGTGACAACCGATACACAGATCGGGATTGATATAGTACGTGAGCAGAGATTTACATTGTTTGGCACGGCAAGTCTTATCCCGTACATGCTCTATGTATTCATCATAAAAGTTATCCAATGTAGACAATACCGGGTTGGGAGATGTCTGTCCCAATCCACACAGCGCGGTATCTTTTATGACTTTACCAAGCGTTTGCAGCGTCTGTAGATCTTTTTCTGTAGCTTTACCTTCCGTTATTTTATTGAGTAGTTCCAATAATCGTTTATTACCGATACGACAAGGGGTACACTTGCCACAGGACTCTTCTACCGTGAAATCAAGGAAGAAGCGGGCTACCGATACCATACAATCGTCTTCGTCCATGACAATCATTCCTCCAGAACCCATCATGGAGCCGGCAGCAAGCAGGTTGTCGAAGTCGATAGGTGTATCGAGGTGTTTTTCTGTGAGGCAGCCACCTGACGGGCCTCCTGTTTGTACAGCTTTAAATTTTTTATCTCCTTTGATTCCTCCGCCTATTTCATAAATAACTTCCCGTAGTGTTGTTCCCATTGGAACCTCTATCAATCCTACATTATTAATCTTTCCGGCTAAAGCGAAAACTTTCGTCCCTTTAGAGCGCTCTGTACCGATGGAAGCAAACCATTCGGCTCCGTTGATTAATATAATAGGTATATTTGCTAATGTTTCTACATTGTTCACATTGGTTGGTTTGTTTTGGTATCCTGATTCAGCCGGGAAAGGTGGTTTCAAAGTAGGTTCTCCCCTTTTACCTTCCATTGAATGGATAAGTGCAGTTTCTTCACCGCACACAAATGCACCGGCTCCATATCTTATATCTATATCAAAGCAGAAATCTGTTCCTAATATGTGTCCGCCTAATAATCCGTATTCGCGAGCCTGTGTGATGGCTGTTTTCAACCGATGTATGGCGAGCGGATATTCTGCACGGATGTATACCAAGCCTTTGGAGGCTCCGATAGAGTATCCGCACAGAGCCATTGCCTCAATAATAGAATGGGGATCACCTTCCATGATTGAACGATCCATAAATGCTCCCGGATCTCCTTCATCAGCGTTACAGACTACGTACTTAATGTCGGATTCCTGACGGGCAGTCAGTTCCCATTTCAGACCTGTAGGAAACCCACCACCTCCCCGTCCACGTAGTCCGGAGCGTTTGATTACATCTATCACTTTATCCGGAGTATGGTTGAGCAAGTAGTTTGCTAAAGCTACATACCCATTGCGTGCGATGTATTCTTCTATATTCTCCGGATCTATAAATCCGCAGTTACGCAATGCAATTCGCAATTGTTTCCGATAGAAATCCATGTGTTTGGAGTCACTTACTTTTTGTTCCGTCTTAGGATCAGTGTACAGCAGGCGTTCTATTTTCTTTCCTCCTATAATATGCTCCTTTACAATTTCTTCGGCATCTTCGGGGGTGACTTGAGTATAGAAAGTGTTGTCCGGAATGATTTTTACGATAGGACCTTTTTCACAAAATCCAAAGCATCCGGTCGTGATAACTTCTACTTTGTCTGTTATTCCGTTTTCTTTAAGTATTTTGTTCAGATTGTCAGCAATAAGGTGGCTGGAAGATGCTTTGCAGCCCGTACCTCCACAGATCAGAATCTGCAAATGTTGTGAACCAAGAGCCAGCCCACAACTGTTTTCAGTTACTTTATCATTGCTCTCTTCACGTAAACGGAGGGCAGTCTCCGCACTTCTTCTGATCTTCTCAAGATCGTGAATTGATAGTATTTTCATCCGTATTAAATTAAGTTCGGAACAAATATAGTAATTCAAATGATTATACAAAAAGAAAGCGTGTGAAATATTAAAAGGAAAGCATTATATGGGAATTAAATAGCTTATTTGGGCTGTATTTGTATACTGGAGGTTACAAAAACGACTTTTATGTATCATTAAGACAGAGTAGTGTCTATCTGATGAGACGCGGATTAACACAGATTAAAAGCCTGTAGTTTTTTATCATACATTTGTTTTCCTTTGCGAAAATCTGCGTTTGTCTGTGTTTCAATAAAGATTTAAACTCTGTGGAACTCCGTGTTATTCTGTGGTGAAATACACTCAAAACCGTTTATATTTAATAAGAACTTTATTTTTTAAAGCGTATTTCTCGTCTACTACTCTATCTGTAGGGAAAAATGTGAATATAATTCTCCAATCTTCTTTTTGATAAATGAATTTTCGTGCATTTGTTCCTTGTTCTATTAACACAAGCTTCTCCCAAATGAAGCGTTCTATGTCGGATGGTATAACGGTCCCTTCCCGTGAGACTTCTGCTGTAATGAAGAATCCCGGTGTTGATAACTTTGAAATGAATTCCAGAATCTGTTCTATCATTTTTTCTCTTTCTTTTCTACCATGACCTGTAGTAGTTTGCCGTAAGCATCAAATGATTTACGTGACGCTAGCGAAATGGTGATCATTAATGAAAGCATGGAAGCTGTAAACGTAATGACCATAATCATCATCTGATACTTGATAGCCACATTCGGACTACTTCCTCCCAATATCTGACCAATCATTGTTCCCGGAAGTGCAACCAGTCCCATTACAGCAATGTTAGCTATCAGTGGGCTGAAGGCTTTAATGATTGCCTGCCGGATGAAAGGTGCCTGTGCTTCCTGCCGGGTAGCCCCATTGCCTAGCAAATAACAATAGAGTTGTTCTTCCCGTTTCAATCCACTGTAGTAGGTATTTAGTGCAATGACATTACTCGAAAGCATGTTTCCCATTAAGATACCGAAAATAGGAATGAAGTATTGTGCGCTGAATACATTGTCCAGCTGTAGCACTACGCCAATAAAGTACATCCCAACCAGGACAACACTGCATAGAAAGCCTACACTGATAGGAATCAATAGTATTTTCCGCTTTAGCCCGGTACGTACGAGAGCTGTCTGTCCGGCTACAAATATCATAATAATCACCCACAGAAAGTTTATCCACGGATTATTCCACAAAAACAAATATTTTAAGTACATCCCGATAAGGAAGAGTTGTACGATCATACGTGCTGTACCGATAAGAGTGGCTTTGAGTAGTCCGGTTTTAAATTTCCATAAATAAAATACAGGGATTATCAGTAAGAGTAACCCTGTTAGCAGACTGAGGTATGATATATCGATGGTTCCCATGGAAATATTTACGATTAGACGATTTACGAGTTACGATTGAAGTTACAAATTTATTAACTGATTACAGCCGTGAGCAAAAGTTTTATCGTGCGAAACGGCTAAAACGGATGCTCCTTGTTCTGTTTGTCGGTGAAAAAAGGCCAGTACTTTATCTGTGGAGCCGGAGTCGAGTGCCGAAGTAGGCTCATCTACTATGATAAGTGGCTTTTTCAGCAAGGCAGCTACGGCTATCATAATACGTTGCCGTTGTCCGCCGGATACTTCCCCTACCCGTTTTCGATACAAATCTTCATCCAACCCCAATTCTGCAAAACAACTGAACAGTCTTTCTTCAGAAAAAGAGGCTCCCCTGTTTGCTTTTAGTTCGAAAGGTAACTGTACCATTTCCTTCACCCATTCCATAGGCAGAGCCAGTTCCTGCGGAATCCAGGCTATCTGCCGGCGAATGGTGTCAATGGTATTTCGGGTCAGTTCGAAGTCACCTACGGTAATTGTTCCTTTACGTAGAGGGACAAATCCCATGACAGCATTTAGAAGAGAAGTTTTTCCTCGCCCCGATTCGCCTGCGATACAAGCGGTTTCACCTTTATGTAACTGCATGCAAAAACCGGAAAAAAGCTCTTCGTCTCCGAAAGCAATACATGCATTGTCTATTTGTAGCATTTTACTTCTTTATTCTATCTTTCTGGCAAAGGTAAACAAAATATTGGAAGAACCGTAGAATAATTGATTCTACCTGCTTTGATGAGGGATGTTTTGGGAAGGGATGTTTTACATATAATAATAAGATAAGCTAACTCAGTAATTTTGAGATAGCTTATCTTATTATTTAAATAGATCTATTAAAGTACTATTTTCACAGGTTTATGGTCATTTGCGCGAATGAGATAAATACGTTTCGTAGGCAAATAGAACGTAAGATCTGTTCCTTTAGAAATTTGCGTCGAAATAAGTGCTCCTGATATGGTATATACAGAAACCGGAATTCCACTTTCAGCTCCACTAACTATCACAGAGTTGTTGTTTATATGTATTGCTAACTCTTCTACGGTTGCTGAATTGATTCCTACAGGAACGTGAACTGTTATCTCACAAGTAGCCGTAAATCCTCCGTCTACAGTCGTAGCTGTAATCTGGGTTGTTCCTACTTTTATAGCTGTTACTAGTCCGTTATCATCTACTGTTGCTATTTCCGGATTGCTACTTGTCCATATAATAGACTTATTTGTAACTTCTGCCGGAGAAATTGTGGCAATGAGTATTTCAGTCTCTGAGATTGCTAAAGTTAACGTGTTTTTATTCAGAGTTACCCCTGTAATCTCCGGAGTTGTTGAAGAAAATGAAACATTCAAATTTGCTTTATCATTTACTTTAGGAGTAGTATAGATACCATTTATTACTTCAGATGTTACATCTTTATCATTATACAATACTTTTTCTACCTCATACCCAACTTTGGGAGATATAAAGAAAGATACGGTTTCGTTCTTTTTCACATATATGCTTGAACCATCCGTTGCAATAGCTCCTTTCTTTTCCGTACTATTCGCTTTCATTCTTGACAGACGAGCCGTTCTTGTAGTATTCGCTTCGTCTTCATCTTCAATATTTGCATTGTTTATATATTCCAATTTTCCGCCTTTGTCATTCATACTTATTGCAATAGCTTTACGCATTTGTACAAAGGCTCCCCATTGTTCGGCTGTTAAGTAGTCATAATAGGAATCGGTAGGGATAGAAAGAATACAAACTTCTGTATTGACTCTTTGGAAGACATAGTCTCCTAAATGTGCAGGAACTATGTTGGTTGCACTAATATTAGCCAAAGTACGACATTGACTAAAGGCATATCCGCCAATAGAAGTCAGAGAACTTGGTAAATTAATAGTTGCCAAAGAAGCACAATTACTGAAAGCATAGTCATTGATTGCGTTTAGTAGATTACATGCAGATAGATCAAGGGTTGATAGACTGTTACATCCATTAAAAGCAGAATTTCCTATAGAGTAAAGTGTTACTGGGAATTTTAAATTATCCAGTTTTAAGCAATATGCGAATGTATTATCACGAATATACTGAAGTTTCTCGGGGAGTAGTATTTCTTCTAAATTAGAACAAGAGTTGAATGTTTCTCCTTGTATTTCTGTTAATGACGAACAAGCAGTCATGTCTACTCTTTGTAGATTAGAGCAGCTTCGGAAGCTACTATATCCCAAAGACTCTAAAGAAGATGGCAATGTAATTGTCCCAAAAAGGTTATGACAATAATTAAAAGCGTTACTTTCAATGGTTCTTAGCTTATTGGGGAAAATGATTTCTTGTGTAAGATTAGTGCAGTTGCTGAATGCTTCAGAACCTATTCTCAATAGATTTTTAGAGAACTTGATACCGGTTAACGAACTACAGTTACTAAAAGCGTTGTTATTGATAGTAGTTACTCCATCGGGGAGTTCAAATGTTCCGGATAAGGTTGTACATCCACTGAATGCCTGTGATTCAATTATAGAAAGGTTTCTGGGAGCTTTAAATTCCATTAATATACTTTTATCCCGGAAAGCCTCCTGAGGAATGATTTCAGCATCTGCATCTGAAAGGTCAATAGAATAGAGGACAGTCATGTTTGAGCGCATTACTCCGAAGTCTTTACTGTTTAACGTTCCATGGACAGTTAAATGAGTTACTAAGGCCGGAGATACTTCGGCCTGCTCCATAATATCAATGGCAAGATTGCCTGGTTTGGTAACATTTACATCTACCCGATTTTCTCCACCAAGAATAGTATATTCATTCCAGCCATTGGCATTCTTATATGCTTTTACACTATTTTCAGGGACAAAGATTGCGGTAAGAGTACTAACATTGCCCATCATTGGATCACCACCGAAAACATATTTTCCTAATGTAGGGGGAACTGCGGCAGCTATTTTGCAGATGGTAAAATTATTATTACTAAATGCACGCTCGCCGATAGTGGTAAGAGTAGCTGGCAGTTCCAGCGTACCGGTAAGTCCACAGCTTTCAAAAGCATTGTTTGCAATGGATACTAATGTTGCAGGCAATTTGACTGTTTTTAATGTACTATTAGATGAAAATACACCTGTTCCAATTTGAGTAAGTGCAGTACATTTTGATAGGTCTACAGATGTTAATTTACATAAGGAAAATGCGCCATTTCCTATTTGTTCCAAGCTTGCAGGGAATTTAACATCTTCCAGAAGTTGTGAATAGAAAAACGCACTTTCTCCTATCGTTTTAAGATTAGTGCAATTTGACAAATCAAGAGACTTTAACTTGGCATCATAGACAATTGTTGGGCCAATAGCTTCCAGACTACTGGGAAACTTAATCTCTGTTAGTGGACAGCTGTAAAAAGCAGATCCCTGTATTTGAGTCATTTTCGTACAAACTGATAAGTCTATAGATTGAATGGAAGAATTATTAAAAGAGGAACCAATAGATTCTAACGTGGCAGGAAATACTACATTTTGTAATAGTTTACATTCTGCAAACTGATTATTTACTAATGATGTGATTTTAGTTTGTGATAAATCAATAGTAGTTAATCCGGTTCCTTTGAATGCGCTTTCATTAATACTATTCAAAGATGTGCATTCTTCAAAGTTAACCTTTTTAAGATTAATGCAATTTTCAAATGCATTACCTCCAATAGTCTGGATATTAATAGGCAGTTTGATCTCAGTCAATGTTTTTTTTCCTATATAAGAGCCACTATTATTATATGTAGAAAATGCATTATAAGGGATATCGTTTCCTGTTGCTCCTCCAAAGGCGATAGTTGCCTGAGACATATCTATTACGGATAAAACAAGCATATCATCTCTCATTGTGTTGAAATCGGAAATTGTAAGGCTTCCTGTTAAGGTTAGATGGGTAATCACTCCAAGCTGCTCTTCTGTAAGTAGACTTTTTAAGCTTTCTGGTTCTTCTACATTTACAGTGATTACCGGATTGAGTTTAAAAGAGACTTCTAATACAGCATCTGCGTTGATTGTTTCTGTTGTGAAAATACCTTCTTTCGATACTGATTCTGTTACATCTTCCTGATTGTAGAGTACTTTTTCTACCATATAATATCTGTCGGGAGTAATAGCAAAGGTGGTAATCGCTCCTTCCTTGACAGTTATATTACTTTCTTGGAGTAAAGGCGTGTTTTTATAAAGTATATTACCATTTGCTCCTGTTTTGATACTTATTTTATGAACTTTTCCTATTTCTTCTTTAGATGCAAAAGTAATAATGAGAGTTGCGCTTTCTTTTGCAAATGGAGTGGTATATACAGATTCGTCCTGTTGTGCAACTCCCTCCATCTTATTATATAGAATCGTTTTTATTGCATAACCATCTTCTGGCTCTAAAATAAATTTAGTTGAACTTGCGCTATCTACGAGTATGGTCTGTTGTTCAGAAAGGTATTCATTATTGTATTTTACTTTACCCTTTCCTTCTGTCGTCACATTGAGATTAAACTTTTTGAGAACGAAGCTGACGTTTAATATTCCGCTCTTTGTATCAGTTCCTATCTTTATAGTATTGTTTTCTACTGTGACTTCTTTCTTATTGAATATTACTTTATCTACAGTATAACCCGGATCAGGAATGAGTGTGAAAGTAGCTTCTTGAGCGTTATGGAAAATAACGTTTCCGTTTTTTAGGATTTCGCCATTATATAATATACTACCATTAGAACTTGCTTCTGTTTGAATTCCTATCTCTTCGATATTGGAGAAGGCGGACCAATTAGACGCATAACTATAGGCTTTGATACTGCCTGTAGGGACATTCAGTATACACATCGTTTTATCAACAGAAGAAAAAGTGTATTCTTCAATACTTGGAGGTGTTACACTTAACATATTGATTGTTTTCAGTTGATAACAGTTAAATGCATTACTGTTTATTGAGCTAACAGCAGCTGGAATAGTAATTTCAGTAATCCCGGTATCGTAGAATGCTCCCCAACCGATGGTATAATAACTGTTGCTGTCACCCGGCATCATTACAGTTCCTTTATCCGGTAATATTACCTTTCTGATTGAAGAGCAGCCCTGAAAAATAGAATTGGGGATTTGATATCCTTTGTATTGGCTCATATCTACACTTGTCAGTAAATTGCAATTTTGAAAAGCTCCATCGCCTATTGAGGATAGGGTTTCTGTAAACACGATGTCTCCTTTCAGGCTGTAACATCCGTCAAAAGCATTATTACCTATACTTGTAATTTGCTTTCCAAATGGGAGATTGGTTAATCCTGAGTTTCTGAATGCGTAATTCCCAATCATCTGTAGTCCTTCCGGTACCATACATTTCTGCAAAACGTTTTTCCCGTCAAAAGCATTATCCGGAATCGATATGACATCTGTTCCTGAAATATCTACATACATTAATGCAGTCATAATCTTACTCATTACCCGAAAGTCCTCTTGGTTTATCGTTCCGGTTATTACCAGATCAGTAACGGTTTTTACATTAATCCCTAACTCTTCAAGCTTTGTTGAAAGAGTTCCTGCTTCTTCCAGATGTACTCTAATTGTTCCCTTATCCTCTGCAAAAGCCGGCAAAAGAACAGCAAACATCAAAAAGAAAAGAAGTAATTTCTTTTTCATACCTTATTGTTTGTTGGTGTTAATAAAAAGCTTATGTCTGTTTTCGGACAAAAGCGGACGTATAATTGAAAAGTGTATATTGTTTTTCAATTATTTGATTACAAATATAATAGCTATTTTCTGGATTTGTTACTGTGTATACTGTTTTTTTGTTTTTTATTTTAAGGATAGGAGATTGTTAGATATAAATACTACTAACAGCTTGTCCCGTTTCGCATGTATATAACCCTCTCGGATCAGATAAGGAATTAATTCTTTTTTCAACTGCATTTTTATATTTATCTTTGCTTACTGATTTTATTTAAAGTAAAGGCTATGATACAGAATGAACGAGACATTCGCCACGAGCATATACTGAATGTGTCGCGGCAGATGATGACAGCTGCCCGTACTGCTCCGAAAGGAAAGGGTATTGATATAATAGAAGTGGCTTTGGTTACAGGTGAGGATATCAAAATATTGTCTGACAAGATGATTGCAATGGTTGAGGAGCATGGAATGAAATTCTTTCTTCGTGATGCCGATAATATTCTAAGTGCTGAATGCATTGTATTAATAGGTACGCGCGAGCAAGCGCAGGGATTGAATTGCGGACATTGCGGATATGCTACCTGTGCAGCTCGTACCGAAGGAGTACCCTGTGCGCTAAACAGTATTGATGTAGGTATTGCCATTGGTTCGGCATGTGCTACAGCTGCCGATATGAGGGTGGATACACGTGTGATGTTTTCAGCCGGATTGGCTGCCCAGCAACTCAACTGGCTGAAAGACTGTAAAATGGTGATGGCTATTCCTGTTAGTGCTTCTTCTAAGAATCCGTTCTTTGACCGTAAGCCAAAACAGTAAATAGGGTTGTTCTAAAGATTTATAAATATTAAATTGCAAGTAAACAGATGGGAATTATAGTTGGGCTTCCTTGTTCGGGCGGTTCGGAAAAGGATTTGCAGTTGAATTTTGGTAAGGTGATGGCTCAGCAAACAGAGATGCGGGCACCCTTTCTTCCTGCTGAATGGTATCCGCAAAGTGGTGTTCAGCTGACCTGGCCTCATGCGGGGACAGACTGGGCCTATATGCTTGATGAAGTGCAGGAATGTTTTGTCAATATAGCCAATGAGATCGCTAAGCGAGAGTTGTTACTGATTGTAACGCCCGAACCGGAAGAAGTGAAGAAGCAGATCGCTGCTACTGTGAATATGGAGAATGTACGCTTTCTGAAGTGTGGTACAAATGATACCTGGGCACGTGATCATGGAGCTATTACCATGATGGACGTAGATGCCCCTTCCCTGCTCGATTTCACTTTTAATGGCTGGGGGCTGAAGTTTGCTTCCGATCTGGATAATCAGATTACCCGTCGTGCCATTGAAAACGGAGTTCTGAAAGGACGCTATGTCAACCGTCTCGGTTTTGTTCTCGAAGGAGGTTCTATTGAAAGTGATGGTATGGGTACATTGCTCACGACTTCCGAATGTTTATTGTCGCCCAATCGTAACGGGCAAATGAATAAAGTGGAGATTGAGGAATATCTGAAGAGTGTATTTCATCTTCAGCAGGTACTTTGGCTGGATCATGGTTATCTGGCAGGAGATGATACAGATAGCCATATCGATACACTTGCCCGTTTATGCCCCGCTGATACGATCGTATATGTACAATGTGAAGATGAGAAAGATGAGCATTATAAATCTCTTCATGCCATGGAAGAGCAGCTTAAAACATTTCGTACGTTGGCCGGAGAGTCTTATCGCCTATTAGCTTTGCCAATGGCCGATGAAGTGCAGGAAGAAGGAGAACGCTTGCCTGCCACTTATGCTAATTTCTTGATACTGAACGATGCAGTACTTTATCCAACTTATGATCAGCCCGAGAAGGATAAACGTGCAGAAGAAGTTTTGCAGGAAGCTTTTCCTGGGTATGATATAATTGGCATTGACTGCCGCGCTTTGATCAGGCAGCATGGCTCTTTGCATTGTGTAACCATGCAATACCCCACAGGTATCCTGAAGTAACCTCAATCGTAAATCGTAAATTGTCTAATCGTAAATTACTAAGATGAGAAATATAAAAGTCGGCTTGATTCAACAGGCCAATACTTCAGATATCAGAACTAATCTGATGAATCTGGCTCAAAGTATAGAAGCATGTGCCGCACGTGGTGCACAACTGGTTGTATTGCAGGAGTTACATAACTCTTTGTATTTTTGCCAGACAGAAAATACAAACTTATTTGATCTGGCAGAACCTATCCCCGGCCCTTCTACCGGATTTTATTCCGAACTGGCTGCCAGTAACCAGATTGTGTTGGTTACCTCTTTGTTTGAGAAACGTGCTCCGGGATTGTATCACAACACTGCGGTTGTTTTTGACAGTGATGGCAGTATTGCCGGAAAATATCGCAAGATGCATATTCCTGATGATCCTGCTTATTATGAGAAATTCTATTTCACTCCGGGAGATATTGGTTTTGAGCCTATTCAGACATCTTTAGGCAAATTAGGAGTACTTGTCTGTTGGGATCAATGGTATCCGGAAGCTGCCCGTCTTATGGCCCTGAAAGGAGCCGAATTACTAATTTATCCTACCGCTATTGGCTGGGAGAGTTCGGATGCGGATGATGAAAAGATTCGTCAGCTCAATGCCTGGATTATCTCTCAGCGTGCCCATGCTGTAGCAAACGGGCTTCCAGTTATTTCTGTCAACCGCGTAGGGCATGAACCCGATCCGTCTATGCAGACAAATGGTATTCTTTTCTGGGGAAATAGTTTTGTTGCCGGTCCGCAGGGAGAACTTCTTGCACAGGCCGCTAATGATCGTCCGGAAAATATAGTAGTAGAAATTGATATGGAACGTTCGGAAAATGTTCGTCGTTGGTGGCCATTCCTGAGAGACAGAAGAATAGATGAATATGAAGGGCTGACGAAGCGATTCCTGGATTAAGATTCAAAATTCACCACAGAGTTCCACAGAGTGTTAATTATTTGATAAACGCAAATTAACGCGAATTATCGCAGATTTGAAAGGCTGTTATTCTTTTATCTTTTGTTTTCCTTTGCGAAAATCTGCGTTAATTCTGCGTTTCAATAGTGTTACTCTCTCTCTGGTGAAATTGAATCTCACCGGAAAGTGAGTTTCCTGTTTGTTATAAAATTAACTGTACCGTAGATAAATAGTCCGAGGAACTGTGCCAGATACTCGTTTACATCTCCTGCTTCCACCAGTATGATAAGGAATATAAATTGCGCACTGTAGGCTATTCCGAAAGCCATAGCAAAGAACAACACCTGTTGCCAGAGGTTGTTCTTTTTGTCTTCTGTGGGGAATACCCAATACTTACACCATATAAAATTATGTATCTGAGCTACGATATACGCAGTAATATTTGCAGGAATATAATCGTATGATAGCTCATTCATCATTAACCAGATGACAAATGCTGTAATCAATGCATTGAGCGTACCTATTACGGCAAATCGAAAGATGCGTACTGATTCTTTCACTTATTCCTTAATATCTACTACCAGATTCAGTTCATCAAGTTGAGACGGATCAAGTGCTGCCGGAGCATCCAACATAACGTCACGACCCGAATTATTCTTGGGGAATGCAATGCAATCACGGATAGAATCAAGCCCTGCGAAAAGTGATACCCACCGATCGAGTCCGTAAGCCAATCCACCATGAGGAGGTGCACCAAATTTGAATGCATTCATTAAGAAGCCAAATTGTTCCTGTGCTTTTTCAGGAGTGAACCCTAAAATCTCGAACATCTTGGCTTGCAATTGTGAATCGTGGATACGAATAGAACCTCCACCTACTTCTACACCATTAACGACCATGTCATAGGCATCTGCACGAACTGCTGCCGGATCGCTATCCAATAAATGAATATCTTCATCTTTAGGATGAGTGAATGGATGGTGCATTGCCATCAGGCGTCCTTCTTCTTCGCTCCACTCAAACATTGGGAAATCTACTACCCACAAGCAAGCGAATTTATTCTTATCACGTAAACCTAACTGTTTACCCATCTCCAAACGAAGTTCGCAAAGCTGTTTACGGGTTTTCATAGCATCGTCACCGGAGAGAATCAGAATTAAGTCTCCCGGTTTAGCACCGAAAGCTTCCTTCATTTGTTGCAATACTTCCTGGGTATAGAACTTGTCAACACTTGATTTTACAGTTCCATCAGCTTCTATACGTGCGTATACCATACCTTTGGCACCTATTTGAGGTCTTTTCACATACTCTGTCAGTGCATCCAGTTGTTTACGGGTATAACTTGCAGCACCCTCTGCACATATACCACCAATGTATGCAGCACTGTCAAATACCGGGAAACCGTGTCCTTTCATGATATCCATCAGTTCGACGAATTTCATATCAAAGCGTAAATCGGGTTTATCGCTACCGTAATATTTCATAGCATCACTCCATGGCATGCGTACGAATGGTTCTGTTAGTTCAACTCCGCGAAGTGTCTTAAACAAGTGCTTGGCCATACCTTCAAAAGTAGTGATGATATCCTCTTGCTCAACAAAACTCATTTCGCAGTCAATCTGAGTGAATTCCGGTTGACGGTCAGCACGAAGGTCTTCGTCACGGAAGCATTTTGCAATCTGGAAATAACGGTCGAAACCAGCTACCATCAACAATTGCTTCAGAGTTTGCGGGGATTGAGGCAACGCATAGAATTGTCCCGGATTCATACGTGAAGGAACAACAAAGTCACGTGCACCTTCCGGGGTAGAACCAACCAAAACCGGAGTTTCCACTTCTATAAATCCTTGTTCATCCAAATACTTACGTACTTCTATTGTCATTTTATGACGGAGCTCCAGATTGGAACGGACGTTACTACGACGAAGGTCCAGATAACGGTATTTCATGCGAATGTCGTCTCCTCCGTCTGTATTTTCTTCGATAGTGAAAGGAGGGGTGGTGGCAACGTTCAGAACGTTTAATTCTGACACGATGATTTCAATGTCTCCTGTAGGTATATTTGAATTTTTGCTAAAACGTTCGTTTACAGTACCGATCACCTGGATTACGAATTCGCGTCCCAGTTTATTAGCCTGTTCGCATAGTTCTGCATTTACTTCTTCATTGAATACTAATTGAGTGATACCGTAACGGTCACGAAGGTCAATAAAAGTCATACCTCCCATTTTACGGCTACGCTGTACCCATCCTGACAGCGTGACTTGACTGTTTACATCGGAGATTCTCAGTTCTCCACACGTGTGCGTTCTAAACATATATTTTGTATTTTATAATATTCTTTACTTTTGTAGTAGTCTGCAAAAGTACACAAATTCTTAATCCTTTCGGATTAATTTCCGAATAATTTTCTGATTTTTGTGAGTAATATTGTCTACAATAGCTTCGTTAATCATTTTAATTCCATTAACGTATTCCTGAGCCTTTTGCAACACGTTAGCATTGTCTTTTACGATAGTTTCTTTGGGCACAATAACGCGTAGCCCTTTTTGTATAAGCTCAATGTTCACATTCTCATCGGCTTGCATCGGATCACCATCGAAGTGAACTACTCCCGGACTGGTACGGTGAATACGTAATTTTCTGCAACGAAATGTTTTTATACGGCTATTCTGATCAATGGTTTTATTGAACAACTGAAAAGCAAGTGAAGGAACATCGAGTACGGTAAACGGTTCAAGAATAGTGACATCCAGCAGGCCATCAGTAAGGGTGGCTTGTGGGGTTATATATGCATTATTACCATATTGGGAAGCATTACCGCAAGCAATGAGGAAAGCTTTATATTTATAGGTACCGTCTTCCGTTTCCAATTCATAAGTTTCCGGTTGATAAGTCAGACTCTCTTGCAGGGTTTTTTCCAGATAAGTCAATAAACCGCGTTTTCCGGCATTGGCAAACTTCAGGCTGACAAAGGCATCAAAACCTACTCCGCAAGTGCAGAAGAAGTCAGTACCGTTTATCTTGCCGTAATCGATAATGTCGGTTACTCCTTCATTGATTATTTCCAATGCTTTTTTAGGCTCCATTGGAATATGCAGATGTCTTGCAAGTCCATTGCCGGAGCCACAAGGTATAATGCCCAATGCTGTCTCTGTATGTACCAGTGAACGTCCTATCTCATTGATAGTTCCGTCTCCACCGATGGCTACTACAACATCTGCTTTCTCTGCTGCTGCCTGAGCGGCAATCTCTATTGCATGACCGGCCCTTTTGGTATACACCACATCCCACGTATATCTCTCTTTATCTATCTTTTCATCTAATAAATTGAGAACAAGTTCTTTACCTTGCGTGCCTGAAATCGGATTGACAATGAATATAATTTTCTTCATGCTTTCGTTCATGCTAATTTTAATCGATTGTGGTCGACAAAAGTAATATAAATTTCTTAATTTTAAATCTTCCGGCTTCTCAAAAGCAGAAAGAGTATATTTTTTCTATTAAAAAGAACAGGCAAACACAAATTTTGTTATCTTTGCCCCCTGTTTTTAAACAGTTATTAAGGATAAAAGGATTTGGACTGTTGTCTATCAGTAACCAATAAAGCGAATAATAAATAACAATTCATGGGATTATTACAAGAGAAGTTAGCTAAGTACGACCTGCCGCAGCAATATATGGCAATGGGCGTATACCCTTATTTTCGTGAGATAGAAGGGAAACAAGGTACAGAAGTAAATATGGGTGGACATAATGTTTTAATGTTCGGCTCAAACGCATATACAGGTCTTACCGGAGATGAAAGAGTTATTGCAGCAGGCATCGAAGCTATGAAAAAATATGGTTCCGGTTGTGCCGGTTCTCGCTTCTTGAATGGTACACTCGACTTGCATGTGAAGTTGGAAAAAGAATTGGCTGCTTTTGTTGGTAAAGAAGATTCACTCTGTTTTTCTACAGGATTTACTGTAAATTCGGGAGTAATATCTTGCTTAACAGATCGTAACGATTATATTATTTGTGATGATCGGGACCATGCTTCTATCGTAGACGGTCGTCGTTTGTCATTCTCTCAGAATCTGAAATACAAGCACAATGATATGGCTGATCTTGAGAAGCAGCTTCAGAAGTGTAATCCGGATTCTGTGAAATTGATTGTTGTAGACGGTGTGTTTTCTATGGAAGGTGACTTAGCCAATTTGCCCGAAATAGTTCGTTTGAAACATAAGTATAATGCTACTATTATGGTAGACGAAGCTCATGGTTTAGGTGTATTCGGAAAACAGGGACGCGGTGTTTGTGACCACTTTGGTTTGACAGACGAAATAGACCTGATTATGGGAACATTCAGTAAATCATTAGCTTCTATCGGAGGATTTATTGCTGCAGATGAATCAATCATTAACTGGTTGCGTCACAATGCACGTACGTATATCTTTAGTGCATCTAATACTCCTGCTGCTACGGCTTCTGCTCTGGAAGCTCTTCATATTATTCAGAACGAACCGGAAAGACTGGAAGCATTGTGGGAAGCTACAAACTATGCATTGAAGCGTTTCCGCGAGGCTGGTTTTGAAATCGGTGCTACTGAGTCTCCTATTATACCTCTTTATGTACGTGATACAGAAAAGACTTTCATGGTGACTAAACTGGCATTTGACGAAGGAGTATTTATCAACCCGGTTATACCTCCGGCATGTGCTCCGCAAGATACATTAGTGCGTGTTGCGTTGATGGCTACACATACTAAAGAACAGATTGACTCTGCTGTTGATAAATTAGTAAAATGCTTTAAAGAATTAGAGATTATCTAAGCATTCTCTATAAGATATAAAAAACGGTTGTACTCTTGGTTTGGGTACAACCGTTTTTTGTATAGCAAGAGTACGTATTTAAGTCTCCGTTAAATACCTATTTAACAGAGACTTAATATGCATAGTTTGTATGTATAAAGTACGTACTTTTTAATGCATTGAAATACAGATGTATACAGGTGTGATTCTTATATGCTGATTTCTGTTACTACCTGCCCGTCAAATAGATTAATCACCCTTCCGGCGTATCCTGCGTCATGTTGTGAATGGGTTACCATGATAATGGTAGTACCCTCTTTATTTAGCTCACTCAGAAGCCCCATTACTTCTTTACCGTTTCTGGAGTCCAGATTACCGGTTGGTTCGTCGGCAAGAATCAGTTTAGGATTGGATACTACTGCACGGGCAATAGCAACACGCTGTTGTTGGCCTCCGGAAAGTTGTTGTGGGAAGTGTTTGCTACGGTGAGTAATGGCCATGCGTTCCATTGCTGTTCCTACACGTTTTTTGCGTTCAGAAGCCGGAATACCCATATAGAGTAACGGTAGCTCTATATTTTCGTAGACATTTAGTTCGTCAATCAGATTGAAACTCTGGAAAACGAAACCGATAATTCCCTTACGGAGGTTGGTACGTTGAGACTCGGTGTAGTTGGATACCTCTTTTCCATGGAGGTAATACTCTCCTCCCGTCGGGTTGTCAAGCAATCCTAAAATGTTCAGCAAGGTGGATTTGCCGCAACCGGATGGTCCCATAATAGCGACAAATTCTCCTTCCTTCACTTCTATATTCACATTGTTCAGTGCCCATGTTTCTACTTCTTCGGTCTTGAAGATCTTTTGTAAGTTTACGGTCTTGATCATGATGGTGAGTTTTTATTGATTTCTAAAAGTTATTCTTGTTTCATTGTTACCGTTGGATTCAATTTGACTGCCAGATAACAGTGCAGACTGATGACAATTATGGATATTCCTACTACGATGAATAGAGGAAGCAGGAAAATCCATAATGACCATCCGGTACTATAGGCAAACTGCTCTTTCCAGGTCTTCATTAACCAATAAGCGACAGGAATGGCCAGTATATAGCTAATGCCTATTTGCAGAAAGAAGGGTTTGCTAAACAGCCAGATCACTTGGCGGAAGGTTGCACCATGTATCTTTCGGATACTAATTTCCCGGATACGTTGCCGTACTGTATACCAGAAGATACCGAACAAGCCGAATGAAACAAGCAATAATCCTATCAATGAGTAGTTCATAAGTATTTGCGAAAGTGTAAGAACTTCTTTGTTACGTTCCATAAAGACCTGATGCATATCCTGATAATCAAAGACCTCTCCCCCATTGATTTTTTCCCATCCTTGCCTGATGGCCGATAGTGTCTCTTTTCTGTTTTCCGGCTTGATCTTTAATTGCAGGTAGGAAGCACGAGCCGATATGCGAGATAGCTTATGACTTATATATGCTCCGGGTGCAATGGCGGTGATGAGTATAAACAGCAGTAACCAGGGTAATACTTGTGTGCTGAAAAAGAAACTTATATGAAGGTGTGCATCCAATAGACCATTAAAATAAGGTAAGATGTCACTGATGAACAACAAGGATAGTATAAATGCAAAGAATACCGTCAGGAAGATATCTCCGAATAACTGCTTTCGGATGCCGGTAAGTGTATTACCCATCAGTTTCTCAATATGTATCATTTTCAGTTGTTGCAGTGTCCGGCTGAGGTTCATATTGGTATAATTGAAACAAGCCATGGCAAATATCAGAAAGGCAGACAGGAGACAGATGTAGAGAAGCTGTACGTTGCTTTGCCGGATGTATGACAATGACTCCTGGCTTGTCTTGCCTGAAGTAGAGAAATAGATTTCAGAGAAGGGCTTGAGGTAATAACGGCCTTCTCCCGGAAGAAGAGTGGGGATAGATTCGTTATTGATTTTATCTGCTAAACTCTGTGGGCTACTTCCTTCTGTTAGTTTTAATAATGTGAATCCACCCCAGAAAGTACTTTCTGTACCTGTGATTAAGTCAAAGCGTAAGAGTGACTGCGGACGTGCTTTAATGACGGCTTTCACTACATACGTTTTATTGTCATTGTCTGACATGGATACATCTATATGTTTATCAATCGGATCTGTATCGCCAAACATCTTTTGAGCAAACTCTTCGCTGACGGCTACCTGATCGGGGTGTATCAATACTTCTTTCAAGTTCCCTGTACGAGTCTGGTAATCAAAAAAACAGAGGAGAGATGCGTCGGCACAAATGAATGTGACATCGTGGAATACCTCTGTGTTGTATTTACAGTATTGAGCTGACATTGTGTTGATACGGACGTACTCTTCTATTTCTGCAAATTTATCTTTGAGCAAGGCCGGGATAGTTCCTACTACATAGCTAACTTTTGCCCCTTCCTGCATGGGAGCATCCTGCTGCAGGCATACAATTTGTTCTTTATCAGGAAGATTGCTTTCTATGTTGTATTCGTAAATAAAGAAAGTGAGCAGCAGATTGGTGCATGCCAAACCTATTGAAAGGCTGAGCAGAGAGATGAAGAAAAAGATTTTATTCCGCCACCAACTACGGGGTATGAGTTTTAGAGTAAAGAGTTCCATATTCGTTGTTCTTTTTGTTTATTCGCTTTTAATTACTTCTGCCGGGTTCAGTTTCATGATCCGGTATATTTTGTACCCGATGGTGATAAGTATTACCATTGAGATGCATACCAATGAGCAAGCTCCTATCCGGTAGAAGTTTATAGAAAAATCTTTCAGGTCATTGCCCATGATTGTATGAAAGATATAATAAACCAGTGGGAATGCTACGCCGAATCCTATTGCAAGCAAGAGTATGTATAGCCTGCCAAACAAGAGACCTATTGTACGCGGTGTTGCTCCGTTTATCTTACGTATTGCTATCTCTTTTTGCCGTCCCTCGGTGTCTAAAGAGATGGCGGAATAGATACTCAGTACGGCAATGAGCAGGCTGATGGCGGACAGGAATATGGCTATGTCACATGCCATATCTATTGGACCGGTTTCTGCAGTATTGCGTGACTGGTACATGGTTGTGATATTCAATGGGATAGTCTCCGGTGCATAGCGCCGGCATATCTTTTCTATCTCTTTTTTTACTTCTTTTTGAGTGCCGGGCACTACTCGCAAACAAATGTTACCACCCAGTGTGGTGGGTATATATACTGAAAATTCCATATATTTCGGATTCAGCTTTTCGTAGGGAGCTGCCTTGTATACACCTGCTATCCGATATGTTTTGGAGTGTATGGTTATGGTGCTTTGTGCGGAGTCCTTTTGCATGATTCTGTCGAGGTTTTCGCTGATATACACTACGTCTTCTTCATCCTCCTTCGGCATTTCTCCTTTCAATAGAGGAATGTTGAAGAAAGATAAGTAATTGGAGTCTGCTCCTGTAACTTTTCCATATAACTTTACCTGATTTTTGGTTTCATAATTCATGTAGCTATTATAGCTGATGATTACTGTTTCCAGTACGTTAGGCAGACTTTTTAGTTGCTGATGGATTTCCTTTGCATGAGGCAGCAATGTGATGCCGGATAGCTCTAATTGCAACCTCTTTTTATATTCAGTGGATGAAACGGGAGTATACATAGCACTACGCATGCTATTGGTGAGTTGTAATATGCCAAATGTCATTCCGGTGAAAAAAAAGCAAATAATAAGCTGTACCCCCATCATGAGATTCCGAAATACGTGTTTACCTTGCTTTCCACCTGAAATGCTTTGCCGGATGCTGATGTATCGTGTTTTGATAACGGATATTGCAGCAATAATCATACATAGCAACAATACGAATATAAAGATTCCCAATTCCATTAGGTTCAGTTGCTGAATATCAATGTATATATACTTCTGATAAGACAGAGGCAGGTAATGATACAGATAGGGAATGATTGATTCGGAGAATGCCAGCGTCAAAAGGAAAGAAAGTAGAAGTATCAACAGGACTTCACATGACAGCATTCGGAACAGTTCCGAATAGGAAGAACCCAGACATTTACGAAGCCCTAACTCCCGTATCCGATTGTAGAAAGACTGAATGGTGAACTTCAGAAAGTTGATCAGCCCGGCTGTTAGTATCAGCGAAGCGATGAGAAGGAGGGATAGCATGGCAACGAACTTTCCTTTGTCTATTTCATATCGTTTATACAGAGGTATGGTTTTAAAATGAAGGGTATCGTCTTGCTGAAATACAATTCTGTTTTCCAATGCTTTATCAACCTGGTTGAAGGTTTGACTCTTATTAATCAATACCTTAGCTTCTAATGACAGCCAATCGGGAGCATCCAGATAAGAGAAAAAGAGATTACTATTGCTATCATAATCATTCTGTATGTACCCAAAATCTGGTATCACATCTTTTATGGTGTAATAGACTGTTTCCGTATTTTCTGTAGGATATTTGGCAAAGGTTAGTTTGTTTCCTATCGGATTCTTTTTGCCAAAGAGTTGCCTGGCATAAGATTCACTCAGGATTACTTCACCTTTGTTCAGTGTAGGAAGATGATGAGTATATATGGAGTGTACGCCGAGATAAATAAAATATTCACTATTGACAAACGTATACCGGGACTGGTAAATATTCTCTTTACCTTCTTCATTTATGACGATTACTTCCCTCTCATTATATCCATATTGGCTTAGTGCCAATAGATCGATACCCGATAAAGGTTGTTGTTCAAGTTGGGCTATGGTTGCCTTTTTTAAACTAGAATGGTTTCCGGTAGTAGTGTTTATAACTTTCAGCGATGCCATCTGATGATAGTGCGGCAACTCGTTATACGGATTACGCATATATTGATTTACATAATAATATACGATACTGAAACATAATATGCCGATAGACAGGCAGAAAATGGTTATAATGTTCTGTGTCTTATGTTTCAGTGAGTTGCGGAAGGCAATCTTTATATAATGTCGTATCATCATTGTGTTTGTTCTCCTTCTTATTTTAATATTAGTTCTTCTACCTCCCCAAAGGTATCATATCCTGTTGTAATTACCCAATCTCCGGGCTGCAAACCGTCTGTAATTTCATATTGCAGCGGGTTTTGCCGGCCGATAGAGACCGGAACGCGGGTTGCTTTGGTTTTGGAGGCATTTAGTTTGTAGATCCATTGCCCGCCGGTTGATTGATAGAAATTACCTCTCGACAGGACGATGGCCTGCTCCGGTTGCCCCAGTTCTATTTGCACGCGGAAGCTTTTGCCTACACGTACGTTGTCTGGCATATCGGCAGTAAAAACGAGATCGACATCGAACATGCGGTCTTTTACTTCGGGCACTACTTTGGTTATCTTGAGAGGGTATTTCTTTCCTTGATAATTGATCGTGGCGGGGAGTCCGGTGGTGATGCGGTCGATGTAGTACTCACTGAGCGAGGTATGTACTTTGTATGGATCGAGCACTTTGATCTCGGCTATGCTTTCGCCGGAACCTACTTGTTGCCCCGGGGTGACTTTGACGAAACTCAGTTGCCCGCTTATCGGAGCCTTCACTATCAGGTTGTCCAGCCGTTCTCGGGCACGGATATACTTTCTCTGTTCCCTCTCTCTGTCATTGCGGATAAGGGCTTTGCGAATGACGGTTACGGTAGAATCATGTCGGAGCCCTTCGCGTTGAAGCCGGGCATACTTCACTTTATAGTTGTATTCGTCTTCGGCTACTTCGAGCTGTGCTTTGCTTTTGATACCCATATTGAATTCTTCCTTGTCAAGATCGTAGCTCTTTTTCAGGCGGGCCAGTTCGTAGTTGGTCTGTAGTGTCTGTTGTTGGAGGTTCAGGCTCTTTTGTTCCATCTCTATTTCCTTTTCTTGATAAGTAATGAGTTGCTTCTCCCAGTCATCATGCTGGTCTTCTATGCTGCGTAGAAGGTCGGGATTGGAGAGTATCAGTATGGTGTCACCTTTTTGGAGCAGGCTTCCCTCCTCTCCTGCGATGCGTTCTACACTTCCTGCCTCACGGGTATTGATTTTGATGGTGAGGATGGGCTGGATGAGTCCTTCCACATCTACATATTCCATAAACTTACCTTCGAGTACTTCTGCCATTTGAATGTTTTCCGGGTCGATGCGAAGTCTGCGGGGACCGGCGGAAAGGATAATGACGTATACAAGGAAAGCTGTAAAAGCACTCCCTCCGGCTATGTGGTATTTATAGCGGATGTACCAGGGTCTTTTTTTGAGTTGGATGTCCATGAATATATTTACGATTAGATGGTTTATGATTGGAGGAACTTATTCTATCAGGAGATTATAATCGGTGGCAAGGGGGAGGTTCTTCTCGAAGTCGAAAAGTGTCAGGCTACGGAGCGCGTAATACAAATTCCAGTAATTATATAAGGTGGAGATATAGTTGCGCCGGGCGGCATCCTTCTCGGAGATGGAAGCGTTGAGGTCGAGTATGGTAGATTTCCCCTGAATATAGAGGCGGCGGGCTACTTCACTTCTTCGTTGGGCCGTTTCGTCTGTTCGTGAGGCGATGCGTACGCGCTGCGTCTGTAGGTTGAATTGTTTCACCAGTTTGCGCACGTTTAGTTCAAAGTCTGTTTTATCTTGTTCTACCTGCGTATGTACCAGGTCGCGTTGCGAACGGGCCACCTGTATTTGCCCCTTCCCTCTTCCCCAATCGAGAATGGGGAGCGAAATGCCCAGGCTGACATATTGTTTGTCGAGCGGGTCTTTGTAGGCATCTCCCAACTTCCCGGCTTTCTGGGTCAATCCGAAGCTGAGATAGAGGTCTGCTTTCAGCCCGGCGTTGGCACGTGCATACGATACATTGCTTTCACTTTCCAGCTTCCGGCGGATCATGTTTTGAATATCCGGGTTGTTTTCGTTCGCCATCAGCAGGGCTTCGTGCAACTCCACGCTAAAGTCCGGCACACGGTCACTCACTTTTACTACCAAGTCTTCATCACTTTGAATGCCCAGATACGAGCGGAGCTCCTGCATGCAGTTGTCCATCTCGATGCGGGCGTTCATCTTGTTGGTTTCTTCGGTGAGCATGTTGAGTTCCAGTTGGAGCATTTCATTTTCGGTGATGGTGCCGATGTTGTAACGCCCCCAGGCATATTGATAGAGTGTGTCTGCGTTGGCATAATTGAATGAAGCTATTTCGTGATTGCTTTGCGCGGTGGCAAGGGCGAAGAACTTTTGTGTGGCGCGGGCGGCAACCAGTTCCAGTGTTTCTATGTAAGTCTTCTTGGCTTCTTTGTAGCGGAGCGGTTCGATACGGCGGTTCCATTTCAGGCTGTTGTAGCCAAAAAGCGATTGGCGGTATCCGATGCTGACGGGCGAAGTTTGATAAGACGTACTGTGATCGCCGAACTGATCCATCCGTTGTGCGGCCGTTTCTATAAAAAAAGTACCTCCCGTCCAGGGGATGTTTTGTGAAAGGCTCAATGTAAGATCGGTGCTCAGTAAGTTTTGCTCTACAAATTTCACCTTGCCGTCTTCGAGTGAGATTTTGTCTATCGCCCGGTTCAGATAGGGTGTGGAGGTTAGTTTAAGGCTTGGTAGATAGTTGGAACGATAAGATTTGTAGTTCCAGTATGCCGACCGGAAACTGTGGCGCGCCGTTTGCGCATCGGGCGACTGGTGCTTGGCAAGCTCGATGGTTTGTTGCAAAGATAGATTCATCACCTCCTTTTGTGCTGTTAGCGGAAGTATGAAATTGCTGCCCATTAATATAAGTAGTATTTTGATTTGCATATATTCTGTATTTGATAATTGAAGTTCAAAAGTTATGCCATAGTCGTAACTGATTGTTATTCATGTTATTGATGTTCTACGGCTTACTGTGTGCTTGTGCATATATGCACAAAAATAGTGCGATAGCGCACATACAACACACGGATATAATCTTTATCTTTGTCGCTACAGTAGGGGTTTTATGCTTGATATAGTAAAGAAAGCTCCCGATTGTCGTAATCAAACGATGTGCGACATGTACATGTCGTACTGCTCGACATGTGCATGTGGTGCATGCCGAGATGTGCATGTCGTACTGCACGAGATGTACATCTCGTACACCGTTTGATAGTAAGGTAATATACTTAACTCGTAGAAGAACATGGAGCACCTCGGTAAGATATTAATTGTAGATGATAATGAAGATGTCCTCTTCGCTCTGAATCTATTGCTCGAACCCTTGTCAGAGAAGATAAAGGTAGCTACTACTCCTGATCGTATCGAATATTTTATGACTACCTTCCAACCGGATCTTATCCTGCTGGATATGAACTTCAGCCGGGATGCAATCAGCGGACAGGAAGGTTTTGAAAGCCTCGAGCAGATTCTTAAAGCAGATCCGCAGGCTATCGTGATTTTTATGACGGCTTATTCGGATACCGACAAAGCTGTGCGAGCCATTAAAGCTGGGGCTACGGATTTTATTCCTAAGCCTTGGGAGAAAGAAAAACTTTTGGCAACTCTTTCGTCAGGAATGAAGCTACGTCGCTCCGGAAAAGAGGTGAAGGCACTGAAAGAGCAGATAGAGGTGTTGAGTGGACAGACTGGCCCGGAAAGTGATATTATTGGTGAATCGCCTGCCATGAAGGAGGTGTTTGCTACGATTGGCAAACTTAGTGAAACGGATGCAAACATCCTGATACTTGGTGAAAACGGAACAGGAAAAGATGTTTTTGCCCATTTACTATATCGCTGTTCTCCCCGTTATGGAAAACCTTTTGTGACGATCGATCTGGGCAGCATTCCCGAACAGTTGTTTGAAAGTGAACTTTTCGGTTATGAAAAGGGAGCGTTTACAGATGCGCGTAGAGCGAAATCCGGACGTATGGAAGTAGCAACCGGTGGAACTTTGTTTCTGGATGAGATTGGAAATCTCTCTTTACCGATGCAGGCAAAGCTACTGACTGCCATTGAGAAACGTCAGATCACCCGCTTAGGCTCTACACAGGCTGTACCGATAGATGTCCGGTTGATTTGCGCTACCAATACCGATATCCGGCAAATGGTGGATGAAGCTAACTTCCGGCAGGATTTATTATACCGTATCAATACGGTAGAGGTACACATTCCTCCTCTTCGTGAACGTGGAAATGATATAATCTTGTTGGCCGAGTATTTTCTGAACCGTTATGGCCGTAAATATAAGAAGGAGATACGCGGATTGACTCGTGAAGCAAAAAATAAACTCTTAAAATATGCCTGGCCAGGTAATGTACGTGAATTACAGCATGCTGTTGAAAGAGCAGTTATTCTTGGAGAGGGATCTTTATTGAAACCCGAAAACTTTCCTTTCCACACTATAGAGCGAAGGAAAAAAGAGGAGGATGAAATTCTTAATCTTGAACAGTTGGAAAGGCAGACTGTGGAGAAAGCATTGCGCCTGAGCCAAGGGAATATGACACGTGCGGCAGAGTATTTAGGGATTACCCGTTTTGCTCTTTACCGGAAACTTGAAAAATTAGGATTATGAAACAATATGGCGTTAGTGTTTTTGTACACATTGTATTATTAGTATTGTTTGCTATAGCTTGTTATGTGTTGTTTATACACAATTTATGGTTTAGTACACTTGTTGCTATCCTGCTCTTAGTAGGAACCGGAATTCACCTTTATGTTGTACAAATGAAACTGGCAGGCATGATGACACGTCTGATAGAAAGTATTCGTTATAATGATATGACGCAAACTTTTTATCCTCCATTAAAAAACAGGGTGTTGACAGATATGGCTCAGGAGCTTTCAGAGGCATTGAAAGTTTTCCGTGAGCGGCTTTTTGAAGAAGAGGTTAAACATCAATATTATGAGAATTTATTAAATAAGGTAGATACAGCTGTTCTGGTTACAGATAAATCCGGTCATACGGAATGGATGAACCTTGCAGCTATAACCCATCTGGGCCGGAATCCGCAATTACCGGCAGAAATACTAAAGGCTTCAACGAGCGACACACGGGTTGTACGTATTGAAAGAAATGGAACAGTATTGGAAATGGCCGCCTCTTGTACGCTATTTATCACACAGGGAAAGGAACGATTGCTGATTAGTTTGAAAAACATTCATTCTGTTTTGGAGAGAAACGAAATGGAGGCCTGGCAGAAATTGATACGTGTATTGACTCACGAAATAATGAATTCAATAACTCCTATAATCTCTCTCTCAGAAACGCTCAGTGAACGGGGTATGCCAAATCTGTTGACAGAAAAAGAGTATGCTGTAATGCTTCAGGCCATGCAAACTATTCATCGGAGAAGTAAAGGATTGTTAGGATTTGTAGAGAACTATCGCAAGCTTACACGAATACCGGAACCTGTATGTACACAAGTCCCGGCCCGTGAATTGTTTGCTGATTTGAAGAAGTTATTTCCGGCTGAAATCTTCCATTTTAGACAACCCGATGCTTCCCTTACTCTTTGGATAGATCGGACTCAAATAGAACAAGTTCTGATCAATTTGTTGAAAAATGCACGGGAAGCATGTTTTCGTAAGTCCGATGCTCAGATAGAAATTGAACTTACTCAGACTGCAGAAGGTTCTATTCTTACCGTCTCAGATAATGGAGAAGGTATATTGCCGGATGTAATAGACAAAATATTTGTTCCGTTCTTTACTACCAAACCATCCGGTTCGGGAATCGGGCTCAGCCTGTGTAAGCAGATTATGAACTTACATGGGGGAACTATTTCAGTACGTTCAGAAAAAGGAGCCGGTAGTTGTTTCACACTTGTTTTTCCTGTATTATCCCCTACTTCCCAGACTGTTTATGTCGGGATTTAACTCTTTAACAACCTCCCGGACATCTTTTTTAGTGGCTTCACTATAGACAGCTATTTGTTGTCCGGGTAGTACTTCTTGTTTTTTACTTTCAAGCTTCAATTGCGCTTCCTCTTTTTTATTAGAGGGATTCTTCTTCTTTGTATCCATATCTTTTTCTTGTTTAGGTTTAGTATATTTGTAACATAATAAATTCTTTATGGTTCATCAGATTTACCGTTTTCTGTCTCAAGTTCTTTAATTTCTTTATTCAGGAAAACAGATAAAACAGTACGCAGTACAACGACTCCTCCCAAAATAGCAAGTTCGTTGAGAGTAGGTTCCAGTACTGTTTTCAGAATATCCGAAGCGATAAGAAATTCGAGTCCTAACAGGAGATAAGTACCAAAAGTAGCCCGTAATCTGCGAATGTTAATAGGGCTGTATTTCCCGGTAAATCGTTTTAATTCATTTATAATGAAAGCTATAAATGCAATCAATGCCCCATAAGTAACAATAAGCAGGCTTATTACACTTATGATAGTGGCCAGAAGGTTCAGAAATTGTGTAAACATAGGTGCGTTTCGTATTTGTTATACTAATACTACATCTGACAGGACATTTTGGTTCATTTACAGTCGTAAATAACCTTTAGTCTTCTTTAGAAAAAAATGAAACTATAAATAAGTGACAGTCAGTGTCTTGAAAATTAAGTAACAAAAATAATGGGTTTAGCTATTGTTAATTTGAAAATACTCCCTATCTTTGCACCGCTTTTCGATAGAACACCAACGATTTTTATTCGGGGTGTAGCGCAGTCCGGTTAGCGCACCTGCTTTGGGAGCAGGGGGTCGTGGGTTCGAATCCCGCTACCCCGACAAAGAAGGAGTTCAATTGAAAAGTATTCGGGGTGTAGCGCAGTCCGGTTAGCGCACCTGCTTTGGGAGCAGGGGGTCGTGGGTTCGAATCCCGCTACCCCGACAAAAAAAGAGGCAATTACATCATTCATGTGGTTGCCTCTTTTTTTATTACATTTTCAGGTAGTATTCTCTGGTTAGTTCAATGTATTCCTTACTGTATTGATGGCGGGTTAGTTCTATTAATAGTTCTTCTGTCCGGCATTCCTGCTTTTTGAATACAAAAGTTATCAAGGTTCTTTTAGGGGGTAATCCGGGTTTGGTGATAACATTCAGTTGCCTGCATGGATATAAAGAGTGGTTGGAAGCAACTTCTTTTATACTGTCCGAAACATCTGTAGGCACGACGACAGTAAATTCTCCATCTTTTGAAAGAAGTTGTGATACTCCGCTAAACAAATCCTCATAAGTTAACTCATTGTTGTGCCGGGCAGCATTTCTTTGCTGATCAGGGCATTTTAAAGAGTCTACGAAATATGGAGGGTTAGAGACTATGACATCAAAACGTGTAGTAGAAGTATACTGTTTAAAATCTACCTGTAACACTTCTATCCTATCTTGCCAGGGAGAGCGTACCACGTTTTCTGTAGCCTGTTTGGCAGCGGCACAGTCTATTTCGAGGGCAACAATAAAAGCGTTGCTACGCTGGGCAAGCATTAAAGCTACTAATCCGGTTCCTGTTCCAATGTCGAGTATTCTTTGGGCGTTCTTAACACTGGACCATGCACCGAGTAGTACTCCGTCTGTTCCTACTTTCATAGCACATTTGTCGTGCCATACGGTGAACTGTTTGAATTGGAAATATGGATTTGGCATTTTGCTAATATCTTATGGAAATTGCCAAAAATAAATAATTATTATGAGATAACGTTCGGTAAACGGTATAATTTGGCATTGTTTTTGTGTTTTTATCGTACGTGGGCTTTATTATTAATGAATAATCGATTAACTTTGCAAACAATTTATGCCCATATAATGACATAAACTAATTTAAACGAAATGATGAGAGAAAAATACTTTATGGAAGATTCAGATGATAATGCATTCTCACTGATCGCCGATTTTGAAGGAAATGAAGAGCAAATGTTCGATGTGAAAATCAAATCAGGTGATACTCTTCCGGTACTTCCCCTTCGTAATATGGTGTTGTTTCCGGGGGTATTTATGCCGGTTTCAGTGGGTAGGAAGTCATCCTTGAGATTAATACGTGAGGCTGAAAAGAAAAATATGAATATAGCGGTTGTTTGTCAGAAAGTAGCTCAGACAGATGAACCTCAATTTGAAGATCTGCACACAATTGGAACCATTGGGAAAATTGTGCGTATTCTGGAAATGCCTGATCAAACGACAACTGTTATTTTACAGGGATTGAAACGTTTGGAATTGACGGGCATTACAGAAACCCATCCCTATCTGAAGGGCAGCATCGAAGTGAAAGATGAAATAATGCCTGACAAAAATGATAAGGAATTTCAAGCTCTGGTTGAAACTTGCAAAGACTTGACAATACGCTATATTAAATCTTCGGATTCTTTGCATCAGGATTCTGCATTTGCTATCAAAAACATTAGTAACCATATGTTTCTGGTAGATTTTATCTGCACTAATTTACCTTTAAAAAAGGACGAGAAGATAGAATTACTCCGTTACGATTCATTGAGAGAGCGTACTTATCGTCTATTGGAGATCTTGAACCGGGAGGTCCAGCTTGCTGAAATTAAAGCGTCTATTCAGATGCGTGCCCGTGAAGATATAGACCAGCAGCAGCGTGAATATTTCTTGCAGCAGCAAATTAAAACAATTCAGGATGAATTGGGTGGCAGTGGACAGGAGCAGGAAATAGAAGAAATGCGCAATAAAGCGTATAAAATGAAATGGAGCGAAGAAGTACGTACCCTCTTCTTGAAAGAGTTGGCCAAATTGGAACGTACGCATCCGCAATCTCCTGATTTTAGTGTACAGTTGAACTATCTGCAAACGATGCTTAGTTTGCCGTGGAATGTATATACAACGGATAATTTGAATCTGAAGAATGCAGAGAAAACACTGAATAAAGATCATTATGGTCTGGAAAAGGTGAAAGAGCGTATTCTTGAACATTTGGCTGTTCTGAAACTGAAAGGTGATATGAAATCACCGATTATCTGTCTGTATGGACCTCCGGGAGTTGGTAAGACTTCTTTGGGGAAATCTATCGCTGCTGCTCTGAAACGGAAGTATATTCGTATGTCTTTAGGAGGTGTACATGATGAAGCCGAGATTCGCGGACATCGTAAAACCTATATCGGTGCTATGCCGGGACGAATTATAAAGAGTTTGATAAAGGCAGGTTCTTCCAATCCGGTATTTATTTTAGATGAGATTGATAAAGTAAGTGCAGATCGTCAGGGAGACCCTTCATCTGCTTTACTGGAAGTGCTCGATCCGGAACAGAATACAACGTTTCATGACAACTTCCTTGATGTGGATTATGACTTGTCTAAAGTGATGTTTATTGCTACTGCCAATAATCTGAACACGATACCTGGACCATTGCTTGACCGTATGGAACTGATTGAGGTTAGTGGCTACATCACGGAAGAAAAGGTTGAGATTGCCCGTAAGCATCTGGTTCCAAAAGAGTTGGAAGCAAACGGAATGAAAAAGACTGATATTAAGATCCCAAAAGATACATTGGAGGCTATTATAGAGTCTTATACTCGTGAAAGTGGGGTGCGTGAGTTGGAGAAGAAGATCGGTAAGATACTTCGTAAATCGGCCCGCCAGTATGCTACAGATGGTTATTTTTTAAAGACTGAGATTAAGCCTGCCGATTTATATGATTTTCTGGGAGCACCTGAATATACCCGTGACAAATATCAGGGTAATGACTACGCAGGTGTTGTGACAGGATTGGCATGGACTGCTGTTGGAGGTGAAATCTTATTTGTTGAAACAAGTTTGAGCCGCGGTAAAGGTGGACGTTTGACTTTAACGGGCAATTTGGGGGATGTAATGAAAGAGTCTGCTATGCTGGCACTTGAATATATCAAAGCACATGCTTCATTGCTGAATCTGGACGAAGAGATATTTGATAATTGGAATATTCATATTCATGTTCCGGAAGGTGCTATCCCTAAAGATGGTCCGTCAGCAGGTATTACTATGGCTACTTCATTGGCTTCTGCGTTGACACAACGTAAAGTGAGAGCAAATCTGGCAATGACCGGTGAAATAACTCTTCGCGGTAAAGTGCTTCCGGTGGGCGGTATTAAGGAAAAAATTCTTGCAGCTAAACGTGCAGGGATTAAAGAGATTATAATGAGTGCCGAGAACAAAAAGAACATAGATGAGATTCAGGAGATTTATCTTAAAGGACTGACATTCCACTATGTAACTGATGTGAAAGAAGTATTTGCAATTGCATTGACTAACGAGAAGGTGGCTGATGCCATTGATTTATCTGTAAAGAAAGCCAGCCAGGAATGACATTTGAATTACAATATACAGACGCAAAAAGTAATGCCCGTGCAGGTCTGATTACAACAGACCACGGGCAGATACAAACTCCTATATTTATGCCAGTGGGTACACTTGGCACAGTGAAAGGTGTACACCTGACAGAATTGAAAGAGGATATTGAGGCTCAGATCATATTGGGTAATACGTATCATCTTTATTTGCGTCCGGGATTGGAGGTCATTGAAAAAGCCGGTGGATTACATAAATTCAACGGTTTTGATCGTCCGATGTTGACTGATAGTGGTGGGTTTCAGGTCTTTTCGTTGGCAGGTATCCGTAAACTGCGTGAAGAAGGCGCTGAGTTTCGTTCACATATTGATGGAAGTAAACATGTTTTTACTCCTGAGAAAGTGATGGATATTGAACGTACTATCGGTGCGGATATTATGATGGCATTTGATGAATGTCCTCCGGGAGATTCTGACTATGCATATGCCAAAAAGTCATTAGGACTGACACACCGTTGGCTTGACAGGTGTATTCAGCGTTTTAATGAAACGGAACCTAAATATGGCTATAATCAATCTCTTTTCCCTATAGTCCAAGGGTGTGTATACACAGACCTACGTAAACAATCAGCAGAGTTTATTGCCTCTAAAGGAGCGGATGGAAATGCCATTGGAGGACTTGCCGTGGGTGAGCCTGTGGATAAAATGTATGAGATGATTGAAGTTGTAAACGACATTTTGCCGAAAGACAAACCCCGTTACCTGATGGGAGTCGGTACGCCGGTGAATATTCTGGAGGGTATTGAACGTGGAGTTGACATGTTTGACTGTGTAATGCCTACTCGAAACGGTCGGAATGGAATGTTATTTACCAAGGATGGTATTATAAACATGCGTAATAAAAAATGGGAAATGGACTTCTCTCCTATTGAAGCTGATGGCGCTTCTTGTGTAGATACTTTATACAGTAAAGCTTATCTGCGTCATCTGTTTCATGCGCAAGAGTTATTGGCTATGCAGATTGCTTCTATCCATAATCTGGCATTCTATCTCTGGTTGGTAGGTGAGGCACGTAAACACATTATTGCCGGGGATTTCTCTACATGGAAGCCGATGATGGTAAAAAGAGTGTCAACAAGACTATAATTAAATGAAAAGCAATCGTTTTATCAAACTGCTGGACTGGTATATCATCAAGAAATTCTTGGGGACATACGTATTTGCTATTGCGTTGATTATCTCTATCGCTGTAGTGTTTGACTTCAATGAGAAGATGGATAAGTTTATGGAGCGTGAAGCGCCCTGGACTGCAATCGTCTTTGATTATTATATGAACTTCATTCCCTACTTTGCGAATTTATTCAGTCCGTTGTTTGTATTTATTGCCGTAATTTTCTTCACTTCAAAGCTGGCAGAGAATTCAGAGATTATTGCTATGTTCTCTACCGGAATGAGTTTTAAGCGTCTGATGCGTCCTTATATGATATCGGCAGCCGTTATTGCAGTAGCTACTTTTATGTTGGGATCCTATGTAATACCTAAAGGAAGTGTAACGCGTTTGAACTTTGAGGATAGGTATGTAAAGCCCAAAAAGAAAGGTAGTGCACGTAATGTGCAACTTGAGGTGGCTGACGGCGTAATAGCTTACATTGATAATTATCAGGATTATAATAAGACCGGAAATCGTTTTTCGCTGGATAAATTTGTTGATAAGAAACTGATTTCTCACCTGACAGCACGTCGTATTGTATATGATACAACTACTGTAAACAAATGGACTATTCATGATTATATGATACGTGAACTGGATGGCTTGAAAGAAAATATCATAAAGGGGGATAGAATGGACTCTATTATAAATATGGATCCATCTGATTTTCTGATTATGAAGAATCAGCAGGAAATGCTTACCAGCCCTCAGTTGAGTGAATACATTGATAAGCAACGGAGGCGTGGATTTGCCAATATCAAAGAGTTTGAAATTGAATATCATAAGCGTATTGCCATGTCTTTTGCGTCGTTCATTCTAACTGTGATAGGTTTATCCCTGTCATCAAGAAAAACCAAGGGAGGGATGGGACTGCATTTGGGAATCGGGCTTGCACTAAGTTTCTCGTATATCCTTTTCCAGACAATTACTTCGACTTTTGCTGTTAATGGAAATGTTCCTCCTGTAGTTGCGGTATGGATACCGAATGTATTGTATGCATTCATAGCATTCTACTTATATAAAAAGGCTCCTAAATAATGCTTATTTTCTGCAATGGCAGATGATTAAAAGAGTAATCTGAATCTTTAAAGAAAAAGTCCCGTCAACTTTTAAGTAGACGGGACTCTTTTTGTTGTATTCATTTCCTCTTTTGTCTATTCCTGAACATCTTTATTTATTCAGGAAATTCCCCTCTCTCCTTACACTTTTTATTGAAGTCAGAATATTATTTTATCCGATTTCTTTTATGTGAGCAGAGAGTTCTGCAGCAGAGATGTTTTTGGCTATAATAACACCATTTCCATCTAATAAATAGTTAGTGAAACCCCGGTTCAAACGGTATCTTTTAAATAAACCGGAATCTTCGCCTTTAGTTTCCACGAAACAAGTGGGCGTAACTATTTGATCCTTACGAATAGTTTCTTCAAATACCGAACGGTATTCGTCAAATGACACAGAAACCATTTCCACATTGGGCATATCAGACCGAAGTACATTGTTCAAACTTACGTTTTGCATCCGGGACTGTGCATCATAACTTGCCCAAAAACTTAGCAACACATACCGACCTTTTAAGTCAGCTAATTTAAGAGGGCGTTGCTCCCCTGACGTAGATTCGATTCGAAAATCAGGGGCTACGTCACCCACACTTAAGCCTCCAGTAGGTTTGTCTTTTTCAACGAAGGCTGTCAAGGAACAAATTAGTAATACAACAAAAATCCATTTTACATGTCTCATGTAATTCGGTTTTGGTTAATACTATTCGGGACTGTCCTTAAACAGTGGCTTCTCCCCGAAACATCGTCTTTCCAGGCATTAAACGGAGAGGAATCCGTTGATTGTCAATGCCTTTAATTCAGAAACCGGGCGCAAAGGTAAGTATTTATTAAATTAACTTCCAAATAAACAAGCAAATTTCTTACTTTTTGACCATAATTTTTTATGTTCTTTAGCATAGGTACCGACTTTTTTCTCTATTTTTGCAGGATTAAAAGATTTTTTTATGCAACTCTCAAATACTGAACTCATTCTCATCCGAATAACAGGTGAAGACCGTCCTGGATTGACGGCTTCTGTAACAGAAATATTAGCAAAATATGATGCTACAATTCTAGATATCGGCCAGGCGGATATTCATAATACGCTTTCATTAGGTATCCTTTGTATGACAGAGGAACAGAATTCTGGGTTTATTATGAAAGAGTTATTATTCAAAGCTTCGTCTTTGGGGGTAACAATTCGTTTTTATCCTATATCTACGGAAGAATATGAAAGTTGGGTAAAGATGCAGGGAAAGAACCGTTATATACTTACGTTGTTAGGACGTAAACTTTCTGCTCGTCAGATTGCTGCAACTACTCGTATTCTTGCTGAACAAGGGATGAATATTGATGCTATCAAACGTCTTACAGGACGTATTCCTCTGAATGAGTGTGAAGCACGTACACGGGCTTGTATTGAGTTCTCTGTTCGTGGTACCCCGAAGGATCGTATTGTTATGCAGGAACAGTTAATGAAACTGGCCAGTGAACTCGAAATGGATTTCTCTTTCCAGCTTGACAATATGTATCGACGTATGCGTCGTTTGATATGTTTTGATATGGATTCTACTTTGATAGAGACAGAGGTTATTGATGAACTGGCAATGCGCGCTGGTGTGGGAGATCAGGTGAAACAGATTACTGAGCGTGCTATGCGTGGAGAAATTGATTTTGTAGAAAGTTTCCGTGAGCGTGTAGCATTACTTAAAGGGTTGGATGAGTCGGTGATGCAGGAAATAGCAGAGAACTTGCCTATTACGGAAGGAGTAGATCGGTTGATGTATGTCCTGAAGAAGTATGGTTATAAAATTGCTATTCTAAGTGGAGGTTTTACTTATTTTGGAAAATATCTACAACAAAAATATGGCATTGACTATGTGTATGCCAATGAACTTGAGATTATAGATGGTAAGTTGACCGGACGTTATTTGGGTGATGTAGTTGATGGAAAACGGAAAGCGGAACTCCTCCGTCTGATTGCACAGGTTGAAAAAGTAGATATTGCCCAAACAATTGCAGTAGGTGATGGAGCCAATGATCTTCCGATGTTAGGTATTGCCGGATTAGGTATTGCATTTCATGCTAAACCTAAGGTAGTAGCCAATGCTAAGCAGTCTATTAATACAATTGGCTTGGATGGGGTACTTTATTTTCTTGGTTTCAAAGATTCATATTTGAACATGTAAATCTGCCTGTGATTAATTGGTGATATTATTAATTTGTATAATAAGCATAAAATGAAGTTTTCTGAACTAAAACTAAACGATCGTGTACTTGAAGCACTCGACGCAATGCGGTTTGATGAGTGCACACCGATACAAGAACAGGCAATCCCTGTTATTCTTGAGGGAAGAGATTTAATTGCGGTCGCTCAGACAGGTACAGGTAAGACGGCTGCCTTCTTACTCCCTGTATTAAATAAGCTATCTGAGGGAGAGCATCCGGAGGACGCTATTAACTGCGTTGTCATGTCCCCTACCCGGGAACTGGCACAACAGATAGATCAGCAAATGGAAGGATTCTCCTATTTTATGCCAGTGTCCAGTGTTGCTGTATATGGTGGAAACGATGGAGTGCTTTTTGAACAACAGAAGAAGGGGTTGACTCTTGGGGCAGATGTGGTAATTGCTACTCCGGGCCGATTGATTGCTCATCTGAGTTTAGGATATGTGGATTTATCAAAGGTATCCTATTTCATACTGGATGAAGCTGACCGCATGCTCGATATGGGCTTTTATGAGGATATTATGCAAATTGTAAAGTATCTGCCTAAAGAGCGTCAGACAATTATGTTTTCGGCAACAATGCCTGCCAAAATTCAACAGTTGGCTAAAACAATTCTGAATAATCCGGCAGAAGTGAAGTTGGCTGTATCCAAACCAGCCGAAAAGATTGTTCAGGCAGCATATGTATGTTATGAAAACCAAAAATTAGGTATTGTCCGTAGTCTTTTCGAAGAAGAAGTGCCCGAGCGTGTTATTATCTTTGCATCCTCTAAAATTAAAGTGAAAGAAGTTGCGAAAGCTCTGAAGATGATGAAGTTGAATGTTGGAGAGATGCATTCGGATCTGGAACAGGCACAGCGGGAATTCATTATGCATGAGTTTAAGTCTGGAAGAATTAATATCCTTGTAGCGACTGATATTGTATCAAGAGGAATTGATATCGATGATATTCGTTTAGTGATCAATTTTGACGTTCCTCATGATAGTGAAGATTATGTGCACCGTATCGGACGTACTGCACGTGCTAATAATGATGGTGTAGCTCTTACATTCGTAAATGAAAAAGAACAGACCAACTTTAAGAATATAGAAAATTTCCTGGAAAAGGATATTTATAAAATACCTGTACCTGCAGAATTGGGTGAAGCCCCGGCTTATAATCCACGAAGCAATGGCAGTGGCGGTAGATCTCGAAACTTTCGTAAGGGAGGTGGACGGAAATCCGGAGATCGTTCAAGAGGGAGAAAACAATAAATATATAAAAGAGAATGGAGAATATCAATGCTGTAAATTATTGATATTCTCCATTTCTTCTTTTTTCTATTTGATTATTTGTTCGCAGAAATAATGAGTTTTTTATCAAAAGAAATTAATAAATTCACAATATTACATACAGCACTTTCCGGAATACAGACCATAGCCTGATAATGAAATCCTTTATGATCAACACCTTTAAAATCCATATCGGATAATATTGATTGTTGCAGGAAATCTGTTGAGATTACTTTCTCGAACATTTGCTTTGTTATATCACTGGCATACAAACATTTCTTTCCCTCATATAGACATATATGCATAATATTGTCATAATATATATTGTCCATACTGATACCATCTTCTGAATAGGTGGTTTTTACTACTCTGATTTTAGAGGGGTTGATATATACATATGCTCTATAACGAATTCCATCAAATGTTACTACACTGTCTTTTTTAGTGACTTCTGTATAAGTTGGAATAACCTCAACCGGCTTTCCAGAGAACGCTAATGAATCATTGGGATCTTCTGATTTGTGGAGTTTTACAATATTATCAGCTAAGGAATGGAATGAAAAGGTATACTCTGTTTGCTTATCAATCTGATAACGTGTCTGTTCATTTCCATAGGTATAAAGAGTGTCCTTTATTACTTTAAAGTATATGGGGGCACTTTGTGAATCTGCATAATAAATAGTATCACCTTTGATTTGCATTAAAGGAACATCACTTTCATCATCAAGCCAGATTCCTTGTAATAGTTGCTTGGCTTTGATGTCTTCATTTTGTTCCGAAGAGTTTTGTCTTTGGGTGTTATTACACGCCATAAGCAAGACCGTCAACAACGATATCGCTAGGTATTTAATCATTTATTTAGTTTTGTGCAAAAATACACAATTATCTTCTTATTTCCCAATACAATGGTATATGAATCCTTGTTCTTCCATTTCTTTTTTCTCATAGATATTACGACCATCTAAAACAATTTGTTGTGCCATTGTCTTTTTGATTACTGCCCATGAGGGTAAACGAAACTCTTTCCATTCGGTAACTAACATCAGGACATCTGCGTCAAGTACAGCATCATACATATCACGTGCATAATAAATGGTGTCCCCTATCCTCCTTTTACATTCTTCCATGGCGGCAGGATCATATGCTCTGATATTACATCCGGCTTGCTGCAACTTATCTATAAGTACCAGTACAGGAGCTTCACGCATGTCATCTGTTTCCGGTTTGAAAGCAAGTCCCCAGATAGCAATTGTTTTATTTTGCAAATCATTGCCAAATAGTTTCTGAAGTTTATCAAATAAAGCACTTTTCTGTGTTTCATTCACTTCTTCTACAGCACGGAGCACACGCATATCATATCCATTTTGTTCTGCAGTCTTTATTAATGCTTTCACATCTTTCGGGAAACAAGATCCTCCATATCCTATTCCCGGATAAAGGAATTTACGTCCGATACGAGTATCTGAACCAATACCACTACGTACCATATTTACATCTGCTCCTACAAGTTCACAAAGATTTGCTATATCATTCATGAAACTGATACGGGTAGCAAGCATTGAATTTGCTGCGTATTTAGTCATTTCTGCAGAAGGAATATCCATAAAGATCACCCGGAAGTTATTTAATAAGAACGGTTTATAGAGTTTACTCATGAGTTTCTTTGCGCGTTCCGACTCTACTCCCACTACCACACGATCCGGGCTCATAAAGTCACTGATGGCATTTCCTTCTTTTAGAAATTCAGGGTTTGAAGCAACGTCAAATTCTATATTGACTCCTCTTTTGTCCAGTTCTTCTTGAATGGCATTACGTACTTTCTGAGCTGTCCCTACCGGCACAGTACTTTTAGTAACTACCAGTTTATATTTATTCATATTACGCCCGATTGTATGGGCTACAGCAAGAACGTAACTGAGATCTGCACTACCGTCTTCATCGGGAGGTGTACCTACCGCACTAAATATCACTTCTACATCATTTAAGCAACTTTCCAATGATGTTGTAAATCGCAATCGTTTTGACTTTGTATTCCGGAGTACCATTTCTTCCAACCCCGGTTCATAAATAGGAATGATACCTTTTTTTAATGTTTCTATTTTTTCACTGTTAGTATCAACACAAGTTACATCTACACCTATTTCAGCAAAACAAGTTCCTGTAACCAAACCTACATATCCGGTCCCTACAATTGCAATTTTCATATTTTGATGTTTTGTTTGAATGGATTATACGAAATATTCAGCTTCTTGGAAAGTTTTAGCTTGTTTGTCCTTCTCAGACATAATAACTTGAGACTCAGCTATAGGCCAATCAATAGCTAATGATGTGTCACAATATAATAAAGATGCTTCTGCTTGTGGAGTATATACATTATCCACTTTGTAAGTAAAAATAGCTTCTTCACTTAATACCAAAAAACCATGAGCAAATCCACGTGGAATAAAAAACTGGCGTTTATTTTCTTCGGTTAGTAAAACACTGACATGCTTCCCAAATGTAGGTGATGATTTTCGTAAATCCACTGCTACATCAAGTACTTCTCCTTTTATGACACGTACCAGTTTTGCCTGGCTATATTCCCCTTTTTGATAATGTAAACCACGCAATACACCGAATGATGATTTAGACTCATTATCCTGTATGAAGTTTACTGGCCCAATGTATTTTTCAAACTCTTCTTTTTTAAAAGCTTCCATAAAATATCCTCTACTATCAGAAAATATTTTAGGTTCTATTAACCATACGCCATCAATTTCTGTCTGTATGTAATTCATTATCAAAAACTTTTGTGAATCTTTAATTGAAAACCCAAATTATCACCATAGATATCTCCAACATCAAAAGCTACGGAGCCGGTAAAGCTCCAACCTTGCCATTTACTTGGAATATATTTAAACTCTGCAAAGGTAGAAAAATTTTCTAAAATTTCAGGAGTTGGTTCATGAGGAGTTCCCCACGTTCTATTAAAAGATAATTTGGCACGGTAAGTCCATTCTTTACTGATATCTCCACTCCAGCCTAAATGGACGGCTTTAACGCGGTTATAATGAAATGATAAGACACCGTCCTTATTATATATAGGTGAAGGTATTAGTGGATTTGCCATTGACATGCCCCAATGTACCCATCCCGGATACCAATCACTGTTATAATAGTTATCTGCTCCTCCAGTCTTTTTTACTATAGAATAATCTAATCCATGTAAGGGACCGCTCTGATTGGTTGTTTGGTAGTATTCAAGAACTATTCCATTTATTACTTGTGGATTATTTGCCTTATATTCTATTCCCCATAATCCATCCATACTATTTAGTTTACCCATACCTGAAAAGTCATCATAAAAATTTTCCAAATAAGCACTCAAAGAGAATTTATTCAGTTGATAAGTTAATTTTAAGTGTTCACTTCCTAAATAATTACCTTGATACCATACCTGCTCTCCTTCTGGGCTACTATCTCCACCACTTTGAGGAAAAAATACATTCCAGTAATCTTTCCATCCGTTCCCTAAATCACCTTCATCTCCGCCTCGTATTCTATATCCCCCAAACTGAGTATCTAAACTCATGCCTAAATCAAATAGCCATTTTCCTTGAGGTTTGCCAAAGCGGAAAAAAAAACTTTTATGATGATATTTTATTTTTCTTGTATATGGCTCTTCTTCTCCTACAGTTTTTTCTTGGTATCTTGTATCAGTAAACCAGCCATATGACAATTCTGCTTTAACTTGAACTCTAGGAGCAATGTGTATATAATCAAAGATGCCAACTGATATTTGAGGCAGTGGCCTTGCATTTCCTGACCATGTTAATCCTCCACTACTCAGTTGCTGATTTAGTAACGGAGAATCGATTTCTCTACTTCCCGCCCATAGACCAATCCATTTATAACGGATATCTGCATAAGCCTGTTGTATAATAAATGTAGATGTATAACCAGCAGCAATAGCTAAATCAACTCCTGTTTCTATTTTTAGAGAATGGATTGTTTTATTATAAAAGGCTCCACCACGAATATAAGTATTATTATTTATGGATGATAATCCATGTTGATTAGAAACTTGCCATAATGGAGTATTTTCTCCTTTATGAATCGTAGCTCCATACTCAACAAATGTTTTAAAGCTTTGTGCTTGTGTATAAAACAATACACTTGTTGACGATAATGTAAAAAGTAATAATTTTCGAATAATATATTTGGCAAACATAAGCTATCTTTTTATCATTACTCCAATAGTACGAAGCATGATTTTAATATCTAGTCTCATTGACCAATGTTGAATATACCATAAATCATAATTTACACGCATCTTAACTCTTTCAATGTCTCTTTCTCCTCGTAATCCATTTATTTGTGCCCATCCCGTAATTCCTGGTCTTACTGTATAACGCAGAGGGTATTCGCTTATTTTACTCATATACTCTTCATCATGTATAAGCATATGTGGTCTTGGGCCTATAATAGACATGTCGCCTTTTAGTACATTCCAAAATTGTGGAAGCTCATCTAAACTGGTTATACGTAAAAAATTTCCTAATGAGTATTTGTTCATTTGCGGATCTACAAACTCATCAGCTTGATTACGTGCATCCATTGTTCTGAATTTATAGCAAATAAAAACCTTTCCATTTTTACCTGTTCTTTTTTGCTTGAAAAAAATAGGACCAGGCATATATATTTTAATACAACAAGCTATAATTATATATGCCCATGGAAAAAACAAAACCAGGACCACTAAAGCAGCTATAATATCAAATGTGCGTTTTATCATTCTGCAATTTTTCCGCATAAGCGGAGTCTTATTTAATAGAATTTGTGTATTCATACTTTATTATAACGAAGCATTTTCTTTTATATTGTTTTTTATCGAAAAAGAATATAAATACTTCCAAGTTGTAAAGCTTCATAAGAGGGTATGTATATCGTAGAATATTAAATAATTAAAATTCTTCTGTAATGGGTATTTGTTATGCTATGTGTATTGTTTGCTGTTATTTTCCGAATCTAATTTCTTGTTTCTATGAAATTTGTTGTTATGAATAATTGTATGCAACTTCTTTTTTCTATATTTATTAAAATGAGATAACTTTAATAGAATATAGGTTAAAAAAGTGGACTATGAATAAATTTTAATTTTGTCGATTATGTTTTTCTTCTTTTTATATAATAACGATATAAATGAATATAAATATGCTAAGTGTACTAGTCTTTATATAAGGAGGAAGATTGTATTCAATTATTATATGAAAGGCTAGTTAAAGTGTTCTCAAATCTGTCATGCAAATCTGAAATATTTATTTGTGAATGGTGGTAGTAGAGGTAATACTTCGTCTTTAATTAGAAGGCTTCAACGAAAAGACAAAATGGTCTCTTTTACCGATTTGTCCCGTAATTTTGCTAAAGAAGTAGTTATGGCAACTGGAATTGACTATACCAGAGGGGATGCATTGGGCTATTATCGATGCAGATTTACAAGATCTACCTGAATTTTAAAAGATATATCTGATATTCCTATACAAGTAATACTTCGGTAAAAATTTAACGAAGTATTATTTTAAGAAGAGACTAATATATTATGAATGTGATGTAAGAGTTGCAGGAAGTATTAAATGGAATTATTGGAAGTTGACGAATTTAGCCATTAAAGGATTTACTTCCTTTTCCAAAATTCCATTGAGAATAGTGTCATTTGTGAGGTTAATTGTTTTGTTGATTGCATTTATCTATTTAGTAATGCTTGTTATACGTACTGCTATTTGGGGATATATAGTAACTGGTTATCCATCTTTAATGAGTGTTATTCTTTTTTTTAGGTGGGGTTCAACTTTTAGCTCTTGGAATTATTGGTGAATTATATTTTCTGAAACCCCAAAGAGGCTTACATATTATATTAATGAATACAGCGCAGGTGATGAAGAAGGTAATTAGAATTGAAGTTTTTTTATATATTTTATTTCTGTAGACTTGTGGAGTTTTTGGGTAGACGAAGCTATAACAGCTGAAATGTATTCGGTAGGTAGTTTTACTGATTTAATTGGTTAATTTCAAACGCGGATGGGGTCTGAGGTGCAAATGCCTGGTTGGATTGTTTTTATTGGGGATGGTGTAAGTTTTTTGGAAATGGATAGTATGCTTTACGTACTTCTAATTTTGTGTTTATAGGATTATTACTGTTATATGGGTGTTGAATAATTTTGCTAAAATATACTAAAGATGCTACTGTTTAAAAGGTTGTTTTACTTTTGAGTGTTTGTAATCCATTTGTATTATAATAATATGAATGAGACGCGTTGTAATATTCTAATATTTGTATTTTCATTCGTCGCAATTTCATCCTTATGATATTTTCTTGAAACAGGGAGTAAAAGAGATTAGTATATATACTTGATCTCTTTTATTCTTGGATATACATTCAATATGTTGGTTGGATTTTTACTGCTTAGTTTGTTGTTTGTGATATGAATGAAAACTGATAGAGATGTTTTTCTTAAACAACAATATAAATCCCTTCTGATAACTACTGTCCCTTTTACTTTCTTTTCTATATAATTATTGATTACTATATTTTTAAACAAAAGGGTGGGGTGATAGAGGTATCTGGGGTTGGTAATATATTGGTTGTTCTTTTTGTGAATTTACAGGGTTTGGAAGGCTTGGTCCTAGTAAAAATATATTGCGAGAGAGTGATGACAAAAAGGGATTACTGTTACAATATGTTATTTATATAATTTCATTATTAATATGTTATGGGACTATTTTTATTTCTGTATTTAAGAAAAACAAAAAGGGATGGTTGTCGATCTTTTTCTCATTTCTTTTGTGATAGGCCTGATATTTTTTTGTGTTATGGCGTATGTGATTCAATTTAGTTTTTGGGGACGGCATCTTATTTATCTTTATCCTCTGTGGTTGATATTTATGTGATATACAATATATTTATTTAGTCAACATAGAAAATTTTACTATAAAGTTATTTTGTGTATTTATATTTTTTTATAGGCTTATCTTCATATCATAGTCTGCTTGATGATCGATATAAAAAAGAAAACATAAAAGGATTGTTTGTAAATGTAAAGAATTGAGACTAATAGGGGCTGTATTTGGGAGCGAATCAGAAGATACTTCTTTGTATTGCAATTTGAAAGATACATCTGTAAAATACGGTTTACCAGGAATTATGGACTCAGACATGTTAATTGGGTTTAAAAGAATGAAATGGCTGAAGGAAAAGGAGTATAATGATTTCATTAGTAAAAATAATTTATGAAGATAAAGATTTTGTTATCTATCGATTTAGTCGTATTTTAATGAAATAAAGATAATTGAATAATTATGTTTTAAAATACAAAATGGTCGGGAACAGATATTTGTGGTAGAAAGTTGAAAAATACTCATTCTATTATAAATAAAATTATGTAGATTATGCAATAAAAAGACTTTTGGAACGTTTCAAATAGTACGAATAGTAAGTATTTTGATTTTGCATTAGCGATGTTTGTCTATAATATTTACATTTCTTTTTGTAATATTTATTCCTAATAATATGTATTTATCTGATTTTAAACATGAAGAAAATAATTTTGCTATTTAGCTTGTTTCCTTTTTTATTGTTTTCTTGTAAAACTCCTAAAAATATATCTTATTTTCAAGATATGAAAGATGAAGCAAAAATTAATGAAGTGGTTTCTCATAAATCAAGTTATGAAATAAGAATACAATCTGCTGACTTATTATCTATTACTGTTACCGCTGTAGATCCTAATGCAGTAGCTGTTTTTAATTTACCAGCAACTTCATATTTGAGGCCAGGACAAACGGAACTTACAACAACTCCTGTCTTACAGTCTTTTCTTGTAGATGCGGATGGAGATATAGATTTTCCTGTAATTGGTAAAGTTAAGGTAGCTGGTTTAACTCGTAGGGAGTTGACTGATTTTTTAAAAGATAAAATTTCACAGTATGTGAAGGAACCATTAGTTAATGTTCAAATACTTAATTTTAGAGTCTCTGTAATTGGGGAAGTGAATGCTCCCGGACCTAAAGGAATATCTAATGAACGTGTGACTATTCTGGATGCAATAACTATGGCTGGAGATTTAAATATATACGGTAATCGCGAAAATGTGTTACTTATTCGTGAAGTTAATGGTAAAAAGGAATTTCATCGCTTTAATTTGACCTCTTCTGATATATTTACTAGCCCCTATTTTTATTTGAAGCAGAATGATGTGATTTATGTGGAGCCCAATAAAGCAAAGCAAAATGCATCTAAGCAGGATTCACAAAAACAATTTAATGTATCATTGGCATCAACGGTTGCAGGTGTTATTTCTACAATTGCATCATTGTGTATAGCGCTATTTATAAAATAATGATTTATGAAAAAAAATACGATTAATAAGAACAGACATGATTTGGCAGATACTGCTGCTCTCCTTAAAAATTATGCTAACTATTGGCCTTTGTTTCTTATTTCTACAATTTTATGTTTGGGATCAGCTTTTATATTTTTGAAAATAACAAATCCGGTGTATCAAGTTACTGCTAATATACTTATAAAATCAGAGGATACAAAAGGAGGGGGATTGCAGGCCGCTATGATGAAGAATTTTTCTTTAGGTGGCTTGATTGGTGGAGCAAGTGATGTGTATGATGAGCTTGAAATTGTGAGTTCTTTTTCTATACTTCGACAAACTGTTCAAAAATTAGAATTAAACAAGTCTTATACTATAGTGAATTTTTTTAAAAATAAAAATTGTTATTTAAACTCACCTTTGGAAATCTCAACAATAGAATCGATTCCTGATACATTGAGTGTTGGGTTGACTTTTAAAATAAAAGTTTCCGAAGCTGGCAAAGCAAAAGTTTCTGTTTATAAAGGACGTAAAAAAATAGCTACCCAAGAAGGAAATGCTTTTCCGATACAAATATCAACTATCTATGGGATATTTACTTTTAATAAAACGCCTTATTATTCAGATGAAAAATCTCTCAGTATGAAGATAGAATATTTGGGATATGATTTGGCTGCTGAAAATTTGCAAAAGGAGGTCTCCATTGGTTTAGTTAGTAAGAAAGCAAATGCTATAAATTTAGGTCTTGAAGAAACAAACAAACAGCGTGGTAAAGATATTTTAAATATGATCATTCATTTGTATAATGAAAATGGTATATCTGAGAAACAGGTTTTGGCGGCAAATACTGCTAAATTCCTAGATGAACGAATCGAAATTATATCTAGGGATTTAGCAATTGTTGAACGTGAAGTGGAGTTGTATAAAAAGGCAAATATTTTGACTGATATAGAAGCAGAAGCAAAAATCATGATTGAAAAAAATGGAGATTTTAAGGAACAGATGATTGCTGCAGAAACTCAATATTCAGTGATTGCTTTAATTGAGAACTTTATAACATCTCCTCAGAATCAATATACTTTGGTTCCTCTTAATTTGGGAATTACAGATAAAACTATAGCGGAAGGGTTGCAAAATTATAATTCTCTTTTGTTGGAACGTCTAAAGTTACTTCGTTCTACTAATGAACAAAATCCAGCTATATTATTAATGAATGAACAAGTGGCTGCTGTGAGGGAAAATGTAATTTCTACAATTAAAAGTATCAAATCTGGAATAGGAATAGCTATTAATGATTTAAAAAAACAGGAAGATGCATTTATGTCTCGTATAAAAGGAATGCCTACACAGGAACGTGAATTTATAGATCTAAAGAGGCAGCAAATGATAAAGCAAGAACTCTTTGTATTTTTGTTACAAAGAAAAGAAGAGAATGCTATAGCACTATCCGCTACTACCCCTAAAGCCCAAGTGATTGATAAAGCATATAGCCTGAATGAACCTATCAGTCCCAAAAAGAAGGTTATTGCTGTCTTATTTTTGTTAATAGGATTATTAATTCCTGTTCTTTATTTATATTTGAAAGAAATTTTGAATACTAAATTTGTAGATAAGACAGAATTAGAAGAGTTAACAACTATTCCTGTATTAGGAGAAATCTGTGTTAATGATTCAGGGCAAAGTTTGGTTGTAAAAGATGGAATTTCATCATCTATTTCAGAACTATTCCGTTTAATCAGATCTAATTTACAATTCATTTTAAGGCAAAAGAGTGGTAAAGTGATTCTGGTAACTTCAAGTGTGAGTGGTGAGGGTAAATCTTTTATTAGTTCTAACTTAGCATTGTCGTTATCTTTGTTGAAAAAGAAAGTAGTTTTAGTCGGATTGGATATCAGAAATCCTCAATTACATGATATTTTTAGAACAGAGCAGTCCAATCAAGGTTTGACGGTTTATCTTTCATCAGAAAATTGTGGTTATCGGGATATAGTAACTCCATCAAAAGAAAGTGATAATCTTTATATTATTTATTCTGGTCCGATTCCTCCAAATCCATCAGAATTGTTGTTAAGTGAAAAGTTAGATAATTTGTTTAACTATTTGCGTGAACAGTATGACTATATAGTTGTCGATTCTGCACCTGTTGGCATGATCTCCGATACATTTAGTTTGAATAGATTCATTGATACAACTGTGTATGTTTGCCGTGCGAATTATACAACGAAAGAAAACATTCGTTTTGTAAACTCATTGCAGGAAAGTGACAGACTTAAAAATATATCTTTTGTCATTAATGGAACAACTGCAAAACAAGGATATGGATATAATAAAAAATAAAATATCGGATGGGAAGAAACGCTCTGTTTTATTAAAGAGAAATATTATATTTTCTTTTTTTCTAAAGGGGGTCAGTATTCTTATTAATTTCATATTGGTTCCTTTGACTATTAATTTTGTAAATACGGAGCAATATGGAATTTGGCTGACATTAAGCTCTATTGTTGCTTGGATTAGTTTTTTTGATATTGGATTTACGCATGGACTTCGAAATAAACTAGCTGAAGCGTTAGCTTTTAATAATATAAAATTGGCTAAGTCGTATGTAAGTACGACTTATGCTGTTTTATCTATCATATTTTTTATATTATGGTTAGTGTTTATTATTATTAGTCCATTTATTAATTGGTCTGGAGTCTTAAATGTTTCGCCCTCTTTAAGTCAGGTTATTTTATATACATTGATAATAGTATATACTTATTTTTCATTGTTATTTATTTTAAAAATAATAAATATCATATTGTTTGCGGACCAAAAACCGGCTTATGCTTCTTTGATTGATCTATTGGGACAGTTACTGTCTTTGATAATTATTTATGTAATGACGCAATTGCTTTCTGGCTCTTTGTTATTGTTATGTGTTGGACTGTGTGTAGCACCTGTTTTGGTAACATTGTTTTCCAGTTTTTATTTATTTAGGTTTAAATATAGGTATATTGCACCTAACTTTAGGTATGTAAACTTTTCTTGTTTGAATGATTTGATAAAGTTAGGAGTTAAATTTTTTATTATTCAGATAGCTGCTATTATTCAGTTTCAAACAGCGAACTTATTGATAGCTCGAATATACAATATGGATGAAGTTACGAATTATAATATTGCATATAAATATTTTAGTATTTTGAATATGATCTTTGCCATAATATTATCTCCATTCTGGTCTGCATCAACAGAAGCTTTTTTAAAAAAAGATTTTCTTTGGATCAAGAGTATTTTAAATAAATATAATAAAAGTTTTTTTATACTCTCTTTGTTAGGAGTATTGATGTTGTTTTTTTCAAATTATGTGTATAATATTTGGATTGGCAAAATTGTATCTATACCATTATTACTTTCACTATGTTCATTTGTTTTTGCAGTTAGTGGTATGTATAGTTCACCTTATGTGAATTTTTTGAATGGTATAGGTGCATTAAAGATACAGTTTTATGTAAGTCTCATTACTCCAGTTCTCTTTATTATTTTAGTTTTTATTTTATGTAAATACTTCAGACTTGGAGTTTATGCTGTATTTATAGCTTCAACTTTATCAAATTTTTATGGTTACATTTTGGCCCCTATCCAATGTAAACGAATAATTAATGGAAGAGCAAGAGGTATATGGATAAATTAGATGCACTTATAGATATAGAAAAATGTGCTAAAGATACCAACCGATTAATTTGGGGTGTCGTAATCTATTGTATAAGTTATTTGATTGGTACATTAGAGATACAACCTGATTGGCTTTTGTTTATTCGGCTATTTCAAGGAATTGGTCTCTTGTTGTTTGCTATGGCGCTTATCGGTTCAGCCAGATTTTCTACCATTTCTGACAGATATTTTAAAATTGTATTTATTTTGTTGATGGGGTGGCATTGTTTTGTAATATTGTCAAATTTTACAGTTTCTTCTACTTTCATAAAAACATATTTGAGGGAGCCTTATTACTTCCTTCATTTTTTTGTACCACTGGTTATTTTACTGCCAGCAAATTTTTTTGCTGATTATTTTTCTCGTTGGAGTTTTCGTTTGGTTATATTATTTTTTATTTTATTTATTCCTTTTTCATATTGGATTTTTGGTTATCAAACATTTTCTGAACAATATGTTTGGGTATTGGGTGTTGGAGGAGGATTTATAATTTTAAATTATATTTATTTCTCTGCTAAAATTAGAATTCTTTCATTTATAGTTGTCATATTATCCTTGTTTATATGTACTTATATGGCTCGGAGAAATATAATGTTAACTTTTAGTGGATATTTGTTTGCTACAGGTTGCTTGTATTTTGCATTTACGTCGTTATCCGATATAATAAAGAAGATAATGCTTTGTCTACTTTTAATTATTATGTTAATTGGTGGTTATCTCTTTTTTCTCTCTGTCCAAGATACTGTTTTTAGTGATATTTCTGATCGTGCTTTAGTTAATAGTAGGGAAGATATTTTTCTTAGTTATTTCGAAGATATGTCAGAGAGGGATTGGATTATTGGTAAAGGTATGGATGGTACATATTATGCTCCAACAGTTGACGAAGAAAGCCCTTTCGGCACAGATGAAGACTATAGATTTCTAATTGAAGGTGGATATTTGCAAGTTATACTTAAAGGAGGAGTAATTAATGTGTTATTATTTTTACTCATAGCTCTTCCTGCAATAAAAAAAGGATTGTTTCATTCTAATAATTTATTTACTAAATCATCAGCTATGTTAATTATACTTTGGCTTGTTGATATGTTCCCTTGGGGGATGCCAGCATTTGATCTTCGATATATGCTATTTTGGTTTAGTATTGGAGTATGTTATAATTCAGAACTCCGTTCGTTTTCGGATGCTGAAATTAAAGAATATTGTTTCCCTTGGTTTAATTAGAATATAGATATGGTATATATAGAATTGAATGGTCGAGTTGGTAATCACTTATTTCAAATAGCTGCTGGTGCATCATTAGCTAAAATGCATAATACGAGTTTTTGTGTTGTGTGCCATCGTGATTATAAATTGGCTGATCCTGATAATTGTTATATTGAAGATTATATTAAGCAATTTAGTGATAATCTATATAGGAAAATAATCGTTAAAAGTGATCGGCCAGCTCATTATTTATTATATAATGAACCTTCCTATAATTATTCTCCGATTCCATATACTAACAATATATTGCTTCATGGTACATTTCAATCTTATAAATATTTTGATCCCTCTACAGTAAGCAATCTTTTTGAAATTCCTGTTTCAATAAAGTCATATATAGATTCTAAGTATGGTGATCTCATAAGGCAAGGTATAACATCTATTAATGTAAGAAGAGGAGATTATTGTACGCAGCCACACAAGTATCCGATTTGTGGGATGCATTATTTCAAAAAGGCAATTAAATATATAGGAATATCAAAAAAATATTTGATTATTAGTGATGATATTGAATGGTGTAAACGGCATTTTGTAGGATATAATTTTTACTTTATAGATGATGAGGAACCTATAGTTGATCTATATATTCAAACTATGTGTGAAAACAATATTATGAGTAATAGTACTTTTAGCTGGTGGGGAGCTTGGTTGAATGGTAATTCTAATAAAATTGTGATATGTCCTACTCCATGGTATGGAAGATCAGTTTATACAAAATTAGATGTATCTGATTTAATACCTGAAGAGTGGATTAAAATAGAAAATCGCTTATCTTTTAGTTTGAAGTTTTTAGAAATAATTCTTTTGATACGTGAAAATATAGGACGTTTATTACCAGTGAAACTGAAAAGATTTATTAAATCAAAATAAATTTAATTATGAGGATATTATATCTTAGTGATACTCCTGTTTCTATAAAGGAAACAATAGATGGATATAATGGGAGAGGATGGATAGAATCTGAACTTGAATTATTACATGGTGAGCCTGATTTATTAATTGGAGTTGCATATAATTCTAAAATTAAGTTATCGAAAAGAAATGAAAAAAATATAACTTTTTATCCAATACAGAGTTCTTATACTTTTAATTGGAAAGTTTTAAATGCTATTCCACGTTGGTTGGGTCTATATGATAGCCGAAAAGATATTTGCAAAATATTGAAAGTTATTGATGATTTTAATCCTGATATAATTTATCTTTGGGGCACAGAATGGTTTGGCTTGAATATTATAGGGAGAACTAATATTCCCATTATAGTTCATATACAAGGAATTAGTATTCCATATTATGCGTATTTTTTACCTCCAAATCATTCTACATTTGGCTTGCTATGTAATAGTATATATACTCCAATTTCTTTTTTAAAAGCTAATTCTTTTTTCTTTCAGAAAAGAAGGTTTAAAAAAATGGCAGAAAGGGAGAGAAGAAATTTGCCATATGTGGAATATTATTTTGGTAGAACGGCGTGGGATTGTTCCGTTACTCGTTTGCTATCACCAAACTCTGTTTATTTTCAACTTAATGAGGTTTTACGTAACCCATTTTATACTGCTAAAAAATGGAATGGTATGAGTGGAGAAGTCATAGAAATAGTATCAACAATATCAAATGCTGCATATAAAGGGTTAGACCTTATTTATAAATGTGCGGCGATATTATATTCTGTTTCTAAATTGAAAATACATTGGATAGTTTGTGGGATTGATAATAGGTCAGAGTCAAAAAAAATGTTTAAGTCATATTATACTTCAAATGACCGTGTTGTAGTTGATTTGATTGGTATTGTTAGTGCTGATAAATTAATATCATTACTGCAAACATCAACAATGTATGTACATCCATCTTATATCGACAATAGTCCTAATAGTGTATGTGAGGCTCAATATTTAGGAGTTCCTGTTATTGCAACTAATGTGGGTGGGGTATCATCTTTAATAGTTGATGGTAGAACGGGATTTTTACTTCCTGCAAATGATTTCTGTTTGTTAGCTTATAAGATATTAGAATTGTCAGCTGATAGAGAAATGGCAAAAACGCTTTCTAAGAATGAAATACAATGTGCAGAAATTAGACATGATAAGCACATTATTAAACATCGATTTATGGAAGTCTGTCAATATATACTTGAACATAGAACATTCAATTCCTAATAAAAATGATTGTCTTTATATGTATTTTTGTAAAGGCATGTTAAACTAAGACTCATCCTCATATGAAAATATCGGTAATAACGGTAAATAAGAATAATGCAGAAGGCTTGAGAAAGACGATTTGCAGTGTAAAGCTTCAAAATAAAAGTATAGTTGAGTTTATTGTAGTGGATGGAGGATCAATAGATGATAGTCTTGCTGTCATTGATGATGGTAAGAATATTGTTGACCATTTAATTTCAGAACCAGACTTGGGAATTTATGATGCTATGAATAAGGGTATTAGCATTGCCACTGGGGAGTATTTAGTCTTTTTAAATTCTGGCGATGTTTTCTACAATTCTGAAGTTCTGAATCGATTTGTAAATAATGGTTATAATCAGGATTTTGTTTTGGGAGGAGTTTGTTTGGTACATGGAACTATGCATCATAAATCATATTTACCTAAAAGAATGGGCTTTTTTGATTTTTTGGAAGGAGTATGTCATCAAGGTGTCTTTATAAAACACAACGTGTTTCTTAAGTTAGGTAAATATAATATTAAATATAAAATTACGGCTGATTGGGCATTATTAGTTGAAGCTATATTGCTTAAAAAGTATTCTTATATAGTCTATAAAGAGTGTATTTCATATTATAATTTAGATGGTTTAAGTTCCAAAGTTTCATCTAAACAGCAAGTAGAAAAAGAGAAGAATGAGTTCTTACATGAAAATAATATCAAATATAATAAGTTTTTATTTTGTTTGTACCGATATTCATATAGAATATTGAGAATACGTCTTTTTTATATATTAAGTCAATATACGTCTTAGTTTATTATGAAAATACTTCAGATAAATAAATATTCGACATTGAAGGGTGGTACAGAAACCGTTTTATTTAATACGATTTCATTACTTCGAAAAGCTGGACATACAGTTATGTTATTTTCATCAGAAAATAAATCAGATATTCAATCTGATGCTTTTTATTATTTAGATTTCCCAGAATTGAGAGAGGCTGGGTTTGTGAATAAAATGCGTTTCTTTTTTTCTTTTTTTTATAATAGAAAAGCTATCACGCAGTTAGATAAAATATTAGATATTGAAAAGCCTGATATTGTTCATATCCATCTTTTTTTGAATAGTTTTTCCATATCAATTTTGCCTGCTATTAAACGAAAAAATATACCTATTGTTATGACTCTTCACGATTATAGGCAGATATGTCCATCTTACTTATTACTAAATGGAAGAAATCAGATTTGTGAAAGATGTAAAAAAGGATATTATTATCATTGTTTATTTTTTCGTTGTTCTAAAGGATTATTTTTTGAGAGTTTACTTTTGACAGCCGAAATGTATTTTAGGCGTTTATTTTATCCAGTAGAGAAATATGTTGATGCTTTTATTTGTGTTAGTTCTTTTGCACAGAGTAAGCACTGGGAATTTAATACTGAGTTGGGACGTAGGTCGTTTGTAATACCCAATCCATCTCATTCGAGAGCTTATCAAGATACTTCTAAAGGTAATTATATGTTATATTATGGTCGACTTTCACGAGAGAAAGGCCTTTTTACCTTATTGAAAGTTGCACGTCTTTTACCACAGATAGAGTTTAGAATAGCGGGAAGAGGACTATTAGAACTTAGTGGAAGTTTACCTTCTAACGTGACTTTTTTAGGATTTAAAAAAGGAATAGATTTAGAGAGTTTAATATTAAATTCTTCGTTTGTTATTGTTCCTTCAGAGTGGTATGAAACTTTTGGACTGGTAGTTACAGAAAGTTTTTCATTAAGTAAGCCCGTAATAGGTGCTAATATTGGCACAATACCAGAACTTATATCCCATGGTAAAAATGGTTATCTTTTTGAAAGTGGAAATGTGAAAGATTTAGTTGATGTAATATCTTATGCAAATGATATGTCTAAGGATGATTATTCACAAATGTGTAAAAATGCAAATAATAGTTTGGAGCGTTTTTCAGAACATAATTATGTGACTCAGTTGGTAAATTTGTATGAGTTGTGTCAAAATAATAATAGTAGAGAAATATGAAAATAGCCATTTTAGGTACAAAGGGGATTCCTAACAATTATGGGGGGTTTGAACAATTTGCTGAAAATATATCTGTTTTATTGGTGAAATCAGGACATCAGGTAACTGTTTATAATCCACATTTTCATTCTTATAGTGAACAGATTTTTAATGGAGTGCAAATTAAGAAAATATTTAGTCCTGAGAAACAAATAGGTGCATCTGCTAATTTTATATATGATTTTCTATGTTTGAAAGATGCTTTAAATGATAATTATGATGTTATCTTAGAGTGTGGTTATCATAGTAATGCTCCTTCCTATTATCTTATGGGTAATAAAAAGAAACCTATTCTGATTACTAATATGGATGGATTGGAATGGAAACGTAGTAAATGGGGGAAGATAACTAAATGGCTGATTAAGAGATTAGAACTTCTGGCGATAAAGAAATCACATTATTTGATTTCGGACAATGTGGGAATACAGCAATATTATAAAAAGGAATATGGTGTGGATTCTTTTTATATTGCATATGGTGCCGATTTAGTTTCAGAGTATAATGTGTCATATTTAGAAGAGTATGCATTGAAACCTCAAGAATATTTATTGTTGATTGCACGATTAGAACCCGAGAATAATATTGAATTAATTCTTGATTCTTATATAATATCTGGTTCCAAATTTCCTTTTTTGGTAATAGGAAATTGTACAACAAAATATGGCCGATTTTTGCAAAAAAAGTATACTAGTACGAGGATTAGATTTATTGGAAGTATTTATAATATGCCACAATTAGATAGCTTACGTAAATATGCATTAGGTTATTTTCATGGGCATTCGGTAGGTGGAACTAATCCTTCATTGCTGGAGGCTATGGCCAGTCAAGCATTTATTATAGCTCATGATAATAAATTTAACAAATCGGTGTTACAACATAATGCTTTATATTTTTCAAATGTGGAGGAACTCTCGGGTGTAATAAACCATTTGTCTGTATATTCATCTGATGAAAGGAACAAAATGATTAGAGGTAATTGTGATCTCATTCGAACTAATTATTCATGGACATATATTGCAAAAGAGTATGAGAAGGTATTTATTGAATCTTTAAAGGGAATAGAATCAACGGAGTGATAGATAAAAATATCGGTGAAATTTGTTTTATAATGATTGGTACTCTACGATAAAATAAAAACTGCCTTTTTCTGGCATATCTTCAATAAAACTGTTAATTTTGCACTCATGATTGAATTGTCACAGCATATAGAAGTATTATTATTGGAGAATGATTGTGTAATTGTTCCCGGATTAGGAGGTTTTGTAGCTCATTATACGCCTGCGATACAAGTAGAAGAGAACATGTTCCTCCCTCCTACCCGTACCATTGGTTTTAATCCGCAATTAAAGCTGAATGATGGGTTGTTGGTACAATCTTATATGGCTGTATATGATACGAACTTCTCAGATGCCTCCAAGATAGTAGAAGATGAGGTTTCAGAGTTGATCATTATGCTGCATAAAGAAGGTAAGGTTGATTTGGATAATGTTGGAGAAATCAGGTATACGATCCATGACACTTATGAGTTCATTCCTTATGATAATAAAATTACTACACCTTATTTATATGGGCTTGATTCTTTCGAAATGAAGGAACTGACCGTTTTACATCAGGAAAAAGAAAAGGTATTGGTTCCTGTTATTCAGGAGAGAAAGAAATCATATGAGATCAAGATCAATCGTGGGATGGTGCGTAGTGCGGTGGCTATAGTGGCTGCGGTAGTACTATTCTTCTTCCTTTCCACTCCGGTTGAAAATACTTATGTAGAAAAAGATAATTACGCTCAATTGTTGCCGATTGATCTGTTTGAAAAAATAGAGGGAAAATCTATTGCGATGACTCCTGTTGTGATGAATAAGGATGTGAAGCAGTCGGTAAAGGCAGTGTCCGATACTTCTAAAAAAACGGGGAAAAAGGTGACAAAACCTGTTGCAGTACGAGAGGTGAAGGTAGCTCAGCCTGTTGTGGAAGAGGTACATAAAACCTCTGTTGCTGTACAATCAAACGAATCTCAATCGATTCCGTCCTCTAAAGCTGTTGTAATATCAAAACAGACAGAAGGTAATTTTCATATAATTGTTGCTGGAGGCATTGGTGTAAAAGATGCAGAGGTAATGGCAGAACGATTGAAAGCCGAAGGATTTACAGGAGCGAAAGTTTTAAATAATGATGGTAAGATCCGTGTAAGTATAATGTCGTGTACAACTCGTGAAGAGGGTACAAAACAGCTTTTGAAGTTAAGAGAGAATGACACCTATAAAACCGCTTGGTTGCTGGTTAAGTAATACAAATCCCCCTATCCTTTAATATATGAAACGAGTTCGTTGTCCTAAGTGTGAGAATTATCTTTCTTTTGATGAAACTAAGTATACAGAAGGGCAATCTTTGGTATTTGTTTGTGAACACTGCGGTAAGCAGTTTAGTATTCGTTTGGGAAAGAGTAAAGTGAGAGAGACTCAAAAAGAAGAAATACTTGATGAAGAAGCTCATAAAAATGAATTCGGGTGTATTGTTGTTATTGAGAATGTATTTGGTTTTAAACAAGTAATACCTTTACAGGAAGGGGATAATGTTATTGGACGCCGTTGTGTGGGCACGATGATAAACACTCCTATCGAGACTGGTGATATGAGTATGGATCGTCGGCATTGTATTATTAATGTGAAACGAAATAAGCAAGGGGAACTGGTTTATACACTTCGGGATGCTCCCAGTCTGACAGGTACTTTTCTAATGAATGAAATTTTAAATGATAAAGACCGTATCCGGATAGAAAATGGTGCTATCATAACGATTGGTGCTACTACTTTTATACTTCGGACTGCGGAATCAGAATAAATGCGTTTTATGACAAGTAAATTTCATTTGAGAAGCGATTTATATGCTGAATCGCCGATAATATTAACAGATAAGAAATTAATACTATTTTCCTGATATAAAAGTACGTATTCTTACATGTCAAAAGTACGTACTTTAGGGGTATAAAATAACGTATTTAATACACTGTTAAATACGTTATTTTGTTTTGGAGTAAAAGTATGCTCGAACAAACTCATCTTCAGTTTGTTCTTTGAGCATATAAAAATTCACTAAACCCTAACGGAAATGAAAGAGAAAAACAGAACATGGATTATTGTAGCCATTATTATAGCTGTATTATTGTTGGGCTATTGGGTTTTATCATCTCCCAGAGTGGAGAAAGATGTAAACCAACAGTCAAAAGAGGTTATTGAAGATCTTACTATTGACTAATTCTTTGTATGACTAAAAATAGAAAAGAGCGGCCTTCACATAATGAAAGTCGCTCTTTCCTGTTTATTTTGATCTCTTATTTAGAGAATGCTTTTCACTGTTTCCAGCATACCTTTTTTCTGGATAGAATCAAGGTTGGCTTTTACTGCTTCGGCCAGTCCTGGGATATTATTCAGATTTTCACCCCAAATAAACTCAGCACCAAGTACACCCTCTGCTACTTTCTGAGTACAACCGGTTGCCCACAACTCTTTCAACAGATTCATGATTTCCGGAGCATCGTTTGGTATAATTTCGGCGCCATCAGCACGAACGCCACCTTTATAATAGGTAATGATAGCAGCCAAACCTAATACTAAACCTTTTGGCAATTCTCCTTTACGCTCTAAATAAGTTTTCAATCCCGGCAGGTCACGTGTCTGATATTTCGGGAATGAATTCAGCATGATACTTGTTACAGCATGGTCTACAAACGGATTATTGAAGCGCTCCAATACATCGTGAGCAAATTTCTCCAGCTCGTCTTTTGGTAAGTTAAGTGTCTCCATTAACTCATCAAACATTACTTTGTGGATATATTTACCAACAACCTCGTGCTCACAGGCTTCACGCACAATATTTACTCCTGACAGATAGGCTACCGGAGAAAGGACAGTGTGCGGACCATTCAATAAAGTTACTTTACGTTCGTGATACGGAGCCTCAGATGGAACGAACAATACATTCAGGCCGGCTTTGTCAGCAGGGAATTCTTTCGCTATCTCTTGTGGAGCTTCAATGACCCAAAGATGGAATATTTCGGCCTGAACAACCAGATTGTCATCGTATTGTAGTTTTTCCTTGATGGCGGCAATGTCTTTACAGGGGAATCCGGGTACAATGCGGTCTACCAATGTAGCATATACGCCACAGGCTTCTTCAAACCACGTTTTAAATTCTTCACCCAGGTTCCATAATTCAATGTATTGATAGATTGTTTCTTTTAGTTTGTGGCCATTAAGAAAGATAAGTTCGCATGGGAAAATGATTAATCCTTTACTCTTATCTCCATTAAATGTTTTGAAACGATGATATAACAATTGAGTCAGCTTGCCCGGATAAGAAGTTGCAGGTGCATCATCCAGTTTACAAGACGGATCGAAAGCGATACCGGCTTCAGTAGTATTGGAAATAACAAAGCGCATCTCCGGTTGTTCCGCCAGTTTCATGAACTCTGCATTTTGTGTATAGGGGTTCAATGCACGGCTGATAACGTCAATCATTGTGAGGTTATTAACAACTTCGCCTTTGTCCAGTCCCTGGAGGTTTACATGATAGAGATCATCCTGCGCATTCAGCATGTCTACCATACCTTTGTCGATAGGTTGAACAACGACTACGCTACTATTGAAATCAGCTTTCTCGTTCATATTATAGATTATCCAATCTACAAATGCACGTAAAAAGTTTCCTTCACCAAATTGGATGATACGCTCCGGGCGTTGTACTTTAAGAGCTGTCTCTTTGTTTAATGCTTTCATGTTAATCAAAATTATAAAATTAATATGTTATTCAAATTCGAAATAAAAATCAATATTCTCTTTTATCAGAATATCAATCGGCATATATTTCAGCGGTTCAACAGACTTTTTGAAGACGATGTTGTCACATAGTGTTTTTACACCACAGTAGCCTTGAAGCCCGGGGCGTTGACCTATAAGATAGGTGACTTCTCCTGATTTCAGCAATTCGGTATTGTTTCTTAGAAGATCATACCCTATCAGGCCGGTCATGTTCTGTCCCTTTTCCCGTAAGTAGTGCCCTACCTGGTAAACACGAGAGTTGAATACCGCCCCCAATGTTGCTTTGGGATGTTTCCGGAAAAAGTCACTTAATATTTCATTATTTTTTTCCGGATTATTCTTATTCAATATTACTTCGTGAATTGCAATGTCTTTATGTTCTTCAGAAATATATTTCATGAATCCTTCAAGACGACGTTTCATCTGTATCTCTGCCGGATTATCCTTGTTATTATTTAAAAACAATATCAATTCTTGCCCTTGCTGATAATTGCGCATCAGGATTTTAGCTGCAATATATCCGCTCTTATAAGAATCCTGACCGATGTATTTCAGAGCTTTAGCTTCTTCAATATCAAAATCAATAAATGCAAACGGAATATTTTTATCTTTTAAATATGCAAGCATTGAAAGAGTGTCTTCCCGAAAATTAGGAGCTAAAAGCAGTGCATCTGTGTTGCTTTTCTCTATTTTCTGACATGCATCCTGATAAGATTTTCGATCTCCATGTTTGTAATGCAAGTAATCTACACTAACGTTAAACGGACGTAACTCTTGCCGGGCACGTTCAATGCCGGTTGCCACAGAATGCCAATAATCATGTTCCATATAATAGGGTATCATGCATGTAATGGTGTACTTTTTCTTGGCAGCCAGGCCGATAGCAAATACATTGGGCTGATAATTGATCTCATCGAGTACCTTCTGGACTTTTTCTTTGCTTTTCTGAGATACGTCACCCCGATTATGAAGTACCCGGTCTACCGTTCCGGCAGAAACTCCTGCCATCTGGGCTATATCTTTTATGGTGTAGTTCTGGTCTTCCATAGCTTTAAAACTTAAATATTATAAATATTCGCTGCAAATATACGAATTATTTTGTTCCTACAAGTAATTTTTCTACTTTTGTGTTCGATAACGGTTAATAAAACTAAAACGATAATCAGGCCTATTAGCTTTACAATCAATACTATATAGGTTACGATATAAAAAGTAATTATTTTATATACTTAAAACACAGTAGAATGAAAAACTTTATGGATGAAAACTTCCTGTTGCAGACAGAAACAGCACAGAAGTTGTATCACGAACATGCGGCAAAGATGCCCATTATTGATTACCACTGTCACTTAATTCCTCAAATGGTTGCTGATGATTATCAGTTTAAATCATTGACAGAAATTTGGTTGGGTGGCGACCATTACAAGTGGCGTGCAATGCGTACTAACGGTGTAGATGAGCGTTATTGCACCGGTAAGGATACTACAGATTGGGAGAAATTTGAGAAGTGGGCTGAAACCGTACCTTATACTTTCCGTAATCCGTTGTATCATTGGACGCATCTGGAACTGAAGACTGCGTTTGGTATTGATAAGATTCTGAGTCCGAAGACTGCCCGTGAGATCTATGATGAATGTAATGAAAAGTTGGCTTTACCCGAATATTCGGCTCGTGGTATGATGCGTCGTTATCATGTAGAAGTGGTTTGTACTACTGATGATCCTATTGATTCACTGGAATATCACATCAAAACACGTGAGAGTGGATTTGAAATAAAAATGCTTCCTACATGGCGTCCGGATAAAGCGATGGCTGTAGAAGTTCCTGCAGACTTCCGTTCATATATGGAAAAACTTTCCGAAGTGAGTGGCGTTACCATCTCTACATATGATGATATGATTGCTGCTTTGCGCAAACGTCATGACTTCTTTGCTGAACAAGGCTGCAAACTGTCAGATCATGGTATTGAAGAATTTTATGCCGAAGATTATACAGATGCGGAAATCAAAGCTATATTTAATAAGGTGTATGGCGGAGCAGAATTGACGAAGGAAGAGATTCTGAAGTTTAAATCGGCTATGTTGGTGGCATTTGGTGAAATGGATTGGGAAAAAGGTTGGACTCAACAGTTCCATTATGGTGCTATCCGTAACAACAACAGTAAGATGTTTAAGCTTCTGGGTCCTGATACCGGTTTTGATTCAATTGGTGAATTTACTACGGCAAAAGCTATGTCTAAATTCCTTGACCGCTTAAACTCTAAGGGTAAATTGACAAAAACAATCCTTTATAACCTCAATCCTTGTGCAAACGAAGTGATTGCCACGATGTTGGGTAACTTCCAGGATGGTACTGTTGCAGGAAAGATACAGTTTGGTTCAGGCTGGTGGTTCCTCGATCAGAAAGATGGTATGGAAAAGCAGATGAATGCTCTTTCTGTATTAGGATTGCTGAGTCGTTTCGTAGGTATGTTGACCGACTCTCGTTCCTTCCTCTCCTACCCGCGTCATGAATATTTCCGTCGTACGTTATGTAATCTGGTGGGTCGTGATGTAGAAAATGGTGAAATTCCGGTATCAGAAATGGATCGTGTAAACCAAATGATTGAAGATATCAGTTATAATAATGCTAAGAACTTCTTTCAGTTTTAATCAGATAAAAATCTGATAAGAAAACAGAATACCGGCAGGAACTAATCATGTTCCTGCCGTTTTTTTATATGAAACCATTGTCATTTCTATTTTATTCATTAACTTTGCAGTCTGTTTAGAAACTTTATATAAAGGCTCTAAATGGTTACATATTAATTAGTTAGAAGCGTTTACGATATTATTCTTGTCAAGGAAATCGCCAATTTCAAAAGAGACACTGGAATAATAAGCAACAAAACGCTCATGCTCGCTGTATATCTACGAATGTATAGTTGGGCGTGGGCTGTTGCTTCATTATTTGTGTTTCGGGTGTTTGGCGATACCTCTTGACAGATAATGGCAACAGTTCCCACGCTTTCTATATATAATTAGAATAGCTGGTGCGGGAACCACCGGCTACGAACAAACAGTAATGAATCGAGCAGTTCAGGCTACCATGGTTGTAGCTTTGTGTCTTGTTGTCATGTCTTGTGCATCAAGCAGACGGGTTGTCTATTTACAAGAGAAAAGTGTAGAAATACCGGAATCTTCCGTGGCTTTTGATGCACGGATCATGCCAAAAGATTTAATAACCATTTCTGTCAGTACCCCCGAACCGGAAGCAGCTTTGCCATTCAATCTGATTGTTCCTTCTGCCCAGTCGGGCAACAGTCTTTCCAGTCTTGTCTCCCAGCCTACATTGCAAAACTATCTCGTTAACAATGAAGGGGAGATCTCTTTCCCTGTTCTGGGACAATTGAAAGTAGGCGGACTCACAACACAACAGACTTCTGAAATGATTATTTCGCAGTTGCATAAGTACCTGAAAGAACCACCCATTGTTACCGTCCGTTTGATAAACTATAAAGTATCTGTCATAGGAGAAGTGAATCGCCCCAATATGTATACGGTGATTAACGAAAAGATAAATGTATTTGAAGCATTAGCTATGGCGGGCGATCTCACGATTTATGGAAGAAGAGATCGCATACGAATCATGAGAGAGGACATCAACTCTCACCGGCATATTATTACACTGAATCTGAATGATGCCAATATCATATATTCACCTTATTTCTATTTGCAGCAGAATGACATTGTATATGTAGAACCTAATAAAGCAAAGTCACAAAGTGCCAATATCGGTTCTTCTACTACATTGCTGGTTTCTGTTACTTCTATTCTGATATCACTTGCCGGATTGATTGTTAACATACTTCGCTAATTTAAAGATTATGGAAAATAACCGAATGACGAATGACCCTGTTCAGGAACAGGAGATTGATTTGATTGAGCTTTTTTACAAACTTCTTGCCCGATGGAAGTGGTTCGTTGCTTCTCTTATTCTGGCATTGGCTGCTGCTTTTATTTATGTTCATTTAGTAACTCCTGTTTATCAGACCTCTGCTTCCATTGTTATAAAGGAGACAGAGAATCAGAATAAAGTAGTTGACGAACTTTTTGCCATGGCAAATACCCAACTTCCTAATACAGGGACTCAGATTGATGATGAAATGGAGATACTACGTTCGCGTTCTACCCTTTTACAGGTAGTCAATGAACTTCGTTTGCATACGACTTATCGCATCAGAAAAAACTTCAGATACGTAGAAGATACTGCTTCACCATTGGTTGCTATTCTTGATGAAGCGGCTATGGATACTTTGACAGGAACTTTGCTACTGGAAATTGATAGTAAGAAAAGAGGATATGTAGTGACTGCGGCATTAAATGATGTTTGCCGGACAACTGAGTTTACAGGGTTTCCGGTTACTGTTGAAACGCCCGCAGGAAAAGTGATGCTTCGTATGACCAATGACCAGAGTGAATGGCCGGGAACTATGAAAATTATGATTTGCCGTCCTATAGATGCTGTGAAAAGTTGCGCATCACGTCTTTCCGTTAGTACCATTTCTAAGAAAACATCGATTATTTCTCTTTCATATACGGATGTCAGTAAGCGCAGAGCAGAGCTTTTCCTTTCCAGATTGATTGAAATTTATAACCGTGATGCGATGGAAGATAAAAACAAAGTGACAGGAAATACTTTGCAGTTTGTAACGGAGCGGCTTGATAGTATCAGTCGTGAACTGGGCTTTGTGGACAAGAATCTGGAACGCTATAAACTGAAAGAGCGTCTTAGTGATATAAAAACCAACATGGTACTTGATCTTAATACAAATAATGAATACGAGAAGAAATTGCTTGATGTAGAAACACAATTGAACATGACTGCTTATATCTATGAATATTTGCAAGATAGTAACCACCCTTTTTCTTTATTGCCCATTAATACCGGAATTGCAGATACTGAACTTGCCAAATTAGTAAATGAGTACAATAAAGAATTGTTGGAGCGTGAAAGATTGTTGCATATAATGAAAGAGAATAATCCGGCTGTTATAAACCAGGGTATTAAGATTGACGCTTTAAGGCGGAATGTGCTCAATTCGCTTTCAGGAATAAAAAATGGTTTACTGATAGCGCGTGACGATATTATGCAGAAAACAAACTATTTTAATACCCGGATAGATAATCTGCCCAAACAAGAGAGAGAATTTAATAACATCGACCGTCAGCAACAAATTAAGGCGAATCTTTATCTGATGTTACTTGAGCGCAGAGAACAGGCTGCTATCTCATTGGCTGCTACTATTAATAAAGCACGTATTATTGATGCGGCGCTTGCTGCTGATGCGCCGGTAGCTCCCAAAAGTATGATGATTTATGCCGGAGCAAGCTTCATGTCTCTTGTGCTTACTGCCGGAATAGTTCTGTTTGGAGGAATTTTCCGTACTAAATTGACGTCACTATCTGAGTTGGAAGCAATTGGTCTACCACAGGTGGGGACTATTCCACAAATGAATGATTCGGAACGGCAAGTTGAAGACGGTCGGAATGATGTAATAGATGAAGCATTCAGGCGTTTGCGCAGTAACCTTCGTTTTATGGCCGAAGGAGATGATAAGAAATGTATTCTTGTGACTTCTACGATGAGTGCTGAAGGTAAAAGCTTTACGAGTATAAACCTGGCACTGACTTTTGCTTTCCTGGGATGTAAAGTATTAATTGTGGGGCTTGATATTCGTCGTCCGAGACTCGCTGAATTTTTTAAGATTAGAAACGAACAGGGAATGACTAATTACCTCTCCGGGAGTGAAGTATCCCTGGATAGTATTATCTATCCTTCCGGCATTCATAAAGATCTGTTTGTGCTTCCTGCGGGTCCTGTACCTCCCAATCCGGCAGAACAATTGGAAAAAGAAAAACTTAGGGTAGCCTTTGAATATTTGCGTAAACAATTTGATTATATTATCGTCGATTCGGCTCCGGTAGGTATGGTGAGTGATACATTGAGCCTTGGAAAGATAACGGACTTCACTCTCTATGTATGCCGGTTGAATTATACACCTAAAAAGGCTTTGTCAATCATACGGGATTTGGAATCGGGTGGTCAGTTGAATCGTATTTCCATATTGGTAAACGGGTACAATATGTCTGATGAAAAATATGCTTATGGCAAGTACGGTTACGGATATGGCTATGGGCATAAAGGCAATAAATAGTATTTTTCTTTTCACTCAACAAAAATACCGCATAAAAGAAATCTTAATATGGGAAGATTTCTCTTGCGGTATTTTTTTATTTTCAAAACCATTTTCTCTTCTTTTTAGGCTCTTGCTTGTATATCTCGGCAAAGGTCTTTTTCTCTTTTATTATTTGATAAATAATTCCCCAGTCGGGAAGCCCTCCCAGATTACGGTCGTCAATAAATAAGTCTACCTTTAGTTTCCGGGAATAATCTTTATCTGTCATTTCTTCTTCCGGATAGTCTTTGTTTACTGCATAAAACTCAAGTCCTCGTGCCCTGCACCATTCTACGGCTTCTTCCAGGAGTTTGCCTTCGCGTACACTCCATAATATCAGCCAGTGCCCCTCTCGTTGTAACAGTTTCAGGGTTTCAATCGCAAAGGGAATTTCTTTGCCAATGCGTGGATAACAATGTTCTACAATGGTTCCGTCAAAGTCTACAGCTATTCTCATTTCATTATTTCTTAGGTGTTATTGTTGACAAATGTACATATAAATAGCCAAAAAAGACTCTCTTTGCGCTGAATTAATACATAAAAACAGAAAATTTACATGAACAATTCCCCTCAAAGTGCTACCAAAGGATTCACTAAAGCCTTTTGGGTCAGCAACACAGTCGAACTGTTTGAACGCATGGCTTATTATGCTGTGTTTATCGTTCTCACGATCTATTTATCCAGTATTTTAGGTTTTAATGATTTAGAAGCAAGTATGATATCCGGTCTTTTCTCCGGTGGATTGTATTTGCTTCCTATTTTTTCGGGAGCTTATGCTGATAAGATAGGTTTCCGCCGGTCTATGATCATTGCCTTTTCACTTCTTTCCATCGGATATTTGGGATTAGGAGTATTACCCACCCTGCTTGAATCGGCGGGGCTGGTTACTTATGGTGAAGTAACCCGTTTCTCTGGTTTGCCGGACAGCAATGCCCGTTGGATGATAGTTCCTGTCCTGACTATACTTATGATAGGAGGCTCTTTTATCAAATCTATCATTTCTGCATCAGTAGCCAAAGAGACAACGGAAGCTACACGTGCACGGGGTTACTCCATTTTCTATATGATGGTAAATATTGGTGCTTTCACCGGTAAAACCATTATTGATCCACTGAGAAACTTTATAGGTGAGCAGGCGTATATTTACATCAATTATTTTTCCGGTGGCATGACATTGCTTGCTCTTCTGGCAGTGATTTTCTTTTATAAATCAACACATACGGCGGGTGAAGGAAAAAGTATGCATGAAATCTGGCGTGGTTTTGTTCGAATCATGACTAATTGGCGATTACTGATTCTTATTTTAATCATTACCGGATTCTGGATGGTGCAACAACAATTGTATGCCACTATGCCGAAATATGTTATTCGTATGGCGGGCGAAACGGCGAAGCCCGGGTGGATTGCTAATGTTAATCCTTTTGTGGTGGTTTGTTGTGTCAGTTTTATTACCCGGCTGATGGCAAAGCGTACCGCTATCACTTCTATGAATATCGGTATGTTTCTGATTCCGGTTTCAGCACTGCTGATGGCTTGCGGTAACCTGCTTGGAGATGATATAATATCCGGCATGACTAATATTACCTTAATGATGATCGTTGGTATTGTAATACAGGCGTTGGCCGAATGTTTTATTTCTCCGCGCTACCTTGAATATTTCTCTTTACAAGCGCCCAAAGGCGAAGAGGGAATGTACTTGGGATTCAGTCATCTGCACTCATTCCTCTCCTCTATCTTTGGTTTTGGTTTAGCTGGTATTTTATTGACGAAATATTGTCCGGATCCTATTTTGTTTGAATCACATGAAGCATGGGAGGCTGCCAGTGTGAATGCTCATTATATCTGGTATTATTTTGCAGGTATAGGATTGATAGCAGCTATTGCTCTTCTTATTTTCGCTAAAATCACCCAATCCATCGACAAAAAGAAGAAAGCATAAGGCTTATTTTCTTCTTTTTTGTGTATATTTGCCGTCACTTTGCCACAAAAGTTGACGGCAATTTGCATTTTAAAGAAAAGGATACGAAATGAAAGTAAGATTTATAAGCCTGGCGAGTGGCAGTAGTGGAAACTGCTATTATCTGGGTACTGATACATATGGAATACTAATCGATGCCGGCATTGGAATACGAACGATAAAAAAGACACTGAGAGACATCAATGTAGCAATGGAGTCCATACGTGCTGTGTTTGTGACTCATGATCATGCCGATCACATCAAGGCTGTAGGACATTTGGGGGAGAAACTGAATATTCCGGTTTATACAACGGCTCGTGTTCATGCTGGAATTAATAAGAGCTATTGTATGACGGAGAAGTTATATTCTTCTGTCCGTTATCTGGAAAAGGAGCAGCCAATGGAGCTGGAAGATTTTCATATAGAGTCTTTCGAGGTTCCTCATGACGGAACAGATAATGTGGGTTATTGTATTGAGATAGATGGTAAAGTCTTCTCCTTTCTTACCGACCTTGGCGAGATCACTCCTACCGCTGCCAAATACATTCGCAAAGCCAATTATCTGATTCTTGAAGCCAATTATGACGAAGAGATGTTGAAGATGGGACCTTATCCGCAATATCTGAAAGAACGTATATCAAGCGGTACGGGACATATGAGCAATATAGCAACAGCCGAATTTCTGGCAGAGAACTTTACCGAAGATCTACGTTATATCTGGCTTTGCCACTTGAGTAAAGATAATAATCATCCGGAACTGGCATACAAGACTGTGGAATGGAAATTAAAGAACAAAGGAATCATTGTAGGTAAAGATGTGCAACTGCTTGCATTAAAGCGAAGTACGCCATCAGATCTGTATGAATTCGAATGAAAGCAATAAAAACGGCTAAAAAAGTTCCTGTTTTGTTTGGCTGAATAAAACAAAAAATCTACCTTTGCAAGCGCAAATGAGAAGATAAGCACTCTTAGCTCAGTTGGTAGAGCAACTGACTCTTAATCAGTGGGTCCAGGGTTCGAATCCCTGAGGGTGTACAAGTGTTTTGTAAAATAAAAGAATCCGTTGTATTTCAAATAAATACAACGGATTTTCTTTTATATTAATAGGTTTTTCTGTTTCTGGCTTATTTCTAATGTACCATCTTCAGTCCTACTACTCCTGTCAGAATCAGCAGTACAAACAGCAGTCTGAATATATTTGTTGAATCATGAAAGAAGAAGATACCGATAAGAACTGTCCCTATTGCTCCGATGCCTGTCCAGATGACATATGCAGTGCCAATAGGAATTGTCTTTTGTGCAAGATATAGCAAGAAACCACTTGCTCCCATAGAAACAATGGATATGGTGATGAATAAATAGAAATATTTCTCATAAATACTTGCCAGTTTGAACCCCAAAGGCCATCCTATTTCCAGTAGTCCGGCTCCAATCAATAATAACCATGCCATAATTTAATTATTTAAAAATTTCAGTAAAGATATGAGCTTGGTTAGAAAAAGTAATTGATAATTATCAATTAAGTATTTTAATAGATAAAATCAGTTATATTTGTCGGACAAAATATAGTAATGTTATGGATATCACATCATTTTCCTGTCCTTCAAAGGATGCCATTTTACAGAATACAATGAATAAATTGGAGTCTATATGGGATGAAATTTCCTATCCTAAAGGATTTATTTTGTTCACTAAAGATAAGATAGAACGTGATGTATATCTGATAAAGCAAGGTATCGCCAGGGCATATATTGAAGTGGACGGAAGAGATATTACAATCTGGTTTGGGAAGGAAAATGATATTATTATATCTGCTCAGGGATATGTGAATGGTGAGAAAGGGTATGAGACGATAGAGCTTTTAGAGGATTCCGTGTTGTACAAAATGAATTTAAAACAGTTGCATGAATTGTATCAGCAAGATCTGGAAGTATGCAATTGGGCACGGCAATTCATAGAAAAAGAATTTGTAGGAACTGAACATCGCCTTATTTCCAGTTTGTCTATGACGGCAACCGAACGCTATCTCCGGCTTATGAAAGAGAAACCGGAGATTTTACAGCGTGTACAGTTGCGGCATATTGCTTCCTATCTTGGTATTTCATCGGAGCACCTGAGTAGGATACGCGCCAGCACTAAAAGTATGACAATATAAATAAGGTATTTATGAATTGCGGTAGAATCCGGTTACTTTTGCCTTGCCAGTCGCCACATTACATTTGTTTTTCGTGCCAGTACAAGTGAATCTGCATCGATTTTAACTACATTCAGGGTATCGGTTCCTGTAATGGTCTGTTTGTTGCCAATACTTTCATATTGCAGAGTCAGTGTCCAATTATCCAGATTCCAGTTTTTTATCAGTAAAGTTGCCATATTCACAGAACTGGCCGTTCCGTTTTGATTGAGTGTGAATCCTTGCATCTCTTTGAGATTTATAGGATTGGGTTCAAGCCAGGTTCCCTGAATATAGTAATAAGGAGAATGTACGGTAATTGTTAGCTCGTCGGCTTTCAGAATTTTAACTCCGTCTATATCTTCGTGGGTGCAGGTTACTCTGACAGAATCATTGAGTAATACTCCGGGCACTTTCTGTGGATTGGCATCCATTGTGCTGATGTTTACCGTATCTCCCTGATCAGAGATAATTGTCAGGTTGTTCATGCTTGCATCATACACGATTCCGTTAATGATCTGAGTGGCTGGAGCTTGTTTGCATGAAATAATGCCAGCCAATAAAAATACTACTGAAGTCGATAGATAAACTAATTTTTTCATATTCAATTAATTTTAAAATAGTAACAATGAAACAAAGGTAATATTTATATTTTTTAATTTACATTTTTATCTGAAGAACTGTACTCTCTTCCGAAAAGAAATGAAGGTGTTACACTAACCCGTATGAAGGGGAATCACAAGAGTGTACATTTATGTATTGCAAAAGTGTACAATGATACATAACAAGAATGTACATTCTTGATATACAAAAATGTACATTCTTTTAATGTATGATTTTCATTGTATTAACGATGTTCTTTTCTCATTGGTCTTAAAGTTTTTATCGACTTAAAACAAATAAAAAAGGAGGCTAAAAATAGTCTCCTTTTTGTACACCCTCAGGGATTCGAACCCTGGACCCACTGATTAAGAGTCAGTTGCTCTACCAACTGAGCTAAGAGTGCATTGGTATTATGCTTTTTTTGATTTCGGGTGCAAAGGTAAAGCTTTATTTTAAAATAGCAAGCCTTGTAGCTATTATTTTTTTAATTTATTTTCTTTCGCTTTGCTATAACTAAAAAAGGAATTACATTTGCAGCGATAAATTTAGTATTCACCCTTTAAACTGTGGAAAGGGTATTAATTATGTTGGAGAAATAACACATCAAAATCGGGACTAAGCGGCTCATCGGGATGAAGAGCCCCAATAATTTTATTATCTGAACACTCCGCGAAACTGTTGCCGGAGAAAAATTGATTAGTCCTACAATCTTATTATTTTATTATTTAATCACTTCAGTGTGGTGAAGCAGAGATGTTATGTTCTGTTTTCTTCTGCACTGGTAACAGGCATATTGCCTCATTACTCCGGAATCATTATATGTTTATTCCGGGGATGAGATCAGTGTGCTATGAAAGAAATCATGGGAATACGTTTAAAAGATTTAAGCAAACTGGGATATACAAATAATGTGGCACGCAGTCTGGCTGTTGCCATTGTAAGCAAACATTGTAAGTATGAAAGTAAAGAAGAAATTCTGGTTCGTTTAGCAAATGTGCTTGATAATCCCGAAGCATATAAAAAGGATGAAGTATGGGGGAAACTGGCGGAACACTTCTCTCCCACCATTATAGAAAGGAAGTTTCAGGTTTATGATCTGAGAGAAGTGCCGTTGATGCACCAAACTTACGGTAACAAGTTTATAGAAAGTTCTGCCAAGCAACAAATGGAACTGGCCATGCGACTCCCGGTAACGCTGGCAGGAGCGTTGATGCCTGACGCACATGCCGGATATGGTTTGCCCATCGGCGGTGTACTGGCAACGGATCATACAGTAATACCTTATGCCGTAGGAATGGATATTGGCTGCCGGATGAGTCTGACGGTTTTTGATGCGAAGCCGGATTTTCTGAAACGATATGCTCATCAGACAAAAGTGGCATTAAAGGAATACACACATTTTGGTATGGATGGTGGATTAGAGTTTACACAGGAGCATGAAGTGTTGGACAGGGAAGAATTCCGATTGACTCCCCTGTTACAAAAGTTGCATGGGAAGGCTGTCCGACAATTAGGAACATCGGGACAAGGGAATCATTTTGTGAACTTCGGAGAACTGGAACTGGAGGCAGACAATACTTTACAGTTACCTGCCGGGAATTATGTTGCTTTGTTGTCTCATTCAGGTTCACGGGGATTGGGAGCTGCTATTGCACAACATTATAGTTTTCTGGCACGTGAATCTTGTAAATTACCTCGCGAAGCCCAGCACTTTGCCTGGCTTGATCTCCATTCGGAAGAGGGGCAGGCGTATTGGATGAGTATGAATCTTGCCGGAGATTATGCCCGGGCTTGTCACGAAAGGATTCATCTTAACCTTGCCAAAGCCTTAGGATTGATTCCGATTGCTAATGTCAGCAATCACCATAACTTTGCCTGGGAGGAGGAAATAGCACCAGGTAACTTTGCCATTGTTCACCGCAAAGGAGCTACTCCTGCTTATGAGGGGCAACCCGGACTTATTCCGGGCAGTATGGCTACTCCCGGATATCTAGTTTGTGGCAAAGGAGTACGTGAATCTCTCTTTTCGGCCTCTCATGGCGCCGGACGGGCGATGTCAAGACAGCAGGCTCAAAGTACCTTCACGCAGTCTGCCTTAAAGAAATTTTTGGCACAAGCGGGTGTGACCCTCATCGGAGGTAGTGTGGAAGAGATGCCTCTTGCCTATAAGGACATCGAAAGGGTGATGCGGGCACAAGAAAACCTGGTAGAGATACAAGGGCGTTTTATGCCCCGCATCGTAAGAATGAATAAAGAATAATTAAATTAAAAACAAAATGTTATCAGAAAAATATGGTCGTACGTATCACTTCCCTTTCTCACCGGGAACTACAAGTGACGACCGCATCAACCATACTTATTGGGAAGATATCCAGCGGATTGACACGCTTGTATATACCGAAAAATTGGATGGTGAGAATAATTGCCTGAACAGTGCCGGCGTATTTGCACGGTCACATGCTGCACCTGCTACTTCTCCATGGACACGCCAACTGCGTGAACGTTGGGAATTAATGAAGCATGATTTGGGCAGTCTTGAATTATTTGGTGAAAATCTGTATGCTGTTCACTCTATTGAATACAAACGGTTAGAATCGTATTTCTATGTTTTTGCCGTGCGTTGCCTCGATAAATGGTTATCCTGGGAAGAGGTAAAGTTTTATGCTGCTATGTTTGATTTGCCAACAGTTCCCGAATTGGGATTAGAGTCCGTTGCAGAACTTTCTCAGGAGCAACTTCGACAACAGATACTTACTCTTGCCCGACAACCGGGAGTTTTTGGTACAAAAGACCCTTTTACCGGAGAAGATTGTACGCGTGAAGGGTTGGTAGTGCGGAATACAGATGAATATCCGGTTAGCGAATTTGCACACAATGTATTCAAGTATGTGCGCAAAGGTCATGTGAAAACAGATGAGCATTGGACACGTCACTGGAAGCGTGCCCGGCTTTTCTGGGAGTTTAATGAAAATAAAGAAAAATATGATTTGGACATTAACAGATAAGAAAGATCGTAACTCACTCGAACTACAATTCGAATGGTTACGCGATATGAATGGGATTCCTCAGGATCAGTTTCATCATGCCGAGGGAGATGTGGCTACACATACCTGGCGGGTGATAGAAGAATTACAGAAATTACCCGGTTATCTTGCCCTTACAGAGCAGGACAAGGAGATACTTTGGACGGCTGCACTACTGCATGATGTAGAAAAACGTTCTACTACAGTCATTGAGGAAGATGGCAGTATCACTGCCAAAGGACATGCCCGTAAGGGAGAATATACTGTGCGTACGTTTTTGTACAAGGATGTATCAACTCCTTTTATCATTCGTGAGAAGATTGCATCATTTGTAAGGTTTCACGGGCTTCCTTTATGGCTGATGGAAAAACAGGACCCTGTGAGACAGGTTGCCAGGGCAGCTTTCAGAGTGGACACTGCGCAGCTCCGTCTACTTGCCGAAGCTGATATAAAAGGACGTATCTGTCAGGATAAAGATACTTTATTGGAATCGCTGGAGTTATTTGAAATCTTCTGCCGTGAGCAGGGGTGCTGGAAAAAGAGCAGAGAATTTACCACTGATCATGCCCGTTTTCGTTACTTTCACACGGAAGAAAGCTATATAGATTACATTCCGTATGAAAAGTTTAAGTGTAATGTTGTTTTGTTATCCGGGTTACCGGGAATGGGAAAAGATCATTATATTGAAACGTCCGGTATAGCTCTTCCTGTTATTAGCCTGGATGATATTCGCCGTAAAAATAAACTGAGTCCTACTGATAAATCGGCAAATGGATGGGTGGTGCAGGAAGCTAAAAAGATAGCCCGCGCTTATTTGCGTAAAGGGCAGGATTTCATATGGAATGCAACTAATATTACTACTCTGATGCGTTTTCAGCTTATCAATCTCTTTGCCGGGTATGGGGCTCGTGTTAAAGTGGTTTATGTTGAGAAAGACTATTCCGTTTGGCGAAAACAGAACCGTGAAAGAGAATATCCGCTTCCGGAGAGTGTGTTGGACGGTATGCTTGGTAAGCTTGAGGTACCTCAATTGACGGAAGCTCACGAAGTGGAGTATCTGGTAGAGAATGAGATAAATAAAAAAGATTTTCTATGAAATAATACATCGGATGTTTGACTTTTAGTCAAAAAAACAGTATCTTTGTAATTGTAATCATAAAGTAGATTCAGTTAGAATACTTGTAAAGGAGAAAGCTATGGCTTTCTCCTTTATTTTTTTATACCGGCTTCTGAAGGTATATAGACAGGTATCTATTGGAGTTTTTCCCGGTACTTATTCAAGATTACATGGTATGTTACGGTTCGTTTGTTACTATGTTACGATGCATTTCTCGGTATGTTGCAATGTAAATGCTATTGTGTTGCAATACAACTGATATTATCTTCTGAGAAAGTCGCTTTCAGGTTAATAATCAATAAATCAGCTCTTGACAAAAACATGTTTGGAGGTAGTGGATAACAAAAACAATTTTCCCTTCCGTGATGTTAATATACTATCAGATTAATATAATGATAACATGATGAATAAAATAGATATTCCCGATAAAGGGAAAAGAAAAAGAGTAGTTATTGTAGGCGGTGGTTTTGGAGGATTAAAGCTGGCACGTAAACTAAAAAATGACAATTTTCAAATTGTTCTGTTAGACAAAAATAATTATCATCTGTTTCAGCCTCTTCTCTATCAGGTAGCTACAGCCGGTATAGAACCGAGTGCAATCTCTTTTCCTTTTCGCAAGATTTTTAAAAAGCGTAAATATTTTCATATTCGTATCTGTGAAGCCCAACGGGTTATTCCGGAACGAAATATATTGGAAACTTCCATTGGAGTTATTGAATACGACTATTTGGTAATTGCAACCGGATGTTATACCAACTATTTCGGTAACGATAAGATGGCTCTCCATACCATGTCTCTCAAGACGACGGCAGAAGCTCTCTATAACCGTAACCAAGTACTGGAAAGCTTTGAGAAAGCGCAGAACACGAGTAATTTGAAAGAACGGGAAAAATTGATGACGTTTATAATTGTAGGTGGCGGAGCTACCGGAATAGAACTTTCGGGTGCATTGGCAGAGATGCGTAAGTTCATTTTGCCACAAGATTATCCCGATCTGGATATAGAGCAGATGCGTATTGTCCTTATCGATGCAGGCCCTCGCCTACTCTCGGCTTTCTCCGAAAAATCGTCAACCGAAGTACAGGACTATCTGGCAAAAAAAGGAGTTGAAATAAAGGTGGATTCCAAGGTGGTAGATTATGAAAATGATTTACTTACTCTGGGAGATGGTACGGCCATACCTTCTACAAATATTTATTGGGTAGCAGGTGTGAAAGCTAACAGTATTGAAGGACTTCCACAGGACGCTTACGGACCGGGGAATAGACTGAATGTAGATGTTTTCAACAAGATAACCGGTACTAACAATGTATTTGCTATTGGTGATACTGCTCTAATGATTTCAGAAGATTATCCGAGGGGGCACCCTCAGGTTGTTCAGCCGGCTATTCAACAGGCTAAGTTGCTTGTTCAGAATCTGAACAACATAGAAAAGGGACTTCCACTTAAACCTTTTGTGTATCATAATAAAGGTTCGATGGCTACTATCGGAAGAAATAACGCTATTGTGGAGTTGAAGAATATCCGTTTTGGTGGTTTTCCTGCCTGGGCAGTCTGGCTATTCATTCACTTAATGAGTATTGTAGGTGTAAAGAACAGACTTTTCATTTTCATAGACTGGATGTGGAGTTATTTCACTTATGACCCTTCGTTGCGATTAATAATAAAGCCTGTGAAAAGAGTAAAACCGAAGAAATGATATAGGTTACTCTCATTTTAGTAGATATGGAAAAGGGAATGTCGCGATGACTTATTCCTTTTTTTCTGCAAATAGTATTAGAGTTATAATAGTTATACTTTCAATATTGGGAACCGGAATATATAAAATACCCCCGAAGTAATAGAATATACTCCGGAGGTATGAGAAGGTTTCTGGAAGTATATCACTTCCTTTTTCTATTTTATTATTTGTTATCCTCTTCAAAGTAGCCATATTCATGGAGTATGCCTCTACCTATTTCTTCGAGACAATCTTTGAAGAAATCTTTTACCTTTTTCATAATTATTCCTTTCTGTTAATGTAATATATATCTAATAACAAAGGTAGACAAAAAGAGTTTATACTTTTTATCTCTGTAATGCTTTATTTGATATGAATCAATTTAAACAATGTGAAGCTAAGGTTTGTTTATATTGTATAAATTATCAAACTAATAAATGAAACTTATGATCTACAATTTTTTATTTCCCTCAAAGCCCAATAGTACAGGGGCATCTTTATTCTTACTTGCATTGCGTATTTTCTTTGGTTTGCTATTGATGAATCACGGCATACAGAAATGGAGTAGTTATCAGGAACTATCCATAGCTTTCCCCGATCCATTGGGTGTAGGGAGCCCGGTATCTTTAGGATTGGCTATCTTTGGAGAACTTGTTTGTTCAATGGCGTTTATCGTCGGCGTATTATATCGTTTGGCTATGTTGCCTATGATTTTTACAATGGGCATGGCATTCTTTGTCATTCACGGTAATGATGCTTTTGCTGTAAAAGAACTGGCACTCATCTATTTAGTTGTATTTATATTGATGTATATATCCGGTCCCGGTAAGTTTTCTGTCGACTATTTATTAGGGAATGAACTTCGGAAGCGAAGAAAAAATGTAAAATAGAAATTGCACCATGTTTTGTTTCTATTAATTAAAAGGTTTATATTTGCAACTGTATAAAGGACTTATAGCTATTATAGGTCTTTTTATCGTTTCACAAAATAACAACTAAAAAACAGAAATTATGAAAAAAAACAGATTGACATTGGTCGCAGCTTTTGCTCTGAGCGGTACTATTTTGTTTAGTTCATGTGTAGGTTCATTTGGTTTATTCAATCGCATTTCTTCCTGGAATCAGTCAGTAGGAAATAAGTTTGTAAACGAACTTGTGTTTCTTGCACTGAACATCGTTCCGGTATATGGCGTTGCATATTTGGCGGATGCTTTGGTTATCAACTCTATTGAGTTTTGGAGCGGTTCTAACCCGATGGCAAACGCTGGAGATGTAAAGAAAGTAAAAGGCGAAAATGGCAACTATCTGGTAGAAACTCTGGAGAATGGTTATTCGATTACAAAAGAGGGTGAGAAAACTGCTATGGAACTGATCTACAACAAGGAAGCAAATACCTGGAATGTAGTAGCTAATGGTGAGAGTACCGAACTTCTGAAAATGAACAATGATGGTACAGCGCAGATGTATTTGCCTAATGGCGAGTCAATGACTGTCACTCTGGATGCTCAGGGAACTCTTGCAGCACGTCAGATGGTAATGAACGGTCTGCTGTTTGCTGCCCGTTAATTTAATGCATAAAGAAATGTCAAAAGATGAAACATGCTCTGCACAAAGAGATGTTTCATCTTTTTTATTCACTAAATTATGAAAATACTACGAATATTCTCTCTCATTGCTTTTATGGGCTTGGCTGCTGCCTGTCAGAAACAGGTACCTCAAAGTGAAGTTGTACGCAATGCAATAGCATTCTGTGAAACCTTTTATGATCTTGATTATGCGGCTACCAAAGAATTGGTTGTTCCGGCTTCCCTCCCATATCTTAGTTATATGGCTACAAACACGACCCAGGAGCTCATTGACAAGGTAAATGCAAAAGGACCGGTTGTTGTGACTGTAATTAGTGAGCAAATGAATCCGGAAGAAGGGCATGCAACCGTTATCTGTTCGGTAAAAAATTATCTGAAAGCTGATTTCTTTAATGGCACATCTGCTATTCTTTCCGAGAAACAGGACACCATTCATTTGGTAAAAGAGGGTGAAAGATGGTTGGTTAAAATGGATAACCCACTGCAAAGTGGAATGCAAAATCACGACTGAACTTAGGATGAATAATGGGCCAGCGCTCTTTACCATTTTTATAAGCCGGATTGATGGCTTTCATTCCACCGTCGAAACGTAAAACAAAGAAATCCAGATCCAAACGTAAACCTAAACCATAAGCAACGGCAATCTGCTTATAGAATTCATTGAACTTGAATACACCGCCCGGTTGATTGGCGTAATCACGGATTGTCCAGATATTACCGGCATCAATAAAGGCAGCCCCCTGAAACTTCCAGAATAATTTACTTCGATACTCGATGCTCGCGTCCAGTTTGATATCGCCTGACTGATTCAGGAAATTACCGTCACCGGGAAATGAACCCGGCCCTAAATCACGTACAGACCATCCGCGTACACTGTTGGCACCTCCTGAGAAGTATTGCTTCTCAAATGGAATGGTCTTTGCATTACCGTATGGAACCGCAATACCAAAACCGGCATGAAATGCCAATGAGTTACGATCATCTATCCGGATATTCTTGGCAAAGTCAAAATCACCTTTCAGATACTGTGCGTACGGAATACCGAGAATAGCATATTCGCCATCATCGTTTTTACGTATACCGGTTGCTTTAGAGAATGCATACAAAATATTTCCTGCCGATTCTATATTGGCACGGATGGAGTAAGAATTAGAACTGATGGTATTGTTCACCAAAGCATTTCCGGCACTGTTATAATTATAACTGTAACCCATGCGTACGATAAGCCGGTTCTTATAGTTATATTCAAAAATATGATTCTGCCCCTTGTTGATATAGTCTTCGCGAAACTTTTGGGAGATCCAGGGCAAATACAGATAGCCGATATCTATCAAGTCAATACGGTGTTGTGCCCGTTGACGCTGTGTCCATTTGTAACTCCACGAAGCCGAAGCTACTGTACGTGAGAATTCCGGGCGTAGCTGGTAACTATATTGCAAGCCAAACTCTGTGGTAGCACGTATTTTACGTTTAAAATCAGAACTCAGAAAAGGAAATAAGAAGCTTGGAAAGTTTATACTCGTTTCTACACCGTATTCTGTGTAGTTGTTATTGTGATAGTCGCCCTGTAATCCGGTGATTGCTTCGTATGCACCACGAAATTTCATCATAAAAGTTTCGGAACCACGAAAGAGATTCCGATGCTGGAAAGATACAGAAGCTGCTGCTCCGAGATCACCGGCAGAATTTGTTCCTTCCAGCTCAAAAGAGATTGACTTATGTTTGCTTTTGGTTAGCATCACATAACAATTCAACAGGGTACTGTCTCCTACCAGGGTTTCAAAGAAACGAATATTGGTGTATTTCAATGCCGGTAGGCGTCCGAAGTTTGAGTAAGTCCGTTGTACATCACGTTCGTTATATAGGTTACCCGGAAAGAGCAGTAGGTTATCTGTCAATACTTTAGGTCGCAGATATAACTTGTCTTTATAATAAATGGGATAACCATTGTAGTGTATGGAGTCATTAATTTCAATACTGCTCAACGCAGAAGACTGGAGAACATCGTAGTCTGTGATAAAATTTATTTTGTTGATACGATATTGATTATGTGCTTGAGGTGCATCGGCAGTGTGCGTTTTATAGGGTTGCAGATGTAGAGTCAGGTCTACAAGATAAGTATTGCGTACAGTATCAGCTGTATATGAAATATAGTCTTTATTGAATTTATAGTATCCGTTACGCAATAGATGGTCCGTTATTCGTTGCCGTTCTGCGTCCAATACATTTACGTCAAACAGCATACCCTCTTTCAATAAAGTATTTGCAGAATCTTTTCGCATATACTCACCTACTTTGGGATCACCAATATCATATTTCAGCGTACGTACAGTGTAAGGTTTACCTGTAGTTACCTCATAATAAAGCTTCAGTTTCTTTTTCTTTGTTTTCGTCGTACGCTTAACGGAAGCACTCATATATCCCATATTCTGGACAGCTTTTGTTATTTCCTCCTGTGAGCGTTGTGCTTCGCTTTCGTTGTAAATAACCGGAGCATCTCCTATTTTACGAAGGAATTTATTGTACCATTTGCTGGAGTCACGTCCTGAAAGATCATAAACGTACAACTGTGTTTTTATCAGGCTAAACCATTTTGCATTGGGATTTTGACGTACATAATTGCGTAGGCTGGAAGGTTTTACTTCTTTGTTATTAGTAGATACTTTAACTTCGTCCAATAAATAATAACCATCCGGCACAAACTTGGTAGCGGAACACGAAGCCAGCGTCAGAATGGCAAAAGAAAGTAACGTGTAAAGATATCCTCTCCTCATAGGGTTTTATTAGTTGCCTCAAATACCCTACAAATATAGGCGAATTTTTCTGCATGGGGAAATAATAAATGCTAATTCGCCCCTAAGAAGTTGCTACAACATCGTAGGGGCGAACTATTGGTGATTTCAATGTTTTATCTCTGACCGCCGTTTATTTCAGACGGAACACAACTGGTACGGTATATTTTACACGTACCGGTTCACCTTTTTGTGTCCCCGGTTTCCATTTCGGCATTCCATTGATCACACGCAAGGCCTCTGCATCCAATTCAGGATCAACACTGCGAAGTACTTTTGCATTGTCAATACTTCCATCCGTATTAACAATGAACTGTACGATAACACGACCTTGTGTTCCTTTGGTTTCAGCTCCTTTCGGATACTGGAGATTTGCAGCCAGATAGTCCATCAGTGCCTTATTGCCTCCTTTGAATTCCGGCATTTCTTCTACCATATCGAAAACAGCATTGGCGATGTCCACTGTATCCGGTTTGACTTCTGTCGGGACGTATTTTACTTCCGCTTTTTCTTCTGTTGATTCTTCTTTGCCTGTGTTTGTACAGTTACTGAATAGAATCAACAAAGCGGTTACAGGAATAAACATGAGGTATTTGCTTCTCATGATGTTACGGGTTCTTTTTCTGTTTAACATTTTAATTCGGTTCTTTAAAGGTAATACACTAAAGTTATTATATAAATTTGCTGCAGCCGGTTGGTTTTGCTTGAGTCCTAAGAGATGATACTGATACGTTTTTCTGTCGTAACCACTTGTTACTACTTTCCTGTCGGCAAGATACTCATGATTAATACGCATTTCGCTTCGCATGAGCCAGGCAAAAGGATTGAACCAGCAAAGAATGATTACGAGCTGTGCCAATAATATATCCGCCGAGTGAAGTTCGCGTACATGCGTCTGTTCATGTACCAATATCTCTTTTGTCTCTTTTTCATTATACATACCCGGATACACACAAATCCACTTAAAGAAAGAATAAGGCTCTTGCTTTTCTTTGGGCTGGCATATACGGATTCCATCAATATATACTTTTTTACTATGATGAAGCATGATACAGGTTTTGCTGATTTCCAGCAATGTACGGGTTAATAAGATAATCGCTCCTGCTATGTAAAGCCCTGTAAGAACTATTGTAACCAATGGAAAAGATGATGCATTATCAGCTGTTCCACTTACGATTGTTATTTCGGGCAATACCTTTTGATATAGGGTGTTTACTACACCGGTTACATTATTGTCTGCTATCATCCAGGCAGAAAGATCAAACAAAGGATATGTGAATGCGATGATATAGATTAAAATCAACATCAGTCTGCGTAATCCAAAGAAGGTATCTTTACTAAACAATAATTTATAAAAGAAGTACAGCACAACTAATGCTATATTTACCTTCATGAAGTATAGAATAAAAAGTGTCATATCTCTGGTTGTTTTTAAGATTCTTCGTCTTCAATGATATTAATAAGTTCTTTCAGTTCCTTTTTGCTGATTTTACGATCTCTCACAAAAAATGAAACCATTTCTTTATAGGATCCGGTAAAGTAATTACTTACCACTCCACTAAGGAAATAACGTTTGTAATCACTCTCTTTAATTATGGGATGATACTGAATAGAGTTGCCCAGTTTGAAAGGAGACAGATATTGTTTCTTCTCTAAATTACGTACTACAGATGCCACACTGGTATAAGGAGGCTTTGGTGCAGGCATTTGATTCAGCACATCTCTTATAAAACTTGGCCCTATCTTCCAAAAGTAAAGCATTACTTCTTCTTCTTGCTGTGTAAGTCTTTCCATTCTATTTTTATTTATTACTGATAACCAGTCTACTATTTTTAAGCAAATCTACGATAATTAAGTAGATAGTATATATTTATTGGCATAAATAATGTTAATCATAAGAAAATAGATATAGAAAAAGAATCGTGAGAAAGTGGTATATTGGAAATATCTTTATAGCTTTGCCGTAAATATCAGGTTTATATGACTCTATTAAGCAAAAATAAAATAAAGTACATTCGCTCATTGGAGCTAAAAAAGATACGTAAAGAAGAAAAAGTCTTTCTGGCTGAAGGTCCGAAACTGGTAGGTGACTTACTTGGACACCTATCCTGTAGCTTTCTGGCTGCTACTTCTTCCTGGTTACGAGAACACACATCTGTCCAGGCAGATGAAATAGCAGAAGTTACTCAAGATGAACTATCACGTGCCAGTTTGTTGAAGACTCCTCAACAGGTACTTGCTGTATTCAGGCAACCGGAATATATTTTAAATACTTCTATTCTTCGTGATTCACTCTGCCTTGCTCTGGATGATGTACAGGATCCGGGAAACTTAGGTACAATTATTCGTCTTGCCGATTGGTTTGGCATAGAGCATATCATTTGTTCATCTAATACGGTGGATGTTTATAACCCTAAGACGGTACAAGCGACTATGGGCGGTATAGCCCGTGTAAAAACATATTATACTCCCCTGCCCGACCTTATTCGTTCTCTTGGTGATATTCCTGTCTATGGAACATTTCTGGATGGGAAAAATATATACGGGCAACCTCTATCCCGTAATGGATTGATTGTGATGGGAAATGAAGGAAATGGAATTAGTAAAGAGGTGGAAGCACTAATCAATCAGAAACTATATATTCCTAATTATCCTCAGGAGAGAGAAACTTCCGAATCGCTCAATGTAGCCATTGCTACAGCAATTGTCTGCGCCGAGTTTCGGCGACAGGCTGCATCATTGTAAAATCAAAAGGAAATAAAAGATAAGCACAGAATTTATCTTTCACCTGAGTTAGCTCTATGACGCCCGGTAACCATTCTACCGATTCTATTTCTTCGGTAAGGGGGAAGAATCTCACAACGTATTCTCCCTCCATTTCTACTACCTGTTGTTTGAGAAAACCGGTATCCGGTGCATACAAATAATGAGAAGCAAAGCGTTTCATCTCCTTAGTTCTGAAATTTACTGTGGACGGCGGCGTTGATTCATCTGCCGTTCTTGTCTTATCTCACGTTTCTCCATTTGTATGTGCTTCTCTACTTCGAGTTGCTCCGGTTTCACCTCACGTTGCAGATTGCTGCGACGGCGATTCATCTCTTCCGGGGTTAATCTTGGCTGAGGTTGCTGATCTGCTTTCTCTATTGTATCGGCTGTTTCTTTCGAAGCAACCTCTTTCACTACATCCCGCTTAAGAGAATCTGTTTTTAAAGAATCATTCAAAACCGGCAGTGTATCATTGGAGTGATAACGCATGAGTGTGATACCATCAGTCAATAAGGTATGCGGTGTTTTTTTCCTCGGATAATAGATAAATCCTTTCACTTCCTTGATAGCTCCCAACGTATCCGATTGCAGGCGGATACGCTGTATCCCCGACTCTGTCACTCGTTTGGTTTCACTTATAATACTGTCATTTTCAAATTGAATCTGCATACCCATTAATGCAAACAGAGTCGTATCCGGCTTAACACCTTCAAGGAAATGATAACGAACTTCCCATACCAATGTATCGCGTTTCTTGAAATTAGAATCCGAAGGCAGGACAAACGTCAGTTTATTATCTATTGGCATTCCCGTTAAGCGCCTCATACGTTGCCATGCCCATACATCAATACTGTCACCAGGAGTAGATGTCATCGGCTTTTTGTCGCGTATGGCAATTAAGTGATTGATCGAATTTTGTTGTGCTTTTAACCTTTTACTAACTCTTTCATAGACTTTGGCCAGTACTTCCGTGTTACGAGTATACCATACCATAGACGAATCGAAAACAGCTTCCGTTGTACCATATTTGCTGAATACAGCATTTGTATACAATACTTTTTTATAGCTCTCATTGTATGGCAGATTATCACTCATCGCTTTCGCTATATGATAATCATACAACAGGTTTTCCATCGTTGTTTCCGGAAGGACTCCATCGGGCCTTTTAACCTTACAACCAACAACGAATACCACTAACAGGCATATAATATACAACCGACACCGGAAATCTCTTTTCATTTTCTGTCTTAGTCCTTTTTTTCGTGTGAGTGATAAGACTCATTCAGATATTTACTATAAAAAAGAAGCAATGCGATGATACCACAACTGATAGCGGCATCAGCAAAATTAAAGATGGGACTAAAGAATATAAAATGCTCTCCCCCAACAAACGGTATCCATGTAGGCCAGGTAGTATCAATAATCGGGAAATAAAACATATCTACTACCTTACCATAAAACCAGGTGGAGTATCCTCCCCCTTCGGGCATAAAACTGGCAATTTGTGAATGTGTACTCTCGTTAAACAGTACTCCATAAAATACGCTATCAATGATATTTCCCAATGCTCCGGTAAGAATCAAAGAAACACAAACAATGTATCCTGTCTTAAATCCTCTCTTTACAATCTTATACAGATACCATCCTATCAATGCTACGGCAATAATGCGGAAAGTAGTAAGGAATAATTTTCCGAAGATCTCCATACCAAATGCCATACCATTGTTTTCCGTAAAATAGATGTAGAACCAGTTGGTAATCCGGATACTTTCGTGCCAATACATGTGGGTTTTAATCCAGATTTTAATAATCTGGTCTATAATCAGCACCGAGAAGATGACGATCAGGGCTATTTGTCCTTTCGTGAGTAGTTTTTTCATTTTGTTGAATACAAGTTATATAAGCTACGAGCTATAAGTTACAGACTACAAGTACTTTGCCAATAGCACACAGTACGTGTAATTTGTAGCTTATAGCTCGTCACTAATTTTATTTCTTGCCACTATTCTTTGCTTCAATGCTGAGTGTAGCATGAGGCACAGCACGCAGACGTTCTGCAGGGATCAGCTTTCCTGTTTCACGGCAAATACCATACGTTTTGTTTTCAATACGTACAAGAGCAGCCTGCAATCCTTGAATAAACTTCAACTGACGTTGTGCCAGGCGAGTCGTTTCTTCTTTTGACAGTGTGTTAGCTCCTTCTTCCAGTACTTTGTATGTGGGTGATGTATCGTCAGTATCGTTTCCATCAAGACCCATCAAGCTGAGTTTCAACTGATCGTAATCACGTTGTGCCAACTCCAGTTTCTCCATTATAATGGCACGGAACTCCTCAAGTTCCGCATCCGAATATCTTGTCTTTTCTGCCATAATTTTTACTTTTTAGAGGTTATTGGTATTAGAATTATTCTTTTACTACATTGACAAATAAAGAAAAATCGTCGAAATTAAGCTCCGTAGCGTCTTTTACCTCATCTGCCAAAGTCAGGGATGTACCCAAAACTTGGTTACAAATATAATTATTATATTCTGTTACCGCATCATCTGTTTGTGGATTTTTAGAGATTGTTATCCGAATCTTGTCAGTTATTTCAAATCCACTTGATTTACGAATATTCTGGATACGATTCACTAATTCACGGGCAATACCTTCACGGCGAAGTTCTTCAGTAACGGTAACTTCAAGGGCAACTGTCAGTTTACCTTCATTTGCAACCAGCCATCCCGGTATATCTTCACTGATGATTTCTACATCTGCCGTTTCTATCACAGCTTCTGTTCCATCCAGATTCAGTGTATATTTACCGTTCTTTTCCAGTTCGGCGATAGCCTCTTGTGACATTTCTGCAACAGCAGCGGCTACGGCCTTCATCTGCTTTCCAAACTTCGGACCGAGTTTTTTGAAATCACATTTCACTTTTTTCACCAATACACCGGCAGCACCATCTACAAACTTGATATCCTTTACATTCACCTCATTCATAATCAATGCTTTCACTGCTTCGATGTGAGCCTTCTGCTCTTCGTCTATTACAGGAACCATAATACATTGCAACGGCTGGCGAACTTTAATGTTTACCTTACGACGTAATGCCAATACCATAGAAGTGACGTCTTGTGCCATTTGCATACGTGCCTCCAACCCTTTGTCTATCATTTCCTCATTGTACTCAGGGAATTTAGCAAGGTGAATAGATACGACATTGTCACGTCCGGTAGCAACAATCAAGTCACTATATAAACGATCTGCATAGAACGGGGCAATCGGTGCCATTAGTTTGGCTACTGTTTCAAGACATGTGTACAGCGTTTGATAAGCAGACAATTTATCTTGTGTGAACTCACCTCCCCAGAAACGTTTACGGTTCAAACGAACATACCAGTTAGACAGATTATCGTTCACAAAATCTGAGATCAGTCGTCCTGCTTTGGTTGGTTCGTAATCATTGTAACAAGTGTCCACTTCTTTGATCAGTGTATTCAGTACAGAAAGTATCCAGCGATCTATTTCCGGACGTTCTTCCATAGGCACATCCGCTTCCTTGTATTCAAATCCATCTACATTGGCGTAAAGCGCAAAGAATGAATATGTATTATATAATGTACCGAAGAATTTACGACGAACTTCCTCGATACCATCTATATCAAACTTCAGGTTATCCCATGGCGAAGAGTTCGTTATCATATACCAACGCAACGGGTCGGAACCGTATTTTTCGATTGTAGAGAACGGATCAACAGCATTGCCCAGGCGCTTGGACATTTTATTCCCATTCTTATCCAGTACCAGGCCATTAGAGATAACAGCTTTATAAGATATGGTGTCGAATACCATTGTTGCAATAGCATGCAGTGTAAAGAACCATCCGCGTGTCTGGTCCACACCTTCTGCGATAAAGTCTGCCGGGTATACCTCATGGCTGTCCAGCAATTCTTTATTTTCAAAAGGATAGTGAATCTGTGCATAAGGCATAGCGCCTGAATCAAACCATACGTCGATAAGGTCTGTCTCACGTTTCATAGGCTTTCCGTCTTCGGATACCAGGATGATATCATCCACATACGGACGGTGCAAATCTATTCTATCGTAATTATCATCTGTATATTGTCCCGGAACGAACCCTTTCTCTTTATAAGGATTAGATTTCATAAATCCGGCAGCTACCGATTTCTCTATTTCGTTGTATAACTCCTCTACAGATTCGATACATATTTCACTACTGTTATCTTCCGTACGCCAGATGGGTAGCGGAGTACCCCAATAACGAGAACGGCTCAGGTTCCAGTCATTCAAATTTTCCAGCCATTTGCCAAAACGTCCTGTTCCGGTAGATTCCGGTTTCCAGTTGATTGTTTTGTTCAGCTCTATCATACGGTCTTTGCAGGCAGTAGAGCGAATAAACCAACTGTCCAACGGGTAGTACAATACCGGTTTGTCCGTACGCCAGCAGTGCGGATAGTTGTGCACATGCTTTTCTATTTTGAATGCCAGGTTGTTGGCTTTCATCATCATGCAAATACTCACATCCAATGACTCATCCTGATCAGTAAGATTCGGATCATAGGCATTCTTTACGAAACGCCCTGCATATTCTTTATATAGTTCTACGTTAACCCGCTCTTTTACAAACGTTTCGTCCAGTTCATTTAAAGTATAGAATTTACCGGTAAGATCTACCATAGGGCGGAGCTCACCTTTCTTATTGATTAACTGCAAAGGAGGAACGCCGGCTGCTTTTGCTACCTGAGCATCGTCTGCACCAAATGTCGGAGCAATATGTACGATACCTGTACCATCCTCAGTGGTTACATAATCACCCAAGATGACGCGGAATGCACCCTCGCCTGGGTTAACCCATGGGATCAGTTGCTCATATTCTATACCTACAAGGTCAGTGCCTTTATATTCGGCTATTACTTTGAATGGAACCAACTTGTCACCAGGCTTATAGTCTTCAAGCTTCAGTTCGGCAGCTTTTGGGTTGAAGTGAGCATTCAGTAATTGCTTTGCTAATATCACTGTGATTGGTTGGCCGGTATATGCATTGTATGATTGTACAGCTACATAATCTATTTTGGGACCTACGCAAAGCGCAGTATTTGAAGGCAGAGTCCATGGCGTAGTAGTCCATGCAAGGAAGAAAGGAGTCCCCCACTCTGTCATTTCAGGTTTAGGGTTCTTCATCTTGAACTGTGCTACTACAGTTGTATCTTTCACATCGCGATAGCAACCCGGTTGGTTTAACTCGTGTGAGCTCAATCCTGTTCCGGCAGCTGGAGAATAGGGCTGAATAGTGTATCCTTTGTAAAGTAATCCTTTTTTATATAACTGTTTTAATAGCCACCACAAGGTTTCGATATAACGATTGTCATACGTGATATACGGATGTTGCATATCCACCCAATATCCCATTTTATGAGTCAGATCTTCCCATTCTTTGGTGAACTTCATCACATCTTTACGGCAAGCTGCATTATATTCGGCCACAGAAATAGTCTTACCGATATCCTCTTTTGTGATACCCATTGCTTTTTCCACCCCTAACTCTACAGGCAATCCATGTGTATCCCAACCGGCTTTACGTTTTACCTGATAGCCTTTCATCGTTTTGTATCGGCAGAAAATATCCTTGATAGAGCGAGCCATCACATGGTGAATGCCCGGCATTCCATTAGCTGAGGGAGGTCCTTCGTAAAATACAAACGAAGGGCAGCCTTCACGTTCTGTCATACTCTTGGCGAAAACCTGGTTTTCGTCCCATTTTTTCAATACGTCCTTATTTACCTGTGAAAGGTCGAACTGCGAATATTCGGCGAACTTCTTGCTCATGACTATAGATACGATTTTACTATTTACAATTACAGTTGGAGGTACCCTCCTTATTTTAAGGGTGCAAATGTACAAAAACATTCGTTTGCATACAAGAAAAGGCTTTTTAATTTCAATTTGGTAGAAATAGCCCTCTTGTGAAAAGACTCTAAAAAGCAGTAACCGGATAGAAACAAATTACGTAAAACCTTGTTGTAGTGGGAAATTTTAAAACTATATAGGATTATGAATTACGGTATAAGCGTATTATTCAGGGCTATTCCGTTGGCGATGGCTTTGTTGTGTTTCGGTTACGGGACATTTATTTATGTATTGGGGGACGATCCTAACCGTTTGGTAGCAGGCCCCGTTGTATTTTCATTGGGTATGATTTGCATTGCACTCTTTGCCACGGCTGCTACTATCATACGCCAGATAATTCATACATATGGACGAAATTCTCAATATGCTTTGCCTGTCATCGCCTATTTGGCTGCCGTAATTACAATCATTGGTGGTATTGTTCTCTTTACTTCTTCTGATGACTCCCATTCATTCGTCGCCGGGCATGTAGTGACCGGAGTAGGGTTAATTACAATTTGTGTGGCAACTGCTGCCACCTCTTCTACCCGTTTTTCTTTGATTCCCACCAATGCTAAAGATACAGGACATAATATTCCTCAGAAAGCTTTTACAGCCGGACAAGAACGTATTTTAAAAGGAATAGCTATTATGGCATCTGGTGTTGCCTGGATATGGGCTTTCTTTCTGTTGGGGCAAAGTGAAATACATCCCGCTTACTTCGTGGTTGGACATGTAATGGTGGGGCTTGCTTGTATTTGTACCAGTCTGATTGCTTTGGTAGCAACCATTGCCCGTCAGGTAAGGAATGTATATTCGGCTACAGAGCGTAACCGATGGCCCAAACTGGTACTGTTAATGGGGACTATTTCTTTTGTTTGGGGAGTATTTGTTATTTTTGCTGATTCGAGTACTACAAACGGAGTAATTGGTTATATAATGATTGGATTAGGATTGGTTTGCTACAGCATTTCCAGCAAAGTAATTTTGTTGGCCAAAGTTTGGCGGCATGAGTTTGCTTTATCCAGTCGTATTCCAATTATCCCTGTCCTGACAGCATTATCATGTTTGTTTTTAGCAGCGTTTACCTTTGAATTAGGAACCATTCACGAAGATTATTTCATTCCTGCCCGTGTCTTGACAGGTTTGGGAGCTATTTGTTTTACTCTTTTTTCTATCGTCAGTATTCTGGAAAGTGGTACATCCTCCAAATAACGAAAAACATCATTTGTCTATTAATAATGCCGACAATCGAAGACTTTTCTTTGATTGCCGGCTTTTTATAGTAGTTGGCTATTGAGTTCAAAGCTACATGGATATGAGCAAAACTCACCACAGAGTAGCACAGAGTACTATTTATCTGATGAAATGCGGATTAACACATAAACACAGATTAAAAAATTGTATTTCTTTATCTTAGATTTGTTTCCCTTTGCGAAATTCTGCGTTTCAATAAAGATTTAAACTCTGTGGAACTCCGTGTTACTCTGTGGTGAAATACACTCAAAACCGTACAGTGACGAAGATTATGATCCTATCTTTTCGATGGAGGAAGTATCCGTAGACGGCATTGTTACCGTTGTCCGGTGTTGTACTTTGTCTTTCTCAGAAAGGAACGTTCCTTTCCCCGGTGTGCAGTCTTGTTTTACATGTACATCTAAAATAAGACTACACACCGAGGCTTCATACGTTACTCTACGAGATAGCGCTTTATCAATACCGGAGAAAGAGACTGATAGCAATGACAAACGCCATTAAGCTCAAAACAGAATAAAAATGAGCAAAACTCACCGCAGAGTACTATTTATCTGATAAAACGCGGATTAACACAGATAAACACCGATTAAAAGGCTGTATTTCTTTATCTTAGATTTGTTCCCCTTTGCGAAAATCTGCGTTCATCTACGTTTCAATAAAGATTTAAACTCTGTGGAACTTCGTGTTACTCTGTGGTGAAATACACTCAAAACCATACAAAACTAGCCCTTAATTGATTTCAACAACTGATTCGTATTATTTATAAATCCGGAACCGTTTTCTTTTGTATCTCTTTTGATTTACCTATTAAATTTAATCCATAATTGTACTTAATACAAATTAGTTGTTACTTTATACGTTTATATGCATAATTTTAATTAGCTTTGTGGCGTTAAACGAAAAGCATCATGCACAAGCAATCATTATTAGCAACATTTTACTTTACCTTGGCAGTATTGTTGCAAGCAACGATAGGTAATTTCCCGCTTTCTTTAGCATTTCCTTTTAATGTGATTTGGATTATGGCGTGGGGGTATTTGTTGCAGCATTTATACAAAGAAGGCAGTAGGCCAATATTATCCCGTCTTTTTATTAGCATCACACACAAGAATACTTTCTATTTCAATATTAATTGGAGGCAGTCCGATAATAGGTTCATTTCCCTAGCTATCTGATGTAGATGTTGCTTTTATGTCCGGAGATTTATACAATCACAATAACTAACTAAAAAGAATGCACAATGAAAAAGAGCACAAAACTAATTATCGCATCACTGGTAGTAGTCGGGTTTCTGGCTGTCACCTATTGCGTAGTAAACAGAGCTCCGTCGCAGGAGCTTACTGCTGATGTACAAATGCAGGAGATTATTACCTCCGGTGGTTGTTTACGCTGTCACTCTTCCAATCCCGACCTTCCTTTTTATGCGAACTGGCCTGTTGCCAATGGTATGATTATGAAAGATGTCACTGCCGGTTATCGCACTTTTGACATGACAGAAATGGCCGAAGCCTTAAAAGCTGGTAAATCTGTTGGTAAAGTAGCTTTAGCAAAGGTAGAGAAGGTAATGATGGATGGCAGAATGCCTTTGCATCAATATTATATGGTGCATTGGGGATCTACTACTACCGATGCGAAAAAAGAGATGGCACTTGCCTGGGTAAAACAACACCGTTTGGCATATTACGCTAATGGACTTGCTGCTGCTGAATTTGCCAATGAACCCATACGTCCCATTGCAGATTCACTGCCGGTAGATATGCACAAAGTTGTTTTAGGAGATATGCTGTATCATGATACCCGTCTTTCGGCAGACAATAGTATCTCCTGCGCTTCTTGTCATGGATTGAACACCGGCGGTGTAGATAACAAACGCTATTCTGAAGGGGTTGGCGGGCAATTTGGAGGTGTAAATGCACCTACTGTTTATAATGCAGCTTATAACTTCGTCCAGTTTTGGGATGGACGTGCTAATACACTGGCTGAACAAGCAGCCGGCCCTCCTTTAAATCCGGTAGAGATGGCTTGTCATTCTTTTGACGAAATTATAGCTAAGTTGCAGCAAGATGTTAACTTCACAAAAGCTTTTACAGAAGTATATCCGGAAGGTTATTCGGAAAAAAGTATAACCAATGCTATCGAAGAGTTTGAGAAGACACTGCTTACTCCCAACTCTCGTTTCGACCGTTATCTGAAGGGTGAGAAGAGTGCAATCAATGATACAGAACTGACTGGATATGAGCTTTTCAAAAAGTATGACTGTGCAACATGCCATGTTGGTGAAACGCTTGGCGGACAATCTTATGAGCTAATGGGAGTGAAAAGAGATTATTTCGCTGATCGCGGTTCGGAAATGACTGAAGAGGACAACGGACGTTTCAAACAGACTAAAACAGATCGTGACAAACACCGCTTTAAAGTTCCCGGTTTGAGAAATATTGCCTTAACAGCTCCTTATTTCCACGATGGAAGTATAAAAACAATGAAAGACGCTGTTGATTATATGGCAAAATATCAAGTAGATGCTATCTTATCTAATGAAGAGTTAGGCGAGATTGTAGCCTTTCTGGAAACTCTTACAGGAGAATATAAGGGTAAACCTTTGACTAATGATAATAGTAAGGAACTATAGATTCCGGACTCTTAAAAATAATAAGGGGATGTATTGTCAACAATACATCCCCTTACTTATTACTTCTATATGAATGGATTAGTTACGAGGCAAAGCTTCTTTTACTACCATTGCACGACCTTCATATTCAGCACCGTTCAGTTCTGAAATTACATGCTTAGCTTCATCGTCGTTAGGCATTTCTACAAATGCGAATCCTTTAGATTTACGAGTGTCACGGTCGATGATCAGTTTTACTGAATCTACTGTTCCATACTCTTCCATTACCTGTCTCAGATCTGCTTCCTTAACACGATAGCTAAGGTTTCCAATGTACATGTTCATAAAATACAAAAAATAAAAATTGATAAATAAATTTAGAAACAAGAGAGGTTTGAAATTAAATCCGGATTCAACTGATTAGGTAGAAAATAGAGTATAATAAAACGATCAATTGTTTTCGGCGCAAATAACGTCATAATATTTGGAATATCAACTATAAAAGGGCATTTATTTTTCAATAAACACCCTTTTTCATCTTTTAGTATCTCTTTTTATTAATGCTTGCTCAGGTAGTCAGCCACTCCGTTTTCGGTTGCACTCATAGCATCCTTACCTTTAGACCAGTTAGCCGGACAAACTTCACCGTATTCTTCAAAATGCTGTAACGCATCTACCATACGTAATACTTCATCTACATTGCGTCCTAATGGGAGGTCATTGATAACACAATGACGAACAATACCTTCTTTGTCAATTAGAAACAATCCACGAAAAGCTACCGGAGCCCCATCACATACCCAATTGCCATTTTCATCGGGAGCATAACTTCCAGCCAGCACTCCGTAGCTTTCAGAGATTGATTTAGAGAAATCGGATACAATAGGATATTTCACTCCTTGAATACCTCCTTCATTCTTCGGCATTTGCAGCCAGGAGTAATGTGAGTATTCGGAGTCCACTGAGCAACCTACCAAGGCAACATTCCGCTTTTCAAATTCGGCAAATTTTTCCTGGAAAGCATGCAGTTCGGTAGGACATACAAATGTAAAATCCATCGGATAGAAGAAAAATACTACATACTTTTTACCCTTATATCGGTCCAGTGAGAAATTCGGAACGATTTCATGCCCATTGATTACTGCCGTGGCATTGAATTTCGGCGCTTGTTTTCCAATTAATGATCTCATAATTATCTTCTGTTTTAGATGTTATTTAATGATTACCGGAAAAACAAAGTACACCGGTCTTTGTTCGTAAAACAAAGATTAACGATACATAATATTTCTCTATTTCGTATGAAAACGCATTCATAAACTATTGAATATCAATGATTATAAAAGTACGTACTTTATACATATAAACTATGCATTTTAAGTATGTGTTAATAACCTAATTAACGCATACTTAAAATGCATAGTTTATATATGAGAGAACCTATATATTAAATTCCTTTTTTTCTATCTTTCCAAAGTTTACTCATATCTTCCAGGGTCTTACCTTTCGTCTCCGGTACCCAGCGTCCTACAAAGATAGCGGCAATTACACAGATAATTCCGTAAAGGCTGTATGCAAACATCGGACTGAAATCGTAGAGTGCAGGGAAGGTAGAGGATATAATATAGTTGAATATCCATTGGAATGCCACTGCAATGGCAACTGCTTTGCCACGGATCGTATTCGGAAAGATTTCTGAGATTAACACCCAGCAGATAGGTCCCCATGACATCATAAAGAAGGCAGCGTAAACGATAACGGATACTACCGGGAAAATACCTTTAATAGCCATACTATCACACAAAGCCACAGCAAAAGCCCCGAATGCCATACCGATGGAACCAATAATAAGCAGTGGTTTACGGCCAAACTTATCTACAGTAAAGATGGCAACCAATGTGAAGATGATATTTACAATACCCATGATGACCGTTTGCATCATACCCCCACCCTCAGCACCGGCATTTTCAAAAATACGCGGAGCATAGTATAGTACAGCATTAATACCGATAGCCTGTTGGAATACAGAAAGCAGGATACCTATTACGATTACTGCAACACCGTATGTAAATAGTTTTTCTGTCTTCTCCTGGGAAGTGGCTTTGATTTCTGCTAATATTTCTTTTGCTTTCGAAGCACCATTTACTTTCTCCAGAATAGAGTATGCTTTCTGATCCTGATCTATCATCACCAGATAACGCGGAGTTTTGGGAACGAAGAATAGCAGCAGGCCGAACATGGCTGCCGGGAATGCCTCAGAACCAAACATGTAACGCCATCCTTCATATACAGTCCACATATCAGACTCGCTACTGACAGAAAGAACACCTGTCATTCCGTCTTTATTGATGATCGGATTCTGATGATCGCCTATAATAAGATAGTTAACGAAATATACCACCAGCATACCGAAGATAATGGCAAACTGGTTACAGGAAACCAATGTTCCGCGAATATTGGATGGAGCTATTTCGGCAATGTACATCGGACATACGGCAGATGCCAGTCCTACTCCGATACCTCCTAAAATACGGTACAGATTGAATGCGATAAGCAGATTCATATCAGCCTTACCATATTCAAAAAACAAAAATTCGGGATAGTAAGAACCTAATGCAGAGAGGAAGAAAAGTACAGCTGCCAGCCGTAATGAGTTACGACGTCCCAGTCGGGAGGCAAAGACTCCGGATAATGCACCCCCCAGCACACAACCTATCAAAGCACTTGAAGAAGTGATGCCGTGCATAACCTTGTCATACTGAAAATCGGTGGCAGTAAGGAAGAAGGCTTCAAGTCCTTTTTCAGCCCCTGAGATCACTGCGGTGTCATAACCAAACAACAATCCGCCCAGAATGGCTACTGATGTTATGGAATATAGGTAGAGTTTGCTACCTTCATTTGTATTATTCATAATAAATAGTGATAAGTGAGTAGTGATTAGTGATAAGTAAGTAGTGATAAGTAAGTGGTGATAAGTGAGTAGCTGCTATGCGCTACATACCGCATGGCACTAATCACTTATCACTAAAAAACTCATCACTATTAACAATACATCGCTACGATTGCTTCATACAATTCTTGCTTGCCGCTGGTTTGTTTGGGTTCACCGTTTGTTTTAGCATATGAAACCAGATCTTCCAGAGACAGTTTACCATCTTCAAATTCTTTACCCTTACCGGCGTCAAATGAAGCATAACGATCAGCAAGCATCTTCTTGTATGGAGACTCATTCAGCAGATTGGCTGCACTTTCCAAAGCACGGGCCATGGCATCCATACCGGCAATGTGAGCTATAAAGATGTCTTCCAGGTCGGTAGAGTTGCGACGGGTTTTGGCGTCAAAGTTTGTACCCCCATTACCTAATCCGTCATTACGGATAATCTGCATCATAGCCTGTGTCAGTTCATAGTTGTCGATAGGGAACTGGTCTGTATCCCAACCATTCTGATAGTCACCACGGTTGGCGTCAATAGAACCTAACATACCATTGTCAACTGCTACTGCCAGTTCGTGTTCAAAAGTATGACCTGCCAATGTTGCATGGTTTACTTCGATATTTACTTTAAAGTCTTTATCCAACCCATGAGCTTTCAAGAAGCCGATCACAGTTTCGGTATCTACATCGTATTGATGTTTGGTAGGTTCCATTGGTTTGGGTTCAATCAGGAAAGTACCTTTAAAACCACGTGCACGGGCATAGTCACGGGCTATCATCAGCATCTGAGCGAGATGTTCTTTTTCACGTTTCTGATCCGTATTCAACAGTGACATATAGCCTTCGCGTCCACCCCAGAATACATAATTAGAACCACCTAATTCGATCGTTGCATCAATTGCATTCTTAATCTGAACAGCAGCACGAGCCACTACATCAAAATCCGGATTGGTAGCTGCACCATTCATATAACGTGCATGGCCAAATACGTTGGCGGTACCCCACAACAGTTTGATGCCTGTTTCTGCCTGTTTCTGTTTAGCGTAAGCGACAATTTCTTTCAGGTTAGCTTCATATTCTTCAATTGTGTCAGCTTCTGTCACCAAGTCTACATCGTGGAAACAGTAATATTCGATGCCCATTTTTTGCATGAATTCAAAGCCTGCATCCATTTTGTTTTTAGCAGCCTGAACGGGATTATTTTCGCCATTCCATGGGAACTGTTTTGTTCCACCACCAAACTGATCACCACCTTCCGCACAGAGTGTATGCCACCATGCCATGGCAAATTTCAGCCAGTCTTTCATTTTCTTACCATTGATCACCTTTTCAGCATCGTAGTAGCGGAATGCCATTGGGTTCTTACTATCTTTACCTTCAAATTTAATTTTTTCAATTCCGGGGAAATACTCTTTTGTTGCCATAATTTAAATTAATTGATTATGTAACTGATATATACACTGATTATACATCGGCTACAAGGTTTATACTTTGTTTTTTTAGATTATTTATTCATTGATTGTTCCAGACAGAATTTCCATCTTTCATAAGCCTCTGCATACTCTTGTTGTTTGGCAGTATCAGGTTCAATCACTTCCAGTTTATCCAATGTGGCAAATGCTTCATTGTTATCCTTGTAAATACCTGCTCCGATACCGGCTCCTTTGGCTGCCCCTACAGATCCGTCCGTATCATAAAGTTCGATGGTAGCGCCTGTTACACCTGCCAGAGTAGTACGGAAGACGGGGCTTAAAAACATATTGGCCTGTCCTGCATGGATTTTTTGTACCGGGATACCCATTTGTCCCATAATATCAATACCATATTTGAAGGAGAATACTATCCCCTCCTGGGCTGCACGAATGATATGTTGTTTGCCATGTGCATTGAAGTCCAGACCGCGGATGCTGCAACCTATTTCTTTGTTACATAGCATACGTTCGGCACCATTGCCAAAGGGAAGTATACTAAGCCCGGCACTACCAATGGGAGCTGTTGCAGCTAATACATTCATATCATTATATGAAATACCTTCGGGAGCGACATTGCGTTTTACCCACGAATTGAGAATACCGGTTCCGTTGATACAGAGTAATACTCCGAGACGGGTCTGGCTGACACTGTGATTAACGTGTGCAAAGGTATTGACACGTGATTGAGGATCATAGTTTACTTCACCATTTACTCCATATACCACGCCGGATGTTCCCGCTGTAGATGCAATTTCACCCGGATTGAATACATTCAGTGAAAGAGCATTGTTGGGTTGGTCACCTGCCCGATAAGTGATAGGTGTACCTTCTTTCAAGCCCAGTTCGTTCGCAGCAGCTGCACTTACACGTCCTTGTTCTGCAAAAGTCGGTTTAACATCAGCAATCAGCGATTCATCAAAACCGTAATATTTCATCAGGAAATCGGCTAACCGGTTGTTTTTGAAGTCCCAGAATATACCTTCGGAGAGCCCTTCTACGGTTGTACAGATGTCTCCGCTCAATTTCATTGCAATATAATCACCCGGAAGCATTATTTTATAAATCTGCTCATAGACAGCCGGTTCATTTTCTTTGATCCATGCCAGTTTGGATGCTGTAAAGTTGCCCGGAGAGTTTAATAAGTGAGAAAGGCAAAGTTCTTCTCCGAGGGTTTCAAAGGCTTTCTGTCCATAGGGAACAGCACGCGAATCGCACCAGATAATAGCAGGACGAAGTACTTTCTGGTTCTTGTCTACACATACCAGTCCGTGCATTTGGTAAGAGATGCCAATCGCTTTAATATCAGCAGCGTCTATACCCGATTCTGCCAGGATGGCTTGTGTGGAAAGTTTTAAATTCTCCCACCAGTTCTCCGGATCTTGTTCTGCCCACCCGGAATGAACAGCAATAATAGCAGCTTCTGTTTTTGGGAAAAATGCCGAAGCTATGCACTTGCCTGTTTCAGCGTTTACAAGGCTCGCCTTCACTGACGAACTACCTATGTCATAACCTAATAGATACATGATGTTATTTACGATTTAACGATTTACAATTTACGATTGGAGAATCTTTTTATAATTTCTTCCTACCGTCTTATTTTGTTGTATACTTTTTTGTCGAATTTGTAGTAGCGGGCTGCACGGTGGGCAACGCCTTGCTGTTTTTCTTCGAGAGGAACGACATATTCCATTAGGGCTATTTTCTTATGGAAATTGCGCACATCTACCGGTTTGTCGTATACTAATTCAAAGAGTATACGTAGTTGAGAAGCTGTGAATTTTCGTGGTAACAGATCGAAAAGCATTGAGGGATTGAATTCTACCACCTGACGGATATAGGTCAACGCTTCATTAATGATAAGATTATGGTCAAAAGCCAGTACCTTTATATCTTTTAAAGCTACCCAGCATGCCTGATGTTCATCTAAACTCTTATCCAGTGCCCGGTCTATTTTCACCATTGATAAATAGGCAATGGTCACAATGCGTTCTACCCTCGACTGCATGGCACGTTCCAACCAGTGTACATCTTTAGGATTACTTGTTCTGTTTTTAGAGCCAAATGCTTTGAACTGCATCAGATTTACATTTTTGATACCTGTCAGTTCACATAATACACGTTGTGCAGCTTCGTCCAGATCTTCATCCATATAAATCAGACTTCCGGGGAGTTTCATATCATGGTATATTTCACCGTTCTCCTCTCCCATTCGTTTTACTAACAGTACTTTTAATTGTTCGCCGTCAAAACCAATCACCACACAGTCCACTGAGATGTGATTGTTTGCCAATGGGGCTTGTTGCTGTATATTTTGCATATCACTTGTTTTTTGAACGATGCAAATATAGAGGCTGTTTTTGTTTTTATAAATAGAAAATCGTATGTTCTAAAACATTGTTTTCCAAAGATATACATATCTTCTATTTTACAGTAACTGCAAATTGTCTTATCATACAATTTACAATATGTATTTTGGGCTTTACAGAAGATTAGTAATTGTATAAAGTACATAAACCACAGATGTCTTTATTTTCAGTTAGTTTCGTCGGTTTATTTCTGTATATGGAAAAAGAGACTTATTGTATTTTATACGATATATCAATTTGTATTTATGGAAAGGACATGAAAGGGATATTATTAGATTGTTAAAAAAGGATAAAAAGAGAAGGCCCCCTGTTTTAATTCCCATACGGGAAGTACTCAATATTAAAATACGGGCATTTCAACTCTTGTGACTTGTTCTGCTTCCGGTACATCCGGATTACTATAGTAATATTCTATGGATGAACCGGAAGCTTTATATCCATTCAATTTTATCCATTCCGTCATCTCATTATAAAGAGCAGCCAGTTCATTATATGATCCTCTATGCAGACAGGAGACTATTTTACGCGCAGGTACTATCACTGATTTTATATCTTCTTTACCTTGCAACCTTCCGGATGATTTAAAGCCAATGATCATTCTGATGTCCTGTTCAGTTAGGCTTTCATAGTGGGGATACTCAACAAAAGGAATATCTGTTGTAACTTCATTTTGCTCTTTAAATAGGGAATCTATTTTAATAAAGTTATCTCCGATCGCTTTAGTCATTCCATTCATATCTGTATGTACTTCGACTATCAATACCGGTTGCTCCGGTTGTTGTAACAACATTATTTCTGAAATCCTTGCCATAATAGTGAATCTTTATTTCTTTGTAATTGGTATATATATGTCTGTTATTAGCTCCGTTTTTGTTGTTGCAGAAGAATGATTCGTGTATATTTCGAAGCTTAAAGTATTCTGAGGACGATATCTGCTTGCGGGGAACCACTCTTCATAAATGATTCGGTAGAACTCATATAGCGAAGAATAGTCTCCGGTGTGTCTGAATATTGCATAACGCCCGCCGGGTATTTCCATTATTCCGGAATTTAAATCTGTTTTTTTATCATTACATAAGGTTATACCTAAATAGAAACGACATTTTTCTTCAGGAGTGATGGATGGATCATCCATGCTTATACTTACAAATTTGCGATCCTTTCCGACTATATTGTATCGTTTAGCATGATGTATAAGTTTATCCCAGATTAGCCTGTACCGAAACTTATCTTTGTAAGCTTCGCCCACTTCGATACAGAATATCTTAATGGGGTTGAGAGTCTTTATTTCAGGAAAGAGCACTGTGTTTTGTTCATAACCTGCCGGCTTATACTTTTCCCTGTATTGGGATGCAGATATACCAAAATGTTTTTTGAATGCCTTGGCAATGCTGAATTTGGTCTGATAAGTCGTATGTTCCAGTATTTGATTTATGGTATAGTCTGTTGATATTAACAGATGTGCTATGTGTTCTATACGTAGGCGTTGTATGTAACTTCCGATATTTTCTCCTGTCACTGTCAGAAAAACTCTTCTGAAATGGTATTTGGACAAGCCACTTATCGTACAAAGTGTATCCGCATCCATTCTGTCAAACAGATGATTGTTAATGTGAATGATAACATTCTGAATTGTTTGATGATGAACATTATTTGTTTCCTGCTTTTGCTTCCAGCGGCTCAATGCAGGCAAACGTTTGTTTAAGATTTCCCTTAGTTCTTCCGGAGAATATGCAGTATTTGCATAGCCATTGTACTTATCTGTGTATTTTATCCAGATATCAATCATCTCCTGCATGGATATATCAACGGTATATTTTCCGTCCTTCAGACAATAGTAACAAAACTGATCGCTTCTGGAATTATCAGAATTAGTACCTAACCACTCTTCTACATCAAAGCGGAGTGGCATTCCGCAACTTTGGCAATATCTTTTATTTATAACCATTTATTTTTATCTGTTTGTAGTTGCGCGATTGGGTTTTCGCTTAATCTGCAACAGCCGTTCCATATCACTGAATAAGTTTGTGTTTTTTAATTCAAACATAATCCATTTGCCGTCATGAAAAGTAGTTGCTTCATCATATTTCATTTGTACTTCCCTTGAGAAAAGCGCCCGCTGTGTTTCGAATTTAGCGCGTTCATCTTTACCCAGAATAATCATAAAGCCGAAAGTATATTCCTTAGCATATAGGGCACAAAGGGTTTTGCCTCCTCTACGATATTTGTATTCATACGTCCAGGTTTTACCACCATTGTTCCAAAGCCGTTCCATCTCATATTTTTGTTCGATGAGCTGACACAAAGAGGTCCATACATAATAAAGATCCTCTCCTATTAAGTTTTCTATCTTTTCAGAAGTTGGTATTTGAAAAGGGTGTTTCATGACATTCCATTTACGATTGATTCTAAATAGAGCTTATACAGCAAAAGTAGTACGTTTCTTCCATAATCAGTTGTCCTAAATAGGCATCTTTATATTAAAAATCAAAGAAACGAATTTTAAAAGGAAAATTAAAACAATTTCTGACAGGAGTATGAATTTATACTAACTTTGTTCCCTGAAAATATAAAAAACAAGTATGAAACATTATCCGGTGGTTCTTTCCATTGCTGGTTCCGATTGTTCGGGCGGAGCAGGTATACAGGCAGACATCAAGACCATATCTGCTTTAGGAGGGTATGCTGCATCCGCCATCACAGCTGTAACCGTACAAAATACAGTAGGAGTACGCGCTGTACATGTTGTTCCTGCTGAAATTGTCTGCGGACAGATAGAAGCCGTAATGGAAGATTTGCATCCCGATGCTGTTAAGATAGGGATGATAAGCGAAGAAGAAACAGTAAGGGCTATAGCTGATTGTTTACGTAAATTTCGTCCCGAACATGTGGTATATGATCCGGTGATGGTGTCTACCAGTGGGCGAAAGTTAATGAACGATGCTGCTATTGAAATCATAAAGAAAGAACTTTTTCCACTAACGACTCTCCTTACCCCAAATCTGGACGAAGTAGAAGTTTTAACGGGTAAAAAGATTGTTGTATTGGAAGATATGCAACAAGTTGCCAGGGAGCTTTCAGCTATTTACCGGACTGCCGTATTAATAAAAGGGGGGCATTGGCCGGGAGATGAGATGCAAGATATCTTGTGTGCCGACGGAAACTTATTCATATATAAGGAGAAGAAGATAGTAAGTAAAAATCTACATGGTACGGGATGTACCCTCTCCTCTTCCATTGCTACATACCTGGCATTAGGGTATACCATGAATGAAGCGGTAGGTAAAGCTAAAAACTACTTGAGTAAAGCTATTGACGCAGGTAAAGAGATAGTTGCAGGAAAAGGGAATGGACCGTTGTGCCATTTTTGGAATCCTGAGAAAGCGCAGATAATTGATGATAAGGCAGATAGAATAGAAGGAAAATAGTATCTTCATTGCACAAAATTGCAGATTCTGTGCTGTTGTATGACAAAAATATATAACTTTGCACCCGCAAATTTAAATTTAGAACGAAAATATGAAAGCATTTGTATTTCCTGGTCAAGGTGCCCAGTTTGTGGGTATGGGTAAAGACTTGTATGACAACTCTGCGTTAGCAAAGGAATTGTTCGAAAAAGCAAATGATATCCTTGGATATCGCATTACAGATATTATGTTCAATGGTACTGACGAAGACCTTCGCCAGACAAAGGTGACTCAGCCTGCTGTTTTCCTTCATTCGGTAATCTCAGCTCTTTGCATGGGTGACGATTTTAAGCCGGAAATGACTGCCGGTCATTCATTGGGTGAATTTTCCGCATTGGTTGCTGCCGGTGCACTTTCATTCGAAGATGGTTTGAAACTGGTTTATGCACGTGCTATGGCTATGCAAAAAGCATGTGAGGCGACTCCTTCTACAATGGCTGCTATCATTGCATTGCCTGATGAAAAAGTAGAAGAAATCTGTGCTACAGTTACAGCTGAAGGCGAAGTTTGTGTTCCTGCTAACTATAACTGCCCAGGCCAGATTGTTATTTCAGGTTCCGTGCCGGGTATCGAGAAAGCCTGCGAACTAATGAAAGCTGCCGGAGCAAAACGTGCTCTTCCTTTAAAGGTAGGTGGTGCTTTCCATTCGCCATTGATGGATCCTGCAAAAATAGAATTGGAAGCTGCTATCAATGCAACAGAAGTTCATACCCCAAAATGCCCGGTTTATCAGAATGTAGATGCATTACCTCATACTGATCCTGCTGAGATCAAAAAGAATCTGGTTGCTCAGCTCACTGCTTCTGTACGTTGGACTCAGACTGTGAAAAATATGGTTGCCAATGGTGCTACCGACTTTACAGAGTGTGGTCCGGGTGCAGTGCTTCAAGGATTGATTAAAAAAATTGATTCTACGGTTTCTGCTCATGGGATAGCATAAGATATTTTCCTTTATACAATAAATGAAAAATGAAGAGGATTTCCGTCACCGGAAATTCTCTTTTTTTAGATATACCCGTTTGAAAACCTTTGTTTGAAATGCAATGCAACTCACTTCAAGTAATGTTATTCATTTGCAAAATCAGTGTTAATTTGCGTTTTATTCAATAAAACTCCGTATGCTTTATAGTGAATATGCTCTACTAATAAATGACAATGAACACTTTTAATTTTTAAATTAAGCAACAAAGTATGATTCTCTGATTTATTGTACTATCTTTGTACTCAGAGTTTGAGTTACGAAGTCGTTATCGCATAGTTCTCCTTTTTATGTATTATTAAGCAGGTCTCTCCTTTAATTATCTCCCTCACTCCAGAATTAGTATTTATTTTAATAAAATTTTAAATGAACATTTACATTTCAGGTTTAAGCTTTAGCGCAAATGATGCTGACTTAAATAATTTGTTTGCAGAGTATGGAGAAGTATCTTCAGCTAAAGTAATCTTAGACAGAGAAACAGGAAAGTCAAGAGGATTTGCTTTTGTAGAAATGACAAACGATACAGAAGGTCAGAAAGCGATTGACGAACTTAACGGAGTAGAATACGATCAAAAAGTGATTGCAGTAAGCATTGCACGTCCACGTACAGAAAAAACATCAAACGGAGGAAGAAACTATAATAACTCCAGAAGATATTAATATCCAGATAATGCAAAAACAGAAGATCTTCTTTTGTTTTTGCATTAAAATTATCTCATTTTTACTTATTCAGGGAATATTTATTAATTTTCCGTTCTTCTATATAATATCAGGAATTTCCAATCCTGTACCTTTTCATTGGGTCGATACATGCGTCAACTCTTTAGCATAAAGTATATTCAAGGTTGTTTATCCGGCTTATAGTATAGTACAAAATAAATTTATGGAATCATTTTTTATAGGAAATATTGAAATCAAAATACCTATTGTACAAGGTGGAATGGGTGTTGGAATCTCACTGTCCGGTTTAGCATCAGCAGTGGCAAATGAAGGAGGATTGGGTGTAATTTCGTGTGCCGGTTTAGGATTGCTATATCCTAAAAGAAAAGGAACTTATACTGAAAAATGTATTAGTGGATTGGAAGAGGAAATCAGAAAAGCACGTAAAAAGACGAACGGAATTATTGGAGTGAACGTTATGGTGGCACTTTCCAACTATGCCGACATGATTCGTACGGCAATCAATGAAAAAATTGATGTAATATTTTCGGGTGCAGGACTTCCTCTTGACTTACCTGCCTACTTAACACCGGATAGTTCTACTAAATTGGTACCTATCGTATCTTCTTCAAGAGCTGCAAAAATTATTTGTGATAAATGGCTGGCCAATTATAACTATCTGCCCGATGCGATTGTGGTGGAAGGTCCCAAAGCCGGCGGGCATTTAGGATTTAAGAAGGAACAACTACAGGATCAAAGTTATGCTTTAGAATCATTGATTCCGGCAGTGGTAGCGATAGCCAATAGTTACAGTGAAAAGAAGAATATTCCGGTAATTGCTGCCGGTGGAATCTCTACAGGTGAAGATATTGCCCGCTTTATGGAATTGGGAGCTTCGGCTGTACAGATGGGAAGTATTTTTGTGACAACGCAGGAATGTGATGCTTCCCAAACTTTCAAAGAAGTGTACATTCATTCCAAACCAGAAGATGTACTTATCATTGAAAGCCCTGTCGGGATGCCGGGACGAGCCATCAATGGAGAGTTTATCCATAACGTAGAAAGCGGTATGGAAAAACCTAAAAAATGCTCATTCCATTGTATTAAGACATGTGATTATCAAAAAAGTCCATATTGCATTATTAAAGCACTTTATAATGCTGCAAAAGGTAATATGAGAAGAGGATATGCATTTGCCGGCAGTAATGCTTTTCTGGCAGAAAAAATAAGTAGTGTGAAAGAGGTAATGAATAAACTGGAAAGCGAATTCTTCTTAGCAACTCATAAGCTGGTATAATCAGAAAGCTGCAAACGTTGAGATATTTAAGTATTAATCAAAATATAATTTAGATGGCAAAATCCGTAACAGTTGACAAACGTGAGAACGAAAAGAAAAGACTCGCTCGCCGAGCGGAAAAACAAAAAAGAAAAGAAGAAAAAAAACTATCACCCAAAGCGAATAGCCTGGATGATATGATTGCCTATGTTGATGAAAATGGTATGATAACCTCTACACCACCAACAGAGAATATCAAAAAAGAAGAAATAAAGCAGGAGGAAATAGTTATATCTACTCCTAAAAAAGAAAAAGAAGTTCCAACCGTGATGAAAGGACGGGTAGAATTCTTCAACACTTCCAAAGGCTTTGGCTTTATCAAAGACCTTTCGGGAACCGAAAAATACTTCTTTCATGTGAACAATGTAATGGCTGATATTTCAGAGAATGACATTGTGACATTCGACCTCGAACGAGGGATAAAAGGTATGAATGCTGTGAATATTTGCTTCGAGAATGAACAAAAAACAGGAAATTGATAGTACGTCAGACTCTGATTAAAAGTAGATGGAACAAGAATCATTTCTAAAAAATATAAAAACTAAAATAATACAATTTGAATTATGAAAAAAGGTAATATGATACGATCTGAAATGAATTCGTCCAATCAGTTGACAGAGAATGTACTTAAAGAGTATAAAAAGAGCGTAGGTGATGTAGTGCTTGTGGCAATCAGCCCACGAACATCCATTGAACTTCCTGCACACTTATCCCAGGCAGAAAGAGATCTTCGTATAGAGATTTATAAAAAGCTGCATAGTTCAAAAGTATAAAATATTAGTGTAATAAAAGTTTTAAGTAATCAAACTTTTACTTTCGGTGGCTGTTATTTATATTGATAATTAATTTATATAATCATAAATAAATAAACGATATGGGTAGGCGCAGCCAGTTGGAGCATCAGGTATCTGTTGCTCAGGAAAGGATTAAAAAGGCTCCTAAAGATACTCCCAAAGATATTATAAAGCTGTGGGAACAGGAGTTAGTCGATTTGGAAATTGAATTAAATAACCTGGTTGATGGTGAAGAAGATAACAATGACTGATCGGGATGTAAAATAAAGGGTTCGTCTGACAAATGCGTAATGGTCAAAAAAGCAATTACAGCATTTATTTAAGAAGAGTATGTGAGACAGGATATGAATGTTTGTCCTGGTGTAATCGGTTGATTTATAGCGACTATTGACCTTGTGTTTAAAGGAGGACAAGGGTGTACACTTATATAAGTATTAATTGTACACTTTTATCATGCAAGAATGTACGTTCTTGATAAACTAAAATGTACACTCTTGTAAAGTAAATCAGAAATGTTAAAAAAACGCATTAACAATATTAATGAATTATATATTTGTCGGATGAATCCAATAAAAAAATAGAGTTTTTAGCTGCTATATTTAAAGAGGCTTTTCGGGGTACAGAAAGTAATGCCCGAAAAGCTTCTTTTTTGTTTATAATCGTCATACAAATGTGTGGTTTTATTGACATACATCAAAAACCAGAGCTTTGAAATCTATTTTTTGCTTTAGATCAATTCAATCGTAACATTTCTGCATTACATTTGCAGTGTTTTCAAGGTATAATATTAAATGTTTAAATTATGAAATGGGTAAAAAGATTGTTAGATAGAATCGGAAATGCCGATTCTATGATTTGGGGGTATGTGATGCTCCATGAGTAAAAAAGTTGTTATCAGAATTTTATTGAAAGAAACGTTTGAAAAAGGAGCCCGGTAGTTGCCGGACTCCTTTTTGATTGTATAGAGATCAGATCTGTATCTTAGTTCTGTTTCTTTTTGAACAGTAAATCCGTAAAGAAATACCCTGCTTCTACTGCAACAATTCCAATTACTGCTCCTCCCACTACATCGCTTAACCAATGCCTGTTATTAAGCTGGCGGGTAATACCTGTAACTACGGCCGGTAAATAGGCCACTACACTTACCAGGATACTTTTCCTGCCATATTCCTTGTACAACAAACATGCTGATGTAAAAGCGGTTGCCGTGTGCCCCGAAGGAAAAGATAGCAAATCAGATCCGTCCGGTCTTAATACTCCAGCCAATGACTTGATTGAAGAAACAGTAATTACCATCAATGCAAATGAAAAAACAGTAGCAACCAACATTTGTGTCCAGTTACTTCGACTCTTTATTCCTGCTATTTTTAATCCGAACATAATTGTTAGCGGAAGATATGGCAGAAAATCATCATAACGGTAGGCAAAAGAAGGAATATGTGTATTACGAAGATTATATATGTACTGATTCGCGCTTTCTAAGCCCCCATATCTTAAAGCACACAATGTCAATATACAAATTAATATCCAAAGAAATAGTTTACGGAAATTCGTCATACCCTCATCTGATTTTGTTGTAAATAATGCTCAAAGGTATTAAAAGATATCGGATATAAAGTCGATTGTTATTAAACAAAAACATATTTCTATATGATTTTAAGATTGACAAATGACCGGAATTGTATCACTCTACATCATTTTGCAATACAAATAAGAAGGAATTAGTTTCAGAAGCAATGCTATGTATCTCCAGCGTTTGGATATATAGTATATTTTCTTTTTCCGTGTAATAGCTTTGTATATCTGGCGTACTGCTTTATCAAGAGGTGTCACCCAAAATAAGCCTTCACCTTTTGCCATAGCTGTATCAACGAAACCGGGGCGTATATCTGTGAGATATAGAGGATAAGGTAATTTTGCAGCTTTCTGCCTTAGCCCTTCGGTGTAGTTCATTTGAAATGCTTTGGTTGCATTATATGCCGGGGCAACACCACTTCCGCGAATACCGCCAATGGAAGATATAACAACAAGTTGTCCTGACTGCTGGTGTTGAAAGAATAGGAAAGCCCAATCCGCAATATTAGTAAATCCAATTACATTTGTCAGAAGAGTAGGTTTCTCCAGCCGATAGTCCAATTCTGGATTTACTTCCCCCACACCGGAACAAATCACCAGAATATCCATACCTCCCATTTCATTAGTGAGTGTATTGAGTTGATAAAGTGTATCATTGTCATTGGTAATGTCACATACTCTGTAATGGCAATCTTCACTTTGTGAACAGATCTCCTGTAACATTAATTCCCGGCGACCAACAATGCCGACAATACACCCTTCATTTATATAAGTCTCTGCCAATCCACGTCCAATGCCGGATGTAGCACCTATGATAATAACCTTTTTCATTTTCATTTTTTATCGTCCGGTACAAAAGTATCCCGTCAGAATAAAAAAAGTCTTGATTGAAATCAAGATTTCAGAGTCTGTTCAAATTTTCTTCTCGTATGCTCTATTAAAACCAACTATTTATAAAAAAAGATATCTCTGACTTTATTTTCTGTTTTCATGACAATTAATAATTGTCTCCGTTTTTATGTTTATGCAAATTGTTATATCTTATGGATGGTTAGTTTTTTCCTCTACGAGAATCGACCCGTTTCTCGTAGAGTTTCGACCCGATCTCCGTAGAGAAACGAGGTGATTCTCGTAGAGGAAAAAATAGACTATATAACACGTTGATTATCAATATTCTTATAACATGTTGAAATGTTGTGCATTTTCAATGTTCAAATCATCCTTTATCTGTCTATTTAGTATTTATGTGCATCTGAAATTATAACACATCTTGGATTCCTTTATATAGTCCCTGTTAATAAGGTTATTGCTTGTGAATCGGACAATGATAGAGAAAACTGATTAAAGTTTAGACAGGCTCTTACTTTTGTACTAATTTTCTTCGGAGTCTGCTTAGTGTTTCAGGACAGATCATAAGATAAGATGCCAGTTCTTTGAGGGAGATAAGATTGAGTAACGCAGGACAACGGTCAAGGATTTCTATATAACGTTCTTCGGGTGTCATGCTATACATAGCAATCATACGGTCGTATACTTCCCACAGTAATGTTTCTGCAATACTTCTGCTCAACCGTTGATTTTCAATGTTCTGTTCGTAGAATTGAGTGATCTGCTTGTTTGAAACAACGTATACGGAGCAATCACATAGTGCCTGTATCTCAACATTTGAATGGTCTTCAAGACGACAAGCCGGATAATTGCCAACAAAGGAATTTTCGAATGTGTATCCTACTACTTTGCTTTCCCCCGAACTATTGATACAACAATAACGAAAAGAACCGGAAACAACATACCCCATTTTATAGCAAACTTCACCTTGACGGTTGAAGTATTCTCTTTTTTTATAATGCATCAGTTCTCCGTTCTGAAGTGCGAATTCTATTATTGCAGAATAATCAATTTTGGATGTATATTTATTGAAATCACTCACTGTTACTTTATTTATTTTACTGTACAAAGTTACAGAATATATTGAAAAGTAACAGGAGTGTATTCTATTAATCCGTCACATTCCTTTTTTAATCCCCAGTTTCAGGAGCAGAGCATTCATAGGGAAAGCACAAATAAAACCGAAGAGCATAGCAATTTGCATCATGAACCAAAATTGCCATGAATCTTTTGCTAACGGGAAATTTACAAATAGTATGAAATAAACAATGGCCATCCAACCATACATGCCTACCTGCCAGGAGGTCAATGAGAGGAAATCTGCTTTAAAAGCACGGGTTATACCTTTTGATACCGAGATTTTTTCCATCTCCCGAATGGCATAGAATTGAAAATAAACTCCTATTATCAAAGCCAGAATGAAATCAAGTATCCAATTCCCTAAAATCATGCTACCACCAATGCTTATAGGAATATAATGTGTAATCCACTCTCCGATAATATCTGCTAATGTACATCCTGCCCCACAGTGTAAAGTGGAAAGAGCCACGGACTGCCATTGTGGATGAGCATTGCTCATATCCATTTCCATATTCATGTCCATTTTCATGCTTTCGCCGGTCATTTCCTGTTCAGGCATTACCATTTTAGAGGTTTTACTTTGCCCAAATTTATTGTAAGCCCATAGTGCAAGATAACTTCCCCATAATGCAGTTAATATCCACACTACATTCATTATTTTCATAGATTGTTTATGGCTGGTAAGATCATATGCGATATGAACGGCAATACCAATTCCGGAACATACAAAAAATACAGCAATCAGATTGAACATACTTTTATAGTTTTAAAATAATTGTAAGTACAACAGTCGCTTTTTTAAATGGTTCACTCTACCGGTAGTAAATAAACAGAGGGTCCCGGTATTTGCAGAAATATCGGGACCCTTTGTTTATAAGATTTGGTAATGTGTTATCCGCAGTGGAAAAACTCTTCCACTAATTCCATCATCTCTATGGGTTTATCCTTTATATCACTACGCAATGTGCTGTCATTGTATGCACGCAGCTTAGTGATAATACCGTCAATCATAGCCGGACTGAATACATTGTACTTTTCAAAGAAAGCACGTTGTTTCTCGAGACAATCTGCAGATGCTGCACAACTATCCGGAAGTTGTTCCAGCGTTTTCAGCTTATCTGCATTCTCTTGTTTATGGATATTCACATTGACATAGGTCTTTTCGGCTATATCCAGCGCATTTTCCATTTCAAAACCATAACGGCAGGCTACTGCAAGTCCGGCTATCAATTGATAGATATCTGCCGAACCATCCGGAGAACGCATTTCTACAGTTTGCTTCTGAGTAGTGTCATAATTGGCTGGTTTCTCCAATGGATTGGCCAACATACACATATCAGTTTTAGCCGACCAGCCTAATGGTACACGTACTAATACCGAACGGTTACGATCTCCCCAACAAATATTGGTAGGTGCCTCCTGATGCGGTACCAGACGGAAGTAAGAAGTTGGATTCGTATTTCCAAAAGCAGTGATAGAAGGTGCAAGTACCATCATACCGGCAATTGCTTTACGGGCGGTTTCGGACAGTATACCCTCTTTTAGCATCTGGTTTTGTCCGTCTTTCATGATACGCATGTGGATATGCAGGCCTGATCCTGCTTTTCCAACAGTAATTTTGGGAGCGAATGTAATGTTGTATCCATAAGAAAAAGCCAGGTTACGAATTACCCATTTGGCGATCATCAACTGATCTGCTGCATCTTCTGCACGTACCGGAAGGAATTCTATCTCATTTTGTTCATATATCATGCCATCCAGTGCAAAGTTGCCAACTTCCGAATGGCCATATTTAATTTGTCCTCCCGTTTGTGCAATATATGCCATGCACTCTGTACGGAAATCATTAAACTTGGCATAAGGAGCTGACTCATGATAGCCACGCTGATCTGTTGCCGGAAACATATCTTCATCTTCTGAAATCACATAGTACTCCAACTCTCCCATTGCCTGAAATTCCATACCGGTTACATCCTTAAAAGCCTTACAAGCTTTATGTAATGTATATTCGGGAGAACTCTCTAAAGGTTCACCATCTTTATTAAAGAAAGAACAAAGCATGGAAACTGTTGGCAATTCTGCAAAAGGATCAACAAAAGCTGTACGGAACCGGGGAATTACATATAAATCACTACTACCTGCTTCTATAAATGGGAACAGACTGGAGCCATCCACACGTTCGCCACATGTCAGGATTGCATCTAAATAGGCAGCATTGTTGATGACAAAATTCAAAGTCTTCAATCGTCCGTCTGCTGCAGGATACATGAAATTGATCATCCGGATGTCATTCTTCTGAATATAAGTGATGATGTCAGCTTTCGTAAATTCGGAAGCTGGTTTTTGAAGGAAGGCCACCAGCGAATGGGGGCTCATTGATAGTTCTTGGTTCATAATACGTCGGTTGTTTTTTATTGTTACATGGTTAACAGTTATATTTTGAACCAAAGATAACAAAAAGTTAGTTAGTCAAGTTATATATGTTGATAATAAAACACCTTTACTTAACAAATGTTAGCGATTCGGCTATTATCTTCTTTTTCCAGCTATTTAACGCTTGTTCATTGATAAATACCATTCTTTATCTTAAATTTGCGAATATTGCCCTTCTACTTAGTACGAACTTTTAAAAAAAATCAGAAAATGGAAATAAAGACATTTGTAGCAAACTATCGGGAAGCTTTTGGAGAGACGGCAGAATTACCAATTGTATTTTGGTACTCTGATACTCCTGAAAGCCAGACAGAAAAGATCAATGGTTGTTTTTTTAAGAACATGAAAAAGGTAAGAGACGGACATATTATCAGCTTAAATGCAGATGTCATCGGATGTGGTGGTGGAAAGTTTTATACCGGTTTTACCGATATGCCGGAACATGTGCCGACTTTTGTTTCCCTGAAAGAGAAGTACAAACAGACACCGGAAATGGTAACAGAGTTTATTGAACGTCTGGGAGTGCCAAGGGCTACAAAGAACTATCTCCACTTTGCGCCTATAGATAAGGTAGATACTTTTGATCTAATTGAAGGAATCTTATTTCTCGCAACACCCGACATGCTTTCCGGACTTACAACATGGGCTTGTTTCGATAATAACTCAGAGGATGCGGTGACATCACAGTTTGGCTCCGGTTGTAGCACTGTAGTGACTCAAACAATTCTTGAAAACCGGAAAGGTGGAAGAAGAACTTTTGTGGGCTTTTTTGATCCGTCCGTGCGCCCTTACTTTGAACCGGATGTATTAAGTTATACAATTCCTATGTCCCGTTTTAGGGAAATGTATCAAACCATGCGTAGTAGTTGCCTGTTCGACACTCATGCCTGGGGAAAAATCAGAGAGCGCATGCAACCTCAATAAAAAAATAAAACTAATATGGATTCTATCATAGTTAGAAAATTGGCAGAACATGAAAAAGTTACTGCAATGCAATTGTCATGGGATGTTTTTGTAGAGTTTGATAATACGGATTGTAGTGAAGAAGGATTGAGAAACTTCCGTAATTTCATTGATGATAAAGAAATGGTGGACAGTCTTGATGCTTATGGTGCTTTTGATGGTAACAAACTTGTGGGCATCATTGCAACAAGAAGTACAGGAAGTCACATCTCATTATTTTTTATAAACAAGGAGTTTCACTGCCGGGGAGTAGGTCGTAGTTTATTCAATTTAGTTTTAGAAAATAGTAATGCAAAAGAAATTACTGTCAATTCCTCTCGCTATGCTGTGGGATTCTATCACAAGTTGGGATTTACAGATGTTGAAAAAGAGCAGTTGACAGATGGAATCAGATATACTCCAATGAAATACATACGACAAAAATAAAAAAGATAATAACGTTATGCCCTATACGCATTTTGGAAAACAAGCAGATGTATTCAAACATGTCATCTTGTGTGAAGTACTAAAGAGAGAAAAACCGGACCTATATGTAGAGACGAATTCCGCTTGTGCAGAATATATGCTAAGTAATAGTTTGGAGCAACAATATGGTATCTGCCATTTTTTGAATAACGTATCAGAATATAATGAATTTACCGATTCAAATTATCTGAATCTGGAAAGAAAGGCATACCGGGATCATTTGTATTTAGGTTCTCCCGGATTGGCCATGAATATTCTGAATTCTCCTTCGGATGAATTGCTTTTCTTTGATATCGAAAAGGAACCTTTGAAAAACATTGAAGCATTTGCCCAACGAGACGGATTTAGAAACCGAATAAGAACATTCAATCAGGATTCCATCAGAGGAACGGTGGAGCTATTACCGTCTCTTCCTGTCTCTTCTTTTATACACATTGATCCGTATGAAATAGATAAATCCGGAGAACCGGGAGGTTTTACTTATTTTGATGTGTTTCTTGAAGCGGTACAGGCAGGTATAAAGTGCTATTTATGGTATGGCTTTATGACTTTGAGTGTGAAAGAACAATTGAATGCATATATTCTTAATGGCCTCCGAAAAAATAAAATAAAAGGATGTGCTTGTGTAGAGTTAATTCTTGAAATAATAGAACGAAATACCATTCCTTGTAATCCGGGAATACTTGGAAGTGGAATATTAACAGCCAATTTATCGAAGGATAGTAACACTATTCTACAGGATTATAGTAACCTGTTGGTCAATATGTATCAGGGAGCAATTTACAACGGAACTAACGGAACTTTATACAAAGAAGTCATTTTATAGCTTGAAAAAATAATTATTTAGTATTTCGTTTAGTGTAGACCTGCTGTGTTTTTGTACATTTGCAGCCAATTTCACGAATATATAGATAACAAAAGGTCATAAAATGATACAAAATCCACAACGTCCGGTCAGTTCAATTGCTTTTCCTATATTGATAGCACTAAGTATTTCTCATTGTTTGAATGACTTATTGCAATCTGTCATAACTGCAACCTATCCCCTGTTCAAAGATGATTTAGCTTTGAGTTTTGCTCAAATCGGGTTGATTACATTGGTTTATCAAATGTCGGCATCGGTATTCCAACCTGTATTCGGTCTTTTTTTTGATAAACGTCCGGTAGCATGGACGCTTCCCGCAGGGATGCTTTTCACAATGACAGGGATGTTGAATCTTGCTTTTGCTTCCAATCTGCATTGGGTGCTTCTTTCGGTGTTTCTGATTGGTATCGGTTCTTCTGTTCTTCACCCGGAAGCATCACGCATCACTTCACTTGCTTCCGGAGGACGAAGGGGGCTTGCACAATCTTTGTTTCAGGTAGGTGGCAATCTGGGTGGTTCATTAGGCCCTCTGTTGGTGGCATTATTGGTTGCTCCTTATGGTCGTCATCACATAGCTTTGTTCGCTATTTTGGCATTCTTGGCCATTTTAGTAATGATTCCTGTTTGCAGATGGTATAAAAAGTATTTAAACCGGATAAAATGTGAATCTGTCACAATGAATACACATCTTGCTATGCCATTGCCAATGAACAAGACTGTTTTTTCTATTACACTTCTGCTTATTCTGATTTTCTCCAAATATATCTATATGGCAAGTTTGAACAGTTATTATACGTTCTATCTGATTCATAAGTTTGGAGTCAGTGTGCAACAGTCACAGCTTTTCCTTTTTGTCTTTTTGATTGCTACGGCTATCGGAACACTGGTTGGAGGTCCTATTGGAGATCGTATCGGGCGGAAATACGTTATCTGGGTATCAATTCTTGGTACAGCCCCTTTCAGTATGTTAATGCCTCATGTAGGCCTTGTATGGACAGTAGTACTTAGTTTTTGTGTAGGTCTGATGCTCTCATCAGCATTCCCGGCTATTCTGTTATATGCACAGGAATTACTACCTAATAAACTTGGATTGATTTCCGGTTTGTTTTTCGGTTTTGCCTTCGGAGTTGCTGGTATCGCATCTGCAGTGCTGGGGAATATGGCAGACAGATTCGGCATTGAAGCTGTTTATAATGTTTGTGCTTTCATGCCTTTGCTTGGGTTGGTTACCTGGTTTCTGCCAGATTTGAAAAAAGTGAAACAATGATGCGTAATATGAAAATAAAGAAAACTGGCAGGTGGAGAAGAAGAATCAAATGGGCTATTCCAATCGGAATACTTTTGATTGTTGCAATGACAATGGCCGCTAATTACACTGTTGAATATGCTACTGACTCATTGGTCTATAAGGAGCCGGCCTCCATTCCTTATAACAAAGTCGGACTATTATTGGGAACTTCCAAAACATTGCGTTCCGGTAATCCTAATCAGTATTTCCGGAACAGGATACAGGCTACTGTTGCTCTCTTTAAAGCACGGAAAATAGATGCGATTGTTATTAGCGGTGACAACAGTCGTGAGGGATATAATGAACCCGAAGACATGCAAGCTGAATTGCTGAAAGAAGGTATTCCTAAAAATAAAATCTATCTGGATTATGCCGGTTTTAGGACGCTTGATTCTGTAGTACGTATAGAAAAGATCTTCGCCCAATCCAGTTTTACCGTCATATCTCAGGAATTTCATAACCGCCGGGCCATTTATATAGCCCAAGCCAGGGATTTGCAGGTAGTAGGTTTTAATGCAGAAGATGTGAATGCTTACAGTGGTTTTAAAACACAGCTCCGCGAAAAATTTGCAAGAGTTAAATTATTCCTGGACTTATATACAAATAAGAGCCCTAAATATCTGGGAGAAAAAATTATTATTAAATAACATATATATCTATTTTTCCATCTATGGTTTAAATGAGTGAGCGGTTTATATAAAATAATACCTCTAAAAACTTTTCAATCAATAATTTGTTGTTCTTTTAATGTAAAAAGAAAAGGACTTTGGCAGCCTACTATATTGAAACAGATAAGATTGATACAAAACCAGAGAAAAAAATGATGGATAATATAATTTTTACAGGAGCACATGAACATACTATAGAAACTGTGCCAGATATGATATTTGTGTATAATGAACAAGCTACACTTTTGAACATTATTAATCCCAGCTGTAACTTACCATTTAATCCGGAGGGAATGATTGGAAAAAAAATAGAGACTTTTTTAGATTGGGAAACGGGACGAATTTGTATGAAACATTTTCGGAAAGCTATTGCTTCCGGAAAGTCTGAGTTTTTTGAACTTGATCTGGAAGAAAACGGGAATAAGCATTGTTATGAAATCCAAATCTCCCCGATTGACAGAGATAGAGTAATAATGACCGCACATGATATTCCTCAGGCATATATCTCACAACTGGAGTTAGAACGCACACAACTCTCTCTTAACCGGGCTAAAGAAGAACTTGAGACCAGTAATTCAATACTTTCATCTGCTTTGAGCATTGCCGAAGTATTGCCATGGACTGCTGATCTGGTGACGCATACTTTCTCTACCGATTATAATCTTTATCACCATGAGAGTGCTTCGGGACCTGATGATAATGGGAAATACAACATTTCTATTGATGAATATCTGAAAAAAGTTCATCCGGACTTCCGTGAACATATTTCGACTGTATTCAGAGAATTACGTGAAGGAAAACGAACCGAATTTCATGAAGTGTATCAGATACATTGGTATAATGACCGTGAATATGAATGGGTAAATAAGCAAGGAACTGTTTTCAGGTATGATGTAAAGGGACGTCCCATTAGTGTGATCGGTTCAGGTATGGTCATTACGAAACAAAAAAATATGGAAGAGTCTCTAAGGCTTGCCAAAGAACAGGCAGAACAAAGTAATACACTGAAATCTGCTTTTTTAGCAAATATGAGCCATGAAATCAGAACCCCACTAAATGCAATTGTTGGGTTCTCAGAGTTATTGACGGAAACAGATAACCCGGAAGAGAAAAAAGAGTATGCAGATATTATTTTGAACAATAATGCTCTTCTTTTGCAGTTGATCAGTGATATTCTGGATTTGTCTAAGATCGAAGCAGGTACTTTAGAATTTATTTATTCTGATATTGATTTGAATAATCTATTGGTCGAGGTAGCACAAACCGCTCAAATGAAAGCAAACAATCCTGAACTGGAGATTGCCTTTACTGACCATCTGCCGGAATGTGTGGTAAATAGTGATCGAAACCGTTTGTTACAAGTGATACACAATTTTGTAAACAATGCTATTAAATTTACTCCCCAAGGACATATTCACATAGGTTACAAGCTAAATCCATCAGGTGAACTCTATTTTTATGTAGAGGATACAGGATATGGTATACAAGCTGAAAAGGTGAACGAGGTATTTGAACGTTTTGTTAAATTAAACAGTTTTATACAGGGAACAGGTTTGGGACTTTCTATTAGTAAAACCATTGTTTCTCATTTGGGTGGCAATATAGGAGTTTTCTCACAGGAAGGTGAAGGTTCTACTTTCTGGTTTACTTTGCCGGCAAAAAGTATCGTTTCCATGAGCGAAAAGTAAATATCTGTTCTTCTAAGAAAAAAGAACTCTTCTGTAATAGAGAAAAAGAGTGGGCAACAAATCATTTGTTTACCCACTCTTTTTTTGTAACCTCAGAATTACTAATTTTCAGGAATTATCTCATTGATACATGATAGTGCATTCAATGTACAGAGAAAACCAATATACGGTATGCACTTTGTAATATATTTCTTTATTAATCATTTTTTCAATACTGCACAGGCTATCTACAGTGTAAAATTATTCCGATTTTACCAATAGATTGTTATACCGATTACTGATATATATACCTTTATTACTGATTTATGAAATTCGATAGGGTAAGCAAAGAAAAAACTGTTATTTTTGCATCAACATTAAAGATTGTTGAACTATGGGTATCAGCATAATAACATGATTTTTCCAATGAATAATCAAAAAAACACGCAAGAATGGAAACATTGGCACTGAGAGATGGGGATATACTTCCAACACAAGAAGTCTTAGAAGCTGTTTTGGGTAGTAGTTATCCGGCGTTTGAAGAATTGAACGCTTTGTTGATTTCTATGGAGATACGGCCGGAATGGAATTATTACAGAGATGGTAAAGCCTGGTTGTGTAAAATGATGTTCAAGAAGAAGAATATGGGTTGGTTGCATGTTTACGATGGATTCTTCAGAGTATCATTTTTTTTCATGGAAAGACACTTATCTGCTATTGCAGATCTGAATATATCAGATTATATAAAAGAAGATTTTTATGAGATGAAACCCGTTGGCAAATTACTGCCAATGTCAATAGTAGTTGGTGATAAAGAAAAGCTGGAAGATGTTTTAACTGTTTTACGCTTTAAAAGGAGTTTGAAATAAAAGAGGGAGGCTCTTTATTAATATTCTCTCAATCTTTATAGAAAATGTATCAATAACTATTCAGTATATTTTTTATAGAACAATAAATAAAGAACAAATGATATATTTGCAATGTGCTATTGAAATATCTTTTTTAATTTACCTTTGATGGCATATGCGCTACATGAATTAAAATTATGAACACTTCAAAAGTTTATTTTACGAATTTACGGACTACACCTACCTCCAATCTACTTGACAAAATGGAGCGGCTGATAAAGAAAGCTGGTATTGGAACCATACCTCTTAAAGATAATTTTGTGGCTATTAAAATCCATTTTGGGGAGCCGGGAAACCTGGCATATATACGTCCGAATTATGCAGCACGAATGGCCAACCTATTACGTAGTTTTGGCGCAAAACCTTTTTTGACAGATTGTAATACACTGTATTCCGGGCAGCGTGCCAATGCCGTTGACCATTTACAGAGTGCAATGGAAAACGGTTTTAACCCGATATCGGCACAATGTCAGGTCATTATAGCTGATGGGCTGAAAGGTACTGACTGCAAGGAAATTCCACTAAAAAACGGAGAGTATTGTAAAGCTCCCAAAATAGGAACGGCTATTGCCGATGCTGATGTTATTATTAGCATGAATCATTTCAAAGGGCATGAGCAAACAGGATTTGGCGGTGCTTTGAAGAATCTCGGAATGGGATGTGCCAGCGTAGGTGGAAAGTTGGAGTTGCATAGTGCTTCTCAACCCCGAATCAATATCGATAATTGCAAAAGCTGTAATATCTGTGTAAAACATTGTGCACATGATGCCGTACATTTGAATGTAAATCGTAAAGCAGAAATCGATTACGAAAAATGCATCGGATGCGGTCAATGTGTTGCTCTGTGTCAGTATGATGCAGCTGTAATGGGTGACGAAGATACCTCTGAACGCCTGAATTACAAAATAGCCGAATACTCACTTGCTGTAGTTAAAGGTAAACCGCACTTCCATGTGAGTTTTATTATGAATGTATCTCCGGAATGCGATTGCTGGAATCATAATGATGCTGCTATTGTCCCCGATTTAGGGATCTTAGCATCTTTTGATCCGGTAGCTCTGGATAAAGCATGTGCCGACTTAGTGATACAAGCACCTATCCTGCATAGTGGAAACCGCTTATCTGACAAACATGAACAGGATGATTTATGCGGTTGTGATAAATTCCATCTGATGCATCCCGATACTGACTGGTTGGCTGGATTAAAACATGCAGAGAAAATAGGATTAGGAACAATGGATTATGAATTAATTCGTGTGTGAAATTAAACCATTCTTTAAATATACAATCTAATTTTAAATACAATGTTATCAATCAAAAACAGAATAGAAATGGAAACAACAGTTAAACTTTATTCTTTGAATTACAGTAATGTGAAAACGTATTTGTTCGCTTTGCTATTTGTAGCAGGCAATATTGCATTACCTCAATTGTGTCATTTGGTGCCTGCCGGTGGTCCTACCCTATTGCCTATTTACTTTTTCACACTGATTGCATCGTATAAATATGGTTTTCGTGTAGGCTTACTGACTGCTATTTTATCACCAGTTATCAATCATTTACTATTTGCAATGCCTGCAGCTGCTGCACTGCCTGTTATCCTTACTAAATCTGCTTTACTTGCGGGAGCTTCTGCATTGGCTGCCCGTTATGCAAAAAAAGTTTCGTTATTAGCCATCCTGCTTGCAGTACTGTCTTATCAGGTTGTAGGTACAGCCCTTGAATGGGCCTATTTAGGAGACTTCTTTGCTGCTGTACAAGATTTCCGTATAGGTGTTCCGGGAATGCTTATTCAATGGTTTGGTGGTTATGCATTGCTCAAAGCTATTGCAAGAATCTGACAATATGGCAAAAACGTTTGATGAGGTGATGGAACGTTTTCGTTCTATCGCCTTCGAGGATGAATTTGATATGATTGTAGCCATTGCCAATGGTGGAATTGTTCCGGCGGGTATCATTAATCAGCGTTTACAAAAAGAGATTCATTTGCTGAAAATCAATTTGAGAGACGAATATCAACATCCAAAGTATGATCAGCCCAAACTTCTGGCACCAATTGACTTCGATTTCAGAGATAAACGTATTCTCTTGGTGGATGACCGTATAAAAACCGGTTCTACTATAAAATTAGCCAAGGAATTGATGCAAGAAGCCAGAATGATAAAAACTTTCGCCGTTAACGGAAATGCGGACTATGCTCTTTTTGATGAAGCTTGTTTTAAATTTCCGTGGATTGTCTGAATAGTAGATTGTAAATAGATAACGTACCTATGTGATACAGATCGGATCATGGTCATGACTGTAGGGAATAAATTAAAAATAAAAGATGGACAGAAGAGATTTTCTGAAAACAGTAGCGATAGCGGGTGCGGCAATGACTATACAGCGCTCAGAAGCAATGGAAGTACTGACACAAGCCGTAAATAATACTGGTAAACCAGATCTCGTAGCTGTAATGGGTGGCGAACCGGAAGTGATGTTCCAGCGTGCAATTACTGAATTGGGAGGTATGAAACAGTTTGTGAAACCGGGACAGAAAGTTGTGGTAAAACCCAATATAGGATGGGACAAAGTTCCGGAATTGGCAGGCAATACCAATCCTAAGTTGGTTGCTGAAATTGTAAAACAGTGTTTTGCCGCCGGAGCCAAAGAAGTTACTGTATTTGACCATACTTGTGACGATTGGCAAAAATGCTATAAGAACAGCGGAATTGAAGCTGCTGCTAAAGCTGCCGGAGCCAAAGTAATGCCTGCCCATCTGGAATCATATTACCGTTCTGTGGATTTGCCAAAAGGAAAAAATCTGAAGAAAGCCAAAATACACGAAGCTATATTGAATAGTGATGTATGGATCAATGTGCCTGTCTTAAAAAATCATGGTGGTGCAAACCTTACTATTTCGATGAAAAATCATATGGGAATAGTATGGGATAGAGGTTATTTTCATAAGAATGATTTGCAACAATGCATAGCTGATATCTGTACTATGCAAAAAAAGGCAGTATTGAATGTGGTAGATGCTTACCGTATTATGAAAACCAATGGTCCGCGTGGACGTTCTGCCTCAGATGTTGTACTGGCTAAAGGTCTTTTTATCTCACCTGATATAGTAGCCGTAGATACAGCTGCCGCTAAATTTTTCAATCAAGTACGCGAAATGCCTTTGGATACCGTAGGGCATCTTGCCAAAGGGGAAGCCTTGAAAATAGGTACAATGAATCTGGACAAACTGAACGTGAAGCGAATTAAGTTATAAACACATGTTGAGAAAAATACGTATAGGTATATCAGTGGCTCTATTTACACTGATTACATTTTATTTTTTGGATTTTGCGGGTATATTGCCCAATAGTTTTCATAGACTGGCACACATACAGTTTATTCCGGCGCTTTTGTCCTTTAGTATTGGTGTACTGATTTTTCTAATTGTATTGACATTATTGTTTGGTCGGATTTACTGTTCTACTATTTGTCCTATGGGTATTTTTCAGGATGTAGTGGCACGGGGCTCAAAGTTTGTTGGAAAGAAAAAGAAAAGATATAGTTATAGTCCGGCAAAGAATATTCTACGTTGGATTGTTGTAGGGATCACAGCTATTTCCTTTTTCTGTGGTTTTACTGCGATACTTGGGCTGCTTGATCCTTATAGTGCATACGGCCGGATAGTAGTCAATGTATTTAAACCGGTGTATATGTTGGGCAATAATTTATTGGAGTCTGTATTTTCTCAATTTAAAAATTATACCTTCTATCAGGTAGATGCTTCTGTCTTGAGTGTGGCTTCACTTGTGATAGCATTACTCACTTTTATCATCATCCTGTTTCTTGCTTGGAAACATGGGCGTACATGGTGTAATACAATTTGCCCGGTAGGAACTGTCTTAGGATTCTTAAGCCGTTTTTCCCTATTTAAAGTTCGGATTGATCAGAATAAGTGTAATGGTTGTGGTTTGTGTGCGACTAAGTGTAAAGCTGCTTGCATAGACAGTAAAAACCATGCTGTTGATTATAGTCGCTGCGTAGACTGTTTTGACTGTTTGGAAGTATGCAATAAGCATGCGTTGGTTTATGCTCCGTCTTCAGAATCTATAAAAAAAGAGAGCGCAGATAGTTCTAAACGTCGTTTTTTAATGGCAGGGGCAATAACAGCAGCTACTGCGCCCAAAGTATTGGCACAAGTTAAAGAAACGGCGGCAACCCTGTTGGGAGGTCAAAAAGCATATCAAAAAAAGAACCCAATAACGCCTCCGGGATCTGTTAGTCGTGAGTACTTCCAGAATCACTGTACATCTTGCCATCTTTGTGTCAGTAAATGTCCTTCGCATGTGCTGAAACCTGCATTCACAGAATATGGATTAGGAGGAATCATGCAACCTACGGTGAATTTCGAAAAAGGGTTTTGTAACTTTGACTGTACTGTTTGTGGAGATGTATGTCCCAATGGAGCCATAAAACCATTGACTGTGGAAGAGAAACATCTGACTCAAATGGGGTATGTAGTCTTTATTGAAGAAAACTGTATTGTGTATACAGATGGTACCAGTTGTGGTGCCTGTTCAGAACACTGCCCGACACAAGCTATAGCGATGGTGCCGTACAAAGGTGGACTGACGATTCCGCATGTGAATACAGATATCTGTGTAGGATGTGGCGGTTGTGAATATGTATGCCCCTCTCGTCCGTTCCGTGCAGTTTATATAGAAGGTAATCCGATACAGAAAGCAGCTAAACCATTTAAAGAAACAGAAAAGGAAGAGGTCGAGATAGACGGATTCGGATTCTGATTATATTCACCACTGACGACACAGATTAGTACTGACTTTTTCTTTTCGAAGAGACAATCAGTACTAATCTGTGTTATCAGTGGTGAACTTTTTTCTCTATATCAAGTTCTTCTTTGCAGAATTTTACTAATTTCGTGGCGAACAATATAAAAAGAAGCAAATGGAGGATGTAGTAACTACCGATTGGGAACACAGAAAATTTCAGATAGGATATGCACTTAGTGGTGGGTTTATTAAAGGCTTTGCCCACTTAGGAGTGATGCAGGCTCTTTTGGAGCATGATATCAGGCCGGATATAATTTCGGGTGTAAGTGCAGGTGCGTTGGCTGGTGTATTTTATGCTGATGGTAACGAACCTCACAAAGTCCTGGATTACTTTTCCGGACATAAATTTCAAGATCTTACAAAAATGGTGATTCCCAAAGTAGGACTCTTCGAACTGGGAGAATTTATAGATTTCCTCAAAAGTAATCTGAAAGCTCAGAAGTTGGAAGAGTTACAAATCCCCCTTATTATAACTGCTACAGACCTGGATCACGGACGAAGCATGCATTTCCGGAAAGGCAGCATCGCTGAGCGGGTTGCTGCTTCATGTTGTATGCCGGTAATGTTTACGCCAGTCAGAATAAACGGTACACATTACGTGGATGGTGGGCTGTTGATGAATCTGCCGGTATCTACCCTCCGCAAAGAATGTGAAAAAGTAGTTGCCATCAATGTTAGCCCTTTAGAAGCAGAGAAATATAAAATGAATATTGTCAGCATTGCGATGCGATCCTATCATTTCATGTTTCGTGCCAATACATTTCCGGAACGCGAACTTTGCGATCTGTTAATAGAACCGTACAACTTGAATGGATATAGCAACCGGGAGTTGGAAAAGGCAGAAGAGATATTTGATCAGGGATATAAAACGGCCAATGAAATATTGGAAAATCTGTTTCAGGAGAAAGGAAGAATATGGAGATAATAAAAGTAGGTTTGGCTGCTTACGGAATGTCAGGACAAGTTTTTCATGCTCCGTTTATTAGTACCAATCCTCATTTTGAACTTTGCAAAATAGTAGAGCGTAGTAAGGAGCTTTCAAAGGAACGCTATCCTGATGCTACAATTGTACGCAGTTTCGAAGAGTTGATAAAAGATCCTGCAATAGAGTTGATTGTAGTTAATACTCCGGATAGTACGCATTATGAATATGCCCGTTTGGCTCTTGAAGCGGGAAAGCATGTCATTGTTGAGAAACCTTTTACTTCAACTACGGAAGAGGGAGAAGAATTGATAGCATTGGCTGCCGAAAAGGGGCTTATGCTTAGTGTATATCAAAATCGGAGATGGGATGCGGATTTCCAGACTGTACAGGAGATCATTTCCAAAGGGCTGCTGGGACGACTGGTAGAATATGAATCTACTTTTGCACGCTATCGTAACTTTATCAAACCTAACACTTGGAAAGAGACAGGAGAATCAGGTGGTGGATTAACTTATAATCTAGGCTCCCATCTCATAGACCAAGCCATCCGATTGTTTGGTATGCCGGAGGCAGTTTTTGCCGATATAGCTACCATGCGTACCCATGGAAAAGTTGACGATTATTTTATGATTCGTTTTCTTCGTCCTTCATTGGCGCCGGATGTAAGAGTTATGCTAAAAGCCAGTTATTTAATGCGGGAAGCTGAACCCCGGTTTGTTCTTCACGGAACCTTAGGTTCATATGTAAAACATGGAGTCGACAAACAAGAAGCTGCTTTACTGCGTGGCGAAATGCCCGATCAACCTCATTGGGGAGAAGAAACAGAAGAAGAATGGGGATTAATACATACAGAGATTGATGGAGAAGAGATCTGTCGGAAATATCCGGGTATTTCCGGAAATTACGGTGGGTTTTATCAGAACATATATGAACACCTTCGCCTTGGAGAAGCATTGCAGACAGGAGCGCGTGATATCCTGAATGTGATTCGTGTTATTGAAGCAGCTTATCGAAGCCAGCGGGAAGGTAAAGTTATCAGCTTAAAATAAATCTTATACAACATGAGTGACGAAAAGAAAATAATTATCTATCAGGTGCTTACCCGCCTGTTTGGAAACAATAATAATCATTGCATCAATAACGGTGACATTGTCCAAAATGGCTGTGGAAAGATGGCAGACTTCACAGTAAAAGCATTGGGTGAGATACAAAAGTTAGGTGCAACACATATCTGGTATACAGGTATTATTGAACATGCTACACAAACAGATTATCGTCGGTATAATATCCGTCCGGACCACCCTGCTATTGTGAAAGGTAAAGCAGGCTCCCCCTACGCTATTAAAGATTATTATGATGTAGACCCGGATATTGCAACAGACGTTTCCGGCAGGATGAAAGAGTTTGAGAATCTTGTGAACCGTACACATCGTGCCGGACTAAAAGTGATCATTGATTTTGTTCCTAATCATGTGGCCCGTCAGTATCACTCCGATGCACAGCCCGACGGGACAGTAGAACTGGGTGCAAACGATGACCCGACGTATGCTTTCAGTCCGTACAACAACTTTTATTATATTCCGCAAGCAGAACTTCACGGACAGTTTGATATGAAAGGAAGCGCTGCGGAACCTTATCGGGAATACCCCGCCAAAGCAACCGGTAACAATCGTTTTGATGCATATCCCAATATCAACGACTGGTATGAGACAGTGAAATTAAATTATGGCGTAGATTATCCTAACGGAGGTACCTGTAATTTCTCCCCTATTCCGGATACATGGATAAAGATGCTTGATATCCTTCTTTTCTGGGCTTCAAAGAACATAGATGGATTCCGCTGTGATATGGCGGAAATGGTGCCGGTAGAGTTTTGGGAATGGGTAATCCCTCAGGTAAAAGAGAAACATCCCAAACTGTTGTTCATTGCAGAAGTTTATAATCCGGCAGAATACCAGAATTATCTGTTCCGTGGTAAATTTGATTATTTGTATGATAAAGTGGGATTGTATGATACACTACGTAATGTAGCATGCGGCTATGATTCTGCTACAGCTATAACCCGCAGTTGGCAAAGTTTGGGAGGAATTGAGAAGCGTATGCTCAATTTTCTTGAAAATCACGATGAACAGCGTATTGCTTCGGATTTTTTTGCAAGTGATCCTCGCAAAGGAATTCCGGCTCTGATTGTATCAGCCTGTATGAATACAAACCCGATGATGATTTATTTCGGACAGGAATTTGGTGAATTAGGGATGGATAGTGAAGGCTTTAGCGGACGTGACGGACGCACTACAATTTTTGACTATTGGAGTGTAGATACCATACGCCGTTGGCGGAATGAAGGTAAATTTGATGGCAAGATGCTAACGGAAGAACAGAAATCCCTGTACGCTGTCTACCAGAAGATTCTGACTCTTTGCAACGAAGAGCAGGCTATTGTGCAAGGAGCTTTCTTCGACTTGATGTACGCCAACCAAAACGGATGGAGATTCAATGAACACAAGCAGTATACTTTTTTGCGTAAGTATAAAAATGAATTGCTTTTCATTATTGTCAATTTTGATGGTCAGCCGGTAGACATTGCTATAAATGTACCGTCTCATGCTTTTGACTTCCTGCAAATCCCTCAGATGGACTCTTACGAGGCTACGGATTTACTGACTGGAAAGAAAGAAAATATTTGTCTGCTCCCTTATAAGGCAACAGAGGTTTCACTGAGTAGACATAGCGGAAAGATATTGAAAATAACCATCTAATCAGGCTTTTAAAAAGTACGTACTTTTATACATGTAAAGTACGTATTTAATAGTGACTTAAATACGTATTTAACAGGGCGTTAAATACGTACTTTTGTGTTACAGGTTATAGTATATTGTTTTTCCATATCTCATCAATGTTCTAATCTGGAAATTATATGTTACAATCATACAATAAAGAACAAGCTGTTCGGAGGATTAACTACCTGTCAGAACAAGGCAAGCCCTTTATTTTTATCATTAATTATCTGCAAAGTTGTTCGTATATAGAAGAAGTAGACAAGCTTGACCCTTCATTCGTATTGTATAATTTTAATGGTTTTACTAATCAATCACCGACCCTGCTTTGTAATAAAGTGATACGGTGGCAAATCACTCCTCAGCCACTAAGCCAATACAAGCAATCTTTTGACTACGTTATGCAGAATATCCATAATGGTAACAGTTTTCTTACGAATCTGACATGTAGTACTCCAATTACCACCAACTTAAGTTTAAAAGAAATTTTTCTTCATTCCAAAGCAATGTATAAGCTATGGGTAAAAGATGCTTTTGTGGTATTTTCTCCTGAAATATTTGTCCGGATCAATGGAACGTTAATCAGTTCATACCCCATGAAAGGAACAATAGATGCTACCCTCCCATCTGCCTACCAACAACTAATGGATGACCCGAAGGAAGCGGCAGAACACGCTACAATTGTAGACCTGATACGTAATGATTTGAGTCTGGTTGCAGAAAAAGTGTTTGTGAACCGTTATCGTTATGCTGATACACTGCAGACAAATTCCGGTCCTATTTTACAGACAAGTTCGGAAATTAGCGGTGTTTTGCCTGATGATTATCGTTCACGGTTGGGAGACATTCTTTTTAAACTATTACCTGCAGGTTCTATTACAGGTGCTCCCAAACAAAAGACAATGGATATTATAGCTCGTGCGGAAACATATGAAAGAGGTTTCTATACTGGTATTACCGGATATTTTGATGGTGAGAACCTCGACAGTGCCGTAATGATACGCTTTATTGAACAGCGGGGAGATAAACTTTATTTCAAAAGCGGAGGAGGAATTACCTGTAAAAGTGATCTGAAAAGTGAATACAATGAAATGAAACAAAAAGTCTATGTACCAATTTATTGAAACCATACGAATAGAGAATGGGGCAATACACAATTTAGCCTATCACAATAAGAGGTTAAATCGGACTAGAAATTGGTTCTGGAAAAATTGTACCATTTTGGACCTCACTGATTACATCCGACCTATACAAAGTGAAGGGGTAATAAAGTGCAGAGTGGTATACGATAAAGAAATCAGAGAAATCACGTATGCCCCCTATTCTATTCGCAGCATTGATACACTCCGTGTGGTCCGCTCCGACGAAATAGATTATACTTATAAAAGTCTTGACCGTGAATACTTAAATCAACTCTATGCTTTACGGGAAACAGCCGATGATATACTCATTGTTAAAAATGAGCTGGTCACCGATACTTCCATTGCTAACATAGCTCTCTATAATGGTTCTGAATGGCATACTCCCAAATCTCCTTTACTGAAAGGTACACAAAGAGCATTTCTGTTGGATCAACAAATTATAAAAGAAGAAGAAATAACTTTGAAACAACTTTTTACTTACTCCCGGATCACTTTATTTAATGCAATGATTACTTTTAGAAAAATAGAATTTCCGGTTGGCGATCATATTATTGTATAACTATTATTAACAGCAAAAAAGATTATGTCTACGAACAAAAGCCTTTTGGGGTGTGTTATATAGATGTGTTTTTCATAGTATTAGATATAAGATTAATTAAAAGAGATTGTACCAGCTTGTGATAAGTAAGTACGTCAGAAACAGAAGCGTCTGTTTTTTTGATAAATGTGTTAAAGCATCGGCTTTCTTTAAGTCGATGCTTTTTTATTGCATTTTTTAGTTTGTTACAAATAAAATTCGTACGTTTGTAGAATAAAGATATAGAAAAGAATGACAATGAACATGCCTGTTATCTTTCAATTTTTAAAAAATCTCGCTGCAAATAATAACCGTGAGTGGTTTAACGAGCACCGTGATGAGTATGAAACCGCCCGTACAGAGTTCGAAAATCTTTTGGCAGCTGTAATTTCCCGTATCGGCCTCTTTGATGAGAGCATCAGAGGTGTACAAGTTAAAGATTGTACCTATCGTATCTATCGGGATACCCGTTTTTCATCAGATAAAACGCCATACAAAATTCATTTTGGCGGATATATCAATGCTAAAGGAAAAAAATCCGATCATTGTGGCTACTATGTGCATATTCAGAATGGTTCCTGCATGTTGGCAGGAGGAAGCCTTTGTTTACCTCCTAATATTCTGAAAGCAGTTCGTCAGTCTATTTATGACAATATAGATGAATATATTGCCATAGTAGAAGATCCTGAATTTAAAAAATATTTTCCGGTGATAGGAGAAGATTTCCTGAAAACCGCCCCCAAAGGTTTTCCGAAAGATTTTAAATACATTGATTATCTGAAATGTAAGGAGTATACCTGCGCTTACAATGTACCTGACGAATTCTTCCTTGCCCCCGACTTCCTGGATAAAACAGAAGACGCCTTTCGACAGTTTAAACGATTTGCTGATTTTATTAACTACACAATTGATGATTTCGAATAATAATACCTAATAATAACTTAAAATTTTTTATAACTATGGTAGTAGATACATTAGAAAACCTGGAAAAATACGCGTCACTGAATCCTTTGTTCGCACAAGCTATTGAGTTCTTAAAGTCTCATGACCTTCATGCTATGGAAGTAGGCAAGACCGAATTGAAAGGTGCGGATCTGGTAGTAAACATTGCCCAGACTACTCCAAAGGCCAAAGAGCAAGCCAAACTTGAAACTCATAACGAATTTATCGATATTCAAATTCCTCTTTCAGGAACAGAAGTAATGGGATACACTCCCGGTAAAGATTGTGTACCTGCCGATGCTCCCTATAATGCCGAAAAAGACATTACTTTCTTTGAAGGTTTAGCAGAGACATATGTGGCTGTTAAGCCAGGTATGTTCGCTATTTTCTTTCCGCAAGACGGACATGCTCCGGGCATTAGTCCGGATGGTGTGAAGAAAGTTATTGTAAAAGTGAAAGCATAATCAAACTCATCCTGATATGGAGAAAACATTGAATCTTATTAAAAGTGACCCCTGGTTGGAACCGTATGCTGCAGCTATTACCGGACGGCATCAATATGCCATGGATAAGGAAACCGAACTGACAAACGGAGGGAAACAGACCTTGTCGGACTTTGCTTCGGGATACTTATATTTCGGTTTGCATCGTACAGACAAAGGATGGACTTTCCGTGAATGGGCGCCCAATGCGACCCATATTTACATGGTAGGTACATTCAACAATTGGGAAGAGAAAGAAGAATATAGCCTGAAACGTTTGCAGAATGGTAATTGGGAAATCAATCTGCCCGCGAATGCAATGCAACATGGCGATCTTTACAAACTAATCGTTTATTGGGACGGAGGACAAGGAGAACGTATTCCGGCCTGGGCTACGCGAGTGGTACAGGATGAGAATACAAAAATTTTCAGTGCACAAGTTTGGAATCCGGAGAAACCCTTCAAATTTCGCAAAAAAACATTTAAACCTTCTACTGATCCATTACTTATTTATGAATGCCATATCGGTATGGCTCAGCAAGAAGAAAAAGTTGGAACTTACAGTGAGTTCCGTGAAAAGATTCTTCCTCGTATAGCAAAAGCTGGTTACAACTGTATTCAGATTATGGCCATTCAGGAACATCCGTATTACGGTAGCTTTGGCTACCATGTATCGAGTTTCTTTGCGGCTTCTTCGCGTTTCGGTACTCCTGAAGAGCTCAAAGAACTGATTGATACTGCTCACGGATTGGGGATTGCTGTAATAATGGATATTGTTCACTCTCATGCTGTGAAGAACGAGGTAGAAGGTCTGGGCAATTTTGCCGGTGATCCTAATCAATATTTCTATCCGGGAGCACGTCGTGAACATCCGGCATGGGATTCTCTCTGTTTTGATTATGGCAAAAATGAAGTGATACATTTCTTATTGTCTAATTGCAAATATTGGTTGGAAGAGTATCAATTTGACGGTTTCCGTTTTGACGGTGTAACCTCAATGTTGTATTATAGCCACGGATTGGGAGAAAGTTTCTCTAATTATGGTGATTATTTTAATGGACACGAAGATGACAATGCAATGTGTTATCTGACGCTTGCCAACGAATTAATTCATATGGTGAATCCTAAAGCAATTACTATTGCAGAAGAAGTTTCGGGTATGCCGGGATTGGCAGCCAAAGTAGAAGATGGTGGTTATGGATTTAACTATCGTATGGCTATGAATATTCCGGACTACTGGATAAAAACTATCAAAGAGAAAATCGATGAAGATTGGAAACCTTCCAGTATGTTTTGGGAAGTTATCAATCGCCGTCAGGATGAAAAGACAATATCCTATGCTGAAAGCCATGATCAGGCATTAGTAGGTGATAAGACTATTATCTTCCGTCTGATTGATGCCGATATGTACTGGCATATGCAGAAAGGAGATGAAAATTATACTGTAAATCGTGGTATTGCTCTTCATAAGATGATTCGTCTGCTTACTGCTACCACGATTAATGGTGGTTATCTGAATTTCATGGGAAATGAATTCGGACATCCCGAATGGATTGATTTCCCACGCGAGGGAAATGGCTGGTCGTGCAAGTACGCCCGTCGTCAATGGGATCTGGTAGACAATAAGAATCTGACCTATCACTATATGGCAGATTTTGACGAAAATATGCTGAAGGTCATTAAAAGCGTGAAAGATTTCCAGGCTACGCCAATACAGGAAATCTGGCATAATGACGGCGATCAGGTACTTGTATATCAGCGTAAAGATTTCATATTTGTATTCAACTTCAATCCGAAACAGTCGTTTACAGATTATGGTTTCCTGGTTGCTCCGGGTGCATACGAAGTAATTTTGAACACGGATAGTGTACAGTTTGGGGGCAATGGGTTCTCTGACGATACCATTACACATTTCACGATATCCGATCCTTTATACAAAAAGGAAAAGAAAGAATGGTTGAAACTTTATATTCCTGCTCGTACAGCAATGGTATTGCGTAAAAAGTAAAATAACTACTGTCATAATAAAGAAAAGAGCCATTTTCATATAGAAAATGGCTCTTTTCTTTATTATGATAAGCTTTTACTATTTCAGGCTCTCTTCTACCTGTCCCAACATTTTCTTAATTTCAGCTCTATCCGGAGACAAAGCTACAGCTTCTTTCAAGTAATCTGAAGCTTTCTTGAAATCGGCATCAGCAGCAGCTTTTTCCGTTGCATATTTGTCTGCATCAGAAGTAGCCAGTGGAGCGGCTTTTTTCAACACATTAGCTCCATTATTGTAGAACAACACTCCCAGACTGTAAAGAGCATCTGTTTTCCATTTTTTGTTGCTCAGCGTAGTTACTTGTTTGTAACTTTCTTCTGCCTTATTAATATCATTTGCTTTCTGGAATTTTTGTCCTTCTTTCAAATAATGGATAGCATATAGTTTTTCCATTGTTTTATTACCCGGAGCAATTTTAAGTCCGGCTTCCAATGTTTCCACCATTTCCGCATCCTTTTTCAAATCTTTTAATGCACCAGCTTTACGGGCATATGCATTGGCTACATTATAATTCTTTTGGATGGCCACATCGAAGTATTTCACCGCATCAGCATATTTTTTTATCTGATCAGCACATACACCACAATTATAAGCCATTACGGAATCAGAATTATTTGTTTGCTTCAAATACGCATCGTATTTAGTAAAAGCAACCTGGTAATTCTTAGCATTTAAAGCGTCATTTCCTTCTTTTTTTAATTGATTAGGGTCTGTTTGACCAAAGATACTACCTGTGGCACAGCACAAAGCAGCAAGCAAAATAAATTTTCTCATGGTTCTTAAAATGTGTCTTTTTAATTGTTTATCGTTCAAATGTAACAAGAAATGAATAGAATAACAAAGCTATTTTGTTTTTTATAGGCTCTTTCACACTACGAAACATACATTTTATTCACATATGATGGCGATAAACATACTTCTTTCTGATTGTTTAGAAAGTACATAAGCCTGTTATCAGTTGATTTATATTAATAAATAGATATAAAATAAAAAGATGGATTCTTCTCACGCTTGAGAAGAATCCATCACACACAAACAAAACAAACAATACTCTACATTTTTCTTCTCAGATATCTGTAGAACAGTGATACAAATGTATATTGAAAAAATAAAAGTTGCTATTATGTCTGGAAATTCAGTATCTACATTCGGAAATTTAGTACAAATATTTATTATTTTTAAAACTTGATTATTGCTGATAAGTGGAGAAATAGGCTATCGATATATTAATACAAACTATTATTGAAATGTATGAATTATCAGCCGAATTTATTTCTACAAAGAATTCATACGAAAGCCTGATATGACTTCTAATGATTATTATAAAGCTGACTAAAAAGTAGAATTCAGTTGTATTTCATTGCCACTGCATATGCTCTATTTGTTGATAATCAACCTGTTGTGTAATAATTGAATATTACTAAATTTAGGAAAGATATTTTAGTTTGACAGAGTTTGTGCACAACTGAATCTTGTTAATTACTTTTTATTTATTAGTTTTGCAGTATCAATATAACCAGATAAAATATAGACAAAATGAAGAAATTAAAAAATGTACTACTATTGTTATTACTATTAGCTTCAACAAATAGCATAGCTAGAAGTAGTTTCTCTCAGGACAGCCCGCGAATTGTTAATATCATTAATTTTATTCGTCAAATAGAACCTAGAGATAAAAATATAACAGAACAGGTTTTATATGAGACTGTACACGAACAAGTGAAACTGCTCATGAAATACAATTTGCAAGGAACCTTTCTGTTACAGTACGATGCTCTCATTAATCCTCGTTACCAAGCTCTACTTAAAAAAGAAATAGAACGTGGTTCTGAAGTCGGTGGATGGTGGGAAATTACCCAGCCACACGTTGAAGCTGCAGGATTAACATGGAGAGGACGTTATCCTTGGGATTGGCATGCAAATGTGGGGTTTGCCACTGGATATACTACTGAAGAAAGAGAGAAACTGATAGACGTCTATATGGAAAAATTCAAATCTATATTTGGTAGATATCCGTCTTCCATCGGTTCATGGTTTATAGACGCTCATTCGTTAGAATACATGTATGACAAATATGGTATTATAGCTTCCTGTAATTGTAAAGATCAATATGGAACGGATGGTTACACTTTATGGGGAGGTTATTGGAATCAGGCATATTATCCCAGCCGTCTTAATGGATATATGCCTGCGCAAACAGCCAAAGGACAGATACCGGTACCTGTTTTCCGAATGTTGGGAAGTGACCCTATCTATCAATATGACACAGGTGTAGGACATACAATACAAGGAGTTATTACTTTGGAGCCTGTGTACAAAAATGCAGGTGAAAGCGAGAAATGGGTGAGAAAATTCTTCAAATCTATCTTTGAAGATCCATGTCTTGGGTTCAATTACACACAAGTCGGACAAGAGAATTCATTCACATGGAATACTATGAGAAAGGGACTTGAAATGCAAATGCCAATTCTTGCATCTTTGCAACAGGAAGGTAAAATCAGAATAGAAACATTAGAGACTTCGGGTAAATGGTTTAAGAAGAAATATCCTTTGAATCCACCGACATCTGTTACAACACTAACAGATACATATGATAATGGACAAAAAACAGTATGGTTTAATAGCCGCTATTATAGGGCAAATCTTCTTTGGGAAAATAATACAATCCGTTTTAGAGACATTCATCTTTTTGATGAAAATCTGGAATCTGATTATTTGAAACAAGCTGGTATTTCCAATCAATGTATTTATATGACTTGTCCTATCATTGACGGTTTTCTTTGGAGTACCCCTAATGATTTGGCAGCTATCCGTATATACACGATGGATAATAGTAATCATCCTAAGGAAATTATTATGGACAAAATGTTTGTTAAAGTAATAGGAAAAAAAGCGACTGAGATAATTTGTTGTACTGCTTCAGGGAAAGAGTATACTTTTACTATGAATGAAAAACAGATTGAAATAAAGAGTAATGATCAGAATCAGTGGATGATGAGATTGAATGTAGCCAAAGGTAAAATATTCCCTTTAAATATTGCCAATAACCAACGAATTATGAAAGCGCAAATGAAAAATATCAATTATGGAATCATTTGTGAAAAAGGTATAATGAAACAAGTTAAAGACGGGGTTTTGTTTGTTCCTGAAAAAAACAAGATTGTAATTGATTGTTCAAATCAAAAAATTTGAGATTAGGATAATAAGTAGGTCTTTTGTATGTTAAAAGAATACTTGTTATGTGCTTTTTAAGATTTGAATAAATTGGACTTTTCAAAAACATTTCTCTATAATATAAAACAATCATAATCAGTATCACTCAGAGCCTATAAGAAAAATTTATTTATAGTATAATAATTATTTCGACTTTGGGTTCAAGTGATTATTTGTAGTTATGCATTACAATTAAATAATTCATTAATATGAAATTTACGATGAGAACAATAACAACTTCCTTTATTTTTTTGACATTTATTGTTATCTGTAACCCGATTTTTGCTCAATTCACAGAAAAAGAATTTGATGTGGATTTATGGGCAAATGGACTCCCTAACACAAATGGTATAGATCATACTCCTTTTGATGATAACATCCAAAATTATAAACCTTCATTACGGATATTCCTGCCTTCGAAAGAAAGAGCGACCGGGCGTGTTATTATTGCTTGCCCGGGTGGTGCATACGGTGGATTGGCTTATAGACATGAGGGGTACGATTGGGCTCCGTTCTTCAACCAATTGGGCATTGCTTATGCTGTCCTGAAATATCGTATGCCAAGAGGAAATCGAGAGGTTCCATTCTCTGATGCGGAAGAGGCCATACGACTCGTAAAAGAAAAAGCAAAAGAGTGGAATATAAATCCGGTAGATATCGGAATTATGGGGTCTTCTGCTGGTGGTCATCTGGCTTCAACAATAGCGACACATACAAAGGCAGATTTGCGTCCGGCATTTCAAGTATTATTTTATCCGGTAATAACTATGGATAAAGCCTTTACTCACATAGGATCGCATGATAATTTATTAAAAAAAGATGCCTCTAAAGAACTGGAAGATATGTATTCTAATGAAAAACATGTGACAGACAAAACTCCCAGAGCCTTTATTGTTTTTTCTGACGATGATAACGTTGTGCCTACACCTAATGGAGTATATTATTATCTGGCATTAAAGAAGAATAGAGTTCCTGCTTCTATCTTCATTTATCCATCAGGAAGACATGGATGGGGATATAAAGGGGATTTTAAGTATCATAAAGAAATGTTGCAAGACTTGAGGGCTTGGCTTGACAGTTTCTAAGAAATATGTGGGAGGAGTAGATTTTTTCAATAGCGGATATTGCATAAGTTTATTCCAATAATTATAAAAATAGTTTTTAGGGTTCATTTTATACATATGTTTTAAATCTCCCATAAATGACGGCTGAGCCCAAAACATTAGCTCAGCCGTAGTAACTTATTGATAACCACCCAAACAACAAAAGGCAAGCAGTCTTTTTATTGACTACTTGCCTTATCGTTGTGATTCCGAAGCGATTCGAACGCTTGACCCACGCCTTAGAAGGGCGTTGCTCTATCCAGCTGAGCTACGGAACCATCCTTAATTGCGGTGCAAAGGTAATGCTTTTTCTGAAACTTCAAAAATATTTCTGTATTTTTTTGTGTCTTTCTCTGTGCAGAAAAGGCTATAATCCTAAAGGTAAGCCTGTTAAATACCACAAAATAAATAACAAAGTCCAGGCTATTAAAATGTAAACAGAATAACGCCATGTATATCTTAATAGGGAAAGATAAGAGGAGTTCTTGTCATATTGCTGCATATAGGTCAATACTAAAGGCATATAAAAAAGAAAAGGAGTAATGGCATTGGTTGCACTGTCTCCTATACGAAAAGCACACTGCACTACATCCGGAGAGACACCTATTTTATCGAATATCGGAATGAAAATGAATGCCATAAATGTCCATTTGGAGGTTGCAGATACCATGATGAGATTGATCAGCGCACTGAATATGATAAAAAGGATAAGAGTCGACAAGTTGCCAAACTCAATAGAAGAAAGTAGATTTGCTCCCATTATAGCCAGGCACTTGTCAAGGTGTGAGTACTCAAAACAGGCAAACATCTGTGCTGCAAAAAAGGCGATAACAAAATATACTCCCAGTAACTTCATCGGTTGTGCCAAACCTTCTATCACATCTGCATCCGTACGATACCGCCCTGAACTGAATCCGTAGATCATTCCCATAAGTCCGGCTCCCAAGGAAATGAGAAACAATATTCCCATAATAAAAGGAGAACGCATCAAATTGCCACTTACACCACGCAAAATACCATAGGAAGAGAAAGTTAGCCAAAGTACTAAAGCAACATAGGCCACGCCTACAATGATGGCCATTGTTAAAGCACGGCGTTCTTTACGAGAAAGCGGTTTATAACCTTCAAAGAGTGTACTTCCACCATAATTGCCCATAGCCGGAAGTAATTTACGACGCGTTACCCAATAAACGACGGCAGCAATGAGAAAAGTAGAAACAAACATGAAATAATAATTGCATAACGGCCCCGTATCACCGTGTTCTATACCGCCTGCCACTGCGGCTTCTTCTGTGGTGCGGGCCAGCAAAGGATCCATCGTACTTAATACAACATTAGCACTATAACCGCAAGCTACAGATGCATAAGCTGTGATAATTCCAGCTACCGGATGTAACCCCACGGAATGAAACAAAGTAGCAGCAATAGGCAGCAATATAATATAACCAGCATCACCTACTACGTTTGAAAGCAATCCCAGGAAAATAACCCAAAGAATAATTTTCTCTTTCTCCTGCTTTCCACGAATTCCCTGCCGGATACAAGCATCTATAAAGCCGGAGTGTTGCGCTACTCCTATACCAAACATAGCTACAATTACCATTCCCAAAGGAGCAAATCCTGTGAAATTGGTAACTATATGACGAAGCAACCAGCGAATACCTTCCGGACTTAACAAGCTTTGCACGCGAATTTCCTCACCTGTTTGTGGCAATGTAACGCTTAGTCCGTAGATGTCAAATATCCACGAAAGAAGCACAACGAACATTGTCAGCACAAGGAACATTGTGGCCGGATGTGGCATGCGCCATTTGCTATTCTTCATCGGCTTCCAGATTATCAAGATCGAGGATACGAAGTTCAAATGCACGTACTACCAGACGGGTAGCATTCACCCCTACCCGTTCTCCATTAGGAAAGAGTCGTCCGACAAGATCATTCTGCCGTTTTTCGAGCGACTTCACTCCAAAAGGCATACCCTTGAGATTGGCTATCATCTCTTTGGTATATCCCAAGGCGAGATGGCGTAAAAAACGTTCGTCATATTCATCGATATCGTAATTGATGACAGCTTCCTGGCGTTTGGCATCGTTACCTACAGAGGCTTTAAAACGATCTACTATCTTCTCAAGTATGGGATAGTTGAATACAAGTTTCTTGCCGTCCATCACTGCTTGTACATCGGTCTTTGTCAACAGTTCACCTGTCTTCAGGATAATGCCGTCTGCTCCTGCATTCAGTACATCTACCCATAGTTTTTCATTCAATATTTCACCTGTGAAGATAAGTACCCGTACTCCTTTGTAACGTTTGAATATATTGCGGCAGATATCTACTCCAATAGTGGTAGAACCACCCAAACCAAGATCGAGCAGTACCAGATCGGGTAATTGGGCTTCCATTAACGGCCAGAATTCTACTTCAGTCATAGCTGTCCCAATAACTTCTGCATTGGGTATTTCATGCCGGAAAATCTCTTCTGTACCTTTTAATTCCAGCTTTACATCTTCTACGATAATTACTTTAAATTTTCTGTCTTCCATACGTTTCGTTACATATATTGTTATGACTCGTTACACATATTATTATGCTGCTTTACATCTATTGTTATCATCGCCTGGGTATGGTAAAGTAAACAGTAAACCCTCCACCCACAGCAGGCTCGGCATTGATACGGCATCCACGTCGTCCGGCAAATTCATCATGATCGCGAATAATTTGCTTGCATATCAAATATTCCGTACCGCGGAGTTCTCCTTTTTCACCAGCAGTCATACGTGCCAGATTGGGATAAAACAATTGGTTCAGCTCTTCTACGCTCTTTTCGCGACGGGTGTCGGTAAAAAGAAAGCGTACATATTCATCCTCTTCTTTGGCTCTTAATTTCAATATTCCGTTTTTAGACCCATCGAGCGCTTCGTCTATCAGATTTTCAAGAAGAAAACGAAGTTGATTGATATCTCCGATAACCCGGCCCTCCGTTGGTTCGAGTATTAACTCAACTCCGGTTCTTTTTCCTTTACTAACCCTCCGGAAATACTTAGCTGCATATTCAAAAAGATCGGAAACCTGAATTGTACTCCGCCGGAATGTAACCTCTTCCAATTGCCGGGAAGCACAGGAACTAAGGATGGTAAAGATGCCTTTATAGTACTCTATCAATTCACTGATAGCTTCCACATTCTCCCGTTCTTCTGCTTCTGAAAGATTTTGTGTATTCAACTTACCAACGATCTGTTTTATTTTATTAGGATAATAAACAGTCTCGTGTTTGATGGTAGAAAGGCAATTATCGAGTACCATATTCTGAACATGCAGCATACTGTCTTCCCAGGAAGCACGTTGTGCCTCTTCATGTGCAGATTCAATATCCCGGTATTTCATTGCCAGTTTCACTACAGCATTGAACACCACAATTGCTACGTAACGGGCCACCAATTCAAACAGCAAACGATCTGTTTCTAATTCAGTTCCTTCACGGCGTTCCAGGTAAAGCACACCTACACACTGATGCTCTCCTCCGGCATCCACCACCAATGGAATGGCCTGTGCAAGCCCGTCAGACTGATAAGCTTGCTCATTAAAACAACGTTGCATTAACTCAGGCATCACATCAAGCCGAGGATTGGAAGCAAACTCTAAATGATGGGTAGTCTCATTGTACACGGCAAGGCTGAGTCTATCAATTGTGAGTAATTCGTTGATAGAATCAAATGCTTCGTCAACGAGTCGTTGAGGAATCTCCTTCAATGTATCCTCTTCGCGCTGTAAGGCTTCGGCCGACTCCTGTGAACGTATCAGTGAAGAAGCGAAAACTTTTTTGTTTATCTCAAGCACCTGTTCTAAATTCAGACGGTTGAGCAGGCGTTTGCGTATATAGATTAGATAATAACCTGCCAGAGAGATTACCAACAAAAGGATGCAAAGGATAATACCTACTATCTTGTTTGTTGTAGAACGTTCCAATTGGCGGCAGTATCCCTCCAACGACTGATCTTCACTTTGCAGCTTATAAAGGGCTGTAAATGCTGCATTATTATAATTATATCCGTCCAACTGTTTTAGTGCAAGAAAAGCGACCGCTGCTTCATTCCTTATATCCAGTATGGCATGGAAGTCTGAATCGAACATTTCATTCCACCAGGTCAGTTCGGCCGGAGTACCTTCACCAACCAGTTTCATGTATCGATAGGGCCGGCGGGCATATTTCTTATAATGCTTGTTCAACACCTTAATAGCGGAGTCTGCATATTGCAGGGCCGCTTCATAATAACCGTCTACATTAGCAAAATAGGCTGCATTGGCATAGTCTGATGCTTCGTCAAGCAATTGTTCATAATTGGAATCTACAGCCAGGCCTACGGAGTCTATTGCAGATGGAGCAAATGCCTGTTTAGCTTCTTTTACACAAGAAGAGCACAGGTATGAAGGCAATAGCAAACATAACAGCATTCCTATTATCTTTCGTACTCCCGGCGGAAGACGGAAATAAAAACGGCTTCCCCTACCCGGTTCACTTTCAACGCTGAACAGGCATACCCGGAACAAATCATTTGTTTTACGATACTTTTCAATGATACCTTTACAGTTCATCAGTCCGAAGCCACTTCCTTTATTCTGTCTCAGTATTTCCGTATCCTCAGTATCTTTCATTCCGATAGCACGTGAATCGTATACCTTCTCGCCAATAATACGCGCCACATCTTCGGCAGAAAGTCCGCGTCCGTTATCTTCTACCGATATTTCAACGTATTCTTCAGTCTGGCGGGCATAAATATGTATTTTCCCTCCTTCAGGAGTATATTTACGGGCGTTTTCGGCCAATGTATTTATCATAAACAAAGTCAGTGCCTTGTCTGCCTTTACCAATACCTGTGTAGGTTCTATTTCGAGTGTCTGATTTTTCATTTCAAAGGCTCTGCGTCCTTTCCCTAAAAGTTCGAAAAGCTCGTTCAGGCTGAAAATTTCTATATTCAGGCTCAATGTACCCTGTTTCATCTTAATCCACAAGGCAAGAATATCATTGTATTCATTGATCGTAGTCACTAACTCGTCAATGTATTGATATTTTTCTTTTTTGATCCGCAGATCTTTCATGAAACCTTTTTCCGTCAGTTTGTGCACCTCGTTGAGTATGCGGTCTATATAAGGATTGATACCATTCACAATGGCAAGACACGACTTTTTTATCAGATTCTGGCGTTTGTTGGCAGCAATATGTTGTTCATAGACATAACGTTGCTTTTCCAGTTGATTACGCTCGTCACTGAGGGTGGCAATGGCCTGCTCATTATCCATAGCCCACTCCACATAGGGTATCAATATATGTACCAATGCCTGTTCATCGCGGCTCAGCCGATGATTGTGAACGAAATTTGCCTTTCCTTCTTCGGTAACCTCCAATGTAATCCGGTCCGGTCCGAACAAGCGGTCAATACCTTGCTGGATAAGAGGTATATTCATCGGAATAGAAGCTGTAATATCCCGGCAGAGAATCAGCGTCTGTTGCAACCGTTCGGTGTAAATACGATTTTTTATTTTAGAACGTTTATTGAAAATCCAGAATAAAACGATTACCAGCAACAGCCCTACCGTAGCAAAGAAAAGTACGATATTTAGCTGTTTGGACTCTGCTTCCAGATAGGCGTAACGACTTTCCAGTTCCTTGTCCTGGCGGGTATCATTTAATATATCCAGGTAGATATTGCGGTTGTAGTCGGACTCCGGCTTCATACCTAAACCTGCATAAGAGACACTCAACTGTTCGCGAATACGGGATATCCATTCAGGTACAGTTTTGACTCTCTCCTGCCCTATCCACGTCATTTCGGTGAAAATGGTGTCAGCACCGACAAAAGGCTGCAGTTTGTCCAACGTATCGGCATTATGGTGATAATACAAAAGATGATGATGATTTACGCATTCCAGTGCTTTACCCAGAGAATCGAGTGCTTCGGAATACAGACCATGAGCATTGAAGTACTTTCCGATAGAGACATAAGCACCGGCAATCTGATACAGGTCATCGTATTCCTTGAAAGTCTGTAAGGCCTTTTCTCCCAATCTTAAAGGTAATAAAGAGTCAATTGGTATGCCCAGCTGCTTCAATGAATGTGAACGTCTTGACACAATCAGATCAAAATCTCCTTCAGGTATCAGCAGGTTAGCCAATCCCTGCATACTGTTTCCGACAAAATAAAGATAACCTTCACGGGAAGCCAGTCGCCAGGTAGTATAGAGTTCGTCATATTCATGTAATTTCCGTTCGTCCGGTGTATCACCTTCACACAAAGAAGCCGATCCTTTGATATAATGAAAATAAAGGTATTGATTGGTATCTTCATTCAAAGCTTCGTCTTGCGGAATCTTATCCAGTGCTGCCATTGCTTCGGGACGTTGCTGAAGATAATAATAGTAAACGGCAGATACTATAAAAAACTCAGTAAAGGCATAATTCAACCGTAGCGTCTCATGCTTGTCTGCAAAAACATTACTGTCTTCACGAATACGTTTCATTCGCCGCATAGCGCTGTTACGATAATCGTAATATTCTTTGTTCATGCCCGCCCGCTGGTAGATTTTCATCAGTCCCACATCCGCAATAAGCAATTCCAGTTCATTTTTAGTGAGTCCGTATACTTCTTTGTGCAAACCTTCAGCGCGTTCAAAATCCATTTTCATAAATGCACAAAATCCCAGATTATTGCAAGCCTCTGCTTTTCCCTGGTTGTAAAGGCGGGATTTGTTATAGGCTTCCAATGCAGGATGATAGGACGAATCCAGATTTTTGTAACGATAAGCATACGCTCTTCGATTCAAAGAGTCGATAAAACGTACCTCTTTGGTAGGTGCTGTACCGACACACGAAAAGAGTGCTGTGAGCAACAGCATGCACAGTATATACAAAGGTAGGTGACGGTTCATCGTTTTAATAATTATTCGATGTGCCAATTACCATGCGGTATGTTAAAATAGTGTAGCCAATTAGCATATTGGCACATTATCCTATTGGCGCATTATTTAATCTCGCAAATCTACAAATATTTCCCGTGAATAGGAATGAAAAAATATTTTTTCTACAATAAGTCTTTTAGATTGTCGGGAGATTTCATACCTTTGCGGGCAAATTAACAAATAGGTAACAACTATTATAAAATGAGCGAAAAAGCACCCTTTATGGTATTCTCGGGAACCAATTCGAGATACCTGGCAGAGAAAATCTGCGCCAGCCTCAATTGTCCTTTGGGAAACATGAATATAACCCATTTTGCAGATGGTGAATTTGCTGTTTCTTACGAGGAGTCAATCCGTGGTTCACATGTATTCCTGGTTCAATCCACTTTCCCAAACTCTGACAATTTAATGGAACTTCTGCTGATGATTGATGCAGCAAAAAGAGCATCTGCAAAGAGCGTAGTTGCTGTTGTTCCATATTTTGGTTGGGCTCGTCAGGACAGAAAAGACAAGCCTCGTGTTTCTATCGGCGCAAAATTGGTAGCCGATTTACTTGCAGTAGCAGGTATTGACCGTCTGATCACAATGGACCTTCATGCTGACCAGATTCAGGGATTCTTTAACATTCCGGTTGACCATTTGTATGCTTCGGCAGTGTTCCTTCCCTACATTCAGTCACTGCATCTGGAAAATTTAGTTATCGCTACTCCTGACGTAGGCGGTTCAAAACGTGCAAGTACATTCTCAAAATACCTCGGTGTACCTTTGGTACTTTGTAATAAATCGCGTGAGAAAGCTAACGAAGTTGCCTCTATGCAGATTATTGGTGATGTAAAAGATAAAAATGTTGTTTTAATTGATGATATCGTAGATACAGCAGGTACGATTACTAAGGCCGCCAATATTATGGTAGAAGCCGGTGCAAAATCTGTACGTGCTATTGCAAGTCATTGTGTTATGTCAGACCCTGCTTCTTTCCGTGTACAAGAATCAAGTCTTACTGAAATGGTATTCACCGATAGCATCCCCTATTCTAAAAAATGTGCTAAAGTAAAACAGTTAAGTATTGCAGATATGTTTGCCGAAACGATCAGACGTGTCGTGAGCAACGAATCAATCAGTTCACAATACATTATCTAAGACAAACGATCCTGATAAATAAAAAAGTGGCGGCACAAATAATAAAGATTGTGTCGCCACTTTTTATAAAGCCCATTTTAAAGTGCAAATTAACGTAGATTTTTGTAGATCAAGAGTTCTACCATTTGAATTAATTCTTTGCGAAAATTTGCGTTAATCTGCGTTTCAACTAAAAAGTATCTTTTCCGTACGGGAGCTCCCTACTCCAATCTTCCAAATTTATAGTTCCCTTTACGAATAATTTTGCCATTACTATCTGTTTCAACAAACGGCCCGTGCTTCTTTCCCTGCTTGAAGAATCCTTCGTAACGATGTCCGTCTTTATCTTCCTGGATACCTTTACCTTCTTCAAGGCCATTTGCAAATCCGCCTTTATACTTTGTGCCATTGGTCAGAATTAATATTCCTTCTCCATTGGGCTGATTATTTTTCCATTCTCCATCGTATGTATCACCGTTACTCCAGGTGTACTTACCACGCCCGTTTCTTTTGTTCTCTTTCCAGTGTCCTTTATATACAGCTCCGTTTGCCCAGGTAAATGTACCCTCACCATCCTGCATACCGTTCTTGAAATTTCCTACATATTTATCGCCATTCGCATGATAATAGATACCTGCTCCGGTGCGTTCACCCTGTACATATGAACCTTCATAGCGATCTTCTCCCAAATAGAAAATACCTTGTCCATGTTGCAGATCGTCCATCCAGTCACCTACATATTTTTCTCCGTTGGTATATTCGAAAGTTCCTTTACCTTCACGGACATCGTTCTTCCATTCGCCATCATATTTGCAGCCGTTGTTCCATGCCAACACACCTTTGCCGTCTTTCTTATCATTTTTCCAGGTACCTACATATTTCGAACCGTCTCTCCAGGTATATGTGCCCCGACCTTCTCGTTTATCATTAGCCCAATTCCCTTCATAGATATCTCCGTTATGGTAATACATCGTACCTTGTCCATGTTGATAGTCCTGGAACCACATACCATTATAGCGGTTATTATTCATAAAGTAGAAAATTCCTTTTCCATGCTGCTGATCCTGAAACCATTGCCCTTCATATTTTTCTCCATCAGGGAAGGTATATATTCCGAAGCCTTCACGTTTTCCTTTTACATACTCCCCTTCGTATACGTCTCCATTCTTAAAAACAGTCTTTCCTTTACCATTTGGTTTACGGCCTTTCATCTCTCCGGTATACACGGAGCCGTCTTTAAATGTATAGTTTCCTATCTTGATTTCAGTGGAGAAAGTGTCTTTTATTTTTCCGAAAAAACCACCTTTGTTTTGTGCTATAGCGCCTTCCTGAGAAAGAAAAACCAATATGAGTGCAGTATATAGATATTTCATTAATTTACAGATTACAAGTTACGAATTACGATTAGCGATGTGACAAAGATACAATTTCTCAGGCAAAACACACAGCTATCATCCCCTTTTTATGACAACTTTTTACCTGCGATGACCTCTTTTAATGTCTCTTTGCACAAATAGCGATTGGCCAATTCTTTCATTTCTTCGGGTGTAACTTCCTTTACAGCCTGCAATGAGCGGGCAAAATAAGTATCATCAAGCTTTGAAGTGTAGATGAACATCCACGCATCTGCCAATGAGAAAGGGGATTCATAATTACGACACATTTCTCCTAACATATAGTTGCGTACCATTGTCAGTTCACTCACAGGTACGGGTTCAACCTGTAATTTATCAATCTCATGATAGACCTCCCTGATTAAAAGCTCTACATATTCATTATCTGCTTCCGTACTAATTAGAATCATACCGCTTCCGGGATAAAACAGGGTACCTGCTGAAATGCCATAAGTATATCCCTTATTTTCCCGGATATTAGACATCAGCCTACTGCCAAAATAACCTCCGAAAAGGGTCATCAATACACGTAGTTTAAGATAATCCGGATGTGTACGTTCAATAGTTGTAGCGCCTAACTTTATGGCACTCTGTAACGCATCATCCCGTTCTACAAATATTCTTTTATCAGGCGTAGTGGTAAAAGTATATTCTTTTTTCACCAAAGGATACCGATAGTTACCAAAAGGAGTATTACCGAAAGCAGACTCTACCTTGTGGATAACATCATCTGTTACGTTACCGGACAAGAAAATTGCGCAATTACCGGAATGATAATATTCATCATAAAATTCACGAAGCACGTCGGGAGTTATCAAACGGTAATCTTTCTCTTCTGTTAAACGCCCACATGGGTGTTCGTTTCCATAAAGTGCAGTGAGCAAACTTCGTTGAGCAAGAAAATCAACTTTGGAGGAATTAACAAGATATTGCTGTATGTTTACATCAAGTACTGTGTTCAGCTCTTTTTCGGGGAAAAGAGGCTCTTTTATTATAGACTCTAATATTTCGAGTGTTTCAGCGAAATACTTATTTAAAGAATATAGCGTGATATATGCGTATTCCGACGAACTGGAAAGTTCCAACCATGCACCATAATAATCCAGTTTTTCTGCAATCTCCGAAGCAGTGTACTTAAGAGAGCCTTCACGAAGCATCCGATTCGTGAAAAGAGCCTGTAATTTCTGAGTTTGCTGCCATCGCCCTCCGGCAAAAAGAATGTCCATACGTACTACGTCCTGTTCTCCTGCCTTGATTACCGCCAAAGGAATGCCATTGGGCAACGTAGTCCGCATTGGAAGGGTAACAATCAAATTTTCCAGGTCCTGGATCTCGGGTTGTATCGTTCTATCCATGGTTGCGATATAAAATCATTTTTTATTTTTCAGAAACTCCTCTGCTCGTGTGAGATCCTGGGGGGTATCAATACCAATCGTCTCTACTTCACTGACTCCTACTTTGATTGTATAACCATTCTCTAGCCAACGGAGTTGTTCCAACGATTCGGCCAGTTCCAAAGAAGACTGTGGAAGCGAAGTTATCTCTTTCAATATTTCGGTACGATAGGCGTAAAGTCCAATATGTTTATAGTAGGTATGATTCTGAAGCCATTCGGACTTTTCCACACCGCGCAGATATGGAATCACAGAGCGACTGAAATACAATGCATTCCAGTTCTTGTTTACTACTACTTTAGGTGAGTTTGCATTTTCCAGGGTTTCAAAAGCATCATTAGTATCAAAAGGTTTAACTAATGTAGCTATTTGAGTCGTTGCATCTTCAAAACAGGCTTTTATTGCCTGCAATTGTGATGGCTGGATAAAAGGTTCGTCCCCTTGTATATTAACTACAACATCAAAATTACCACCAATTTTAGTCGCAGCTTCATAACAGCGGTCCGTGCCGCTCTTATGTTCTACGGACGTCATGACTACTTTACCACCAAAAGCTTTTACCGCAGCCTCAATACGCACATCGTCCGTTGCCACATAGGCGTCATCAAGTATCCCTGCCACTTGTTCGTATACACGCTGTATTACGGTTTTTCCTCCTAATATAGCCAGCGGCTTTGCAGGAAAACGTGTAGAAGCATAACGGGCAGGTATTATTCCTATAAATTTCATATTATTTTAAATCTAAGTAATCTAACTCTTTTAATCCTTTCCGGACATATTCTTGCTTCATATCCTTTGGTCTCAATATCTTGCCGTTGTACATCAACAGGTCTATATCCAGACAGATTTTTTCTTTCACTTTATCACCAGGTCGACGACCGGCTTCACGTTCTATGGCTTTCAGCTCATCTACTACGCACTCTTCATCCAATTCGGTAACAAACTCTGCCACCTGATTGGAAAACAATGCGAAACTCCTCAAATACAGTGGCTCTGTTTCCTCCTCCGTTGCAAAACGAACAGTAGGAAACAGAGCCTGTAGCCTTTGGCGTGCCAGAAGGAGGTTCTTCTTCCGGTTGTAGTTACTTCCAATACAGATAAGACAACGCTTCAATGGTAGAATTTTTAATTAAACAGATCGTCTAGTCCAAGTTCTCCAGAGTCTTCTGAGCCAATCTCCGATCCGGCACAAGGATCAAATCCTTCGGGCAACTGGAAATGCTCTGACGGATCGTATCCTAATGTCTTGTCGTCAAATACCTTTTTCATATATTTTCCCCAGATAGGTAATGCCAAAGAAGCTCCTTGTCCGTAGGTCATCGTATCAAAATGAATATCACGTTCCTCGCCTCCTACCCAGCAACCGGATACAAGTGAAGGAATAAAACCCATAAACCAACCATCGGAATTAGCATTCGTAGTACCTGTTTTACCACCCATATCGGCTGTAATACCATATCGGCTGCGAACACGTCCACCAGTACCTTCGTTGATTACTGCACGGAGCATCACCAACATTTTATAAGCACTCGACGCACTGATAACTTCATCCATTTGCGGAGCAAACGTTGAGAGTACGTTGCCTTCATTATCTTCGATACGGGTAACAAACAACGGTGCCACACGAATACCCTTATTGGCAAATGCCGTATAAGCGCTCACCATCTCTCCTACCGAAATTTCACACGGACCGAGACAAAGCGATACAGTTGGCATTATGTCTTTGTTGCGAACCCCAAAACTATGTATCAACCGTACCAATGCATACGGATTCAATTTCCCCATCAAATATGCCGATACCCAGTTACTGGAATTAGCCAATCCCCATTTCAGGGTTACAAGTTCTCCGTAACGTTTTTTAGTACTGTTACGCGGAGTCCAGGGTATACCGTTTTCATCCATTAGCGTCTGCTCTACGTGGCGGGTTTCGTCACAAGGAGAATACCCGTTTTCCATAGCCAGCGCATAAAGGTAGGGTTTTATTGTAGAACCCACTTGACGGCGTCCCACCATAGCCATATCATACTTGAAATAGTTATAGTTGGGGCCTCCCACGTAGGCTTTTACATGTCCATTGAACGGATTCATTGACATAAAACCGGTACGTAGAAAATGCTTATAGTATTTAATAGAGTCCATTGGTGTCATGATGGTATCTTTTTCACCTGCCCAACTGAACACAGACATCTCCTCCGGTGTATTGAATGCCTTCTTGATTTCAGCTTCCGAAGCCCCGTCTTTTTTCATTGCCCGGTAACGATCTGTTTGCTTTACAGCTCTTTCAAGGATTTCGTCAATCTGCTGTTGAGTCAGCATATTGCTGTATGGTGCTTTTTTACGGCCTTTTTTCTCTTTGAAGAATTGTGCTTGCAAATCTTTCATATGTTCTTCTACAGCTTCTTCGGCATAACGTTGCATGCGCGAATCGATGGTCGTATAAATTTTCAAACCATCGGTGTAGACATTGTAATTTGAACCATCCTTCTTTTTATTCTTTGCACACCACCCATAAAGAGGATCGGTTTCCCATGAAAGTGAATCCTCATAAAACTTCTGCATTTGCCAACCACGATAATCGCTTTTATCCGGTTTTTTAGCAGTCAGTACTCCACGTAGATATTCACGGAAATAAGTTGCAAGACCTTCATTATGCCCTACGCGATTGTAAGTCAGCGTTAACGGAAGCGCCTGCAAGGAATCGCGTTCTGCTTCGGTAATATATCCTGCTTTCTCCATTTGGCTAAGAACAACATTGCGACGTCCCAAAGCATTCGCCCGTATCTTCGAATTGCGGGATACCGGATTGTAGAGTGAAGGATTCTGGCACATGCCTACCAGCATGGCGGCTTCTTCCGTTTTCAGATCTTTGGGTTCGCAACCGAAATAAGTGTGAGCTGCCGTTTTTATACCTACTGCATTATTCAGAAAGTCAAATTTATTAAGATACATCGTCAGAATTTCTTCTTTTGTATAGTAGCGCTCCAGCTTCACAGCAATTACCCATTCAATCGGTTTCTGAAGAAGGCGCTGAAGCGTATTGCTTGCAACATTTTCGGTAAACAGCTGTTTGGCAAGTTGCTGAGAGAGTGTGCTACCTCCACCGGCACTTTTCTGCATCAAGATACCACGTTTCACTATGGCTCTGGAAAGAGCTTTCACATCAATACCCGAATGTTGGGCAAAGCGGACATCTTCGGTGGCAATCAAAGCGTTAATGATGTTGGGAGATAAATCAGCATAACTGCTGTAAACACGATTGTTCTGCTTTAATGAGAAAGTTCCGAGTACTTTTCCATCTTCGGAAAATATTTCGGCTGCAAATTTATATTCCGGATTTTCGAGTTCTTCTACCGGAGGCATATAACCTATCCAGCCATACGATATAGAAGCAAAAACAACCACACAAAGCAGTACTACTGCAGCAAAAAATATCCAAAGGGCTTTTATTATTTTTTTTATCATTGCGTTCTGTTACGAAATTATCAGTTTATTAAGTTGCAAAGATAGCTATTATTCAGAGAACGTACAAATTTCAATTCAAATCAAAGTTATTGAAAAGCAAAAAATAACTAAGAGCCAGTATGGATTCTCCTGTGGAATGCAATTTTCAACTTTCAACTTTTAATTTTCAACTTCATTCGTTGCAGATACCGCATTTTCTCTCTACCTTTACAGTCTGAAAACAAGTTCTATCAATATTAAAGATAACAGAATGGAAAACAGAAGTTTAGTAACCATTGCCGAGCATTCGAAAGAAAAGATACTTTATATGCTTGAAATGGCGAAGCAGTTTGAACAAAATCCCAACCGTCGGCTACTTGAAAATAAAGTGGTAGCCACTTTGTTCTTTGAGCCATCTACCCGTACCCGACTTAGTTTTGAAACAGCTGCCAATCGTCTTGGAGCACGTGTTATTGGGTTTAGCGACCCCAAAGCTACCAGTTCATCTAAAGGCGAAACGCTAAAAGATACGATTAAAATGGTAAGTAATTATGCTGATATTATCGTCATGCGTCACTACTTGGAAGGAGCTGCCCGCTATGCAAGCGAGATAACAACAGTACCTATTGTAAATGCCGGAGACGGAGCCAACCAACATCCATCACAGACAATGCTCGATCTTTACTCGATCTACAAAACACAAGGTACACTCGAAAATTTGAATATCTATCTCGTAGGCGATCTTAAATACGGACGTACCGTTCACTCCTTGCTAATGGCCATGCGCCACTTCAACCCTACTTTTCATTTTATAGCTCCCGATGAGCTGAAGATGCCGGAGGAATATAAAATATATTGTAAAGAGCATAATATAAGATACGTAGAACATACTGATTTTACCGAAGAAACGATTGCCGAAGCCGATATCCTTTATATGACCCGGGTACAACGCGAACGCTTCACCGATCTGATGGAATACGAACGAGTGAAAAATGTATATATCCTACGCGCTCAGATGTTGGAGAACACACGACCTAATCTGCGCATTCTTCATCCTCTGCCTCGTGTCAATGAAATAGCTTATGATGTGGATGAAAGCCCGAAAGCTTATTACTTTCAACAGGCGCAAAACGGGTTGTATGCCCGTGAAGCCATTCTGTGTGATGTATTAGGAATTACATTGGAAGATATAAAATAGAGTTAATGACCAAAGATATGAACGAAAATAAACAAGCCCTGCAAGTGGCTGCCCTCCGAAACGGGACTGTCATCGACCATATACCCAGCGAAAAACTGTTTACCATCGTACGGTTACTCGGACTGGAACACATGAAGAACAATATCACTATCGGCTTCAATCTTGAAAGCAAAAAATTGGGACGAAAAGGTATTATCAAAATAGCCGATAAGTTTTTTTGCGATGAAGAGATTAACCGCATTTCAGTAGTGGCTCCACATGTGAAGCTGAACATTATCCGTGATTATGAAGTTGTAGAGAAGAAGGAAGTGCGCATGCCGGACGATCTGAAAGGGATTATAAAATGTGCCAACCCTAAATGTATCACAAATAATGAGCCAATGGCCACCCTGTTCCATGTAGTGGACAAAGACAACTGTGTGGTGAAATGTCATTATTGTGAAAAGGAACAGCGGAGAGAAGAATTTACAATAACCAAGTAATTGACGATTAGACGATTTACTATTTACGATTGAAGAATACTATTTATTGTCAATCTATACATAAGAGTAATTTCAATCGTAAATAGTAAATCGTCCAATTGTAAATATTTAATTTATGCGTGTTGACTGGAAACCTGGAACAATGATTTATCCGTTGCCGGCCGTCATGGTGAGTTGCGGAAATAAAGAAAGTGAATACAATATAATTACAGTGGCATGGACGGGAACGATTTGTACGAACCCGCCCATGTGTTATATATCCATACGTCCGGAGCGCCACTCCTATTCCATAATAAAGAGAAACATGGAATTTGTGATTAATCTCACAACAGCAGAGATGGCATTCCCTACAGACTGGTGCGGAGTACGTTCAGGGAAAGAATATCATAAGTTTGAGGAGATGAAGTTAACGCCGGGTAAATGTACCGTAGTTAATGCCCCACTCATTGAAGAATCACCACTCTGTATAGAGTGTAGAGTAAAAGAAATCGTATCGTTAGGATCACACGATATGTTTATCGCCGATGTAGTAAATGTACGTGCTGACGAAAGCCACCTGAACCCGGAAACCGGAAAGTTAGAACTGGCAGAAGCCAATCCACTGGTGTATGTTCACGGTGGATACTACGAATTGGGTAGTAAAATAGGAAAGTTCGGATGGAGCGTCGAGAAGAAGAAATAACATGTTAACTGAATAATATGCCAATAATGCCGGTAGAAATAAAACAGATGCGTTCAGTCAATGACATACACACAAAATGTATGTCTCTTTCGTATGTCTGCAAAATAGCAGGTATAATGGCATATTGCCTTTTTGTATCACTATCAGTTGCCTCTGCACAAAGTGGTAAAAGCCCGGATAAAATAGACCGTCCCAATCACAGAAGATTCAATATCGGGATAAAGGCTGGCTTTAATGCTTCCATGTTTTTGGTATCGGATTTTAAGATTAAAGATGTGACCATTGATGAGATTCAGAACAACTATAAACTGGGTTACTTTGGTGCACTTTTTATGCGTATCAACATGAAAAGGCATTTCATTCAACCGGAAATATCCTATAATGTCAGTAAGTGTGAAATAACTTTCGATAAACTTGGATCACATCATCCGGACATTGAGCCGGATTATGCTTCGGTCACTTCCATGATCCATAGCATTGATTTTCCGATGCTCTATGGATATAATGTAGTGAAAGAGGGGCCTTATGGTATGTCTATTTTCTTTGGACCGAAACTTCGCTATATCTGGGGAAAGAAAAACGAAATCACTTTTGAGAATTTTGACCAGAAAGGAATACATGAACGTCTGTACCCTTTCAATCTGAGTGCCGTTATTGGCGTAGGTGTAAACATCTCCCGTATATTCTTCGATTTCCGATATGAGCAGGGAGTACACAACATTTCCAAATCGGTAACGTACGATAATATAAATTCTGACGGGAGTACCGGAGTAAGCAATATCACCTTCCATCGGCGCGATCAGGTACTCAGTTTCTCATTAGGAGTGATATTTTAATAGATAAATCTGCTTTTTTTTGTCGGATTATCATTCTTTTTCCATAAATTTGTGCGCTTAATAAAGAATCTCCAATAAGAAACTTATTTTTATATAATACAGAATGAAAAGAGACGATTTAATTTTCGATATTATCGAAAAAGAGCATCAACGTCAGCTTAAAGGTATCGAGCTGATAGCATCAGAAAACTTCGTGAGTGACCAGGTGATGGAAGCAATGGGTTCCTGCCTTACCAATAAATACGCCGAAGGATATCCCGGTAAACGTTATTATGGGGGATGTGAAGTGGTAGATCAAAGCGAACAAATCGCTATTGACCGTCTGAAAGAAATCTTTGGTGCCGAATGGGCTAATGTACAACCCCACTCAGGAGCTCAGGCCAATGCGGCTGTATTCCTTGCCGTATTAAATCCGGGAGATAAATTCATGGGATTAAATTTGGCACATGGCGGACACCTATCTCATGGTTCATTGGTCAATACTTCCGGCCTTATCTATACTCCATGTGAGTACAATCTTAATAAAGAGACAGGTCGCGTTGATTACGATCAGATGGAAGAAGTTGCTCTGCGCGAACATCCCAAAATGATTATCGGTGGTGGTTCGGCATACTCTCGTGAATGGGATTACAAACGTATGCGTGAAATAGCAGATAAAGTAGGCGCTATCCTTATGATAGACATGGCACACCCTGCCGGACTTATTGCTGCCGGTCTGCTGGATAACCCTTTGAAATATGCACACATCGTCACTTCAACAACACATAAAACATTGCGTGGCCCACGTGGAGGCGTTATCATGATGGGTAAAGACTTCCCTAACCCATGGGGTAAGACTACTCCGAAGGGAGAAATCAAAATGATGTCTCAGTTACTGGATTCAGCTGTATTTCCTGGAATTCAGGGTGGTCCGCTGGAGCATGTTATTGCAGCCAAAGCCGTTGCTTTTGGTGAATGCTTGCAACCGGAATATATAGAGTATCAGAAGCAAGTACAAAAAAATGCCTCTGTATTGGCTCAGGCACTGATTGATCGCGGTTTTACAATCGTATCCGGTGGTACGGACAATCATTCAATGTTAGTAGACCTGCGTTCAAAATACCCTGATCTGACAGGTAAGGTAGCAGAGAAAGCATTGGTAGCCGCTGATATTACAGTAAACAAAAACATGGTACCGTTTGATAGTCGTTCTGCATTCCAGACTTCTGGTATACGTTTAGGTACTCCTGCCATCACTACCCGCGGTGCAAAGGAAGATCTAATGTTAGAAATTGCTGAAATGATTGAAACAGTACTCTCTAATGTTGATAATGAAGAAGTAATAGCACAAATTCGTGCACGTGTCAACAAAACGATGGAGAAATATCCGATCTTTGCTTATTAAAGGCCGGAATACATAAATTAATAATTTACAACTTAGAGCCCGTGTATCATCTGTGAAGAAGATACACGGGATTTTTTTTCTTTATTGTGAACTTTTTGTTTTAAATGATGTTCTTACTACATAAAAACGAGAAAAGATAATAAACCTATACTTAATTATGAAGCTGAAAAATCTATTATTAATGGGCGTTATGCTAATTGCAACCAGCGCCGTAGCTCAGGAGAACTGTACCTTCTTCTTCCCTAACCAAGAGGGACAACAAGTAACCCGCAATTGCTATACAGCTAACGGAAAGCTCTCCAGTATCCTCGTTTATCGTGTAGACCAGGTCTATGATTATCCATCCGGTACAGAAGCAATAGCCAGTTACACCTTCTCCAATGCTGCCGGTAAGCTTATAAACTCCGGGCAAATGGTAGCACGCTGTAACGATGGAGATTTCTCTATGAGTATGAACGGTGCCACCACTTTCCCTGCTGCAATGGATATGATGGATACAGATGTATACATGATCGGTGATTTGATGAATTATCCGGATGCGATGTCTGATCCGACAGATCCGGACGATGACAATGAATTTGACGACGCTACCATACGCCTGTATCAGAAAGGAAACAAAAACAATCGCGCAGAAATTACTCTCTCTGACCGACGCTTTGTTGCTACAGAAAGTGTAGATACTCCTGCAGGTCCTTTTTACTGTACGAAAATTAAATATGACATAGACATCTGGACACCGAAAGGAAAGATAGAGGGGTACGGATACGAATGGTATGCTCCCAACATTGGTATTGTCCGCTCCGAACAATATAACAAGAAAAACGAATTGCAATCTTACAGTGTGTTAGAGAAAATCAAGAAATGACACACTGGACTCTATATATACCCAAGAGTGTGGTGCTTTCTGTACGGAGAAGTCACATTTGACAATGATTCCTTTATGAGAGAGAAATCTCCACATTCTTTCCAAAAAAACAGAAATTGAGTAGTTGCTAAATCCATAGTAGCTACTCAGTTTTTAATAATAATGCGAAAAGTGGTTGAAATCAGTTGAGGATTAGTCTTTTATAGCACACAAGACGAGACGGATCGAGCGGATGACAACGGATCAGATTTCCTTTTTCCTTGATTATCAATAAATAAAATAAAAAGTTCCGTTGTCATCCGTGTGCATATATTATCATATTACCACATTATTCATCAGCTTAACCCGTCTATTTGGCCATCAACAATGTCAATATGTTTAGCTTGTGGCTCTTTGGGAAGTCCCGGCATACGCATGATCTCACCAGCAATAGCAACAATCATTTCTGCTCCGTTATTTATTACAATATCTTTAATATGAAACTCAAAATTATTGACTGCACCATATATCTTCGGATCGGCAGAAAATGAATATTGCGTTTTAGCAATACACACCGGATAATGAGTGATCCCCATCGTTTCGGCAAGCTTGATTTTCTTACGAGCTATCGTACTGTATGTAATCACACTTGCGCCATAGATACCGGTAGCAACTTTTTCTATCTTCTGTTCGATGCTATCATCATCTTTATAAGTGAATTGTAAGGGGGCGGATGGTTTTTTCTCAATAGTTTCCACAACGAGATTAGCCAGATCGACAGCTCCCTCTCCTCCTTCACTAAACGCATTATTAATGGCAAATCCTACTCCTAATTCTTCACAATGACGACGAAGTAACTCCATTTCCTCATCCGTATCACTGGCAAACTTATTGAATGCAACAATTACCGTCTGGCCAAAAGCACGAAGATTACGAACATGTTTATCGAGGTTACGAAGTCCTTCTTTCAGGCCCTCCATATTGGGATCTTTAATGCGATCAAGACTAACGCCGCCATGCATTTTCAATCCCTGTGCTGTGGCAACAATAACAGTCAGTCGAGGCTGTACGCCACTCTTTCGACACTTTATATTGTAGAATTTCTCTGCACCAAGATCAGCTCCAAAACCAGCCTCTGTGATTACATAGTCACCAAAAGTCATAGCCATCTTAGTTGCCAGGATAGAGTTACATCCATGCGCAATATTGGCAAACGGACCACCGTGTACAAAAGCCGCTGTATTCTCTGTCGTCTGCACCAAATTGGGGTGAATGGCATCTTTTAATAAAACGGTGATTGCACCAGCCACTCCAAGATCTTTCACTGTGAACGGCTTATCATCATAAGTAAACCCAAGAAGTATATTTTCAATGCGGCGGCGAAGGTCTTCCATATCACTTGCCAGACAGAGAATAGCCATAATCTCTGAAGCAGGAGTAATGTCGAAGCCGGATTGCATAGTGGTGCCGTCTGTTTTGGCACCCAGTCCGGTAACAATGTTACGCAAAGAGCGATCATTTACATCGAGTACCCGACGCCAAAGGATTTCTTTTAGTCCAAAGCCATTGGACTGGTTCTGATACAGAAAGTTATCCAATAAAGCAGAGATCATATTATGCGCCGAAGTGATGGCATGGAAATCACCTGTGAAATGCAGGTTTATCTTATCCATAGGAAGTACCTGGGCATATCCACCTCCTGCTGCACCGCCTTTCATGCCGAAACAAGGTCCTAAAGACGGTTCACGCAGAGCTACAATCGCTTTCTTGCCTATTTTATTAAGTCCCAGAGCCAGACCGATAGAAACAGTAGTCTTACCAATTCCGGCTTTTGTGGCAGTGATAGCAGTTACCAGTATCAGATTGCTCTGTTTTACTTTCTCTTCGTCTATCAATTGCTCGGGGATTTTTGCAATGTAGCGACCATAGTTTTCCACTTCGTCACGCGGGATACCAATACTTTCAGCAACCTGCTTTATTTTTTTCAGTTCCGTACCACGGGCTATTTCTATATCTGATTTCATATCGGGTAATTATTAGTTTCGCTTTTGAGGTTGCAAAATTAACAATTAACTCCATACAAAAGTTGGAATAAGCAGAGAAAAATCACTTAAATCGTGAAGTATCTACTGCTTCCCGCTGTTTCTCCTTATAGCCACCAAACTTATAGGTAAATGAAACACCGAATTCACGGAAGCAAGAATAGTTATTCGTTACATTTTGTGTTGCAAAATGGATGCGTGGCGAAATTTGTCCGGTTTCGAAGATATCATTACAGCGTAAAGTGAGCAAAGCTTTTCCTTTTGCAAACGTATATTTTATAGCCGCGTCCACGTTGCCGGATGCCGGTAAATCATAAATACCTTGCTGGGCTTTACTACGAACCATACCACTAATGATTATTTTAATATCCGGCTTACCGGAAAGTGTAAACGTATTGTTCATATGAGCCATACCATAACAAATCTTACGGTCAAAAGGAATATCCCAAAAATCACTGTCTTTCTGCCGGTCATACACTCCGATCAGAGTAATGCGAGAGCTTAACCACTCTTTCACTTTAAAAGGAATAACCGTCTGTAGCCCTATCTGTTGCTTCTTATCGAAATTTAAATATTTATAGATTTCCAACAAGCGATCAGGAGATTGATACAGTGTTTGGGTAGAGTAATCTTTCGTTTGGCTATACCAGGCAGTAAACATATACTTACTTTTTAAAACATATGTGAGTTGTGCCTGGTAATCAATATTCGGCTTCAAGAACGGATTGCCATGAATCTCAGAATATCCGCCTCCTAAATAAGATATAGCATCTTGTGTAGCCCAATAATCCGGATAATTTTTATCACTGCTAAAAGAAAGTTGCCAGATATTTCCGGCAGATGGAACATAGCTGAGATTCAGAGTCGGATAAAGATTCCATTCATTCCAGACAGGTGTATGAAACTGTTCGGTAGCCAGCGAAACATCCAACGATAATTTATCACCGAAGCTTTTATTAAATCCGGCATAAAAGTTTAAGGTCTGCTCACGCCGACGCGATTTCATGTTATTATTCCCAGACAATAATTCACCACTTTCGGGATGATAGTAGTATTGATGACTATGATCTATACTGGTAGTATAAACCGCTCCGTAATTGATTCCCCAACCTTTACCCAGATTTTGTTCCTCAGAAAGGAAAAACTTCCAACGATTAATACGCTGACAATCATCACTCAGAAAATCAAGTTCGTCATCATTTAAACGACTGTGCAACAATTGGGTAGAAGGAGACTCATAGAATGTAAATTCCGCACCTGCCTTCAAGCCAAACGGAGTACGATAATCCACGCGTCCATTATGAAGTTGATCCGTACTACGTGTTTGCGTATTAGAGGTTTGTGCTCCTTCTACTGTAGTCCGGTTATGCCCATTGGTGAACGTACCATTATAAACAAAGCTCAATTGCTGTTCTTCTGCAATTAGGTAATCCGCACCAAGACGAACACTGTGTGTGTTGTGTCGGCTGCGCTGCATCTCATGTGTATTCATTGGATATACATGACTATCCGACAGCGTATGCAAAGCCTCTTTGTCCGTTAAAAAATAGTTGCGTCCGTGTCCGTAAGAGTAAAGAAAGTCAGCAGAGAATTTATTTCCGGAATAAAGGAGGCTTGCACGCTCGGTCAATGCTTCATAATGTTTCTGTCTGTAATCGCTAAAAAGTTCTCCCTGAAAGGAAGGAGCATTTCCTCCCCCTTGTTTCAGACAAATATTTATCATGGCTCCACGAACCTGGTAGCGTGCCGGGGCGGAGTACATCACTTCAGCTTTCTCAATACGGCTTGAAGGAATACTCTTTAGCAACGTATTCAGCTGTTCGGTACTCATAGTAGTCACTTTACCATCTATGACTACGGTAACACCCTGTCCGGCAAGTGTGATACTACCGTTCATTTCTGCAACTCCCGGAAGTTCCTTGATTGCATCATAGGCATTATCGACAGGCAAATCATTAATGAGCCGTGGTATGTCATATACCAACTTGCCCTGTGTGGCTTTTACAATGGGACGTTCGCCTTTTATCATCACTTCAGGCAATTCGTGATAAATACTATCAATATAAGTATCCAAGCTATCTTGAGACTGTGCACACAAGTGTGTTAACCCCATGCCAATCACAGTAAACAGTAAATAAATTCGTTTCATATTGTATCTGGTTTTAGTGATAATGCAAAATACGCCAAAAATCAGTTTAGTCTGCGTTATCCGAAACTTATGTAGTGTTATTTAGTCTTATCGTCCACTACCATACAAAACAAAGAAGAATTAGATAATAACACTGACAACAGACTGAATAACAATGAATCTATAATTAAAGTATTCTCTGCTTTCTTTTAAAAGAAGGCTATTTATGGTAACCTTTAGCACAATCTATTGATTAACTTTGCATCCAAATAACAGGATATTTATGAAAATCAATGCTGAAACAAAATATTGCCAGACGTGTGGAATACCTTTAGATATAGATTATACAAATCTTGAGGCAAACCAAAATGTGGAATATTGCGACTATTGTTTGCACAATGGAGTTAAACTCTATGATTTTTCAATGGATTATCTCATTTATCTTTGGGGGCTTTTCCCCGAAGAATATTATAAAGAGACAGGAGTTAATCTCACTTCGGAAGAGTTGAGAACGGAAATGTCCAAACGACTTCCGAATATCAAGAGGTGGAAACAAAAGATCAATACGGCTCATGTGCAATATGATTTGATTATAAGAGTTCAGGAATATATCAACCGCCATTTGTTTGACGACCTTGATTCTGACAAGCTATCTCATGTTGCAGGTATCTCCAAATATTATTTTCGCAGGCTTTTCAAAGCTGTCTGTGGAGAAAATATTGGAACTTACATTCAACGACTGAGATTAGAGTACATTGCATTTAAGGTAATAACAACTGACGTAAGTGTCCCGAAGCTTCTCGGTCAAATCAATTATCAGAACAAGCATACACTTTCGAGGGCATTCAAAAGTTATTTCAATTGTTCCATTCCGGAATTTCGCAAAAAGCATTCAAACGTCAATCCCGAGAGGAAGAATCCGATACGAATTGAACCAAGCATTGAAAAAATATCTGGTATCCGAATCGCATACTTGAAATTGGAAAGAACAAATAATGTCATCCATAGCTTCTCTGTTTTGTGGAAGCAGTTGCTACAATTTTCCGAAAAATATGAATTGTCTTCAAAAGGATGTAAATATGTGAGCTTGACTCTCGATTATCCGTATATCACACCTGAAGAACAAAGCCGTTTTATGATTGGGGTGACATTGCCACAGTCATTTGAAATGCCGAAAGGCTTTGGCGTTTATGAAATTCATGCGGGAGAATATGCAATCTTTCGTTTCAAAGGGTTTTATCATGAACTGAATAAGGTGTACCGCCATATTTACCTTGACTGGTTGCCGACAAGCGATTATACCCTGCGGGAACAGTTCACCTTTGAGACTTACATCAACACTCCCGAAAAAACTCCGGCTTCGGAGCTTATAACAGATATTTATATCCCTATTACAAAAAAAGAAACATGAAATACTTAAACCAAGAGATAGAAAACGAATTAAAAAATCAAGGAGCAGAACTGATACGCTTTGTCGGCATATCACATTTAGACGAAAAGCAAAACAGACAACTCCCGACCGCCATTGTTTTTGCGCTTCCGTTAACTGCAGAATATGCTAAAATGGTATTTAATATTCCCGACTACGTACAAGTACGGATAGCGGATAATTACAATTTCGACGATGATGAATATTCGCAAACCGAACATAAGGCGGGAGAAATAGCAGACGAATTGGCCAAATTCATCACCGGGAAGGGCTATAAAGCCATTTCACAATCCGATACGGGATTATTGGCCGACGGCGTATTAAATTTTGAAACAAAAGAATCTGTATTGCCCCATAAGACCGTTGCATTACTTGGCGGATTAGGATGGATTGGAAAAAATAACCTGTTAATTACTCCTGAATATGGTGCAGCACAATGTCTCGGTACGGTTTTGACTGATGCTCCACTGGAAACGGTATTGCATGAACCTCTATCTCCAAAATGCGGTAATTGCATTACTTGCGTCAATATCTGCGAGAGAAAAGTCCTTAAAGGTAAAATTTGGAGTAGATCTGTTTCAAGAGATGAAATCGTTGACATACATGGATGTAGTACCTGTTTGAAATGCCTTGTGCATTGTCCCAGAACACAAATATATATAAAGAGGAATATTGTCTGAATCTCCACAAGTAACGAACAAAGAATAACAAATAGAAGAAGCCCAATCGAGGGTTCACAAGAATAAAAACGGAAGAGAAATCAATCCCTTCCGTTTTTTCTTATATTTTTCCACAACCAATAATTGAAAAATCTAAATCTTTCGAATTACCTTAGCGGGGTTACCTGCTACAATCGTATTCGGTTTTACATCGCTGGTCACAACACTGCCTGCTCCTACAACACTATTCTCACCGATTGTAACTCCCGGAAGAATCGTAGCCCCTGCTCCTATCCATGCCCTGCGGCAAATATGTACCGGCTTACAAGTAATAATCGAGCGATTGTCGAGATCATGATTATTCGATATCAGTTGTACGTTGGCGGCTATCTGAACATCATCGTCAATCGTGATGCCACCAGCAGACATCATCAGGCAACCGTTCATTATAGTGACATGGCGGCCAATCTTCACCTCATGGGGACGAACAACTGTAAGCGGGGTATTCACATGACTGCCTTCTCCCATATTCGGAAAAAGACGATGAAGCAGCTCATCATATTCATCCGTCATCGGCATAGTATGGTTCAGGCGGAATACCAATTGTGTCTGTTCTTTCGCTAAAGCTAGTTCCGCCTCACTCTGGTGTGCGCAGTCTATTCTTATTTCTTTCATATATAATGCTACTCCTTATTTCAATCTTTTTCCATCCGAAAAGGCATTACCTACCTTTTTACCCACTTCCAGGTAATCGTTATTGAACGGATCGAATATAACAGGAGACACTTTGGATACATCCACCTTACCGTTTTCGTCAAGAACACGTTCGTCTACACTTACGTTTATTATTTCACCACGTAAAATACAGGTTTCCGGATTATAATCTTTCAACTTACATTCCAGCACTACGGATAATTCGTCAATCAACGGTGCATCTACAAACTCCGAACGGGTAGCATGGAAACCTGCACGAGCAAATTTATCCGAGACCTTATTACCGGAAACAATGCCTACGTAATCACAGGCAACCACCTGTCCGACCTCTGCCATACTTACAGTAAAAGCCTTACGTTTCAGTATATTGGCAGTCGTTTTATGTCCCTCACTAATACAAATACTGATTTCATGCATTTCGCTGATACCACCCCAAGCTGCATTCATAGCATTGGGAGTACCATTTTCATCATAAGCAGCGATAATGAACACCGGCTGCGGATAAGTAAAGGGCTTTGCCCCAAAATTCTTTCTCATAACAATTTATTTTTTAGTCCATTTCTTAATATCTTCCTTCGTCGCACCATTCAGAAGTTGACCCTTCTGCCATTTCATATCAGGATAGGTTTCCCGCAACTCTTTTTCTGCATTAGAAATACTGCTTCCACCCGATGTGGCAAAGGGAATAATCACCTTGCCGGCAAAATCATCGCCTTCAATAAAAGTATTGATGATTCTTGGAGCTGAATTCCACCAAATGGGGAAACCTATATAAATGATATCGTAATCTGCAAGATTCTCCGGTTTAGATTTTAGTGTAGGGCGTGATTTAGCATTTGACATTTCCACACTGCTACGTGAGGACTTGTTATGCCAATCCAAATCAGCAGTGACATATTCCTTTTCAGGTTGTATTTCGTAGAGTGTACCACCTGTAACTTCTACAATCAACTTCGCTGCTTTTTCCGTCGTTCCTGTTGCCGAGAAATAAGCCACCAATGTCTTATTACTCTGTTCCTGTGCATTTATAGTGATACATAACATCATGATCACTACCATAATCATACTTTTAATCTTCATTGCCCTTTATAGTTTTAGTTTTTATTATCATGGTACAAAATTACAGAATAACATCTATCATAAAGGTATATAAATCACTGATTATCTAACCCAAATTACTGATAAAAGAAAATATGAATGTAAAAAGATCGTTATATACAGAATATATTGTAGATTTACATATACAAACAACCGGAACAAACATGATTCGACATACAATCTTTACTATCTTTATGCCTGACAATAGCATTCTCCGCCTATGCTGTCGATACTCATATAAAAGATAGTCTATTGCAACAATTAACCCAACTCATCATCAATCGTTTGTCTGGGGATATATACATTGATCCGGCTTACAATCAGGGTACACGGGTCATAGTTACCCTGCCAATAGTCTGAAAAACGGAAGAAAGTGTTATTTAGTCTTACCGTTAGGTGCGATTAATCCACTTTCCTCTTATCTTTGCCTATACAAAGAACATGTGTATCGGGCATGAAACTACCTTTTAAACATATTGCTATTCTTGTACTCGTTTCGCTGATAGGTATCTTTGCATATCAGGCATATTGGCTTACGGGACTTTACCATACTATGAAAGACGATCTCGAACATAGTATCGTGGAATCTATGCGTATGAGTGATTATAATGAGATGATGCTCCGCGTAGAGAATCTGAGAAACTATGGAGATGCACACGGTGAGGTATCTGTTGCTGCCGGATATAATGATGAGGGAAAATCTTTTGTTCGTAGTAGTACCACTACTTATCAGAATGCAAGCCAGTTGAATAGTGCAAAACTCGAGAAACTTACTTCTCAAAGCGATAGCAACATTACCTATTTGAAAGATTCTACAAAAGTAGTAGAGATATACGTACATAATGACAGTACCCGTTCTCCTAAAGATTCTAATAAAAAAGCAGGAATGCTATTCAATGGTGAGATTGTAGATACTCCCGATGATTCAATAAAAGAGTCTAAGAATGCTCAGATGGCAGATCAGAAAGAAGGAGAAGCTGCTTTAACCTCCAACAGCGGACTGGATATAATATTAAAGGATAAAAACAGTATGTTGGAACTCGCCACTCACTTCCAACGCGGACTACACTCTGGCCTTGATCTTCTTATGGATCCCGATTTGCATGTATATGATAGTTTATTAACTCTTTCTCTCAGAGCAAATAATATTTTTCTGCCGCACCGGACGGAGTTTCTTCATTCCGGAAGTAATATAGATTCTACACTGACCTTTACCGACACACTCGGTATTGCCGGAGACAGCAGTTATATTCCGGGACCGAAAGCACAATGTTATAATTATGCATTCGATCTTCATTCCTCATTTATGTATCGCCTTTGGATAGAGCCTGTAACTCTGCTCGTGTTAAAGCAAATGATCGGTATACTTATTACTTCATTCATTATTTTTATCATACTTTCTTTCTCTTTCTGGTATCTCATTCGTACTATCCTGCGCCAGAAATCATTGGAAGAGATTACAAGCGATTTTACCAATAATATCACTCATGAGTTGAAGACTCCTATCTCTGTAGCTTATGCTGCCAATGATGCCTTACTCAACTTTAACCAGGCCGAAGAGAAAGTGAAGCGCGACAAATATCTCCGTATCTGCCAGGAACAACTACAACGGCTCAGCGGACTGGTTGAACAGATATTAAGTATGAGCATGGAGCGTCGGAAAACTTTCCGCCTGCATACCGAACGTTTGGAGTTAAAACCAATGTTAGATACTCTGATCGAACTTCATAAGCTGAAAGCTGAAAAAGAGATAACCATCACTTATGAAATAGAACCTGCCAATCTTTCTGTGATGGCAGATCGTACTCATTTCAGTAATATTATCAGCAATCTAATAGATAATGCCGTGAAGTATTCTCCGGGGCAGGTTCTGATTAAATTGCATTGCCATCGTAATGCGAACGGACAGGTTGAAATATCAGTTACCGACCAGGGTATCGGCATAGCTTCCGAGAAGCAAAAACATATATTTGATAAATTCTATCGTGTGCCTACCGGTAATCTTCATGACGTTAAAGGCTACGGGTTAGGGCTCTATTATGTCCGTACGATGATAGAGAAACATGGCGGCACTGTTAGTGTTGAGAGTGAGCCGGGACACGGAAGTATATTCACATTGGTAATTAATGAGTAGTTTTATTATGAGTAAGGACAAAATCAAAGTACTGCTGGTGGAGGATGAACTCACCCTCGCCATGATCATTAAAGATACGCTTGAAGAGAGTGACTTCATTATCCATACAGCCGCCAATGGTGAAGAAGGATTACGCCTGTTTTTTGATTTACGCCCGGATGTACTGGTAGCCGATGTGATGATGCCGCACATAGATGGATTTGAAATGGTACGCCGTATCCGTCAGACAGACAGGCAAACACCGGTACTCTTTCTCACAGCCCGGTCGGCAATCAACGACGTAGTAGAAGGTTTTGAACTTGGTGCAAATGATTACCTGAAGAAGCCTTTTGGCATGCAGGAACTCATTATACGTATCAAATCATTAGCTGGGAAAGCATTTTCTTTTGCCGAGACGCACAAGGAAACGTGTTTTGAGATTGGACGGTATATTTTTAACTCTGTAGCACAAACACTTATCTATGCTGGTACAAAGCAGGAGCTCTCTCATCGTGAGTCGGAGATACTAAAACGATTGTGCGAGAATCGTAATCAGGTTGTGAATACGCAAAACGTTTTGCTGGAGTTATGGGGAGATGACAGTTTCTTTAACTCCCGCAGTCTGTATGTGTTTATTACCAAGTTAAGACATAAATTAGCACAGGATGAACGGATACGTATCGTTAATGTGCGTGGTATTGGTTATAAAATGATCGTTAACTAACGGAGGACGAAATTATGGACAAAAGGATCTGCATCGGCTTTCTATTCTCTCTTTTCGCAATCACGGTTTTTTCACAGACCGAGGCGCCCAATGATAGTATAAAGCTATTGGTTCCCGCCGTCCCGGAAAGCCGTTCACCTGTACATACAGACGACAGTGGTTTCATTTTGCCGGATGCTACTCCTGACTCACATCATGCCTCTCCTGTGGCAGCAGACAGCATGACGATGCGTATCATTATCCCTGAATTTGTCCGGACTCCCTGGCCCAAACCACGTCTTGGTCAGGATTCCAACCCCTGGGCACGCGACTATAACAGATATGACAATTTCATACTCACTCCCAACAGTTACATCAGCACCTATAGTACATACAATACGTATCCCACTATGGGTACTCACATAGATGTCGGTGCCGCCTATACCTATCAGTTCAATGAGCGATGGGATGTTACCGGAGGGATTTATACAACAAAATATACAATGCCTTCCTTCGTTCATGGGTCTCAGTTTGATGCAGGCTTCAACGGCTCATTCGGATATCGTATTAATGACTGGCTCAAAATAAAAGCAGTCGGGCAATACTCCATCAACGGGCAACGCAATGCGGCACACGGTTATCTCACTCCTATGGCTCCACAGAGTTACTACGGAGTAATCATGGAGTTGAAGGTAACCAATTGGCTTGAGCTTCACGGAGGCATGGAACGGGTGTACGATCCGATGAAGATGAAATGGAAAACAGTTCCAATCGCTTATCCTGTTTTTAAAATCGGAGGGAAATAAAACAGAGCGATTGTAAGAGAAGCACTCAATGATTAACCGCCCATTATTCAAGTTAAGTTTATACAACAGATTATTCCCTGATATAGATAATCAGCAAATATTTTCTATCTTTGCCTCAATAATAACCTACGGATATGAAAAAGCTGATATTATTTCTTTCTTTGCTACTGGCAACGGCTGTAGTGTCCGCACAATCGGAACTACCGTCAGATGATCGTACCCCTCGTGCTCCGGAAGAGAACTATAAGGAGTTTGGCGGATTTCTACTGGATATGGGTTTGATGAGTGTTATGCCTCCCCATTTGCCCAAAGTAGATCTTTCTCTGTCCGATACCGGCAAAGATTTTAATCAATTGTTCCGTCTCAATCCGGATGTAACTTATTCACAGGGATTATCAAACGTTTTTACCCCTTCTTTCTCCGGATTCGGCGGATTTGGTTTCGGCTCTGCACAAAACCTGCAAATGGGATCATTCAAACTGAAAAACGGTATGCGAATCAATACATACGGTGAATATAATGCCGATGGATACAGGGTGCCTAACCGTAGTGCACTACCTTGGGAAAGAAATGCTTTCAAAGGAGCTTTCGAATTGAAATCGGCCAATGGCTCATTTGGAATACGCATAGAAGTACAACAAGGAAGAAACCCCTATTACCCTTAATAATAAAGCATGAATATTCTAATTATTGGTGCCAACGGCTTTACCGGCCGACGGATACTGAACGATCTCGTGGCACGCGAAATATACAACATTACTGCTTGTTCGTTACGCAATGACATCCAAAGTGGCGACGGCTATCAGTTTATCCGTGCAGACATACGTAATGCATCAGAAGTACGGGCACTCTTCAAGGAAGTTTGTCCGGATGTAGTTATTAATACCTCTGCACTGTCAGTACCAGACTTCTGCGAAACACATCATAACGAGGCGCGTGCTACCAATATCACTGCGGTAGAACATCTGGCGCGTGCCTGCGAACAGTATGGAAGTCGTTTTATACACCTTTCCACCGATTTTGTGTTTGATGGCAGAACTGACCGGTTGTATATAGAAGAAGATGAGCCTAATCCGGTCAATTACTACGGGATTACCAAACTTGAAGGGGAAGAGCGTGTTGCAGAATGCTGTGGTAACTATGCCATTGTCCGCGTAGTCGTGGTCTATGGGAAAGCATTGCCCGGTCAACATGGTAATATTGTACAACTGGTAGCCAACAAACTACGTAGCGGTGAAACAATTCGTGTTGTTTCCGATCAATGGCGTACTCCTACTTTTGTAGGTGATATCTCATATGCCGTAGAACAATTAATGCATCATCCCCGTAATGGAATTTACCATATCTGCGGAAGCGATTGCGTTTCTATAGCTGATATAGCCTATCGCGTAGCTGAGGTATTGAAGTTAGACCGTTCCCTTATTTTGCCTGTCACTACGGAAGAGATGCAGGAGGCTACTCCCCGTCCCCGTTTTAGCGGCCTGAGTATTGTAAAAGCAAAACGAGAAATTAATTATAATCCACATACCCTTGAAGAAGGGATAAAAGAGATGTTTACATGAATAATGATACCCTCATACTACAATCGAAACCTTATACAGATAAAGTAATCGGCTTTGCAGGTCCTACTCCATTGGAGATCATATTGGATGCTTCCGGAAAGATATCAGAAGTGAAGCTTCTACCCAATAAAGACACTCCGAAATACGTACAGATAGCCATAGATGATGGCTTACTGAAAGCCTGGAACGGACTTACGCCCCAGGAAGCACTGGCAAAGAAAGTAGATGCAGTATCCGGAGCTACTTTTACATCAAGGGGGATTATTAATACGGTGCATAAGCGTCTCGAAGTTTATGAAGCCGAACAAAGCCGTTCCGATGTCTCACTCCTTGCTATAACAGGTACAGGATTGCTAATTATTATTGCATTGGGATACTTCCTGCTGCGTAGAAAAAAACGACGAAAGAAAGGTTATGAATAATTGGAAGAAAAAGTTTATTATTATATGGTCAGGGCAATTATTTTCTATTCTCAGCAGTTCAATTGCTCAGTTTGCTATCGTACTGTGGATCAGTCTTGAAACGGGTTCTGCCGAAGTACTTTCGTTTGCTACTATTGCTGCATTATTACCCCAAGTAGTATTAGGTCCTTTTGCCGGTGTATTTGTAGACCGCTGGAACCGTAAGTGGACTATGATATTGGCAGACAGCTTTGTTGCTCTCTGTTCCGGGGTTATTGCACTGTTGTTCTATCTTGATATTATCGAAATATGGCAAATTTACCTGTTACTGATGCTCCGTTCCATGGGTAGTGCTTTCCATGCACCTGCCATGAAATCATCCATACCGTTGCTTGCTCCGGAGAAAGAGCTTACGCGTATTGCCAGTATTAACCAGGCGATACAAGCTGTGTGTAATATCTGTGGTCCGGTGTTGGGTGCTGCATTGATTGTTGCTACGGACATGAGCATAGTGATGCTTCTCGATGTTGCAGGAGCTGTTATAGCTTGTACGGCTTTGCTGTTTGTATTTATCCCTAACCCGGAAAAAACAGAAACAGATACTGCCGATAATGTGTTGCGGGATATGAAGGCGGGCTTCAACGTTATTAGCAGGAATCGTGGATTGAGTTGGGTAATGGTAATCGAAGTGCTTATCACTTTCTTTGTAATGCCTATCGTAGCGCTATTACCTCTGATGACATTAAAAAACTTTTCGGGAACAGCTTATCAGGTCAGCCTGATCGAACTTCTTTTCGGTTTAGGTATGCTGTTGGGTGGTATTCTGTTAGGAATATGGAATCCCCGTGTCCGGAAGGTAGTGATGATGAATGTATCTTATGTTATCATCGGAATAAGCATTTTTATTTCAGGCATTCTCCCGCCTTCGGCATTCATTGCCTACGCTATATTTTCCGTAGTACAAGGTCTTGCTATTCCATTTAATTCGGGCCCTTTCACAGCGTTGCTTCAAACTAAAATCGAGGCTTCTTTCCTGGGACGTGTATTCTCGTTGTTTGACAGTATCAGTTTACTGCCTTCTATTTTGGGATTGATGGCTACCGGATTTATAGCAGATGCTATCGGTGTTGCCAATGTATTTGCAATATGCGGTATTGCCATTGTATTGACTGGGACACTGGCGTTCTTTATTCCTTCAATAATGAAATTGGAAAGGAGAGAATAATTTGCTAATGTGCCAATTGGCTGCGCAATGAGTGCTTCCCGCACGGGGAGGAACGACAAGCGATGATTCATTGAAACGCAGATAAACGCAGATTTTCGCAAAGGGAAACAAATATAAATAAAGATCCACAGTCTTTTAATCTGCGTTTATCTGCGATCATCCGCGTTTCATCAAAGATTTAATTCTTAACTGATGTACAACAATAGGTAGCGCAGCCAATTGGCACATTGTCATATTAGTATATTGTCGCATTATTCAGAATCTTTTCCAGCAATTCCTCTATAGTATCTGCCTTTGAAACTTCTCCTTGCTGAGAATAAACAGTAAAACTCCCCTCCTTTTTCAAGTCACCGACTTCAATAAAAAACTCTGATTCCACCTCTTTATCAGCAAGAATGCCGTTACGTTGTAAAGCTTTGCGTACCATAGCATACCCCTGCCCTTCTCCTATAAGACGAAGTTTGGTAATATATTCATTATCTACCCGGAAAAGACCGGTTTCAATATCAAAAATAATCCCCTTATGAGCAAAAAAGGTACTTAAACTACCATTGAGTGAAAGATCTTCAGGAGTGCCAATTATGACTCCGTTCATTTTATCCATCAGCCATATTTTGTCGGCAATCTGCAATGCCAATTCCAAGTCATGTGTAGAAAGGAAAATCGTTTTATTCGTCTGACGGCTCAACCGATGAAGCAGTTGCATCATCTCTACCTTACTGGGAAAATCAAGAAAAGCAGTCGGTTCATCCAGAAAAATGATAGGTGTTTCCTGTGCCAATGCTTTTGCAATCATCACTTTCTGTCGTTCACCATCGCTTAACGTATGCACCATTCTATCGGCAAGCTTCTCTATCTTCACTAAAGAGATAGAACGTTCTACGATTTGTTTATCATCCTCGTCAAGTGTTCCCCAAAAACCGGTATAAGGAGTACGTCCAAGTCCCACCAGCTCCGTTACAGTCATATTACGAACCTCACATTTTTCGGTCAGCACTACGCTGATGGCCATTGACAACTCTTTGTCTTTGTATTGTTCAATCTCTTTGCCCTGAATGAAAATTTCTCCGCTAAGCTTAGGCTGAAAGGCAGAAAGAGTACGCAACAAAGTAGATTTGCCGATACCATTAGCTCCCAACAAACAAGTTAGTTCACCACTATTGATGCCGGCATTGATGTGCCCGGCAACCACCTTCACCTCTCCTTTACCAGGATAACCGATGGAGAGATCTTTTATATGAATGGTATTTTGCTTCATGATTATTGATGTATGGCTACAATTCCGGGGAACAAAGATACTTATTTATGCAGTGATAGCCCAGACGATAACGGTTTTTGTTTTCCATCCTTACCGTTCTTCTTTAGTTTACTTACCGGGGAATGTTCCTTCTCTCACCGGGGGACGATGTTTTAGATGTACATGTCGTGCTGCTCCACATGTACATGTCGTACCGCTCCACATGCACATGTCGTACTGCTTTACATGTACATCTAAAACATCATTTCCCTATGACCTTCGGTACGTTGGGTTATAATAAACTTACCGATGTCCTTACTGCAAGACAAACTACCCAACCCGTTTGTGTATAAAAGGAGCGCAGAGAAAACAAAAGATAAAAGTCTGTATATCAGCCGATAATAAAGTACGTACTTTATAGGTATAAAAGTACGTATTTAAATGTAAGTTAAAATCCATTTTAACACACCCTTAAATACGTACTCTTGTTTGAATGATATTCAATCTTTAAAACAGCGAAAACTGATCATTGCGCAGGCTTTTAACCAAACGCTCTTTCACGATATCATCTTCTTGCAATTCTCCTACAAGCATAGGAGAATTTTTATCATGCTTGTTCAAACTATACTTCACCGTGTTATAGTTTCCTTTGATGGCATAACAATAAATACAGCCATTCAGACAACTTTCATAAGTACCGATGTCAATACTTTCCGCACACCGGCAAATATCACGCTGATTTTTATCTTTCCGGACGGATATAGGATAACCTGTAATTCTTTCCACCAATTGATTATCAATGCACAATCCATCCGGAATGCCCAAGTGAGTCAAATCGACCTTGACTGTACATGTATCCAATAGAATAGAACAGGTATCCACCGTTTTTTTAAAGGATGCCGCCATCTCCTCAATATCCGCTTTCAGTAGAGGTTGTATGTTGAATCGGCTGACAGCAGTGCGGATATGCTGATAATGATCGATAAAACCAAGCATACACTTCTCTGTATGTTCCTTTAACTCATATGCGATTTCAGCAAATTTCTCTTTGTGAAAACCAGGAGTATATGTCTCATTGGTAAGAACCGGATCATAACGCCAGATTACTTTCTCCTTACCTATCCGGTCCGAAAGACGCTTGAAAGTATCAATACGTTTGCTTATTATAGGAAGATGATTCTCAATTTCCGGTCCATAAGGGTTGAGAGTAAACTGAAAATAGTAATTGTATTCTTTCAGTTTGTCCAGCTTTTCAAGCATCGGAGCCGGATTCTTTGACCAGAAAACAATACAATCCACTACGGCAGGATCCAGACTAATCCTACTTATCATTTTTGAGTTATAAGGATTGAGAACAAGCACATACCTTTCTTTTATCCGGTTAAAAAACCAGTCTGAATAAAAGGCGGGTATATCAGTTCTGCGACTTGCACTAATTATCATATTGTAAAGTTAGCAAAAAGAGAATAAGGGAAGAAAAAGGGAACGTAAAAAAAAGACAAAAGACTCTAAAGCTATCCAGGCAAAAGGTAAATAGTATAAAGTCTTTTGTCTTTATCTGCAAATCAGTAATCTACTGTTCCCTAATTATCAGGCCCTGAAACCGATAACAGAACGTGGAGATAGCCGCATTTCATTGATCTTCATCCGATTTACAGCAAAACGCACATCTTCTTCTTCAATAGTCTGATAAAGCCTCTTATCTTCTGAAGGCGTGCTTCTGAATACTCTTTCTGCCATTGCAGGAAGTACCCCGTTCGTTATTAATTGTCCCATCCAGCGGGCGTTACTGAAATACGAATCTTTATGCTCACAGACGTGGACCACTGTTTCTTTCAGAACACTCCGCGCACCATTTGTCAGCACATATCCTTTCTTATCCAACAGATCATATCCTATCTGTAATAATTCGTCAACAGAGTAATCTTCAAAATGAAATTGATGCGGGAAACGTCCCCACAGTCCCAAGTTGGCATCCATCATCGCCTTCATCTCTTTTTCATAACCGGCAAATATAACCAGTATATCAGCATGCTCCAATGCAAGTACGGCTAATAAGGACTCCAATACCCGAAATCCAAAGTCCTTATGATCACTTGCTCCATCATAAAGCGTATATGCTTCGTCTATGAATAGTACATTGCCACGTGCACGTTCCAGAATTTCCTGCATATTCTTTTCCGTCTCCCCGATAAAACGCCCTACCAACTGTGAACGTCCGGTCACTATAACCTCTCCTTTGGACAATTGCCCCAATGCATGATATATCTTCCCTACCATCTTGGCTACTGTTGTTTTTCCCGTTCCCGGATTACCGGTGAAAATCATGTGATGTGCCCCTGGACCCTGAACAGGTAACCCCAACTGTTTACGTTTTTCATTGAAACGTACAAATTTGAAAGCCTGTTCCATATTCTGCTTTACTTTACTTAAACCAACCAAAGCATTCAGCTGCTTCATGCTTTCATCAAACAAGTTGGCTTGAGCTTCAAAAAAAGTTGTATCGATATCTTGTGCTTCAATACGTATAAGAGCTTCGGGCAAATCTTCGGATGGCTGATTATCTTCGAGAAGAATGCGTTCTTGCATACGGGGATAGATGGCCTTATGGATAAACTTACTGACGGTATCTTCTTTCCAATATAACAATGTTCCGTTATCAGATTCTGTTTTCATGCTCCGGTACAAAACCTGTTGTGCATCCGACGAAAGATAAAAGGATTCGCTTTCCAGCTGCTGCTCTATTAAATTAAGTATATCATGCATGGAGAAACTTTCTGTCTTAAAATGGTTCTCTTCCGGAAAATACGCAGCAAGTTCGGGGACTAACTCAAACAATTGATTAATCTCGGCGTCCATGCCGGACAGTATAAACATCCCTTCTTGTTTTTGCAATGCATTAATCATCTTGCCAATCACGTTCGAAGCACCCGGAGAGGTTAATGCTAATAAATGATCCAGATAAATAACTCTTCCGTAACACTGGGTGAAAAGTTCAGTTGCCGTTTCATAAGGATCCACCGCATTATGTGTTTCGGTCAGCGTATACGCGTTCACCTGTTTGAAGTAAATCTCCGAGCCGATAAGTAGAAAAGCTGCATTCTTTGCGAAAATCTCCTTATTCCTTCCACCCGCTCCGGTAATGACAAAATTAGAATAATGCCGGAGAACATTCAGCTTTCGACGCTTACGCAACCGGTCGAATTCACTCTGTTTATATAAGTTCAATAGTTGACGACGCGCAGCTGTCATGCCCGGAAGATTATGTAACTCATTATACCACAATGGATTCTTTCCCAAATAACGGGCAAGCATATAGTCAACTGAATTTTTATGGACAGGTTCATAGCTGCAATCGATCATTCCTTTTTCTCCTAAAGAGAAAGAAACCTTGTAAAGAGGTTCATCATTGTGTAATAATAGTACAAAATAATGCCCTTCCGTCCATATCCTTTTAGGATGGAAAGTCAATTTCAGGACGTTCTCACCCGACTCTGTATCTCCCGGTCTGCCTTCGGATTCGCCTACCAGATTTAGCAAACTATTATAACAGAATACTGTAAAATGATGGAAGGAAGTAATTGCTTCCCTAAAAAGGATATTCAGATACATACGTCCGGAAGTTCCGCAGATCTCTTTAGAATCCCCATGATGCTCAATATGTACTGATTGTATAGTATACTTATTACTTTTATCCGTAAATGTTTTGTTTGATTTATTCTTATTCATAGTAGTATAATAATTAAGAGTAAAGAATATAAGACTTTTAAATGTATAGAAACACGAAATCCCGCACAAGTTAATATACGGGCATGAGAAAGACCGCCTCAGTAAAGAGACAGTTATGCGCAAATCATAAAATGAATGAGAAAAAAGGTTCAATTATGAAAAGTACAGGCCTGCATAGCTTTTTTCGTTCCCGATCTGCACGAATTTTATACCGGACAGATCTTGAACGTTGTTCAAAATGTCAAAGATCAAAATGCATCAATCGACAAAATCCCGACCGGGACTCTGTTAATCGAATCACATTGTTCATCTTTGAATTCTGAATTTCAAAACTGTGTTGCCTCATTTTGAGAAAAAGTTTTGTGCAAATATACAGGAACTTCCGGGCGTTTCCAAATAATGCCGAGGAAAATTGAAACAGACTCTAAAGATGATAACCGTAATTAAGGTATAACTATCCGTAATTTGTATACAAAAGTTTTTGTAGATTCTGTGCAATTTTGCAACGTGAAATAATAGATAAGAATATGAAGTTATTAAAACAAACCCGAATGCATATGTTTATAGGGGAAGATACTGACGGTGCACCACTCTAAATTTGCTTTAGCAAAACATCGGTGGGACGAACCGATCATGAATGTACGAAAAATGATAGAGACGGATTCGCTAAATGTTCTCAACCCTATGATTGGTGAAATTGTCAACATAGACAAATAGATACTGCATTCATACTCATTGGGAGTATAAATATTGTATTCCAACTATTTTGAAACACAGATTATCGCAAAGTCATGTAAATATCATTAATGTAGTCTTATTATAATCTGCGAAAATCTGCGCTTGTTTGCGTTTTAACAATCTTTCTACACACATGGTAGTAGAGGTGAGCTGAATTGTTTCAAAGATATTGTAGATATTACAAGGAACCGAAAACTACATTTTACAGGTGAAATAAACATAAATTCCCGGCAACATTAATTTTGTGAAATTCTGTATTCATTCGGTGCCACTCCGGTTATCTTTTTAAACAGGCTGCTAAAATACTGTACATTAGAGAAACCTAACTTATCTGCAACCAGGGCAGTCGTATTGTTCTTATCGGACAACATTCTTTTAGATGTCTCAAAACGTTTTTGCTGGAAATACTCATATATATTTTTCCCTGTCTCAAACTTTAACAGATCACTAAAGTAATGAGGAGATAATTGAAGGTTCCTTGCACAATACTCAGCTGATGGTAATATGCCATTCATGAGTTTGCCAGACTGAACATATTCATCCCATAACAAGTCGGTTTTATTGATTATGAGTTTATTGGGTTCGTTGCGTGTGATGAACTGCCGTTCATAGTAACGAGTACAATAGTCTAAAAACAACTCGATATATCTCGAAATAATTGTTTTAGTATGACAATCGATGGCATGTTGCAATTCTTCTCCGATATTGCATAAACATTCTATTATCTTTGTCTTTTCACGCAAAGAAAGATGTAAAGCTTCTTCCGGTTTATAATAAAAGAATGAGTAATTCTTTATATTTGCTTCCAATGAAGTGTGATAAAGTAAATCCGGGTGAAATGCCAGCAACCAACCTTTTTGAGAAAGTATCTTGTTTTTATCCGCCTTAAAGGATTCTCCCGGAGTAAGAAATATCAATGATGCATTGGAATAATCGTAATATTTACGTCCGTACAGGAAATCTTCAGCATGACCTTCTATCAATATGACTGTATAGAAGCCAAACTTAAGGGTACGTTGTTCTAAATTAGCTTTCGACAAATCAATGACACTTATCAATGGATGAAGCATTTTACACCCTAAACAGCAATTACATTGATGTACAGTTTCTATATTCAATATGTTTTTTTTCATAAAAACAGCCTATTTTTAGCAAAGACTACACTAAGTAGTTTATCAAAGAACTATATCGTTTTGTGCCCTGTACTCATTAGGTGAACATCCGACGTTCTTTTTAAACAGACGTGAAAAATGTTGCGTATACTGAAATCCTAACTTATATGCAATCTGAGAAATTGGCTGATTGGTATTGAGTATCTGGTCTTTTGCATGATTGATTATTTTGAACACAATGTGCTGCTGGGCACTCTTCCCTGTCTCTTTTTTTATTAAATCACCAAAATAATTAGGCGAAAGAAAAACCTTATCTGCAAAGTATTTCACGGTGGGGAAACCATTCTTTTCTGCATTTTGTTCCAGGAAATAATCATCCAGAAGATGTTCAAACTGTACAATAATGTCTTTATTCACTCCACTGCGGGTGTTAAATTGCCGTTCATAAAAACGCATACAATAGTCAAGCAATAGTTCTATGTTTTTAGCTATCAAAATTTTGCTATGTTTATCTATTGCACGCTCTAACTCCATCGTGATATTTTTAAGGCAGTCCGTTATTATTTGCTGTTCAGCAAGAGACACATGAAGCGCTTCACTTACCTCATAAGAAAAGAAAGAGTACGTATTGATGTTCTGCCCCAAAGATGTACCACGAATTAAGTCAGGATGAAACACAATACCTATGGAAGACGGTTGGACGTTTTCTTTCAATTCAATACCTATAACCTGTCCCGGCGCAAAACTAACAATTGTTCCTTCCTGATAATCATATTGTTTTTTACCGTATTTAAGATCTCCGCACTTCGTATGTTTCAAGAAGAGCGAATAGAAACCCATATTGATCCGGATATGATTCGGACGATTGGTTGCCTTTTTCAAATCTACAATTCCGACCAGCGGATGCATGGTTTCCAACCCGTATAACTTATTGTATTGATCAATAGTATCAATCTTTATAATTTCATCCATAATATGAAGTATATCAAATAATTTGACCTTGTTGCGTTCTGTATTCATTGGGAGTACACCCTACGCGTTTCTTAAATAACCGACAAAGGTGCTGCGGATATTGAAAGCCTAAAGTATAGGCTATCTGACTAACAGTTTCATCCGTTTCGGTAATATGTTCCTTTGCCATTTCAATAACCTTATCCTGAATATGCTCTTGCGGAGTTTTTCCGGTTTCCTTTTTTACCATATCTCCAAAATAGTTGGAGGAAAGGCAGATTTTGTCTGCAAAATATTTCACTGAAGGTAATCCTTCCTGCATGGGGAGTTTACTTAGGAAATATTCATTCAAAAGTTGCTCAAATTTCGTAAGAGCATCTTTATTTGCATCACTGCGGGTAATAAACTGTCGTTCATAGAACCGCATGCAATAATTGAGGAGTAATTCTATATTCATTGCAATCAGAGCCTTACTATGTTTATCAATAGCATGTTCCAGCTCAATGCTGATTTTCTTGAGACAATCCATAACAATCCCCTTTTCCTGATCTGAAAGATGAAGTGCTTCATTGACAGCATAGGAGAAGAAAGTATAGTTTTTTATACTCTTTCCCAAAGAAGTGCCACGAATCAAATCGGGATGGAAAACAATACCATAAACTTCCGGTGTGATTTCATCTTCGATCATATCTACACGTACAGCCTGACCGGGTGCGAAACAAACAATAGTCCCTTCCTGATAGTCATAAGATCTACGTCCATACTTAAGATCACAGCTCTTGGTCTGCTTTAAAAAAAGTGCATAAACCCCATAATTCATTTGGGTATGGTTAACTATCTTAGTTGCTTTCGTAAGATCTACAACACTCACTAACGGATGCAATGTTTCGAGTCCATACATGCTGTTGTACCGGTCTACACTTTCTAAGTTTACTATATTATCCATAGACATAAGTATTTGAATTTTAGCAAAGATATAAATAAAATATACACTGATTCAGCGGAATTAGTCAAATCTGTAAGTTGGGTTATACTATCTGTAATTTGGGTACATTTTTTTTTATGCTAACAGCTAAAGTTGATTTTGAAAGCCATTTTCTTCTGTAATCAGGGTTATCATACCTGAATAGAAATGAAACGGTTCACCACGGAGGACACGGAGAGCACAGAGATATTATTTTCTCTGATGAAACGCAGATGATCGCAAATGAACGCAGATTAAAAGACTGTAGTTCTTTATCATACATTTGTTTCTCTTTGCGAAAATCTGCGATCATCTGCGTTTCAATAAAGATTTAAACTCTATGTCCTATGCTACCTCTGTGGTGAAACCTTATACAATCTGTAATTGGGGTTATATTATCCGTAATTTATCTACAAAGTATCTTCTCACAACAGTGTATCTTTGTAACATAAAAAAACAACTAATTAAACGACCTGTCATTATGAGTAAAAAAGTACTGATTTTATCATCCAGTCCGCGACGCGGAGGCAACTCTGACACACTCTGTGATGAATTCATGCGTGGAGCTATAGAAGCTGGAAATGAAGCGGAAAAAGTTTTTCTACGGGATAAAACGATCCACTATTGTATGGGATGCAGTGTATGCAGCCAATATAAGAAACCATGCCCTCAGAAAGATGATGCAGCGGAAATCATTGCTAAAATGCTGGCTGCTGATGTCATAGTTCTTGGTACTCCCGTATATTTCTATGCAATGAGTGCACAATTGAAAACATTGCTCGACCGTTGTTGCGGGCCTTATACCGAAATGAAAAACAAAGAATTCTATTTCCTTGCTACCGCTGCCGAAGGAAAAGAAGGGCTTGCCAGCTTAGAACATGTTTTCGATAATCTGATGGGCTTTATAGATTGTCTGGAAAATCCGGTAGTAAAAGGCAAAGTTCTTGCTACCGATGTCTGGCATGTAGGTGAGATAAAAGGCAATCCAGTCTTGATCGAAGCCTATGAGATGGGAAAACTAATTTGATAGTGATATCTTCTTCCAAAGTACGGATTGATTACATTAAAATAAAAATATGGAAACAAAAACAGTAAAAGCATATGGAACGGAATCAGCAGAAACTCCGCTCCACAGTTTAGAGATTCAACGTCGTTCGCTTCTACCGAATGATGTGGAGATTGATATTTTGTATTGTGGTATTTGCCACTCTGATCTTCACTCCATCCATAATGATTGGGGTGGAACTACTTATCCTATTGTTCCCGGACATGAAATAGTAGGACGTATTACCGGAATAGGCAGAGATGTAACTAAATTCAAAGTCGGAGATTTGGCCGGCATCGGTTGTATCGTCGATAGTTGCGGACACTGCGAACATTGTCACAACGGTGAAGAACAATATTGTGAAGAAGGTTGGACGGTTGTTTTTAATTCTCCCGACAAATATCTTGGAGGACAAACTTATGGTGGTTTTTCGCAAACGATTGTAGCCGATGCTAATTATGTATTGAAACTGCCTGAAACAATTGATCTTGCAGCATCAGCTCCTATCTTATGTGCAGGAATCACCGTTTATTCTCCCTTGAAACATTGGGGAGCAGGACCTGGGAAAAAAGTAGGTATCATAGGTATTGGTGGTTTGGGCCATATGGCTATAAAGATTGCAAAAGCGATGAAAGCCCATGTAACCGTTTTTACTACGTCTCCCTCTAAAATAGAAACAGCCAAAGAGTTGGGTGCGGATGAAGCCGTGCTATCTACTGACGCGAACCAGATGGGAAACCTCTCTAAGTTTGATATGATTCTGGATACGGTTTCCGCACGACACGATGTTAATATGTATTTGAATCTTTTGAAAGTAGATGGTAGCCTTGTATTGGTTGGCCTTCCTAATCAACCATTGGAAGTCGGTGCATTCAATATCGTAAATGGACGCAAAAGTTTTTCCGGTTCCAACATTGGTGGCATTGCCGAGACACAAGAAGTAATTGATTTCTGTGCAGAACACCATATCACGGCTCAGATAGAACTAATCAGCATTGACCAAATAAATGAAGCCATGGAACGTTTGGAAAAGAATGATGTCAAATATCGTTTTGTGATTGATATGAAGACAAAAGGAATGTAATCTATAATCAGATATCAACGGTAGTAAGAGGGTATCAAAAGTCTGAGAAAGCTATCAATATCTAACTTTAGAAACGCAGATTTACGCAAATTATCGCAGATTTAAACAGGCTCATAATCTTTGCGTAAATTAGCGTTAATCTGCGTTTTAATGATAGTGAGTTTCACTTTTGGCACCCTCTTGCCATATCTTCAGATTCTCTTTTTATCCGGTTTTATAAGAAAAAGTGAATGTAAATATTACAATCTGTAATTCGGGTTATGATGTCTGTAATTTGTCTACAAAGAATCTCTTTTCTTCCCCGTACATTTGCAATATAAAAAATAGACAATCAATTCTTTATTCATTAAAACCCTAAGAGATATGAGACGAAACTTATTATTAGCAGCAACATCCCTTACAATGCTCAGTACTACCCTCTCTTTTGCGCAAACCGACGCAGACAACTTCTATAAAAGTAGTACGGTAGGTACTGAGAAAGTAACCTTTCTCAATCAGTACAAAATGAAAGTGACAGGCAATCTCTTTCTTCCCAAAGACATGAAAGAAAGTGAAAGATATCCGGCAATTATTGTAGGGCATCCTATGGGAGCCGTCAAAGAGCAGAGTGCCAACCTCTATGCTACGAAGATGGCCGAACGCGGTTTTATAACCTTGTCCATCGACTTATCTTTCTGGGGAGAGAGTGAAGGGGAACCACGTAATGCAGTCCTTCCCGAACTTTATGCAGAATCTTTCAGTGCTGCAGTAGATTATCTTGGTACACATCCTTCTGTTAATCGTGAACACATTGGTGTGATCGGGATTTGCGGTAGTGGAAGTTTTGCTATCAGTGCAGCTAAAATCGATCCGCGGTTGAAAGCCATCGCAACCATAAGTATGTACAACATGGGGACAGCCAGTCGTAATGGCCTGAAACATGCATTAACACTGGAACAAAGAAAACAGATCATTGCCGAAGCTGCCGAACAACGCTATGTGGAATTCTTAGGTGGGGAAACGAAGTATACCGGTGGTACAGTACACGAACTAACAGAAAACTCCTCTCCGATAGAACGCGAGTTTTACGAATTCTATCGTACAGAACGCGGAGAGTTTACGCCCGAAGGTGCAACATCACTGACTACTACACATCCCACATTGACAAGCAACGTGAAATTCATGAATTTTTATCCGTTTGCTGATATTGAGACTATCTCCCCCCGCCCCATGCTTTTCATTACCGGAGAAAATGCACACTCACGTGAATTCAGTGAAGATGCTTACAGTAAAGCTGCCGAACCGAAAGAATTGTATATCGTGCCCGGTGCAGGACATGTAGATCTTTACGACCGGGTAAACCTCATTCCATTTGACAAATTGGAATCTTTCTTCAAAGAATATCTGAAATGATGAAAATGGATACGAATATAAAATATTATATTATAACTTCTTTTGTGGTACTGACATTATTGGTCAGCCTCACATCGTGTAGTACGGATGACCCTTTCCCGAGTCCGCCGGATACAACACAGCCTGCGCCTACTGTCGACCCTGACGAGTCAGATAATAACAATGATCCCAATAAACCAGGTAATAATGAAGAGGATAATTCTATGAATAATAATCTTAAAATAAACATTGGTTCCACCTCGTTCAATATAACTCTGGAAGACAATCCAACAGTAACAGCGTTTAAGTCATTACTGCCAATGACAGTGAATATGTCAGAAATGAATAATAATGAAAAGTATTATTACTTACCGGAAAACCTTCCGACGGCATCTTCCAATCCTGGTAGAATCCAAACAGGAGATTTAATGCTTTATGGTTCTTCATGTGTAGTACTCTTTTATAAGACATTTTCTACGTCTTACAGTTATACATGTCTGGGACGTGTGGACAATCCTGTGGGCCTGGCATCTGCTCTTGGTTCGGGCAATGTAACTGCCACTTTTGAATTACCATAATGGAAAGAAGATGCCGTCTGAAGAATAAAGAGTCGGCAAAATGCCTATAAAACAGAATTAGAATTATAAAATTAAAAACAATTGGAATATGGAAATAATTAAAAACACAGAATACGAAGGCGAACGCCCTCTATTTGCAACACATGACTTACAACTGGAAAATGTAACCATTCATACCGGCGAATCAGCATTGAAAGAATGCAGTAATATTATAGCTGTAAACTGTCGTTTCGAAGGTAAATATCCTTTTTGGCATACGAATGGTTTTATCGTGAAAAATTGTCTCTTTACGGAAGGGGCACGTGCCGCCCTCTGGTATTCTCAAAACCTTCATATGACCGACACTGTGGTAGAAGCTCCGAAAATGTTTCGCGAAATGGATGGGGTCAAACTGGAAAATGTACAGCTCCCCAATGCACTCGAAACCTTTTGGTATTGCCGCAATGTAGAATTAAAAAATGTACAGATAGATAAGGCCGACTACTTGTTTATGTACGGTGAAAATATCCGTATTAAAAATTACAGTCAAAACGGAAATTACTCATTCCAATATTGCAAGAATGTAGAAATCCGCAATGCAGTAATCAATTCGAAAGACGCTTTCTGGAATACTGAAAATGTAACAGTGTACAACTCTGAGCTAAATGGCGAATACTTAGGTTGGCATTCTCACAACCTACGTCTGGTAAATTGTAAAATTTCAGGAACCCAACCACTTTGCTATGCCCATAATCTTATTATGGAAAATTGTATAATGGCTGATGACGCTGATCTCTGTTTTGAGTATAGCAGTGTACAAGCCACTATCAACAGTCCGGTACATAGTATAAAAAATCCACGTAGCGGGAGTATCATGGCAGAAAGTTACGGTGAAATTATCATCGACGAAAACATCAAAAAACCTGCTGACTGTGAATTACAACTATGGGACAATATAACCTGCTTTAGCGCATGAGATACGATTTTGATGAAGTAATCCCCCGTCGTGGTACCAACTCTTATAAATGGGATACAGAGACGGAAGAGGATGTTTTGCCTATGTGGGTAGCTGATATGGATTTCCGTACAGCTCCCGCTGTGGTTGATGCATTGAAAAAACGGGTAGAACACGGTATTTTCGGTTATACAAAAGTTCCCTCTGAATATTATGATTCTATTGTAGATTGGTTTGGACGAAAACACAATTGGACAATAGAAAGAGATTGGATTATTTATACAACCGGAGTTGTACCGGCACTGTCTGCAATAATAAAAGCCCTGACATCTCCCGGAGACAAGATATTGGTACAAACTCCGGTATACAATTGCTTTTTCTCATCCATTCGTAATAATGGATGCGAGATAGTTACCAATCCTCTTATTTATATAAACGAGACATACCAGATTGACTTTGATGATTTAGAAAAAAAAGCAGCTGATCCGAAAGCAAAACTTCTGTTATTGTGTAATCCACATAATCCGGCAGGCAGAGTATGGACAAAACAGGAATTAATACGTATTGGTAAGATCTGCCTTCAAAATGATATATTGATAGTAGCGGACGAAATTCATTGCGAATTGGTTTTTCCCGGACATACATATACTCCTTTTGCCTCTGTATCGGAAGAGTTTCTAATGCACTCTGTTACCTGTACTTCGCCAAGTAAAGCCTTCAATCTGGCAGGACTTCAGATTGCAAATATTATTTCTGCCGACACAAATATACGCATGAGAATAGAAAAAGCAATTAACGTAAACGAAGTATGCGACGTAAACCCATTTGGAATTGAAGCTTTGATGGCAGCATACAATAATAGTGAGGAATGGCTGGATAAACTTAATCACTATTTATTTGCCAACTACAATTATCTGAAAAACTATTTCAAAGAACATCTTCCACAGTTTCCCGTAATAAGGCTCGAAGGTACTTATTTGGTATGGATAGACTGCTCTGTATTGAAACTGTCATCAAAAGAAATTGTAAAAACACTGTTAAAGAGAGGTAAGATTCGGGTGAATGAAGGTAGTCTGTACGGAGAAGCAGGCGATCATTTTATTCGTATCAATATAGCTTGCCCCCGACAAACATTGATTGACGGATTAAACAGAATAAGATGTGCTTTAAGCAATTAACAACCCAATAAAGGAAATATGCCGGAAGAGAAGAAAGTAAACAAGATTTCATTGATTTATCTGATTTCTTTTGGCTCTTATTCAGTTTATGTGTGGTTATTAAAAGTTCGTCCGGCAGCAGAAGTTGGAACTCATGCTTATGTCAATCCTTTTATAGCCATTCTGTTTGGAGTGCTTTTAGGGAATGAAAGCGTCAGCATTATTTGGTTAATCGGTCTCATAGTCATTTTGTTAGGAATGACTATGATAAACCGAAAATGTTTATTCAATTCTTAATATCTATTCACTGATGTTATTACTGCAATAAACCGTTGAAACAAAGATATATAACTACTACCACTTTGTTGAAAATATTTCTAGTAATTGTTTTTTGGATAAAGGCTTTGCTAAGAAAGCATTGCACCCTGCCTCAATGGCACTGCCTTTATCAGAATCAAAAGCATTGGCCGTTAGTGCTATAATGGGAACCTTCGCATTGAATTCACGAATTCTTCGAGTTGCTTCCAATCCTCCCATGACAGGCATTTTCATATCCATAAGAATAAGATCAAAGCTCTCATTGCGAGCCTTCCAGACAGCATCTGCACCATCCAGTGCTCTCGTTAGATTATAGTCTTTGAGAATATGTCGTACTAATAAATAATTACTATCATTATCTTCAGCAATTAAAATCTTCAAATCTTCCTTACTTATTTCATTCAGTACAGACGGTTGGTCTAACGGTTGAGAATCGACCGAGGATACTTTTTCCGGCATTTCTATCTCACATGGCACCCATGCCCAGAAAGTAGATCCTTTGCCTGGTTGAGAGATAAATCCGACTTTACCCCCTGCCCCTTCTATTATGGCTCTGGAAATGGCAAGTCCAAGTCCCGTCCCCTGTGCAAACTCATTAAGCTTTTGAAACCGGCCAAAAACTCTATCCTGCAATTCTACAGGAATACCTACTCCGGAATCTTCAACATAAAACCGGATGCCTTTCCCTTCAATGGAATATCCCATTTTTATATATCCGGACTGAGTACATTTCACGGCATTAGTAAGGTAGTTCATCCATACTTGCTTAAGCCTGTTTCTATCCAAAAAGATCAGGCACTCCGGACCGGATTCATCCATACAGAATTTAACATTAGGATTTGTAACCTTGGGCTGAATCATAGTATACAACTCACTACAAACCTTACTCATGTTAAATTTTTCTGGTTTGCGTTCAAGAATTCCCGACTCTATTTTAGAAAGATCAAGAATGTCATTAATCAAACGCAATAATAATTCATTATTAGATTGAATAATTTCCATATATTCTTCTTTTTCAGAAGAATCATCACAATTTATCATCAATTCGGAAAATCCTACAATAGCATTCAACGGAGTACGAATCTCATGGCTCATATTGGCAAGAAAAGCTGATTTCAAACGATCAGAAAGCTCTGCTTTTTCTTTTAGATCTTTCAATTCTTGTGCCATCTTTTCCCATTTCGTATTGTTTATTTTAATACCAGTGTAACGAGTCACCTGCCCTTTCTTGTTCCTTTCAATCGGAATTCCAGTAACTAACAAGGTTTGCCATTCATCATCCCATTTAGTTTTAGAACGATATTTCAAATTAAAATCGCTATTAACTCCCAGAAGTATACGATTTATATATTCACGAACACAATTCACATCGTCTGGATGGGCAGTATTCAAATAATCTTCCGGAAAAATTGGTTTTTCAGAATGAAAGTCGTTAACCGGATCGTTAAATGCCCGGAATTGTCCGCTCTCTACATCAAAATCCCAATAAGACATTCCAACAGTCTTGAAAGTGAGCTCCATTTTGTAGTTTCTCTCTCTAAGTTCTTCATCCAATTGATGTTGTTTCGAAATGTTCTGTCTGAATCCTGTATAACGTACAATATCTCCATTTTCATCTCGCTCAAAAGGCACTCCGATTATATTGCAATATGACCACATTTTGTCGTGTTTTGTTTTAATGCGACAAGAAAATTCCACGGTAAGGTCTTTACCTGATAACATGATTTGTATAGCATCATAAGCGGAAGAACGATCTTCAGGATGTATTACATTCATCTGTTCTTCAATAGTCAATAGCTTGTCGCTGGCGTAATCATTAACAGGGTCATTGTAAGATTCGAATTTCCGGGTTCGCACATCAAAGTCCCAGTGGACAATATTGCTAACCTGCATAGCAAGTTCACGCTTCGCTATTAATTCCTCTGTTTTCTTTGCCAACTGTACCTTTTCTGTCACATCCATTTCCGTACCGATAATCAGTAATTTTCCAAAATGTTCAGAGGATAAACGCATTCTACTTTCATAATAGCGATATTGTTTCTCCTTTTCATTATAAATACGTGCAGTGATTTGCCCTTGCTGAATTTCTCTCTGTTCCAGTTGACCAAAGAGTTGAAGCAGCTGAAGCTGATCCTGCGGATGCATTATTTTTAATAAATCCTCTAATGTTGAAATAGATTCTACTATAGGAGATCCATATAATGAACTGAAAGTTTTTTTATATACATCATATACCCACGAAGACATATTGGTGGCGTCCATAGCCATTTCCAAATTCTTCTTGTTTTCTTCTGTATGAAATTCTGCTTCTTTTTTTGCTGTTACATCATTAGTGAGTAAGATATGTCCGATGATAGCTTCTTTTTTATTACGTACGGGAACGACCTTAACTTCGTAAATCATACTATTCTTGTTATTGGAAGAAAAATATGCATTCCTGTTTATCCGATCAAAATCATATTCAAATTCCAATACAATATTTTCACCACGTTGAATCTTAGTCTTGAGTTCTTCATCGACATACGGGCTATTAAACAGATTCACAACACCTATCACTGTATTCCGGTCTTCAACACCATACATCTTTAATGCATAGTCGTTTATACTGTGAAGGAGACCCACCGCATCATAAACTTCAACTCCCATTGGTAAATGAACATATATACTTTCTGTGAACAGAAGTTGTTCTTGCATCAAATTGGAGATTTCTTTCTCAAAAGATATACTGTCACCCTCTTGGGATTCTATTTTAATTTCTTTCATCTGCTATTATGTCTATCAGAATGTTATACTCTATAGAATCAAAATGTTATTTCATGAAAGTATTACTACTATTGTTTCTTTTGCATAATTTTAAAAACGGAATCTATCCAACATAAAAACAAGAAGTAATGAGATTGCTTTGTTTGAGTGCTTTCATGATTAATTATTTTGATCAACAAAATCATTATTTAATTTACAAAATTAATATTTATCATCATAATATTCCTAAACAAGAAGAAATAATAAGTTTTTTTATACTATTGAATCATCCTGTTTTATATCCATAAAAAAACAGTTTCAAAAGTTATTGTAATCGTATAAACAATTAATTATTTGCTTATTAAATTTACATTATATTTCTACAAGATTTCTTTCTTTTATTTTCTCAAGTGAAAGTAATACTATTGATCCATATATTGAATCTCATCGGAAACTGATAGAATGAATTTGATCTCAAAAGACGTGCTTTTCCGTAGAATGAATACACTGCCAATAAGTTATTGCGTTCGATTAATAATCAGATTTGCAAACAACGGTCTTATGGCAGGTAGTATATATAAAAAGGCACGATGTATATGTTGTGATTTCAGATACATAAAAATGCTAAATAAACAGATAAGGAGATCGCTTGTATATTGAAAATATTCAACATTTCAATAATTTATAACACATTGTAAATCAAGATATTACACAGGCTATTTTTCTCTACGAGAATCACCTCGTTTCTCTACGGAGATCGCGTCGATGCTCTACGAGAAACGGGTCGTTTCTCACCGAGGAATAAATTGAATATTCATAAGATACAACAACTTGCATAAACATGAAAACAGAAATAATTATCAATTGTTATGAAAACAGAAAATGAAGTAAAGAAGTGAGGCTTTTATTGATTGATTTTTATCATTGAAAAATATCGGTCAAAGCTTAGGCGGTACGATTACAATAAATGATCGTATGCTGTTTGAAGTAGTTGAGACTGCTGAGACTTTAGAGAAAGGTTTTTGCTTCTAATAAAAAAACGAACCACTAAATCAAAGAATGATGAAAAAACATAGAGCACCAAAATATTTATATTACACAATAATCTATTGATTATCAATAATTATATATATTTGCGATATAAACTTAGTTTTTATTCTAAGAAAGCATTTTATTCTATCTCTTTGGAACCAATTAAAATAGCAAAATATATATGGAATATGAGCTGAAAGAAAGCTTGTCATTATTTATGTATCAAGTCAGAATAGAATAGGGTATAAAGATAGGGTCAGGAACATAAATTGCCTATAAATAGTAACAAAATTAAAGGAAATAGGATGAAGGATTATAAGAAGATAAATAAAGCCGCTTGGAATTTGAAAACCGACATTCACATTAAAAGTGAATTTTACAATAATACACTCTTTTTGAAAGGGGATTCATCATTGAAACATATTGAACTAGATTTATTAGGAGAGATCAAAGATAAATCTATCCTCCACATGCAATGTCATTTTGGTCAAGACACCATCTCACTATCTCGATTAGGTGCAAAAGCTACAGGTATAGACATATCAGATAATGCGATTAATTATGCTCAAAATATGGCAAAAGAGTTAGAGATGGTATTCTGCCGATATATTATAATAAGGTATAGAACAAAAACGGTGTAGCCCACAGTACAATACGCATACTGTGGGTTACACCGTTGGTCTCCCTATCGGTATCAATCGGGGGACAATGCAAAAGTTATTAGGGTATTTCGTCAAAACATGAACACAGCGATTTGTGGGAAAAGGCTATTTGCAGACAGGAATATAACAAGAGGATGGTTTGCAGCAAACCGCAATGTATCAGGATGCATTACGGTGTATTATCGGATTGGTCTCCCGATTGAGACCCCAAGAAAAAAGCCCTTGAAAGTGATTGACTTTCAAGGGCTTTGAAGTGTCGTTGCGGTGCGTACGGGACTCGAACCCGTGACCCCATGCGTGACAGGCATGTATTCTAACCAACTGAACTAACGCACCAATATTTTGTTCTAACTATCTCTCTCGATTGCGGATGCAAAGGTAGACATTTTTTTTATACCTGCAACAATTAGAAGGAAAAAATGCGAATATTTTTGTTTAAGGTAACTCATCAAAGAAAAACATTTCATGGATGGATTTATTCTTTATCTTTGTAGCTCAGAAGTATAATATAAAAATAAAGACATGAAAGATACACCTATCAAACAACATCTGATTGACGAAACTATCGAAGAATTTCAGATTGCAGACTTTTCAAAAGCAACCATTCGCGAAGTAAAAGCCATTGCAGCCAAAGCTGAAGCAGAATCAGGAATAGAATTTATTAAAATGGAAATGGGCGTACCCGGTCTCCCACCCTCAGCTGTGGGGGTAAAGGCAGAAGTGGAAGCATTGCAAAAAGGGATAGCAAGCCTGTATCCGGATATTAATGGACTTCCGGAACTTAAACAGGAAGCATCACGTTTTATTAAAGCATTCATAAATGTAGATTTAAAACCAGAAGGATGTGTACCTGTAACAGGATCCATGCAGGGTACTTTTGCTTCATTTCTAACTTGCAGTCAGTGTGATGAAAAGAAAGATACCATACTTTTTATTGATCCGGGATTTCCTGTACAAAAACAGCAACTTGTGGTTATGGGGCAAAAATACGAGACTTTTGACGTATATGATTTCCGTGGAGAAAAGCTGAAAGAGAAGTTAGAAAGTTATTTGCAAAAAGGAAATATATCTGCAATCATCTACTCTAATCCCAACAATCCAAGCTGGATTTGCCTGGATGATAAAGAACTTAGAATCATAGGAGAACTGGCAACTCAGTATGATGTTATTGTTTTGGAAGACCTCGCCTATTTTGCCATGGACTTCCGTCAGACTCTCAGCACTCCGTTCCAGACACCTTATCAACCGTCAGTAGCACATTATACAGACAATTATATATTGCTCATCTCCGGTTCTAAAGCATTCAGTTATGCAGGACAACGTATCGGTGTCAGTTGTATTTCCGATAAGTTATATCACCGCTACTATCCCGGACTCACAAAACGTTATGGTGGAGGAACCTTTGGAACAGTATTTATCCACCGTGTTCTTTATGCACTATCATCCGGTACCAGTCATTCGGCACAATTTGCTATGGCAGCAATGTTGAAAGCAGCCAATGAAGGAGAATATAATTTCCTTGATGAAGTGAAAATCTATGGAGAACGGGCAAAGAAGCTAAAAGAAATTTTTCTTCGCCATGGTTTTCATCTTGTATATGATAAAGATCTGGGTGAACCCATTGCCGATGGTTTCTACTTTACAATTGGTTATCCGGGAATGACAAGCGGAGAATTAGCCAAAGAGTTGATGTATTATGGTGTAAGCGCTATTTCTCTTGTAACTACCGGAAGCCATCAAGAAGGTCTGCGAGCATGTACTTCTTTTATAAAAGATCATCAATATGAACAATTGGATGAAAGAATGAAAATTTTTAAGGAAAATCATCCCATATCATAAAAAGTACACAGAAAAGTAAAAAAAAGGAGAAGATAGTTTGTTCCTGCGAAATAAATATTTATATTTATCGCATGAATAATATCAATTCCGACATATTTAAGATACAATCTAATAATGTATTGCCTTCACGGGGAAAGATTCTGATATCAGAACCTTTCCTGTGTGATGCAACATTCGGACGTTCGGTAGTATTGCTCGTTGACCATACTGACGAGGGAAGCATGGGGTTGATAATGAACAAACAACTTCCTTTGCTGGTGAACGATGTCATCAAAGAATTCAAATATCTGGAAGATATACCTCTCTATAAAGGCGGCCCCATAGGGACAGACACACTTTTCTATCTGCATACTTTGCCACATATTCCTGGAGCGCTCCATGTAAGTAAAGGATTATACCTGAACGGAGATTTTGATGCCCTGAAAAAGCATATTTTACAAGGGAATAATATCAACGGAAAAGTACGTTTCTTTTTGGGATATTCGGGATGGGAATATGAACAATTAATACAGGAGATCAAAGAAAACACTTGGTTGATTGCCAAAGAAGAAGCCTCTTATCTACTCAATGGAGAAGCCAAAGATATGTGGAAAAACACACTGGGAAAGCTGGGTAGCAAGTATGAAACCTGGTCTCGCTTTCCACAAGTTCCTTCATTGAATTGAATGATTAACGCTGTCCGAAACGTTGCATCAAGGCAGCATCTTTATATCCCTCTGAGGTTACAATCCAGTCTTTCAATAAGCCACACTGTACAAAACCACAGGAGGAAAATAATTTCATACTGGCTTCATTCTCTATTGCGACATGAGCATAGAGCTGATGAATTTGCAGAAAATCAAATGCATAATCACACAACAAATTGAGTGCATCAGAAGCATACCCCTCCCTACGAAAATCGGTATGTACTGCAATACCTACTGCCCCACGTGAATGCAAAGGAACAAAGTCGGTTACATCAATCGTTCCAAGGATACGATTGTCTTCACGTCGTATAATCATAAGACGCAATTGCTTATCGGCAAACATATCACTCTGAGACCCTTCAATGTACTGGCGTAATACATAACGGGAATAAGGCACTGTAAAACTACTTATATCCCACATCAAAGGATCGTTTTCCATTTCGTACATTATATCAATATCTTCTGGTTCTACAGCACGGAGATAGATACGATCATTTATTAAAAAAGATTGTTTCATGTTACTTATACATAGTTTTTTTCGGGAGTTACCAATACACGACTCTCAGCATTATATACACCTAATTGTAAATTCTTTCTTTGGTTATGAACAAGTAAAGAAAGTATCATTGAATAAGAAAAAGCGCTACTATCATATACTACATGTGTAAATTCATCAGAAAAACTTGATAAAAGCTCAGGCTCATTAATAACAGATTTCTCATCTACTATCACAAAGTGATGATGTCCGTTCAACTGATTAGAATTAAAGATAGTGCGAATATTACCTAAATTTTTCTCATTGATAAAAATAAGGAAACAAGGCATATACTCTTTGGTTGGTCGTAATGCAAAAAAACATTTTTTCACACAGACTATAGTCAATTTCAACCAAGTCTGTATCTTAATTCCCGTCCTAATCATCCAACGATATGGTAAAGGGTAGTGTGAACTATGTTTACGAAAAAATATATCCATTGCACCATAAAACACATGCACATATCGATACGATTCTTTAGAGGTACTTTCACCTTTATAATGCAAAATTGGATATGGCAGATAATAATTCTTATATCCGGATTTGGTGATACGACAAGATAAATCAATATCTTCACCATACATAAAAAAATCCTCGTCAAGCAGTCCAGAACGATCTAATGCTTTTTTACGAAGCATCATATAAGCTCCGGCTAATACAGGGACTGAGTGAATAGAATTTTCATCCAGGCGCGAAAGATAATATCTATCGAATCGAGGATTATTCGGAAAACAACGATGCATTCCTGTAAGTTTCCAAAACGAAGTTAATGGAGATGGATATCCTCTTTTCGATTCTGGTAAAAAATGGCCGTCAGGCGCAAGCATCTTTACTCCACAAGCGCCGGCGTCGGAGTGAGTATCCATAAAGCGAAGTACTTCCACAATATTAGTTGCAGGAAGCAAAGTATCGGGATTCAATAATAATATATATTCTCCTTTAGCTTTCCGCATCGCCTGATTATTGGCACGTGCAAAGCCTACATTTTCTTCATTATAAATATATGTAAGATTAGGAAAACGTTCTGTTATGTATTCTTTAGAGCCATCAGTAGAAGCGTTATCTACCACTACTACTTCTGAAAAAATATCATTAATGGCCTGATAAAGGGATACAAGACATTGTTCCAAATAGTATTTTACATTATAATTAACTATAACTACTGTAAGCTTCATTCTTCGTTCGTTATATAAAGTTCGTTACGAAGGCGTTTTTCGCCTGGCAAACAAAAAAATGAAGCAGTCAAAGCACATAAGGCGCAAAGAGCACCGGTACTATTCAATGTTATGTAATAACACAAAAGATTGTATATAACAACAAAGTTAAGTAATCCTAAACGTACAATACTCCATAAGGCATATCGACTAAGAGCGACCGGAAAAGTTAGTTTATCAATTTTACGCGTTAACACAAAAGAAAAAAGCTTCATAGAAAAAGGAATACAAATAGCCGTGAGTAATATCCCTGCCGTTTCGAGAAAATAACAAGTTCTCACATCATCAGCCAATAGCCCAATAGGGAAAAATTCAGTTTCGCCAATAACAACCAATAGTATAGTAACCGCCCAAAAGATTATATAACTTATCTTCAATTTTTTTACAACGCGCTTTATCTGTTTCTCCATTTTAATATCTGTTTCTTTTATTAAAAACTATACAGTTCCTGTAAATACCGTCCGGTTAACAATGCTTCGTCCCAATGTCACCTCATCGGTATACTCTAACTCGTCACCTATAGAAACACCACGGGCAAGTACACTCAACTTAACACCCATTCTTTCGAGCTTACGGTAGATATAAAAATTAGTCGTATCTCCTTCCATGGTAGTGCTCAGGGCAAGTATAACTTCTTTTATTCCTCCGTCTGCTACACGTTGCACAAGGCTATCTATCTGAAGATCACTGGGGCCTACTCCATCCATAGGTGAGATAACACCTCCCAGCACATGATATAATCCACGGAATTGCTGAGTTCCCTCTACCGCCATTACATCCCGAATATTCTCTACCACACAGATTGTTGAAGCATCACGGGCGGGATTGGCGCAAATCTGGCAGGTATCTGTGTCGGATATATTATGACATACATGGCAATACTTCACCTCGCGTTTCAATGTGATAATTGAGTTTCCAAAAGCTTCAACGGTAGCGCTGTCTTGCCGCAGCAGGTGAAGCACCAGTCTCATAGCAGTCTTTCGTCCTATTCCAGGAAGTTTGGAGAACTCTCCGATTGCCTTTTCAAGCAGTACAGAAGGATATTGTTGGTTCATATATTTCTAACTGAATCTATTATTCAGTGCAAAGATACTTATTATTTGCAGATAGAAAAAGCCCGTCACGTGAATTGCGAAATAAATCGTACCTTTGCGCCCGTTATGAGAATACTTGTCACTATTATATGCTACTTTGCAGTACTGTTACTGATAGCCCGCCTTACTGGAAGGGGAAAAAGAAGCGGTTCGGATGCCGCATTCTTCCGAGGAGAGAACCGGTCACCGTGGTATATCGTCTCTTTCGGGATGATCGGTGCCAGCATATCGGGAGTAACCTTTGTTTCTGTACCCGGTATGGTGCGAAGTATGGACATGACGTACATGCAAACAGTTTTCGGCTTTTTCTTCGGTTATCTGGTGGTAGCACACGTGTTACTTCCATTATATTACCGGCTCAATCTGACAAGTATCTACAGTTATCTCGGCACACGAATCGGACCACGAACTTACCGTACAGGTTCTTTCTTTTTCTTATTGTCCCGTATGTTAGGTACAGCTGCCAAAATGTATCTGGTTTGCCTCATTCTTCATACTTATGTATTCGGTAACATGGGTATACCCTTCTGGATGATTGCTGCCGGATCCGTGGCACTGGTCTGGATATATACGCATAAAAGTGGTATAAAAACGATTGTCTGGACAGATACTTTACAAACCTTCTGCCTGATAGCAGCGTTAATCTGCATCATCTATATCACCATACAAAAGTTGGATTTAGGAGGAAACAGCATAATACAGCTTATCAGCAACAACCCACATAGCCGTATATTCATATTTGATGACTGGATGTCACGACAGAATTTTTTCAAGCAATTCCTGAGTGGCATTTTCATTGTAATTGTGATGACGGGGTTGGATCAAGACATGATGCAGAAAAATCTTTCCTGCAAAAACCTGCGCGAGGCACAAAAGAATATGTATTGTTACGGGTTTTCTTTCATCCCGCTGAATCTCCTGTTTCTTTGCTTGGGGATCCTTCTGTTGACATTGGCAGGACAAATGAACCTTATCCTCCCGGAAGTGAATGACGATATACTTCCGATGTTTGCCACACAAGGATATCTGGGGCAAACAGTACTTGTACTCTTCACAATCGGTATCATTGCAGCGGCGTTCAGTAATTCCGATTCCGCACTGACTGCAATGACTACCAGTGTATGTGTAGACCTTCTTGACACAAATAAAGATATAGAAGAAATAGCTCGGCAACGACGTGGAAGAGTACACATCATACTATCTGTGATACTCATTTTCTTCATCTGCCTGGTAGAAGCACTCAACAGTAAAAGTGTGATCGATGCTATTTATATCATTGCTTCCTATACGTATGGCCCGCTATTGGGAATGTTTGCTTTCGGACTATTTACACACAGAACCACCCGGGACCGGTGGGTACCGTTTATAGCAGTAGCTTCTCCGCTAATATGCTATGCCCTCGATTGTTTCGCAATGCAGAGGTATGGATATAAGTTCGGGTATGAGTTGCTAATGTTGAACGGAATACTTACTTTTGCAGGGATGTACGCTTTATCTTCAAATGAAATAATTAACAAAGAATATGGAAATATCAAACGCTGAATTTATTGTTAGTAACACGGACGTGAAAAAATGTCCGCCCGGGCATCTTCCTGAATATGCTTTCATAGGGCGCTCCAATGTAGGTAAATCCAGCCTTATTAATATGCTGACCGGCCGGAAGGGGTTGGCTATGACATCAGCTACTCCCGGGAAAACAATGCTCATCAATCACTTCCTAATCAACGATAGCTGGTACATCGTCGATCTTCCGGGTTACGGTTATGCCCGTCGCGGAATGAAAGGTCAGGAACAGATTCGTACCATCATCGAAGACTATATCCTGGAACGTGAACAGATGACAAATCTCTTTTTGCTAATAGACTCCCGCCTGGAGCCACAGAAGATAGATATGGAGTTTATGGAATGGTTGGGTGAAAATGGAATACCATTCTCCATCATATTCACCAAAGCAGATAAGCTGAAAGGCGGACGTTTAAAGATGAATATCAACGCATATATACGCGAACTTCGCAAACAGTGGGAAGAGCTCCCCCCCTATTTCGTATCCTCTTCGGAAGACCGGATGGGACGTACGGAAATATTAGATTATATAGAAAGTATCAACAAAGAAGTTAATTCAAAATAGACAAATTAGAATGAAAAAGTATGTTTTATCGCTGGCAGTCGTGTCGGCCTTATTGCTTGTTACAACGAATGTACAGGCACAATCATGGAAAGATTTATTTAATAAAGACAACATCGAAAAAGTAGTAAATGCCGTAACTGGTAATCAAACGATAGATATGACTGGAACCTGGACATATAGCGGTTCGGCTATTGAGTTCGAATCAGATAACCTGTTACAGAAGGCAGGTGGTGCAGCAGCGGCGGCCGTTGCAGAAAAGAAACTGGACGAGCAGTTGGCAAAAGTCGGTATTAAAGACGGACAGGTCAGCTTTACTTTCAATGCGGACAGTACTTTTACAAGTACAGTAGGAAAACGTACTATGACAGGAACTTATTCATATGATGCTACAGACAAAGTTGTACACCTAAGATACTTCAAGTTGCTGAATATGAATGCAAAGGTAAACTGTACAAGTACCAATATGGATCTGCTGTTCAACTCTGACAAACTATTGAAACTGATTGCATTTATATCAAGTAAAAGTAGTAGTACAACTCTTAAAACAATCAGTTCACTGGCAGACAGCTATGACGGAATGATGCTGGGGTTTGCATTGAAGAAATAAACCATTGACAAACAGAAAAGTGCCAATGATGGGATTTACAGAAAGTGCCGGTTGCATATTAACCAAATGTAACCGGCACTTTTTTATTAGCCAAAATTCATGGAAAGTTGTGTTTCCCGCACAGGGAAGTGCGTTAGGCGATGATTGCTGAATGGAGACACAGGACGAACGCAGACTTTTACTTTTAATCTATTACTCCGAAACGATACACACAATGACTGTAATATTTCTCTCCGGGACGAAGTACTGTAGACGGGAATTGTGGCTTATTAGGACTATCCGTAAAATGTTGCGTCTCCAGACAAACGGCCGTACGCTTCTGATAAGCAATCCCCTTCTTTCCTACCATTGCACCACGCAATCCGTTTGCCGTATATACCTGCAAACCAGGTTCTGTAGTATAAACCTCCATACTACGTCCGCTTTTTGTATCTATCAGACGAGCTGCCAGCTTTGTATCATCTCCGTTCGTATTCAACACCCAATTATGATCATATCCTTTCACAATATTCAGTTGCATTACATTTTCATTAATACGTTCACCAATTAAATGAGGAGTGGTAAAATCAAAAGGTGTTCCCGCTACCGGTAGGATCTCTCCCGTAACACATTTCAACGAATCATAAGGAGTATACATATCCGCATTGATATAAAGAGACTGATCTTCAACTGTCGTATCAAAATCACCGGAGATATTAAAGAAGGAGTGATGTGACAGATTAATAACAGTAGGTTTATCTGTTTCCGCTTCGTAATGAATATCCAGTTCATTGTCATTGGTCACCACAAAAATAACATGTACCTGTAAATTACCGGGAAATCCGTTCTCCCCATCCGGAGAAAATAAACTTAATTTCAGTGCATTTTCATCCAGCTGTTCTGCCTGCCATATTTTAGACGCAAACCCCGGATCTCCTCCATGAGCACAATGTTCTCCGGTATTAGGAACAAGATGATATGTAATAGAATCCAACGTAAAGGTAGAATACATGATTCTACCGATATATCGTCCGATGGTAGCACCAAAGTTCTGTTTCTTGGCAAGATACTCAGCAATCGTTGGATAACCGCATACGATGTCCTCCATTTTCCCATTACGATCCGGTACCATTAACGATACGACTCTCCCACCGTAGTTTGTAATACAAACCTCCATTCCATTCTGGTTTTTAAGCACATACAAATTTGTCAATTGTCCGTCTACTTCCGTCTGAAAGTCCCGTACATCCAGACCGGAAAGTGTCATCTCTTTTTCTTTTCTACAAGAGGTACACAGCAGTAAAATAAAAGCTATAAAAATGATACTTCTACTATTCATAAGCTATTGTTCGTCTTTTTTTAATACTATTTCGCAAAGATACGGCATTATTTTTAAAAAAAAGCTCTACCTTTGTCATTCATAAACCATAAAAAGGAAATGAATATGAAAAAAATAGCATTATTCGTTGCAATGTTGGTAATAGGAATCAGTTATGCATCTGCTCAAACTGCCGACATTAAGTTTGATAAAACCACTCATGATTTCGGAACATTTTCAGAAAACAATCCGGTTGTATCCTGCGTATTTACTTTCACTAATATCGGTGATGCTCCTTTGGTTATTCATCAGGCTGTAGCATCCTGCGGATGTACGGTACCCGACTATACAAAAGAACCGATCCTTCCGGGAAAAACAGGAACGATCAAGGTTACTTACAACGGAACAGGTAAATACCCCGGACACTTCAAGAAATCAATAACTCTTCGCACAAATGCTAAAACAGAAATGTTGCGTTTGTATATTGAAGGTAATATGACAGCAAAAGATGCCAAATAAGAAAAAATAGACAACAACAGTAAGGAGAATCTTTCGATTCTCCTTTTTTTTTGCTTTCTTTGATGCATATTTACAGAATACATAATTAAACACATTAAATATTTATATAGAAACTATGAAACAAGAAGAAGACAAATTCACCGGCTTGCCCGAGAATGCGTTCAGAGAATTAAAACCGGGCGAAGTATACAACCCTCTGATGAGTCCCGGTAAAAATTATCCGGAAGTAAACTTCTGGTCAGTCACCTGGGGTATCACCATGGCCATCCTTTTTTCGGCAGCCGCTGCCTACCTGGGACTGAAAGTAGGTCAGGTATTTGAAGCTGCCATTCCTATTGCTATCATTGCGGTAGGTGTTTCCGGCGCGGCAAAACGCAAAAACGCATTAGGAGAAAATGTGATCATCCAGTCTATCGGTGCTTGTTCGGGTGTTATCGTAGCCGGAGCCATCTTTACGCTCCCCGCTTTGTACATTCTGCAAGTTAAATATCCGGAGATGACAGTCACCTTCATGCAGGTATTCATCAGTTCGCTGTTGGGTGGTGTATTGGGGATTTTGTTTCTTATCCCTTTCCGCAAATACTTCGTTAGTGATATGCATGGTAAATACCCCTTCCCGGAAGCCACGGCAACCACACAGGTACTCATATCCGGTGAAAAAGGAGGCAGCCAGGCCAGGCCGTTATTGATGGCAGGTATGATCGGTGGTTTATACGATTTTATTGTGGCTACTTTCGGCTGGTGGAATGAAAATTTTACGACCCGTGTATGCAGCGCCGGTGAAATGCTGGCAGAAAAAGCCAAGTTGGTATTCAAAGTAAATACAGGTGCTGCAGTATTAGGTCTGGGGTATATCGTCGGATTGAAGTATGCATCTATCATTTGTGCCGGTTCACTGGTGGTATGGTGGGTTATTGTACCAGGTATATCAATGTTTTGGGGAGATAGCGTACTGAATGCATGGAACCCGGAAATCACTAACACCGTAGGTATGATGAGTCCCGAAGAGATATTCAAATACTATGCAAAGAGTATCGGTATCGGTGGTATTGCTATGGCTGGTGTTATCGGTATTATCAAATCATGGAGCATTATCAGGAGTGCTGTAGGGTTGGCTGCCAAAGAGATGGGTGGCAAAGGGAATATTGAGAAAAACATCATTCGTACGCAACGTGACCTTTCTATGAAGATTATTGCTATCGGTTCTATTATTACACTGATTCTGATTTTCCTGTTCTTCTACTTTGACGTAATGCAAGGTGATCTGATACATACAATAGTAGCTATCGTATTAGTGGCAGGCATCTCTTTCCTGTTTACTACAGTGGCCGCCAATGCAATTGCAATTGTTGGTACCAACCCAGTTTCGGGTATGACACTGATGACGCTTATTCTGGCTTCTGTTGTAATGGTAGCTGTAGGATTGAAAGGCCCTTCGGGTATGGTGGCTGCATTGGTGATGGGTGGTGTAGTATGTACAGCCTTGTCCATGGCAGGTGGTTTCATTACCGACCTGAAAATTGGTTACTGGCTGGGAAGTACTCCTGCCAAACAGGAGGCATGGAAATTCTTAGGAACAATTGTTTCGGCTGCTACGGTAGGCGGAGTCATGATTATCCTGAATAAAACATATGGTTTCACAAGCGGAGCACTGGCTGCACCACAAGCAAATGCTATGGCAGCCGTTATCGAACCACTGATGAGTGGTGTAGGCGCACCCTGGTTGCTTTACGGCATCGGTGCGGTATTAGCTATCATTCTGACACTCTGTAAGATTCCTGCTCTTGCTTTTGCACTGGGTATGTTCATCCCGTTGGAACTGAACGTGCCTTTAGTAGTAGGTGGAGCCATTAACTGGTATGTGACCAGCCGCAGCAAAGACACTTCACTGAACACTGAACGTGGCGAAAAAGGTACGTTACTTGCTTCCGGTTTCATTGCCGGTGGTGCATTAATGGGTGTTGTGAGTGCAGCGATGCGTTTTGGCGGTATCAATTTAGTGAATGATGCGTGGCTGAATAATACCTGGTCGCAGGTACTTGCTCTGGGTGCTTATGCATTGTTGATTCTTTATTTCATTAAAGCTTCGATGAAAGTGAAGTAATATTTCTCAAAGTAACAATATAAAAACTATCTTCATGAAAAACCTGTTAATGGTTGCATGTTTCGTAATACTCCCTCTGAGCTCCACAGCCCAGGGGGATCGTTACAAACAGATAACCGACCCTAATCTAACCAGTATCAATCGTGAAACTCCCCGCAGTACCTTCACATCGTACACCAACGAAAAAGATGCAACGGCAAACAACCGCAAAGACGGTACTCTCCGCCTCTCGTTGAATGGCAAATGGAAATTCAACTATGTAGACAGCTTCTCTACCCGCCCTACTGATTTCATGCTTCCTGAGAAAGATGTAAGTGACTGGGCAGATATTGAAGTTCCCGGTAACTGGGAGCGACAAGGTTTCGGAATTCCCATCTATGTAAATACCTCTTACGAGTTTTGTTCACCGGGCTATGCCCCCTATTGGGACAAACCCAACCCTCCGTATGTACCGGAAGAATGGAACCCGACAGGTACCTATCGCCGTGATTTTAACCTCCCTGCCAACTGGGATGGAAAAGAGATATTCCTCAGTGCCGACGGAACCAAAGGTGCAGCATTCTACTACCTGAACGGAACATTCATCGGTATGAATAAAGATGCAAAGACTCCTGCCCGGTTCAACATCACGAAACAGGTGAAACCCGGTAAGAATGTGCTTGCCGTACAAATTCACCGCTTTTCGGATGCCAACTATCTGGAGTGCCAGGACTTCTGGCGGCTGAGTGGTTTCGAGAGAGATGTCTATCTCTATGCACAATCCCAGCTTCGCATTGCAGATTTTAAAGTGGAAAGCCCGTTGGATGCCGACTACAATAACGGTATCCTGAAGTTTAAAATTAAAATAGCCAATAGTGGCAAGCCGGTTTATCCTTCATATGTTATCTCTTACAAACTTCTTGATAAAGACGGACAACAGGTAGCTACTTCAGACTATGCTGTGAAAGCAATGCCTGCTCCCGGTATCTCTCAGAGCCTGAACGAATTTGTTTTTGATGACAATATCATCAAAAGCCCCAAACAATGGACAGCTGAAACTCCTTACCTTTACACTCTCGTTATCAGCTTGAAGAAACCCGAAAGTGGTGAGGTAATGGAAGCAACCAGTGTGAAAGTAGGTTTCCGTAGCGTGGAAATGAAAAACAACCAGCTTTGTGTCAATGGTAAACCAATTCTCGTAAAAGGTGTAAATGTACACGAACACGATGAACACACCGGACATTACGTCACTGAAGAGCTGATGTTGAAAGACTTCGAACTCTGGAAGAAGTACAACGTAAACACCGTCCGTACCTGCCACTATCCACAACAAGAACGTTTTTACGAACTATGTGATGAATATGGAATCTATGTAATTGATGAAGCCAATATCGAATCTCACGGAATGGGATATAACCGCGAAGTAGGTGGTACTTTAGCCAACAACCGTCTATTCATGGATGCACACGTATACCGTACCATCAACATGTACGAACGTGATAAAAACCATCCTTCGGTGATTGTGTGGTCATTGGGAAATGAGGCCGGAAACGGTATTAACTTCTACAAGACTTATAGTGCACTGAAAGAACTCGATAGTCGTCCGGTGCAATACGAACAGGCACATCTGGAATGGAATTCGGATATCTACTGTCCGATGTACACACGGCCTGCCGACATCGAGAAATACGCAAAGGATCCGAAGCATACCCGCCCGCTCATTTTGTGTGAATATGCACATGCTATGGGAAACAGTCTGGGTAACTTCCAGGAGTACTGGGACGTTATAGAGAAGTACCCGCTCTTACAGGGTGGTTGCATCTGGGACTGGGTAGATCAGGGATTTGCAGAGAAAACTACCGACGGACGTAAATACTGGACTTACGGTGGTGATTACGGTGCTTTTGGTACTCCTTCAGACGGAGATTTCTGTATCAATGGCGTTGTTTATCCGGACCGGACTGTGAAACCGCATACTACGGAAATGGGTAAAGTATATCAGAATATCAAGTTTATCAACTTCAAAAAAGACAAGGGAACAATCGATCTGCGCAATGATTTCAGCTTTACCAATCTGGATAAGTATAATTATCACTACATTATTCGCGATCATGGAAAAGAGATCTATACAGATAAATTCCAGGTCAGCGGGGCACCGGGCGAAACGGTAACCGTACAACTGAAAGGTATCCCGCAGGCACAAACCAATACCGGCGATGTACGTATTGAATTTTATGCTACCGTCCGCATTGCGGAACCATTCCTTCCGATAGGAACAGTAATAGCCCGTGAACAGAACTACATCTATACTTTCCACAAAGACAAAATGGCTCAGCAAGAAGCTGCACCCATGAAGGAAACAGATACACAGGTTATCTATTCAGGAAAGAACTTCAAGGCTGTTTTCGATAAGAAGAGTGGACTGCTCGTCTCCTACCAATACAACGGAGCAGAATACATTCTCAACGGGCAAGGATTACACCCTAACTTCTGGCGTGCACCGATTGACAATGATTATGGTGCAGGACTGGCACGCAAACTGGGAGTATGGAAAGAAGCAAGTTATCAAGATATAACAGCTGCCTCTTTCAATGCCCGTAACGGAGAAGTGACCTGTACTTACCAATTCCCGCAAACTGACGCAACTTGGGATATTACTTACAAAATTTACACAAACGGAGTAATAAAGGTAGATAACCGCTTTGTGGCAGCCAATGAAAAGACTCCGATGATTCCACGTATCGGCCTGCGTATGCAAATGCCGGAAACATTCACCACACTGACTTACTACGGACGCGGACCGGAAGAAAACTATCGTGACCGCCGTACTTCACAGTTCTTTGGTGAATACTCCACTCCTATCAAAAAGATGTACGAACCCTACATTCGCCCACAGGAAAACAATCACCGTACAGATATTTACTGGTGTGCACTTACCAATAAATCCGGTGCAGGATTACTCCTTGTAGCCGACCGTACTTTCGAAATGAACGCCTCAAACTATCCGCTCGAAACCCTTGATAGTGGAGACGATCTGCACAACGCTGCCCCACGTACAGCCCAAACGAACCATCGCCATCTCACAGATCCGAAACCGGAAAAGATGGTAGATCTCTTTATCGATTACCGCATGATGGGTGTCGGTGGTGATAATAGCTGGGGAGCACTTGCACACGAGCCTTACCTGATTCGTACCGGTGCACAGAATGCTGTTGAATACGGCTTTACACTGGTTCCTTTCGGCCGTAAAACCGATTTCAGAAACTTAATTTATCAATATTAATAATGAAAACAATCAGTTCATTTTTACTGGCCGCCTGTTTATCAGGTGGCCCGGTTGCAGCGCAACAGGAAACAAATCTTATGCTAACCAATGCTCAGACATTCATCGATACTCCATACACTGCCCACACGCTGGAAATGGATGACGAAGAAGATCTTATTATCAATTGCGACGAAGTAGACTGCACCACTCTTGTAGAATATGTGCTTGCCATGTCTCTCTGCCCCACCCAGGGTAAAGATATGCGTGAGGGTGATTTCGCAGAGAATTTGCAACGCATCCGGTATCGTGACGGAAAGATTGACGGATACACTTCACGTTTACACTACATTGCCGATTGGATAAACAACGGAGTACGTGAAGGAATCATGGAAGATGTAACCGCTGCCAATAGCCCATATACACAGAAATTATCCCTCTCATACATGTCTACTCATCCGCAACAGTATAAACAGCTTGCTAACTCCCCGGCCAATGTCAGTAAAATGGCAGGTTATGAAAAAGCGTTGACAGGACAGGAAGTTCATTGGTTACCCAAAGATGCATTGCCCGTAACGGGACTTTCCTGGATTAAAAACGGAGACATCATCGCCATTACTACAAACACCCCGGGATTGGATGTGGCTCATATGGGGATTGCCATTTATATAAAGGGCAATCTATGTATGCTTCATGCCTCTTCTTCAAAAGGAAAAGTATTAGTAGAAAAACTTGCACTGAGCCGTCTGCTCGACCGTAACAACAGTTGGACAGGAATACGCGTTATCAGAATGAAAAAATAAAAACAACGATGGAAACGACAAAAAGAATGAAAACTATTTATCTTTTACTTATCAGCCTGTTCCTTATGAGTGGCAACATTGCCGCACAGGATTGGGCTAACTTAAAACAATTCCAGAAGGACAACGCTGCACTGGGTACTCCTGCAAAAGGAGAAAAACGTGTCGTATTTATGGGTAACTCCATTACAATCGGATGGCTCCACAACTGCCCGGAGTTTTTCAAAGACCGTCCTTATATCAATCGTGGCATTAGCGGACAGACTACTCCGCAAATGTTGATTCGCTTCCGCCAGGATGTGATTGACTTACAGCCGAAGGTGGTAGTGATCCTTGCCGGAACAAACGATATAGCAGGAAATACAGGCCCTTCTACCCTTGAAATGATAGAAAACAATCTGGCTTCTATGGCCCAGCTTGCCAAAGCAAATGGTATCAAAGTAATCCTCTGCTCTGTACTTCCCGCTTTTGATTATCCCTGGCGTCCGGGTATGGAGCCTAATGTGAAGATTCCGGAACTGAACAAATGGATCAAAGCTTACGCAGAAAAGAATAAATTTATTTATCTGGATTACTTCTCTGCAATGGCTGATGATAGAAACGGATTGCCTGCCGATTTGTCAAAAGATGGCGTACATCCCAACAAGAAAGGATATGAAATCATGCAGCCAATGGTTGAAAAGGCTATCGCTAAAGCTCTGAAATAACAAATTCAGGATCGCGTAAGCAGGTTCTTTATTTCAAGTTCAAGGCGTTGCTTCACTTCGGACATTGGGATTTCAGATCCCAGTTCCTGACGCAGTGAAGTAACGCCTTTATCTATAAACCCACAAGGATGTATATAGTTGAAATAACGCAAATCGGTATTTACATTCAACGCCAGTCCATGCATTGTGACATAATGGCTACTCCTCACTCCTATCGCACAAATCTTACGGGCACGGGAAGTATCTCCTTCCAACCACACTCCGGTTGCTTTCTCCAGCCTTCCGGCAGTGATACCATAGGAAGCACAAACACGAATGACGGCTTCTTCCAGTAAATGTACGTATTCTTTCAATCCCAGATCGAACTCTTCAAGATTTAGAATGGGATAGCAAACCAACTGTCCCGGACCATGATAAGTTATGTCTCCACCACGATCAATATGGTAAAGTGTAGCGCCAATCTTTTCTAACTGTGCTTCACTCAAAAGCATATTGTTTTCTTTTCCACTACGCCCCAAAGTATAAACAGAAGGATGTTCGCATAGGATTATGACGTTCTCATACTCTTCTCCGTTTTGTTTGGCACGGACAAGGGTGTCAAAATATTCTGTCTGCCGTTGCCAGGCTTCGGCATATGGGATAAAATTCCAATCAATTACAGTTGTTTTCATAAGGGCAAAGATAAAAGAGAATTATGATTTATGAAGTATGATTTATATTAAAACTCCAATAGAGCAGCACAATGAATTACACTCCATAAATCATAACTCTAAAATCACTTCCTTTTTCCTAAACTCAGTGAATTTAATACTACACTCACACTTGAGAATGCCATAGCAGCACTTGCAAGCATCGGATTCAGTAGTAATCCATTCAATGGGAAGAGTACGCCGGCAGCGATGGGAATACCTATAAGGTTATAGATAAATGCCCAGAACAGGTTCTGATGGATAAGTCTCACTGTCTGCCGGGATAAGTTGAATGCTTTCGGAAGCAACAGTAAATCAGAAGTCATCAGAGTAACCATAGCTACGTCCATTGCAATATCCGTTCCTTTCCCCATGGCTATACTGACATCTGCCAAAGCCAATGCCTGCGAATCATTAATTCCGTCGCCCACCATTGCTACAGTTTTTCCCTGTAATTGCAATTCACGGATAAAGTCTTCTTTGTCATCCGGCAAGGCATCTGCAATAAAACGATCAATACCTAATTTTCCCGCTACCGCCAAAGCCGTACGTTGTCCGTCACCTGTCAGCATACAAATATCAATGCCTTGACGTCTCAGTTCCTTCACAGCTTCGGAAGAGGTAGATTTTATCGCATCCGTAACAGCAATAATAGCCAACAACTGATTCTCACGACCAAAATAAATGATTCCGTTTCCTTCGGACTCATATTGCACAAGCATATCTGCCATTACATCCGTAACAATGGCGTCGAAATCTTTAAGCAACTTGTGGCTACCTACCCAAAACAGATCGCCTTCATAAATCACCTTCACTCCTTTCCCTGTAATACTTTCAAAGCTTTCAAGCGGTGCAGGTTTTACTTTTTCCTCGTCTTGCAGAGAGGTGACAATGGCTCCGGCAAGTGGATGCTCCGATTTCATTTCTGCAGCCAAAAGAACATTCTTGAAACACTCTTCCTGCGTTTGTGCCCATAACCAACCGCTTACAGTAGGATGTCCTTCTGTAAGCGTTCCGGTTTTATCGAGTACCACTACATCGACCTTGCGCATCTGCTCCAAGGCCACAGCATCTTTTATCAGAATGTGCTGACTGGCAGCTTTGCCAATGCCCACCATAAGTGCGGTAGGTGTGGCAAGTCCCAAAGCACACGGACAGGCAATTACCAATACCGAAACGGCAGAAAGCATGGCATATGAGAAGTATTCTGTTCCACCTATTACCAGCCAAAGCACAAAAGTAAGTATGGCAATACCAAGAACCACAGGAACGAAAATTCCCGTTACACGGTCAACGATACGTTGTACGGGGGCCTTACTTCCCTGAGCCTCTTGCACCATACGAATGATACGTGCCAATACCGTCTCACTTCCTACCTGTGAAGCCTTTATTATAAAAGAACCTCGTTGATTGATTGTTCCGGCAAGCACCTTGTCTCCTTGCTTCTTTTCGACAGGGATAGGTTCACCACTTATCATACTTTCGTCTACAAAAGATTCTCCTTCGGCAAGAATCCCATCCACAGGAATTTGTTCACCGGGGCGGACCACCACAAGATCCCCCACCTGTAACTGATCGATCAGAACTTCTTCTTCAATGCCATTACGCACGATACGCGCCACTTTGGGTTGTAACCCCATCAGTTTTTTGATAGCAGTTGAAGTATTACCTTTGGCACGCTCTTCCATTAACTTACCCGTCAATACAAAAGCGATGATAACGACGGAGGCTTCATAATAGACATGTGGTTCCAATCCCCGATCATACCAGAATTCGGGGAAAAAAGTATTGAATGCACTAAACAGAAATGCAATAGAGGTACTCAAAGCGACTAAAGTATCCATATTACTACGCCCCGACTTAGCTTGCTTCCAGGCACCCGTATAGAACGAACCACCAAAAAGTATCATCACCGGAAGTGTAAGTAACAACTGCAACTCATTCGAGTATGGTACATGCATAAAAACCATAGAAAGAAGCAGCATCGGGATAGCAAAAAACCAAGCTCCGATAACTTGCATCTTCAGCTTTCGGTAATGTTGCTGTTGCGCCTCTTCTTTCCGCTCTTCCTTAAGATTACCCTCTTCTATTATAAGGTCATAGCCACCGGACAACACGGCGGCACGAATTTCTCCGGGAGTCAGTTTGTCGGCTTCATATGAGACAGAGAGTGTATTGGTAGCAAGATTGACCGAAGCATCTACAATACCCGGCAACTTGCGAACTGTCTTTTCAACATTATTAGCACATCCTGCACAGTGCATGTTCAGCACAGGAAACGCTTTCTTTGTAATAGTACTCATAATATTATTAATTAGCGATTAGTGAATAATGATGAGTGAGTAGTGATAAGCAATGAGTGATAAGTGCCATACGGCATACAGCGTAGCTTGCTAATCACTTATCACTACTTACTCATCCCTATTAAAACAATCTCTCCAGGACGTTTGTTCAATTACTTCTTTTCTGTCTGCTTTGCTTCTTTCACAAACTCAGCTTCATAATTAAACTTCTTAAATCCGGCTTTCAGTTTCTCTACATTTGTCTTGTCAGCGTCATAAGTGATAGAAACGGTTTTCGTTTTCAAGTCTGTAGAAAACTCTTTTACTCCCTTCTCAAACTTTATGTTATCTTTCACTTTTCGTTCACAATTTTCACAATGCATCTGCGATACTTTGAACACTGCCGTACGGATATCTTTCGCCATAACGGCTGTCACACTCAATAAAGCTACTGCCAGAGCAGCTACCATTCTTCTTGTTTTCATAAACTCATAATTAGCAGTTGGAATTTAGTAGTTGGTAGTTAGAATCTATGCAGCGTTTTGGGGGACTTTTATGCCGAAAGGATTCTAACTCCCAGCTACTAACTCCTAAATTCTTATTTTAAATTCTCGGTAAATTAAAACGAACCCCTATATACGCCTTTGCTCCATGCATTGGCCCCCATATCATGGTCGAATCAAAATTTTCTCCCCATGGATTAGCAGCATCTATAATCGGATTCTTTTGTTTAAAGTTTGTCAGGTTCTCCCCACCCACATAGACAGACCAGCGGCGGAAATAACGCGTTACTTGCGCACTCAGCTGCTCAAAGCTGCCATAGCGCGCCTCCCATGACGGACTACCATCAGCAAGTGTATATGGATTCGGCATCCTTCCCCCACCGTTCAACTGCAACGTTGCATCAAATTGCCACAATCCAAGTGGCGTTTGATAAGAGGCCGTCAAAAGTCCTTTATACTTACTGGTCAGAGGTTTCTCCAATAACTTCCCGTTATAAGTTGTCTTTGCATCCGTCAGACGATAAGCAGCCGTCAGGGTGAACCCCTTGAAAAGCGGATAGTTCGCTTCCAATTGTAGCACCTGTGAGTAAGAACGTCCGTCCAGATTGTAGAATGACACTTCATGGGGGGCTGTATCCATATCCACAACAACCTGTTTCAGGAAATCAGTGTAATAATATTCCGCATTAATATTCAAAGTCTTACCAAATAAAGGAATATAGGTCGAAACACTTGCTCCATAATTCCAAGCTTCTTCCTGATTAAGATGATCGGCTATCTTTACCTTCCTGCTGCTGGCAAGCAGATAATTGTTCTCTGCCAGTACATGATTGGTGCGATAGCCTTTTCCAGCTGAAAGTCGAAAATGGACATACTCATTCGGATTATATTTGATGTGTGCACGGGGAGTTACAAAGAAACCATATTTACTGCTATGATCTCCGCGAAGTCCACCCATGAGCATCAATTTATCATTCAAATTAAATGTGTACTGAATATATGCTCCGGGAACAGATTCTTTTACCAAAGCCTTTGTCAATCTCTGCTCTGCATCATTGGTCAGGCGATAATGCTGATTATATCCATCATAATTGAAACTCAATCCGGTAGAAAGGCTGTGTTGCTTACTGAACTCCGTCTCAAAAAGCAGAGAGGCATACACATTGCTCTGATCCACATCATAGAGTTTAAGACCATAGGTAGCATCCTGATTGTGAATCGTCCCTTGGAGGATAAGGGCAAGATTGGTATTCTTCTCCTTATTAAATATATAAGCATTCTTGGTGAAAGCTTCGTAACGATCCGTCTTAATACCTATTTCATAAAGATCATGTGCCGGTTCTTTCCCATGACTGACCTGCCCGCTGTTACGATGTTCAGATAATCCCTTGATACCTGCCTGAAAGACATAGTGATCGCCCATATACGCCCAACGGTTCCACAAATTATACTGCTCTACCCGGGGAATATCGGCAAAGCCATCATCATTTGCATCATGTGCTTTTGTTTCATTTTCATAATGTGCCAGCAGTGAAGTACTCCACCGTTTCGAGAGTTTTATCGTTGCATCAGCATTGGCTTCATAACGGCTTGTACTACTGGCAAACAGATTGGCCGATACCCAGTCCGCCTCCGGGAGCTGAGGTTTCTTGAACTCTACATTGATCTGCCCGGTGATAGACTCATAGCCATTTTTTACCGAAGAACTACCTTTACTTACCTGGATACTCTGCATCCACGGACCGGGTACATATCCCAGACCGTAGGGTGCAGCAGCTCCCCTGTAATTAGGAATATTTTCCGTCATCATCTGTACATACATACCCGAAAGTCCTAATAACTTTATCTGTTTGGCTCCTGTTGCAGCATCCGAATAACTGACATCTACTGAGGGATTAGTAACAAAGCTTTCGCCAAGATTACAACAGGCGGCACGTGTCAGCTCGGCACTACTGATGATATCTTCATTCATCACACTGTTTCGCAATTTCATCGTACCGAGTTTCCGGCTTACAATGTTCACCTCACCTAATTCAACACCTTCGTGAAGAATAATATCAAGTTCCTGATTCTTACTGTTGACATGAATTGTGTCATTCTCAAAACCGATAAAGCTAACAACGAGCATATGGCTTTTGGCCGGTTTGGAAATGGAGAACCTGCCCTCTTCGGTAGTTGTCACACCGTTTGTAGTATTCATCCAAAACACATTGGCACCGGGAATGGGTTCTCCGGTATTGTCTTTTACAATTCCCGTCACCTGTGCCTGTAAAGTATGGAAAGTGAAGAGAGTAAATAATAAAAATATATATTTCATATAAATTAATTCATTTCGTGGTGCAAATTTACAAAATAACCTGTGCAACATGGTTGCATGAAAAGTACATTCTGTATTCGTATATTTACAGGCTTCTTTATATTCTGTTTACCAATATCTTATCTGTATAACATATGAGATAAGGAATCAGAACATCCGGATGTTGTTGTACAAAACACCCGGATGTTTTAGTACACAACATGGGGATGTTTTCATAAAGAACATGGGGATGTTTTGCATTCTGAAGCCTAAAGATGCAAACGCAAGGAATAGTGAAAGCAGTACTATGAAACACTACCAACACACATACCTTTCTTATATACTTTTGGCTAAATAAGAAGAGTTGAATAAAGAGTCAGATAGTACCGCGAACTGACAGGATGCGGAGGGACAGCATAAGATACTTCCTGCCATTTATCAGAAGGTGGAAGGCACTGAAAGTCCGGTAATAATTCACAGATAAGTTGTATTACGGGCGCAACAACAGAGGCTTCGCACGAATGTTTCATCAAATCTACTTTATAGATAGTAGCCGTACAACCTTCGTCTTTGCATGATTTATCTGACTGATGGTGAGCTTTATTACATTTAGGGCAACCACTGGTGCAACAAGTCTGCGCAGTTTCGCAACCGGCACAGCAGTAATGAACAACAGAGACTCCTACCCCGGCGTAAATAATCAACAGGGAGAGCATAGCAAGCAGTATGTATCGAAGTCTCTTCATAAATCCGGTACAAAGATAGGGAGATTTAACCGTTTCAGCACATTATTTTTTTCTTTTTTATTCGTTCTATTCGTTAATATGTTCTATATTTGTCGATAGGGAATAACCTAACAAATGTTGAATTTAAAGAAAAAGCCCTTATGAAAAAACAATATGTCAGCCTACTTGCAGTTATACTTGCGGCAAGCGGCTTTTTATTTTCTTGTGGTGACAAGATGAAAAAAGATACCGGTTCGCTGGAATTCGATAGTATACAGGTGAACAAGACGGTACATCTTTTTGGAGATACATCCAAACCAGCCTGTAACCTGCTGATAAACTTTGTCTATCCTTCCAAATCATCTGACGAATTATTGAAAGATACGTTGGATAAATATTTCATTGCTGCTTGTTTCGGCGATAAATACATGGGAGAGAAACCTCAGGAAGTGGTAAAACAATATACAGAAACATACATCAGTGAGTATCGTCGCGATTTGGAACCGATGTATCTGGAAGATGAAAAAGATAAAGAAAATGAATCATCCGTAGGCGCATGGTATTCTTATTACAAAGGAATCGAAAGCCATGTACAGCTCTATGAAAAGAATTTGCTTGTATATCGCATTAACTACAATGAATATACAGGTGGGGCGCATGGCATCTACATGACTACTTATCTTAACTTCGACCTCGGTCTGATGCGTCCGTTACGTCTGGACGATATTTTTGTTGGAGATTATCAGGAGCCACTGACCGATCTTATCTGGAATCAGCTTATGGCAGATAACGGAGCCAAGACACGTGCCGAACTGGAAGATATGGGCTATGGATCAACCGGTGAAATAGCAGCTACAGAAAACTTCTATCTTAACAAAGACGGAGTTACTTTCTACTACAATGTGTACGATATCACTCCCTACGCAATGGGACCGGTTGTAGTATCCCTGCCTTTTCAAATGCTGGAGCATATGTTAGGTAGCAATCCGGTTATTGGTGAACTGAAAAATTAAAAATATAACTCATACATTAAATAAAGCAGTGGAAATCATACTAAAATATTTTCCTGACCTCACGGAAGAACAGCGCAGGCAATTTGCTGCTCTATACGACTTATACATCGACTGGAATGCCAAAATCAATGTCATCTCGCGCAAGGACATCGAAAACTTGTACGAACATCATGTACTGCATTCACTGGGCATTGCCAAAGTGATCCGGTTTCGTCCCGGTACCAGCATTATGGACTTGGGTACGGGCGGCGGTTTCCCGGGTATTCCGTTAGCTATACTTTTTCCTGATGTAAAGTTTCATCTGGTAGACAGTATCGGGAAAAAGGTGCGCGTAGCTACTGAAGTAGCCAATGCCATCGGGCTGAAAAATGTAACCTTCCGCCATGCACGTGCCGAAGAGGAAAAACAGTTATTCGACTTTGTAGTGAGCCGTGCTGTTATGCCGTTGGCAGATTTAGTTAAAATCATCAAAAAGAACATCTCACCCCGGCAACAAAATGTATTGCCGAATGGTTTAATCTGTCTTAAAGGTGGAGAACTAGAACATGAAGCAATGCCGTTCAAGCATAAAACCACCTTGCACAGCTTAAGTGAAGATTTTAAGGAAGAATTCTTCCAGACAAAGAAAGTGGTATATGTGACCGTATAAATAGATAGATACGTAACGTCAAATAATCATGAAAATAAAGAGATTTGAATTTAATATGTTTCCCGTAAATTGTTATGTATTATGGGATGAAACAAAAGAAGCAGTTGTCATAGACCCGGGCTGCTTCTATGATGAAGAGAAACAAGCATTGAAAAACTTCATCAACACCAATGGGTTAACAGTGAAACATTTGCTGAATACACACCTGCATCTGGACCACATCTTTGGAAATCCGTTCATGCTGAAAGAATTCGGCCTTTCTGCAGAAGCCAGCCAAGCGGATGAATACTGGATTGAAGAAGCTCCGAAGCAGAGCCGTATGTTTGGTTTCCAACTACAGGAAGCTCCTGTGCCACTGGGAAAATACCTGCATGACGGAGATGTAATCACCTTCGGAAATATATCGTTAGAAGCAATTCACGTACCGGGGCACTCTCCGGGAAGCCTTGTATATTATTGTAAAGCAGAGAATTGTATGTTCTCCGGAGATGTACTTTTTCAAGGCAGCATCGGACGTGCCGATTTAACGGGAGGTAACTTTGATGAACTGAAAGAACACATCTGTAGCCGTCTGTTCATTCTTCCCAACGAAACTGTGGTTTATCCGGGACACGGAGCACCAACGACCATCGGTATGGAGAAAGCGGAAAATCCATTCTTCCGATAACTGTTTCGCATACGGAGAATCTACGCCAAGCGATTATACAATCCATTTGAGCAACTTAAAAACTAATTAACATGAAAACCGATTCATTCGCCAACCGCCATATAGGTGTCAGCGAAAAAGACATTGAAGTGATGCTCCGCAAGATAGGCATAAGCACTCTTGATGAACTGATTGATAAAACAATACCGGCCAATATCCGGCTCAAAGAACCATTGGCATTGCCTCCGGCTATGACCGAATATGAATTCAGCAAGCACATTGCCGAACTGGCTGGTCAGAATAAATTATTCACCACTTATATCGGAATGGGCTGGTATAATACCATTACCCCTGCCGTAATTCAGAGAAATGTGTTCGAAAACCCTGTATGGTACACCTCTTACACACCTTACCAGGCAGAAGTATCACAAGGACGTCTGGAAGCATTAATGAATTTCCAGACAGTCGTTTGCGATCTTACAGCTATGCCATTAGCTAACTGTTCCTTACTGGACGAAGCCACCGCCGCCGCAGAAGCAGTTACGATGATGTACGGACTGCGCCCGCGCGATAAGCAAAAGTTGGGAGCTAATGTTGTATTCGTTGATGAGAATATTTTTCCGCAAACGCTGGCTGTGATGAATACACGTGCCATACCGCAAGGCATTGAGCTACGTGTAGGCAAGTATCAGGAATTTGAACCGACTCCGGAAGTATTCGCCTGCATCCTCCAATATCCCAATTCGGACGGAAGTATTGAAGATTATCGCAGTTTCACGGAAAAGGCACACGAGGCTGATTGTAAAGTAGCTGTAGCTGCCGATCTGTTGAGTCTTGCACTCATCGTACCTCCGGGTGAATGGGGAGCAGACATTGTATTCGGTACAACGCAAAGGTTGGGAACACCGATGTTCTATGGTGGTCCTTCAGCAGCCTATTTTGCTACCCGCGACGAATTTAAACGCAACATGCCGGGACGCATCATTGGCTGGTCAAAGGATAAATATGGAAAGATGTGTTATCGCATGGCTTTGCAAACCCGTGAGCAACATATCAAACGTGAAAAAGCTACTTCCAACATCTGTACTGCCCAGGCATTACTGGCTACAATGGCAGGATTCTATGCTGTTTATCATGGTCAACAAGGCATCACGGATATCGCATCACGTATCCACAGTATCAGTGTTTTCCTTGAAAAAGAGATCAGCAAATTGGGATATAAACAGGTGAACAAATATTATTTCGACACGCTCCGTTTCATATTGCCCGACAATGTTTCGGCACCGCAAGTACGTACCATCGCACTCAGTAAAGAGGTGAATCTACGTTATTTCGACAATGGTGACGTTGGTTTCAGCATTGACGAAACCACAGACATTTCTGCTGCCAATATGCTGCTTTCTATCTTCGCTATTGCTGCTGAGAAGGATTATCAGAAGATTACTGAAATCCCCGATGCCGATACATTCTCTAAAGAACTGAAACGCCAGAGTGCATTCCTTACCCACGAAGTATTCAATAAATACCATACGGAAACGGAAATGATGCGTTACATCAAGAGACTGGACCGCAAGGATATCTCGCTTGCCCAATCTATGATCCCGCTGGGTTCGTGTACCATGAAGCTGAATGCTGCCGCCGAAATGTTACCACTGAGTCGTCCGGACCTTCTGTGCATGCATCCGTTAGTACCCGAAGACCAGGCTGAAGGATATCGTAAATTAATAGAAAACCTGAGTGATGAACTGAAAATAATTACCGGATTTGCCGGTGTCAGCTTGCAACCGAACTCCGGTGCAGCAGGTGAATATACAGGTCTTCGTGTAATTCGCAGTTATCTCGAAAGTATTGGTCAGGGATATCGCAATAAGATTCTGATACCCGCATCGGCGCATGGTACGAATCCTGCATCGGCTATACAGGCAGGTTTCACCACAATCACTTGTGCTTGCGACGAACATGGCAATGTAGAAATGAATGATCTTCGTGCCAAGGCTGAAGAAAACAAAGAAGAGTTAGCCGCCCTGATGATTACGTACCCGTCTACACATGGCATTTTTGAAACAGAAATCGTAGAGATCTGCGATATCATCCACGCCTGTGGTGCACAAGTGTATATGGACGGTGCAAATATGAATGCTCAGGTAGGACTAACCAATCCAGGCTTTATTGGCGCGGATGTCTGCCATCTGAATCTGCATAAAACCTTTGCATCTCCCCATGGTGGTGGTGGCCCCGGTGTAGGTCCGATTTGTGTAGCCGAACACCTGATACCATTCCTCCCAGGTCACGGATTGTTTGGTAATCCGATAAATGAAGTATCTGCCGCTCCTTTTGGTAGTGCAGGAATACTACCTATCACATACGGTTATATCCGCATGATGGGTACCGAAGGTTTGACTATGGCAACAAAAGCCGCTATCCTCAATGCCAATTATCTTGCTGCCTGCCTGAAAGACACGTATGGCATCGTATATCGCGGAGCTAATGGTTTCGTAGGACACGAAATGATTCTGGAATGCCGCAAAGTACACGAGGAAACAGGAATCAGCGAGAACGACATCGCAAAACGTCTTATGGATTATGGATACCACGCTCCTACTCTCTCTTTCCCTGTTCACGGAACGCTGATGATTGAACCTACAGAAAGTGAAAGTTTGTGGGAACTGGATAATTTTGTAACCGTGATGCAAACGATATGGAAAGAAATCCAGGAAGTGAAAAATGGCGAAGCAAGCGCGGAAGATAACGTACTAATAAATGCTCCGCATCCGGAATATGAGATCGTGAACGACCACTGGGAACACAGCTATACACGTGAAAAAGCTGCCTACCCGATAGAAAGCGTACGTGAAAATAAATTCTGGGTAAATGTGGCACGCGTAGATAATACATTGGGAGACAGAAAACTGTTGCCAACAAGGTACGGTTCGTTTTAGTTGAAAATTGACAGTTGAAAGTTGAAAATTAGCTGCGCTGTCACGCTGCATAGTAATTTTCAACTTTCAACTGTCAATTTTCAACTAAACAATGGTTATCGTTCCCACCTTTACTCTCTTTTCTTTCATTGGAATAGAAGGATCAGGATATCCTAAGGCTACACAACCGTATACTTTGTGATTTTCGGGGACACCGAGAGAAGTGATAAATTCACGTACTTCGGGGGCATCGCATGTGGTCCCCAGCTGGTTGATCCAGCAAGAACCAATACCCAGAGAACGGGCAGCAAGAAACATATTTTCAATAGCACAGGCACAATCCATACCTGCCCACCATTGTGTCGGTTCATTAGAAACAATTACAAGCGTTGGTGCATGATAATAACAGCAATACGTCTGGTTACATCCGCGCTCCTGCAAATGTTTATCCTCACTTTTGGTAAATGCACCTTTGATACGGGCATTTAATTCTTCGAGTTTCTCTGTATTTTGTATAGCTGTGAAATGCCATGTTTCAAGATGCATACCACTCGGAGCATATGTGCCAGCTTCAAGAATAGTCAGTAAATCTTCTTCAGCTACCTGTTGAGTAGTATAAGCACGTACGCTACGACGTGCTTTGATATTTTCTAATACTTCATTTGTTTTCATGATGAATAGTGTTTTAATTTTTATTTGTTAGAAATAAAATGATGAACTGGTTACACTACAATGTATCATACCTCATCACCTTTTAACCAGCCCAATCTTCACATTTAACTTAAAGTAATATACCCCATTCTCCCGCTCCAGGAAGCCGTACTTATCTTTATCCACAGATCCTTTTTCTAAACGGGTATTCAGATAGAGAAAATCTTCAAATGTCTTTTTCTCCGCTTTATGATAACAAAGCACCTCTCCGTTTCCATCTATCAGCAAAATTCCTTCCACAGCAGAATCCGTCCCGTTATAGATCTTTGCCGGACGCATCCCCAATGCCAAAGCAAGCAGGAACTGCTTCATTTTAAATTCATAAAAACCATGTTTATTGATCAGTTCATCCTTAATCTTCAACGGATTGATTCGTTTTATCTCCTCCGTTAATTCACTGATACGTGTGATACCATCCAAATGCATAATACGTACCATCTCTGCCAGAACACGCGGAAAGTGCAAATCTATCATCAACAGGTTGCAACGAAACACACGGTCTGCCACATCAGAATACTTTAATACACCGCCCAGGCGTTCTATCATCATCATACGCTCTGCCACTTCTGTAGGCGACTCTTCCAATGCATTTATTTTATTCACAGTAGGTACGGCAAACTTAACACCTGTCTGCTCCAATTTCAGATTGGCAGTTCGTCCGCCATCAAGCAAAGGATTCATGGCACTAAGACGTGAACGAACATTGAATCCTGTCAATGGAGCCTCAGGATGCCAGAAGGCAACAGAAAAGTCCGTACGATCATCTGTTTTTGCTTCAAGATCAAAGATACCTGCTTCATCCAGGAACTCTTCTACCCCATCAGGCGAAGTCACATCATTTTCGGATGACGACTTGACTGCATCGAGAATTAATCCGGCCACTGTGGCAAAATCTTCCCGTGGTATTCGCTTATCTACTGTTTCGTTTACAATATGAATTTCCTCTTTCTCAATATAATAGCGACGCGTACCATCATGCTCTTCGCGCTGTACCATTGCTACAGGCCAGCACTGTGTATCGTCTTTTTTTGCTTGCGGCGTACCCAACGAAACCTTTCCGTCTGCCAGCAAACGGAAAAAAGCATACAGTTCACTCCATTCTCTTTTTGTTGCTTCAAATGCCATATTTAATATATTTGTTTTACAGATTAATCATTTCGGGCAGTTCCTGCCAAGGGATCAACGGACGTTGTATCTCTATCTCTTTCTCCACAGGTGGTAATTTCCCAGCACGTGCTATAGCCAGTGGAATACGTGGAGTTATCACAATATACCTCCCTGTCCAGCAGCCATCAAACCAGGCCGGATTACCCCGCTCCCGCTTTATTGGAAAACATTGATTTTCACCCTTACTCCGCATCATAGCCGAACGCCCGGGATCGTTGATCCATACATGAGTATCATTTATACCGCGAAGCACCATCCAATGACGGTGACTACCCGGTTGCATCAACCCATGAGACGAACCGCGATGCCTCACATTTATCAGTACGGGAATACCCTGATCAATATATGCCTTCAGCGCCCGGTAGTCTTTATTCATAAAATGCTCAGCACTCACCATATGTTCATAATACCGTGTCAACGAATCTATTTCAAAAGAATAATAGCCACCCTGTCCTATGGATGTACGCCGCTTGAAAGGAGCACGTTTTTTCAAAAAATAATTTTTCTGATACTCTACAAGCTTTGCTTCGGCTTCTGCTGCCGAACGGCAACTATCTACGGTCATCCCTTTATAATAATCAAATACCATCAATGAGGATGCCAGCGAGCAATGCGCATAAGGACATCCGCTGATCTTCTGCGAATACCAGGGTAAAGGAATATCGTTGGGAGCCACTTCCTGAGCCTGAACAGAAGGCAAATGGCTTCCAATCAAAAACAAACCGAGATACAGAGCTTTCATTATCACATTTCGTATCATTGTGTGCAAAGATAAGGAAATCTGATAAAACAAATGGTGGACAGAAAAAACTATTTCCAATTCCAATTGTTATATAAATAGAGTTGACTACTTAAAAAATAAAATTATGGATAAAAATGAAAATCTGATTAGTATCACGGAAGTCCCTGCCGGGCCCTACATCATCAAAGGTGAATTTAAGATGATTAACAAAGAAGGGAAAGAGAGTATTTTGCAAGGAACAAACGCTTTGTGTCGTTGCGGCCACTCTAAAAACAAACCATTTTGCGACGGAACACATCGTAAAATAAATTTTGAAAAGGACAACGAATAAGGCTACACAAATGCGTCTTTTATAAACTCCAGTGCGTGTATCAACGGAATATTTACCCGAAGAGACACGCATTCAATTTTTCTGTTCCATCAACGTGTTATTCTTCCTCAAGGATACGTGCAGTCTCTACTTTTTCCAAGCGTGCCCTCAGACGAGGCATCATAGAACGACGAATACGAAGCGTCATACTACAATCCATGTCATAGGACTGTTGCAAAATTTCAGGTTCTTCTTCTTTCACAATACGCATCACATCATTCATAAAAGGATATTCAAAAAGCAAAGTCACCTCGTCATCTACCGTTTTTTCTACAATGGTAGCCGTGGCAATGGCTTCGGCGGCAGCAGCTTTATAAGCTACGATCAATCCGCTTGTTCCCAGCTTGATTCCACCAAAATAACGAACTACAATAATAAGTATATCAGTCAGTTCATTAGAATTGATCTGTCCTAATATAGGTTTTCCGGCTGTACCGGAAGGCTCACCGTTATCATTCGCACGAAAATCTGTTCGTTCATGTCCCAACATATAGGCATAGCATACATGACGTGCATCGTAATATTTCTTCTGATACGTTTCGAGATGTGCTTTTATTTCTTCGTGTGTACGCACAGGCAATGCAATAGCAATAAACTTGCTACGCTTTTCGGTATAAATACCTTCGGAGGGTTCAGTAATGGTTTTGTATGTATCTTCCATGCTTTTAGAATTAAAAATGGAAAGTTGAAAATTAAAAATTACTATGCAGCGTATTATACAGTTAATTTTCAACTTTCCATTTTCAACTAACTAAGTTTATGAATCACCAGCCCCGAACGAAGCTTCGGTTCGAACCAAGTAGTCTTCGGCGGCATGATATTGCCAGTATCAGCAATATCCATCAATTGTTTCATTGAAACAGGATAAAGTGCCAAAGCTACTTTCATTTCACCGCTATCTACACGTTTACTCAATTCTCCCAGACCACGGATACCACCTACAAAGTCGATACGCTTATCCGAACGAAGGTCTTTAATACCTAAAATTTCATCCAGAATCAAGTTGGAAGAGATAGTAACATCCAATACACCTATCGGATCGTTATCATCATACGTTCCGGCCTTCGCTGTAAGACTGTACCATTTACCATCCAGATAGAGGGCAAAATTATGCAGTGCATTCGGTTTGTAAATCTCCGTACCTTTTTCTTCTACAATGAAATTCTTTTCGAGCGCAGTAAGGAACTGTGCAGGAGTCAAACCATTGAGGTCTTTAACCACACGGTTATAATCAATAATAGTCAATTGATTGGCAGGAAAACATACCGCCATGAAATAGTTATACTCTTCATCTCCACGATGATTCGGATTCTGTTTTGCCTTCTCAGCACCTACAAGCGCGGCAGCGGCAGAACGGTGATGTCCGTCAGCAATATAGAGTGCAGGCATTTTAGCAAACTCAGCTGTGACAGAAGCGATATCCTCTGCCTGGTCTATAATCCAGAAAGTATGTCCGAAACCATCACCCGGAGCTATAAAATCGTATACAGGATTCTGAGCAGTATATTTCTTGACGATGGCATCCAGCTTCGCATTATCAGGATATGCAAAGAATACCGGTTCAATGTTGGCATTGTTCACGCGGACATGTTTCATGCGATCTTCTTCTTTGTCACGACGGGTCAGTTCATGCTTCTTGATAATACCATTCATATAATCAGGCACATAAGCACCCACAACAAGTCCGTATTGTGTCTTACCATTCATTGTCTGAGCATAGATGTAATAGTTTTCTTTATCATCCTGCACCAGCCAGCCTTTGTCTTGAAACAGTTTAAAGTTATCGGCAGCTTTGATGTACACCTTCTCGTCATGCTCATCCGTACCTACAGGAAAATCTATTTCAGGCTTAATTATATGGTAGAGTGATTTCTCATTTTCACCAGCTTCTGCACGTGCTTCTTCTGAATTAAGTACATCGTAAGGACGCGAGGCAACTTGCTCCACTAATTCTTGTGGAGGACGAATACCTTTAAATGGTTTAATTGTAGCCATAAGTCTTATTACTTATTTACGCGGAACTTTTCGCAACCGTCTTTCAGGAAACCAACGATCTGTTGTGCAGCAGCAATGCCGGCATTGATATTGGCTTCAGCCGTTTGTGCACCCATTTTCTTAGGAGTAGAGAAATAACGTCCGGCAAAAAGTTCGGTGAACTTAGCATTAGCAGCAGGCATAATATCGGTGATATATTTGAAGTCGGGACGATCTTCCATCAGCTGGATAAGTTCGTCTTCATTGATAACTTCCTTACGTGCAGTATTTACCAAAATAGCTCCTTTAGGCATATCCTTCAACAAAGCATAGTTGATGGAGTTCTTCGTTTCGGCAGTAGCAGGAATATGCAGAGAGACAACATTACAGGTTTTGTAAAGTTCTTCGGCAGAATCAACCGCTTTCACACCATCTTTCTCGATTACTTCTTTCGGGCAGAATGCGTCATAAGCATAGATTTCCATACCGAAACCTTTAGCCACACGTGCTACATTGCGACCTACGTTTCCGTAAGCATGAATACCCAGTTTCTTACCCATCAGTTCAGTTCCTGATGTTCCATTATAGAAATTACGAACTGCATATACCAACAATCCGAAAACAAGTTCGGCTACCGCGTTGGAATTCTGTCCCGGAGTGTTCATTACACATACCCCGTGTGCAGTTGCAGCAGCAAGGTCTACGTTGTCATAACCGGCTCCGGCGCGTACCACAATTTTCAGTTCTTTGGCAGCATCCAGCACTTCGGCATCTATAATGTCACTGCGTATAATGATTGCATTGGCATCTTTTACTGCATCCAATAATTGTGCCTTTTCTGTATATTTTTCAAGTAAAGCAAGCTCGTATCCGGCTGCTTCGATTTCTTTGCGAATACCGTCCACAGCTACTTTAGCAAACGGTTTATCGGTAGCGATAAGTACTTTCATGATTCGATGTATATAATTATAAAAAAACGATTCACTACAAACTGACACAGAGTTTCATAGAGGAGACTGCTTAAAACAGAAAACTCTGTGAAACTCTGCGATACTCTGTAGTGAGAATATTAATGAAGTTTCTCAAATTCCTGCATGCAGTCAATCAATGCCTGTACGCTTTCTTTAGGCAGAGCATTGTAGCATGACGCGCGGAAACCACCTACAGAACGGTGTCCCTTAATACCTACCATACCTCTTTCAGTAGCGAACTTCATGAAGTCAGCTTCCAGATCTTTGTATTCAGGAGCCATTACGAAGCAGATGTTCATACGTGAACGATCTTCTTTAACAGCAGTTCCTACGAACATCTTATTACGGTCGATTTCAGCATACAGCATATTGGCTTTTTCGGTTGCACGGCGTTCCATTTCTTTCACACCACCCTGTGCTTTGATCCAACGCAATGTTTGCAGTGCAGCATAGATAGGCACTACCGGAGGAGTGTTGAACATAGAGCCATTATCAACATGTGTCTGATAATTCAGCATAGAAGGAATATATCGTGAAACTTTGCCTAATGCATCATTCTTCACAATTACAAAAGTAACACCCGCAGGTGCCAGATTCTTTTGTGCACCACCATAAATACAGATATATTTTGATACGTCGATAGGACGAGAGAATATATCGGAAGACATATCGGCAACCATCGGAACCGGAGAATTGAGATCTTCTTTCAATTCGGTACCATAAATAGTATTATTAGTAGTAATGTGGAAATAGTCAGCATCAGCCGGAACTGTATAATCTTTCGGAATATATGTATAGGTAGCTTCGGCAGAAGAGGCAACTTCTACAACTTCACCAAAAGCTTTGGCCTCTTTCATTGCTTTCTTGGCCCATACGCCAGTATTCAAATAAGCAGCTTTTTTCTCAAGGAAATTGTAAGGTACCATGCAGAACTCCATACTGGCACCACCACCCAAGAACAATACCGAATACCCTTCGGGGATGTTGAGTAATTCCTTGAATAGTGCTACGGCTTCATCAACCACAGGTTGAAAGTCCTTAGCGCGGTGGCTTATTTCCATCAGTGAGAGACCGGAACCATTGAAATCTAAAATAGCCTTCGCTGTATCCTCAATCACCTCACGCGGAAGAATAGAAGGTCCTGCATTGAAATTATGCTTTTTCATTTGAAGTTTGTTTTTGGTTTAACATTTCGTTACTTTGTGTCTTTTGACATTGCGAAATTACGGAATTATTTCCGTAAAACAAATCTTTCATTATAAAATCACATTCGGTTTGCTGATTTATCTTACTTTTTATTGGTTTATGCAGGATATATGCACCATTTTGTCATGTATAGATATCAAGAGTGAACATAAAGAATAAAGTAATAGTATTGGATAATTTTTACTTAAAGACTGAAAGTAAAAAGGATATAAAACGAATATTTATGATATGAAAGAAAGGGAAAATATCCCCCGAAGGATATTCATGTTTAATACGGTATTTCACCACAGAGGTCGCAGAGGGCACGGAGTTTTAGTTCTTTGATAAAACGCGGATGATCTCTGATTCCCACAAAAGGATATAACAATAAAATAAAGAACTACAGTTTTTTAATCAGCGTTTATCTGCGATCATCCGCGTTTCATCAGAGAAAATAATATCTCTGTGCTCTCCGTGTCCTCTGCGGTGAACTGATAATTAATCAGCTTCTTCAATAACGGTTTTCATTCCTTTTATCTTTTCTCCCCGGATAAGAGTCAGTAACTGTTTCACCTTTCCCCGGCGAATAGCAACGAAAGCATAATGCTCTTTTACATCAATTGCCCCCACATCTTCACGAGAAAGATTTCCTTTCTTATACAAGAATCCGGCAATGTCTATACGACTTAGTTTATCTTTTTTTCCTTTACCTATATATAAGGTAACCCAAAGCGGCTTTGAAGGACGCGGAGCTTGTTCCGGAAGTTCATATATTTCGATAGCCGTAGGAATATATTCCGGTGTTTTTTCTTCTGAGCTCAGAATGAGATAAGAGGTTCCGGTAGCATCCCAACGAGCAGTACGTCCGTTTCGATGGGTAAAGGCTTCTTCGTTCACAGGCATATGATAGTGAATAATATGCTCTACTTCCGGAATATCCAGTCCGCGGGCAGCAAGATCAGTGGAAACAAGTACATGGCAGCTTCCATTACGGAATTTATAAAGTGCACGTTCACGGTCGGGCTGCTCCATACCACCATGAAAACGTTCGTTGTACATACCCTTTTCAGCAAGCAATGCACTCACACGGTCCACCGCATCCCGATGATTACAAAAAACAATACTGGAACTACTTCCCAAGGTACAAAGCAACTTATAAAGTGTGTCAATCTTGTCTTTTACCGGAGAGATGACTTTCATTAAGGTCAGTCGCGGTGCTTCTGCAGGGATATCTGATAGAAAATTCAGTTTAATAGTACGGTTCAGTCCGGTGAACCGTGGAATTTCTTCGGCATCCGTTGCAGAGAGTAGTACCCGTTTCTTTAGTCCGGGCAGTTGAGTGATAATCTCAGCCATTTCATCATGGAAACCGAATTCGAGAGATTTATCAAACTCGTCAATAATAAGTGTACGGATTGTATCAGGATTGAAATTCCCTTTGGCAAGGTGATCTGTTATACGTCCCGGCGTACCGATGATGATTGCAGGGTGATTACCTTGAATGCTCTTTTTCTCTTCACTGATAGGGTGACCACCATAGCAGCAGCAAGTCTTCCAAGAGGTATTCATGGTTTTGAATACAGAGTCTATCTGTAAGGCCAGTTCCCGCGAAGGAACGAGAATCAGTACTTGTATTGTATTGTCATCCGGTTTCAAGGATAAAAGCAGAGGTAACAGAAAAGCGAGTGTCTTACCCGATCCGGTAGGTGAAAGCAATATTACGTCTTTTTCTTCGGAAGCAGCATCCAGCGCAGCTTCTTGCATAGGATTCAGCGCTTCAATCTTCAGATTGCGCAGCGCAGTTTGTATTAATTCGTTCTTTTGTATCATAATGGCACAAAGATAGGGAGATTTACGATTAGACGATTTACGATTTACGATTAAAGTTTACTATGATTCCTTAAAATCAATAGCTATAACTAACTCCAATCGTAAATTGTAAATCGTCTAATCGTAAATTTCAGCGCTTTCCTTATGCTCCGAAATTATCAAACATCAGATTCTTAGCCGGTACACCCAGGCTATCAAGCATCTTCTCAACGGCTTTAGACATCGGGCCAGGACCACACATGTAGTATTCAATATCTTCAGGTGCTTCGTGGTTCTTCAGGTAAGTTTCATAAATTACTTCATGAACAAAACCTGCTGTATAGCTAACACCCGCTGCATCTGCTGCAGGGTCCGGACGGTCAAGAGCTAAATGGAACTTGAAGTTCGGGAAGTCCTTTTCAATCTGCAGGAAGTCTTCCAGATAGAACACTTCATTCAATGCACGTGCACCGTAGAAATAGTTCATGATACGATCTGTTGTATGCAGTGTCTTGGTCAGGTGCATGATTTGTGCACGCAACGGAGCCATACCGGCACCACCACCAATCCACATCATTTCATTCTTAGAATCGAATATCGGATGGAAGTCTCCGTAAGGACCACTCATGATTACCTTGTCACCGGGTTTCAGTGTGAAGATATAAGAAGAAGCGATACCCGGCATTACATCCATAAATCCAGGGCCTTGATCTTTCGGTTTGAAAGGAGGTGTAGCAATACGTACAGTCAACATGATACGGTCACCTTCAGCCGGATAATTGGCCATAGAGTAAGCACGAATGGTCTCTTCATCATTCTTGCACTTGAGTCCCATGAGACCAAACTTTTCCCAAGCCGGCAGATATTCGTCACCGATCAGACTTTTATCAATGTCTTTATTATAATCCATTGAAAATTTAGGAATCTTGATCTGTGCATAAGAGCCCGGAACAAAGTCCATGTGTTCGCCCTTCGGCAGAGCTACGATAAACTCTTTGATAAAAGTTGCTACATTCTTGTTTGAGATAACCTCGCACTCCCACTCTTTCACTCCCAGGATTGACTCGTCAATCTTAATAGACATATCCTGTTTCACTTTTACCTGGCAACCCAGACGCCAGTGATCAGCTTGCTGTTTACGAGAAAAGAATCCGGTTTCAGTAGGAAGAATCTCTCCTCCTCCTTCGAGCACCTGACAGCGGCATTGTCCGCAAGAACCTTTACCACCACAAGCCGATGAAAGGAACACATTGTTGGCAGACAGCGTACCCAGCAATGTACCACCGGGAGATGTCTTCAGTTGTTGTTCGCCGTTCATCGTAATCGTAACCTCGCCCGAAGGAGTCAGATAGCCCTTCGCAACGAGCAGTATAATGACAAGCAGGAGAATCACTCCAAGGAATACTCCGATACTCGCTAATATTAAAGACGTCATTGTATTATTCTTTTTACTTTAGTTATAATTTCAATCCAGAGAAACACATAAAGGCCATTGCCATCAGTCCTACAGTGATAAACGTAATACCCAAACCACGCAGCGGAGCGGGAACGTCAGAGTAAGCCATCTTTTCGCGAATAGCAGCCAGACCAACGATTGCAAGCAACCAACCAATACCGGAACCTAAGGCATAAACCACTGCACTACCCACACCTGTGATAGCTTGCGGATTGGCAGGGTCCATTGTAATTCTCTGTTGCATAAACAGTGAAGCACCCATAATAGCACAGTTTACGGCAATCAGTGGAAGGAAGATACCTAAAGAGGCATACAGTGAGGGAGCAAAACGCTCTACCACCATTTCTACCAACTGCACAATACCGGCAATAACGGCAATAAAGAGAATAAAGCTAAGGAAGCTAAGATCGACACCTTCGATGATAGCATTGGCAGCCAGCACCTTCGTCTGAAGCAAGTAGTTCACAGGAAGCGTAACCACCAACACGAAAGTTACCGCAATACCCAGACCGACAGCAGTCTTCACATTCTTCGACACAGCCAGGTAAGAACACATACCCAGGAAGAAGGCGAATATCATATTGTCCACAAATATGGAGCGGACGAATAAACTTAATAATTGATCCATAAATCTATCTTTTAGTAGTTGAGTAGTCAAGTCGTTAAAGTAGTAAGTAGAGAAATGTATTTCACCTCAGCTACCAGCTACTATATTCTGACTACTTATTTGTTAGTTTTCCTGCAATTCTTTATGTTTCGCACGCTGATACCAGATGATACAAGCAACGATAATCAATGCCATAGGAGGCATCAACATCAGACCGTTGTTTAAGTAACCCATCTTGTAGAATGACTCCGGAATAATGCGGAAGTTCAGCAAAGTGCCCGAACCCAGCAACTCACGGAAGAAGGCTACAATAATCAGAATCTTGGCATATCCAAGTCCATTACCTATACCATCAAGACATGACTCCCAAGGACCATTTTGCATTGCAAAGGCTTCAAGACGTCCCATCAAGATACAATTGGTAATTATCAAACCTACATATACAGAAAGCTGTACACTTACATCATAAGCAAATGCTTTCAATATTTCACTCACAATAGTAACCAATGCAGCCACTACTACCAACTGAACAATAATACGGATACGGTTAGGGATTGTCTTTCTCAGCAACGAAATAACAACATTGGCAAAAGCTGTAATTACTGTCACGGATAAGCCCATAACGATAGCCGGCTCCAATTTGGCTGTTACCGCCAGTGCCGAACAGATACCAAGCACCTGTACGGTAACCGGATTGTCGACTCCCAACGGAGCAAAGAATACTTCTTTATTCTTTTTAGAAAATAATTGGCTCATATTCTATCGTTCCTCCTTATTTATTAGTTAAAAAATTATTGTACTGACCCAGACAGTTCTTAATCATATCATCTACACCCTTAGAAGTAATTGTACCACCCGAAATACCATCGACTTGATATGCAGGATCAGTAACTTTACCATTCTTCTCAACAGCAAGAGCAATCTGTCCGTCTTTCATCACTTTCTTGCCATCAAACTCTTTCTGAAAAGCAGGAGTTGCAATCTCAGCTCCCAAACCCGGAGTTTCACTTGCATGAGAGAAGTACACACCGTAAACCGTGTCTTTGTCTTCGTTTAAACCTACATATCCCCAAATCGGCCCCCAAAGTCCGGCTCCCGACAAAGGAATTACGTATTTGGTCTCTCCTTTCACATCGCATACATACAGCGGAAGCTGACGTTCTGCTGCCGGCTTAGACATTTCGACAGCCATATCAATTGCGAAACCACCATTTTCGGAAACAACCTCTCCGTTGGCGTTCAGAATCTCATCTGCTTTCACATATGTTTTGTACAGTTCTTCTGCATTCTGACCTTTTGTGTCAACATTCAATGCAGCCAGAATCTGTTTCATCTTATCCAACTCTTCGTTCTTTTTCTGCGTCGGTTTTAGAGAAGCAGAAACAAAAGCCAGAAGGAATGCCACGATAACAACCATTACCGAAGCATAAATGATAGTATAGGTATTACTATTTGTATTCATTGTTTTCGTTCGGTTTTAATTGTTAGACTTAACAGCACGTTTCTCTCGACGACCAATATTGCTCTGTACGATACAGTAGTCAATCAGCGGTGCGAAGATATTCATCAACAGAATAGCAAGCATCATACCTTCGGGATATCCCGGATTGAGCACGCGGATTATGATAGCCATAGCACCGATAAGGAATCCGAAAATATACTTACCTGTTTCCGTACGGGCAGAAGTTACAGGATCGGTAGCCATAAATACGGCACCGAAACAGAAACCACCCAACACAAGGTGTTCATACCAAGGCATATGAGCCATAGCTGTGTCCGGACCAGCAACATTAAAAATCCATCCCATAAAAGCACCGCCTACAAATACAGAAAACATAGTTTTCCAGCTTGCAATACCTGTCCACAACAACAGGATTGCTCCCAATGCAATGGCAATAACACTTGTTTCACCGATAGAACCCGGAATAAGCCCCGTCACCATATCCCATGAGAATGGAGGATATCCATCGGGAGTCAATGCAGTGGAAGCTACACCAAGTGAAGTAGCAGCAGTCAGCCCATCTACGCTCTGACCCATACCGAAAATACTCTGTCCGGATACCCAAACAGCATCACCAGACATCTTAGTCGGATATGCAAAGAAGAGGAATGCACGGGTTACAAGAGCAACGTTGAACACGTTCATACCCGTACCGCCAAATACTTCTTTTGCGAAAATTACAGAAAATGCAGTTGCAACAGCCAGAATCCAAAGTGGGCAGTCAACCGGCACAATCATCGGAATAAGCATACCTGAAACCAAAAAGCCTTCCTGAATCTCTTCTTTCTTCCATTGTGCTATAACAAACTCGATACCAAGACCGACTACATAGGATACAATAATTTTAGGCAATACAGCCAGGAATCCATAGGCAAACATTTCCAGAAAACTGCCTTCGCCTCCTGTATGAGTGAAATGCTGGTAACCTACGTTGTACATACCGAACAGCAAAGCCGGCATCAACGCAATAACCACGATCGACATTATACGCTTACTGTCAATCGCATCGTGAATATGCGTTCCCGTTTTCGAAGTGGTGCTGGGTACGAACAAGAATGTTTCGAAACCATCAAACACCGAACGAAACGCGTGGAATTTGCCGCCCTCTTCAAAGTTCGGCTTTATCTTGTCGAGATAATTTCTTAACGCTTTCATTAATTTTAAAAGTTTATTAGTTTTTTAGTTTATTAGTTTCTCAGTTTTGTCTCTTGTTCCTTTCCACATAAAAGGCTCAAGAACTTAAAAACTCAAAAACTTAAGCCATTTCGGCACGGAGCATATCCAGTCCGAGGCGGACAATGTGTTGCAGCTCCAGTTTGGATGAATCTACAAACTCACACAGGGCAAAGTCCTCCGGAGCTACTTCGTAGATACCAAGTGCTTCCATACGGTCGATATCCTGGGCAATGATTGCCTTGATAAGGAACTCGGGCAGAATGTCCATTGGAAATACTTTATCGTATTCGCCGGACATAATCATATGACGTTCCCCCCCCTTGATACGTGCATCCATTGTGTATTCTTTCTTAGCCATCAACCAGCTGAAGTAAGAGCGGTGTACACTGAAGTGATTGAAACGCGGCATGATCCATCCTAACATTTCGTGAATATCATTCCCTTCGGGGATAACTGTTACCTGGCTATGGAAAGCGCCAAGAAAACCATTCGGAGATACCAGCTTACCAGTCAGCACATTGCCACTGATATAGCGTAATTCTTTATCTTTTGTTACGTTTCCGGCAAAGACATTGGTCAGCAATGCACCCACCCGCAACTTACAATAAGCAGGTTTCAGTACTTCAGAACCCGTTACGGCAACCGTACGAGTCATATCTACGCGCCCTGTATTCATCAGTCGTCCAATGAAGATCACGGCTTGCGGGTCAATGGTCCATATTGTTTCACCTTTTACTATAGGAGCAACATGGTTGATCTGCACACCTACATTTCCGGCGGGATTTGGTCCGTCGAAAGCGGTAATAGTGACATTCTTTGCCTGTGTCAAGGCTGCTGATTTCTGCTTTACACTGATGCCGAGATAAGTTTTAGCCATCTTAGCCAATGCGTCGAGACCCGTCTGGAAATTAGCTTCTTCTCCTTTGAGTGCGAATTCAAACTCAGGAGCCAATGGATTACTGTCGAATGCAGAAACAAAAATTGCTTTGGGAGCAATGGTCGGATCAGCAATCACATCGTAAGGACGTTGCTTGATGAAAGCGAACATACCTGCCTGCAGCAACAATTCTTTCACCTGGTCGGCATTCAGCTGGGCAACATTCTGCTTTCCGAACTCTTCATAGTCCTGCTCTGCAGCGGCTTCCACAACGATACTCATCACCTTACGGCGATCACCGCGTTCCACGCTTGTTACCACGCCGCTAACGGGCGAAACAAATTTCACTTCAGGATGATTCTTGTCGATAAACAAGGGTCCTCCAGCCATCACATATTCCTGCTCTTTGACTACCACTTTAGGGGTCACTCCAGGAAAGTCGTCGGGTACGAGTCCGTAAAATCCCGGCTCCTTCACTGCAGCTATCTCTTCAGCAGCTTTGCCTTTCAGGTTGATGTCAAGGCCTTTACGTAACTTTATTACATTTGCCATGTGTTATATAAAATAATGGTTTCATAATTTGCCCGCAAAAGTAATAAATAATAATGTGAAATAAGAGGAAAAAAGAAAGGAATTACGGAGATTTTTCCGTAATTCCTTTCGTTAACGTACACGAGAAAGGGAATAGTGAGTAGCGATTAGTGATTAGTGATTAGTGATTAGTAGCTGCGCTATTACGCCGTATGGCACCAATCGCTTATCACTACTCACTAATCGCTACTCACTCCTCTTCCGGTGCAAACATCGGGTCCCATGCCGGCAGACGAACAGGCTTCTGTTTTAGAATTTCCATGACTTTTGGCGTGGCAAATTTCTTTTCCACTACCAGACGAAACATATATTCATTAAACCACTCATCCGTCATAATGAGATGTCCCTGATAGCCGGAACTTGCGCCCCAACTATTCTCAACCATCCATTTTACAGGCTTTCCGTCTTTGTTGATATCAACAGCCATTAATGTCATTGCATGACTTGAGCCACTGGCAAAAGTCTGAATACGCTGTTTTTTATCCATACCAAACGTAGTACCCATTAAAGAGTCATAGTCATAGTTATTAACATCAAGAAGTCCACGATCTGAGTTCAGGAACTTACCCACATCACAAGAGAAATACATCATTGTGCTGTCCTTCAATGAAGCAATAGCCATCTCTTTAATCTCCTCTATCGGCAAATTGACGTATGTCCAGTTATGTCCGTCATAACGATGTCGATCAAAATCTATTTCATAGCATTTATAATACTCACGACTCGGATCGTTCATCAGCATCACATAATTATTGATAAGATTCTCATCTCCGTATTTCTTCAAGAAAGACATTGGAGTGTACTGTTCTGTTTCCACCGGATTCCCTTTGGCATCGTAACGAGTCCATGTAAATTCTGTAGGAGGGACACCCAAATTTAACACCAACATACGATAAACAGTACCCAGCATCTCTGTTTTGCTCTTCGCAAGAGCAGCAGTTTTCGCCCCTTTCGAAGCCTGTTCACGCAATTGTAAACCAAATTCACGCAGTTTAAGTGATATCAGATTTGCCATTCGTGCCGTATTCTCACTGCTATTTGTTTCGGGCATCACTCCCTTGGGTACCAATCCATATTTCCCCACAATATCTGCAACTCCTGTAAATGTCCCACCGTCACTCAAAGGATTGCGGAACAACCATTCCACCATCTTATCATCCATCGGTTTTTCACGCGTATCAATCACTCCTTGCAAGAAAAGATTAGCCTTCTCCAACTGATCATAAAAAAATGGATAGGTCTGTGAGAATTCAAACGAAGTCAACCCATACTTTGCAATCGCTTTGGCACGCATTACATTCAGTCCGGTAAAAAGCCAGCAACGCCCCGATGACTTCTGATCGGTAATCCCTTTGGAATCTACTTTGATAGAGAAGTAGGTATCCAGCCCCGTTATATTATCCTGATTCAAAGCCAATTTGCGGATATCATTACTACCAATAGCATTGCGCAATGCCTTATCTGCACTTGTTCCCTGGTAACTCTGTTTAATCTGATTCAGCATCTCACTGCTGATTCCACCCTTGTCCTGCTGTGCCTGCACAGAAAAAAGGGCAGCACTCAGAACAAATAATGACAAAATTCGTTTATTCATATATATTAATGTATTAAATAATATGCCAATGTGTAATGTGCCAATATGCCAATTGGCTGCGCTATGATGCCGCACGGTAATTGGCAGATTGGCACATTAACACATTATCCTTTTGCAAAATTAGTATCCTTTTTTGGAATTTTTATCCATTCCTTTAGATTTATTACCTATTCGACTGGAAACTATTCCGAATAAAACAGTTTTCTTTGCACCCTCATTCATAACGAGAATATGAAAAGATATATAATAGGTATATGCCTGGCGTTCATTCCCGCCATTACTCTTCTGGCACAAGAAGAGGGCATCACATTTTTAAAAGACGGCAAACTGGAAGTTAATACAGTATTCAATCCCGACAGTCTGAAACAGGATACCCTTCCTAAACTTTCCAAACGTGAGTTACGCCGATTGCATGTGGCGAAACGAAATCTCCATTACAACATTCTGGGTGGTCCGAGTTACACTCCGGATTTTGGTTTTCTGATTGGCGGTAGTGCTCTCATGACTTTCCGTATAAATCCCAGTGATACCACACAGCAGCGCTCTGTTGTACCTATGGCTATTGCCTTTATGTTCAATGGCGGGCTAAATCTCTTCTCCAAACCTCAGCTATTTTTCAAAGGTGACCGTTTCCGTATCTTCGGACAGTTCAGCTATAAAAATACACAGGAGAATTTCTATGGCATAGGCTACACCACCAATAAAGATTATGTACGTAGTGACACCACCAGTCAGTATCGTTACAGTGGTATGCAGATAAACCCCTGGTTCCTTTTCCGTCTGGGCGAAAGTAATTTCTTTGCAGGTCCGCAGATAGATATCAATTACGATAAAATGAGCAAACCCGCAAAATACCTTGTAGACCAACCTTCTTATATTGAAGCTGGTGGAACAGCTCATGGTTACAGTAACCTGAGTTCCGGTCTTGGTTTCCTGCTGACGTATGATACCCGTGATATTCCTGCTAATGCATACCGGGGTATTTATCTTGATTTCCGCGGTGTCATGTATCAAAAGTTTTTCGGTAGTGACAACGAATTCTATCGTCTTGAAATAGACTATCGCCAATACAAAACAGTAGGTCGCCGTAAAGTGATCGCCTGGACTGCACAAACCAAAAATGTTTTTGGAGATGTACCTCTGAATAAGTATGCCCTCAGTGGAACCCCATTTGACCTTCGCGGCTATTACATGGGACAGTATCGGGATAAATCTTCTCACGTCATTATGGGTGAGTATCGCCAGATGTTTAACACAGACAAGAGTACATGGATAAAGAAGATGGTCAGCCATATCGGCTTTGTAGCTTGGGGTGGATGCGGTTTCATGGGTCCTAATCCTACTAAAATCGAAGGTGTATTGCCCAATGCCGGAGTCGGATTGCGTATCGAAGTGCAGCCCCGTATGAACGTCCGCCTCGACATTGGCCGTAATATGGTCAATAAACAAAACCTGTTTTACTTCAATATGACAGAAGCCTTCTAAACGAAGGCTATCTACATTTTTTAATTAAAAAAAGAAAATAGAAGAAGTATAAAGAGCACAGAATAAAATAATTATCTATATTTGCGGTAGATTACACAATTAAATACAAGCAATTCAGGATAATTATGAAGCATTTTTGCTGTCTATATTCTTTTTCTATACTTCTTCTTTGTGCAGTGCCTTCGTTAGTGAAGGCACAGGAAGCGAATGACTATTCAAGACCGGAACAAGCTGATTATACCAAAATAACATTACCACCACTTGATTCACTTTTTGAAAATGCAAAAGGTGGACCTACCTATAAATTGGCCCAGGTCAAGGAGCAAATAGAGCGTAAATTACTGGCAAAAGAGAAACGTGCCTTCCTTGGCTTTTTCAGTTTGAGAGGTAGTTATCAATATGGTATGTTTGGTAACGAAGGTACATACACTGATGTTGCTATTGCCCCCTACCTTACTTATACTACTCAGGCACAGAAAGGTTATACGATTGGTGCAGGCGTGAACATTCCTCTCGACGGGCTTTTTGATTTGAAAGCTCGCGTCAGGCGTCAAAAACTTAACTTACAAGGAGCAGCTCTGGAGAGAGAGATTAAATACGAAGAAATGAAGCGGGAAATTATTGAAATGTATACTACGGCCAATTCCCAACTTAGTGTATTGAAGCTACGTGCAGAAGCACTTGAACTTGCCACATTACAATATGAAATTGCAGAAAAGAACTTCGCCAATAACAGTATTGATACCGGAGACTTGTCTGTAGAAAAACAAAGGCAATCTTCTGCAATGGAGGCGTATGAAAAGAGTAAATTTGAACTTACTAAAAGCCTGATGATACTCGAAGTTATTACCCGTACTTCCATATTACGAAAATAAACGCAATACCTATGGATTATATACTCTATCTTTTCCGATCCTTATATCACAAATTAGTATGGATCATTTTAGGTGCACTTCTCATTGCAGTTCTTGTTTATTTCAAAACAGCGAACATGCGAGGGAATTATCATGTAGAAACAACCCTCTATACGGGTGTTGTATCTGGTTATGGCATTGAGGCCAACAATGTAGGAGTAAACTGGGCCATTGCTCAAAATGCAATTGACAATCTTATTAACATAATACAATCTGAGAGTACCCTCAAGCGTGTATCCATGCGATTATTTGCCCGTATACTTGTAAAAGGAAGTCCGAATAAAGACCAAAACTCCATTACAGCATCCAGCTATAGATATACATACGACCATATGAAAAATAGTCCTCATGGCAAAGAACTGATCGCTCTTATTGACAAAACCAGTGAGGAAAAAACAATGGAGAATTTCAATAGATATGAGAAAGCAGACGTAAATAATTACATTTACGGACTCTTCTATTATCAACATCCATATTATAGCCGTGCAGCATTAAAAAAAATACAAGTTACCCGATTAGGAAATAGTGACTTATTGAGAATAAACTACTCTTCTGGTGATCCTGGCATCACTTACAACACCATAGAGATACTGATGAAAGAGTTCGTCAATGAGTATCGTATACTTCGTTATGGAGAAACAGATAAAGTAATCGAATATTTCAGGTCCGAACTAAATCGTATTGGTTCCGAACTGACTAAACATGAAGACGATCTCACCAAGTATAATGTGGATAACCGCATTATTAACTATTACGATGAAACTAAAGAGATTGCTGCGATCAACAAAGAGTTTGAGCTCAGAGAACAAACCGTATTATTTGCGTACAACAGTTCTAAAGCCATGCTTGAAGAGTTAGAACACCAAATGGATAATAACACAAGACAAGCCATTACCAATCTGAATCTGGTTGATAAACTTAGAGAGGCTTCAGGCCTTACCGGAAAAATCACTGAAATGGAGACTGTCTCTGTAAATAATATCAAGGACGAAAAACAATTAAAAGAGTACAAAGATCTTTTAAATAAAACCCGTAAGGAGCTATCGCAGATCTCTGATCAATATGTGGGTGATAAATATACAAAGACAGGAATTGCCCGTACTAATATCGTTGAACAATGGCTCGACCAGACCCTGGCATACGAAAAGGCCAAGGCAGAGTTGGACATAGTAAAGAAGAGCCGTATAGACTTGAATGAAAAATACCAGTTTTATGCTCCGGTAGGTACAACTATAAAGCGTAAAGAACGTGTTATCAGCTTCTCAGAGCAAAGCTACTTGACCAATCTTGCCAGTTATAATGAAGCTTTGATGCGTAAAAAGAACCTTGAGATGACTTCAGCTGCTCTTAAAGTACTTAATCCGCCTGCATATCCTATCAGTCCGGAGGGGAGCAACCGTCGTAAAATTGTTTATATGGCTTTCTTAGGGACTTTCTTACTATTGGCAGGTTTTTTTGTATTAATAGAACTGATAGACCGTACATTACGCGATTCCCGGCGTACCCGTAAATTGACCGGTTGTCCGATTCTGGGTGATTTCCCTGACAAAAGAAGGTCTACTCCGTATAGTACTACCTATGATAATAGCGCTACTCGTTACCTCAGCAGTGCCATACTTAGATTCTTCATAGAACGAAAAGAAGGGGCTCCTTACATACTCAATATGCTTAGTATGGAAGAAGGATGCGGGAAGTCCTATGTATCCGAATCTATTGAAACCTATTGGAAAAAGTTAGGACTTAATGTGCGTAAGCTGACAGATGGAGTTGACTTCTATTCCAATTCCCCTGACTTCCAGTTATCCAATAGCATCCTAGAATTGTATACTCCCGGTGACGAAGACATCCTGATTGTAGAATATCCGGCTATGAGCGAAAGTAATGTCCCTACTCCACTACTCCGTGAAGCACAATTAAACCTAATGGTTGTTTCGGCAAAATACGGTTGGAAAACTACGGACAAAATACTACTGCAAAAACTTGAAGCTCAGTTGGGTACCAAGCCTTATCTTTGCCTGAATCGTGCTCCAAAATACGATATAGAAAACTATACCGGAATGCTTCCACCTTATACACCGTTACGCAAAGTAATGTATCTCCTGTCACAACTGGCTTTGACCGAAAACGTAATTCATTGGGGAGACGTTTGGAAAAGAAAAAGAAATCCTCGTACAAGTGTTTCCGGAGTAGAAGAAGATGACGATTAACAATAAAGAAGAGAAAATACACGAAGACAACCGGTCGGCAATCAGTTTTTATATACTGTTCGCCCTTCAGTTTATACTGGTAGCAGGTGGTATGTTTGTCAATATCAAAACAGGGGTATCGACCTCTCTTCTGGTATTATTGATGACACCTTTTATATTGTCGCGCTGTTCCTCTCTAAACTTCGATCTGTCAAGAACTCGTAATGGAATGATGGGACTTTTTGTATTTATTGGCATATTCTATATTCTTGAAATCGGAAATCCCAATAATGTGCAAGAAGCCTGGAACATCAGTATAACCCATTATGCAATTTATCCTATTGCCATAGCCATGCTGGTGCCAGTTGCCATTCGTGATCGCAAAGGTATAGAATGGTTGCTATTTATATGGTCTGCATTTATTCTGATAGCTTTCATGAAAGGTTATTGGCAGAAGAATCATGGATTCAATCATCAAGAACTTTATTTTCTTTATACATTGGGAGGGTATCGTACACATATTATTTGGTCAGGAATCCGCTATTTCTCCTTCTTCTCAGACGCTGCCAATTATGGCGTACATTCAGCTATGGGACTCACCGTCTTTGCTATATCCGCTCTGTTAGTTCGCCCTAAATGGATGAAAATATACTTTGCTATTGTTGCTATTGCTGCTGCCTATAGCGTGGGTATTTCCGGTACTCGCTCCGCAATGGCTATTCCTCTTGTTGGACTGACAATATTTGCACTTATCTCTAAAAATATAAAAAGTATTACTATCAGCCTCATTACACTTGGAGCTGTGTTTTGCTTTTTCTATTTTACAAATATCGGTAATGGCAACCAATACATTCGTAAAATGCGAAGCACTTTTCATCCCACAGAAGATGCATCCTATTTAGTACGTATAGAAAACAGAAGGAGAATGAAAGAACTTATGATAGATCGCCCCTTTGGCTATGGCGTGGGGCTATCCAAAGGAGCGCGTTTCAATCCGAAAGAGTTGATGCCTTATCCACCAGATTCCTGGTTGATATCTGTATGGGTGGAAACGGGTATTGTAGGTCTGATACTCTATCTTGCAGTGCATGGCGTACTTTTTGCCTGGTGTGCATGGATCTTGTTATTCAAAATAAAGAGTAAACGCCTGCGCGGATTGCTTGCCGCCTGGCTTTGTATGAATGCCGGTTTCTTTGCTGCTGCCTATGCTAATGACGTGATGCAATACCCCAATTCCATTGTCGTTTACACAGGTTTTGCCCTCTGCTTCGCTGGCCCATATATAGACAAAGTAATGCTAAAAGAAGAGGAAGAAAGAGAGAAGGAAAAGAAAGAAAAAAAGAGCAACAGTTCTGATAAATATGAATAACGCACCTCTACTATCGTTTATCACAATCTGCTACAATGGCATAGCGGATACATGTGCACTTATTGAATCCATACATAAGATCATCCACTCGGTATCCTATGAGATTATTGTTGTGGATAATGCCTCCCGAGAGGACGAAGCAGCTATTATAAAAATGCAATATCCTACCGTAATCACCGTGCGCAGTCCACAAAACCTTGGTTTCTCCGGGGGAAATAACCTGGGATTTGAAATAGCTCAGGGTAAGTATCTGTTCCTTATCAACAACGACACTTATTTTGAAACAGACGGAATACAAGCGCTCATCAACCGGTTGGAGAGTCATTCCGAAATCGGAGCAGTATCTCCCAAGATATGCTTTGCCTTTCCACCACAACATATCCAATTTGCCGGATACACACCATTGAGCAGTATCACAATGCGTAATGAACCTATTGGCATGGGCTGTCCGGATGACGGAAGTTTTTTTGACGTTCCACATCCCAGCCCCTATCTGCATGGGGCCGCTATGCTTATCAAACGTGAGGTGGTAAATCGTGTGGGTCCCATGCCCGAAATCTATTTCCTCTATTATGAAGAACTGGATTGGTGTACAGCCATGACCCGCGCTGGATATGTGTTATGGTATGAGCCTCTTTGCACCGTCTTTCATAAAGAGAGCCAAAGTACCGGACAGCAAAGCCCGTTGCGTATTTTCTATCTCACACGCAATCGTCTGCTCTATTCCTGGCGCAATTTCACAGGAATGCGTTGTTCCCTGTCGATACTCTACCAGATGACAGTAGCTGCCGGAAAAAACAGCCTCGTCTATCTTCTCAAGCGCCGTTCAGATCTGGCATTCGCTGTTTGGAAAGGTGTATTTGCATTTTTTTCTTTACCGAATAAAAAGAATTGACCTATGAATACTTGGATCACTCTCATCGATTGGATACTCTTTATTCCACTGGCGTTTTGTGTAGGCTACCTTTTTTTCTTCGCCATCGCCTCGCGTTTCCAATCACATCTTATTGATAGAAAGTTCAAGCCACAGAAACAACACCGTTTCCTTGTACTCTTCCCTGCCTACAAAGAAGACCGTGTTATTGCAGACTCTGTTAGCAGTTTTCTAAAACAAGACTACCCGACATCGCTTTACGACGTCCTTGTCATCTCCGATCATATGCAGCCGGAAACGAATGATGCTTTACGTAGTTTTGGTGTAAAGGTATTGGAGGCTACTTATGCGAATAGCTCCAAAGCAAAAGCAATGAAGCTCGCCATGCAGGAGACACCTGCCGGAAAGTACGATGCGATAATTATCATGGACGCCGATAATACCACTGTTCCTCATTTTCTCACCCGCATCAATCAAGTTTACTCGCAAGGTTTTATAGCTCTACAGGCACACCGTACCAGTAAAAATCTCACTACCAATATCGCGTTGCTCGATGCTGTAAGTGAAGAGATCAATAATGGATTCTTTCGTAGCGGACACAATGCCGTACGCCTCTCTGCCGCTCTGTCCGGTTCTGGAATGGTGATAGCCGAACAAAATTTCCGTCGTTATGTGTTACAGCTGAAAACAACAGGTGAAGACAAAGAGCTCGAAGCATTAATACTGAAAGAAAGCTGCGGACTTATCGCCTACATATCTGACCTACCTGTATACGATGAAAAGACACAGCGGCAGGAAGCTATCAGTAATCAGCGCCGCCGTTGGATAGCTGCTCAGTTTGGTGCATTACGCGCTTCACTGCCCGAATTCCCCAAAGCACTGATACAAGGCAATCGGGATTATTGTGATAAGATAATACAGTGGATGCTCCCACCACGATTGGTGCAATTAGCTGCTGTTTTTGGGTTTACATTGCTGGCTACGGTGGTTTGCCCGGTGATGAGTATAAAATGGTGGATACTGTCATTCATACAATTTGTAGCAATGCTTGTACCTGTACCTTCGGAGCTAATGACGGGCAGACTGCTGAGAGCTCTCATGAGAATACCAGTATTAGCATTCATCATGATAGGCAATCTATTTAAACTAAAAGGAGCAAATAAGAAGTTCATACACACGGAACACGAGGGAAGTGAGAATAAATAAAAAAAGGGAGAATTAGTATGCTCTGTTTCTAACAACAACCAATAAATATCATGCCCCCATTCTTTAAATTCTTAATATACCAGTTAAACGTTAAGATTTGCACTTAGTAGAACCTGAATTTGTAACTATTCCGAAAATAAAAACGAAATAAAAGGAGCTACAAAAAAGGATTTGACGCATAAAAAAATGAGACATTATTTTATTTCATAACATACTGATAATCAGATGACTACACACAACCTATTTTCCTCTACGAGAAACGGGTCGAAACTCTACGGGGATCGACCCGTTTCTCGTAGAGGAACGAGGCGATCCCCGTAGAGAAACCAACTGAAAGTTCAAAAGATTGACAATGGAGATAAAAAGCAAATAAATATGCATTACTAAATTGTTACGAAAAAGGAAATAAATCAGAAACATATTCTTCTATTTATAATAAAGCGTTGGAAATCCAATAGAGAATTAACGCAAACCATATATCCGGTAAAGATATAGTTGTTGTACACGATAAGGAACGATGTGACATCCACAACGCTCTGGAGGACTTGCGTGTGAAATCCAAAGAAGAGTCGGCAAAGACGGCATAGTAAAGAGGGCAAGTATTCAATGAGATTGTTTCTTTGACAAGTATAGTAGCTGAAAGAACAAGTGGAAAAAATAATGAGATTGCCTCAAGAGGGGGTGATAAAGGAGAGATGATAATGGAAGACAACCGAGAAGATACTGATTATAAGTCAGATACAAAGGCAACAACAAGAGTAAGAGAGCATGCTTTTTCCAGGGTGTAAACTTAGTATTTTAAGACTCCCTTAAAATACTAAGTTTACACCCTAAGAAATACTTCTTTTGACAGGATAAAAAACGTACTTTTAGGAGGAGGGAAATGCAAAATGTAAGGAAGGTGTTAATAATGTTAATATTACATAAGGTAAAGATACTACAAATATCTACCATACCGATTGGAAATCTCAGGTTAGAAAAATAAGGTTAGATTAATGGCACAGCATAGCCCATTCACAGTTCGGACTATAGACGTACGGGAGAGAAATTAATTCAGCCAACAAATACAGATACTAATATTTTTTATGTATTTTTGCCTCTATTCTAAAATATAAATGAACCAAACGGACAAGCATTATAAAAAAACAATGAAAGCATTAATCGTTTTCAGAGAAGATGACGCCGACAATTTATTTGTCCACGTCCTGTGTCAGGCTATTCAAAACCTAAAAATCGATATACATTGCTCCTGCCGTGACTTCTGGGAGAAAAGTGATAGCTACGACATTATCCATTTCCAATGGCCGGAAGAAGTCGTGGGTTGGAATTGTACAGATGTATCTGTTATAGAGCGTCTCAAACAGCGTATAGCCTATTTCAAAACCGTAGGAACCAAATTTGTTTATACCCGCCACAATAGCTGCCCTCATTACAGCAATCCGGTTATCAAACAGGCATACGAAATAATAGAAGCATGCAGCGATTTAGTAGTACATATGGGCATATACAGCCAGGAAGAGTTCAAACAAAGTCATCCCCACAGTCAGAATGTCATCATACCTCACCACATTTACGAAAACACATACGATGAAAGCATCACACGTGAAGAGGCGCGTGCCAGAATCGGAATTCCCGAAAACAAATTTGTGATTACCGCCTTCGGCAAATTCCGCAACCACGAAGAAATCAACATGGTACTGAAAAGCTATCTGCACTTCCGGCGCAAAAGAAAATTCTTATTGGCTCCACGAATGCTTCCATTTTCGAAGCATCCCGAACAACGAAACAGTTGGAAACGAATAGCCTCTTTCATCGGATACCGCCTCGCACCTCTGCTTCTGAAGCTGAAAGGCATCAAAGCGGGAGCCAGTGAGGAGTTGATAGACAACGCTGAACTTCCTTACTATATTGCTGCATCAGATGTTATATTGGTACAACGAAAAAAGATATTGAACTCCGGCAATATCCCTCTGGCATTTTTATTTAGAAAAGTAGTGATAGGGCCAAATGTGGGAAATGTCGGCGAATTGCTTCGCGAGACAGGAAATCCGATATTCACTCCCGATGACATACATAGTATAGTAAACGCCCTGAAGCAGGCAAAGCAACTTTCCGGACAGGGTAAAGGTGAAGACAATTATCACTTTGCCAAACAACAAATGAATCTTAATACAGTTGCAAATGCGTATGAAAACGCGTACCGATCGGTTTTGAATTTTGATTTATAATCCTCTTCATGGCAAACAATCTCAAACAACAGCTTTTCTCCGGCGTATTCTACACTGCGCTTGCCAAATATAGCGGTATCGTCATCTCCCTCGTCGTAGCCGGAGTGCTGGCACGCCTGCTTTCGCCGGACGATTTCGGCATCGTTGCTATCGCCACAGTCATCATCGCTTTCTTCGGCATCTTTACCGATATGGGCATCTCTCCTGCCATTATACAGAATAAGACACTGACTGAGCATGAACTATCGGACATCTTCTCCTTCACGCTTTGGATGGGCATAGCACTGTCCATTCTCTTTTTTGCAGCCTCATGGCCCATAGCTACTTATTATAACAGTCCGATACTACGTACTCTATGCCAGTTGCTCTGTGTCAACCTCTTTTTTGCTTCCGCCAACATCGTGCCCAATGCCTTGTTTTATAAAAACAAAGAATTCAAGTTCATCGCCCTGCGTAGTTTTGGCATACAGGTAGCAAGCGGCGCAGCAGCAATCATTGCTGCCCAGAGTGGTGTAGGGTTGTATGCATTAATTATTAGTCCTATTTTATCAAGTATGCTGATTTTCGGTATATCAATCAAACGCTACCCTCAGCACTTCTCACTGATACCCCGGCTAGGAGCTATTCGTAAAATATTCTCCTATTCCGCCTATCAGTTCCTGTTCAACGTGATCAACTACTTCAGCCGAAATTTAGATAAATTACTGATAGGCAGATATATGAGTATGTCGCAGCTAGGTTATTATGAAAAATCCTATCGGCTGATGATGCTTCCTCTGCAAAACATCACACAGGTCATCACTCCGGTAATGCACCCTATATTCAGTGACTTTCAAAATGACCTGCAACGATTGGGGGCTGCTTATGAACGCATCCTGCGCCTGCTTGCTTTCATCGGAATCCCTCTTAGTGTGTTTTTATTCTTTACTGCAGAAGAAGTCACACTTGTCATTTTCGGAAACCAATGGCTACCCTCCGTGCCGATATTCCGCATACTCGCACTTTCGGTAGGTGTACAAATCATTCTCTCCTCTTCCGGAAGTATTTTTCAGGCAGCCGGAGATACACGTAGCTTGTTTATTTGCGGTGTATTCTCGTCTGCGCTCAACGTAAGTGGCATGTTATTAGGCATTTTCCGGTTCGGTACACTCGAAGCAGTAGCCTGGTGTATCGTCAGCACATTTTGCATCAACTTCATACAATGTTACTGGCAAATGTACCGTGTAACACTGCAACGCAGCATGTGGACATTATTACGACAGTTTACATCCCCCATTATTCTGAGCATGCTTATCGCTGCCGCCTTGTTACCGTTACACTACCTTACAGAAGGGGATAATATTTTTTTCACGCTACTATTGAAAAGTATGATAAGTTTCCTTATCTTTGGGGTGTACATACAGATCACACACGAATATGACCTGATAAAAAAAGTACGCGGGCTGGTCGGGAAAATAAAAAGAAAATGAAATGATATAAAACAAAAGCTTGTTTAAAATTTTGCCCGTAATACATTTAAAACAAGCCGTAAGTAACAAAGCAGACAATGAAAATTTTGTTCCTTATCTTTCATGGCTTTGAAGAAGCCAATGGCATAAGTAAAAAAATCCGCTACCAGGTAAAAGCACTTCGTGAATGTGGTGCCGACACACGTGTGTGCTGGCTCGACGATAGCAACGGAAAGAAACGCCGGATGATAGACGACTCCGTGCTGCAAGATTATGGTACAGGGATAAAAGGTAAAATTCTAAAACGAACAGGATTGAACTGCATAGCCCGGTATGTACGTCAAAATGGCATCCGACACATTTACATCCGTAGTGACCACAATACCACCCCTTTCCTGATCAATCTACTTCAGAAACTGAAAAAAATGGGGTGCAAAATAGTAATGGAAATCCCTACTTACCCCTACGACCAGGAGTACCAGGGGTTATCTTTCGGATACCAGCGCGTCATATTCATGGACAAATGTCTGCGCCATTTAATGGCAAAGTATATCGACAAAATAGTAACATTTTCAAATCATAAAACCATTTTTGGCCGGCCCACCATTCGTATAGCAAACGGAATAGACTTTAATGCCGTGCCACTGAAAACAAATCTGCATCCGAAAGATGACAAACTGCACCTTGTAGCTGTAGCAACCATTCATCCGTGGCATGGGTTTGACCGCGCTATTCGCGGAATAGCTACCACCCCTACCCGCCCGAACGTTGTATTGCACATCGTAGGAGAAGGTGTGCCCGCTATTATGGATGGGTATCATCAATTAGTGACGGAGAATCATTTGGAAGAATCGGTCATTTTTCACGGTCCTCTTTTCGGTAAAGCACTCGACGATATATTCAATCAATGCCAATTAGGTATCGGAAGTCTGGCACGACACCGGAGTGGAATCACGCACCTCCGTTCACTGAAAAACCGGGAATACGCAGCACGAGGCATCCCATTTGTCTATTCTGAGATAGACGACGATTTTGAAGAGATGCCATACGTGATGAAGATTCCTGCAGATGAATCGCGGCTGGACATACAAAAGGTTATTGATTTTCAACATTCTGTAACATTAACTCCAGAAGAAATCCGGGCATCTATACTTGAAAAATTATCGTGGAATACACAAATGAAGCATGTGATCGAAAGCCTATGAATCGAAAAATTAAATTAGCCTATTGCATTCCCGGGCTTTATGCCTCGGGAGGAATGGAGCGCGTACTGACATTAAAAGCCAATTACCTGGCTGAAAAGCTGGGATATGATGTGACAATCATTCTCACAGAAGAGAAGGGACGTAAGTTGCATTATGAACTCTCCCCACTGATAAAAGTAATAAATTTAGACCTTAACTTTGACCGCATAGGAGGAGGAAATCTGGCCATACGTTTGTACAATTATTTTCGTCGCCAGCAACTTTATAAAAAACGGTTACGCAAAACGCTTTATGAACTACGTCCCGATATCACTATATCTACATTGCGACGGGAAATTAACTTCATTACCTCCATTCGTGACGGAAGTCGTAAAATAGGAGAATTCCACTTCAGTAGAGATAACTACCGGAATTTTAATGACATAAAAGCGCCTGCAAGTATCCGCAGAATGGCTGCCCGCATGTGGATGAAACAACTATTGGGTATACTCAAAAAATTGGAAAAGTTCGTTGTACTGACCAATGAAGACCGGGAGAAATGGGTAGAGCTGAACAATGTAATATGTATACATAACCCTTCTACTTTTCGTGCAACCCGTACATCAAGCTGTGAAGCAAAACGGATACTCGCCATAGGAAGATATACCTACCAGAAAGGGTTTGACTTACTGCTGCCCGCCTGGAAGAAAGTGAGTGAAAAGCATCCGGACTGGCAACTTGTAATACACGGCGACGGAGAAAGAACCGGATATCAGAAACAAGCTGACGAACTGGGATTATCCCATGACACTTGCCGGCTTGAAAGCAACACAGCACAAGTAGCAGAGGAAATGGCGGAAAGCTCCATATTTGTACTTTCATCACGCTATGAAGGAATGCCTATGGTATTGGGAGAGGCAATGACATGCGGAATTCCACCCGTATCATTTACCTGTCCGTGTGGTCCGCGAGACATCATTACCGACGGAGAAGACGGAGTGCTGGTAGAAAATGGAAACACAGATCAATTGGCAGAGAAGCTGAACTTCCTCATCGAAAATGAAAATATACGCAAACAAATGGGAGAAAAAGCAGTCATGAATGTACGCCGTTTTAATCTGGAGAATATCATGCAAAAATGGGATGAATTGTTTAACAGTATATTGCCATGAATATAAAAACATTGGTTCATAAAATACGCTATAAAATACGTTATGGCAGTACAGTAGAGTGGTACAACTTCTGGTACATTGTTTTGCGCCGCAAGCAGAAAGTAATCCCCCGGGTAGCTTCCATTGACGAAACAATACAGACAGTGATAGATAAGCACTGTGCTGTAAGCCGTTATGGCGACGGAGAGATGCTACTGACTTGTGCCGATAAGGAAATCGGATTTCAAAAAGGAAATCCGCAATTGGCTGCACGACTTAGAGAGGTGCTGACAAGCCATGAAGAGGGACATTTAGTGTGCGTATCAGACATGTTTTCAGACATTTATCGCTACAACCGTAAAGCACGCCGGTTTTGGCGTACACATTTCTTCTTGTACGGTTCGTGGTGGGATAAATACCTCGAACCCGGACGCTTGTACTACAATACATTTGTAACCCGTCCTTATATGGATTTTGCCTCGAAAGAAGCTTGCGGACGCTGGTTTGAGGCCATGCGGGGTATTTGGGACGGACGGGATGTTGTATTTATAGAAGGCGAAAAGAGCCGGTTGGGAGTGGGCAACGATCTCTTTAGCGGTGCACGCAGTATCCGACGCATTCTCTGTCCGCCACATGACGCATTCAGCCGATACGACGATATCCTAAACGAAGCACTCCAACTGGAAAAGGAAGCACTCTACTTGATTGCTCTAGGACCCACAGCAACCGTATTGGCATACGATTTGTTTAAAAACGGACGCCAGGCAATGGATATAGGACATGTAGATATTGAATACGAATGGTGGCGAATGGGTGCACAAAGAAAGGTGAAACTGGAACGTAAATACGTGAACGAAGCACCAGACGGCAGCCAGGTAGCTGATGCCGGAGAAGAATATCAGAAACAAATCATTGCAAGAATATGAGATTAGTATATTATCTGCCCTCTTTAGAAGCATCGGGAGGTTTGGAACGTATTATCACGTTCAAAGCCAACTACTTTGCCGAACAAGGAAATGAGGTGACAATTATTACCTCAGAACTTGGAGATCGCAAGCCGTATTTCCCGTTGTCACCGCAGGTAAGACACATTGATCTGGGAGTAGCTTTCGACTATCCCTATAGCCAGTCACGCCTCATAAAATTGCTCAAATATCCATTCCGTTATCATCGTTTCCGAAAAAGGTTTGCCAAAGTATTACGGGAACTCCGTCCGGATATTACCATATCTACTTTACGACGGGAACTAAATTTTATAAACAAACTGGATGACGGTAGCATTAAGATTGGAGAATTTCATGTCACCCGCTATGCATATGGAGCTGAAGCGCTAAAAAGTGGAAACCCTCTTTTGAAGTGGCTGAAAGCACAATGGAACAAAAAGTTTGTACGCAATCTGTCGCAATTGAAACGGGTTGTATTGCTAACGCACGAAGAAGCAGGGTTTTGGTCGGAACTAACCAATTTAAGCATCATTCCCAATCCTATTATTACACCACTGAACAAGGTATCGGACGGTAAAGCAAAGCGGGTAATAGCAGTAGGACGATACGCACCACAGAAGGGATTTGACATGTTAATAGATAGCTGGGCACTTGTAGCACAAAAATACCCGGACTGGACACTGCACATCTATGGTGACGGTTTTTTGAGAGCAGAACTACAAGAACAGATAGAACGTCTGGGACTAACAGAGAAATGCCGGCTGGAACATACGGTAAACAATATTGCTGATAAATACGGCGAAAGCTCCATTTTTGTACTTTCATCGCGGTATGAGGGGTTTGGAATGGTAATTACGGAAGCAATGGGATGCGGAGTTCCGCCAGTGTCATTTGCCTGTCCATGCGGTCCACGTGACATTATTAAGAATGGAATAAACGGATTATTAGCAGAGAATGGTAATACTGAAGATTTGGCAGAAAAAATAGGTAATCTCATTAAGGATGAGGAAAAACGTCAGGAAATGGGGCAACAAGCCTATGCGGATGCCCAAAAATATAAAATGGAAAATATCTCTGAACAATGGGAAGAATTATTCCAATCAATAACAAAAAAAGATTGATGTATGAAGTGGTATAGTAAATACATTAAAGTATATGAAAAACCTGTTTCCGAAGTGCCTTTCCCCATTATTGAGGAGGTACACAAGAAACTGGCTAAATGCCAAAACAACGAACCATTAGCAAGCATAGTGCTCATCGCTCATAATGAAGCAACTCATCTTCTGAGTTGCCTTTGGTCACTTTGTGACAATCAATGCAACTTCCCTATTGAAATAATAACCGTCAATAATAATTCAACAGATGATACGGAGGAAGTTTTGAAACAATTAGGAGCACGCTATTATAATGAATCACAAAAAGGACCTGGTTATGCCCGGCAATGTGGTTTAAACCATGCACGTGGCAAACTGCATCTCTGTATTGACGCTGATACAATCTATCCCCCCTACTACATCAGGACACATGTTGAACAACTCATGAAACCAGAAGTAGTAACTACATTCAGCTTGTGGAGTTTCATGACGGATGAAAAACATTCACGACTGGGGTTATGGTGCTACGAGAGTCTGCGGGATATACATTTACGCATTCAGGCTATCAAGCGTCCGGAACTCTGTGTAAGAGGTATGTCTTTTGGTTTTCATACAGAGCTGGCCCGAAAATTTGGTTTCAGGACAGATGTCATTCGCGGAGAAGACGGGTCACTGGCTTTGGCTATGAAGCCATATGGTAAACTAATGTTCATCACAAACCGCAAAGCAAGAGTACTGACAAGTAATGGTACTATCAATGCTGATGGTTCACTTATGAATAGTTTCAAAATAAGAATCATTAAAGCAGTGAAAGGTATCGCCGGGCTATTCACCCGGAAAGAGAGTTACAAAGATGAAGATTCTAATTTAATAAAATAAAAGACCGGTATAATTCATGAAACAAAACGTTATCTATCTTATGTTGTTAGCTATTTCCCTATTTACATCATCATGCATCAAGGAGATAGACTTAAGCAGAGGTAATTTAATAGAAGACAAACCGGTGTACCTCTATCCTTTCCAAAATGAAGGGGAAAATGTTAAAACGGAGATTCTCATTAAAACCAGAACTCCCTTATCAGATAGAAATTTACATGCGACAATTCCATATCTGAAATATAATAAATCATGGTTATTCATGCTGACACAAGATGATTGCAAACAAGTAGCATTCTCTTGCACATGGGCAGCCATTAATGGGAAACCTTTAACAAACAAATACTTTTATAATGCGGGACATCTTCTATGGGGAGATCTCCCGCCCGACATCTGGTATCTGGGAAAAACACTTGGAAGTACTAACGGAGCTGGCAATGAGGTGCGCTTCGCCCCTACTACTACGCTTGCCCCCGACCAGACATGGATGAATGAAAAAAGTGAAATCTTATTACATTATCAAAAGAACTTTTCTCGCTTTGGGGTAAAGAAAGGTTTGGTGTGGAATAATGTACGCGAAATGCTGAATTATGGTTGGGGAATCGCCTTCCATAATCTTGTCGTAAACAATGAAAAAGACGTAAATGTATTGATAAAACAATATCCCAATGCACAAGATAGCATATTGAAACACCTCAATGGCCGGGGCTGTAAAACACTGGCTGAACCGGATGGCAATAAGGCATACGTAACCGCAGCACTTGAATATCCTCCCATACAAACCATGGTAGCACAGGCAGGAACAGTCAAACTGTACCCTTTTAAAGTGACAGACGATTTACACAATGTGTTAATCGAACGCTGGTTTAACGATTCTCCCAACTACTTTAAACCCTTGATCGAAGAACAACTCCAAAAGCCTAAAGAAGAAAGAATGGCTATTTATATCGGAGTACACGGAACAGACTCTGGCTGGGTAAACTTCCTGCTTTGGCTCAATGACAATTATGGTAAAGACGGAGACGACTCCATGTGGTTCCCTTCTCAGGAAGAGTATTATGAATATAATTACTACCGTACTCATGGGGCCGCTCCGCAAATAGAAGTTATAGATGAAACGACCCTGAAACTAACCGTTGACCTACCAAGCGGACAATACTTCTACTACCCGTCTGTCACCGTCAATCTGACAGGTCTGAAGAAACAGGATATTGTTTCTATCGAAACAGATAACGCCGTTAGCGGACTGTCATATGCTGACTTTGAAGATAAACTAATGTTAAACATAGACTGCCGGAAGTATCTGACAGAACATGCCACACATTTTGTGGAACAATACGAAAATGATAAGAGTAATGCTTCCAACAAAGCAGATGCTCTTTATTTTGTGAATATGCTTAAAGATTCACAGAAGAAAACAGAATTACTCAACAGAATAAAATAAAGATACTTACTATATGAATACTCTTTGGATTGAAATCATCTTTTGGATAGCCCTCTTCATTGTGTTCTACACATATCTGGGCTATGGTATCGTTCTCTACCTGCTCGTAAAGGTGAAAGAGCTTTTTGTAAAACCAATAAAGCGAAAACTTCCCGAAGACAGTACACTGCCCGAAGTAACGCTCTTTATCACCGCTTTCAACGAAGAAGAGGTGGTGGACGAAAAGATGAAAAATTCTCTCGAACTGGACTATCCAGAGGATAAACTACACATCGTATGGGTGACAGATGGTAGTAATGACGGAACAAACGAACAGCTACGCACTCGTTGGGAAGGAAAAGCCACCGTACTGTTTCAACCCGAACGACAAGGAAAAACTGCTGCGATGAACCGGGGTATGAAGTTGATAAACACGCCTATTGTAGTGTTTACTGATGCCAATACGATGGTAAACCAGGAGGCTATCCGCGAAATCGTATTGGCGTTTGAGGATACACGCGTAGGCTGTGTGGCCGGAGAGAAACGAATTGCCGTACAAACACGGGATGGTGCAGCTGCCGGAGGAGAAGGTATCTACTGGAAATACGAATCAACCCTGAAAGCCTTGGATGCACGACTGTACTCGGCCGTAGGAGCTGCTGGAGAACTGTTTGCCGTACGCCGGGAATTGTTTGAAGAGATGGAACAGGATACATTATTGGACGACTTCATCCTCTCACTGCGTATTGCCATGCAAGGGTACACAATCGCTTATTGCACTGAAGCATACGCTATCGAAAGCGGATCGGCGGATATGCACGAAGAAGAAAAACGAAAAGTACGCATCGCTGCCGGAGGTTTGCAATCTATCTGGAGACTGCGCCCGTTGCTGAATCCGTTCCGCTATGGGATACTGAGTTTCCAATATGTATCGCACCGGGTACTACGATGGTCGCTCACTCCCATACTGTTGTTTCTGTTATTGCCACTCAATGCGCTATTACTGTGTATGGGAGCTTCGTGTGAGATCTACGGAACGATTCTAATACTTCAGATATTGTTCTACATTCTGGGGCTTGGGGGGTATTACCTGTCAACACGACAGATAAAAAACAAACTGCTGTTTATTCCTTATTATTTTCTTTTTATGAACGTCAATGTACTGAAGGGAATAGGATATCTGAGGAAAAAACGTGGAACCGGTGCGTGGGAAAAGGCTAAAAGAGGGAAATAAATCCTCATAAATCATAATTCATGAATCATAAACCATAAATCATAATACCATATGGACAGAACATTGCATGACGCGCAGAACGCAAAAAAAATACTGCAAATCACAGCTGACACAATGATACTGGTAGATCAGGATGGGACTTGCGTAGACATTGATACACACAGTAATCTTTGGTTTCTGCAGGAAGAGAAACTATTGGGAAAAAACATATTTGATTTATTGCCTCTGCATACTCGTCAGAAGCTGGTCCCGATTTTCCGGCAGGTTATAGACAAACAAAAAAGTGTTAGCAAAAACTATAAATTAGAATTGGCAGAGGGAACGTATTACTTCAAATGTATCATGTATCCTTATGAGGATAAAGTACTTTGCCAATATCGGGATATCACGGCTCGAAGCAATGTGAAACTACAGCTGGAACGCACTAATCATGAATTAAAAGAGATTCAAAAGGCTGCCCAGATCGGACAATGGAAATACGTCAGTAAAGAACGGATGTTCTATTACTGGGGATACACAGGTATACTCTGTGGAGAAACACAACGCTCTATTCCAATCGAACGTTACTATGAGATGATAGTAGAGGAAGACAAAAGTCTTTTTGCTAAGTGGCTGGAGAATAATGAGAAAGAAATGAATAAAAATAGCACAAGCTACCGCATTAACTATGATGGCGAAGTATATTATCTGAGAATACAAACGTACACCCGGGAAGAACTGTCCGATGGAACATTTTACATGGAAGGATATGTACAAAATGTGACGGATATACAACGCCATCGGAATGATATAAATACGCTTACACATGCTATCAATAATGCCAAAGAAAGTATTTTTGCTGCCCGGAAAGATGGCACACTGATATTCGCCAACAGATTATTCAAAGAGAATCATGGAATATCGGAAGAAGATAAATTAGACTTGTACAAGATCTATGAATTGGCGGGTGATATGAAAACAGCCGAAGAGTGGCAACAGAGATATAAGCAAATAAACGAAGAAGGTTACTGTAACTTCATCGCTTATCAGCCGATACCCGGTAATAAAAAGATATTAGCCTTTGAAGGAACAATGTATCACGTAACAAGTGACGAAGGAGAAAGTAGCTACTGGTCATTCACACATGATATCACAGAACGCCTGCATTACGAATCGCAGATAAAACGCCTGAACAGTATCATGGATACCACGATGGAAAATCTACCGGCAGGCATTGTGGTCAAAGATGTAAATAGCGATTTCTGCTATATATACCGTAACCGGGAGTCATATAACCGGGATATGAGTTTTGAGAACGAAACCATCGGTATGACTGATTTTGACTACTATCCGCAGGAGGTGGCCGAGCAGAAGCGAAAAGAAGATATGGAGGTTGCTGCCACCGGAAAATGCAAACACTGGGTGACGGAAGAAAAAGATAAGAATGGAAATCTGATTATTCTGGATAAACAGAAGATAAAGGTAGAAGGGAAAGACTTTTCACCGGTTGTCATCAGTATTGAATGGGACATCACACAGTTGGAACTGATGAAGCGGGAGTTGATGATTTCTAAAGAAAAAGCAGAAACATCGGATAATATGAAGTCGGCTTTTCTGGCAAACATGAGCCACGAAATACGTACCCCACTAAATGCCATCGTAGGATTCTCACGCCTCATAGCAGAAAGTGAGAATGCTGACGAAAGACAAGAGTACTATACCATTGTAGATGCCAACAACGAACGGTTACTTCAACTGATCAATGAGATACTAGACTTATCAAAAATAGAATCGGGTATTGTAGAATTTACTTATGCTCCTGTAAGGCTGAATGGACTATGTAAGGAAATTCATGATGCACATGTGTTTCGTACTCCACAAGGTGTACAACTACTGTATGAACCTTCAAATGAAACAACTATTATTGATTCTGACAAGAATCGTATCTTCCAGGTATTGTCCAACCTGATAGGAAATGCTTTAAAGTTTACAACAGAAGGAAGTATCAGTTACGGATACCGACAAGAAGGAGAAAAGGTGATCTTCCATGTGACGGATACAGGAACAGGCATCGCAGCAGATAAAGTGAACAAAGTGTTTGAACGCTTTATGAAACTGAATAATACGGCACAAGGAACGGGACTCGGCCTTTCTATCTGCAAGACAATCATTGAACGGCTGGGCGGAGAGATCTCTGTAACCTCAAAAGTAGGAAAAGGAACAACATTCACTTTTTGGCTACCGGCAAAATCCAATGTAGAAACAGAACCATCTACACTGGGAAAAAAGCCTTCACCTATAAATACGGAAAATAACAAAGTTACCGTAGAATTACAACCCGGCAATGCAGATAAAGAAGCAGACATACCAACCATTCTCATAGCTGAAGATACTGACAGTAACTACGATCTACTGAATGCAATACTGAAAAAAAACTACAATTTGACACGTGCACGAGATGGTATGGAAGTAGTTATGATGTTTGAAGAAGTAAAACCGGATCTGATATTAATGGATATCAAAATGCCCAACCTGAATGGATTGGAGGCTACCAAGATCATTCGTGAACTATCTCCGGATGTACCTATCATCATGCAAAGTGCATTTGCTTATGAATATGACAGAAACGCTGCTGCGGATGCAGGATGTACGGAGTTTATCCCAAAGCCGATAGCACAAGAGAAATTAAAAACTATTATAAAGAAGTACTTAAAGAGTTGACAATTGTTTAATTGACAGTGGACTATTAAATAACTGTCAATTGTCAACTGTCAATTGTCAATTAAACAATTATGGGAAGAAGAGCTGTATTCAAACTATTTTATTTCATATCAATTGTAATAACCTTTATATTGGCAGGTATAACACTGGCAGGAGCTTTCTCCGGTTACGTATCTCCGGACAAATACATTGGCTTTGCCTTTATAGGCCTTGCATTGCCGGTATTATTGCTAATAAATCTTATCGTACTTATCTATTGGACCACACGGCTCCGTATATGGTTACTTATCCCCCTTATCGCCATCCTTGGCAACTGGGCATACCTGAACCGGATTATTCAGTTCTCTTCTCCGGATACAGCTAAAGCACCACTAACTCTCGCTACCTACAACGTGGATGCTTTTAATGGGGATCAGACCGGATATTCCTGTAAAGAAATAGCCCGCTTCATGGAGGAACAAGGTGCAGATATCCTGTGTATACAGGAATTTGGCAGTAACCGTGAGTTCAATGAGGATAGTATAAAGCAGGTTCTTTCTGCATGGCCCTACTATTCTATACCCAAACCAACAGACGGAACGTCCATTTTGCAAGTAGCTCTGTTCAGCAAGTATCCCATCCGGAATACTGTACTTATCACGCATCCGGACAGCAGAAATTGCAGTATGCAATGCGATATCAATGTGAATGGAAAAACAATCCGTATCTTCAATAACCATCTCCAGACAACAGAGGTGAGCAGTAACAAACGCATTTTAGAAAAAGAACTCGCCACAGAGAATACAACCGGTACCGAAAATGCAATTCATAAACTGGCAGCAGGGCTGGAAGAGAATTTTGTGAAACGTGCTGCTCAAGCAGCAAAACTGCATAGGATGATAACCGCTTCCCCCTACCCTACACTGGTATGCGGTGACTTCAACTCACTGCCTTCATCCTATACATATCGCACCATGAAAGGCGATAAACTAAAAGATGGCTTTCAAACCTGTGGACATGGATATATGTACACTTTCCACTATTTCAAGAAACTGTTGAGGATTGACTATATCCTACACACAAAAGACTTTGAAGGGTTGGATTATTTCTCTCCGGAAGTGGATTATAGCGATCATAAACCAGTGTTGATGAGAATGAAGATATAAAAAAGTACAGAATTGTTCGTTTCCGATAACAACCCTGTACTTTTTTTTAGAAGGCTAATCGATTTTATTCAACCTTTACAACATCACCTACATGTATAAAGTTTGAACCATCATAATTAAACTGCATAGTATAGTTATTTCTTGTACCAGATTCTGCAGGATTAAGATACACTGAGAATGTTACATAATAATCCAATGTAATACCATCTATATCACTCTTTGCATCGGGATACATCCCCTTAAGCATAATACATAAACCTTCGGCAGCACGTTTAAACATAAAGGCAGCTTGTTCTTCGACATCTGTAATTTTTGCTAATTCAGGATCTTTACCATATCTATCCACACGGTCAGAAACTTTAAAGTTAAAATTACCTTGATATTCGCTTGCACCATAATAGTATTCAGCTGTACCATAACTATCTACATAAGTAGAATTGGTTTCTTTCACATAGTCAACAATACGTTGCAAATTACCATCACCTTTAGATATCACATAATAGATAGAAGGATCGTAGATCCATTTTCCATTACCAACATTCACAAATTGCGAAGTAATATCAACCACTGCTGTATTTTTGGCCCATACTTTATCACTACCCAGCTTATATTCAGCAGCTTCAGCTACAACAGTTTTACTTCCACTATCATAATTTTTATAAACAAGGGTCTTTACATCACCTATCTGTGCATAAGGTAACATTTTAGCCAAATATGCTGGTAGATAATTCTCAGGTAACTTAGAAGACCCAAAATCTGTTATCCCCATAGCAGCATAATCTTCTGGTGTCAATATAAGTACATCCTTTTTGTTAAACGGTTTCCAATCTACACCATCAAACTGATACATAGCATTAAATGGCTTTTCATGCGTAGGGGCCATACGAGTAGTGGAGATAGAAACATTATCAAGCTGATAAGTGGAAGTAATCGTAGCAGAGCCTACATACTTAAATGCAATATATAATCCTTTGCCTGCATATTTACTCAGATCAGCCATCCCAGGTGAATACCATTCAGTGTAGTTGTTACCTGCATTCTGAAATTTGAAAGCAGAGGTAATATCTTCCCAGTCCTCATCTTTTAAATTGGCAGTTCCGTCATAAGTAGTAGAAACCATCACATGTAAAGCGTCGCCTACATGGTGGCCAATCTTTGCATCGAAAGTCAATGATGCACCATCAACGATGTTTGTTTTAGGACCAACTAACCAAGATACATTATCTCCGGTAGCACCAAAAGCAGAACATTGTACGTAACGATTATCATTGTAAAACTTACCAACCCAATTTTTAGTACCAGATGCATTTATTACCTGCCAACCTTCTACATTACCGTTGATTGTACCCGTAGCTTTACTATCGTGAACATCCAATGATTCAAATTCTTGTTGATACAGATCATCTCCAACTTCAATTGTAGGTTCTTCGGTATCGTATTTATAATCAACCAATACTAAGTCTCCCTTCTTTGCATTTGTTTTAACATTAGTCAATACTTTAGGAAGATACTCAACAGGAGATTTTTTTGGAGTCAGAAAGTTCACTACAGTTTCATCACCCCATACAAAAGCATAAGCATCATCTTTCAGTTCATAAGTTTCTGTTTTAGACATCTCAAGAACCGTTTCAGGCAATGCATCCTGATAGGCATATGTAACTTTTACAGTTGATTTCTTACCCCAATCAGCATATGATTTGGCAAGAAGCGCTGGAATATAATCCTCTGCTTTTACTAATTCATTCAATGTATTAGTAGATTTAACTGCATTTGCAGCAGCTTTCTTTTCTGCCGTAATATTTTCTTCAGCAAGCACAAGTTTACTTATACTTGTATAATCGGCTGCAACCAATGTATATTCTCCAGACTTGACTACAGGACCTTGACTTTCATCAATTTCATTATAGATGTCATTCATCGGATCACAGGCTACCAATCCCAACAAAAGAAAGGCACCCAAGATTGTATGTTTTTTATTCATAATCATCTTTATAACTATTAATATTTAAAATCTTAAAAGTTTACTCTAAAACCAGTAGACCATGTTCTTCCAAAGCCATAGAATACCAATGCAGTCTTCATATCATGCTTATCACCATCTTTTGCATCAGCAATATATTCAACGTCAGTCAGATTATTTACGTTCGCATACATAGTGGCAGAAACACCTTTTACTATCTCAAAACGATAACTCAGTCCAAGATCAATGGTGTAATAATTAGGAAGTTTCCATGAGTCAACTCCAGTATCTTTAGGATTTGTCCGATTTTGAGGATCAAAATCTGCAAAATTCTTACCTGCAAAGTTATAAACAGCATTCAATTTCAACCCTTTTACCATCTCCCAAGTAGCCCCTAAAGAAGCTGTCATCTGAGCAGAATTACCAACATGTACATTTTTTATATATGCACTTTCCTCCTTTCCAATAGGATTCTGTGCTTCATCATATAACTGAAAATGCACATCATCTGCCCAAGTCCAATCCCCCCATGAGAACATACCTCTTATATCAAGACTAGAACAAGGCTTATAAGTAGCTTCCAATTCAATACCTGCATGAATAGCATCAACACCAGTTATATTGATTTTCTCATTATTAATGGTTCTTGACATTGATTTGTCCATCCACTTTGTATAATATCCATTCAGTGTTACATTGAAATATTCATTATTAAACCCATATCCTAATTCAAATGTACCAATCTTTTCATATGAAACACCTTTTACAGGTAAAATATTATAATTGGCAAAAACAGCATTCATAAATGGTGCACGAGTAAAATAACCTCCATTTACAAAAACATTATGGTTTTCATTAAATTTGTAGTTAAAACCAGCTTTTGTGCTCCACGGAAGGAAAGTTTTAGCTTCAGATACTGTTTTACCATCAATAGGAGCTCCTCCCGGATTATGATATTTATAAACCTCTCCCGTTAAGGAAGCTGACAAAAAAGCAGACCATTTTTCAGTATTATATTCACCTTGTGCAAAAACTCCAGCCCAAAATATTTCACCTATATTATCATAATTAATCTTATCGCCAACTTTCAATACAGCATTTGCAGGACGATAATACAGTTTCTTACTTGCTGATTGATTTTCCAAAAAATAATCTCCTCCCAAAAGATTATCAATTATTTCTGTGTGGTATCCTTTATAATAACGTCCATCAAAACCTGCAGTTAAAGTAATTTTTTCAGTCAAATCATTTCTATATGAAGAAAGCAAACCATACCAGTCATGAGAATTTACAACATTAGTAAAAGCCACCTGAGAACCATGTTCAGACTCTGCATTAGCTTTCAATACAGCATCATAATCAAATAATCCATCCGGAGTCAGCATAGCACCTGCCTGCGGACGTCCTGTATTATAGTCGATAGTCAGCCAATTAGTCTTATTCCCAGCTACTCTGCGCCCGCCCCCACGTGCTAAAGAAGCATAAGCGGAAGTAGTCAACGAAGAATTAGCATTAATAGTCCAATAATGATTCAATGAAACTTGTGGTTTGTGGTAGTAATTATATCCGTATCCAGCGCCAGTTAACGCTCCATTCAGATAGCCATAACCATTACTATAACGTCCACCATCCGGACTATTTTTATAATCTTCAATATAGTGCTTCGTTGCACGTTGATTGTGCCATTGAGGAGCACCAAAAGCAGTTAAAGAAAGTTTATGGCTATCATTTATTTTCTTTGAAATATTTCCAAAGTAGGTCCAGCCTTCATAATTTGTCCCTCTAATATAACCATCACCTGTATTTAAAGCCCCAGAGAAGGTAAATGCCCAACCATTGTCAAGCATTCCTGTAGACAGTGTTACCGCATATTTACGATATCCATCATTGCCAACACCTACATATGCCGAACCTCCCTTTTTACTCTCAGTACTTTTAGTTACCATATTCATAGTACCTCCCACTGAAGATATACCTAACTTTGAAGCACCTAATCCACGTTGTACCTGGATAAACTGAGTAACATCTGACAAACCTGACCAATTAGACCAATATACTTTTCCATTTTCCATACCGTTAATAGGTACTCCATTTATCAAAACGCCAAGGTTAGATGAATCAAACCCACGCACATTAATACGAGAGTCTCCATATCCACCACTATCTCTGGTTACATATACGGAGGGAGTAGATTTCAACAATTCCGGAAATTCCTGATTACTCAACATCTCTTCAATAGTTCCTAACTTAATATTAGAGATAGGTACTGGAGTCTGTCTATCTGAACGAATAATGGAAGCAATAACACTAACCTCGTCAAGTCCAACTGCATCGGTTTCCATTTTTACAACTCCTAAATTGACAACTCCGGAGTGATTAATTTTCTTTTCTACATCCAAATAACCGATATACTTAAATAGCAAAACGGCTTTTAGAGTTTTCAACTCTATTGTAAAATTACCGTTAACGTCAGTCACACTACCTTGTGTAGTACCAACAACTGTTACGGCTGCCCCAATCAATGGGTCACCGGTTTCAGCATCAACAACTTGACCTTTCACTGTAGTCTGTGCAAAGGCAGTAGCAGCAGAGCAAACTGTCAGTATTGCAACCAGCAGGAAATGAATTAGATGTCTTCTCATAAATTCTGTTTGTTAGTTAATAGAATTTGTTAATTAATAAATGTTTTGAAGTGCAAATATAATTAATAAGATTTAAAATCACATTACATTTTCATGTCGATTTTTAAGAGTAACAAACATTTTATTGCATTATAAAACACGAGAAGCTCCGCAGTAAAACTACGGAGCTTCCCATTTGAAACTGAAAGCTTTAGAAAGCTTTCAGAATATCATAAATATCAGTCATTAACGAGCTTTCTATAACGAACACGTTTGGGTTCTTCATTGCCTAATCGCTTCTGTTTATTCTCTTCATACTCCGAATATGAACCTTCAAAATAGAACACATTTGAATCTCCTTCAAAAGCAAGAATGTGAGTACAGATACGATCGAGAAACCAACGGTCATGCGAAATAACAACGGCACATCCTGCAAAGTCTTCAAGGCCTTCTTCAAGTGCACGAAGCGTATTCACATCAATATCATTGGTAGGTTCATCAAGAAGAAGTACATTACCCTCTTCTTTCAATGCAATAGCAAGGTGCAAACGATTACGCTCACCACCTGAAAGCATTCCACAAAGTTTTTCCTGATCGGCACCGGAGAAATTAAAACGTGAAAGATAAGCACGTGCATTGATATCACGCCCACCCATACGAATCAATTCCGTACCACCGGAAATAACCTGGTAAACGGTCTTATTAGGATCAATATCTTTATGTTGCTGATCTACATAGGCTACCTTTACAGTCTCTCCTACTTCAAACTCACCTTTATCCACGGCATCAAGCCCCATTATCAGACGGAAAAGGGTGGTCTTACCTGCACCATTAGGACCGATAATACCTACAATACCATTAGGAGGAAGCATGAAATTAAGATCATCAAAGAGTAACTTATCACCATAAGCCTTAGCCACATGTTTGGCTTCGATCACCTTATTTCCCAAACGAGGACCATTGGGAATAAATATCTCAAGTTTCTCTTCTTTCTCTTTTACATCCTCATTCAGCAGCTTATCATAAGAATTCAGACGAGCTTTACCTTTAGCCTGACGGGCTTTAGGAGCCATACGTACCCAATCCAGCTCACGCTCAAGTGTTTTACGACGTTTGCTTGCAGTCTTCTCTTCCATCTCCATACGTTTGGTCTTCTGTTCAAGCCAGCTGGAGTAGTTACCTTTCCAGGGGATGCCTTCACCACGGTCCAATTCAAGAATCCATCCGGCTACATGATCAAGGAAGTAACGGTCATGCGTTACGGCAATTACCGTACCCTCATATTGTTGCAAGTGCTGTTCAAGCCAATCGATAGACTCAGCATCAAGGTGGTTGGTAGGCTCATCAAGAAGAAGGATATCTGGCTTCTGTAGCAACAGACGACAAAGTGCTACACGACGGCGTTCACCACCTGACAGATTTTCCACTAATTGATCTTCTGGGGGACAACGAAGAGCATCCATAGCACGTTCCAACTTACTATCCAGATTCCAGGCATCAGTAGCATCAATAATATCCTGTAATTCTCCCTGACGGGCAAAGAGCAGATCCATTTTATCCTGGTCTTCATAATACTCAGGCAAACCAAACTTCTGGTTGATCTCTTCATATTCGTTCAGCGCATCAACAATGGGTTGTACCCCTTCCATTACGATTTCTTTCACCGTTTTCGTATTATCCAGATAAGGTTCCTGAGCCAGATAACCAACCGAATACCCCGGTGAAAAGACTACTTCACCTTGATAGGATTTTTCCAGTCCGGCAATAATCTTCAGCAAAGTCGATTTACCCGATCCATTGAGACCAATGATACCAATCTTTGCTCCATAGAAAAAGGATAGGTAAATATTTTTTAATACCTGTTTATTATTCTGGAAGGATTTACTCACTCCCACCATTGAGAAAATAATCTTTTTATCGTCTACTGTTGCCATATTATATAATAATGTGTAAAATGTAATTTGGTACAAAGATAAGAAAAAATATTAGATTTCCTTTGGCAGTTAAAAAAATCCCTCTATCTTTGCACCCGCTTAACAGCAATAAGGATTGATTCGCTAGCTCAGCAGGTAGAGCACAACACTTTTAATGTTGGGGTCCTGGGTTCGAGCCCCAGGCGGATCACCAAGAAGCTGGAAAAACCAGACAATAAAAAGACAACTCCTACAATATCAAGGTATTGTAGGAGTTTTTCCTTGTATAATGTCCGTGACCTAAGACACGAAATAGTCACAATTATCACATACTATCCTAAACAATTTACGGAAAATATATTGATTCCCATTTCAAATCATCATATGTTATCTTTAAGAAACCCACACGGAATAGATATAACCTTCATTTTCTCAATAATATTATCTATTAGCCCAATGAAATGCTCTTCATCTTGATAGACGGAAACAATAAAACGTCCTCCCTCATCAATACTCTTGTAACCAATCTGTTTATACCATTCTATTTTATCGGCCATCTTTTCACCGTATTCCAGATCATCTGTCATTCCAAAATGTTCCCAGTGAAAGACAGTCCGAGTTTCTTTATTATATACGGTAAAGTCAGGGTATCGTTCTTTACCAGCAGCAACTAAAAGACGTTCATAATAAACATCGAATATCTCTACCGCCAATAACCGATTCATTATATTAAGTTCTTGTATAGATCGGACCATTGTTCCATTGGCTGCCCGATATTTTTTATTTCCTCTAAAGAACTGGCTTTTATCCGGATGCGAACTGGCAATATTCTTATTTTCTGACGTCGTTTTTTTAGAGTAAACTCTTAATGGAGGAAAGAAGTACCATTGATAAAAACTTTTATTAGAGGTGTCAACCTTCACATTCTTGATAATTTGAGTTAATACTCCCCGGTCGTGCATCCTACGCATAAAACCATTAAATTCTTTAGCTGATGCGAAATGTTGTCTAAAATCATCTTTATGTTTCAAAAACTCATATATATCTGTACTTCTTACTGTTTTCGTATTGACCGTCATAGCAAAATACTCTCCAATGTACTTGTTAATGGTCATTAGTAAACTATATTCTTTCGGAAGTGATTCCATTTTCAATAGATTAAGTTTTATATTTTAATTATTGGTATCTATAATTTCGATCTTTACTTGTTGTGCTGTTTTTTTATACAAGTCCAAATCAGGAATACCATTCTATTTATCATTTAATCTCTGATTCTAAATACGAATAATCTTTTCTCGGATTTTTCAACTCAGTTTACAAATATATCTATAAAAAAAGATTCAAGAAATATTTTTCCAAGTTTTTTAAACAGTATATCTTCAAAATAAATACTTTCCCGTTTTAGTTATTTCTTCCCTATGAAATGAAATCTTCTCATACCTCTTATATAGTAGAAAATGAATCTACAAATCAATTCTATAAATAATCAGTCTTAAAAAAATAAGAGTTCGATTCATCATGTAACTTTGCAATTTTTACACCAAATTTGTATTTACATAATATAATAGTAAAACTACACGATATGAAAACTAAAAAATATTCGGAACACTCTGACTATTCCTTTCTGCACTCTGCTTCGCAGGCTGTTTAAACAATGATGATTCACAAGATAAAGTTGAAACCATTAAAATGTTTGTTTCAGCAGAAATGAGCATGTATCAACTTTGAGAAGCATCTGATCCTATTGAATGTATGTTAGTAAAAGAAGAAAAAGAAAACGACATTAGCTAATCCTCCAGCAGATGGAGGTAGTATTAGATATCAATTGATAGAAATATTATCGAAAGATAAAGTAGAATAGAAAATTATGTAGTTTCCTGTTAGAAAGTATATCATAAATTATGCTTAAGGAGAAGTTATAGAAAACAATTTTCAGATCGGATAAATTTGAATTTAAAAGCCCAGACTTATCCGATCCGAAAATCAACCATTAAATATACACATCCAGATTTCTTTAGATCAACGAATAAAATTAGTTCGAATAGCAGATTCTATTTCAGGATACTTTTTTTCTTTAGCAATGTTTTCCAACAACCATGCCATATTTTTACCTAACATCCGCATTGTCTGCAGACCTTCCGCATCTTGCAAAGCATCTCCAGGTAACATCCCATGTACAATATTCCAGTACTGAGAGGAAACAACAGGCATGTGATTAATTGTAAAATACTTATTCAACCGGTCAAGAGTTGCACTCGCTCCTCCCCTTCTGCAAACAGTTACCGCTGCAGCAGGCTTGTACTTCATCAAATCCGAACTTGAATAAAAAACCCGGTCAAGCAGAGCACACAGTGAACCATTAGGCCCTGCATAATAAGTTGGTGAACCCACTATTAATCCGTCAATTCCATCTTCCAGTTGTTTTCTGATTCTATCGTACAATTCATCTTGAAAAACACATCGTTCCAACTCTCTGCAACGATTACAAGCGATGCAACCTTGCATGGCCTTTACCCCAATTGAAACGATTTCTGTTTCCACTCCATTCTCATTTAAAGTTTTAGCCACTTCTGACAAAGCAATATGAGTATTCCCACCCTTTCGTGGACTACCATTTATTAGTAATACTTTCATATTCAGATCATTTTATTAATGAATTTATATTTTCCTATTACATAATACTTAAACAATGCAAAGTTACAATTGTCATTAGACTAATAAATTATACTGATTACAGATAAAAATACCTTTTTTACTGGATCTGATCAAATAGTTACGACCATCTATATTAGCAATAAGATCCGGATCCTATCATAAACTTTAAAAGGAAAGTATATCATTCATTCCTTATCTTCCCCTTAAATAATCAATTTAGTTACTCTCTTTATATGCGGATGGTTGTACTCGAAAATGTTTTTTAAAGAATTTATTAAATGCACTTTGACTCTCAAAACCAAGAAGAAATCCAATTTCCGGTAGGGAGATCTTTTCTTTCAAATATTTTAAAGATAATTCCATACGTAAATCATCAAGAATCTTTTGATACGAAGTACCCTCTGTCTTTAACTTTCTCTGAATATTACGTTCACTCATATTAAATCTTTCTGCAACATACTTCAAAGATAAATCATCATTTAAAAGACTATGCATAAGATACCTGCGAACCGTTTGAGACAAGCCATGATTCTGTGCTGTTTCCTGTATTTGTATCTCGTTCATATAATCTTCAAAAATCGCAAGCATCTCTTTATTTCCCGTTACGATTGGTAAATCCAATACCGTCTTATCAAAAACAAGAATCAACCGATCATGATTAAATATCACAGGACATCCCAGATACTCTTCAAGTTTATCCCTCCTCCCCTCTTCCTTATACATAGAGTACACAAGAATAGGGTACAGAAACCGCCCTGTAAAACTATAAGCATATTGGAGAAAAAAGCCACATTGCATTTCAATCCACTGTCTGGAGGCTATCGGATACAATCGTTCGAACTGAGGTTCTATCGATATTTCAAGAAAAAAATTAATATCATCCTCTTTCGTCACAAATGTATATATATCATTTATTGCCGGGTCGAATGGTGCATCATTCTCAAAAATATCACGCACAGTTTTACTTTGATTGAAAATATTAAAGAAACTGCCGGTCAAAACAAACGGTAACAAGAATCCCGTTTCCAAACCGATTCTGGAGTTACCTGTCTTTTTAACAATATATTCCAGATATACCCCCAGTATATCGGCATCAATTTTGGCTGTCGGATTTTGTAATATCGTATAATCATACTTCAATTCCACCAAAACTTCAGATAATTCGGCATGCGTAGTTCTAAAATGCTTTAAAAGCATATTTAATAATCCGGCTGTAATGAACATACATTTGTCGCTTTTGGACAAATATATGGCTTTATTTTCAATACGACAAAAGAATACCTGACTTATCTTTGCATTCCCAATAACAGAACTAATTTAATATGATAAAAACTATTAGGTATTATGACTATTATATATATGGGCATTAGTCGCTTATATTATACATTTGGTCATAAGTAGTAAGGCAGTTCGTCAAATAATCTCTCACAGCAGAGTTACTTGGTTTATCTTTAAACCTAAAATAATAATCATTATTATCAAACTAATTTATTATTCTACCTATGAAAATGTGATTCAGCAGAAATTAAAATTATTAGGAGCAGAATTCATCCGCTTTGTCAACATTATTGCGTAGAATGTTTAGTAACCTGCCCATGGACTAAATCAACTAAAAAATTAAATATGCAAAATCAAATTTTTATATTTCGAACATCAATAAAAAACAAACAGGATATAAAGCGTATCAAAACCCTTTTTACCCAATATCCTACTATTCATAAATGGAATGTAGATTTAGAAGACTGGGAAAAGATACTAAGGATAGAATGTTTGGAGATAACTCCAATTGATGTGCTGAATGCATTGCAAACAATAAATATCTATGCAGAAGAATTAGAGTAACTCTCATTAAAACCAAAATTCAGCCATTGTATCAACATAAAATTAAAGAGAAGATGAAAGAAGAATCATTACTGCATTTCGATAATTCGGACTATGACTACATTGATAGTTATAAATATACAATCATAGATAAGAAAAACAGGATCGATATCCCTGAAATAGTGAAAGCATTTGCCAAGCCTGGTCCAAAATGGTTTGAAGGACTATTTTCCCTAAGAAATAAAATAGCATCACTCTTCAAACTAAAAACGCCTGCTATGGTTGTAAAAAAAGAAGATAACGGCAGTAACAAATATGAAGTAGGAACACAGGCCGGAATATTCAAAGTATATGGTAAAACAGCAACAGAAATTATCCTTGGCGAAGATGATAAACATTTAGACCTAAGGATTTCGCTACTTCTGGAACAAAGTAAGTACAATGAAAACGAAAAAAAGATCACAGTAACGACTATCGTCAAGTTGAATAATAAAATAGGAAAATATTACTTTTTCATAATAAAACCATTTCACCGGACTATTGTTCCATTAATATTAAAACGCAACTTTAAACAACTGGAATCGGAAATCAATGCATAAAATAACCTATAAATACACTGTTTACAGATATGATAGATCGGGATATCCGTTTGAAATTAACATTGTTAACGGGAAATTACATCTATATATCTTCTGACTGTAAGAGTACGTACTTTTATACCACAAAACTACGTACTCTTTGTATATAAAACTACCTAATTAACAGACCATTAAATACGTAGTCTTGTATATAAAGAGATAGATAGTTATAACTCCCTGAAGCAGAAGTAGTCCAGACTTAGAATTGGATTTTATAACTAGGATTGGGCAGCATATTACTAACCTTTATTTTTTCGATTTTATTCTTTTGTTCATTATATCGATATCCATGTTGCCCTGTATATCCGGTAACATTTAGCAATTGTAACCCAAATTCGTGCGAAAGGTGTTTTTTGTTTAGTTTGTAACTCATACCTAAATCGGCAGTAAAAGCAGGTGAAAACTGTTTTACTAAAGGCTTGTGTCTCATTATGGATAATGTCTTTACTATCCATTAATACAACTTCATCAATGGGGGGATAGCGATCTCCTCCCTGATAAGAAATACGGAGATTAGTATTAAAAATATGTTGCCGGTGTTTTCCCCATATTCATTCTTTACCACCTAAAGCATTGAACAGGTACCTCCGATCGAGTCTCGTATTACGCCAGATCTTATCTCCGCCGCAATATTCCGACTTGAATACCGAGCCGGTAAGCATATAATAATACCCTTGGGTCAGATAGCGTTCCAATATAATCCGGACAAATAGTATATATATAAGCATTAAACGGTTTCTGTAGATTTATAGACTGACGGTTTATCCACAATTTTACAAAAATATCCTGTGCCAGCTTCAAGAGTGTCCTCCTATCGGAACATTAACACATTATAACATTGGCACATTATTAAATCATCTCTCAGCCAGATACACTCCGCCAAGAATAAAAGCACATCCAATCAATGCTATTAAAGTAATCCGTTCGTCTATTACAACGGCAGAAGTAATCAGTGTGACCAATGGCACAACGTAAATATAATTGGCTGCACATACCACCCCCAAACGTTTCACTGCCAATGTCCACATTATATAGCAAAGCATGGAAGCAATGACTCCCAGAAACAATAAATTCGCAATCACCAGCGGTTGAAACAGAATAGTGATATCTGTCTGCAAAGGATAAAAGAAGAAAAAGGGAAGCAATGTCAATATACCATAGAAGAAAACTTTACGCGTAATAAAAAGAGTAGAGTAATTAGAATTCATACGCTTCAGCAACAAACAATAGATGGCCCACATCAAAGCAGCAACCAAAGTCAGAATATCTCCCAACGGACTGATACGAAGAATAAAACTACCATTGAATACTACTAAAGCCACACCACCCAATGCCATCAAAGAACCGATAATTAATTTCGGCTTCAATCTTTCGCCTTTATATAAAAAGAAAGAGAGAAAAGCCGCCAATATCGGAGCAGTACATATAATAAGCGATACGTTGGATGCAAGTGTCATGCCAAGAGCTGTATTCTCGGCAATGAAATAAAGTGAACCACCCGTAAGTCCGAGGAGTACAAAAACACCTTCGTCCCTCCATGATTTAGCCCACAAAATACGGGGCGAAAAGAACCAGATACAAATGTAAGCCATGATGAAACGGTAGAACAGGATATCAGTGGCAGAAAGACCGTAACCAATCAAAACTTTAGTTGAAACGAAGGTAGTCCCCCAGATAGCAACTGTTACTGCTGCCATAAGATGAAACCAGACGGAGGGTTTAGTTGTTGTATTCATGCTTTATACTTAGAAGAAAAAAATCGCAGCAAAGATAGGTATATCCGAGCATAGTTTTTTATATCTTTGCGCCTCATTTCAAAAAGACCAACTAAAAAAATATCGATGCAAGGAATAAAAAACTTAACTCAAGGTCCTATCAATCGCCAGTTGTTCAACTTAGCAATGCCGATTATGGCAACCTCATTCATACAGATGGCATACAGCCTGACAGATATGGCATGGGTAGGGCGTCTGGGTAGTGAAGCAGTAGCTACAATAGGCTCTGTGGGTATCCTTACATGGATGTCCGGTTCTATTGCTTTATTAAACAAAGTAGGTTCCGAAGTTAGTGTAGGCCAATCCATAGGAGCACAAAATCAAAAAGATGCACGCCATTTTGCATCACATAACATTACAATTGCACTGATCATTTCTCTATGTTGGGGTGGACTGCTTTTTCTTTTTGCCAGCCCCATAATCAGAATATACGAACTGGCACCACATATCACGGATAATGCTATCTCCTACCTCCGGATTGTATCTACCGGATTACCTTTTGTCTTTCTTTCGGCTGCCTTCACAGGTATATATAATGCAGCGGGCCGAAGTAAAGTACCCTTTTATATCAGTGGTACGGGGTTAATAATGAATATCATACTTGATCCTCTCTTTATATTCGGTTTGGGACTCGGAACAAACGGAGCTGCTTATGCCACCTGGCTGTCACAAGCTACCGTGTTTGGTATTTTTATATATCAGCTACGTTACCGTGATGCACTGTTAGGCAGTTTTCCCTTCTTCACCCGATTAAAAAAGAAATATACGCACCGTATTTTAAAGTTAGGATTACCAGTAGCAACGCTCAACACCCTGTTTGCCTTCGTCAATATGTTCCTTTGCCGTACAGCTTCAACGCATGGCGGCCATATCGGATTGATGACTTTTACTACCGGTGGACAAATTGAAGCCATAACCTGGAATACTTCACAGGGGTTCTCAACCGCATTAAGTGCTTTCATTGCACAAAACTACGCTGCGGGACGAACAGAGCGAGTTATACGTGCCTGGCATATGACCTTGTGGATGACAGGAATATTCGGAACGTTCTGCACATTGCTATTTGTATTCTTTGGCAATGAAATATTTGCTATTTTTGTACCGGAACAGGCTGCATATGAAGCTGGAGGGGTATTCTTAAGGATAGACGGATATTCACAACTATTCATGATGCTGGAAATTACCATGCAAGGAGTATTCTATGGCATCGGGCGTACAGTTCCGCCGGCTATTATCAGCATCACATGTAACTATATGCGCATTCCACTTGCCATTTTTTTCGTTCGTTTAGGAATGGGAGTCGAAGGTATCTGGTGGGCAGTATGTGTTACTACAGTAGCTAAAGGACTGATACTCTTGACATGGTTTGCAATTATACGTAAAAAAGTACTTTCAGTCAACAAAACATAAGAGATGATTGTTTTTGAAATAAAGGAACGACAACGCAACTAAATATTTTTTTTATCTTTGCCCCGTTCTAAGATTTAACATTAATATTAATTTAATAAAAGTATGAAAAAGATTAAGTTTATGGCCTTCTTTTTGAGTGCGGCCTTAGTATTTGGAAGCTGTGGAACAATGAACAATACTGCCAAAGGCGGAATAGTTGGTGGCGGCTCAGGTGCTGCTTTGGGCGCAATCATCGGTGGAATTGCCGGTAAAGGTAAAGGTGCCGCTATTGGTGCTGCTATCGGAACAGCTGTTGGTGGTACCGCAGGTGTATTGATTGGTCGCAAAATGGATAAAAAAGCAGAAGAAGCAGCACGAATTGAAGGTGCACAAGTAGAACAAATCACTGATAACAATGGATTGGCTGCTGTGAAAGTGACATTTGATTCCGGTATTCTTTTTGGTTTCAACTCTTCTACATTGAGTAATACTGCCAAACAATCATTGCGTGAATTTGCAGGTGTACTGAAAAGTGATCCCACTATAGATATCGCTATTATCGGCCATACTGACAAAGTAGGTACACAGGAAGCCAACCAAAAGGTTTCTAACAATCGTGCTTATGCTGTAGAAAATTATCTTCAGTCATGTGGTGTTCAGCCTTCTCAATTTAAGACAGTAGAAGGAGTAGGTTATTCACAATATGACGAAGCACTGACTGCAGCTCAAAACCGTCGTGTGGAAGTTTATATGTATGCCAGTGAGCAGATGATTAAAAATGCAGAAGCCGGTAAGTAAAATACTTCGTTTTATACGCAATCTGCTGCTTTTTTTCTTCGTATCGACTTTGCTTGCAGTTATCATCTATCGGTTTGTTCCGGTATATGTTACTCCGTTAATGGTCATCCGAAGCGTGCAGCAGATAGTATCAGGAGATAAGCCCACGTGCAAACACACGTGGGTTTCTTTTGATAAAATCTCCCTTCACCTGCCTATGGCAGTTATCGCTTCCGAAGACAACCGTTTTGCAGAGCACAACGGGTTCGATTTCAAAGAGATAGAAAAAGCGATCAAAGAAAATGAAAAAAGAAAAAGAAAAAGAGGTGCGAGTACCATCAGCCAACAGACTGCAAAAAATGTATTTCTTTGGCCCCAATCATCGTGGGTACGAAAGGGATTAGAGGTCTATTTCACGTTTCTCATCGAAACATTTTGGTCAAAAGAGCGGATCATGACGGTATACCTCAACTCTATCGAAATGGGTAAAGGCATTTATGGGGCACAAGCCACTGCGAAATATAAATTCAATACTACGGCAGCCAAACTGACTAAAGGACAATGCGCCCTCATTGCTGCCACGCTTCCCAACCCGATACGTTTTGACTCGGCTCATCCGTCATCTTACATCCTGAAACGACAAAAACAGATATTGAGACTGATGAACCTGATACCTAAATTTCCACCTGTAGAAAAAGAGAAAAAAGTCTCAAAACCACAAAAGAAAAAGAAGCGATAACCTTCTAATCAGTATTCATCTACAAAATTATAACTCTTATGAAGAAATACATCTCATTTCTTTTCTCTCTGCTCTGCCTGTCAGTCGGTATGAGAGCCCAACGTACAGAAGTTTACGCTCCGCATATACAAACGGTGCAGGTAATAGCCAACGATGATTATAACGCTCCGTCAATTATAACATTAGAAGCCGGAGAATATGTGGAAATATCTTTCGATGAACTTTCACATGACTATCATCGCTATCAGTATGTTCTCTCCCACGCCAATGTAGATTGGACTCCTTCCAACCTTTCGGATATAGATTATCTGGACGGATTCAATAATAACCCGATTGAAGACTACGAAACATCTGTCAACACCACGATGCCCTACACACACTATCGTCTCAAATTGCCCAACGATGAAGTGCGCATGACATTGTCAGGCAATTATATCGTGACTGTTTATGACGATTCTGATAGTAACAAGCCTATCTTCAAAACCTGCTTCCGGATACTGGATAAACAAGTCAATGTATCGGCTGTAGTAAGCAGTGATACAGAAATAGACCGCAACAAAGGACACCAGCAAGTTAGCTTCAATGTTAATTACAAAGGATACACAATCCGAAATCCGCAACAGGAAATAAAAGTACAAGTGATGCAGGATGGACGTACGGACAACATGGTAACAGGGGTAGTGCCAACTTATGTAGGTCCCGATGAACTGCGTTATACACACAATCGTGCCCTGATATTTCCGGCCGGAAATGAATACCGTAGATTTGAAACTGTCAGCACACGTTATGCGAATATGGGAGTAATGAGCCTGCAGTTTCACGATCCCTACTATCACGCAACCCTCTTTCCAAGCGAACCGCGTACAAAAAACTACAGCTACGATGAAGATCAAAACGGACGGTATCTGATTCGCTACGATGATGCAACAGACAATAATATTGAAGCCGATTACTTTTTTGTGCATTTCAGCCTTCCCTGGGAAGATCCTTTTATAGATGGTAAACTCTATCTGGAAGGAGAATTCACTTATGATAACTTCAATTTGCAGAGTGAGATGAAATACAACAAAGAAACTTATGCGTATGAGTCTGTGCAATTATTGAAACAGGGAGCTTACAATTATCAGTATTTGTATGTACCCAATGGAAGTACCAAAGGCGAAACCGGACCGGTAGAAGGAAACTATTATGAAACAGAAAATGAATACCTGATTTTGATATACAATCGTGCATTTGGCGAACGATATGATAAACTGATAGGTATGCAACTCGTAAAATTCAGACCATAGTCAGAATAAAATAAAGAAGGGAAGTACTAAAAAGCAGGCACTTCCCTTCTTTATTTTTATTCTATTGACGATCAGGCGAAGATATCACTCCGTTCAATATAGGCTATTACATCTCCTTTATTAACAGTGGCTCCTTGTTGGGCACATACTTCAACAACGCGGCCCGTAAATCCGGTCAGCAATTTCTCATATTCACCCCATGGTGTAGAAAGGTAGCAAAACGCTTCGTCATGCTGATATTTACGACCGATAAACGGCGCAGTAGAAGGACCTTCTACTGATACTTCCCAAAGCACTTGTCCCTTATCCGGGGCAATAATGGGATCGGCTTTTGCACGTTTCAACTTTCTTATCTCTTCTTCAGAGTATCCATTCTTCGCCATAGCAGCATCTTTTGCGTGTTCCAAATCGGTCTCAAAGCGTTTTTTGGCAACTCCCGATTTGTAGTCACGATATTGACGGTCGTGCATAGCCAATTCAAAGAGCTCCTCATCATCCTCTCCATATTCCCAACCGTTCTCGTCCATCTCTTTTCTGTAACCTTCCAAAGCATCCGGATAATTCGATTGTGGGTCAGTATCTACAAACTCATATCCTTGAGATTTTGCCAGTTCAATGATTTCAGGAGCAAGCTGCCCCGGCAAGCGTCCACTTTTTCCCAGAATCATATCCCAAGTATGATTGTCAATCATCGTCCAACGTTCTTCACCCTTTACAAGCTGCATCACATTCATTAATGCCACATTCTTCACATATTGACTAAATGGCGTTACCAATGGGGGATAACCGAGTTTTGGCCATACATACTCTACTTCATCAAAAAGCATTACCAGCAAATCATCGATACTCAGTTCCGGTTCGTTTTTACCTCTCAATATCATATTAATCCCTGCATGAACACCCTTCAAATCAGCCATCATAGATCCCATCATACCACCAGGAAGCCCACATTTTAAAAGAAGAGATGACATCTGCTTGTTAGTAGAATCCATAAAATATCCTAAAAAGTCGTCAATAAATTCCTGAGTCATGGCACGTGCCTTCATATAAGCTTTCATATTGATCTCAGGCACATCATAGCCTTTATCTTTGAGCATCGCCTGTACCGAAATTACATCCGGATGTACTTTACCCCACGACATAGGTTCCATAGCCACATCAATAATATCAGCCCCATTCTCACAAACTTCGAGAATAGATGCCATTGAAAGACCTGGTCCGCTATGCCCATGATACTGGATAATTATTTCAGGGTGTTTCTCCTTTATAGCTTTTGTCAGTCTGCCCAACATTCCGGGACGACCGATACCTGCCATATCTTTCAAACAGATTTCGGGTGCACCGGCTTCTATCAACTTATCGGCAATATCGGCGTAATATTCAACAGTATGTACCGGTGAATGGGTAATACAAAGAGTAGCCTGAGGAATCATCCCCCCTTCAAGAGCATACTTAATAGAAGGAATAATGTTACGCACCTCATTCAACCCACAAAATATCCGCGTAATATCCACTCCTTGAGCATGTTTTACTTTATACATCAACCGCCGTACATCAGCCGGTACGGGATACATACGCAGACCATTCAACCCGCGATCAAGCATATGAGTCTGAATACCTGCTTCGTTAAAAGGTTTGGTAAATGCACGTACGGCTTTATTCGGATTCTCTCCATACAGCAGATTTACTTGTTCAAAAGCTCCTCCGTTAGTTTCGACACGGGCAAAACAGCCCATTTCTATAATCAATGGAGCAATTCGCACTAATTGGTCTACGCGGGGTTGATATTTACCGGACGATTGCCACATGTCCCGATAGACGAGACTGAATTTAATTTCCTTTTTCATTGCCGTAATCTAATAAGGTGATTTTACATAATTTGGTTAACATGTCATCTATTACAAATATACAGAGTTATCTGACATAAAGACAAAATAAATCTAAAAAAGTTTAGTAAAAAGGATATGTTTTATATCATATTGTCACAAAACAAAAGAAATAAGAAGATTTTCACCTTCTTATTTCTTACAATTAAACAATAACAAGCCGTCTAAAAACACAGATTAAAATAAACACGGCTAATTCTCTTTCAATTTAAAATCTATCTAATTTATACCTATTGATTAAACAAAATCCTTCAATTCCTGTTGCAGTCTCTGACGTGTGAAAAAGATACGGCTTTTTACGGTACCTAATGGTAAATCAAGCTTCTCAGCAATCTCACGATATTTAAATCCTGAAACATGCATAGAAAAAGGTACTTTATATTCCTTGGGCAATGCATTAACAATGCGGCGCATCTCTTTGAGATCATAAGCTCCCTCGGTACTTTCAAATCCGGAATCTTGCGGCAAATTCAAATGATAAAGATTGTCTGTCTGGTCTACAAAAGTCTGATCGCGTACAATCTTACGATAATTATTAATAAAGATGTTACGCATGATGGTATACATCCATCCTTTGAAGTTTGTATCCGGGATATATTTGTCCTCGTTATCCAAGGCCTTAAGTGATGTTTCCTGCAACAAATCATTTGCTTCCTCACGGTTAGCTGTTAACTTATAAGCAAAACGAAGCAACTCTTCCTGAACTCCTATTAAATCTTTCTTAAAACTTAAACTTTTCATACTTAATGGTTTTTACGGTTAATATTTCGTTTCATTATCGATGTTGCAAGTTTAAAGGTATTTTTAGATTTTAGTAGGGGGGGAATTCGTCTTTCTTTGGGGTGAAAACTATCAAAAAACAGTTTTTAGGTGCTTTTTGATAGTTATTGGGTGCTATTGATGATTTTTATTCTCTGTTCTATTGCAAGAATGATCACTTTCACCTATCTTTGAAAGTATTAATAACCCTAACAAATACACAAAATTATGACTCTATTAATCATTTTAGGAATTATCGTCATACTTGGAATCATGGTAGTTTCGATGTACAATTCACTGATAAAATTAAGAAATAACCGTGAAAATGCATTTGCAGATATAGATGTACAGTTAAAACAGCGTCATGATCTGATACCACAATTGGTAGATACCATAAAAGGTTACGCCACCCACGAAAAAGAGACATTAGACCGGGTGATACAGGCTCGTAACGGAGCAGTCAATGCATGTACGATCGACGATAAAATCAATGCGGAAAATCAATTGACATCTGCTCTTTCGGGATTGAAGATTACGTTGGAAGCTTATCCTGATTTAAAAGCCAATCAGAACTTTCTTCAGTTACAGGAAGAAATATCAGATATTGAAAACAAATTAGCATCAGTCCGCCGCTATTTCAACTCAGCTACAAAGGAACTGAACAATGCTGTTCAGACATTTCCTTCCAACCTGATTGCCGGTATGTTTGGCTTCCACAAAGAAATTATGTTCGACCTGGGAACAGAACAGCGTGCCAATCTGGAACAAGCCCCTAAAATTAATTTCTAAACTCCTCACGGATAATTGATAAATCATGCAATACATCGGAATTCAAACACAACAGAACCGGAATAATATTCGTTCCGTATTTCTGCTGTTTCTGTTTCCTTGTTTAGTAGGGGTACTCTCCTATCTGTTCTGTTATTTGCTGGTAATGCTTACGCAAGAACAATATGTGGACTATAGTCGTATGGATATGGTGAATGACATATTCCTCCAATCTATACCTTATATAATAGGAGGTGTTACGATCTGGTTCCTTATTGCCTATTTTGCCAACACAAGCATTATCAAAGCTGCTACCGGAGCAAAGACACTGGAACGCAAAGAGAACAAGCGCATCTATAACCTGGTAGAGAACCTCTGTATGTCACAAGGTATGAAAATGCCGAAGATCAACATCATCAATGACTCTTCTCTGAACGCTTATGCCAGTGGAATTAATGAGCGTACTTACACTGTTACACTTTCCCGTGGGATTATTGAGAAATTAGACGATCAGGAGCTGGAAGGAGTCATAGCACATGAATTAAGTCATATTCGTAACCGGGATGTACGTTTGCTGATTGTTTCCATCGTATTCGTTGGTATCTTTTCTATGTTGGCGCAGATTGCCATACGTTCTATTTATTATAGTTCGCGTGCACGTAGTAGTAATAGCAAAGGAAACGGTGTTATTGTGTTGATTCTGATTGCTCTCATTGTAGCTGCCATTGGCTATTTCTTTGCAAGTCTCATGCGTTTTGCCATCTCACGCAAACGTGAATACATGGCAGATGCAGGTGCTGCCGAAATGACAAAGAATCCGCTTGCTCTTGCCAGTGCACTGCGTAAGATTTCAGCCGATCCTGATATTGAAGCCGTAAAACGGGAAGATGTAGCCCAACTTTTCATAGAACATCCGGGCAAACAGGCAAAAAGCAGTTTCAGCGGACTCAGTGGGCTGTTTGCAACCCATCCTCCTATTAAAAAGAGAATCGAGGTATTGGAACAATTCTAAAAACGTCCATAACCTCATCTTTAAAGCATATAAAAACTTTTGCCATATAAATACGAATTTATTAAAACGCAAATGAACGCAGATTTTCACTAATTAGATTGCTGCGTTATGATTAAAAACAATATTCCATACAGAAAATCTGCGTTCATCCGCGTTTATCTGCGTTTCAATAATAATCCACTAAATAATCAATTGTGATATATTTACTGTATTTGTAATTACAATGTTATTTTTCCGAGGTTTTCGTAGTTCTTTTGTGATTTTTTCATAGCTTTGCCTACATATACATAAAAACACTTTATTTAATTATTTTATGAAACTAATCAAATCTCTCATCCTTTTGGCTGCGATAGCAGTTTCTGTCCCATCATTCGGACAAGGACTGAAAGCATTTAAGCTGAAAAACGGTCTTTCCGTATATATATGGGAAGACAACACGAAATCTGACGTATTCGGATTGGTAGGAGTACGTACAGGGGCAGTTAATGATCCTGCCGAGTATACGGGTTTGGCTCATTATCTGGAACATGTAATGTTTAAAGGAACCGACAAGATTGGTACACTCGACTGGACTACCGAAGAACCTATTTACCAACAAATCATCGCCAAGTATGATGAAATGGCCGACGAAGCTGATCCGGTAAAAAAAGAGGCTATCGGTAAAGAAATTAATGAATTGACTATTCAGGCCGGTAAGGTGAGTGTATCCAACGAGTTTTCTAATTTGATGGAAAGTATGGGAGGTAAAAACCTAAACGCTGCCACAGGTATGGATTTAACCTATTACCACAATTCTTTTCCTGCTTTCCAAATCAACAAATGGCTGGAAATCTCTTCTCAGCGTTTTCTGAATCCTGTATTCCGCACCTTCCAATCTGAGCTGGAAACGGTATATGAAGAATACAACCGCGGACAGGATAATCCCTGGCGTGTGCAATACGATTTTATTCAAAGTAAAGCGTACGAAGGACACCCCTACTCACGTTCGGTACTTGGTTTGCCCGAACATCTGAAAAACCCTCGGTTAAGCCAGTTAATCAAGTTCTACAATGACTGGTACACAGCAGAAAACATGGTATTGGTTTTGGTAGGTAACGTAAATGCCAACCAGATCAGTGGAAGAATAGCATCTACTTTCGGCCGTCTTCCTCAAAAAGCAACTCCCGAACGTAAAACCTATCCTGATCTGAATATTAAAGGCCGTACACAATATACGGCTAAAATTGGTCAATATCCATCAGTATGCATGATTTACAAAGGTGTACCAGCCGGACATCCGGATGAAAAACCCCTGGAAATAGCACTTGCATTATTACACAACAGTAGTGCTACCGGCGCACTCGATAAACTATCAATTGATGGTGAAATAACAAATGGTTCCGCATCTCTGGAAGCCAATCGTCAGCAAGGTCGTTGCAAAATAGCAGTAACTCCATTGTATGATGAAAACCAAAGACGTTTTGAATCAAACAAGAGTGCCGAAAAGAAAGCATTGAAAGCGATTCAGCAGATTGCTAACGGTGAAGTGGAAGACTGGATCATTAATGCCATCAAAACCAATATGTGCCGTGAGTTCGATCAGGTCATGGAAGCAAGTGAAAACAAAGCACTTATTCTATTGCAGGCTTTCATCAATGAAGAAGACTTGGGACAGGTACTCAACTACAAAGATGAAATCATGGCTATCAACATTGATGACATTAAGCGTGTAGCTAAACAATATCTGAGCAATGATTACTTAGCTCTTTATATAGAAAAAGGAAAATTGAGCAAAGATGCCAAAATAAAGAAACCAGGATACAAACCGATCGAACCTCCTGTAGGTAAACAATCGCTCTATGCACAACAATTCAAGAGTTTACCTATTGGTCAGGTAGAAGAGAAGTTTATGAATTTTGGCGAAGTACAGACAAAACGGATCAACGACCGTTCTAAGCTGTTCTATACTGCCAACTCAGAGAATGAGGTATTCAGCCTGACACTGAAATATGGCGCGGGAGAACGTACATTCCCTAAAATTGGTATTGCTGCCAGCTTAATGAATAATGCAGGTATCATGGGGATTTACGAACCGCAAGAACTGAAAAAGGAACTTAGCAAATTGAACGTCAGCTGTAATGTATTTGCCGATGATGACTATCTGTACATCTCAATGCGCGGATACGAAAACAATCTTCCGGAAGCCTGCCAGCTACTTGCACGCCAGATCTTAATGCCAAAACTGGATGAGAAACAGTTAAGCCGTATCAAAGGTAGTACATTAGGATCACGTCAACAGCGTAAAGACAATGTACAGACCTTGGGAGTTGCTTTGAATCAGTACATCCGTTACGGAGATAAATCTCCTTTCATAGATGAACTGACCGACAAACAAATCCTGGAGTTACAGATATCAGAACTGACAGGTGATATCAATCGCGCTTCCAATTATGAAGCAGAAATCTACTATACAGGTACGTTGCCTTTCGACAATGTATATGAAATTCTGAGCAAAAACCTTCCGTTGGTGGCTAATGAGAAACCGACCGATTCACCACAGGTGAAACCGATAGCTCCCGTTACAGAAAACACAGTTTATTTCCTGCCGAACTCAGATGCAGAACAAGCTCAGATTTACTTCTTCATGCCGACAGCAAACTATGACAAAAAGGATGATGTATTGCGCGATGCATTCTACCAATACTTTTCCGGAGACTTCAACGGATTAGTGTTAAATGAGCTTCGTGAAAAACGTTCTATGGTCTATTCTGCATATGGGATAGTTACAACACCTATCCTTCCAGGGTATCCGACTACTTTCATCGGACAAATCGGCACACAAAACGACAAAGCCAATGAAGCATTAGCCCTCTACATGGATTTGTTGCGCAATATGCCGGAAAATCCGGATCGTATGGACAATATCAAGAGCTATCTACGCCAGGAAGCACTCACTACACATCCGGACTTCCGCGATAAAGCTCAATACTTTGAACAGTATAAGAGAGTGGGATATACACAAGACCCCGCTATTGAAAACATACCGAAAATTGATGCTTTGACTTTTGATGATATAATGAAGTATTATAAAGAAAACATCAAAGACAAACCAATTGCTATCGGTATCATGGGTAACCCCAAAGATATCAATGTAGAAGAACTGAAAAAATTCGGAAAAGTGGTAAGATTAACAGAGAAGAAACTGTTTAATACCAAAGATACATTGTTCTAAGAACTGAAAAGTAACTGATAATATGCAATCCCTGTTTGTAATACATTTATTACAGGCAGGGATTTCCATTTCCGGACATTAAAGCATTATAACGACCTCCTTCTTTTTTTGTTTAATTTCATTAAATAAAGTGCAGTTAATCTGTATTTTAGTATATTTGAATGTTAGTAATAAAAAAGAGTAGCGATATGAAAACGAATAAACGTACTATTACCTTAATGCTCCTGTTGATTATCGGTTTATCCGGAGTTTCTGCTCAAAGTAAGAAAAAGCAAAAAGAACAGAGAGAACAAGCTGTGAAAGAACAGATTGTATCGGAGAAGTATAAAATTAGTGTGAGTACCGCCTATCCTCGCCGTGGTAAGACCGTCTACTTATCTTCACCTTATTCACTGGAGATAAGAAATGATTCTGTTATTTCGTATCTACCTTTCTATGGACGCGCATACTCCATCCCTTATGGTGGAGGCGACGGATTGATATTTAAAGCACCTCTTGATGAATATGAAATGAAAATGAATAAAAAGGGAGCTGCAAAGATCGAATTTATAGCCCGTAGCCCGGAAGATAGGTTTAAGTTCAGCTTAATCATCTATCCCAATGGTTCAACCAGCATCAACGTCAATATGCAAAACCGTGAATCAATAAGTTTCTCGGGAGAAATGGCAGAGAAAGAGTTATAGGGAAAGTTATAGAGTGGTAAGGTTATAACCTTACCACTCTATAACCTTATAACTTTACATCTTCTTCCTCCTCCTCCCCTTTCAGAATCGGCAGGCAAATTTGATACTTTACTGCCAGAATGCGCGTTACAAAGACGCTGCATCCACTTATTATTTGCGTTACGACAGAGTCCAGTCCTAAAAGGTGACACATCCAATATACAACACCACCTACCACACATGCCATGGCATAAATCTCTTTACGAAATATCAAAGGAATCTCATTAATAAACACGTCACGAATCACACCGCCTGCCGCACCGGTAATGCTACCCATCATGATAGCAACCCAGAATGGGTATCCCAAAGCTATACTCTTTCCCACACCTACTACAGTAAACAGAGCCAGACCGACGCTATCAAATACAAAGAATGTATTATGCAAATGAATCAGATGTTTACCAAAGAAAATCACCCATAACAGAGCCATTGCCGTACAGATCAGATAGACGGGATTTGTCATCCACCCGGGAGTAACCCCAAGCAATACATCACGAATAGTACCACCGCCAATGGCAGTAGCCAGACCCACCACATAAGCTCCGAACCAATCAAAACGTTTGGCAGAAGCCAGACGAATACCACTGATTGCAAAAGCAAACGTACCTATAAAATCCAGAATTTGAACGAATGTTGGCATATCCTACTTTTTTTGTCTGCAAAGGAACAAATAATTCCGCAAGAAAGCGTACTTTTGTTTTCAGAAAAATAGATAGAAGAGCGATATGAAAATAACTATTGTTGCCGGGGCCCGCCCTAACTTTATGAAAATAGCGCCTATCACACGTGCCATTGATGCTGCACGGGCGCAAGGTAGAAGTATCTCCTACCGGTTGGTATACACCGGAAGGTGCGATGATACCAGTTTGGACGCCTCTTTATTTGCCGATCTCCATATGAGGCAACCGGATGTTTTTCTGGGAGTAAGTGATAGCAATGCCACTCAATTAGCTTCGGGCATTATGGTTGCTTTCGACAAGGAACTAACAGAGAATCCCGCACATATCGTTCTTGTGGTCGACGATCTTACAGCTACAATGAGCTGTGCCATCGTTGCCAAGAAACAGGGAACTAAAGTTGCACACCTTGTAGCTGGTACCCGTTCATTTGATATGAACATGCCGAAGGAAGTAAACCGGATGATCACTGACGGACTGTCTGATTATCTGTTTACGGCAGGTATGGTAGCAAACCGCAATCTAAACCAGACCGGAACGGAAGAAGCCAATGTATATTATGTAGGAAATATTCTTATTGACAACATCCGTTACAATCGTAATCACTTTATTCGTCCGCTTTGGCTTTCCGTACTCGGTGTAAAAGAAGGTGATTATCTTCTGCTCACCCTCAACCGACGGGTATTGCTGAACAAAAAGGAAAATTTACGCCGACTGATGGAAACAATTGTAGAGAAAGCTGCCGGCATGCCAATTGTTGCTCCGGTACATACCTATGTGCGTGATGCAATCAAAGAACTGAGTATCTCTGCTCCCAACCTTCATATCATGCCCCCGCAAAGTTATCTTTCTTTCGGGTATCTGATGAATAAGGCAAAAGGTATTATCACAGACTCAGGCAATCTGGCTGAAGAATCTACATTCCTGGGCGTTCCCTGTATCACACTGAACAGCTATTCGGAACATCCGGAAACATGGCGTATCGGAACCAACGAGTTGGTAGGTGAAGATCCCGCCGCATTAGGCAAAGCAATGGATACACTGATGAAGGGGGAATGGAAACATGGCGGACTGCCCGAACGCTGGGACGGACGGACAGCCGACAGAATTGTGCAAATATTATTGTCCTGATTGCTTTTCGGAAAGAAAGGTACAGAGATAACCTAACTTATAAAAAGCAAAAAGCTTCAATGAAGGATGCTGGCTGGTAAGATTGCTTACCAGCCTTTTTTCATTATGCTTGAATAAAAAAGCGACAACAGATACCATTTTCAAACGTTTTACAGTAGTATACCATCGTAACAGCTTTACATGCGAATGCATCTGGTCTATGTGTCCGTCGAGATTACGGACCGCCCTGCGTATTTTCATAAGAAACTGTTCACTGTTCTCTTCCACCAAATGATATACCACATTGTCTATATGCAGTATTTCTACTCCCGCCTGCTCCAATTGCATTCCGAACAATGTATCTTCATATCCCAAATGGAATGATTCATCAAAGCATACCTTTAGAAAAGCATCTCTGCATATCATGAAATTCATGCTGATAAAGCGGTTATAAGGCTCCCGGTTTCTTTGTTCTGCCCTCTGTTCTTCAACAGCCATTCCATATTTATAACGTAACACGGCATTGGCAGGAATACTTTTGCGTGGATAAACGAATCCACCACAAACCACCAGACCGGGACGAGCCACTTTAAGATACTCGGCAATGAAAGAGTCGGATACCGGCATGACATCCGAGTCTAAAAACAACAGATAAGGATATTGGGCTTCCGAAGCCAGATAGTTACGGATACGGGCAGGCCCCTGATTTTCTTCCTTTTGCAGATAGCGGCAACCTTGCCATTCTGTTATTTTCCGGTTTTGTTGACGAATGTCTTCACGAGAGGCATCATCAGCCAGCAAAATCTCAAACGGGATTTGCAAAGCAACTGCCTGACTATGTACTTTCTCTATTAATGGCAGACAGACAGCATTGTACGTAGGTATCAATATAGAAATCATTATCAATCACAATTATAGGAGACAAAAGTAATACAAAAAAGGTTATTAAGAACTACGTTTTCAAGAGTAATTTGTTAACTTTGTCCCCTCATGTTGAAGTATATGAAGCTACTATATAAAAAACTTATCCTATTATTTCTGCTCGTATTTGCTGCGTCACAGTCTTTTGCGCAGCTAAAGGGGGTTATTACAGACTCAATTACACACGAGCCACTGATGTATATTTCTGTTTACTATGAAGGAAAAGGCGTTGGCGGAGTGTCCAATGCCAATGGTGAATATCAGATAGAAACCCGTAAAAACTGGAACGAAGTAACCTTCTCGTCTATTGGTTACCGTACTAAAGTCATCAAACTGACTCCCGGGCAGAAAGTATTGAATGTACAAATGGTACCGGACGATGTTATGTTGACTGAGGTCGTTGTAAAGCCAAAGAAAGAGAAGTACTCAAAGAAAAATAATCCGGCTGTAGACTTCATGCGAAAAGTAATAGAGCATAAGAAAGCGCAAAAGCTGGAGGTAAACGATTACTATCAATATGATCAGTACGAGAAGATGAAGATGTCTCTCAACGATATCACTCCCGAAAAGTTGGAGAAAGGTATCTACAAGAAATACTCTTTCCTTAAAGATCAGATTGAAGTGTCGGAGACTACTAACAGTCTGATTCTCCCTATATCTATTCAGGAGACATCCTCACAAACTGTATTCCGTAAAAGCCCGGAAAGTAAAAAGACAATTATCAAAGGAATGAACTCCAATGGTATCAATGAATTCTTTTCGACAGGAGATATGCTTGGAACTGTTTTGCAGGATGTATTCACCAATGTCAACATCTATGACGATGAAATACGTCTGCTGCAAAGACGTTTCACCAGTCCCATAGCCAAAGAGGGGCTGAATTTCTATAAATACTATCTGATGGATACGCTGACGGTGGATCGGGATACTTGTGTACACCTCACGTTTGTGCCGCAAAATTCGCAGGATTTTGGCTTTACGGGTCATCTGTATGTGTTGAAAGATTCAACATATGCTGTAAAAAAGTGTGTTATGAACCTGCCCAAGAAAACAGGGGTCAACTTTGTCAATCAGCTGGATATTGTACAGCAGTATGAACAATTGCCCAACGGAAACTGGGTCTTAATGGATGACGATATGCTGGTAGACCTCTCTCTGGTAAAGTCAATGGGTGGGCTACAGGTACAGCGAACAACGAAATACAGCAATTATAAGTTCGATCCTATTGAACAAAGGCTTTTCCGCCTGAAAGGTTCGGTAATCAAAGAGGCCGATATGCTGTCAAAGAGTGATGAATACTGGGCGGAAGTTCGCCAGGTGCCGCTCACCAAAACAGAGAGCAGCATGGATGTGTTCATGAACCGGATAGAACAGATTCCGGGATTCAAGTATATCATCTTCGGAGCCAAAGCATTGATTGAAAACTTTGTGGAAACTACCGGACCTAAAAAACCGAGTAAATTTGACTTCGGACCTATCAATACTACGATATCCAACAACTATGTGGACGGTCTGCGACTGCGATTAAGTGGCATGACTACCGCCAATCTCAACCCACACTGGTTCCTGAGCGGTTATGGGGCTTATGGTTTCAAAGACCATCGCTGGAAGTATAGCGGGACACTGACTTATTCGTTCAATAAACGCGATTATGTGGTTTGGGAATTCCCAAAACATTTCGTCTCTGCCACTTACAGCTACGACGTGATGTCTCCAATGGATAAATTCCTATTTACGGATAAAGATAACGTGTTTGTGTCGTTTAAGACTACAACTGTAGACCAGATGTCGTATATGCGTGATGTTGCTATTAACTATGAATTGGAAACCCCAACAGGTTTTGGTGTAAAAAGCATGCTCCGTCATCGTAATGACGAACCGACAGGTAATCTTAAATACTGGGCGAACAACAGTAGCGCAGACAAGATGCCATTGCCCAATGAAAAACCAATTCACGACATCACCACTGCCGAAGCAAGCGTAACCTTACGATATGCGCCGGGAGAAGCTTTTGTAAATTCCAAGCAACGCCGTATCCCGGTATCACTGGACGCTCCCATCTTTACTCTGACCCATACGGCCGGTTTCAAAGGAGTATTGGGTGGCGAATATAACTTTAACCGTACCGAAGCAAGTATCTGGAAACGCGTATGGCTCCCTTCGTCCTGGGGTAAAGTAGATATCAGCCTCAAAGGGGGAGCCGAATGGAATACTGTTCCCTTCCCATTGCTGATATTGCCGGAAGCCAATCTCTCGTACATTACACAGCGCGAAACATTCTGCCTTATCAATAACATGGAGTTCCTGAATGACCGCTTCGCCTCCCTTTCATTGTCGTATGACATGAACGGAAAGCTATTCAACCGTATCCCTTTATTGAAGAAGCTAAAGTGGAGAGAAATGATCCGCTTCCGCACCTTGTGGGGTACACTCACAGATAAGAATAATCCCTTCAAAAGTAATAACCCCGACCTCTTCCTTTTCCCGATGCGCGACGGCCAGTACACAAGTCATGTAATGGATCCGAAGATACCTTATATGGAAGCAAGTGTAGGTGTCTACAACATTTTTAAGCTGTTACATGTTGAATATGTACACCGCCTGACATATCGTGATAATCCGGGTATCAACAAATGGGGAATACGGTTCATGGTATTAATGGTGTTTTAAGAATTGAAAGTTGAAAATTGAAAATTGAAAATTACTATGCAGCGTGGTAGCGCAGCCAACTCTCAACTCTCAATTTTCAACTTTCAACTAAATAAGCAGCCAACTTTTAATTTTCAATTTTCAACTTTCAACTAAATAAGTATGCAACCATTAGCAGAACGACTTCGGCCAAAGACACTGGATGACTATATAGGTCAGAAACATTTAGTAGGACCTGGTGCTATCCTGCGCAAGATGATTGATGCAGGAAGAATCTCCTCTTTTATCCTCTGGGGACCTCCCGGGGTGGGGAAAACAACGTTAGCGCAGATCATCGCCAACAAACTGGAAACTCCGTTTTATACATTGAGTGCAGTTACTTCGGGGGTAAAGGATGTACGCGAAGTGATAGACCGTGCCAAGAGTAACCGTTTCTTTTCGCAGGGAAGCCCGATACTTTTCATTGATGAAATACACCGTTTCAGCAAGTCGCAGCAAGATTCACTGTTAGGGGCTGTAGAGCACGGAACGGTAACACTCATCGGTGCTACCACGGAGAATCCCTCTTTTGAAGTGATTCGCCCCCTCCTCTCCCGCTGCCAGCTTTATGTACTGAAGTCTCTCGAAAAAGAAGACTTACTGGAGTTGTTGCAACGTGCCATCGCCACAGATACGATACTGAAAGAGCGCCGTATCGAACTAAAAGAGACCAACGCCATGCTCCGCTTCTCGGGAGGCGACGCCCGTAAGTTACTGAACATACTGGAACTGGTAGTAGAATCCGAAACAGAAGAAACTGTCATCATCACTGACGAGATAGTAACCGAACGTCTGCAACAGAACCCGCTTGCTTATGACAAAGACGGAGAGATGCATTATGATATTATCTCTGCCTTTATCAAGTCTATCCGCGGTAGTGACCCCGATGGTGCTATCTACTGGCTGGCACGCATGGTAGAAGGTGGCGAAGATCCTGCTTTCATAGCCCGTCGCCTTGTTATTTCGGCAGCCGAAGATATCGGACTTGCCAACCCCAATGCTTTACTTATAGCCAATGCCTGCTTTGACGCACTGATGAAATTGGGCTGGCCCGAAGGTAGAATCCCATTAGCAGAAGCCACCATCTATCTGGCTACAAGCCCAAAGAGTAACTCTGCATACAGCGCCATTAATGATGCTCTTGCCATGGTACGCGAAACCGGTAATTTACCCGTTCCGCTCCACCTGCGTAATGCACCAACCAAACTGATGAAACAGTTGGGATACGGACAAGAATACAAATATGCCCACAGCTATGAAGGTAACTTTGTGAAGCAGCAATTCCTGCCGGACGAGTTGAAAGACCGCCGCATCTGGCAGCCGCAACACAATGCTGCGGAACAGAAGCATGCCGAACGAATGCAGCAGTTGTGGGGTGAGAGATATAAAGAAGGAAAATAACCAATCAAACAAAAGAATATGAAAATTGTAGTATTAGACGGTTATGCCGCCAACCCCGGCGATTTATGCTGGGAAGGCCTGAAGGCACTGGGTGAATGCACGATTTACGACCGTACTGCTCCCGAAGAAGTATTGGAACGTGCTGCCGGTGCAGAAGCCATTCTGACCAATAAAGTAGTGATTACCGCAGAACATATAGCAGCCCTGCCCGAATTGAAGTACATCGGAGTACTGGCTACCGGATATAATATCATAGATATTGACGCTGCCCGTGCACGCGGAATCATAGTAACCAATATCCCCGCATACAGCACGCCCTCTGTGGGACAAATGGTATTTGCACATATCCTGAACATCACTCAACAGGTGCAACACCACTCCGAAGAGGTTCATAAAGGACGCTGGACCAACAGCCCTGACTTCTGTTTCTGGGATACTCCGCTCATTGAATTGCTTGGAAAGAAAATCGGCCTTATCGGTCTGGGACAAACAGGATACAATACAGCCCGTATTGCCATCGGTTTCGGTATGAAGGTATGGGCATACACTTCTAAGTCGCGTCTGCAACTGCCGCCGGAAATCAAGAAGATGGAACTTGACCAGATTTTCCGTGAGTGCGATATAGTGAGCCTGCACTGCCCGCTAACTGAACAGACACGTGAATTGGTAAATGCATGTAGACTGGCGTTGATGAAACCCACAGCTATACTTATTAATACCGGACGTGGCCCGTTGGTAAACGAACAAGACCTTGCCGACGCCCTCAATCAGAAAAAGATTTATGCAGCCGGCGTAGATGTACTTTCTACTGAACCGCCTCGTGCAGATAATCCGTTATTGACGGCACGCAATTGCTATATTACCCCACACATTGCCTGGGCTACCACCGCTGCCCGCGAACGGTTAATGGGAATTATGCTGGAAAACCTGAAAGCCTATATGGCAGGTAAACCAGTAAATAACGTAGCAAAATAACAGAGAACTGTTCTTTTTACTGACACACTCTTTTAAAAAAAGAGACGAAGTAGAGAGAAAACAGAGAACATTGCATCATAAAAAATAGAAAAAGGGGCGTTATACACCTGGAAAAGGTGGATATAATACCGGAATAATCACCGTTTCATGCCATGGAAAGTTCAGTTTTCTTGTGTGCAAAAAGTTCCTCGGCTCCGGGGAGGCACTTCCTCGGCTTCGGGGAGGCACTTCCTCGGCTCCGAGGAGGGAACGGCTCGGCTCCGGGGAGCAATAGGTTCGGCTCCGGGGAAGAAAAAAAAGGATTATCCGATTCTATTTCTCTCTCGCTGAGAGAATATCTCCTGATAGCAAAATAAAGCCGAAAAACAAGAAGAAAGAACCTTTGGAAAATAAAACAGGATGAATGACGTTCCATTAGTCATCCATCCTGTTGTTTTATTATCAAACTGCAAAAAGTTTAACACTCTACAGTCCATTCTTTTTATCCAGCATACAATGGGCAGGAAATAGAGCACTCCTTGGCTTATAAGAAATACAATTTGACAGTTGCTTAATTGACAGTTATTTAATTGACAGTGGACAGTTGACAATTGACAGTTATTCAATTAACAATTTGATTAATTATGTAGCGGGAGTACATAGCCCATCCCCTCTGAGAGGGAATACCCTTTAAGACGGGGAAAGTGCATTGCCCCATAGCGCAGCACACTGTCAATTGTCAATTGTCCACTGTCAATTGACTAACTGTCCACTCAATAAGCGTGTCCCCCTTCATCCATCTCCTCTGCATCTATTTTCTTCTTATCAATGCTACGCCATGCATAGAAAATATAAGCAATAACGAAAGGCACGAGAATAGATACATACGCCATTGTCTTCAGGGTAAACTGGCTGGAGCAACTGTTGCTCAACGTTAGTGAACTCTGGATATCAGTGAATGACGGATAGTAAGCAGTATTGTTATACCCGGCTATAAGCAGCAGGGCAAGCACTGTCAGTATCGTACCACCACCGGCAAACCAGATTCCTTTATCAAATGTCTTTTTCAGAAGGGTACGCAGAATACCGAATAATACCAGCACCACACCGATCAGGAAAGTAGCCAATACAGCAGGCATCGCCAGGAAGTTATTCAGATACTTATATGGTTCCATATAAATCTCTTTAGTATCCGGATTTACAGCATATCCATCAGCCAATAGTGTACGAATAACGAAAGCCAAGAAAAAAACAAGGAAAAGCCCTGCATTGGCGTAAAGCGCCCGGCGACATTTAGTAATCAATGCATCATCTGCAATATTATTAATAAAATAAAGCAATCCTAAAACACGCGCTAGAAAGAACACTGCCAACCCCAGAACGACATTCCACGGATTAAGTAAAGCATCCAATCCGTGCCAACCGTTGCCCCACTGACTGATAACGGGCATCATTATATTGCCCATATTCGCTTTATTGATATAAAAATCAGAACCGGTAAAGAAAGTAGCCACAGCACCACCAAGCAACAACGGACCTACTACCCCATTGATCACCAAAAACGTCTGATACGTCTTTTTGCCCAACAGGTTGCCTGCTTTACTCTGAAACTCATAACTGACAGCTTGCAGTACAAAGCTGAATAAAATAATCATCCACAGCCAGTATGCACCACCAAAGCTTGTGCTATAAAACAAAGGAAAAGAGGCAAAGAAAGCTCCGCCAAACGTTACCAGGGTAGTAAAAGTGAACTCCCACTTACGCCCGGTAGAATTAACCATCATTTTACGATGTTCTTCTGTCTTTCCCAGACAGAAAAGCAACGAATTTCCACCCTGCACAAACAGCAGGAATACGAGTATAGCCCCTAATAAAGAGACTATCAGCCACCAATAATGTTGTAGGAATATATATGTACTCATAATTTTAAGGAGTTAGAAGTTAGTAATTAGTAGCCAGAATCCTTTTCAGAAACCTGAGGTCCTTTCTTTATCTCACACAACATGATACCGATCTCTGCAATCAGCATGACGGTGAACAACACCACAAAGATAAAGAACGTGGCTTGAACAGAACCAACATCCAATTTGGAAATAGCCACTGAGGTAGGCATCATATCGCGTATCGCCCAAGGCTGACGACCACATTCTGCTACTACCCATCCCGCTTGTCCGGCAATATAGCCTAACGGAATAGTCCACAAAGCGATGTATTGCATCCAGCGCATCTTCGACAAGTCTTTCTTATAAACAAAGAAGAGAACCAGCATAAAGAACAGGATAAAATACCCTCCAAGCATTACCATCACGCGGAATGCATAGAAGTTTAACGGAACATTGGGCACTAACTCGTTCACATCCTTGATATATCCATAACCAAAATACGGAACATTCTCTTTTAATACCGAATTGGCAATCTGTACATCAGCTTCATTACCTGCCGCTTTTGCCGCTTTATAAGCCTCCAGTGCAGCAACCGCCGTTCGTCCACGTTCCATTTTTTCGGCAGCAGAAAGGGCTATCGTACCATCCTTCTGCATATATCCTCCTTCAATAATATTATTGATACCGGGAACAAAAGCATTCATCTCGCGTTCTGCCAGCAAAGAAAGCAGTTTGGGTACTTCAATGCGGAAGAGAAAAGGTTTCACCCCATCATCATAGGTCTTCTTCTCAGGGTTCAGCATACCGATAGCTACCAGTCCGGCACCCTCCTGTCCTTCATAATAGCCTTCTACAGCAGCCAGTTTCATGGGTTGCGTTTGTGCAATCTGATAGCCGGAACCATCGCCCGTCCACAAAGCAAGCAAAGAAGCCGTCAAACCAAAGATTGCTCCGATCTTGATACTCGACATGGCAAACTTCGTATTCCGCTTCTTTAAAAGATACCAGCAACTGACACCTACCACAAAGATAGCACCCAGCACCCATCCACTCAGCACCGTATGAAAGAATTTATTGACTGCCACAGGCGAAAGGGCCACTGCCCAAAAGTCCACCATCTCATTACGAACACTTTCCGGATTGAATTCCATCCCTACCGGATGCTGCATCCAAGCATTGGCAACTAAAATCCACCAGGCAGAGATTGTCGCTCCCAATCCGGTAAGCCAGGTAGAGGCAAGATGGAATCGTTTGCTTACTTTATCCCATCCAAAGAACATTACAGCAATAAACGTGGCTTCCATAAAAAAGGCCAAAATACCTTCAATGGCAAGCGGTGCTCCAAAGATATCCCCTACAAACCAGGAATAATTACTCCAGTTAGTTCCAAACTCAAATTCGAGAATTAATCCGGTAGCAACGCCGACGGCAAAGTTAATACCGAATAGTTTCATCCAAAACTTAGCTGTGTGCTTCCAGAATTCATTACCTGTCTTGTAATACAGTGTTTCCATGATAGCCATTACAACCGCAAGCCCAAGGGTGAGCGGAACAAAGATCCAATGGTACATGGCTGTCATCGCAAATTGGGCTCTCGACCAATCAATCAATGAGGTGTCAATACTTTCAATCATATTATTTTGTAGTTAGTTGTTATTAGCTCGAAGTAGTAAAGGTGATGAGAAAGAGAACGTAATCAGTCTTCCGGCGGAATAGCCCGCCGAATAAGTTCTGCGCCCACGTATTCACTTTTTTCTTTATCCGAAGACAGATGTCCCAGGAAGTTTGGAAAGAAAAATATTTTAAGAATAAAAAACATGATAAACAACTTCACGAGAATGATAAGCCACAAAGTACGACCTAAGGTCATGCTACGAAAGCCCTCAAGATAGAAGTTCCAGATATTCAGGAGTGTATTCTTCATAAACAAAACACGTAGTTAATGATAGCAAACGCTAAAGTACGTTTTATATGAAGAATAACAAACAAAAGGAAGAAAAAGTTTAAAAATAGTGAGTAGTGATAAGTGATTAGTGGCTGCGCTAATATGCCGCATGGCACTAATCACTCATCACTACTCACTTATCACTCATTTTTAATACTCTTCACCGGATTCTCATTCGCCACATTCCATGCACGAAAGACAACGGTGCATATAATCAGTGCCAATACAAAGAGTGCTACCCCGATATGTGCACAAATGCCCAATTGTACGGAGTCACTGAACTGCTCCAACCATTTGTTACTGATAAGATGAGCAAGCAGTGCACCGATGATTACAGCCGGCAATGCAGTCCATAGGATATTTTCTGAAAGTAATCGTAAAATCCCCGAAGCTTCGGCCCCATTCACTTTACGAATGGCAATCTCTTTACTGCGGTAACGAACTTCGTCATTGGTATAGCCAATCAATCCCATTAATGCAATCAGGAAAATAGAGATGGAAGCCAGGACAACTGCATTCCGAAAACGACGGACATCCGTATATTGCTCCTCCAACATCTGGGGTAATGACAAGAACACAACATCATCGGTAGGAAAGGCTTCTGCCATCTGTCGGTTGAGATCTGCAAGATTTTGCTCGAAAGGCTCTTTCAGACGAAGGTAATTAAAACCGGGATTCTGGCTGGTCATTAATAATATAGGTTCTTGCGGATGATAAGCACTTCTTATGGCATAATCTCCTACAACACCTACCACAATGTAGTCTCTCCGTCCGTAATGAATCCTCTTCCCTATAGGACTATCCGTCCAGCGTGCCTGCCGTACGAATTCTTCATTCACCAGTATTTCACCTTCAACCGCAATATTCTTTCCCTCCAGCACAGGAATGCCCATCATAGGTACAAAATCCGTATTGATCCAGTCAACACGGGCATCAACTCCTCTGCTTTCACCCACATCAAAAGTATCGCCACTATAACCGTAACAAATCATTTGTGCAGCTGCTGCATAGTCTTCTACCATCGGAAGGTTCTTAAAGAAGCTTTTTGTATTCCCCTCTTCATTACCAAACTGATGCCAACACATGACTACCCTGTCAGGGTTATAGCCCAAATCTTTATTCATTACCGTTTGATACTGTCCAAGTACTATAATAAGGAAACCAAAGATAAACGTCATTCCCATAAACTGAATGAAAAGCAACGGGCGCTTCCATGCGGTTCTCCGTTCGGTATAACGATGGAATACCTGTGTCACAGGAATAGAAGAGAACAATCCTGCGGGCATAATACCAGCCAGCAAAAGTACAGCAATCACCACCAGAACCGGTACCCATAACGTACGCCATGTAAAGAGTGATACCAAACGGGCAGCTGTAGTTTCTTCAACAAAATCCCGGAACTGGAACATGAGCAATACTGTTAACAGGATAGCAAGCAAAACAATCAGAACAGTCTCTGTGAAAAACATCCGAAATACGGCACCTCCAGTAGCCCCACTACACTTATGTACTCCTACAGCTTTGGCACGCCTCGCCAGAGAGGCAACCGATATTAATACATAATTGAATGCTGCTATCAGCAAAATCACAATGGCAAGAACAGACATAACAAGCACCATTGTCCTCACCGTAGGATTGGTAGAGTGGAGATCGGACAAAGGCCGGAAAGAACATTCCCAACGATTATTTTCCCTCTTGTTAAAGTTCGGCATATACTTCTTCAACATATCAGGCAGACGGGCTTCTACTGTCTTCATACCGGTCTCATCACGAAAACGGATAATAGCCATATAACTAATATCATATCCCCAGCCAGCACGGTTGTCTCTCCACAGAGAAGCCATAGGCATTACTACATCAAAAGAAATATCTGTATTCTCCTTCAAGTCTTCAAACACTCCGCGAACCATCATGGGTTGTTCACGATCCTGATACAGATTCTTGCCTATGACGGAAGATAATTCACCATCCATCGCTCCTATCTTCTTTGCCAAAGTATGCGAGATGAAAATAACATCCGGAGACACCAGGTCCTCCGGTTTACCTGCCAATACCTTCAAGCCCAATGTAGCAAACAGGTTTTCATCTCCATATGCCATATATTCCTGCAACCTGGTATCTCCATTATACAATACTACGTCCCCCCAGTCACGCAAGATCGTAGCATTCTCTACTTCTTTTGGGAAATTCTCTTTCAACGCAGCAGAAAGCGGACCAAAAGTATAAGAGAATGCTTTCCCTTCTACTCCATTCTGGATATTGGTCATATAAGTAAGATACAACTGTTCCGGTTGGCGAAAGAAGTTGTGGAAGCTCAACTGAAAAGCAACACTGGCAAAGAGCAGAATACCAACAAATAGCCCCAGAGTAAGAGAGATTATCTTAATAAGATTGGAACCTCTCCCACGAATAAGGGTCTGTATCGTGTAATAAAGTTGTCGCATGATCACACAAATTAGTGATAAGTGATGAATGATAAGTGATGAGTGATAAGTACCATCCGCCATAATAGCGCAGCCACTAATCACTCATCACTACTCACTTATCACTCGTTTTTAATACTCTTTACCGGATTCTCATTAGCAATGTGCCATGCCTTGAGTACCACACAGGCAACGATGAGTAGCAACGTTACGAATGCAATGCCCACGAAAAGCAATGGATTCAGATCAATCTGCTCGGCAAACTGATCAAGCCAGGCTCGCCCTATAAAGTAAGAAATAACCGTACCAAGTACTACAGCCAACACCGATACATACAGAATATCACCTGCCAGCAACCGTAGTATTTGTGAAGCCTCAGCACCGTTTACTTTCCGGATGGCTATCTCCTTACTGCGACGTTGTGTCTCATCATTCACGTAACCAATCAGCCCCATGATAACAATGAGTAGAATAAAACCGGAAGTAATCCATACGGAATTGCGGAAACGATATACATCTTTATATCCATCCTTCACCATACGGTCAACCGGAACAAAATGGAGGGACACATTAGGGAAAGTCTTTCCCATAAACTCGTTCAGGCGTTTCAGGTTCTCATCATAAGGCTCTTTCAAGCGGACATTGAATGCATGGAAATTCTGTTCTTCATTTCCTATCAGAACAATAGGCGACTGGGCAGAATAGAAACTTTCGTTGCGTACATCACGAAAGACTCCTACAATCGTTCCTTGCACATCATTCAGATTTTTTCCTACTCCTCCATCTGTCCACTTCATTAAGCGCACTAACTCTTCATTTACCAACAAATCTCCCTTTTTCTTCAAGGTGGAACCTTGCAGTATTTCCATTCCCATTACTTCGGGATAGTTGTAGTGACAGATATTAAAATTGAGTGTGGCAATGCGTTTACCTTCGTTACTCATCAAGCCCCGCGTCCAGTATTGTCCCAGCACACTATGCGTTGCAGCTGTCACATCCTCTACCATTGGCTGACGGCGTAATTCATCTTTAATGTGTTCTACCGTTTCGCTGTAAACCCAACTTTCGGCTTCTGTCAATCCCAAGGTCTTGATTCCCATATCACGATTCATCAGATGACTATATTGCAACAAAGTAACCAATAACAAACCGAGTACAAAAGATACTCCTATAAACTGTATAAACAGCAAGGAACGTTTCCAGCTCTTTTTACCGTCAGTATGCCGGCGAAACACCTGCGTAACGGGAATACGTGAAAACAAACGTCCTGGTATACATCCAGCCAGTACAAAAAGTATCCCAATAGTCAGTAGCGGAACCCAAAGCGTATCCCATACAAAAAGAGAAGAAAGACGAACTGAAAGCAGATCTTCAATAACCTCGCGTGCATTGACTATCAGCAACATGCTAATCAAAACCGAAATCAAGACAAGAATTCCTGTCTCTGCCAGAAACATACCAAATATGTTGGCTGAACTGGCACCGCTACATTTATGCACTCCTACGCCTTTGGCACGACGGCTCAGTGTAGCAATTGAGATCAGCATGTAGTTCATAATAGCCACAAAGAAAATGGCAAAGCCCAAGAAACCATAAATAATCAGCCGCTTTTGTACTTCGGAAGAATCCAAGTGGCGCTTTACAAGTGGAATAACGCTAAAGTCTATCTTCCAATCATCAAACTGGCTCTCCGTATATTTCTCTATTACCCGTTGGATATTATTATTCACCTCATCCACATCCGAAGCATGACGCAAGCGTAAGAATGCATAAAAAACGTCATTCCCTTTCCAGCCGTATCCACCCTGATATCCTCCATCCTTATGGACAGAAACTACAAAGTCATGAGTAAGCATTGTATTTTCGGGAACATCCTTATAGATACCACGAATGGTAAAATCATGCTGTTTGTCTGCAGAGAGAATTCTTCCGATAGGATCTGTATCTCCAAAAGTTTCACGGGCAAAGTGCTCGGATACAAAAACACTTCCGGGCATAATCAGGTCTTTGGGGTTACCTCTCAATACCGGTATACCAAAAGTCTGAAAGAAGCAGGTATCCACAAATATATAATTCACATCAGGCAGTAGTTTGTCTTCATTATATATATGGTACTCTTTGGCAGGATAAACACAACTGGCGCTCTCAATCTCTTTCGGCATATCTTGTGCCAATACAGCAGCTACCGGATCAAAAACGGTGTAATCGTAATTGGTTCCATCGTCTCCCATTACCTCACCTGTACTGAGATTGGTCATCTGGCAACGTACCATTGCCAGACGCTCTGCCTCCGGGTAGCACTTCTCATAACTCAGTTCGAAAGCTATTTGCGAAAAGAGCAGAATACCAATGGTAAGTCCCAGAGAAAGGGAGATAATCCTTATGATATTGGAGCCGCGTTCGCGCAATAGAGTTCGTATACTATAATAGATTTGTCTCATTGTTCTTCTTATTTTACGCCGTTACACTTGCCACAACACTACCATCAAAGAGGTGTACCGTACGATGTGCAAACGAAGCATCGTGCTGGGAGTGAGTTACCATAATGATAGTGGTTCCTTCTTTATTAAGTTCGGTAAGTAAAGCCATCACTTCGGCACCGTTCTTTGAGTCCAGATTACCGGTAGGCTCATCGGCAAGAATCAGTTTGGGATTAGTGACTACCGCACGGGCAATGGCTACACGCTGTTGCTGTCCACCCGAGAGCTGCTGAGGAAAGTGTTTGGCACGATGACTGATATTCATTCGTTTCAGAATGTCTTCTACCATGCGGCGACGTTCGGATGCCTTTATGCCGAGGTACGTCAGGGGGAGTTCCACATTCTCATAGACGTTCAGTTCGTCTATCAGGTTAAAACTCTGGAATACAAAGCCCAGTTTACCTTTACGCACGCGGGTACGTTCTTTTTCTTTCAGCCCGGCTACTTCTTCTCCCAGCAATTTATAGGAGCCTTCGGTAGGGTTATCCAATAGCCCAAGAATATTCAATAGTGTAGACTTGCCACAACCCGAAGGTCCCATAATGGCAACAAACTCCCCTTCCTTAACATTTAGGTTAACATGATTCAATGCTACGGTTTCTACTTCTGAAGTGCGAAATACCTTACTAATGTTTTCAATCTGTATCATACTGCTATTTATTTTATTGATTTATCTTCTGTTTATTCACTCTTTATACTATTCACCGGATTTTCATTGGCTATGCGCCATGCCTTCCAGATAACACAGGCAACAATAACAACAAGGACACCTATAACCACCCATACATACACCATCCAGTTAAGCGGTACGTGTTCGGCAAACATATCCATCCACATCGTATTGACGTACCATGATGCTACGCTGCCGATAACTGTTGCCGGCAATGCCACATAGAGAACATCTTTGGACAGAAGTTCCAGAATACCGGATGCTTCGGCTCCATTCACTTTGCGGATGGCAATCTCTTTACTACGTCGGCGCACCTCATCTGCCGTGTAACCTATCAATCCCATCAGCATCACAAAGAACATGGCTATAGTTGCCATCAGTGTGGCATTACGGAATACGCGTAATGCGTTATAATTCTCTTCCATACTCTGCTCCAGACTACGGAAACTGACTGTTTTATCGGGGAAAGCTTCAGAGGATTCCTCATTCAGCTTACGTAAATTCTCAGCAAAAGGTTCTTTCAGACGGACGTGGATACAATTGCCAAAGTTTCTGTAGCAATGGACGATGAGCGGTTCCTGTTCGTTATAAAAACTATTGGTACGAAAGTCTTTCAATACTCCCACAACTTTGTAAGTACTGCCTTCAGCATGGACCATACGACCTACTATCTCATTTCCCCAACGCATCCGTTCTGCAAAGTTCTCATTCACCACCACTTCATCCTTTTCGCGGGCCATACGTCCCTGTTTCATCTTCATTCCCATCATAGCGGGATAGTTTTCTTCTTCCTCACAAAAGCGGGAAGAGAAAAGTGCCTGTCCACCCTCATTCTGTATCATCATACCACTAAAACCAATGCACGGAGGGTATGAAGCAGATGAAACACCCTCCACATAGGGCAATCCTTTGAAGAACTGACGGGCATAATTACTATCTTCTGATGTACCGCCAAAGGTGGAATAGCTATAAACAACCTGTTTTGGATTATAGCCCGTGTCTTTGTTCAATACATATTTGTATTGAACCATCACCACACACATCAATCCGCATATAAAAGTTACTCCGGCAAACTGAATGAACAGTAACGGACGTTTCCAACCCTTTTTTCCCTCCGTATAGCGATGGAATACTTGCGACACAGGTATCCGTGCAAACATTCGTCCCGGCAATATGCCACCTACCAGAAACAATAGGAACACAGTAAATAATGGTACCCAAAGCCTGTCAAAAGCAAACAATGACTCCAGTTTGGCAGCTGTTGTATCTTCAAAAAACTCGCGGAAGTTCACTAATATCAGTAACATCAACAACAGTGCCAGCAGAATAATGATACCGGTCTCCAGCAAGAACATTCCAAAAACCTTACCACCGCTCGCGCCACTACTCTTATGCACACCCACGGACTTGGCACGGTAAGCCAATGAAGAAATAGATATAAGCACATAGTTCAATCCGGCAATGAAAAGAATCGCAAATCCTAAAATACTCATTATACTCTTCATCCGTTTTACCTCATCATAGTTGCGGTATACGTCACGGATTGGTTTCACCATAGCTGTATAGCCATACATTCCTTCTCCTTCTTTGGGAAGATATTTTTGTATCATACCGTCCAGACGTGCAAAGACAGCTTCCTTATCTGCCCCGGGCCGGAAACGGATGTATTCAAAGTAACTGTCGCCACCATTCCAGGAATAGTTTCCTATATCACGACTCCACATGCTGGGCATAGATATCACAGCCTCAGGGCGTAAGGTTGTGTTTTCGGGTAAAGCGGCATAGGTACCTTTTACCGTCATTTCCATGGATTTATTATATCTGAGTACTTTACCGACAGGATTCTCTCCACCAAAGATTTTTGTAGCCAGACGATCGCTCAGGAAAATAACATCCTTCTGCATCAGATCTCTCGGATTACCGCTAAGCACCTCAATACCCATTGTCTGAAAGAAGAGCGAATCTGCCATTATCTTATTATCATCAAACCGGACGCTTCCGTTATATAGAGGTAATGATGCCGCCCATTTACAAATGCTGGTAGCAGCTTCTACCTCTTCAGGGAAATTATCAAGGATAGCACCTGCCACAGGACCGTAATTCATATCCTGCGGTTCGCTCTTTTCACCGTTAACAGTGAAAATAGAGAAAACCTGATAAAGGTTGTCATAATCTTTGTAGCATTTGTCGAAACTCTGTTCGAATGCCACACGGGCAAACAACAAAATGCTCATCGTCAATCCCAGTCCAAGAGAGATGATCTTGATAAGATTGGAACCGCGTCCCCGAAGCAATGTTCTAATTACATAATAAAGTTGTCTCATATATCTTGCAAAGTTAATTGTTCTTTTCAGAAACGGAGAAGAAACGTTTCACAACGTCACCTCTCCCGCTGGCAATGCATGAAGCCAGTTAATCTTAAAGAAATCATATTAATTGTTTTATTCATCAGCATTTGTTTCATAAAAACAGATTCTATGTTTCTCTTTATAAAGCAGAAAGTATGCCAAAGCAATTAAAACATTGAGAAACAAAGAAGTACAAGAAAACAGGTTTTGTACAGCTGTCTAATTATTAGACAACGTTCGTCTAATTATTAGACAATACTTCTCCAAAATTGTTCTATAACACTGAATCGGAGTAAGCATCTATTGTTCGCCAAGAAGAAAACTTTATCTTTGCGCGAAGTTTTCAATTAACGAATTAGGAGTATGAAGAAAAAAAAGATTAGCGGCTTCTTGATTTATCTGTTTCTACTTTCAGGATGCGATATGATAGATTATCATCCATACGATGTACATATCAAAGGAGAAACAGAGGTCAATGCCAAAAACATCAAAAGAATAGAAGCCAACTGTAAAGACAAAACAACCATCCGTTTTGTAGCCATGGGCGATTCGCAACGGTGGTATGACGAAACTGAGAAGTGTATAAGCTCCATCAACCAACTGAAAAACATAGACTTTGTCATTCACGGAGGAGATGTAAGCGATTTCGGTGTCACCAGTGAGTTTATATGGCAGCGCGATCTCATGAATAGCCTGAAAGTTCCCTATGTGGTTTTATTGGGAAACCATGATTGCTTAGGAACGGGAAGAGAAGCATATACCAAAATATTCGGTCCGGCAAATTTCTCTTTCATTGCAGGAAACACAAAGTTTGTTTGCCTCAACACAAATGCATTGGAGTTTGATTATTCTGAGCCGATACCTGATTTCAATTTTATTGAGAACCAACTGACGGAGCGACAAGATGAATTTGAGAAGACCGTAGTAGCAATGCACGCAAGACCCGGTTCCGACGTATTCAATAACAATGTTTCAAAAGTCTTTCAACGTTACATAACACAGTATCCCCAGTTACAGTTTTGCCTGAATGCACATGACCATAGAGTAAGCACGGACGATCTTTTTGACGATGGCGTTATATACTATGGAAGCGATTGCATGAAACACCGTAGCTACATGTTATTTACTATTACCCCTGACAATTATACTTATGAACTGGTCAACTTTTAAATATGCTCTTTGTGCCGGACTAATGCTTCTGCTATTCAGTCCCGGCAGCTTTGCACAACAAGATTCAATTGTAAAACCCAATAAATATGACAAACGTATCCACCGCTACCGTGGACACTGGGAAAAACTAATACCCACACACACCAAAGTACAGTTTGCCGGGAACATGGGATTACTGTCCTTTGGCACAGGATGGGATTACGGAAAAAAGAATCAGTGGGAAACGGATGTGTTTTTAGGATTTATACCCAAATATGATTCCAAGCGTACAAAGGTGACCATGACACTAAAACAAAACTATATGCCCTGGAGCCTCAACCTGGGCAGAGGTTTCTCTACTGAACCATTGACTTGCGGTATCTATTTCAACACGGTATTCGGTAATGAATTCTGGGTTCACGAACCAGACCGGTACCCCAAAGGATATTACGGTTTCTCCAGTAAGATACGTTCACATATCTTCCTGGGCCAACGGCTTACTTATGATATAGATCCCCAACGACGATATACAGCAAAATCAATTACTTTCTTCTACGAATTAAGTACCTGTGACCTGTATCTGATAAGTGCTGCAACAAATAGTTATCTTCGTCCCAGAGACTATCTTAGTCTTTCATTTGGATTGAAATTACAACTGTTTTAATAGGGGGTACGAATCGGTAGTTGACTATTCATTTATCACGAATCACTACTCACAAATCATTTTATTACGTATATTTGTTCCGATATTAACTCTCAAATTTATGAGTAAACAAGGAACTATTCTTATCGTCGATGATAATAAAGGAGTACTGACAGCCGTTCAGCTACTCCTGAAAAACTACTTTACAAAAGTTATCACTCTTCCTTCACCCGTCACTTTACCGGCTGTATTGCGCGAAGAAGCTCCCGAAGTGATTCTTCTTGATATGAACTTTACATCTGGTATCAACAGCGGAAATGAGGGACTTTTCTGGCTACATGAAATAAAGAAACTACGTCCGACACTACCCGTTATCCTTTTCACGGCTTATGCTGATATCGACCTTGCTGTAAAAGGTATTAAAGAAGGTGCTACAGACTTTATCGTAAAACCTTGGGACAACCAGAAACTGGTAGAAACCTTGCTATCTGCCGCCACCCAGGCAAAAGGTGGAAAGAAAAAACACACAAAGCAGGAAAACAATTCTTGTAATTCCATGTATTGGGGAGAAAGCAGCGCCATGCAACAACTGCGCCAGCTTATAGAGAAAGTAGCTGTCACCGATGCCAATATCCTCATCACCGGTGAAAACGGCACAGGTAAAGAGATGCTGGCAAGGGAAATACACGCCCTCTCCCAGCGAAAACAAGAGGAAATGATAGTAGTGGATATGGGTGCTATCACAGAATCATTGTTTGAGAGCGAACTATTCGGACATGTAAAAGGCTCATTCACGGATGCATATGCCGACCGTACCGGTAAATTTGAAGCTGCCAACCACAGTACACTCTTTCTGGATGAAATAGGAAACCTCCCCTACCACCTGCAAGCCAAACTATTGACTGCCATCCAACGACGGAGCATCGTCCGGGTAGGTAGTAACGAACCGTTACCGATAGACATACGTCTTATCTGTGCCACTAACCGTAATTTACAGGAAATGGTAAACCGGGATGAATTTCGTGAGGACCTACTCTACCGTATCAATACGATTCATGTAGAAATCCCTCCTCTACGTGAACGAAAGGAAGACATCGTTCCACTCGCCGAACGATTCATCGCCCGATTCTGCAAACAATATGATAAGACTTTGATAAGTCTCGGACCTTCTGCCAAAGATAAACTGACCGCTCATCCCTGGTATGGTAATATCCGCGAATTGGAACATGCTATCGAAAAAGCAATTATCATCTGTGACGGAGCAGTAATACCTGCTGAAATATTCCAACTCTCCCGCCGTACGGAAATGCCTGAAACAACCGCTTCCACTCTTGAAGAGATGGAAATGAAGATGATACAAAAAGCGTTGGAGAAATGCGGAGGAAATCTTTCCGCCGTTGCTGCTCAATTAGGCATTACACGGCAGACGTTGTACAACAAGATGAAAAAGTTCGGCTTATGAGTTCACTCCTCCGGCAACTAACAGACAAATACTGGTTTCGTACGCTGCTAAGCCTTTCTTTAGGGATCACCACAACCTTGCTTGCCGTAAATGGAACCTTCATCTGGATGGGTATATGCCTTTGTGCCCTGCTATGGAGTCTTTGGTGGCAGTTACGACTTTATCGCCATCATACCCGCCAGGTGCTTTTCATGATTGATGCGTTGGAAAACAATGATAACTCCTTTCATTTTCCCGAAGAAGAAAGTACATCCGATAACTGGGAAATAAACCGTGCCCTTAACCGTGTGGGACGTATATTATATAATGTAAAGGCAGACACGGCACAACAGGAAAAGTACTACGAACTCATACTCAACTGTATCAGTACCGGACTGCTGGTACTGAATGACAACGGTGCGGTCTATCAGAAAAATGAAGAAGCCCTCCGTTTGCTCGGATTGAGTGTATTCACCCACGTACAACAACTAAGTCAGATAGATACAGGATTAGTAGAAATACTCTCTTCCTGTCGCCCGGGAGATAAACTGCAAACCACTTTCAACAACGAACGGGAAACAGTGAATTTATCCATACGTGTATCAGACATCACCGTACGGAAAGAACACCTGCGCATCCTGACACTCAACAATATCAACACCGAACTGGATGATAAGGAAATAGACTCATGGATAGGCCTGACACGCGTACTGACTCACGAAATCATGAACTCAGTCACTCCTATTACCTCTTTGAGTGATACCTTGCTCTCTCTTGCCGATACAAAAGACGAAGAGATATGCAATGGTTTGCAAACAATCAGTTCGACCGGAAAAGGATTGCTTTCTTTTGTCGAATCCTACCGCCGTTTCACACGTATCCCCGTACCCGAACCATCGTTATTCTATGTCAAGGCTTTTATAGATCGCATGGTAGAGCTGGCAAAGCACCAGAATCCGGACGGTAACATCTCTTTCCGGACTGACGTATCACCCACCGACCTGATTCTGTATGCTGATGAAAACCTCATCTCACAAGTGGTTATCAATCTGTTGAAAAATGCTATACAGGCGATAGGTGACCAATCAGACGGTTGTATCTCCATCCATGCCTGTTGCAACGAGGCAGAAGAAGTAATCATAGAAGTAAAGAACAATGGACCTGTGATCCTGCCGGAAGTAGCAGAACATATTTTTATTCCTTTCTTTACCACCAAAGAAGGGGGAAGCGGCATTGGCCTTAGCATATCCAGACAGATCATGAGATTGTCCGGCGGAAGTATCACACTGTTGCCGGGAAAAGAAACCAGGTTCATACTGAAGTTTAAATAACCTCTGTGACAATGCATTCTCAAACAAAAAAGTCCGGTCATCTGTTTATATAAATACAAACTAATAGAAACACCACTCATGATAATACTTGCCAACAACCCACTATTCAATGGTATTGCTCCCAACGTACTTACTGAAGATCTCAGAGAAATTAGTTTTCATACCCGTTTTTATCGAAAAGGAGAAATTCTTGCCCACCAAGACGATGTGTGCAACCGCCTCGTAATTCTTATAAAAGGCAGTGTGCGCGGAGAGATGATTGATGACTCCGGAAGATTGATAAAAGTAGAAGACATTGCCGCGCCAAGAGCAATAGCACCGCTTTTTCTTTTCGGAAACGAGAATCGTTATCCGGTAGAAGTTACCGCTAATGAGGCTACCGAAGTGATTGAGATACCCAAAGCAAGTGTCCTGAAACTATTCAGAAAGAACGAGAAGTTTCTGGAAAATTATATGAACCTCTCTGCTAATTACGCCCATACCCTCTCGGACAAATTGTTTTTCATGTCCTTCAAAACAATCCGGCAGAAACTGGCATCCTATCTGCTTCGCCTATCCAATCAACAGCAAAGTGAACATATCACACTCAATCGCTCCCAACAACAATTGAGTGATTACTTCGGAGTATCCCGCCCCTCACTGGCACGGGAACTGGCTCACATGCAAGAAGATAAGCTAATAATAGCAGATAGAAAACAAATAACAATCCTACAAAAGCAAGCGTTAATTCAATTGACGGTGAGTGGTAGAGAGCGATAAATGCGCGCAAGCCTACCGAAGGATTTGTTTTTCTCCATTCGCTTCGTGCTTCTCCATTCTCGTTATCCTTCTTTCGTCCTTTGTGCTTTTACACACTCCTCCGCCCTAAAGGGCACCTCCCCTAACTTAGGGGAGGAATTGAGATAGTACTGCACTGTAACAGAGCAACAATTGTCAACTCTCAACTAAAAAATTACTCCTGCCCCATAACCGCACCGCCCATTGTCCAATGAAGCGCAGCCCATTTTCAATTTTCAACTTTCAATTTTCCACTAACTTGTAACATTGGTTACAGAATTGCCTTAAACCATTCCTCTACCTTTGCGTTCAATTAATAACCAATAAATACGTAGAAATTATGAACATGTTCTGTTATCAATGCCAGGAGACAGCAAAAGGCACTGGCTGCACCCTAAGAGGTGTTTGTGGAAAAACATCCGAAGTTGCTAATCTTCAAGACCTTCTGCTCTTTGTAGTAAGAGGTATTGCCGTGTATAACCAGAAATTACGTTGGGAGAAGCGTCCTTCGGACGAAGCGGACCGCTTTATCTTTGATGCCCTCTTTATAACGATCACCAATGCCAACTTTGATAAAAAAGCCATCATTCGTAAAATCAAGGAAGGATTGAAGCTCAAAAGTAAACTCGCCCAGGAAGTGACTATTGAACATGCCCCCGATGAATGCACCTGGAATGGCAACGAAGACGAATTTGAAGAAAAAGCCCAAAGCGTAGGAGTGCTCCGCACATCGGACGAAGACATTCGTTCTTTAAAAGAACTGGTACATTACGGGCTAAAAGGTATGGCAGCTTACGTAGAACATGCCCACAACTTAGGGTATGAATCCCCGGAAATATTCGCTTTCATGCAACATGCTCTTGCCGAACTAACCCGTGACGACATCACCGTAGACGAACTTACCAGCCTGGTACTTGAAACCGGAAAACAGGGCGTATCAGCCATGGCGCAACTGGATGCTGCCAATACAGAAACCTATGGTAACCCGGAACTGTCGGAAGTTAATATCGGTGTACGAAATAACCCGGGTATCCTCGTCAGCGGACATGACCTGAAAGACCTGGAAGAGTTGTTACAGCAGACAGAAGGTACGGGCATTGATATCTATACTCACAGTGAAATGTTACCGGCACACTACTATCCGCAACTAAAAAAGTATAAACACCTTGCCGGAAACTACGGGAACGCCTGGTGGAAGCAGAAAGAAGAGTTTGAAAGCTTCAACGGTCCGATACTGTTTACCAGCAACTGCATTGTACCTCCCCGCCCGGATGCAAACTACAAAGACCGTATCTACATTACCGGTGCCTGCGGACTGGAGGGTGCAACTTATATTCCCGAAGCTAAAGACGGAGGACAAAAGGATTTCTCTGCTATCATTGAACATGCCAAACGCTGCCAGCCACCCGTAGCCATAGAGAGCGGTAAGATCGTTGGCGGATTTGCACACGCACAGGTTATTGCACTGGCAGACAAAGTGGTAGAAGCTGTCAAGAGCGGAGCCATCCGCAAATTCTTTGTTATGGCAGGTTGTGACGGACGTATGAAAAGCCGTGAGTATTATACTGAATTTGCTGAGAAATTACCTCACGATACAGTAATCCTTACCGCCGGATGCGCCAAATACCGTTACAATAAATTGCCATTGGGAGATATTAATGGAATTCCCCGCGTTCTGGATGCAGGGCAGTGTAATGACAGTTACTCATTGGCAGTAATCGCCATGAAACTGAAAGAAGTATTCGGACTGAAAGATATCAATGAGTTACCAATCATATACAATATTGCCTGGTATGAACAGAAGGCTGTGATCGTACTCCTTGCCTTGTTGTCTTTAGGAGTGAAAAATATACATCTCGGCCCTACTCTTCCGGCCTTCCTTTCGCCTAACATAAGGAAAGTACTGATTGATAACTTCGGAATAGCCACGATAAGTACAGCAGACGAAGATATTATGAAGTTTCTGAGCTAAAAGAAGACTATTCTAACCGGTACTTCCCGCACGGGGAGGTTCGGCAAACGATACGGTGGCGAAGGTTTCCGGCACACCGTTTTGCTCACCTCCCCTCTCCGTTCTCTTCTCCCCTCTCAATAGATAACTTCTAAAACACAGCAGTTTTCAACAGAAGCCAGACCTCTGCGATAATCTGTGTTTTAATAATAAAACAGGTAGAAATATAACATTTTTAAACTATTTAACCTCCTTCCGGGATACAAAATACATCCAAAAGGGGGTTTTATTTGTTATCTAAATTACGTAACTTCGCACGGTGAAGCAAAAAAAGACTTATTTATAACCCTTATAATATATAGCCCATGTTATTCACTGCAGAAAATATTCTACTTGTAGGTTCTATCTTACTTTTCGTCAGTATCATTGTTGGTAAAACCGGATATCGTTTCGGAGTGCCCGCCCTGTTATTATTCCTTGTTGTTGGTATGCTTTTTGGAAGCGACGGTCTGGGCTTTCAATTCCATAGTGCAAAAACCGCACAATTCATAGGTATGGTGGCACTTAGCATTATCCTCTTTTCCGGTGGTATGGATACTAAGTTTACAGAAATACGTCCGATATTAACTCCGGGTATCGTGCTCTCCACCGTTGGAGTGCTACTTACGGCTCTGTTCACAGGGCTATTTATCTGGTGGCTCTCCGGCATGAGCTGGAGTAATATCTACCTGCCAATCACGACTTCACTACTACTCGCATCTACTATGTCATCAACAGATTCGGCTTCGGTCTTTGCCATTCTCCGCTCACAGAAAATGAATCTGAAACACAACCTTCGTCCGATGCTTGAGTTGGAAAGTGGTAGCAACGATCCTATGGCTTATATGCTTACGATTGTTCTCATACAGTTCGTTCAGTCTTCCGGCATGGGAGCCGGTGCCATATTAGGCTCTTTCTTTATTCAGTTTCTGGTAGGTGCTGCTGCCGGTTATGTACTGGGTAAACTGGCTATATTGATCCTCAACAAAATCAACATTGATAACCAGTCACTCTACCCCATCCTCCTTCTGTCATTTGTATTCTTCACGTTTGCTATCACCGACAGACTACATGGAAACGGTTATCTGGCAGTATACATTGCCGGTATAATGGTAGGTAATAATAAGATCATGTTTCGAAAAGAGATTGCTACCTTCATGGACGGACTCACCTGGCTTTTCCAGATCATCATGTTCCTCATGCTCGGCTTGCTTGTCAATCCGCACGAAATGCTCGAAGTAGCTTGTGTAGCATTGCTTATCGGGGTATTTATGATTGTCATCGGTCGTCCGCTAAGTGTGTTTCTCTGCCTGCTCCCATTCCGGAAAATAACATTCAAGTCGCGGTTATTCGTGTCATGGGTAGGATTGCGCGGAGCTGTTCCGATTATCTTTGCCACCTATCCGGTAGTAGCCAATGTGGAAGGATCAAATGCTATATTCAATATCGTATTCTTTATTACCATCATCTCTCTGGTAGTACAGGGAACTACTGTTTCCTATGTAGCACGTTTGCTTCATCTCTCCACTCCGCTCGAGAAAACCGGAAATGACTTTGGAGTAGAATTGCCCGAAGAGATAGACTCCGATCTTCGCGACATGACTGTAACACAAGAAATGATAGAGAAAGCCGATACGCTGAAAGATATGAATCTTCCGAAAGGTACACTCGTCATGATCGTAAAACGTGGAGACGAATTCCTTATACCAAACGGAAGTCTGAAACTACATGTAGATGATAAGCTACTACTCATTTCAGAGAAGAGTAAAGAATAAAAAGCCCTCTTCGATGAAGATAGTGTCAAAAGCCGGATAAAGCTATCAATATCTGACTTTAGGAACGCAGATGATCGCTAATTAACGCAGATACAATTTAATCTTTGCGCTACTTAGCGATCATCTGCGTTTTAATGTGACTTCTATATGCAATTACGTAATTACTCTATTTTCGCATTAGTTACCCGTTCCAGCAGGAAGCGGCTTTTGTTCCAGTGAAACGGCTTATACTCCGTATTCATCCGGATGTTATTATTACGGAATACAAGTCCGTCCACCGACTTGGCATAAAGAATCGGTGCATCAAAGGTATCGAATTCATTGTCTTCAATCACAATGCCTTCATCAACTCCACCATGAAAATACTTTTGTTGCGATTTCAGGTCAGGAATTTCAGGGTAGATAGAAATTACAGCATTTGTGAACTGAAACATATTTGTAAGTGCATTCACAAAACGATTTTTCCGGATAATTACATTCCGGCAAGCTCCTGTTTCATACCAACCATTGCAATCACCACACAGCAGAATGGCTGTACCGGATGTATGGTCAAACAAGTTATTCTCTGCAATCGTTTTCTTAGGAGTACTAAACAGCGCACCGCGAGCACGGTTGTTACGGATCACATTATCAGCAAATAGCACTTCCGGAGTCCAGGTGAGGTTCTCAATACCAAAACCACTTTCAGCATTAATAACCGCTTCAACAGGATCACGGAAAGAAATAACAAACTCACGCGCCCCCTGAACTTCCTCTTTATCATAGGAAGCAATCGCCGTAATGCTATTCTGGCTTCCCACGAGCTCCATTGTTGACGAACGTACAAACTGCACTTCATCCTCCGGTCGTCCCCACTCAAATCCCCAGGCCTGGTCGTGCATATACCGTCCTACCAAAGTACGGTCGTCTATCCGCTTGATAACTTTCAGGTAAGTACCATGCACATTGATAGCATCGTCCATCATGCCTTCATAAAGGCCGTTCCGGGATATAATCTTTCCTTTACAACCCGAAAAATGAGTGGCGTCGGCCTGAGTAGTGAAATAACGGGGATCATTCTCCCCACGAAGACAGACGTTAAATCCATCTAAGGTTATATTCTCACACAATTGTGCCAATAATCCCATTCCTTCGGCATAATGTACTTTCACATTTAATAATTGCGTATCTACATCATGCGAAAGAAATATTCCGGGAGTAGGCCGAAAATAAGTGCGCAGAGCAATTACCGTACCCGGAACAAGCCGGTTGTCCTTCCAGTTCTTTATATTGAGACGACGTGAAGCCACCTGGATAACTCCCTTATTCGGATAAGCTAAATCACTGGTGTTATAGACTATATGACGGCTTTTAGGATCAAAAGCAATGCCAGAAGAAGGACGAAGTTTCCAACCTTCCCCCAATGTCTCAAAAACTGAATCTTTACTGATCTGATAGTTCACCCAGGGAGCTACTTCAAAAGTAATACCATTCTCTACAGAATTCTCTACTATTTGTATCTGTGCTATATGCGGATTCTCAAAGTCAATATTAAAATCTTTCAGTATACAGTTTTCCGAATACAATAGAGAAACCGGAATCATGCGACCATGGAAGATAAAGTCAGACCCTTGTCCATCCAAAGTCAGATTTTTCATATTCTCGATAGCAATACCTACCTTCTTCGGATTTGTCTGATCATGGTTGGAAATATAATATTGACGAGACGCCGCATTCTTTTCAAAGAAATGATACCTGCCTGTCGGGAAACGTAATATGATGTTATCCCCCTCCTGGTAGTCGCTTTTGATCTTCTCTAAAATCTTTTGCAAGACAGGTGATGCATCTTTCTTCCCATTGGCTTTCAGGCCAAAATCAGAGACATCATACACACGATTGGCAGCGTATATATTAGCGGGAGGTAAAACTCCTAACAGAAGTACAAGCAGAGATGTAAGAATTGTTTTCATAGTAATCTTTTTATTAGACAAGTTTAGTATCCGGATGCAAAGATATACCTTTTGATTATAATTACATTCAGTTCTTGCTTTAATTCGTACGGTTTTGAGTATATTTCACCACAGAGTAACACAGAGTTTAAATCTTTATTGAAACGCAGAATGCAGACTTTCATCTAAGAGAACTACAGTCTTTTAATCTGTGTTTATCTGTGTTAATCCGCGTTTCATCAGATAAATACTACTCTGTGGAACTCTGTGGTGGGTTTTACTCATTTCCGATCAGTTCCGCCTCCCGTTAATTTACTGTAAAACTTTTCAGGAGAATTCGGTTTTTGTTAATGAAATATTAATTTTGCGCAATTTTAATACAAATGTGCAAAAAAACGAAATGGAACAACAACAAGGGTTCATAGATTATATTGAGCAAAGTATTGTAAACAATTGGGATCTCAATGCCCTGACAGATTACAAAGGAGTCACCCTTCAATATAAGGATGTTGCCCGCAAAATAGCAAAATTTCATATTGTACTTGAGAGTGCCGGTATTCAGCCCGGTGACAAAATAGCTGTTTGCGGACGCAACAGTGCGCATTGGGCAGTTGCCTTTCTGGCAACAGTTACTTATGGAGCTGTTATCGTTCCCATTCTCCATGAATTCAAAGCCGACAATATACATAACATTGTTAATCACTCCGAAGCAAAACTTCTATTCGTTGGCGATCAGGCATGGGAAAACCTGAATGAGGACGCCATGCCTTTATTAAAAGGAATCGCCTCTTTGAAAGACTTCTCTGCACTTGTTTCCCGTTGTGATCAACTGACTTATGCCTTTGAGCATCGGAATGAGATTTATGGACGACGTTATCCCAAATGCTTCCGAAAAGAACACATTTCATATCGCAAAAGCGATCCCGAAGAATTAGTAATAATCAACTATACCTCTGGGACTACCGGTTATTCCAAAGGAGTAATGCTTCCTGCCCGTAGTATGTGGTCCAATATAACCTACTGTTATGAAACGCGTCCTCTACAAGCCGGAGATACTATTGTATCTATGCTTCCGTTAGGTCATGTATTCGGTATGACCTATGATTTCCTGTATGGTTTCTCGGCAGGAGCACATCTCTATTTTCTCACCCGGATGCCCTCTCCCAAAATTATAGCACAGTCTTTTGCCGAAATCAAACCGAAACTGATTTCATGCGTACCCCTGATTGTAGAAAAGATCATCAAAAAAGAGGTACTGCTCCGGCTGGACAACAGGATAGGCAAACTATTACTAAGGGTTCCTATCCTCAACGATAAGCTGAAAGCAGCCGCCCGGCAAACAGCCATGGAGATTTTTGGTGGTAACTTTAATGATATTATCATCGGTGGTGCTCCTTTTAATGCTGAAATCGAGGATTTCTTAAAAAAGATAAGTTTTCCTTATACAATTGCTTATGGGATGACCGAATGTGGCCCTATTATTTGTTCGGACTGTTGGCAAAACCTCAAAAAAGCTTCATGTGGAAAAGCAGCCAACCGAATGGAAGTAAAAATTGACTCACCCGACCCCAACACCCACGCGGGAGAAATCATCTGTAGAGGAGACAATCTCATGCTGGGATATTATAAAAACGCTGAAGCTACTGCACAAATTATTGATAAAGACGGATGGCTACACACAGGTGATCTTGCTACAATAGACGAGCAAGGTTATGTAACAATACGTGGGCGCAGCAAAAATCTTTTGCTTAATTCAAGCGGGCAAAACATTTACCCTGAAGAAATTGAAAGTAAACTGAACAATATGCCGTATGTAGCAGAGTCATTGATTGTATTACAGAATGATAAACTTGTTGCGCTCATATATCCTGACTTTGACGATGCGTTTGCACACGGTTTACAACAACCGGATATTGAAAAAGCAATGGAAGCAAACCGTTTGGAGCTAAACCTTCAATTACCTGCATTCAGCCAGATAAGCAAAGTAAAAATACACTTTGAAGAGTTTGAAAAGACAGCTAAGAAAAGTATCAAACGGTTTATGTATCAAGAAGCGAAAGGTTGATTACCCTTTCGTTTCTTGATACATCTTTATTATTACAATACCAGTGCGATACTATTAAATCGAGCGGTTATTCGACTGAAAAACCACACGAGTCTAATTCGGTACAATTAAAATACATACTATGATTTCCGGTTTTTACTACTTATTCCACCAATTCTTGAAATAAATCATTCAGTGTCTGATCCAGATTGGCAGAAAAACCTACGTGTGGCCTTGAAGTCTGGATGCAGGAACTTCTCAGAGCCGTCAGCCACCGGAAACGTTCCGGAATATCCAACAGAGCAATTGTTCCTCCAGTCTCATGCCCCGAACAGACCTTACTAAAAGCCTCCATATGCTCGCGAAACGACTCTATATCCAGTTCCGGAGAAAAGGCTCTAAGCCTGTTTTCATTTATCTCATAACGCATTTTTATAAAGTCAGCCTGTTTTGAGAACAAGATAACTCCAACATTCATAAACTCCTCACGTTCCACCTTCGGTACAATGCGGATTACTGCATATTCATATAAGTGCTTTTCTGGCATCCTGTGCTTCTTTTACAAATAATTCGGAATGACGTATCCTTTCTGTTAGAAATTGAAAATAAATATCTCGTATATCCTGCTGTGTTTCTTCTTTATCCCGCCAATGCAACCAGTCATCGGGTATCAAATCTACTATTTCCCGCAATATTTCATCAGTCAATATCTCTTTGTATTCCCGGTCCACTTCCTCCAGGTCACTCGCTTCGGCCAACAATGCATGTTCCTTTATCTGTGTAAAAGGACTCAGCGCATGTTTCTTCCAGTTCACCCACGAATGATGAAAAAACAGAGAAGCACCATGGTCTATCAGCCACAGTTCTTTATGCCACATTAACATATTGGTATTCTTGGCTGTACGATCCACGTTAGTTAAGAAGGCATCCAACCATACTATCTGTGAGGCTAATTTAGCATCCACTTTTGTCACCACAGGATCAAACGGTAATGCTCCCGACAGGAAATGCAACCCCAGGTTCAACCCACGACTTCCTTGCAACAGGTCTTGTATCTCTTCGTCTCCTTCCGAACGCCCGAAAGCTTCATCCAGATTTAGAAAAACAATTTCCGGAAGACGCAAACCCAACACACGGGCTACCTCTCCTCCTATTAGCTCGGCAATAAGAGCTTTTGTCCCATGCCCCGCCCCACGAAACTTTACCACATACTTAAATCCATCATCAGCTTCGGCAAGAGCTGGCAACGAACCTCCCTCACGTAAAGGCATGATATAACGAATTACATCAACGGTTCGTATATTGATCTCATTTCCTCTTATTATCATAGTGTTTCTCTCCTTTCTGTTTATATCATATTTCTTTAAACAGTTGTGCTTTCAAATAGTTTCAGTTAAAACATTAATGAAAACAGAAAGACAAATATACTAATAAAAGGCAAACAACATTGTTTTATCCTCATCTTTATAGTATACAAATATTAAAGATACGATGAAAGCAAAATACACATAGATAGTGAAAAAACATGATTATACATGCTATATTAGCGTGTATAATGCAAAAATTATATACGTATTACATTCAATCTGATGGATAAAATAAAAACAAGGGATTATTACTACGATATTTTTTATAGTTACTAAAATAGGCACTAAAACGTTTTCGATGGATGAAGTAATAGAGCAGTAAGAGCAGAAAAACGATATATCAGGCAGGTATCTTATTAGAAATCAAGCATTTCAATATAGATATTTATCGCATGCAAAAGTACTATTTTAAGTATGCGTTAAATAGGTAATTAATAGTGACTTAAATACGTACTTTTATACCCATAAAGTACGTATTTTTACAATGCTTGTTTAGTATGTTTATACTTCAAAGAATTTGTATCCTTTATTAGCAGCCACATACACCACATACATTTGTATATTATAGTATGGGAATTGTACGCGAATTGTTTCCGCATATTGCTTCACCTGTTCCACATCTTCGCGACGTGGAGCATTGAGTGCCAGTACTTTCTTTGCTTCGCTTGCTTTGAAATACTTGAACTCTACAATCCGGTGATCCTTATAATATTCCGTTCCGGGAATTCCTGTCATCTCAAAATCCGAACGTCCGGCAGGATGGTTCTGTTCTAATGCAAAGGTGTAGCATTGGCTCAGATAACGCGAACACAGTTCAAAGAACGAACAACGAATGAAATTCTCATTCATCTTATCGAATACCTGTGCGGGAAACTGCCCGAGGTATTGATCGTAGTAGTTATGGAAAATACCTTCCATACGCCGGTCGTGAATAAATTGTTCAAAGGCAGGGACGTAGCGGTTTGCAAAGTTATCAATGTCATTCAACTGGTTATAATAATCCATATAAATGCTACGCATGGTCAGGTTGGGCAACGTCATTCGGAAGGAATTCTTCAATGTCGTCATGCCCAAATAAAACAAGGAGACAGGATAGAAATTCTTGTCGAAAAACTTCTGCTTATTGAACTTGCTTCGCAAATCAGGCTGTGCATAAGCTATTTCATCTTCCATCACCAATGTATTGAGCAACTGTTTGGCATTCTCCTGACTCAACGCAAGCCGACGAATCCAATGGATGTCTGTACGCAAATTCTCATCAATCATTTCATCGGGAACAATACCATTGACAGCAAACTTTTTAAGAAAGTAAGTCAGTATGGTAGAATTAAACAAAGGCTCCGCATTAGGCTGAAACCGGTAACCGTCATAGTTGCTTACGATCAGTTTCCATATTTCATCGAATTGTTCTTCGTTACCGGAATATTTTCGGAGTACATAGCGTAGGTACACTTCTGCCTCTGCATGAGTAAAGCCAAGCATATTTAGAAAGTCAGGTTCGAGTGTCAAGATCTCCGCAATGTTGTATCCACTGGTCAAATCGTCCATTGTGACGGGAAGTACTCCTGTACAGAAACAGGTACGTATGCTTCCCTCGCCGATACCTGCCTTTATTATTTTAAAGAAAGTACGTAAGAAACTGTCGGCAGTAGTCACTTGCTCATAGAGCGGATCTTTGTAAGCAGTCAACAGCTGGTTGGTAAAATTGTCATATTCATCAATAAGAAGATATACCGGAGGAAGATTATGGGACGATACGTAACGCAACATATCCTCCAACATCTTTGTGACATCGGTTTTATCACTAAATTCAAAATCCGGGAATAAACGTGCATACCTGGCATCGGCTTTCACCATATCATAGATGACTCCGCAATTCAAATCATTAAAGTTCTTTTGTAACCCTTCCAGTGTATCGGTTACTACCATTTTAGAAAAGTCAAAGCGAAGCACGAGATATTTATTATGCTCTCTTGTAGGATTACTTCCAACAGATGTACCTTCAAACAGTTCCTTGAAACGATCTGCCATATTCAAATCATAGTAAGCGGCCAACATGGACACTAACAAGCTCTTTCCGAAACGGCGCGGACGCAAAAAGACAGGAGCTTTATATAGTTCCAGATCGGGAATAAACATTGTCTTGTCCACATAGTAAAATCCGCGTTCGCGCATTTCTACATAGTTTGCCACAGCATAAGGCACAGTGATTCTTACTGTTGATTTCATAACCTACTCTTCTTATATGAATTTGATATTGCGAATATACACCTTTTGGATGAGATAATTTAAGTTTATTCGTATTTTTGCATTTTAATTGAAAAAGCATGAACTCCATAAAACCACGTATCACTAAGCTTCTCAATGCCCTCAACGAAGGCGTGTTTGAGAAAGAACACACCATAGCCCTTTCCCTTCTGACAGCCATTGCCGGAGAAAGTATCTTTCTGTTAGGTCCTCCGGGAGTTGCCAAGAGCTTGGTAGCCCGAAGACTTAAATATGCATTCAAAGAAAACAGTGCATTTGAGTACCTGATGTCCAGGTTTAGCACACCGGATGAGATATTCGGTCCGGTTTCCATCTCTAAGCTGAAAGATGAAGACACTTATGAACGAATCACGGAGGGATATCTGCCTACGGCCTCGGTAGTCTTTCTGGATGAAATATGGAAAGCCGGTCCGGCAATTCAGAACTCTTTGCTGACTGTTATCAATGAAAAGATATACCGTAACGGGCAGTTCACAGTAAAAGTCCCCCTGAAAGTATTGATTGCGGCTTCTAACGAATTACCTGCCAAAGGAGAAGGACTGGAAGCTCTCTATGACCGCTTTCTGATCCGGCAGTTCGTGGGCTGTATTGAACAGGAATTTGCTTTTGATCGCATGATTGCTTCTACACGGGACACCGAACCTTGCATTCCGGAGAAACTGACAATCAGTCCTAAAGAATACTCAGCCCTGCAGGAGGAAGCGGAAAAAGTAACATTACATTATACCTTCTTTGAACTAATACATACCATCAAACGAACCGTAGAACAATATAATACACAACGGGAGGCGAATCTTCCTCCTATTTATATATCAGACCGCCGCTGGAAGAAAATGGTTGGGTTGCTACGCACTTCGGCCTATCTGAACGAATCATCAACGGTCTGCTTTGCCGATTGCCTGCTGATCCCCTATTGCATCTGGGACGAGGTAAGCCAATTTCCCATTGCCGAAGATATTGTACAACGGGCCATCACTGTTAGTATCAACACCTATCTGTTAGGCGAAAAACAGCTGGAACAAAAACTGGATGCACTCAAAGAAGATATGAAAGCAGAACACAGTCTGCGGGAAATCAGCGACCCTGCTATTCAGGTGGTAGATACTTTCTATCATCGCATCGAAGGATATCGCATTGCCGGAAACCTGCTTATGTTTGCGTCCGACTATCAGAATCTGAAAAAAGACAGTAACCGCCTGTTTTATATCCAGCAGGATAAATTCCGTCCGGTAAACAAAGTACTGAAAGTATATGATTTTGTAAAAAACCGCAGTATCGCTCAGAAAGATATTTATTCCCTGCGAAAAGGAAACCGTTCTGTGTTTGTCAATAACCAGGAGTATCCGCTACTCTGCTATGACGATTGTGCTCCATTACCCGAACAGAATGAAGATACGAGTACCCCCTTTGAGTTCCGGTTACAAGAGGTAATAGATTTACTGCGTAACATGGAAACAGAATTTAAAAAACTATCTGAACGGGAAAACGAATATGCCAAGGAACACCTCTTTCTGAACGCCAAACAAAAAGGGGATCTGAAACGAATCCTGAATGGTACAGCCCATATCATTGAAAATTATCGGAACGAGTTGCGAATCATTGCTCATGCCCATGAACAAGAGAACAGGGACTATTAGGCTGAAAGAACTGCAAGACAGGTATTATGACCGTTTGCAGGATATTGCCTACGAGGTATATGATGAGCAGTTGCACAACCTCATTATCAAACCCGAAGAACTGGATACTGACATCCGGCAATACTTTCGTCATACCCTGCCCTCTCTGCAAGAATTTTATTCAAGGTATGCCAGTCAATGGGAGTATTTTCATGAAACGGATGAAGCTTCGGATACAAAGTTTCTACGTTTTCTGGAGAATAGTGCTTATCCACTTTCTATGAAGTATAACCTGGTAGATCTCAATGTGAAATACTATCTGGAACGATTTCATGCCCTCAAACCCCGTTCTAAAGAGTGGAAGGCATTGCGAATACTTTTCTTCGACAAATGGCATCAGCTGTTATCCAACAATGAATTCAATTACCAGATGGAGCATATCAACCGCCTGTGCGAAGAGTTTTACCGCCTGCAATTATCGCTCTCTAAGAATCTGCCTGTCCGGGGAGGTTCCCGGTTGGTATGGTTGCTCCGAAACCATAAACAAATAGCGGAACAGATACTGGAGTATGATGAGACAATCAAAAAAACTCCCGCTATACAAGAGTTAATTGAGAAATTAGGCAAACGGCATCAAGGTATACAGAAACGTTTTAAGATGACAGCCGGAATCCATAAAGAACAGATCATCACTCACTCGACCCGGAGTGACATTACCGGTATTTGTGAAGGCAATGATCTGAACAGTCTGTTACCAATTGAATATTGTTATCTGGCAGAAAAAGCCCTGCAACCTGTTTTCTTTGAACGATATGCCGAGAAAAAGCTTCAAATGATTGATTATGCCTCACGTGAGCTACGAGCCATGGATGATAAAAAGATGCCGGGTAACCAGGTTTCCGAGGAAGCTGAAGGTCCATTTATTGTCTGTATTGACACCTCCGGATCAATGGCAGGGAAAAGAGAGAAACTGGCCAAATCGGCTCTGCTCGCTATAGCCGAACTAACGGAAAAACAACATCGCAAATGCTATATCATAATCTTCTCTGACGATGTGGAATGTATCGAAATAACTGACTTAGGAAGCAGTTTCGATCGTCTGGTAGATTTCCTGTGCCAATCTTTTCACGGAGGTACAGATCTTGCTCCTGCCATAGCTCATACGATCCGGATGATTGAAACACAAGGATATCAGGAGGCAGATATGGTGATGATATCCGACTTTGAGATGATGCCAATAGATAAAGAATTATCAGCCCACATCCGACATATAAAAGAGAATCAAACAAAAATATATGCCTTGTCTATGGGAGAAGAACCCAAACAAAGCTACCTGGATATTTGCGATAAATACTGGGAGGTGCTTCCCGCACGAGGAGGTACGCCGGGCGATGGGAAATGAATAAAATTATGTGAAAGAGAAGAAAAACAGACGATTTAATTATTAAAACATGTTATATAACAGAAGATTTTTCTTGGTTAATTTGCAAATATGCAAAAAGGTGGTACCTTTGCAATGTGTTTTTCATAGTATTAGATTTAAGGTTAACAAAGGTTGGAGCAAGGCGTTGCTCCTTTTTTTATGCCCATACCTGAAAAACATAAATTCTTTATAAATTTTACATTTATCTATATGGATCTGTACTTTAATGATAATCCAATTTGTAAATAACCACCATTATATTAATAAAATAACCGGATGAGAATCCGGCAAAGTACATCACCACCCAAAATTCCAATAGCAGCTACTATCCACAAATGAGACTTCTTTAGATTACAAGACACTTTCAATGCCTGCACCATCCAAATAATAGAAAAGGCCAGAAACGGGAAACCAATCAGCGACAAAACTATTGCCAAGTGAAAATAAGGCATAGAGAGTATTTCCGCCGGTGACATCGTAGGATCTATTTGTGACAATACTTGCATGGGTGGTAGGAAATTTATCAAATTCATCACAAGCATCGGGAGCTGAGCAAACAATACAGTACCAAACACATCTATAATCCGAATTTTAGAGTGTGAGAAAATAAGACCACCCAAATAGAATAAGATAGCCGGAACTAACCACACAATAAGATGTTCTGCCAAGTAACACCACCAGGCAGGATTAGGAGCGGGACCAAAATGAAGCAAGCCGTGATAATGGTAGCCGGATGCCCAGCTCAATAATGTAGAAATTACCAGTCCCAGTATCCCCCAGGCTAATGCCTGCATTCCTGCAATCCGAATAAACGGATTAATAAGTATTTCTATTCTTTTCTTCATTTTATATATTCATTTTAGTTAGTTTTTCAATCAAATCATCCAATATATTGCGTACGGTTGGATAACTCACTCCCATACTTTTGGCCATATCTTTCAGGCTTCCACTGGATTTCACAAAATCAATAATAAACTGTTGCTCTTTCTCTGGCAAGCGGGCCAATAAAGGTAATTCAAAACTACCACAGACTTCTGTGGCACATTGCTCACAAAACATACGTCCTACTTTCAGTGGGGCTTCACAAGAAGGACATTTCAACGGTAGACGTTTCTTTAGTTCACTCATTTCTTATTATATTTCTTTATAAAAGTATTCAGTGACGATATAAGAGTCGCATTGACTGGTAAAGAAGGGTTTATATATATAGACATTTGTTTCTGTGGTTCCATTGTCTCACAATCTTTTAATACGTGATTCATAGAGTCAATCAGAAGTAATTCTGCTGTAGGCTTTGATTTCTTCAACAGTTCGGCATCTTTTACAGAGACCTGAATATCCTTTTTGCCCTGAACGATCAATACCGGTATCTTTAGAGAGGCAATAACCGTCTGAGGGTTGTATTTATACCAGGAAATTAAATAAGGCTGAACCGAAGCACGAAACAGAGACTGCACATACATAGATACTTGCTCTACTGTTTTACCACTCTTCAAAGATTCATTGATAGAAGCAACTTCTTTCTTTATCATTTCCGGCTGAGAAGCAACCTGCTCTTCAATCACTTCATAAGCCGGACGCCCTGCCCCTGCCAGAGAAACCAAAGCTTTCACTTCAGGCTGATTCGTACAAGCCAACATCCCGATCAGAGAACCTTCGCTATGCCCTATCACAGTAATACCAGTAAACCTTTTATCTTTAGCCAGATAATTAATCCACCCTTTTACATCGTTTACATAGTCTTCAAAACGCAGCAGAGATTCTTCTTTTCCGGCAGCCGCACTGGTAGCTATCCCCCGCTTATCAAAGCGCAGTGAAGCGATTCCATTGGCAGCCAGTCCTTCTGCAAGAAACTTTAATGAGTTGTTTTTCATATTACCAATAGCCGAATTCCCATCCATATCCGTCGGACCGGAACCAGCAATTAATAACACGACCGGATATGTCTTCCCACCATTGGGAAGAAGCAATTTTCCATTAATAACTCCTTCCTTGGTATCCAGAGTCACGGTCTCACCATTCAATGGCATCAATTGTGCCTGACAAAGAAAGCAACAACAAGAAAATAAACTAACGAAGATTAAACTGATACGTTTCATGATATTTTTTTTAGAAGTTCATCATTATATTTGCAAATATAGATAGATAATTAAATAAATCAAATATATTATTGAATAAAATTAAATATGATATTAATTTTATTCAAAATCAATTCTTTATTATGAATCAAACACCATACAAGTTATTCTCACCAAAATACTTTGTTGATGGAGCAATCAGTTTATCTTATGGGAGTAATGATCAGCTTTTCGGATCTTTCAACTATAGAACTCTACACATAGCAGGTCACTACCTGATTGATTTTATCCTAACACATAAATCATATAAAATAGCATAGGAATATACATTTATAAAACACTGATAATCAACATCTAAAAGACTGTACACTTTTGCATAGCAGGATTGTACACTTTTGTATGACAAGACTGTACAATCCTGTTATACTAAAGTGTACAATCTCGTTATTCTTCTTCAATTCAAAGATAAGTTCTATATAAATTGGGAGTCATTAATCATAAAAAAAGGTTATCTCAGTTTTACCTGAGACAACCTTCTATTTTTCTCCCAAAAAGGAAGATTCCTTTATTTCTTAATCACTTTAACAGTACTTGTACCATCTTCCGTAGTAACTTTAACAATATACTGTCCGTTTATCAAATCAGATACATTTAAGTTCGACACGTTCTCAGCCTGTTTTACTGTTACTCCCATTAAGTTAATGACAGCAACATTACAAGGAGTTGTAAAGTTCAATACATCAACTACCGGATTAGGATAAACAGATACACCAGTTCCCTGATCAGTAGAAGAGATACCTGTACCACCGCCACCTGTAACTTCGTTTAATGAGAAGATGTTTTCCAACTTATCATTAGCAACTTTTGTCTGAGCAGTAGCCAATTTAGTTCCTAAAGCAGCTACACCGGTAGTAAGGTTGGCAGGGTTTGATTGAGTCATGGTACCATTAGAGATATTAACCCAGAAAGCAAGAGGAGTTTCGGCAGCATGAGATTTTGCATCTGCTGTATACCCAATCATATAAGCATAATCACCACAAATAGTCATACCTCCGAATTCTTCATTCTTCTGATTCTGTTCACCTTCATTTACTTTTGAGGTTACTGTAGAAGTGACTTCCAAAGAACTTTTATTTAGGACAGCAAGGTATAAATCATTAGTAGAAACAGACTCTTTACTTGAATCAAATGCTAACTTTGTGTTAAATGAACCAGCAATTAATAAAGCATCGCCTTTTACTTCCATAGATTTTATAAAACAGTAATTACCTATACTATGAGTGGTTGAATATTTTTTGGTAGAAGATGTATTATTATCCAAATTAATAGCAGAAATAATATGTCCATATTCTATAGTACCATCTTCGGACATAGCTAGTTCAAATTTCTCATCTTTTGAACCTATTGTCAATGTAACATTACCTACAGCCATAAATCCAGAATAAAGTTCATTGCCTGCAACCGTAAATGTGGCAGACTTAACAAACATCTGACTTTCCATTTGAGACTCTGATACAGCCATAGAAGCAATAATACCACTAACATTCAAATCTTCATTTAAAGAGAATACAGCTCCAGAAGATAAGTCTGAATATATCCCCCATCCCATAATATCTAAATAATTTCCCTTAAACGAAAAATCATTATTTTGAGTTAATCCGGTATAAAGTGCTGAAGCATATAATTTTCCATTATTATATTCTAATTTATTAATATCAAAATATAAAGCCCCTGGTTCTGGTTCATACATTCCACCTGCCACTAACTCTGGCAAGCCTTGTGGTACAAAACTCTGTACAGCCTTCAACACACCATTCACATCATACTTTGCAACAAAACCGGCAGCCCGTTCAGCAACATATGCATCGCCCTTTTTCATTCCTTCTTTCTCTACCGCATTTCCATCTGTACTGCCAAACTCTACTACATCCGCAAAGTTACCTGCAATATAAACATTTCCAGACGCATCAGTAGTTATAGCCTTAATAGTAGCAGCACCAGCTAAAGCTACCCCCCACTTTTCTGTGCCATCTGCGCCATACTTCAATAAGTAGGAACTCACGGCAATCGGAGCCAAATCTGTACCAGCAAATGAAAAACCATCTCCGGCAAATAACCCCGTTACATACATATCTCCCTGTGCAGAAAGAGCTACAGGATTACTGTTATTTACATCCTCAATAGGAAGAATACCCGTCTGAGACTTTGTCCAACTGCTATTCACGGTCGGTTGTCCTTGCGCTACAACTGATGCAGCCACACACAAAGCTAAAAGTAATACTTTTCTCATAAACAATCTTTGTTATAAATTAGACATAAAAAATATATATAAGTCTTTGTTATGGCTAAATGAAAAACATTACAACCATAACAAAGATACCTCCAACTTAGTTTGCCAACCCAGGATTGGCTTCTATTGCTTCACTTGGAATACGAATGGTATAGCGAGAATCATTTTCCTCAAGTACATAACTTGTTCCACCAAACGTCTTTTCCAGACGGGGACGTGTTGTCCTACGAAGATCAAACCAACGATGTCCTTCAAAAGCCAATTCACGGGTACGTTCATTATATATCTCCTGCAATAACTCATCGCGGCCCATGGCATTTACGGCTGCTTCTTTTGTTGCATAAGCATTAGCCGTATATCTTTTCTCCATAAGAGTAAGTAAGTTTTCACGAGCTACATCTATCGCAGCCTCACCTGTCATCAAAGCAGCCTCAGCAGCATTCAAATATATCTCACCGACTCTGAATGAACAACGATACTGATTACTTCCACCTTTAATGACCTGAATGTTAGATGCAGTAACTTGTTTAAAGTATTTCGATTTACGCAAATCCCCTGTTCCATATAACTTCCATAACGAGGTAGCCACCTTAGCAGCACGCACATATTGAGCATTCATTACTTCTTCTAATGCTAAAATATTTTCAGAAGAGTTATATTCATTAGGCAGTATTGTCGACGATGACATATCAACTAACTGATTATTCACACTTAACACAGCTTCAGAAGCTTCAAGAGACTTTGCCCAATCTCCCATATACAAATAGACACGAGAGCGTAAAGCATTTACAGCCAGCGTAGTAAAACGATAATTATAGCCCAACTCCCATTTATCTACGTTCAAATATTTTTCGGCTTCTACAAGATCTGATAAAATAGAGCTATAAACTTCACCTACTGTATTACGAGTTAGCACAGCCTCCGTATCACTATTCAATTTAAGAGGAATAGCCTTAGAGGTCGCCGGATCACAATGAGTGTAAGGCTCACCATATAAATTTACCAACAGGAAGTGTACGTAAGCTCGCAACATATAAGACTCACCAACTAATTGCCTCACCTCGTCAGCAGTACCTTCCTCAATCATATTTTCTGATTCAATCGTATAATTGGCAGTAAACAATGCCCGGTAAAATTCACGCCACTTAAAACTGGTGGTAGTTTCTGAAGCACTCACATCATTCCATATCCATATATCTTTAAATGAATTTAAGTCTTCTGTAGCAAGAGAAGCGTCCATTAACATTTCATCAGAACGAAAAGCAGCCAACCCTCTATCCTCCGGTACATAATTATAAGCCTCTGCGAGTAGTGCTCTGAATTCTTTAGCAGTCCGGGGAATCACTTGTCCAACAGGCTGGATATCCAAATACTTGTCACAACTATATAAAGTTGCGATACATAATAAGACACAAACTAATTTTATATTCTTTATCATCATCAGCTGTTTAAAAATTTACATTAAGACTGAACGTAAATGATTTTGGAATCGGCTGTGCAAACTGGTTACTCATTGTTTCCGGATCCATAAAGTTATCATAATTAGCTCCAAAGACAAATAAGTTACGGCCTTCCAAAGCTACCGTTGCAGAAGCAATATTTAAAGTACGAAGAACCGATTCAGGTATTTTATAACCGAAACGAAGACTTTGTAATCTCACATGGTCTGAACGTTTCACCCACGTATCCAACATTTGATATAGAGGATACTCTGAATACTGTGTATATTCTGCTTTACGCTTGCTATCAGTCATTAATACCGGAAAATTTGTATTAGTATTTGTAGGCGACCATCTATTTAAAATATCCCGGTTAGTATTCATTCCACGATCAAAATTAGTAGGAGAATAAGAAGGTGCAACACGAGAATACATCTTCAGATTAAAAATAAAGTTCACCACCACTTCAAAGCGCTTAATATTAAATGTATTTACAAAACCACCAGAGAATAACGGATCAGTAGAACCAATATACGAATAGAGGTTACGTTGCTCTTCAGCACTCAAGGTACTCGCTCCTGCACTGTTGAGTTTCAACAATTGTTCGGCAGTCACTTTCTCACCGGCCTTATTATAAAATAACGGATAACCTTCCTCATCAAGTCCAGCGGTTTTATAAGCAAAAAGGGCACCTACAGGATAGCCTTCGCGCCCAGGCGTTGTCTGATTGGCTGGTACAGTCTCACGTAAAACCTTATTTTGGTTATATCCTAAATTAAAGTTTGTAAACCAAGTAAATCCATTACGATTAATATTACGAGTAGTCAAAGCTACCTCAAAACCTTCATTACGCATACTTGCCCAATTAACCATTGTCGATAGAAACCCTGTTTCAAGTGGCAACATGCGCAGAGCTATCAAATCTGTACCTTTACGACGATAATAATCTACAGTTACATTCAGAGCATTGTTAAACAATGCAATGTCTGTTCCAAAGTTCATAGTTTTTGTTTTCTCCCAACGCAATCGTTTATTCGGAGGATTACCCAGAGAAATAAGATCTTCAGTAACTCCAGGTAACATACTGACATTCATATAGTTTCCCATCACATACGATGAGGTACTTTTATCTATATTTCCTTGTACACCATAAGAAGCCCTTATCACTAAATTATCGATTTTCTTAAAATCTTTCATAAATGGCTCATTACTGATTCTCCACAATCCACTGAATGAATACAAAGGTAAAAAACGATATTTCTTAGAAACTCCAAAAATATCAGAGCCATCAAAACGTACACTTCCTCCTACTGTATAACGTTGTAGTAGAGAATAAGAAGCTGTTGAAAAGAAAGAAGCATAAGCATTCTCCACATAGTTTTTGGTATGCAATGGATAGGAACGAGCCCATGATTCATTTGGGAAAATCACAGGTTTGGTAGTTAAAGTTTTACGATCAAATCCGTACCCCGTACTATTCAAAGAATTATACCAGGTTTTACGTATTTCAGTTCCCGCCATCATTTCAAACTCATGAATATCATTATATGAATCACGATATTCCGCCTGAGTTTTCCAATTTATCTGAGAATTAGTATTTGCAGCTTCTGTATGTTTTCCACCATCAGGGAGGAAAGATTTATTGCCTAAAGAAGCAATTGTAGTAAACTCCTTATCCTTACGCATTGCATATGTATCATGATCTGCTATAGACTCCTTAGATACTGCATCTAATTGCATTCCAACTTGCGAAGTAGCTTTAAATCTATCATTGAAACGAAGCTCTACATCAAATATAGCCGACAAAGCATTAGTAGTCTGTTCATATGAAGTGTTATTTCTTTCTTCAAACACATTAAACATCAAATCAGAATCTCCTTTTCCCTGAATGTCAATATCATAAACATAATTACCATTTTCATCATAAGGTGTTTGATAAGGATTTGCTCTACGAGAATAATATACAAGATTTGTAAAACCGTCTTTATCTGTTAAATTCGCTTTACTTTTCCTTCTATTTGCGAACAACGATGCCCCGACCTTTAACATCTTATTTATCTTATAAGAAGTCTTCAACACCATATTTAAACGATTAGCTTCTACCCCTTGTACGTTTCCTTTCTCATCATAATAACCTAAAGAAGTATAATAGGTAGCTTTTTCAGAACCTCCGGAAAGACTTACATTGTATTCCTGGTTAAAAGTTCCACGGAATAAAATATCATTCCAATCTGTATTTATTGACCGCAATTTATTAATATCATTTTGTGCATCAGAACTAAGCGCATTCCATCCGCCATTCTTATAAGCACCTGTCAAGCCATAACGAGATATGATACGTGCTACTTCACCTTTATTTTCACGATAGGTATAGTCACTTCCCAATAGATCAAGTTCCAGATTCACTTTTTCATCCGAACTTAATAAGTTTAAACGATCAATATTGAATTTAGGAGAGTAAGACAGCTTGGTAGAGAAAGTAATCTGAGGTTTACCAGCCTTACCATTTTTCGTAGTAATCACGATCACACCATTGGCAGCACGTGCACCATAAATGGCCGTTGCTGCAGCATCCTTCAATACTGTAATACTTTCAATATCCGCAGGATTCAAACCCGCAATAGCCGACTGATATATATTGTCTATATCTTTCAAGTCTTCCATTGTCGGAATCTCTGTTCCTGTCATCGGCACACCGTCAAGCACCCAAAGAGGGTCTTGCGTACCATTCAAAGAGGCAGTACCACGAATACGGATCTTAGGAGCTGCCCCAGGAGCTCCCGAAGAAGCAATAGAAGACAAGCCGGCTACCTGGCCGGAAAGTGCCTGATCAATACTCATTACCGAACCAATCTTATCATCTGTAATATCCAGTTTAGTAACCGCAGCTGTCAATTTGCGGCGTTCAATCGTTTGATATCCTGTTACAACAACCGCATCGAGCATATGCGCCGACGGTTGCAGAACAATCTCATAACTGCTTTTTCCGGCAACCAGATGTATGGTTTGTGATTCATATCCTACATAGCTGCACTGAAGAGTGGTCACTCCATCAGGCACGTTGATAGTGAACTTTCCGTCCATGTCCGTTATCACTCCTAAAGTAGTCTGGGAACTCCCTGCTTTCTTTAGGATCTCTGATGACACAAATACCGAGGCTCCAATCAGAGGCTCTTTGTAATCACCAGCAATAACCACACCTGTGATCTTCCTTTCCGCTGCATTTGCTCCAAAGGCAATGATGCAGCAAAGAGAAAATAATAAATAACTGATTATTCTTTTCATCAATAATTACGAATATAATTTTAATTAGCTACTATTTCAATGATTATTTCAAACCCAGCGCAGTGTTAATGCGCAGAATCATATCTTTATAATGATACTTTGTAGCTGTGTCTGATGTTCCCAGACGACTCTGCAACAAGTCTTTTATACGAAGCAACTCACCGCGTTTCACAGAGATTGCATCTGAAATACGATTCAACTGCGAACCGTAGAAGTTTAATTCGCGACGAGCCCCCATACGATCACTATCTAATGAATGATGTGCATACTCATCACAACTACACGCAGGCTCCTGATGATTCAACAAGAAATGATCATCCATCAGTTTTTTGTTGATCTTTACACCTTCACTTTCGGCAGCAGCAGTAATCAAGGCATCCAGGAAATTCTTCTGCAGCGCACGAGTCATAACGTCAGGTATTGCACCACGTTCGGTAGTAGCAAAAATACTACGATGCAAACCATCCATCAGATCCACAGCAGTAAAAGCCTTCTTACCATTCACCGACTCATTTTCGAGCATACGCATCAAACGATTGTTTGATAACAAATCCCATAGAATATATGATTGTGCATTCTTTAGTATCAGCGTAGGAGCATTCTCTACTACACCCAACGGAGTGTTGCGGAGCAAATAAGTGTATTCTCCTACTTCTGTATCAAACAGCCATTTAGGATAAGTCAGAACTTCATCAAGCAAGAATTTCAATGCAGCTTGTTGTTTCTCTTTCTCTACGAAAGTATAAGTCTTCTGCCCATCACCAACAACCGTATTCTCAATATAGATACCACCAATGTTGGCCATCACATGATAAAGATAGTTGTTCCACTGATTGATAACAGCATAGTACAAACGTGAAGCTTCTTCGTAGGTTTGTCCTTTCTCGCCGGTAGTAGTCCACTGGATAATCTGCGGCACGATACGTTTCAGGTTCTCAATACCCAAAAGAGAAGAACGTACTGCATCATCACCTAAATCTTCGTTCTGAGCACGTGGATCTACAGCATCACGTACATCCTGCGCTTCGCTATACTTATAAAGACGGTCAGTATGGCGACCTAAGAAATCATAAAGCAGCTCTTTTTCCGCTTCCGGAGTTTCCTTACCGTACCAACGATATCCGTATTCAATAGCAAAGATATCATACGGACCAATATGCGGAGAAAGTACCGTCACCCCATCACCCGGCTGTGCCACATAGTTAAAACGGGCATAGTCCATGATAGAGGAAGAAGTGGAATTCATACGGTCTGTAAATGACTTGGAACGCAATGAGTCTGTAGGAAATGCCCATGACCCCATCATGTTATGACGAAGTCCCAAAGAGTGACCTACTTCATGGCACGCTACGAAGCGCATAGCATCTCCCATCAGTTCATCAGAGAGTTTCACTCCACGGGCCTCAGGACGGATAGCACCCGTCTGCACCGTAATCCATTCCTGCAACATACCCAATACATTGTGCCACCACATGATATCTGCCTCAAGAATTTCTCCCGAACGCGGATCAAGAATAGACGGTCCCATCGCATTGGCTTTTGTAGAAGCAGCATAAGTCAGCACAGAATAATTCACGTCATCCATATCTATCGTCATGCTATCTGTAACCTCTTTTGCGATAATGGCATTTTTAAAACCGGCACGTTCAAAAGCCATCTGCCAGTCTTCAATACCTTGTTTGATATACTTACGCCAACGGTAAGGAGTAGAATTTTCAATATAAAACACAATCGGTTTAGCAGGTTCTACCAACTCGCCACGCAAGTAACGTTCACGATCTTCCGGTTTCGGTTCCAATCGCCAACGAGTGATAAATCGTTTTGTATCCACTCGTTGTTGCCCGTCACTATAACTCAATAACGGATTCGTAAAATAGCCTACACGTGCATTATCCAATCTGCCTGTCATTGGTTTCTCCGGAAGAAGCATCAGTGAAGAGCTTACTTCTACAGTGACATATACGGAAGTGGTTCCTTCTGTTACTTTCGTTGTTAACTCGGAGGTAGCTACCACATTGTTCTCAAACGACTTAATAGAAAGGATCCGTGATAAGTTCTTTATAGAAGATGTACCTAAATTAATATTGGTAAACACATTATTGATGCTTGTTTCCGTACCATCATAAATGTCGTTCACCTTAACAACCATCATTGTTGAGTCATTATTAAATGCCTCAATCTTAAAACCAGCGATCAATGGAGAAATATAATTATCACGTACCGATTGACTGATGGCATCTTCGGCAGGTGAAAGAGGCAACGGACGACTCTGACGGATAAGCAACTTATTGGTTGCTTTATCAAGTTCGAAACGTACCATCTGGTTTTCGTAGTTAACGCCACGGTTCACTCCCGCTTCATTCAATTCAGCAGGAACACGTTGCAGTTTATTCACTACCAACATATCTCTACCCAGCAAACTCGCCGGAACCTCAAAATAATAGTCGTTCTTTTTCTGATATACGTTAAACATACCACGACGAACGATACTACCATCTCCGGTCAGTTTCTCATACTCATTTTTGGATTTAATACTGTCGTTGGATTCACTTTTCTTTTTCTTGCGGAACCATCCCATAGAATCGGGAGTCGGATTTCCGGCATACAATACAACGGAAGGACCGCACAGGAAAGCACCTGTGGCCACCGTAATCAGCAGGCTTGTTCTAAATTTCATCAAGTTAATCTATCAATTATCTGTTATTTCATTCTACTCTATAGAAGAAAGGGGACGACAAAGATAATAAAACTATCAATATGAACTATTATCAGCAACAAGTTTTGACCTTTTTTCTTAATTAAAACGAATTTTACTTGCATTTTCATACAAATGAATCCTGTTCCCTATTACACTTTAACAAAGTTTCTCTAAATTGAAATATAAAAAGAGAAGAGATATCACATATCAATCCGCCAATAATGCGTATCAGTAATTGAAATTCTATTTTAACCTAATCAGTTTGGGGTTTAATAACCTCTACCGTTACTTTCTCCTGTATTGATAAAGTCCTGTCTCATAGAGTAACGCACGAAGTCCCGGTAGACAACGTTGTTTTAGATGTACATGTAAAGCAGTACGACATGTGCATGTGGGACAGTACGACATGTACATGTGGGACAGTATAACATGTACATGTAAAACAAAACAGGGCACCGAGAAAAAGAATGTTCCTTTTCGAGAAAGACAAAGCACAACACCGGGTAAGGACAATAATATCGTTTAGAGGCATCCCATAGCAAAAATAAGCTGCACCTTCACATAAAAAATAAACTCTTTCATTTTATTCTGCACTCAGTTTGTATTATCTTTGCCTACAAATCAAAACTACATGGAACTCTTAGTATATAAAGCCTCTGCCGGCTCCGGGAAGACTTTTACGCTTGCTGTAGAATACATCAAACTACTTATTCTTAATCCGCGTGCCTACCGCCAAATACTTGCTGTGACCTTTACGAATAAAGCTACGGCCGAAATGAAAGAACGTATTCTCAGCCAGCTTTATGGTATTTGGACTGAAGATCCGGATTCTGATGCTTACCTGAAACGGATCATAGAAGAAACGGGAAAGCAAACTGATGAAATACGAAAATCGGCCGGAATAGCTCTTAGCTATATGTTACACGATTACAGTCGTTTTCGTGTAGAAACAATAGACTCTTTCTTTCAGTCTGTGATGCGTAACCTGGCACGCGAACTTGAGCTAAGCCCCAATCTGAATATCGAACTGAACAACAGCGAAGTGCTGAGTGATGCAGTAGACAGCATGATTGAAAAACTGGCCCCTACCTCTCCCGTGCTTGCCTGGTTACTGAATTATATCGATGAACGTATTGCAGATGATAAACGCTGGAATGTGTCGGAAGAAGTGAAAAGTTTTGGCCGCAATATATTCGACGAAGGATACATAGAAAAGGGGGAAGGACTTCGGCAAAAGCTGATTGAAAATCCGGAAATTATAAAAAACTACCGTCGTGAACTAAAGGAAATGGAGACGGAAGCCCTTGAACAAATGAAAGGCTTCTACGATCAGTTTGAAGGAGAACTGGACGGACATGCATTAACTGCAGACGATCTGAAGAATGGTTCGCGCGGAATAGGAAGCTATTTTCGAAAACTCAATAATGGGATACTTGGTGATGATATCCGTAATACAACGGTAGAAAAATGTTTGAGTGATGAGAAGAACTGGGCAGCAAAAACCTCTCCGCGTTATGAAGATATACTTCGTTTAGCTGCCGACAGTCTGATGCCTTTGCTGAACGAAGCAGAGAAATTCCGGTCCAGGAATAACAAGATCGTAAACAGTTGCCGGCTCTCCATGCAGCATCTCAACAAAGTGCAGCTACTGGCCAATATAGACGAAGAAGTACGCCAACTGAACCGGGAAAATAACCGCTTTCTATTATCAGATACCAATGCCCTACTCCACCAATTGGTCAAAGACGGTGACTCTTCTTTTGTATTCGAAAAGATAGGAACGAATATCCGAAACGTAATGATAGATGAGTTTCAGGATACCAGCCGGATGCAATGGGGAAATTTCAAATTGTTATTATTGGAAGGACTCTCTCAGGGAGCCGACAGTTTGATAGTAGGCGATGTGAAACAATCTATTTATCGTTGGAGAAATGGTGACTGGGGAATACTTAACGGATTGAATGACCGGATAGAACACTTTCCGATTCGTGTGGAAACACTAAAGATCAACCGAAGAAGCGAAACGAATGTCATACGGTTTAACAACGAACTATTTACAGCAGCAGTAGAGTACCTGAACACTCTGTATAAGAATGAATTGAGCACCGACTGTGAAGCATTGCAAAAAGCCTATTCAGACGTAGCACAAGAATCTCCTAAAGAGAAACAGATGGGATACGTCAAAGTCTCTTTCCTTGAACCGGATGAAGAGCATGACTACACAGAAAAAACACTTATAAACCTGGGTGAAGAAGTGGAACAGTTGCTGAACTCAGGAGTGAAGCAGAACGATATCGCCATTCTTGTCCGCAAAAATAAAAGTATCCCCCGTATTGCAGATTATTTTGACAAAACACTACAATACAAAATTGTATCTGATGAAGCCTTCCGGCTGGATGCTTCACTTGCCATCTGTATGATGATAGATGCACTACGCTACCTTTCTGATCCGGAAAACCGGATAGCAAGGGCTTCACTAATTATGAATTACCAATTAAAAATTAAAGGTTTTGAGGGAGAATTGGATGCATTGCTTACAGGAGCACCCAAAGAGTTATTACCGGAAGCTTTTATTGAAAACATAAAGACTCTAAGGTTAATGCCTCTTTATGAGTTGCTGGAAGAGCTATTCAGTATCTTCGAAATGAACCTTATCAGTGCTCAGGATGCTTACCTGTTTGCTTTCTTTGATGCTGTAACAGACTATCTGCAAAGTAATTCTTCTGAGTTGGATAGTTTTATCCGCTTTTGGGAGGAAACATTATGCAACAAGACTATTCCCAGTGGAGAGATAGAAGGAATACGTATATTCTCAATCCATAAGTCGAAAGGACTGGAGTTTCACACAGTACTCCTGCCTTTCTGTGATTGGAAAATGGAAAATGAGACCAATAATCAGCTCGTGTGGTGTACTCCGGCAGCAGCACCATTCAACGAGCTTGATATCGTCCCCGTCAACTACTCTACACAGATGGCGGAATCCGTATACCGGGAAGACTACCTGCAAGAACGCCTGCAACTATGGGTGGATAATCTGAATCTGCTTTACGTAGCCTTTACCCGTGCCGGAAAAAATCTGATAGTATGGAGTCGAAAAGGACAACGCAATACAATGTCGGAATTGCTCACTGCAGCCCTACCAGAAGTAGCACACAAAAATGGGACAGAATGGGACGAAGAAGAGCCCTATGAACAAGGAGAACTTTGTCCCTCTTCGGAAGAGAAGAAAAAAATATCTGCCAACAAGCTTACCCGGAAAGCAGAGAAACTGCCGGTCAGAATGGAGTCCATGCGGCATGAGATAGAGTTCCGGCAATCCAATCGCTCAGCGGACTTCATCAAAGGAATTGAGGAAGAAGAGTCGGAAGATCGTTTTATCAATCGTGGACGCTTGCTACATACTCTGTTCTCGGCTATTGAAACGGAAAAAGACATTGATACGGCCATAGAAAGATTGATCTTTGAAGGCGTTATCGGTAGCCGCAAAGTGGAAGAAGAGATACGGGAAGTGACTCATAAGGCTTTCTCCATGCCCGAAATACAAGAGTGGTACTCAGGACGTTGGCAATTGTTCAATGAATGTGCCATTATATATAAAGAAGACGGAGTATTGCAAACCCGCCGACCGGACAGGGTAATGATGCAGAACGGGCAAGTAGTGGTAGTGGACTTCAAATTTGGTAAACCGAACAAAAAGTACAACAAGCAGGTGCAGGGATACATGCAATTACTAACGAGGATGGGATATAGCAATATCAGCGGTTATCTGTGGTATGTAGACGAAAGTAAAATAGAGAAAGTACGCAATTGATAGCAAGAGAAATGAAAACAGCAACTCTAATAGGTATTAGCAGACATCGGCTTACCACAGACGGTGAAGGGGTGACAACACTCGTAGCATTCCACGGATGTCCCCTGCGTTGCAAATATTGCCTGAATCCCCAATCATTTGCCCAAGAGGGAGTCTGGAAACAATATGACTGTGAACAGCTCTATGAAGAAGTTAAAATAGACGAACTGTACTTCCTTGCTACCCATGGAGGTGTTACATTCGGAGGTGGAGAACCGGCACTGCAAAGTAACTTTATCAGTGAATTCAGGAGACTCTGCGGCACCGGCTGGAAAATAACCATTGAAACATCTCTGAACGTGCCACAAGAGAATATAGAAAGATTATTACCAGTGGTCGATTGTTATATCGTCGATATTAAAGATATGAATAATGATCGTTACGAAACATATACCGGGAAAAGTAATACGCGTGTCATCGAGAATCTCCGTTGGTTGGTGATACAAGGAAAAGCGAAACAAATCACTGTTCGCGTTCCTCACATCCCGTCATACAATACGGAAACAGATATAAAGAACAGTATACATCAACTGAAAGAAATCGGATTGTCCGATTTCGATCGGTTTACCTACCGGACTTAAATACAGATAATGCTTATGAAACGAGGAAAACAGACTTGTAGGATTTTAAAAGAGATCCGCCGGCAAATAGCCGAAGCGAATGATATTGAATTCATCACTTCCGAATGCCAATATCAAGGCGAGTGCTTAGGCACATGCCCCAAATGTGAAGCGGAAGTCCGTTATCTGGAACAACAGTTGGAACGGAAAAGAATGGCAGGAAAAGCAATCACAGTGTTAGGTATATCTGCAGGATTGGTGGCAACAGCACCACTGACATCATGTACAAGTCCGAAGAAACCGGATCATATTTCTACTTACGACAGTATTGCCGAAACTGATACAACGGAAACAATCTGTATGGAGATGGAAGGAGATATAGCCTTAAAAATCGATACTCCGAATATTAAAGATGTTTCAGCACCGCCTTCTATACCGATGGTGGGAGAAATTCCATGCAATTTACAAGATAGCACGGCAATAGATACACTGGTCGTAATAGACGAAGAGCCCATCGAAGGAGAAGTTCCTGAGGACAACGAAGCGTATGTGTCCGCCTGTGACAATATGCCGGAATTTCCCGGAGGTACCAAAGCCTTGATGGAATATCTGGCCCGAAACATAAAATATGAAGGCCCCATAGCACAAGGAGACATAGGCATATCCGGCCGGGTAATCATTCAAATTATCATCGACAAAGAAGGTAATGTCACTGATCCCAAGGTAGTCCGGTCCGTTGATCCTTATCTTGACAAGGAGGCATTACGCGTTGTCAGCCATATGCCTAAGTGGACACCGGGAACACAGCAAGGCAAACCGGTGGCTGTGAAATATTCTATTCCGGTAGTTTTCAGAATGCAATAATTACTAAAGTGCCGTATTTGAGTAATGAAAGCTGTCGGCAAAGCATTGGCCCTTGAGCATTATTTGCGTACGAAACTAAAATCGTTATATCATAAAGTATGAAAACATTTCTCCAACTGGTCGCTCAAGACCTTCATAGCAAAATAGGAAACGATTTATCACGTGTAGCAATCGTTTTCCCCAACAAACGTGCCAGCTTGTTCTTCAACGAACATTTGGCTTCACAATCCGATCATCCTATCTGGTCTCCTGCTTATGTCAGCATTAGCGAATTGTTCCAGCAACTGTCCGATCAGAAACTGGGAGATCCCATCCGGTTGGTGTGTGAGTTGTATAAGATTTTTCGTGAAGAGACAAAAAGTGAAGAATCTCTGGACGACTTCTACTTTTGGGGTGAACTACTTATCAGCGACTTTGACGATGTAGACAAAAATCTTGTAGATGCAGATAAACTCTTTACCAATCTGCAGGATCTGAAAAATATTATGGATGATTTCGACTTTCTGGATAAAGAACAGGAGGATGCTATTCGTCAATTTTTCCAGAACTTCTCCATAGAAAAACATACCAAACTGAAAGAGAAATTTATTTCTCTTTGGGACAAGCTTGGGGACATTTATCGGAATTATCGTTCACAACTTGCCTCTTTAGGCATTGCTTACGAAGGAATGCTCTACCGCAATGTCATTGAAGCACTTGATACGAATGCTTTGCGGTATGACAAATATGTATTCGTAGGTTTTAATGTGCTCAACAAAGTGGAAACCCGCTTCTTCTCTCTACTGCAAGAGGCAGGCAAAGCACTTTTCTATTGGGACTATGATTTGTTTTACACCCGTCTGCCCCAGCAAAGACATGAAGCAGGCGAGTTTATTCTTCGTAATCTGGAGAAGTTTCCGAATGAACTTCCCGAAACTGTATTCGATTGTCTGCGTTATCCCAAGAAAGTACGTTTCATTTCTTCTCCCACAGAAAATGCCCAGGCACGTTATCTTCCGGAATGGGTCAGAGATACATTGTTAAACAAAGATCTTCAAGAAAAGCCTTGCGAAGAAAAAGAAAACGCAGTAGTACTTTGCAATGAATCTTTATTACTTCCTGTCCTGCACTCTATTCCGTCAGAAGTAAAAAACGTCAATATCACCATGGGATTCCCATTGGCACAGACCCCGGTTTATAGTTTTATCAATGCTGTCGTTGAGTTGCAAACAACCGGTTATCATTCTGAGACTGGTCGTTACAGCTATGATACCGTACAGGCCGTACTAAAGCATCCCTATACCCGCCAAATCTCTCTCAAAGCCGAACCTTTGGAACGTGAACTGACAAAGACCAACCGCTTCTATCCTCTGCCTACAGAACTGAAGCAGGATGATTTTCTATCACTGCTCTTCACCCCAAGAAGTGGTATCCGGGCAATCTGTCTTTACATCACAGAGTTACTGAAAGAAGTATCTACCCTCTATCGCCAGGAATCGGAGCAGGATGATATTTTTAATCAACTCTATCGTGAGTCATTGTTCAAGAGCTACACAATGGTAAATCGCCTGCTCAACCTGATTGAGAACGGAGAGTTACAAATACGTATCGATACTCTGAAGCGCCTGCTTAGCCGTATCCTGAATGCAGCTAACATCCCATTCCATGGTGAACCGGCTATCGGCATGCAGGTAATGGGAGTACTCGAAACCCGTAATCTTGACTTCCGTAACCTCATCATGCTTTCACTCAACGAAGGGCAATTGCCTAAGTCCAGCGGTGAGTCTTCCTTCATCCCTTACAATCTCCGTAAGGCTTTTGGTATGACAACCATCGAACACAAGAATGCAGTATATGCTTATTACTTCTATCGCCTTATACAGCGGGCAGAAAATGTAACATTGGTATATAACACTTCGTCAGATGGCCTGAACCGCGGAGAATGGTCACGTTTTATGTTACAGTTCCTTGTAGAATGGCCACACGACATCAGCCGGGAATTTCTTGAAGCCGGTCAGTCACCACAAAGCAGCCGTGATATCTGTATTGAAAAAACACCGGAAATATTGAATCGCCTCCGCAATACATACAACCTCGAATCTAATCCCAAAGCATTTGCTCTCTCTCCATCGGCGCTCAATGCCTACCTGGATTGTCGCCTGCGTTTTTATTATCGCTATGTAGCCGGGCTAAAAACTCCCGATGAGGTAAGTGCGGAAATAGACTCAGCCCTGTTTGGTACTATTTTCCACCGTTCAGCGGAACTTGCTTACGGTGATTTAAGTGCTAACGGCAAAGAGATAAGAAAAGAAGATTTAGAACGCCTTCTACGTGATGACGTTCGTTTGCAAGGATACGTAGATCGTGCCTTCAAAGAAGAATTCTTCCATGTTGATCTCAACGAACGACCGGAATACAATGGAGTGCAACTAATAAACTCCAAGGTAATAGGCTCATATCTTCGGCAACTGTTACGCAATGACCTGCAATATGCACCTTTCTCTATGGTAGGTATGGAAAAAAAGGTACAGGAAGAAGTGACAGTAAATACTCCTGAAAGTCCGATTAAGATACGGATAGGCGGAACGATCGACCGCATGGATTGCAAAGGTGATACACTTCGTATTGTTGATTACAAAACAGGAGGAAGTCCCAAAACACCAACAAACATTGAACAACTGTTCACTCCCGCCGAAGGAAGACCGAATTATATCTTTCAGACCTTTTTGTATGCAGCCATCATGAGCAGGCAGCAGTCCCTGAAAGTAGCTCCTGCCCTACTCTATATTCACCGGGCTGCTAATGAAAACTATTCTCCCGTTATCGAAATGGGTGAACCTCGGAAGCCAAAGATACCAGTCAATAACTTTGCCTTCTTTGAAGACGAATTCCGGGAACGGTTACAAACTCTGTTGGAAGAAATCTTTGGGAATGAAACGCCCTTTACCCAAACAGAAAACACGAAAGTCTGCGAATACTGCGACTTCCGTGCTTTGTGCAAAAGGTAAAGATCTCAATGCAACGAGGCCATCACCAACCGGATATCTGCATACGACACGTCATCGCCTAAGCCTGCTTTTATAAGCGTAATGCTTGGGGCATCGGCGTGTTGTTGTAGATACTGTGTTATTTTATCAACCTTCTCTTGTGGGACCAGATCATTAATTCTAATTACTCCCGAACGTACATAATGTTCCAGATGTCCGGCTATCGTACCGGTTACCAATTCACGGGCCTTAGCGATCTCCTCAATGTTCATGCCTTGACGGAACATAGAGAAGCTCACCTCTTTCGTGTCTTGCTTAGGAGTTTTAACTATAACTGTTGCATCCGGCTTTGTGGCAACCACCTCCTCTTTTATCTTTTTCTTAGGGGCCTCTGGCATCTCAGGACGTTCCACATTGTTCTCTTTCACATAGTTATTCACCATATTCAGTAATACATCCCCATATTTCTCAGCTCCCTTCTTTCCAAAATAAGGAATACGAACCAAAGAGGTCACGTCCACCGGCAACAAATTGACAATACCTAATATGGCTTTCTGTTGGATTATTGTATACACAGGAACTCCTGCCTGTACGGCTTCTGAATTTCGCCAGGCTATCAATTGTTTATAGAGCTCAGGATGAAGAATATCGGTAGGAACTTCTATCTTATCGGCTCTCTGTCCTCCTCTCTCCCTCTTTCCTTCTCCTCTCTCTCGTCTCCCCTCGCCATTCTCTTCTGTGATCGTCAATATAGCTTTCTGTTTCAAATAAGTTGATACGGAAAAGCCATGTTCCTCTGTTGAGGTCAGAGTTCCCTTTTTCACATGCAATGCCACCCGCAACACACCCAAGGCCTCGGTGATTTTCTTCTTTACCTCTTTATTATCTGTCTGTATTTTGGTTTCAGAGACCAAAGGAAAGACTATCTCCTCCAATTTTTCTCTAAAATAACGGGCACCGGATATTAAACGGCTCTGTAATTGCCGATCACCCAGATAATCATCTGTCGCATTCACCAAATCTGTATACTGGATTCGAAAAGTATCTCCTACCTTCGTTATGTTTGCTTTATATAACTCATAAGCTCCTTTGTATCGTTCCAACAACTTGGGATAAAGGCGATAAAGATGTTCATCCAACAAGCGAAGCACCAATGCAAAATGCCGTTCCAACGAATGAAAGTCAAACTGCTCGCAAAGTAATTCATAAAAATACTGGCGTTGCAACTTATTCAACTTCTGCCGATCCGGAGACAACGCTTCTACCTCACGGGTAAAGTGATCAATTGTATCATCACTGATTATTGCCTCTTGTCTTAGCGGAGAACCTAACACCAACCCCTCCAGGCTTTTACAGCGACTCAATGCCACATACACTTGTCCATGAGCAAAGGAAGCATTCGCATCAATGATAGCCCGCTCAAAAGTAAGCCCCTGGCTCTTATGGATAGTGATGGCCCATGCCAAACGAACAGGATACTGCCGGAAACGTCCCTCTACCTCTTCTGTTATCTCTTTCGTTACGGGGTTCAAGGTATATTTACTATTTGTCCACTCCTCAGTCTCTAAAAGAAAAGATTCTGCATCTCCATTACCACGCACCCTAATGCCGTCTTTACATACGTCTGTCACCAACCCGATCTTACCATTATAAAACCGATGTTCACCCGAAGAATCATTCTTGATAAACATAATCTGGGCCCCTTTCTTCACCGTCAATATTTCATCGGCAGGATAAGCAGACTCAGGGAATGTACCTTCCGTCTTTGCACGAAAACGATAAGACTGTCCCGGCAACGCTGTCAGCTGGCGGTCATTATACTGCTGAGCCTGATAATTATGAGTAGTCAAACGGATATAACCCTCTTCTTCCCTGGGACGAAAACCGGGAAGATAACGTTTGTTGAGTTCGGCAAGTACTGACTCATCCGCAGTATTCTCCCGTATCTTATTCAAAAGATTCAAAAAAGTGGTATCACTCTGACGATATACTTTTTTCAATTCAATCGTGACATATTCTGTCTCTTTCAACGTGCGGCTACCAAAAAAGAAAGCAGTATCATAATACGGACTCAACAATTGCCAATCTTCTTCTTTCACCACAGGAGCCAACTGCTGTAAGTCTCCGATCATCAGGATTTGTACACCGCCAAAAGGTTTATGGCGGTCACGATATTGCCGCAATACTGCATCGATAGCATCCAGCAGATCAGCACGTACCATACTGACTTCATCAATCACCAACAGATCCATACTACGTATAATGTTGATCTTCTCTTTTCCGAATTTATGAAAAGTTTGTGCCGACATAAACTTTGTATCGGGCACATAAGGTGCAAAAGGAAGCTGGAAGAAAGAGTGTATTGTCACTCCACCGGCATTGATAGCAGCAATCCCGGTAGGCGCTACAACTACCATACGTTTGGGCGATTTTGCTTTCAACTCTCTGAGAAATGTAGTCTTTCCGGTTCCGGCCTTTCCGGTAAGAAACAGGTGGGTACCAGTATTTTCTATAAACTGCCAGGCAAGTTGTATTTCGAAATTGGTTTCCATGTATATAGTTTTTCCGTCAAAGATACTGAAATTTACAGTACCCCTGCCCCTGTAGTAAGAAAATATTAATATAAATGAAACAGGAATGTAATACAGTATGCAATTTCATTTCACAAAGCTATCCCTATCTTTGCAGACATCATTTATAAAACACAATTCTTATGGACTTTATTCAGTTTATTATCGATTTCATTTTACATATCGATGTCCATTTAGCAGAACTTATAGCTCAATATGGAATATGGGTATATGCTATCTTATTCCTGATTATCTTTTGTGAAACAGGGTTAGTTGTTACTCCGTTCCTTCCGGGTGACTCACTACTATTTGTAGCCGGTGCACTGGGCTCACTCCCTACAAATAATATTAATGTACATATAATGGCACTGGCATTAATACTGGCAGCCATCCTTGGAGATTCGTCCAACTATCTGATAGGACGATTCTTCGGAGAGAAATTATTCAGTAACCGGGACTCCAAAATATTCAAACAAAGTTATCTGGAAAAGACACATGGCTTCTACGAGAAATACGGAGGAAAAACAATTATATTAGCCCGTTTTGTACCAATAGTACGTACCTTCGCTCCTTTTGTGGCAGGTATGGGACATATGAACTATAGGCATTTTTCTGTCTTTAATGTAACCGGAGGTATAATATGGGTAGTAATCTTCATCTATGCAGGCTATTTCTTCGGTGGCCTGCCTTTTGTTCAGGAAAACCTGAAATTACTCATTTTAGGGATTATTGTAGTATCCGTACTCCCAGGAGTTATTGAAGTAATAAGAAACAAGAGAAGTAAATAAAAAGCCTATTGACAAAAATAAAGAGCAATGTAACACAATCACATTGCTCTTTATTTTTATCAATCAGTCTCTTTTACTATTTCATCGATCCACCTATAATATCCAGCAGTTCATTCGTAATAGCTTGCTGGCGTCCCTTATTATATTGCTTCGTCAGATCCTGAATCAGTTCATTTGCATTGTCCGTAGCCACCTGCATTGCCAACGTACGCGCAGCATGTTCAGATGCATTAGAGTCCATTGCAGCCGTAAAGAGTTTCTGTTTCAATACCTTCGGAATAAGATCAGCTATAAATTGCTCTCTCGAAGGTTCTACGATATAATCCTTTACCACTTTATCTTCCTCTATATCTTCTTCATGCTCTTCCTCTACTTGCGTCAGATCAATAGGCAAATAACGTTCCCGAAGCAACTCCTGCACTCCCATCGACTTAAAATGATGATAGATCAACTCCACCCGGTCTATCTCTTTGGATACAAAAAGTTCCATCAGGTGTTCGGCCAGTGCAGCTGCTTCCTGATAAGTCGGTTTATCCGCTAACTGCTGATAACTTCCTTTGGGAACAAACCCCATCTTCTTCACAGCCTCTTCTACCTTGCGTCCAACCGGATAAATAAAAATATTATCTTGTCCCAGTTTACGATATTCGCCAACTGTATGTAGAAACATTTTAATAACATTAGCATTGAAAGCTCCACACAACGAACTATTGGATGAGAACATGACAATAGCTACGCGTTTTACCTCTCTTCCTTGGATGTAAGGCGATTCTATCGAAAGTTCGCCACTAAGAAAGTTACGTAAAATCTTATTCATCTGCCTTTGATAAGGCAACATATTTTCAATGGCCCCCTGTGCTTTATGCAATTTGGCAGAAGCCACCATCTTCATTGCTGAAGTGATCTTTCGTGTACTCTGTACCGAATTTATTCTGGTTTTTACTTCTTTAAGTGAAGCCATATTCTTTAGTAGTTAGAAGTTAGTAGTAAATAGTTAGTGAGAAGTAGTTAAGTAGTTAAGTAGTCAAGTAGTAAGTAGCAGATAGTTTAGCGTTAAATACAGCAGTAGTATCCTACTTACTACTTAACTACTTAACTACTACATAAATTGTTTAGCCACCATCTCTGCTGTTTCCCTGATACCTTTCTCTACATTTTCATCAATGACACCTGTTTTGAGTACATCAAGTACATCTGCCTGATGATTAATGGCAAGGCTCTCCTGAAAACTACGTTCAAAATCTTCTACCTTATCAAGAGGAACATTACGCAACAACCCATGAACACCGCAATACAAAATCGCAATTTGTTTCTCTACCGGCATCGGACTATACTGCGGCTGCACAAGCAAACGGGTGTTCTTCTGTCCCTTATCGATAATATGAGCAGTCACAGGATCCATATCGCCACTAAACTTCGTAAACGCTTCCAACTCCCGGTATTGTGCCTGGTCAATCTTCAATGTACCAGCCACCTTCTTCATGGCTTTAATCTGTGCATTACCTCCTACACGCGATACAGAAATACCTACATTGATAGCCGGACGATTACCTTGGTTAAACAGATCAGTATCAAGGAAAATCTGTCCGTCGGTAATTGAAATCACATTAGTAGGAATATAAGCAGATACGTCACCGGCTTGCGTCTCGATAATCGGTAACGCAGTCAAAGACCCACCCCCTTTTACCAATCCTTTCAAACTATCAGGAAGATCGTTCATTTCGCGGGCTACTTCCTCCTGATTAATAATCTTGGCAGCACGCTCCAATAAACGTGAATGCAGATAGAAGATATCCCCCGGATAAGCTTCACGACCAGACGGACGACGAAGAATCAGAGAAACTTCACGATAAGCAACCGCCTGTTTGGAAAGGTCATCATAAACCACCAATGCATCCCGACCGGTATCACGGAAATACTCCCCGATAGCAGCACCGGAGAATGGTGAGAAATATTGCAAGGCAGCAGGATCACCAGCCGTAGCAGCAACTACAATCGTGTAATCCATTGCACCATATTCACGTAAGGTATTTACGATTGAAGCAACTGTAGAGCCCTTCTGTCCAATAGCAACATAGATACAATATACAGGTTTACCGGCCAGATAATTCTCACGCTGGTTGATTATAGTATCAATAGCAATGGCTGTTTTACCAGTTTGACGGTCTCCAATAATCAACTCACGTTGCCCACGACCGATAGGGATCATAGCATCAACTGCTTTCAGCCCGGTCTGCAACGGTTGATTTACCGGCTGACGAAAAATAACTCCCGGCGCTTTACGCTCCAGTGGCATTTCATACAACTGTCCTCCAATCGTACCTTTACCATCCAATGGTTCCCCCAACGGATCAATAACACGCCCCAACATGCCTTCTCCTACACGGATAGAAGCAATACGTTTGGTACGTTTGACGATATAGCCCTCTTTGATTCTATCTGTAGGGCCTAATAACACAGCACCTACATTGTCTTCTTCCAGATTCATCACAATGGCTTTAATACCATTGTCAAACTCCAGCAATTCATTCGCTTCGGCATTGCGCAACCCATAGATACGCGCCACACCATCACTGACCTGCAACACGGTACCTATCTCATCAAGTTGCACACGTGTATCAATGCCTTCAAGCTGACGGCGCAGGATATCGGAGACTTCGCTTACTTTTATATTTTCAGACATAAATTTGATTTACGATTTATTCCCTACGGTCATGACCATTATCTGATCTTTAACACATAGGAACGTTAACGATTTACGATTAATATTAGTCCGATTCATGATCTTACAATCTAAACACAAAGTATTCTCAATCGTAAATCGTAAATCGTCCAATCGTAAATCCCTATACGATTCTTCTGTTCTTATCAATAAATTGTTGTTTCACTCGTTTCAGCTGGGTAGTTATACTGGCATCAAGACGATAATCATTGACATCGAATATAAAACCACCTTCAATAGACGGGTCTACCACGGTTTCCAGTTCCATCTGGGCATGAAGAATCATCCCCGCAGAGTTACGTATCCGTTCTTCTGTCTCTTTGTTGACCGCTACTGCCGTAGTAAGTCTACCCACTCCAATGTGTTTCAACTTCCGGTATAAATCCAGAAAAGATAAACAGATAAACTGCAGAAACTGTTCCCTGTTGTTTTTCAATACCAAAGTGATGAAACGTGAAAACTCACGGCTTACATTTTTATCACCGGTAGCTGCCGTACAAATCAATGAATACTTCTCCCGAATGTTCAAAACAGGATTTGCCAAAGCTTCCCTCAGACGGGGAACCGCACTGAGGCTCTTCGACAACATTTTCATTTCTTTGTAAAGCACGTCTTCCGTATGCTTTTCCTTCGCATATTCAATCAGTGCTTTGGCATAACGCATTGAAACAATTCCTATATCCATACTCTTTCACTTAATTCTTACTGTCCAACACTTCATCCAGCATCCGGTCTATCATAGCCATCTGCTCACTATCTTCATTCAGATTTTTACGGATCACCTTTTCGGCAATATCTACTGAAAGTAAAGCTACCTGGCGACGAATGTCACGAATAGCTTCCTCCTTTTCAATCTGAATCTGCTTCTTCACCTCATCCAATTCTTTCTGAGCTGCGGCTTCTGCTTTTTTGCGGGCCTCGTGAATTATTTTATCACGCTCCTGCATGGCCTCTTTCAAGATACGTCCCTGCTCCTTGTTAGCGGCAACCACAAGTGCTTCACCCTGTTCTTTGAGTTTAGCCAACTGGGCATTCGCTTCCCTTGCCACCTCCAAAGACTGGTCGATGTATGTTTTACGGCCATCCACCATCTTGACGATAATAGGAAAGCCATATTTTGCCAATACAACGAACACAATCCCAAACGAGAGGAGCATCCAGAATAACAGGCCACTATCGGGTAATAACAATGACATAAATTTATTTACAATTTATTCCCTACGGTCATGACCATTATCTGACCTTTAACACATAGGTACGTTGACGATTTACAATTTACGATTCAATACTCTCTACTCTTCTATTTACAAGATACAACTTACAAATCACCAATCGCCAACGCCATAACCGCATGGCAAATTGTAAATTGTAATTTGTCTAATTGTAAATTACAAGAAGAATACCAACAGACAAACAACTACTGCCAACAAAGCCACACCTTCTATCAGCGCAGCAGCAATAATCATATTCATACGAATATCGCCTGAAGCTTCCGGTTGACGGGCAATAGCTTCCATTGCCGAACCACCGATTTTACCAATACCCAAACCTGCACCGATAACGGCAAGACCAGCTCCAATTGCTGCTCCCAATTTTCCAATAGCAGCACCTGCGGCTGCTTGTAATAAGACTGATAGTAACATAATTTTCAGTTTTAAAATGGTTTATATTATTAATTTAAAATTCAGATTAGTCAAACTCACTTTTATTCAGTAGCTTCTTCCGACTTTCCACCCTCTTGCGCCAGTCCGATAAACACAGCAGACAACATGGTAAATACATAAGCCTGAATAAAAGCCACCAACAACTCAAGTGCATTCATAAATATATTAAACAACACAGAAGCAACAGTCAACGTACCGTTCAAAGCAGGCCCCATACTTGCCGAGATAAAGATAAGACAAGTCAATACCAACATCGCCATATGTCCCGAAAGCATATTTGCAAACAGACGGATCATCAAAGCAAATGGTTTGGTAAATACACCGAAAAACTCAATAAACGGCATCATCGGTATAGGCACTTTTAACCACCAGGGTACATCAGGCCAAAAAATATCTTTCCAGTAATGTTTGGATCCGAAGATATTTACAGCAAGGAAAGTACAGATAGCCAGCACCATTGTTATGGCAATATTACCTGTTACATTTGCTCCCCCGGGAAAGAAAGGTATCAATCCCATAATATTATTAATGAAAATAAAGAAGAAAGCTGTCAATAAATAAGGAGCAAATTTTTTATAATTAGGACCTACACAACTCTTTATTACATCATCATGTATCATCATGATAAACATCTCCATAAAGCCTACAAAACCACCTGGTGCCGCTGCACCCTGTTCACGTTTACGATACCAATGTGCCACACCCAAAATAATGATCAACAACAGAGCACTGTTTATCAACAATGACAAAGTAACTTTAGTAATAGAAATATCCCATGGACGTATTTCCTCACCAGCTGCATCATGTTCTATTATTTTGCCCTCATAGCGGCTTCCTGCGGGAGCAATAGAAAATCCTTCGTAGGTTCCTCCATTCTCTTCTAATCGTGAAGACAAAAATGAATGCCAGCCACTATTAGAACTGTATACAATCACAGGCAATGGAATTGTAATGTGAGTATCCCCCCACGTAGTGATATGCCACTCATAGGAGTCTCCGATATGGCCAAAGACTATGCTCTTCACATCAACTGTGTTCTCCTTTTGCTCCTGAGGGGTAATATCATCTTCCTGCGCCACTGCAGGAGAAGCAATCAGCAACCCAAGTATGAGGAGTAATCCTGTGAATATGTTATGCAACTGTTTCATTTTTTGTTTTATTTTTCTTTTGTCGTTTCTTATTCAGTTCATAACCGGCAAAGAAACTTGTCTCAAATATCAAATACAGCAGATAGTACACTATAAAAGTAAGCATAAATGCCACTGCCTCTTCTCTAACTACCATACAATAAACAACAAGCACTATAACAGATAAAATCATTTTAAGCACTTTCATAGCCAAATGCAACAGCAACATTTTGTCCGGAGCAAACCTCCTGCAAGCATCGAACATATAAATATTAAATACTCCAAAAATATAGAAGTATATCGGAATTAACGGATATCCTCCAAAATAATGTTCGGGCACCAAAGAGAAGTAAGTCACACCACCCACCCCACTCAATAAAAGAGTAAGGATCGTAAGATAGAGCAAATACTTACGCTTCGTTAAACTTATGTTCATCTTATATCGCTGTGTTTTTCTGTTAATCTTATTTTTGTCTTGTCAGGAGATGCACACAGAAACCGTTTCATCACTCATCTCTACAAAACCACCTTCTATATCAAGCGTACACTCTTCATTATCCTCCGTCACATAACTCAACTTTCCTTCCTTTAAAGAAGAGACAATCGGAGCATGCTGTGGCAGAATAGTAAACGAACCTATAACTCCGGGCAGCGTCACGCTATTCACTTCCCCATTATATATCTCTTTTTCCGGAGAAACAATACTCAAATGCAGCCTTTTCATTAACTATTATTTTTTAATTATTTATTTGCCTGTTCAAGCAACTGCTTACCCTTCTCAATAGCCTCCTCTATTGTACCTACATTCAAGAAAGCCTGTTCCGGCAAATTATCAACTTCACCATCCAGAATCATACGGAATCCCTTTATCGTATCCTCTATAGAGACCATCACTCCCGGTACTCCTGTAAACTGCTCAGCCACAGCAAAAGGTTGCGATAGGAATCTCTGCACACGACGCGCACGGTTTACAATTGTACGGTCTTCATCCGAAAGTTCCTCCATACCCAGAATGGAGATAATATCCTGTAATTCCTTATTACGCTGAAGAATCTGTTTTACCCTTTGAGCCACCTCATAATGTTCCTGCCCTACGATATGCGGATCAAGAATACGAGAAGTAGATGCCAACGGGTCTACGGCCGGATAAATACCCAATTCCGTAATTTTACGGTCGAGTACGGTTGTTGCATCCAAATGCGTAAAAGTTGTTGCCGGTGCCGGGTCAGTCAAATCGTCAGCCGGTACATATACAGCCTGTACAGAAGTAATAGAACCATATCGGGTTGAAGTAATACGTTCCTGCATGGCTCCCATTTCCGTAGCCAAAGTCGGCTGATAACCTACTGCCGAAGGCATACGTCCCAACAATGCTGATACTTCAGAACCTGCTTGTGTAAAACGGAAAATATTATCAATAAAGAACAGAATATCCTTCGGACCTTCATCTCCCGAATGCATATCACGGAAAGACTCAGCTACTGTAAGTCCCGATAAAGCTACTGAAGCACGTGCGCCCGGCGGTTCATTCATCTGACCGAACACCAGAGATACCTGCGACTTCTCCACTTCTTCATAGTCCACCTTCGAAAGATCCCAATGCCCCTTCTCCATGCTTTCCTTAAAAGCTTCTCCATAGCGTATAACTCCAGACTCAATCATTTCACGAAGCAAGTCATTACCCTCACGCGTACGCTCTCCTACTCCGGCAAAAACAGAGAATCCGTTATGCTTTTTAGCAATATTATTAATTAACTCCTGAATAAGCACCGTTTTACCCACACCGGCACCACCAAACAAACCAATCTTACCACCTTTTGAATAAGGCTCCAACAAGTCGATTACTTTGATACCTGTATAGAGTACTTCCTGTACAGTTGTTAAATCTTCAAATTTAGGGGGATCACGGTGAATAGAATAGGCTCCTTTACGGCTGAGTTCTCTCATACCATCAATAGAGTCGCCAACGACATTCATAAGTCGTCCTTTAATTTGCTCACCTACCGGCATAGTGATAGGGCCACCTGTCGGATATACTTTCATACCACGTTGCAGTCCGTCTGTGCTATCCATTGCAACGGTTCTTACCGTATTTTCACCAATGTGTTGCTGCACCTCTACAATCAGAATTTTGCCATTCGGTCTTCTTATCTCCAATGCGTCGTGTATACTTGGCAACACAATCTCAGCTTCCGTAGTTTCAAAGTACACATCAACCACAGGCCCGATTACCTGAGAGATATGTCCGATAATCTGTGACATAAGCAATCTTTTTATATATTATTTTCTAAACTTCGTAGTATAGTAAGCCGCGTTTTTACCAACTTTACTATAAACATAACATCTGAGTTTTTCTTTTGTTCACTAACGTACACAAACAAGTAGTTAGACAAACAACTTTGCAAATGTAGAAACAAATGTGACTCATTATTCTGATTTGCTTTTTTTTTGTTTTAGATAACATTCGTTAGTCTAAAAAATCCTACTTTTTGATCTAAATTCACAGTAAAACAGAAGTATTATAATCAAATTATCATTCAGAGATTTATTTCATCAAAAAAAACGTTTTCACATAAAAGAGTTTTTTCCTTTCTACGACGGAATCAACAGATTAGGTTAAAAGAGAAAAAGTAAAATAGACAACGAGTTTCGTGTCCGAACACGTAATAATTCTATGTATAACGCCGATCACACAAGAAATACAACAACAATAGAGTCCCCAAAAGGCTATATTAATTTTTGCAAATAATAAAAAAATCTCCCGGCAGATTCTTTTTACAGATCTACCGGGAGATTACTTTATTTTTATAATGTAGAATGGAGTTACTACATCCCTACAATCACTTCTACTACCCTTCTGATATCATCATCGGTCAACGTAGGTCCCGAAGGCAGACACAAACCAATGTCAAACAAATGCTCACTCGTACCATTTCCATAAAAAGGAGCATCTTTAAATACCGGTTGCAGATGCATCGGCTTCCACAACGGGCGGGTCTCGATATTCTCTGTATCCAGCTTCAGGCGAATATCCTCACGGGTTTTACCTGCTATCGAAGGATCTACCAGGATACAAGTCAACCAAAAGTTAGAATTGAAATTATTGTCTGGGTTTTCCATAACAGTTATCCCATCTATATTCTTAAAGAGCTCTGTATACAAAGCATGAATCGCCCGTCTGCGTGCCACATGTTCCTCCAGCACAAACATCTGTCCACGGCCAATACCCGCACAAATGTTGCTCATACGATAGTTATAACCAATATGTGTATGCTGATAATGCGGAGCGGCATCACGAGCCTGTGTGGCATAAAACTTTGCTAATTTAGCTTCCTCTTCCGTCTTACACACCAAAGCACCACCACCCGAAGTAGTGATCATCTTATTGCCATTGAAAGAAAGTGCAGCCAATTCTCCAAACGTACCGCATTTCCGCCCGTTCAATTCCGAACCTAAGGCTTCAGCAGCATCTTCTAATACAGGGATATCATAACGCCCGGCTATCTCCATAATCTCATCCATCTTGGCAGGCATACCATACAGATGCACGGGAATAATTGCTTTCGGCAGTTTTCCTGTTTTTCTCAAACGGTCTTTGATAGCCTCCTCCAATAATACGGGGTCCATATTCCAGGTATCCGTCTCACTATCCACAAACACAGGTTTTGCTTCCAGATAAGAGATGGGATTGGCAGAAGCAGCAAAAGTGAAACTTTGGCAAATCACTTCATCTCCCGGTTTTACACCAAGAAGAATCAAGCCTAAATGGAGTGCGGCCGTACCGGCACTTAGGGCAACAACCCTTCTATCACTGTCAATTGTCAATTGTCCATTGTCAACTAAGAATTGCCTTAGCGATTCTTCAAAGGCGTCAACGTTAGGTCCCAAAGGAACAACCCAGTTCGTATCAAAAGCCTCTTTTATAAAGTCTTGCTCACGGCCACCCATGTGAGCAAGCGAAAGCCAGATTCTCTTGTTCATAATTATATTATTTATGATGATTCGATTTACGTATATAATGAGGAATAAAAAGGAAAGAAAGTAATTTATAAATCTTTCCCCAATACTGTATAAACGATGATTTTAATATCATACCAGAAAGACCAGTTTTCTAAATATTCAATATTAATTCGTACTTTATCCGGAAATAGTACTTTATCATTATACTCCTGAGGATTCTCTTGTTCTGCAAGTAATTCTTCTTCATTCCGATACTTTAAACTTGCAGGTCCGGTAATTCCTGGCTTTAGAAGTAATATTCTTCTTTCTTCTCCTGTCAATTTATCAGCATATCCCGGAACATCCGGACGAGGACCAACAAAGCTCATGTCTCCTATCAATACATTCCACAATTCCGGAAGTTCATCCAATTTATACTTACGAAGCTTCGCTCCTAATGGAGTAATGCGGCTTTCTCCTTTGATAGAAACAGAACTGCCGGAATGAGCAACTGTCATCGAACGAAATTTATACATAGTGAATAAGCGTCCATATTGCCCTACCCGTTTTTGCTTGAATATGATAGGACCTCCTGGCATTTTCAAACGGATAAGAATGGCAATAATGGATAATAATAGAGAAAACAAAAAAAGCCCGAATAAAGCTAATATACGATCAAAAATAGATTTCAACAACATAAATAAATCAAACTTTTTTCATTAACAGTCTCAACAGGCCTAAGAAAGAGCCCCAACCGTATGATAAATGTAATATTCCAAAAGCTGTCAATAAATAAAAAAAGTTTATTTTTTTCTTTACACAAATCAACAAACTTATACTTCCAAGTACCACTAAATAAAGCGACAAGGAAAATAATGTCACATAAACTATTAGAAGGGATATAGGAGATAATAAAATCGGAATAAGTAAAGATAAAACAAATAATAAAGGAATAAAGTGTCTAATAGAAAGAGAATCGACTTGTTTAGTATAGTATACAGTCAAGATATTCCATTTCCCATTTGAATAATTATTTCGACATAGACCTAAGTACGTTTCCCGTGCCAAATATGTACAGTAGGTATCAGGAACAATATAGATATGTCCTCCACCTCGAATAATCCGTTTATTCAATTCAATATCCTGATTTCGTATTAAACGAGTATTATAATATCCATATTTATCAAAAACATCCCGTCTCCAACAGCCAAATGGTACAGTATCAACTTCTAACACTTCATCAACCCCTAAACGAAAAATAGAATTACCAACTCCAAATCTATTACTTAAAACCTCTTTTATAGCCAAAGTCTTTGAAGTCTTATTCATAACATCCGTTCGGCATGCAACCCCAACATTATCCGCATTTAATCTATCAAGTTCCTTTACAAGTACCGAAATATAATTAGAAGGATATAAAGCATGTGCGTCTAAACGTATAATCACATTCCCAATCGATTTTCTGATCCCAATATTCATAGCGACTGGAACAATCCGTTGAAGATTATCAACCAACTTTATAAATGGATATTGAGCACTATATTTCATTATTATATCACGAGTTCCATCAAAACTCATACCATCTACAAATAGAACTTCCAGATTATTTTGAGGATAATCCTGAGACAAAATAGATTGAATACAATTCTCAATATATTTAATCTCATTATATATAGGGCAAACTACAGAAATCATACTATCATACAAAAAAAAACGGATACAATGCTCTTAATTTATCAACTATAATAAAATAGTGCTTTATATAAAACATATAATATAAAGGAATCCCTATCCAACCATACATTCTCAAAAAAGTCATAAATATAGTCGTCATTCTCACAAGAGTCAATTTACTCTTTGATTTTGAAGGTCTCAGATGATATACAATATTCTCAGGTATATATTGTATAGTATATTTTCTTTTTATAATATCAGATAAAAAAATATTCTCTTCACCAGCCGAGTATTGGGCACCTAATCCGAATTTTTCATCAAAACGTAATCCACCTTTTATTAATTCTGTACTAAAAAATAATTCTATTGAACTCACTCGTCCAATAGTAAAACGAGTTAATTTTTGTACATTATCAGAATAATTATCTTTATATGGAATTTCATGTATTGGATCCAGAATCTTAAAAGTTAATACCTTATTCCCTGTAGAAGTGAGAAACTTAGAAACTTTTAATAAAGAGTCTTTCGGATACCAACAATCATCGTCAGATATAGTACAAAAGTCACCGGAAACATGCATAAAACCAATATTGCGAGCTAAAGACAATCCTTTTTTTTCTATCCTAACATGTTTATATCTTAACTCCGAATTCTCTAATATGGTTGCAATATCAGAATGATTAATTTGACTCACCACTATAATTTCAAAGTTTTTAAATAATTGCTCTTTAAGACTATCAATCAAACGACTAAATTCAAACATACGCTCGCCAAGCGTACAAATAATTAAACTAATCAGCATTGAATTAAAATTTTACGTATTTCGCTAATATTACCTTTTATTGAAAATAATTGAGGAGCATAAGTCAATGCATTTTTTCTCAGTTTATCAAAATATTCCATATTATTCAGGAGAAGTTCAAGTCCCATAAATAATTCTTCTAATTTTCCATGACAATAAATTCCCAAATCATAATTAGTTAAAATATTATCAGGATTAGAATTTAATGAAAGCACAGGTATTCCTCTCAACCATGCCTGAATAAAAGTATTTGAAAATCCCTCTGAATCACTTGTATTTACAAGTAAATCCGCTTGTATTTCCAACAAATTATTAATATATCCATTATCTCGTTCTCCTAAATATGTTACATTATCCAATAAAGCAATACGAGTAGAAAGAGTGTCAGAATATGTACCAGATTCCAAACGGCCTACTACTATGAACTTCCACCCATCATTATTCCTATATTTTTCTGCTAAATCTAAAAAAAGATCTAATCGCTTTACTTTACGAGTACTACCAATCCATAAAATATTTTTTTGTTTATTATATGCCCGCAGTAGAGAAACATCTCTAATTGGTAAAGGATGTAAATTATAGATCTTTAAAATAGGATTTATCCCCCAATAGGACAATAGTTTTCTTTGCTCATCAGTTTGAACAATAAATTTAACACTAGAACGAATTATAGATTTGAACATATATCTCCTTATCACACCTGTTATTTTTTTTTCAAATACAAGGCTATAACAATCAGCTATATGTATATAAAAAGGAATACATTTATTACTTGCATAAGATGCCAAATGAAAAGAAAATGAATTTAATATTCTTTGATAAATCAAATCTGGTTTTTCAATATCCAAAATTTTTCGAATACGAGAGAACACTGGATAATACATAAAGGCCTTATTATAATAATATGGCTCCAAGCTTAACGTATATACCTTTATGCTATTCTCATAGAATACAGAATTCTCTGCATGCCCCATAGAAATATAAAAGATTTCATTATCTTTTATTAATTCTTCTGCTATTAGTCTCATTTGGTATTCAGCACCTCCTTTTATTAGAGGATAAAAACCTACAAATATGCATATTTTCATATTAATATTTTTTCAATAATTGAATTAAGGAATTAAACTTAACTGTAAAGAAAGAATAAAATAATAATGCAAATAGTTTCACTACTATATACTCGAAAGCCGAACGATGAAATAGTAATACTAATTCAAAAGATAAGACATAAACAAAAAAAGGATAAAGGGAAGTTGTCTCTTTGCATTTCTTTTCTATAAATAAAATTACATAGAAAATAATAAAATAAACTATGACACCACCATAGTACCACCAATTAACATATGCTTCATACATAGAAGAATAAGCCGTCCCTCCCGTACTACCGCCTTTTGCTCGCTCTGGAAAATATTTATCTCTAAATTTAATTGTTTCCGAAATATCATACAATGGATTTATTTTTTGAGGTAATAATTGAGAATAGAAATGAATATACGAATAACCATATTTATACTCTACTTCAGTATGTTTATGTCGATCTAAAAAGACCCTATAATTGAGAGTAGAAGTACAAAATTCACTATTAGCAGGATTCAAAACGAAAACTAATAATTCTTTTCTATCTTCCACATAATCAACCGCATCTCCTACTGAGACTTCCAGCCCAGCATCAAATACACTCCTATAAACTGTTACAACTGCAAAAATAAAATACACGACAACTCCAACTATTACATAAATACATTTTACTTTAAATAGTCTAAAATAAAAATTATATCCAAGAAGAAACATTATTAATGCATTTACAAATGTTCCTCTTTCACCAATTATTAAATTTACAGTAATATAAAAAAATATAGAAACAAAGAAAAGTATAGTTTTTTTCTTACTCAAATGATATAATGAAGATGAATATGCAAAAGCCGCGACTGCCAAATAAAAGAAGATTTCACTAGGCAACATCAAACCAGCGTCAGCTTGAGAAGATTGATAAGCTAATTTTCCTGATAGCAAAGTAGTAACCCCACCAACCCTAATAAAATTGACGAACTCAAATAAGGAAGAAAAAATACCTAATATATAAGATAATACAAAAGTATTCTTTTCTCTATCTTTATATTCTTGTTTTTTAGTAATAGAAACAACTTCTGAAGTATTCCGCGAGAATACTATATATGAAATAATCATACTGACTAAAGCAATATGATTTATCAAAGAAAACGAAATTAATGTTTCGTCAACATCACTCCAAGTGGAAATATAGTCAAGCCGATATTCACCTATATCAAGTCCGCATATTACAGATATTGGGATACAATACCCATATAGCCCAAAAAATAAAAGAAAAAGAAAAGGCAAAGAAAAAGTTCCAAATTTCGTTCCTATTTTCTTTATAAAACAGTAAAAAAGTAACAAAGAAGAAATTGTTCCAATCCCATAACAAGAAGAAAATATAACTAAAAAACCTCCAAATAGTATGATATAGTAAAATAAGTAAAATATATTTTTCACTCTTATCCTATTTTAATTACATACTTTTTTTTTTCAAAAAAGATACTGTATCCAATTGTTTCAATATAATATTTTTTGCTAACAGAGACTTACCTTTAGTATGTACATTAAAAGGTAACATTCTTTTAATATAGTCTTCTGTAGTTGAAAGTATTCTAGCTGGATTTCCACCTATAACAACACCATCTGGCACACATTTGGTCACAACACTTCCTGCACCAATAACAACATTATCTCCTATCGTAACTCCTGGCATTATTAGTACATTATTTCCAATATAAACATTACTTCCTATCTTTATAGGACCAAAACAATCAAAATCGGGATATACCGTTCGAAATATCCATCCTCCACCATGAGTAAAAAATTTCACATCCTTTGTAATCTGTACATGATTACCAAGCTCTATCAAAAAAGGTTCTGATCCAAAGGAACATTTAGCAATACTACATCCTTCTCCCATTCTAACACCTAATTTTCTAGCATATTCTTCATTTGAATAAAACAATTTGTAATACAAATTTCTAATCATTACAAATTTTCTTTCTAATACCATAATAACTATATTTTAGAATACGAAAAAATAACTCCTTAATCTCGGACAAATCAAACAGAAAAATTGTGAAAACAAATAATATTACAAACAAAAATATATTTACAATTATACCAACAAAAGAAGAAAACAAACAGAAATGATTGAATATATATAGTCCAATAAAAGATATTAAATAAGGAGATAAACATTGAAATATATCCCTAAGCTGCTCTTTCATTGAATAATTCATTTCAATAGAAAGAATATATCCAGATATGAAACAAGCCAATATTGAAGATAGTAATATACCCCATATTATATAATAAAACCCTCCCCAAAGGCTTACACTCAAAACCAATACCCCTGATATGATTTTTAGAACTTCTATTTGAAATATTTTTTTTGTAACACCAAGTGATTTTAATATATTCCTATTCAAAGCTTGTATACACACACCTATCCCAGCTATACATAAAACAGATAAAATCCATGCTGCCCCACTCCATTGATTACCAAGTAATAGGTTCAAAACGTAGGAAGAGCTAACTGATAAAAGGAGTAAAATTGGAATAATAATTAAAAGTATCTTCTTAAATAAAGATGTAGCTATCTTCTTAAAATTATCACTATCATCAATCCTAGACAGTATTGGAAACATGGCCCTGTCAACAATAGTCGTTGTTAAGTTTACTGGAATATTTTGTAGCTTATTAGCTTGTACATAATATCCTGTAGACACAGGGGGAACAAATTTACCTAATACAGACGAATATATATTATCATATATCGTTTTTAACAAACTGGATAAAAGTAAATGGAATCCGAAAGAAAATTGTTCTTTAAATGATTTTATCGAAAACTTAAAAGAAGGAAGAAATCTATTTGTTATCAATAATCCAAACATCTTAATTATACTCAAAGTCACTTGTTGCATAATTAAAGCCCAAATACCATAATTGTTCACAGCAAGTAAAATTGCAACAAAAGAAGATAAAATATTGGCAGAAATAGAAATTATTGCAAGTGATTTAAATTTCAATTCCCTAATCAATTGTATATTTTGAACTATACCTATAGAATTAACAATGATTGTTAACCCTATAATTGGTATATAAACAGACAACTGATTTAAATTATAAAAATCAGCTATACTATTAGTAAATAATGATATTAAGAAGTAAAGAAAAAGGGAAATACATATATTATACCAAAATAAAGTAGAATAATCTAAAATAGATACATATTCTTTTTTTACTAATGATGCCCCCATTCCTGAATCAACAAACATATTAGATACTGCAATAAATATTGCAATAATTCCCATAATGCCATACTCTTTAGGAGATAGAAATCTGGATAAAACAATTAAACTAACAAATTGAATCCCTAAAGAACCTACATTTTCTAGGAAACTCCAATAAAAAGATTGTTTTATATTACCATTCATTCTACTATTATAATCTACCATCCGAAAGATCAGAAGGTAACATTCCTTTTACATCATATATAACGGACTCCTCTTCCAATAGTTTACTTATATTTATAGATTGAAATTTATCATGTGCTACAGCTAAAATTACAGCATTAAACTTTTTAGAAGGTAATATATTACTTACGCTTACATGATATTCTTTATCAGAAATTTCTGGATTTGCCCATGGATCATATATTTCAATATTTACTCCATATTCCTTTAATGCATTATAAATATCAATTACTTTTGTATTTCTCACATCCGGACAATTTTCCTTAAAAGTAAAACCAAGAATCAAAATTTTGGAACCTAATACTTGAAGTCCCTTTTTCAACATCAATTTAATTACCTGTTCTGCAACATACTCTCCCATACTATCATTCATACGGCGACCAGCAAGAATTATTTCTGGATTATACCCATAACGCTGTGCACATTGTGCCAAATAATAAGGATCAACACCAATACAATGTCCACCTACCAGACCTGGTTTAAAAGGTAAAAAGTTCCACTTTGTACTTGCAGCTGTAAGTACATCCTGCGTATTAATACCCATACGCGTAAATATCTTAGAAAGTTCATTTACAAAAGCGATGTTTATATCTCGTTGAGAATTTTCAATCACCTTTGCAGCTTCAGCCACTTTTATTGTAGGAGCCATATGGGTACCAGCCGTAATCACAGAAGCGTATATCTCATCTACTTTTTTACCAATTTCAGGAGTAGAACCAGAAGTTACTTTTTTTATTTTTTCCACAGTATGAAGTTTATCACCCGGATTAATACGCTCTGGAGAATATCCTGCAAAAAAGTCTGTATTAAATTTCAGACCAGAAGTTTTTTCCACTATTGGAATACATTCATCTTCTGTAACTCCGGGGTATACAGTGGATTCATAAACGACAATATCGCCTTTAGATATTACTTTACCAACAGTTGAACTAGCCCCATAAAGAGGGGTTAAATCCGGATTATTATTATTATCTACAGGAGTAGGTACAGCTACGATATAAAAGTTACAATCTCGAATGTCTTCAATGTCAGAAGTACATATAAACCCATTTCTTATAGCTTCTTGTAATAAATCATCTGCAACTTCAAGAGTTGAATCGTGACCACTCATTAATACATCAACACGAGCCTGATTCATATCAAAACCAACTGTTTTGTATTTAGTTGAAAATAAACGGGCTAGTGGAAGTCCTACATATCCAAGGCCTATTACACAAATTTTTACTTCCATAATTATAATTTATATTGTTATTATTTCAAATTCTTCCAATACCATTTTACTGCCTCTTTTAATCCGTCCTTCATACTAAATTCCGGATTATAACCTAATAAGTTTTTTGCTTTATCTATAGATGCTAATGAATGAGGAATATCTCCTAATCTACTAGGGCCATGAGTTATTTCAACATTTTTTATTTCCGGATCAAATTCACTTAAATAGTCTTTTAAATATCCAACTAACTGATTTAAAGTCGTACGTTCGCCATAAGCCGTATTATACACTTGATTGATGGATACCGAATCAGTCGTTTTCATTGCTAAAATATTCATCTGGATAACATTATCAATATATGTAAAATCACGACTATATTCTCCATCACCATTGATCACAGGACTTTCATGAGCTATCAGTTTTTTTACGAATAGTGGTATTACTGCTGCATAAGCACCAAATGGATCCTGACGTCTACCAAACACATTAAAATATCGTAATCCTATAGTTTCGATTCCGTATGTTCTAGAAAATATTTCTGCATATAATTCATTTACATATTTCGTAATAGCATACGGCGAAAGGGGTTTTCCAATATTATCCTCAACTTTGGGTAAAGATTTACTATCTCCATAAGTAGAAGAACTAGCTGCATAAATAAATCTTTTAACCCCAGCATCACGAGCAGCCACCAGCATATTGAGAAAGCCGCCAATATTAACATCATTAGTAGTCATTGGATCTTTTATTGACCTAGGCACAGAACCTAAAGCAGCTTCATGAAAAATATAATCGATACCCGCAACAACTCTCTGACAATCCGAATAATTTCTAATATCTCCAACTTCTAATTTAAACGAACTAGAATATTGATTTAGTAACGGCAAAATATTCTCAATTTTTCCTGTGGAAAAATTATCTAAACAAATAACCGAGTAATTATGAGCCAGTAAATACTCACACAAATTAGAACCAATGAATCCAGCTCCACCAGTAACTAAAATTTTTACCATAATTTATATATTAACTTACACTTATAGGAATTATAACTTCTCTAGCCAAAAAATAAATACAAAATTTATTTTATACAATAATCACAACATCACTAAGAAAAATAAAAATGTATATCTACGTACAGAAAAGATATTCTATTCAAAATCACTATATGGATATTGATTTTCCTCCAAATTCCGAAGATTCTCAACAATCTCTTGTTCTTTGGCCGTCAGCTTTCGCCCCTGCCAACTGTCAATGATTGCATGAGCTTCTTGTGCTAACTCATCCTCAAAAACTTCACCATAACAATACGTCAGCAACTGACATTTTAATAAAGAAGGAGGAAGTTGCTCTAATACCTCCCAGGCACGATCGAGAATGGACTGTTTTTTCGCTTCCTTATCTTTATCACTATAGATAGTAGCGCTGTAACCCATTAACAAAGCCAGGCAAATACCGGCTTCTTCTTCGGGAGTATCACCCTTAGCAGAATAAAGAGCATCGGAAAGAATCTGAATTTCTTTATTCAAACGACTAAAATGCTCTGCATAAATTGGGTCTCCATCCGAACCCAAATAGAGTGATTTTTGAGCAAGCTGCTGCAATTCTTCTGTTTTATTCATAAAATTAACTGATTACTTTCAAATAACTTTTCGCCACTTTTACGCTGGCTGTCAATACACCTTCAATACGAATGATGACATAGGTTTTATTAGCCTCTAAAGCCAACTCACCTTCAACTCCACACAAGTTGCCTTTCATCACACGAACTTTACTGCCGACAGTAAGGACTTCATTATCAAAACTGATATTATCGGGATTAAGATCCATAATTTGTTTAAAGTCCTCCATCTGTTTATCGGGAACAATAAGCATGGAACGGGTCGAAAAATCCTTTATATAATAAAGTTGAACACCATACTTATTTGATAAATCACAGGCATCCTGTTTAGTGGCACGAACAAATATCAAGTTTCTTATGACAGGAACTTCAACACGCTTACGACGGTATTTTAATTGACGAATGACAAATTGAGTAGGAAGATAATATTCCAAATTAATATTTATTCTCAATTTTTCTAAAGAATCCCGAGTGACAAATTCTTGTTTGTCGCGAGTACGAGCGGCAAACCAATATTGCTGTTGTTCAGACATTTAATGGAAATGATTGGAAGAAAAATTCCTTAGTTCCGGGTACGCTTCGCGGCTTGAACGAGACATTCTCTCTCTTTCAAACCGTCAACTTTTTAGAATTTACTTAGTATTGAAAACGAAGCGTTTAGAAGATAGAAACGTTTCAATAAACGTTCGTTTAATGGCACAAAGGTAAAACGTATAATTAGAAGTACAAAATATTTCTATATATAAAATTCAAAATATTATTCTTTTGGTGATATACATCTTTGATATTCAACGATATGGAATTATAAAAAAATAATGTTTTTATGTATTCCTTCATCAAATATTTCTTTTAAAAGTACCTCAAAAAAAAGCGTTTCATTAAACGAACGTTTATTGAAACACTTTTCTTAATAGTAACCAGAGTCCACAAATTATCAATTATCTCTTTATCATAAATAATGAATTGAATATATATTTATAGTATTCCAGCACATTATCTCATTGATAAACAACATTTTATTATATACTATTTATTCATTACAAAGTAACGTATTTAAATCTCCGTTAATTACCTAATTAATCCATATTTAATATGCATAATTTACACCTATAAAATACGTACTTTTATAATATAAAGAATAGGATGCCTGATGTGGCGTTAACAATGTTAATACAAAAAGGGCTACACACCAGAATTAAACATCCTGTGCATGTGCAGCCCTCTTATTTTATCTATTTTCTATAATTATCAGAAAACCTCTACCTTTTCAGCAATTCGTTTTGCCTTATCACGTAATGCATCCAAATCCGAACCCAAAGGAGCATAACAAAGTACTACCCCCATACGGCGATTAATACGGGTAAAGGGCTTACCAAAAATACGCAAATATGTATCTTCTTCGCGTGTCACCTCTTCCATCCCCCGATACTGAGGACGCTCCTGACTGGCAATTGTTGATAGAATAACAGCACTGACTCCTATCCTCTCCTGCTTGATACCCGGAATAGGTAAACCAAGTACAGCACGCAGGTGAAGCTCAAACTCATTCAGATTCTGTGTCCCTGCCAAAGTCACCATACCCGTATCATGCGGACGAGGAGAAAGTTCAGAGAAATACACTCCGTTCTCATGGCTCAGGAAGAACTCTACTCCCCACAAACCAGCACCGGTTAAAGCACGAGTCACTTTTTCAGCCATTTCTTCCGCTTCTTTCAAATGAGCAGGATCAATATGTGCGGGCTGGAAGCTTTCACGATAATCTCCTCCCTTTTGTACATGTCCAATAGGCGGGCAGAAAAGAGTGGGACCATTCTTTTGAGTAACAGTAAGCAATGTGATCTCACTGTCAAACTTAATAAATTCTTCAATGATAAGCTCACGAATATCTCCACGGCTACCACTGCAACCATATTCCCAGGCATGTTCCAATTCATCGGCACTTTTCACCAATGACTGACCTTTGCCGGAAGACGACATCAATGGCTTCACCACGCATGGAAAACCAATTTTAGCAGCAGCCTCTTTCAATTCTTCCAGAGAAGTTGCATAAAAGTACTTAGCCGTTTTCAAGCCCAACTCCTGAGCTGCCAAATCACGAATAGCTTTACGATTCATTGTAAAGTTTACTGCACGCGCACTGGGCACTACTTGTATTCCCTCTTTTTCAAAGTCATACAGGCGTTCTGTACGAATGGCTTCAATTTCCGGTACAATAATATCCGGCTGATGTTTCCTGACTACGCGTTCCAGTTCTTCACCATCGAGCATGTTGAACACCTCATACTCATCAGCCACCTGCATAGCAGGAGCTCCGGCATACGAATCACATGCAATAATGTATTGCCCTTTACGCTGGGCAGAAATAACAAACTCTTTTCCTAATTCACCGGAACCGAGTAAAAGTATTTTCTTCATTGGTTTTGAGTGTTTAATTTTAATGCTACAAAATTAGTACATTTAGAGAAACAATACAAGGTTTCTTTGATATTAAAAAAGCCAGCCTCCTTTGCATGGAGTCTGGCTTTTTTTCTTTCTATTTCAATGCGTTTATTGATGTTGCTCACGCAATAAATCATTCACTGTTTTTACAGGATTGAAAGTAGAGAGTGGCACTTCCACAAACACGGTGCTCCAGTCACTCATTGCCCCATTCCACAATCCGGGAAGTTCAAGAGCCTTGAGATCTTTGCCATTCTTGGACTTATAAGATATGAACCCAGTAGCTTTATCTACATACTTCGTCAAATCAAATTTATGGCCTTTATAATCACGTACGGCACATACCAGATCTACCGGATTAAAGTGAGTACCTTTCTCAAACATCTCTTTGGCAGTAGGATCATCCATATCAATCTGAGAGCTTTCCAGAATCTGCAATGAGATAGTACCATCATTGTTATAGGCTAAGAACGGACCACCTCCCGGTTCGCCTACATTCTTTACCATACCACAAACACGCATCGGACGATTCAGTTTCTTTCTCAGATACATCACCAATTCTGAATCTTCCAGATTCTTAGTCTCCGGATTCTTACAGAATAGTTTCTTTTGTACGAACTGAAGAATTTCCATCACCTGTTCATGAGAATAATCACCGCTATCCAATAATTCCAGATACTCAAAAGCTTGTTTTTGCAAAGCAACCAGCACACCGGCAATCAGTTTCTTATAAAGCACCGTATCTGCTTTCAATCTATCAGGTACTACATTATCGATGTTTTTGATAAAGATAATATCGGCATCAAGATCATTCAGATTCTCAATCAGTGCTCCATGCCCCCCCGGACGGAACAACAGCTTACCATTATCACGGAAAGGCTGGTTATCCATATCGGCAGCAATCGTATCTGTACTGGGCTTCTGCTCTGAGAAAGTGATATTGTAATCTACCCCATAGTGCTGGGCAAACTCTCCGGCTTTCTCTGCTACCAGAACTTTAAACAGTTCACGATGCTCAGTAGAAACAGTAAAATGCACATTCACCTTGCCACACTTTCCGGCAGCATACATAGCACCTTCGGCCAAATGTTCTTCAAGCGGCGTACGTGAACCTTCTTCATATTTATGGAATTTGAGCAGTCCTTTAGGCAAAGCACCGTAATTCAATCCGGCTTCTTCGAGCAGGGCAGATACCACTGCTTTGTAATTTCCTTCGGCTATTAATCCGCAAATATCCTTTCCGGCTGTACGCTGACAGGCTACATTCAAATCATCATAAAATGCAAACTTCTCAATACTCTCAAAGAATGCCTGCTCAAATTTCGTTGTAGGCTGATCATAGTCGGCTCCCAGAAACTCAAACAAATTCTTAAACATACGACTGGCTGCTCCGGAGGCAGGAACAAACTTCACAATCGTCTTCTCTGTATTCTTATATGCATCCCAGGCTGCAAGATATGCCCCCTGCTCATCTGCATCAGGAGCAAGAATCCCCTTCTCAACCGATGCAGCCGCATCCAGTTTCAAAAACGGAAAACCTTTCTGAAAGCATGCCAGTTGTTCGGCTATCTGAGCTTCCGAAATACCTTTTTTGGCAAGCAACTCTTTGTCTTGTGGTGTCATCATACGTATCTATTTTTATTAATTGATGCCCAAAAATACAAAATGTTATTTAGTTATGCCCTTTTACTAAACAAAAAAAACTACTTTTACGTCGAAATAATGTAGTAATGTGCCAATATGCCAATGTGCCAATTACCATTCGGTATCACAGCGCAGCTAATTGGCACATTGACATATTGGTACATTAAATAATTATTTATCATGGAGGATATTTCATTTTTCACAGAAAAAGAGAAAGCTGAGTTATTCGCTTTATATAAACGGCTGATACGGTCAGCAGGAGAAAGTATCACGAAGGACGATACCCGGAAGCTGAAGAAATACCTTATTCATGCTGCACAGTGCAATAGTCTGCGCCGTAACAATTTTGGGATGAATCCTGTTATCAGGGATTTACAAACGGCAGTTGTTGTGGCCGATGAAATAGGAATGAAAGGATCGTGCCTGATAGGTATCATGCTGCACGAGATTGTAAAAAATAACGTATTATCTCCTGCAACTGTCCGCAGTGAGTTTGGAGAGGATGTTTCGAGTATTATCACAGGATTGGTAAAGACCAATGAGCTGTATGCAAAAAGTCCTGCCATCGAATCTGAAAACTTCCGTAACCTGCTCCTCTCCTTTGCAGAGGATATGCGTGTAATCCTTATTATGATTGCCGACCGTGTAAACGTAATGCGGCAAATCAAGGATTCGGAAAATGAGGAAGACCGCATCAAGGTAGCCAATGAAGCGGCCTATCTGTATGCACCATTGGCTCATAAGTTAGGGCTCTACAAACTGAAGTCGGAATTGGAAGACTTGTCTCTGAAGTATATTCACCGGGATACTTATTATTTCATTAAAGACAAACTGAATGAAACAAAAGCATCGCGGGACAAGTACATTGCTGCTTTTATAGAACCGATACAAAAGAAAGTAAAAGAGGCCGGTCTGAAATTCGACATTAAGGGGCGTACCAAGTCCATCCACTCTATTTGGAACAAGATACAGAAACAAAAGACGCCTTTTGAAGGTATCTATGACCTTTTTGCCATTCGAATCATTCTCGATTCGGATCCGGACAAAGAGAAGCAGGAGTGTTGGCAGGCTTATTCTATCGTGACAGATATGTATCAGCCCAATCCGAAGCGTTTGCGTGACTGGCTGTCTATTCCTAAAAGTAATGGGTATGAATCGCTCCACATCACCGTAATGGGACCGGAAGGTAAATGGGTGGAGGTACAGATACGTACCCGTCGCATGGATGAAATAGCCGAACGGGGTCTTGCAGCTCACTGGCGGTACAAAGGTATCAAAGGAGAGACAGGGCTGGACGAATGGCTGACTTCTGTACGTGAAGCACTTGAGAATCCGGACAACGATTCAATGAAAGTGATGGACCAGTTCAAGATGGATCTGTACGAGGATGAAGTATTCGTATTTACACCCAAAGGAGACCTTTTCAAACTGGCCAAAGGAGCAACTGTACTCGATTTTGCTTTCCATATCCATAGCAAATTGGGTTGTAAATGTATCGGTGCAAAGGTCAATGGCAAAAACGCCCAGTTGAAACAAAAACTGAATAGCGGTGACCAGGTGGAGATCATGACATCGAACACTCAGACACCCAAGCAGGATTGGCTGAACATTGTAACCACCTCCAAGGCCCGTACCAAGATTCGACAGGCACTGAAAGAGATGGTGGCACGCCAGCATGACTTTGCCAAAGAAACACTGGAACGTAAATTTAAGAACCGGAAGATGGAATACGATGAGGGTACAATGATGCGCCTCATCAAGCGACTGGGATATAAGGTAGTGACAGAGTTCTATCAGGCGATAGCCGATGGTACGCTGGATGTAAACGACTTGCTCGATAAATACATAGAACAGCAAAAACGAGACAACGATACACATGATGAAATTGTATATCGCAGTGCCGAAGGATATAACCTGCAAAACCAGATAGAAGAGACAAATGGCAAAGAAGATGTACTTGTCATTGATCAAAATCTGAAAGGACTGGAGTTCAAACTGGCTAAATGCTGTAATCCGATCTATGGAGATGAAGTATTCGGGTTTGTTACTGTATCCGGAGGTATAAAGATTCACCGCATGGATTGTCCGAATGCAGATCAAATGAGAGAACGCTTTGGATATCGTATTGTAAAAGCCCGTTGGGCCGGAAAATCACAGGGAACGCAATACCCCATCACACTCCGTGTAGTGGGACATGATGACATTGGTATTGTAACAAACATTACTTCGATTATTTCTAAAGAAAACAATATCACGTTACGTTCCATTGGCATTGACTCCCATGATGGCCTGTTCTCGGGTACAATGACTATCATGGTAGGTGATACAGGTCGTCTGGAAGCTTTGATAAAGAAATTAAGGACGGTAAAAGGAGTGAAACAAGTGAGTAGAAATTGAAAAATAATGAATCAATGTACCAATGTTTTATTGAAACGCGAATGATCGCAAATTATCGCAGATTAGATGGCATGCTACATTTGAGAGACGATATTCTTTGCATGAATTTGCGATAATCTGCGTTTCAATGATACGATCATTTAATTAGGATACAGTACTTATGGAATCATTCAGTATAAAAAAACGTCTGAAAAGCTTTACTTATGCATGGAAAGGAATCAGAGGCTTTGTATGTAGGGAACACAACGTATGGATTCATCTGACAATCGCTATGTTAGTAATTATTGCAGGCTTTATTTTCGATATAGAAAAGTTCGAATGGGTAGCAATTATTATCTGCATAGGGGTTGTTATCGCGGCAGAAGCATTCAATACAGCTATCGAGCGACTCGTGAATTTAGTATCTCCTGAATGGCATCCGATAGCCGGTGAGGTAAAAGACATTGCAGCAGGCGCTGTACTGATATGTGCTATCGCAGCAGCAATCGTAGGATTGGTTATCTTTATACCATATATTAATTGAAAGTTGAAAATGAAAGACTGCTGGTAAATCTCCAGCATGTTTCTTCTGCCTTTCTTTCATTTTCAATTTTCAACTTTCAATTATTCAACTATCGTACCCGCTTTTTCTTAAAATAAGGATAGGTCAACAATATGAAAAACAGCAAAGCTATCGGAGTCAGAATACGCCCTAAATGATAAACAGCATCTACAGAAGACTCAGTGCTCAGATAGCAAGCAGCAGCAACTCCCAAAGACATGCCTGTTTCCCATGCTAAAAGATGAGTGGTATTGGCAGTGCCACGCTGGCAATGTTGTGACAGTTTTACAAACATCAGCAAGAACTCAGGAGTAACCAATCCAAGTCCCACTCCCAACAATATGGCAGTTACAATAGCCGGCAGTTCTTTCAGTAAAATAAAAGAAACCATCATCAGGCTAATTCCTAAAGTAATTACTCTCAGCGTTTTTTCCTCACGATAAACAAACCTTGCCAGCAATACAGAAAACAGGAACCCCACTCCTACTATTGCAAAAAACGGAATTTCGATATTACCTATAAACACATCACTCAATGAATTATGAAAAACAGGTAACAACAATCCCGGAATGAAAGCTATCAACATAAGATTGAAAGCGGGCAACCATCCTCGTAAAAGTAAAAAACGGTCGGACGAACATAGGTTAGTCACAATCGGTGCACGGAAAGGTACATAAACACGGGAAACAAAGAAAATGCCTGCCAATCCGGCAATAACCGATACATACAATAAGGTTTTAAAATCATACCACTGATACAAACCTACCCCCAATGCTATGCCGATAAGCATTCCTAACCGGGCCACCCACGAGAAAGCAATATTTCCCGAACTACGCAGATTAGTATTGGTAATATCAATAGCCAGCGTAATACCTGCCGTAGTAGCCATACCAAATGCAATACCTTGTACGAAACAAAGCAGCAACAGCTGTGTGATATCATTAACAAAACCATATCCCACCGTAGCCGCTACCATCGTTGCAAAAGAGAAAGCACAGACATACTTCCGCTTATATGCATCTACCAGATACGCATGAAAGGGACCAATGGCAAACATTCCCAAAGTAAGCAATAAAAACATTGCTCCGGTTTGAGAAACCGGCACACCCAAGTGATCCGCCATCTCTACCGGAACAACCGGAAATAGCATATACAGGGATATGAACAACAGCAAATTAGCAATACATATCCGCATAAAATGAATTGTCCACAAATGATTTGTCATAAATATTAATATTGTTCCTTCTCGTTCGGGAAGTCACAGTTCTTTACGTCCGAAACGTAGTGACTGATAGCATCCGTCATCACTGTGAACAAGTCAGCATAACGACGCAGGAAACGGGGACGGAAACCATTGTTCATACCCAACATATCCTGAATAACAAGTACCTGACCATCTACATCACCACCGGCACCAATACCAATGACAGGAATAGTCAGTTCACTTGCCACACGTTTGGCCAGTTCGGCAGGTATCTTCTCAAGAACCAGTGCAAAACAACCGGCTTCTTCAAGTAAGTGTGCATCACGAATCAGCTTTTCAGCTTCTGCTTCATCTTTAGCACGAACCGTATAAGTACCATATTTATTGATTGACTGTGGCATCAGTCCTAAGTGCCCCATGATAGGAATACCTGCACAAAGAATGCGCTTTACAGTTTCGATGATTTCTTCGCCACCCTCTAATTTTAATGCATCGGCATGGCTCTCTTTCATAATACGAATAGCAGAAGCAAGACCCTCTTTTGAATTTCCCTGATAGGAACCAAACGGCATATCTACTACCACCATAGCACGTTTCACTGCACGCACAACAGACTTACCATGGTAAATCATCTGATCGAGCGTAATAGGAAGAGTTGTCACATTACCTGCCATCACATTGGAAGCAGAATCACCGACAAGAATCACATCCATTCCGGCACCATCAACAATCTGTGCCATTGTGTAATCGTAAGCAGTCAACATAGATATCTTCTCGCCTCTTTCTTTCATTTCTATCAGGCGATGTGTAGTCACTTTTCTGGTGTCATCTGATATATATCCAGCCATGTTTCTATATATTTATGAATTAATAAATTGGGCGCAAAGGTATAACTTTTAATTTATAACAAACAAGAAAAGCAGAAGAATTCATATTTTGGAGAACTTCTCAATCCGTTTAATTACTTTATTATCAGAATTATTATAACTTTGATGATACTCCAATAAACCAAACAAGAAACATGCAAGCTCCCGCCCCTATGCAACGAGAGTACTTGCCGAAAACATTAAATAAGTTAGTGGCAGAATAAGTTTCATTTCGCCATAGACAGTAACTTCTCATAGGTCATTCCCATGAAATCATCCATGATAACATCTGCTTTATCTGTGATCGTTTCACGGGAATTTGTGGTTGCCAATCCTATAACAGTAGCACCGGAACAACGCCCGGCTTGCAAGCCGTGAAAAGAATCTTCAAATACAAAACTGTTCTCCGGAGTAGTCCCAAATATCTTCATTCCAAGCAAAAAACAATCCGGAGCCGGTTTAGAATGTTCAAACATCTCACCGGTAAGAATACGATCAAACTGTGTCTTGAATTCGGGATGAGCATGATAGACATTCTCCATCTTCTCTTCGTTGGAACTGGTGACAAGAGCGATCTTCACACCATGATGACGAAGATCGGCAAGGAAACCTTGTACCCCCGGAAGATATTCATAGACCATATCTTTCTCAAACTTATTAAGTTCACGAGTAATCTGCTCACGTACCGGAACAAGATCTCCGGAAAAGTATTTATCATAAATCTGTGCCAGGGTCTGCCCTTTTATTCCGGGACCAAAATTCTCTTTATGCAGATACTTTTGTCCCTGTTCATTCCAAAAAATAGTATACTGTGGTTCTGTGTCCATTATAACACCGTCAAAATCGAACAATGCAGCAATTGTCTTTGTAGCATCCATAAACATCTTTTACCTTTAAACGTTAAACGTTGTATTTACATCGGCGCAAAGTTCAGAATAATCAATGGATAAGGCAAATTATTCGTACCTTTGCACCACTTAAAAAACCGTAACGACTCAACATATGGCGCAACAAACCGACCCACGCATTCTGGGAACTGAAAAAATCGGGAAACTTCTGTTACAATACTCTATTCCCGCTATTATCGGAATGACTATTACTTCACTCTACAACATTATTGATAGTATTTTTATCGGGCATGGTGTAGGAGCTATAGCTATTTCCGGCTTGGCCATTACATTTCCGCTGATGAATCTTGTGGTAGCTTTCTGTGTACTTATTTCGGCCGGTGGGGCTACTATTTCTTCTATCCGCTTAGGGCAGAAAGATATGGAAGGTGCAACAGAAGTGTTGGGCAACACATTAATGCTGTGCCTTATTAACTCGGTAGTATTTGGCGGCATTGCTTTTATTTTTCTGGATCCTATACTAAACTTCTTCGGTGCCAGCCCTGCTACATTACCCTACGCACGCGATTTTATGCAGGTAATCCTACTTGGCACTCCTGTGACATATACCATGATAGGGTTGAATAATGTAATGCGTGCCACCGGATATCCAAAGAAAGCGATGCTGACTTCTCTGGTAACTGTATTAGCCAACGTAATTATTGCTCCTATATTCATATTCCATTTCCATTGGGGAATCCGGGGAGCGGCTATGGCAACTGTAGTATCGCAATTTATCGGTATGGTATGGGTAGTGCAGCATTTTCGCAACAAGGAGAGTTTTGTTCATTTCCGTCCTGGTTTCTGGAAAATGAAAAGACGTATTGTAGCCAGTATCTTTTCTATCGGTATGTCCCCTTTTGCAATGAATGTAACCGCTTGTGTCATCGTGATCCTTATCAACAACAGCTTACAGAAGTATGGTGGAGACATGGCTATCGGCGCATACGGTATTATGAACCGGTTGTTAATGCTCTACGTTATGATTGTAATGGGACTGACCATGGGAATGCAGCCCATCATCGGTTACAACTACGGTGCACAAAAACAGGATCGTGTAAAACAGACGCTCCGCCTGGGTATCATCGTTGGTGTACTGATCACAAGTAGTGGTTTCATTATCTGCGAACTCTTTCCGCACACCGTTTCTGCTATATTCACTGACAGTGAGGAGTTGATTAATATGGCAGCGACAGGGCTGCGTATCTGTATCTTGATGTTCCCTCTGGTTGGTGCACAGATTGTTATTTCTAACTTCTTTCAAAGTATCGGGAAAGCAAAAGTCAGCATATTCCTCTCGTTGTCCCGCCAATTGGTATACTTACTGCCCTGCCTTCTGTTATTTCCCGGCTGGTATGGGTTGAATGGCATTTGGATGAGTATGCCGGTATCAGACGGACTGGCTTTTATCACAGCAGTAATTAGCCTGATGATCTATATAAAAAGGATAAAACACAATGCCTAAAACCAATTAAGATTTCAGATTCAGTGTCCTTATTTTATAGCATTTGTACGAAAAAGAAAGATATTAATTACAACTGTTTTCAAAACAATCCTTACAAACAGTAGGTTTATTTAAAAAAAGCATTTATATTTGTTAGTCAATAAAACCTTTGAACTATAAAACAAATACCTAAGCTTATGAAAACTATAAAAAAACTAATCTGTTTATTATTTTGCATTTTGTCATTGTTTGCATGCAGTAAAGAAGAATCCAATCCCCAATATGATCCGTCTAATGTCTTGTTCAAGGACATCCCTATTAGCGCCATAAAAAGTTGCGTTATAGGCCATTGGATACCATTCCGTCAATATGGAGGAGTTGCCGGTATAACAGAACTCAAAGATATTTATGAAGAATATCAAGAAAATGCACTTATTATAGAAAATAGAGCAACAAATGATTATACAAGAATAGAAATAAAAAAGTGGATTAAACAGGATGATGCTTGCATACTAATAGGGACAGATAACACTCCTATTTTGTATATGTATGGCATAAAAAAAGATATACTTTCTACTTCAATGGGAAAAGAACCTTCACCTGATAATATAGTAACCCTGAGTTCACGAACAAAATAAAAGCATGAAAAGAAATCCATTATTGTGGATCATTTGACAAATGCATAACTTGATACAATAATGTTAACAATGTTAACGCTATTGTTTAACATTCGAGTTTTATTTCATAAGAGTGTACACTTTAGTATATCAAGAATGTACAATATAGTATAGTAAAAGTGTACAATTAACATTTACAGAATTGTACACTCTTGACAACCTATAAACAAGAGTTTCTGATTCATTATAAATCAGGCTATTACATAGATACAAACATTCATCGTCTTCCCTCATTTATCTCCTTAAAGGATTCTTATAATTACTTTTTTGACAACTATGTATTTAGCGAATGAATCATAGTTATCTTATCGACATAAATAACTCATTCAGCGGCGAAACTTCCCCTTACGTCTATCATTTTTGCAACAGTTATTATAGGTACGTACCTTCGCATACATCAATAAAGAATAATAAACTGTAAGAAGTATGGTAAATGTAAGAAGATTGACAGTAATAACACTCTGCGTAACCAGTAGTAGCATAGGTGGTAATGTCCTCAGGGCACAAGATAATCCGGCTATGAACACTTACGCTACTCCAGCCACAGAACAAACGGTGGAGAACAATTCTCAACAACTCCCTGCCGAATGGACTTTACAAGACTGTATCGACTATGCTTTAGAGCAAAACATCACTCTACGAAAAAGCCGTATTAATGCAGAAAGTACAGCCGTTGATGTAAAAACAGCTAAAGCAGCTCTTTTTCCAAGTCTCTCATTTTCTACCAGCCAGAATATGGTGAACCGTCCATATCAGGAATCAAGTAGTACGGTAAGCGGAACCGAAATTCTACGCAGTAACAGTAAAACCAGTTATAATGGTAACTACGGACTAAATGCACAGTGGACTGTATACAATGGCAGTAAACGTCTGAAAACAATTGAACAGGAGAAGCTGAACAATCGTGTAGCAGAACTGGATGTAGCTACCTCAGAAAAGAATATCGAGGAAAGCATCACACAGACCTATGTACAGATTCTCTATGCTGCCGAATCGGTGAAAGTTAATGAAAGCACCCTTGCTGTCAGTGAAGCACAATGCGACCGTGGAAAAGAGTTGCTTGCTGCCGGTAGCCTGTCTAAAGCCGATCTGGCACAATTGGAAGCACAAGTAAGTACTGATCGTTATCAACTTGTTACTGCACAAACTACTTTGCAAAACTACAAGTTGCAACTGAAACAATTACTTGAGCTGGACGGTGAAGAAGAAATGAACCTCTATCTGCCTGCGCTGGATAATAGTAAAGTACTCTCTCCCCTACCTACCAAAACGGATGTTTATCATGCAGCTCTTGCCGTACGTCCGGAAATTGAATCGGGAAAACTGAACATACAGGCATCCGAATTAAATATCGATATCGCCCGTGCCGGATACATGCCCAGTGTCAGCCTTAGTGCCGGGATTGGTACAAACAATACCAGTGGTTCCGACTTTACCTTTGCCCAACAAGTAAAGAATGGCTGGAACAACTCTTTAGGATTATCTATTAGTGTACCTATCTTTAATAATCGCCAAACGAAAAGTGCTGTACAAAAAGCTAAATTACAACGTGAGACCAGTATGTTAAACCTGCTGGACGAACAAAAAACACTGTATAAAACCATTGAAGGGTTGTGGCTTGATGCCAATAGTGCTCAGCAACGTTATGTAGCTGCACAAGAAAAACTCCGTAGTACTCAGACCAGCTTTGATCTGGTAAGTGCACAGTTCAACTTAGGTATGAAAAATACTGTAGAACTGCTAACGGAAAAGAATAACCTTCTCAGTGCCCAACAAGAAACCTTGCAGGCTAAATACATGGCCATATTAAATGCTCAGTTATTAAAGTTCTACCAGGGAGGGGATATCGAACTATAACCAAATACTGCGCGTAACCGACCTAATGGTACGCGTAAATTAAAAACTAAACAGCAAATTATAAAATAGTAAATATAACCATGAACAAGAAAAAAATCATCCTCATCGGTGTTGCCATTATAGTGGTGACAGGTGTAGCGATATGGGCTTTTAGTGGTGGGGCAACCAAGCACAAAATCTCATATGTCACAGCTACCGTAAGCAAAAATGACATTTCTAACTCTGTAACGGCTACAGGAACGATCGCACCTGTAACGGAAGTAGAAGTCGGTACACAGGTATCCGGTATTGTAGATAAGATTTACGTCGATTACAATTCCGTTGTTACCAAAGGAGAACTTATTGCAGAAATGGATAAAGTGACACTCCAAAGTGAACTTGCTTCAGCACGTGCAACCTATGACGGAAATAAAGCTGAATATGAATATCAGAAGAAGAATTACGAACGTAGTAAAGGATTACATGAAAAAGCTCTTATCAGCGATACGGATTACGAACAAGCCGTATACAACTACGATAAGGCTAAAAGTATGTTCGACAGTAGTAAAGCCGCTTTGGCTAAAGCCGAACGTAACCTTTCATATGCTACCATCACTTCGCCCATTGATGGCGTAGTTATCAGTCGTGATGTAGAAGAAGGACAGACAGTTGCTTCCGGATTTGAAACACCGACCCTGTTTACTATTGCCGCAGACCTGACACAGATGCAAGTTGTGGCCGATGTGGATGAAGCTGATATAGGTGGCGTAGAAGAAGGACAACGCGTAAGTTTCACTGTAGATGCATATCCCAATGATATGTTCGAAGGTAAGGTCACTCAGATACGCTTGGGAAGTACAAGTAGTAGTACAAGTACGAGTAGTAGTGCAACAACAAGTGTAGTGACATATGAAGTAGTTATCTCTGCACAAAACCCGGACTTAAAACTCAAGCCTCGCCTGACAGCCAATGTCACAATCTATATCCTGGACAAAAAGGATGTTCTAAGCGTACCTTCCAGAGCATTACGCTTCACTCCTGAAGTTCCCCTCATCGGCAAAGAAGACATTGTAAAAGATTGCGCGGGAGAACATAAACTTTGGACAAAAGAAGGTAATACATTCACTGCACATCCTGTACAAATAGGTATTAGTAATGGAATCAAAACTGAAATTACAGGTGGAATCAACGAAGGTACCCAAGTGATAAGCGAAGCCAATCTCGGTACACCTACAAGTAATATGGCTGAGATGGGAACAGGTGGAAATACAGAAAAAAGTCCCTTCATGCCTGGCAGACCAGGAGGAAATAAGAAAAAATAAATTAATGTCCTCAATAATATGAGCAAGAAAGTAATTGAACTACATAACATCAAACGGGACTTTTTAGTGGGAGAAGAGATCGTACACGCCTTGCGTGGGGTCTCTTTCACCATCAACGAAGGAGAGTTTGTAACCATCATGGGTACGTCAGGTTCAGGCAAGTCAACCTTGTTAAATACATTGGGATGTCTGGATACTCCAACAAGCGGAGAATATCTACTTGACGGAATATCTGTAAGAAGCATGAGTAAATCTCAACGGGCCGTACTACGAAACCGGAAAATCGGTTTTGTATTCCAAAGTTATAACCTGCTGCCTAAAACAACTGCCATCGAAAATGTGGAACTTCCTCTGATGTATAATGCCAGCGTCAGTGCTTCCGAACGTCGTAGAAGGGCTATTGAAGCATTGCAGGATGTAGGACTGGGCGATCGACTGGAACATAAATCCAATCAAATGTCCGGAGGGCAGATGCAGCGTGTAGCTATTGCCCGCGCATTGGTTAATAATCCGGCTGTAATACTGGCGGATGAAGCAACGGGTAATCTTGACACACGTACCTCATTCGAGATACTTGTACTGTTCCAGAAACTTCATGCCGAAGGTCGTACTATTATCTTCGTCACCCATAATCCGGAATTGGCACAATACAGTAGTCGCAACATTCGGTTGCGGGACGGACACGTAATAGAAGACACAATCAATAATCAGATCCTCTCTGCAATTGGAGGATTGGCGGCATTGCCAAAAAATGATGAGGACTAAAAGGATTTACGATTGGACGATTTACAATTTACGATTGAAGCCACTTTTTAAATTATAGATAAGAGTAATCTCAATTGTAAATTATCTAATCGTAAATCAAAATGCTTTCAATTGTAAATTGTCTAATCGTAAATCAAAGTGACTTCAATCGTAAATCGTAAATTGTCTAATTGTAAATCAAAATAATGAACGGAACCAATTTATTCAAAATAGCCCTTAGAGCATTAGCCAACAATAAGTTGCGGGCTTTCTTGACAATGCTGGGTATCATCATTGGCGTAGCATCCGTTATCACCATGCTGGCTATTGGTCAAGGCTCCAAAAGAAGTATCCAGACGCAAATAGCCGAAATGGGATCGAACATGATCATGATACATCCCGGAGGTGACATGCGTGGTGGTGTACGTCGCGATGCATCCGAGATGCAGACGTTAAAGTTGGAAAACTATGAAAAGCTGCGTGAAGAAACAAACTATCTTTCAGGAATCAGTCCTAATGTATCTTCTTCCGGACAGCTTGTCAATGGTAATAATAACTATCCGTCCTCCGTTAGTGGCGTGGGATTGGATTATCTCAAAATCCGCCAATTGGATGTAGAAAACGGAGAGATGTTCACCGAAGCAGATATACAGAGCTCTGCCAAAGTCTGCATCATCGGAAAAACAATAGCCGATAACCTTTTCCCTGACGGATCCGATCCTGTTGGAAAAGTTATTCGCTTCAATAAAATACCTTTCCGTGTAGTAGGTGTACTCAAAGCCAAGGGATATAACTCTATGGGCATGGACCAGGACGATATTGTACTGGCACCCTATACTACAGTAATGAAACGTTTGCTGGCCGTCACTTACCTGCAAGGAATTTACGCCTCTGCACTCTCCGAAGATATGACAGATTATGCGATCGAAGAAATCACAAGTATCCTGCGTCGCGAACATAAGCTGAAAGACAGTGACGATGATGATTTTACTATACGTAGCCAACAGGAACTTAGTACAATGCTGAATTCTACGACCGACCTAATGACTACCCTACTCGCTTGTATCGCCGGTATTTCACTGGTAGTGGGTGGTATTGGTATTATGAATATTATGTATGTATCCGTCACAGAACGTACCCGCGAAATCGGACTCCGTATGTCGGTAGGTGCACGAGGGATAGATATCCTCAGCCAGTTTCTGATAGAAGCTATCCTGATAAGTATCACCGGAGGTATTATAGGCGTAATTATAGGTTGTGGCGCCAGCTGGATCGTTAAGAGCGTAGCCCATTGGCCTATCTTTATACAACCGTGGAGCGTATTCTTATCATTTGCCGTATGTACTGTCACAGGAGTATTCTTTGGCTGGTATCCGGCTAAAAAAGCAGCAGACCTTGATCCGATTGAGGCCATACGATACGAATAAACAACAATAGTAAAAAATGAGGAGTGATAAGTGATGAGTACTATGATCCGCATGGAACTAATCACTTATCACTACTCGTTAATCACTAATTTTACTATCTTTGCAAATATGAAACAACCTACAAACAGCCGCGTTCGCTTTGCCGTAGTACTAACCCATATCATTGGTTGGGGCATCATTTTTGGCTTCCCGTTCTTTTTTATCAACCGGGGAGGAGAACCTATTGACTGGATAGGGTACATACGCCGTAGCGGAGTACCTCTTAGTTTTTGTATCGTATTCTATTTAAACTATTTCATTTTTATTCCCCGTTATTTGTTTAATGAACGCGTTCAAAAGTTTCTATTGCTGAATCTCACATTAATTGTTCTCATGAGCGGTGGGCTTCATTTATGGCAAACCATCATGTTTGTTAATGATATTCCCAAAACTCCTCATAAAAACATGCCTCCCGGCTGGATCTTTTTTGTTCGCGATATGTTCTCGATGGTACTTACCATAAGCCTTGCTGCCGCAATCAAAATGAGTATCCGGTGGGGACAAATTGAAGCAGCACGACGAGAAGCAGAAAGGAGCCGTACGGAAGCTGAATTAAAGAACTTACGGAATCAGTTGAATCCTCATTTCTTACTTAACACACTGAATAACATCTATGCCCTTATCGCCTTTGATACAGACAAGGCGCAACAAGCCGTACAAGAGTTAAGCCGGCTTCTTCGCCACGTATTGTATGATAACCAGCAAACATTTGTCTCTTTAGGGAAAGAAATGGATTTCATTCGCAATTACATAGAGCTAATGCGTATCCGCCTCTCCTCCAATGTAGTAGTAGAAACAAATATCGATATATCTCCGGACAACCGAACAGAAATTGCTCCACTCATTTTCATATCACTTATCGAGAATGCCTTTAAGCATGGTATCTCTCCTACAGAACCCAGCTTTATCCGTATTGCTTTTTCTGAATCCAACGGAGAAGTGAGATGTGAAATAACAAACAGTTACCATCCCAAAGCCGAAACAGATAAAAGTGGTTCGGGCATCGGACTGGAACAAGTAAGCAAACGTCTGGAATTAATCTATCCCGGACGTTATCAGTGGCAACACGAAGTGAGTAAAGATAAAAAAGAATATTCATCAAGATTAGTGATTAGGGAGGAGTGATTAGTGATAAGTGATTAATGATTAGTGCCATGCGGTTCACAGCGTAGCCCATTAATCACTTATCGCTAATCACTTATCACTAATCACTTATCACTAATTATCAAAGTCATGACTCTAAATTGTGCCATCGTAGACGATGAACCTCTGGCTCTTGATCTGCTGGAAAGTTATGTCAACAAAACTCCGTTTTTGTCTTTAACCGGTAAATATTCGAGTGCTGTACAAGCAATGAACGAGCTTCCGGAAAAGAAAGTTGATCTGCTTTTTTTAGATATTCAAATGCCGGAACTTAACGGGCTTGAATTCTCCAGAATGGTAGACAAAAATACCCGCATTATATTCACCACTGCTTTCAATCAATATGCCATCGACGGGTATCGTGTGAATGCTCTCGATTATTTGCTAAAACCTATTTCTTACGTCGACTTCCTGCAAGCAGCCAATAAGGCGTTACAGTGGTTTGAGCTCGTACAGAAACCGGATGAGATCGAAAGTATCTTCGTAAAAAGCGATTACAAACTGGTACAAATAGAACTTAAAAAGATTCTTTATATCGAAGGATTGAAAGATTACATTAAAATATATACCGAAGACCAGCCCAAACCCATCCTTTCGCTGATGAGCATGAAATCTATGGAGGAATTGCTCCCTCCCACTCGCTTCATGCGAGTACATCGTTCATTCATTGTGCAAAAGGATAAAATACGGATCATAGATCGTGGTCGGATTGTCTTTGATAAGACATATATCCCCATCAGTGATAGCTACAAACAGGTTTTTCAAACTTTCCTTGATGAAAGAAGCTAAGAAATAACCTGTTTATCGGTTAAATGCTCCCATTTGTCTATTCTTATTTGCAAAATAGCTGACAAATATATATCTTTGTCCCGAACAGAAAGGAGTTGTGAAACTCTGAGAATAGAATAGTTTAGTTAAGTCTAGTTTAGTTTTTGTGTTAAGAGGCTTCCTCGTCGGCGGACGAACAAGGAAGTCTCTTTTTTTATTTACTTATCTTCAATTAATTACAAATACAAATCGGGTATTTTCTTTCTTAATTAGTGTTTATCATTGAGCCTCCTCAAACGTCACTTTGGACGCTATTCTATTGCTGTTTTATTGCTGCAATACTAAAACAAAAGAAGAATAAATTAAGGCAGCTTATCAGGCTGCCTTAATTACTAATTCGCTACTACCATTCGTTTGGTATCAATCAAACAATCATCAACTATAAGAGAATACATATAAACTCCATTAATTAGTTCTGTAGTGTTTACATCAATACTATTTTGGCCAATAGAAGTTATTGGTATTTTCAGGACTAAAACTCCCATCATATTGTAGAATTGTAAATAAGCACTTTTTCGTATCTCAGGTATCACAAAAGATATAGAAGTCATGAATGAAGCCGGATTAGGAATGTTCTGACACAATTCCGGATTATCTTTTACCTCATCATTAATACCTGTTACAGAACTTCTTGTAAACAAGGATGGAGCAGAAGGAAGTTCATTATATATTCTAACTACGCTTCCCTGTTCTGCTATGAAGCCTGGTAAGATTCTAACAGAACGATATCCATTAAAATTAACAGTTACATTATTCTTAACTTGAACATTTATAATAGTCAAATATGTCCCACTCTCATTATCGTTATATTCATACTCTTTATTGGCAATTGCCACATTACAAGGTTGCACACCAATACTCCAAGAAACATCCCCCACCCAAACGTCATGTTTCAATATTAATTTAGCTTCCTCATTTATACCAATACAATCCCAAACTACTGAAATAGGAGAATTATAAAGTCCCATATAGTCTCTATTTATCGTAGATAACGTATAATTCCCATCTTGATCTCTTATCTTACCATTGATAACTTCCCAAATATAAACATCTTCCGAAGCCTTTGATACCCCGCCAGTAATTAATCCTGCTGTATATTCGTATGGAATACCCGGTATAGGATTATAATCCCCCAATAAGTGCCACTGCGCATTTAGCTTTACAGAAAAGCATATTAGAATTAATATAATCTTGAATTTCATGATAATCTATTTATTATTTAATGCCTTTAATTGTTCTATCTCTTCCTGTTGTTTTATTACATACAGAGTCAATTCCTCAATTTTTTGAAGTAATAAAGCATTCACTTCACCCAAACTAACCCCATTGGCTTTAACATCTGATTCACTAGGAATACCTGGTAAAGTACCTTTTTCTTCAATATGCTTCTTTACCTCTCCTAATGTTGGAAGTTTATAATCCTTCTTAAAAACGAAGTCGGCCCAATCAGAGTCTACTTTTATTTCTTTTGCACGAATAGTTCCATTAACAGCTAATTTATATCCTTGTGTATCTAATGTACCAATTCCGACATTTCCATTAACAGATAAATCATTTATATCCGTAGCTATCGTATTGGGTACATATCCAATATTAAGTCCACCACGAGGTCCGACAATCATGGCAGAATAATCATTAGCATGTTCACGGCTCGTTTGAATCACAAAACGTTGTCTACAACAGTGATCTTCAAGATTTCCACTTTCATATGATTGATCAGGATATTCCCATATTTCATAACCATTAGATGCTACTCCCCATCCTCCTGCGTATGATGCAGTAACCATTTTCCAGATATGTGGACTACCACCAATACCTTTATTAGATAAACTATAATACGTACTCGACTGATCATTCTGGCTAACTGGGTTTCCAATGATTTCAAGATTTCCATTAAATTGGGTAGTTACATCCTGTGCATATCCTGCCATGAATGAAAACAAGACTAAACAAAAAAACGAATAAACCTTTTTCATAATAATATTTTTAAGCGTTAATATTAATTTGATCTAATGCTTTTTATTTCGGCTTCCATACTCTCCATTCGTTTTTCTTGTTGAATGATGTAAAGTGTTAGTTCCTCTATTTTTTGAAGTAGCAAAGCATTTGTCTCTGCCAAATTTACTCCGTTGGCTTTAACCTCTGCCTCACTTGGTATACCAGGTAAAGTTCCATTTTCATTGATATGGGTCTCAACTTCTTTCAGAGTAGGAAGCTTATAATCTTTCTTAAATACGAAGTCAGCCCAATCGGACTCTACCTTAATTTCTTTTGCACGGATTATTCCATTAACAGCTAATTTGTAACCTTCTGTGTTGTTAGTACCGATTCCAATACTCCCACTCGTCAGCAAATTATGCGAACTAATAGTACCATTTACATCAAACTCACTGGATGGATTAACTGTACCAATACCTATTTTTCCATATTGATCAATATGCATTCTCACCCGCGGCATTCCTGTAGCATCCCCAGGCTGGCTGGTCATTAACTGTAAAAAAGTACCCCATTCATCACCTCTAAAAGCTCTTATACTACTTTGACCCGCATTCTTAAAATTAAAAATTATATCTCGTTTACCAGCTTCACCTGTAGGAGAATTAGGACCTTGAATTATGAATGTGGAATTTGTATTATCCAACTCATTTCCAAATTCAAATAAGTCAGTTACTTTTAATTTCTCCAAATTAACATTCCCGAACAGATCACTCATCAATATTTTATGCCATCCATTCCAAGAAGAAGAGAAAAAATCACCATTTCTATAAAAAACACCATTATTATTAAAACTTAATTGACTTATATATCCAGCCGTTCCGTTAAATCCAGGAGAAATCGTAAGATTCGTAGTAAATCCATATGCAGTACTTATTCCTGAAGTCGTTAAGAACTTCAAGTCTGCTCTAATTGCTTTTTCCCCATAACTATTGGGTGATTCACTTACATCCCTTGTATCATTAACTTCTAAGGATGTTGCAGTTTGCGCACTGGCATTCATTGCCAATAAAGAAAGAATAAACACAACTAATTGATAAAGAATCTTCTTCATAATAATAAAATTAAAATGTTAACACTAATAAGGATTATCTCAATCAATAAAATATTTATAGTGGATTGTATATCATCAAAAAGAATGATTTCGAAGTAAAGGAGAAATGACTTTAGACAAAAATAAAGAAAAAGATCAAAATATCCTAAAAAGTTACCCGGACAATTACAATGTTTATACATCACAATAAAAACCAGTATATCAATATCATATACGTTTCACAAAAAAAAGAACCCGGACAATTCAATATTTATTTTTATGCTACAAAATGAGATTGTAGAAAAAAACAGGCAGATAGTGTTAGCTTATTAGAGCATTCATGAAAAATAAACCTTGATTCTGAAGCGTAGTTTACAAGCAGGCAAGGCGTAGTCTACATCCAGGCAAGGTACAGCCTCCACACAACCTTTATAAGAGGTTGATAATGGGGTATTATTACAGCCTAAAGCATACAAATCCTAAATCCCTTCATCATATTTTCATTATTCAATTATTTATATTACCTTTGCACACATAAAAGCCACTAAAACTCGTGTTGGCTTATAAGGTTGTCTCTTTCTATTTTTTTGGACACCTCTATTTACTTATCAAACAACAATAATATATCACTATTTGAAATTCTGATTAATATATTAGTCAGGCTTGTGAAAGTCTGTATATATACTTTTTTAAATTATAGCATAAGATTTGATAAATCTCTATGTAAGAGATTTCTTGTCCGCCCAGCCTGTGAAGGTAGGGCGGATTTTTGTTTATATAATTATCATACTTAATAATTTGTTAAACAGAACTAAGAATTAAGCTAAATACAGAACCTTTTTAACCAAATATCTGTTTTGATTTAAAACTTAAACTTTTTATACGGCAGGCCATCTGTGAAGACAGCAAGCCGTAATATTTTATTTCTTTCCATCTATTATCTAAAAAGCGACTTAGTAAAAAAATAATATATCACAAATAGTACAATTTTATTATTATAGCATTATCTTTGCATCCGTTAAAAACAGATGAGATGAACGAAGAAGAAATAATGCTAAATGGCCTCCTGATTGACAAATGCAAAGAAGAAGGAATTATGATAGCTTTGGTTGCTATCAACAGAGAGACAAAAGAAATTGAATTACCGCAGAGCTTTAAGGATATGGTCAACGACCCTAACTATTACATTTGCTACTGTCATAGAAGTGAAAAAGAAGAATATATTATTGAAAAAATAAAAGAAATACCCGATTAAAAGCCAGATAAGAATGAATTATACAAAACCATTCTTATCACAGGTTTCAATACGAAAAGAAAGCCGTTTCTTATCGTATTGAAACAACTTTCTTATATAGATATTTCAGAAGATACTACAATCAACCTGCTAACCGATCAATCCGGTATTTCCTCTCCATTTATATTTGCAGCAGCATAATCATCAAGAAAGAGCTCTACATTCTTAGCATGATGGGCAATATAGGCAGCAGGTCCCGTGTCACCAGAAGTATAAATCTCCTCCACCACTTCAGCTTTATTTCTGCCTGTGATCAAAAAAATTACCCGACGGGCATTAATAATAGGACAACCTGTCATCGCAATACGTTTCTGACCATTATTCGGGTTATAACTTACTTCATAAATCCTGTCAGAAGACAATAATTTCTCTTGTCCGGGGAAGATAGACGAGGTATGTCCGTCTCCGCCTGCTCCTAACAATATTACATCAAATACAGGCCAACCATCTTGCATAGGAACCTGACTTTCTACTACCTTGGAATACCGGACCGCTTCCTTATCGGGTCTATCCTCTCCTCTGATACGAAACACGTTTTCATAATCAATAGGAACCACGCCCACCAACAATGAGCGTACCATTCCATAATTGCTATCGGAGTTCTCGGGTGGGACACAACGTTCGTCTACAAAAAAAACTTTCATCCGCGTCCACGGAGTAATATCACTATATTCGTTTGCCCACAAGTCAAACATCAGCGCAGGAGTACTTCCACCACTTAAAGCAATATTGAAAGTCTTGCCGGGTTCATCTATCATAATTTTTATCAGATGAAGAATCAGTGCGCGTGCCGTCTCAATGGACGAAGGATAAATAAAAGGTTTCATAGTTCACAATATTGGTCTGTGTTCGTCAAATTCTTACAAGGATTAGTCCATTCAGCACCATGTTCGTGCATCATAGCCTCACTTTCGAGAGGGCCCCATGTACCGGCCGGATAACCATAAAGCGGTGCATCGGGATGTTCTTTCCAATAGTGGAGGATTGGATCAAAGAACCGCCAGGACGCCTCCACTGCGTCACTTCGTGTAAAGAGGGTAGGATCACCCTGGATACAGTCATCAATCAAACGGGCATAAGCATCGCCACTTGGCACGCCACCGAGTTGGTTATAACTGAAATCCATTGTTACTTGTTTCACTTCAAATCCCGCACCAGGTACTTTCATTCCTATTTTCAGGACAATACCTTCATTGGGTTGCAAGCGAAGGATTAGTTTATTGGCACGAGGACAATTACCTCCCGCACAATGAAACATCTGATGTGGGGTTTCACGGAAGTGTACCACTATTTCCGTAACTTTGGTAGGCATCTGCTTTCCGGTACGTATATAGAATGGAACACCACTCCAACGCCAGTTACTGATTCCTAATTTCATAGCAATATACGTCTCTGTCCGTGAGTCGGGATTTACATTTTTCTCTTCGCGATATCCTTTCTTATTACCAGAAGCTGTGTATTGACCACGAACAATATGTTCTTCAAAATCCTCCTCGGTCAATGGAGTTAGAGACTCATACACTTTCACCACTTCATTGCGGAACGTATCAGCATTAAATACAGCAGGAGGTTCCATAGCCGTCAATGCCACAAGCTGTATAAGATGATTCTGCACCATATCACGTAAAGCACCGGCAGTGTCATAAAAACCACCACGCTGCTCAATACCCAGATTTTCAACAGCTGTTACCTCTATATAATCGATATAATTACGATTCCACAGAGGTTCGAATATCCCGTTAGCGAAACGGAAAGCAAGCAAATTTTGAGCGGTTTCCTTACCCAGAAAATGATCTATACGGTAAATCTGATGTTCATCAAACACAGAAGCATAGATACGATTCAGCTCTTCGGCAGACTGAAGATCATATCCAAATGGTTTCTCCACGATAATACGTGCCCGTCCACGATTAAGATGCGCTTTTTTGAGGTGCAACGGAATCACTCCATACAAAGAAGGAGGTGTAGCCAGATAAAACAACAGATTATCCGGTTCCTTCTCTCCGGTAAGCTCCTCAATACGCTGACGAAGGCGGACATAGCCAGCCTCTATAGCAGGATCAATAGCCAGATAGTAAAGATGTTGTGTAAAGTTATCCATCAACTCTTTATCCTGTTCTTCGGGTTTCACAAATTGTTCAAGTTCAGTATAGATGTAAGCACGATAGTCAGTATCCGAATACACAGTACGTCCCACACCCATCACAGAAAACTCTCCTTTGAGACGCTTATCTCTGTACAAAGAGTACAAGGCAGGCATCAGCTTACGCTTAGTAAGATCGCCCGAAGCGCCAAAGATTATCATTACAAATTTATCCATTATTTTAGTAATTAGTAGTTAGTGATTAGTGGTAAGTGGTAAGTGATTAGTGGCTGCGCTATTATGCCGGATGGCACTAATCACTTATCACTAATTATTGTATGTTCCTGATTTCGTATCACCACCATGTCCTGTCCAGTTCTCATGGAAGAACTGTCCGCGGAGTTCATCTTTTCGTTCAAAAGTATGTGCACCAAAGTAATCGCGTTGCGCTTGTATCATGTTAGCAGGCAAATTGGCAGATACCAATGAGTAGAAATAATTCAATGCCGAAGAAAAAGCGGGAACAGGAAGTTCTTCACGCATAGCCTGCACCACCAGCGTTTTCCATCCGGATAACAATCCCTTTATGTCATCCCGGAAATAAGGCGCCAGCAAGAGGTTTTTGGGCTTATCCTTTACCTCAAAAGCAGCAGCAATGTCATTCAGGAAGATACTACGAATGATACAACCTCCACGCCACATACGTGCGATAGAAGACAAATCAAGCTTCCAGCCAAAAGTATCAGAAGCGCGCTGAAGAACAGCGAATCCCTGAGCATAAGAAACCAGCTTGGATGCATATAATGCAGCATAAATCTCTTTCACCAATTCCGGTTTATTATAAACAGCTTGTGTACGTTTACATTGAAATTGCCGTGAAGCTGTCTCGCGCAACTCTTTCTGAGCCGACAAACTTCGTTCAAATACCGCAGTGGCAATCAACCCCAAAGGCATACCCAGTTCCATGGCATTAATAACGGACCATTTTCCTGTGCCCTTCTGTCCGGCAGCATCCAGTATCTTATCCAACAGATACCCTCCCGACTTATCTGTATGCCGCAGGATATTTGCTGTAATTTCAATTAAATAGCTACGAAGTTTCCCTTCATTCCAATGAGAAAAGACATTCGCCATCTCTTCATTCTCCAGGTCAAGCAGATTCTTCATCACCCAGTACGCCTCAGCAATAAGTTGCATATCGCCATACTCTATGCCATTGTGTATCATCTTCACAAAATGTCCGGAACCTGCCGGCCCAATCCAATCACAACAAGGCGTACCATCCGATGCCTTTGCCGCAATACTTTGCAGAATAGGTTTCACCGCCGGCCAGGCTGTTACCGAACCACCAGGCATAATGGAAGCACCATTCAAAGCCCCTTCTTCACCACCAGATACACCGGCACCGACGAAAAGAAACCCCTTCGACTCAGCCAATGCCACACGACGATTGGTATCTTCATAATTGGAGTTACCACCATCAATCAAGATATCACCCGGAGAAAGTAAAGGGAAAAGTTGTTCCATTAATTCATCTACAGCACTACCGGCACGAACCATCATCATTATCTTTCGAGGCAAGGATATTGAATCTACAAATGTAGCAATATCAGTAAAACCTTCGATGTTTAGACCTTTAGCCCGCCCATTGAGAAATCGTTCTACCACTCCTTCTTCTACTCCGGGCACTGTACGGTTGTATACCGATACATTCCATCCTTTACTTGCCATATTCAAGGCTAAATTTTCGCCCATTACAGCCAAACCAATCAGCCCAACATCTGTTTTATTCTGTATTGACATAATTGTAAGATTTATCTAATTAGTTGTTTATTCTTTATTAATTTACTTATTTACTATAACATATACAATAAAATTTTGTTCGGCTATTTACAAAAAAAAATGCTACTTTTGTAGCAATTAAATAAAGTTTCGACCATGAAGAAAATCCATATCGGCCTGTTACCCCGCATTATTATTGCCATTTTGTTAGGAATTGCAGTTGGACACTTCTTTCCGGCCTCGTTAGTTCGCATATTTGTAACATTCAATGGTATCTTTAGTGAATTTCTAAATTTTTCTATTCCGCTCATCATTCTCGGACTGGTCACAATTGCCATTGCCGATATCGGAAAAGGAGCCGGCAAAATGCTGATTGTAACTGCACTGATAGCCTACGGAGCGACATTGTTTTCGGGTTTCCTCTCCTACTTTACCGGTGCTACTTTATTCCCATCCTTGATAGAGCCCGGAAGACCACTCGAAGAAGTGAGTGAAGCACAAGGCATACTTCCTTTCTTCTCCGTTGCCATCCCACCGCTAATGAATGTAATGACCTCTTTGGTTCTCGCTTTCACATTAGGATTAGGATTGGCCGCACTACGCAGTGATGCCTTAAAAAATGTGGCAAGAGATTTCCAGGAGATTATTGTCCGCATGATTAGTGCTGTCATTCTGCCTTTGCTACCGCTCTACATCTTTGGTATATTTCTCAACATGACACACTCCGGACAAGTATTCTCCATCCTAATGATATTCATCAAAATCATTGGAGTTATTTTCGCTTTGCACATTTTCTTATTGATTTTTCAATACTCTATTGCTGCACTGTTTGTTCAACACAATCCTTTCAAATTATTAGGACGGATGCTACCAGCCTACTTTACCGCATTAGGAACTCAATCATCTGCTGCTACCATCCCTGTCACCTTGGAGCAGACAAAAAAGAATGGAGTATCAGCTGATATTGCCGGTTTTGTTGTTCCACTCTGCGCCACGATCCATCTTTCGGGCAGTACACTAAAGATTGTAGCCTGTGCTTTGGCTTTAATGATGATGCAAGGTATGCCATTCGATTTCTCTCTTTTCGCAGGATTCATTTTTATGTTAGGCATCACCATGATAGCCGCACCTGGTGTTCCCGGAGGAGCTATTATGGCATCTTTAGGTATTTTACAATCCATGTTGGGTTTTGACGAATCAGCACAAGCATTAATGATAGCGTTGTACATTGCAATGGACAGTTTCGGCACAGCATGTAATGTTACGGGTGACGGAGCAATTGCACTAATTATAGACAAAATCATGGGAAAAAGCAAGCAGTGAACAAGTTAAACAAACAAGGAGAGCCCAGCAATACCTAAAATGAAAAGTATAGAAACAACCCTCCTTACCAATGATATCAAAACACTAAAAAAGGCGAACAATAGAATTCTTTGTTACTACGGGCCTTAGAACCATGTGCCAACTCATAAACCCGCCATGGAGCAGTTTTAAATTGAACAGAAACACAGATTGTTTTATCTAAAGAGTTTATCACTTTACAGTGAAGTTATTTGAAACAATGGTAGAAACAGACTATAAAACCCTGGAAATCAAACAATAAAAAAATACGTACTTTTGGGGTACAAAAGTACGTATTTAAGACACTGTTAATATGCATTTTAAGTCACCGTTAAAATACTAAGCTTGCAAACAAGAGATTAAAGAGCTGTGACAGATAATAATAAATGTTACAACATTTCTGCCAATTTCCACACCTGTATATGTCGTATACCTTCTTTGGACGGCAATGCTACATTATCAAGAGATACTATCCACTTTTCATAATTATCCTGTATTGCCTCCAACGAAGCATACAAAGACTGCATCATCAACTCATTATCCAAAGCACACACACACTGAATGTAGATAATCCGGTCTCCTTTCCGTGCAAGAAAGTCAATCACTTTATTGCGATGTACACCTACATAAACAGCATATCCGGCACGTCGTAATTCAAGATAAACATGATTTTTAAACTTAGTGTCCTGTTCGCGGACAAAGAACGGATAAAGAAAACGCATGAAAGCCCAATCATTAATATAATAACGACAACTACCTAACACCACTTCCTTACTGCGAACCTGACAACGCTCTACACGATGAATAAGGAAAGTATTTTCGAGGTAACTGATATAATTGGCAATCGTATCATAGCTCGTCTTTCGCTGCTGCGAATTAAAATGAGCAACCAGATTAGTAACAGATACCAACTCGGACAGATGTGCTGCTAAATAGATAAGTACATCTTCAAAAAGCCGGGGATCTTTCACACGATACTGTTGCACAATATCACGAAACAGTGCAGTATCTTTAATAGAGGAGACATAATTCCATTTTACATCTTCCGTTGATAAAGTAGAAAGCCGGGGCAAGGAACACCCTTCCATATATGCAGCATAGCTCTTACCGGAAGCTTCTTCCCGCACACGTTCTCTATACTCTGCATAACTAAAAGGAAAGACCTCAAAACTCACATAATGCCGGTCCGGCATCCCTTCCGCATCGCAAGGAAGTATCTCTCTGCCGGACCCACTGATAAACAGCTCGCTACTGTTGACATAATCCTGCGAATGAGAATATACAAACTCTTCCCAACCTATGATGTTCTGTATCTCTTCAATAAATAGATAGATTTTTCCTACCGGATGAATTCGTTCCCGATAAGTAGATAAAAGTTCTTCAAGTCCTTCACGTCCGGATATGAAACCAGAATCGGTGAATGAACGATTTATATACAATATATTCCGTGCCGATACTCCCTCATCAAGTAAATGAAGCATAATCTGCCGGAGCAGATATGATTTCCCTGCCCCACGTTGGCCTATCAGTAACTTTATCAGTTTATTACCGATATAGCCAAAAATACGATTGGTATAACTCTTACGAATGAATCCGGCTTCCGGCAATCGTCCATTCCAATAATTAGAGAGACTTAATTCATTAAAACAATCATTCATATCCGAATATATTAATATCACAATTAAAAAATTCAATTAAAAATGATATTTATAAATCAAACAATACAATTTTCATTTATACTTGAATAATATTCGGCAAATATAAATATTTTCTGTTTAAACTAAAAAATTATACCCTCATATATAGCTCTTATCCGAAAGAAAATACCGAATATTGCAACGATATTAGAAGCCAAAGTTAGAAGTCAGTAGTTAGAATCTATGCAACTTGATTATTTTTATGCCGAAGGGATTCTAACTACTAACTACCAAATTCTAACTACCAACTATTAACTACCAAATTAATTATTTATAATATGAAGAAAGCTCTTATTTCTGGGATCACAGGGCAAGACGGTTCATTCCTTGCCGAATTTTTATTGCAAAAAGGTTATGAAGTACACGGTATACTCCGTCGTTCTTCTTCTTTCAACACCGGACGCATCGAACATCTTTATTTTGACGAATGGGTGCGCGACATGAAACAGAAACGTACTATCAACCTGCATTATGCCGACATGACTGATTCAAGTTCATTGATACGTGTCATCCAAATGGTACAACCCGACGAAATATACAACTTAGCTGCACAAAGCCATGTGAAGGTATCTTTTGATGTACCCGAATACACTGCGGAAGCAGATGCTATCGGCACACTACGTATGCTCGAAGCAGTACGCATCTTAGGACTGGAAAAGAAAACACGCATTTATCAGGCTTCTACCTCAGAGCTTTATGGCAAGGTACAGGAAGTACCTCAGAGTGAAACAACTCCGTTCTATCCGCGTAGCCCGTATGCAGTGGCCAAGCAATATGGCTTCTGGATTACAAAGAACTACCGCGAAAGTTACGGTATGTTTGCCGTAAACGGCATCCTCTTTAACCATGAGAGTGAACGTCGTGGAGAAACATTCGTAACCCGTAAAATAACACTGGCTGCAGCACGTATTGTACAAGGTGAACAAGACAAATTGTACTTGGGAAACCTGGATGCACGCCGTGACTGGGGATATGCGAAAGATTATGTAGAATGCATGTGGCTTATCCTGCAACATGACGTTCCGGAAGACTTTGTGATTGCTACCGGAGAAATGCACACCGTGCGTGAGTTCTGTACACTTGCCTTTGCCGAAGCAGGAATCAACCTGCGTTGGGAAGGCGAAGGAATAGATGAAAAAGGCATCGACACCGTTACCGGAAAAGTATTGGTAGAAGTTGATCCGAAATATTTCCGTCCGGCTGAGGTGGAACAGCTACTGGGTAATCCTACGAAAGCTAAAACCGTATTAGGCTGGAATCCGTGTGCCACTCCATTCCCCGAATTAGTAAAGATCATGGTACGCCATGATATGAGAAAAGTACAGAAGATGATTGCAACCAAACAGGAGTAAGATCAATGGATAAAAATGCAAAGATATATGTAGCAGGACACCACGGACTTGTGGGTTCTGCTATCTGGAAAAACTTGCAAGAAAAAGGATATACCAATCTTGTAGGACGTACACACAAAGAGCTCGATTTGCTGGATGGTGTTGCCGTTCGTAACTTTTTTGATGAAGAACAACCGGAATATGTATTCTTAGCTGCCGCATTCGTGGGTGGCATCATGGCCAACAGTATTTATCGCGCTGACTTTATTTACAAGAATCTACAAATACAGCAGAATGTTATCGGCGAAAGTTTTCGTCACCATATTAAGAAACTACTATTCTTAGGTAGTACCTGTATCTATCCGCGGGATGCTGAACAACCAATGAAAGAAGAGGTGTTGCTGACTTCCCCGTTGGAATATACCAATGAGCCCTATGCCATCGCCAAAATTGCAGGATTGAAAATGTGCGAAAGCTTCAATTTGCAATATGGAACGAATTATATCGCTGTAATGCCTACCAATCTATATGGCCCGAATGATAACTTCGATCTGGAACGTAGTCATGTATTACCGGCCATGATACGCAAAGTACATCTGGCACACTGCCTGAAAGAAGGAAACTGGGAAGCAGTACGCAAAGATATGAATGCCCGTCCGGTAGAAGGAATCGACGGTAATAGCCCAAAAGAAGATATTCTGAATATCCTGAAAAAATATGGTATCAGTGATACGGAAGTATTGCTTTGGGGCACCGGAACACCGTTACGCGAATTCTTATGGAGTGAAGAAATGGCCGATGCCAGCGTATTCGTGATGGAACATGTAGATTTCAAGGATACCTATAAAGAAGGTAGCAAAGATATTCGTAATTGCCACATCAACATTGGTACAGGCAAAGAAATATCTATCCGCCAGCTTGCCGAACTGATTGTAGAAACAGTTGGTTATAAAGGTAAACTAACTTTTGACAGTACCAAGCCTGACGGTACGATGCGCAAGTTAACAGATCCTTCCAAACTACACGGATTAGGATGGCATCATAAAATCGAGATAGAGGAAGGGGTACAAAAAATGTACGACTGGTACTTAAATAGTTGAAAGTTAAAAATTGAAAGTTGAAAGTTGAAAATTAGCTGCGCTAACATGCTGTATAGCAGCTTTCAACTTTCAACTTTCAATTTTCAACTCTATAAGCTCTCAACTTTCAATTATAATAGTTATATTTGCACAATTTAATACCAAATGTGCAAAAAACAATGGAACAAAGTTTTATAGCTTACATTGAAAATAGTATCAAGAACAATTGGGACCTGGATGCCCTGACAGATTATAAGGGAGCCACCCTACAGTATAAAGACGTAGCCCGCAAGATCGAAAAGCTGCATATCATCTTTGAAGAAAGCGGTATTCAAAAAGGAGACAAGATAGCCGTCTGCGGACGAAACAGCTCTCACTGGGGAGTCACTTTTCTTGCTACATTAACCTACGGTGCAGTAATCGTCCCGATTCTACACGAATTCAAAGCAGACAATGTACACAACATAGTCAATCACTCTGAAGCCAAACTCCTTTTCGTTGGCGATATGGTATGGGAAAACCTCAACGAATCGGCAATGCCACTACTCGAAGGTATCCTGATGATGACAGACTTCACCCTGCTGGTAACACGCAGTGAAAAACTGACATACGCCCGTGAACATCTGAACGAACTATTCGGCAAAAAATATCCGAAGAACTTCCGTAAAGAACATGTAGAATATCACAAAGACCAGCCCGAAGAACTGGCGGTTATCAACTATACATCCGGAACAACAAGCTATTCAAAGGGAGTAATGCTCCCCTACCGTAGTCTGTGGTCGAATACCAAATTCGGTTTTGAAGTACTAACGTTAAAGCCGGGTGACAAGATTGTATCTATGCTGCCAATGGCGCATATGTACGGACTGGCATTTGAATTTCTGTATGAATTTTCCGTAGGTTGCCAAATCTACTTCCTTACCCGGATGCCAAGTCCCAAAATTATCTTCCAGGCATTTGCAGAGGTGAAACCTAACCTGGTAGTAGCTGTACCACTTATCATCGAAAAGATTATAAAGAAAAATATCTTGCCTAAACTGGAAACTCCCACCATGAAGCTATTACTGAAAGTACCTGTTATTAATGATAAGATTAAGGCAACAGTACGCGAACAAATGATACAGGCCTTTGGTGGCAACTTTGAAGCTGTGATTGTGGGTGGTGCCGCTTTCAATCAGGAAGTGGAGCAATTTCTCAAGATGATCGAGTTCCCTTACACAGTGGGATATGGAATGACAGAATGTGGTCCTATTATCTGTTATGAGGATTGGAAATACTTCAAATCGGGTTCATGCGGAAAAGCTGCGCCCCGTATGGATGTAAGAATTCTTTCATCGGATCCTGAAAATATACCGGGAGAAATTGTTTGCAAAGGTCCCAATGTAATGCTGGGATATTACAAAAATGAAGAAGCCACCGAACAAGTAATTGATAAGGATGGCTGGTTGCATACCGGTGATCTTGCTCTGGAAGATGCCGATGGAAATATCACGATCAAAGGTCGCAGTAAGAATATGCTATTAGGTCCAAACGGGCAAAATATCTATCCGGAGGAGATTGAAGACAAGTTGAACAATCTGCCTTACGTATCGGAAAGTATCATCGTACAGCAAAATGAGAAATTGGTAGGTCTGGTATATCCCGACTTCGACGAAGCTTTTGCACATGGCTTGAAAAATGAAGATATGGAACGCGTAATGGAAGAAAACCGCGTTGCACTGAATGCCATGTTACCAGCATATAGCCAGATTTCAAAAATGAAAATATATCCGGAAGAGTTCGAAAAAACTCCCAAGAAATCAATCAAAAGATTCCTGTATCAGGAAGCAAAAGGATAAAAAAATTACAATTTGACTATTTACGATTTACTATTAGACGATTTACTATTTACGATTGAAATTAGTTTGCATAGTGTAACTTCAATCGTAAATAGTAAATCGTCTAATAGTAAATCTCCTAATCCCCTTTAATCATTCCTTAATTTAAGATTGTCAGCATTATGAGAAACAAACTATTACTATCGGCAACCATACTCCCGGCGTTAAGCATTAGCAGCGATGTTCATGCAGCACAGGATCAGAAACATCCTAATATTATTATGTTTCTGGTGGATGACATGGGATGGCAGGATACCTCTCTTCCCTTTTGGACACAGCGTACACATTATAATAATATTTATGAAACGCCCAATATGGAGCGTTTAGCTGCACAAGGTATGATGTTTACGCAGGCCTACGCTTGCAGTATCAGCTCTCCAAGCCGTGTCAGTTTGTTTACAGGTATGAATGCAGCACGTCACCGGGTAACCAGTTGGACACTACGCAAAAATACAACACACGAGCAACCGGACTCCGTCATGATATATCCGGAATGGAATGTAAACGGTATTTGCCAGGAACCGGGAGTAGAAAGAACAACTCAAGTCACCACGCTGGCACAAGTTCTGAAAGACAACGGTTATCACACTATACACTGTGGGAAAGCTCATTTCGGAGCCAATAATACTCCGGGTGAAGATCCGCTGAAAATGGGATTTGAAGTGAATATAGCCGGACATGCCGCAGGTTCCCCTGCAAGTTATTACGGTAAAGAGAACTTTGGAAACAAACCCGATGGTAAAAGCCCGTTGGCTGCCGTACCAGGTCTGGAAAAATATCACGGTACAGATACATTTCTGAGCGAAGCACTCACACTGGAAGCAGAAAAAGCCTTGAATAATGCACAGAAGAGTGATAAGCCCTTCTTCCTGTATATGGCTCATTATGCAGTACACACGCCTATACAACCTGATCTGCGTTTCTATCAGAAGTATATCGATAAGGGATTGCCCCCGGTAGAAGCTGCCTATGCTACTCTTATAGAAGGGATGGATAAAAGCCTCGGTGACCTGATGGACTATCTGAAAGAAAACAATCTGGAAGACAACACCGTTATTCTCTTCATGTCAGACAATGGCGGACTGGCTGCGCATACACGCGCAGGGCAACTCCATGTGCAGAACTATCCACTTAACAGTGGTAAAGGCTCTGCTTATGAAGGAGGGGTTCGTGAACCGATGATTGTCAGCTGGCCTGGTAAAATTAAACCCGGAAGTAAATGTAATCACTACCTGATGATCGAAGACTTCTTTCCATCCATATTGGAAATAGCTGGTATATCGGACTATAAGACGATACAGCAACGGGATGGCATCAGTTTTGTACCTCTTCTTACTGAAAAAGGCAAAGTGCAGGATAGGGATATCTATTGGCATTATCCACACAGTTGGGGACCTTCGGGACCGGGAATCGGGGCAACGTGTGCCATTCGTTCGGGAGACTGGAAGCTGGTCTACTATTTTGACTCTGGTAAGCGGGAGTTATTCAATATAGCCAATGACATTAGTGAAAAACAGGATCTGGCAGGAAAAGAGCCACGCATCACGAAACAGTTGGCAGGAAAATTAAGTAACTACCTCCGTTCAGTTGATGCACAACGCCCCATTTTACGTAAAACTCAACAATTGGCACCTTGGCCGGATGAAGTAAAATAAGATGTATTCACCCTTAAAATTAGTAGATAAACAGATGAATAAAAGAATATTTTGTCTACCTCTTTCACTACTTTTTATAGTCACGGGCATAGTCTCCGCTCAAAACAAAAGTGCAGGCATTAATTTGTCTGTGTGGAAAGGAATCAGCACCCAACCGGCTGACAGTGCACAGACCACCTATTTTAATTTAGGGATCCTTTCTACCATGAACCGGTTGAACGGAGTAGGATTCAATGCATTTGGCAGCGTCATTGGCGGTAATATGAATGGCATACAATTCTCCGGACTTGCCAATATGGTAGGTGAAAGTATGCGCGGCGTACAATTATCGGGTATTAGTAACATCAACGGAAACAATATGGTGGGATTATCTGCCACTGGACTTGTCAACATTGCAGGCAATCAATCGAAAGGCGTCTTACTATCCGGAATGACGAGTATCAGTGGAGACAATACATCCGGTGTGATGGCAAGCGGTATTATGAATATATCGGGAGACGGAGCAAGTGGCGTACACCTGGCAGGACTTGCCAATATCACAGGCGCTACTTTCAACGGAGTAACAGCAGGAGGTTTACTGAATGTGATAGGTGAACATCTGAATGGTGTACAAATATCCGGGTTTGCCAACATAGTGGCATCGCGAATGAATGGTGTACAGATTGGACTGGGCAATTATGCAACAAAAGCCAAAGGGGTACAGATTGGATTAGTGAATTACTATAAAAATGAAATGAAGGGATTCCAATTGGGACTTGTCAATGCCAATCCGGACACAAAAGTACAAATGCTAATCTTTGGAGGTAACGCAACGAAAATCAACATAGGTGCCCGATCCAAAAATAAACTTTTTTATACCATTATAGGTGCCGGTACGCATTATTTAGATTTCAGTGATAAATTCTCTGCAACATTATTCTATCGGGGTGGTATTTGGCTACCTCTCTGCAAAGACCTGACAATTAGTGGTGACTTGGGATATCAACACATTGAGACATTCAAAAACAAAGATTACGGTATTCCGGCACGCCTCTACGGACTACAGGCCCGTTTAAATTTAGAATATCAGATCACAAAGAAATTCGGCATATTTGCCTCCGGTGGTTATGGTGGTAGCCGCTACTACAATAAAGACATCACATATGACAAAGGGGTGATTGCAGAAGCAGGAATCGTATTGTTTTAAAGGAGAAGGAAGAATGGAGAGGGGAGAAGTACTATGCAGCGTGATAGCGCAGCCTACTTCTCCCCTCTCCATTCTCCCTTCTATTATTGCTTTTCCTTAATCAACCCCGTCCTATACGCCACCAGTAGTTTTTTCAGATCCTGAATCTGTGTAACCAATTCTTTCCCTTTATCCGTATCTTTTACCATCATACGCTGAGAATTGAATTCAATTACAAAAGTGGTCGATTTGATATCCTGCCCTTCTTCTATGGCTTTTTGCGTAGACTGAAAGGGTTCGTGCTGCACCAGCTGTAAACCATGAGAGTGATATACCAATGTATATCCGGCAATACCGGTCTCCGGCTGATAGGCTTTTGAAAAGCCTCCATCAATCACAAGTAACTTTCCTCCGGCTTTCATTGGTTGTTCACCTTTAATGGTTTTCACCGGCACGTGTCCGTTAATGATATGTGTATGCACGCCTGTCACACCAAATTCTTCAAGTATCTGGTTACATATCTTCTCATTATCACGCAAAGTATAGTAATACCCTTTCTTTTCCTTATGCAGCTTTTTGTCAGCTATAAAATAACGTTCAAAAGTAGCCATCTTATCTTTATCGAACGAAGGAGCATCAGGGCCACACCACATATACCAGATGTAATCCATTGCAAAGAGCTTATCACCATCCTCGTCTTCATCAAAATAGGCCGTACGGATCAACTGATCAATCTTATCCATCAAATTCTTACCCCAGTATTCTTTCCCATGAATGGTTACGTGCTTGAAGCTGCCATCTTCATTAAGAGGAACAGAAGCATGATACAAAAGATTGGAATTACAAACCAGATACATTCCCCCATACGTAAACAGGCAACGCATATGTTTCTTCAACTTCTCACTATTCATAAACGAATAATGCAGCTTATCTACCAGTTCTCTTTCTTCATCGGTCAGGCGATATGGATCTTTGGGATCTATGGTTGGGAAATTAGTATCACGCATTTCATATTCCACACCTTCATAGACAAATACGCCTCGCTCGAAATCAATCTTCTCCAGCAGCTTCCGGTTCTCCATACCAAACTCCGGACGGCGATTAATAATATCCGCTTCCAGCTTAAACTGTATAATTGTAATGGCCTTATGCATCTGCGTGATAAGACGCAATGTCTTCTCATTGTATGCCGAATCAGCAAAATTCATTTTCGGTGCAAAAATAGTACAGGGGTCATCGGCATAAGTATCCATAGCAAAAGTTGCCAGTGGCAAAAGATTAATGCCATATCCATCTTCAAGTGTACCCAGATTACCATAACGCATGGACATACGAATCACATTTGCCATACAGCTCGTATTACCAGATGCAGCTCCTATCCAGAGAATATCATGGTTGCCCCACTGGATATCAAAATTATGATAATTACATAACGTATCCATAATGATATGTGCGCCGGGGCCACGATCGTAAATATCACCGACAATATGCAATGAATCGATGGTCAAACGCTGAATCAGATTGCACATAGCTATAATAAAATCATCGGCACGTTTGGTAGATATAATAGTACTGATAATGACATTGATATAAGCATGTTTATTGGGTTCAATGCTCGATTCGTGCAATAACTCCTGAATGATATAAGAAAATTCTTTAGGTAAAGACTTACGCACTTTAGAACGGGTATACTTGGAAGACACATTCTGACATACCTTTACCAATTGGTTAAGAGTAATCAAATACCAGTCGTCAAGGTCCTTCTCACGAGCCTTGACCAATTGCAATTTCTCTTCAGGATAATAAATCAGTGTACTGATCTCTTTCTTCTCTGATTCACGCAAAGTATTACCAAAAATCTCATTTACTTTTCGCTTCACTGCACCCGATGCATTTTTCAATACATGTTGAAAAGCCTCATATTCACCATGAATATCTGTCAGGAAGTGTTCTGTACCTTTGGGTAGATTCAGAATGGCTTCGAGATTTATTATCTCCGTACTGGCATCGGCAATAGTGGGAAAACTACGTGACAATAACTGCAAATAACGCAGGTCGCTCACAATACTTTCAGGGGTTATATTACTTTGGGCAGTCATGATATTTACGATTTATTCCCTACGGTCATGACCATTATTAATCCATAACACATAGGTACGTTGACAATTTACAATTTTACGATTTAAATTACTTATTTGTTTATTTTAAAGCCTACATACAAACTTCACAGCGCAGCCAATTTTCAACTAAATAAGATTTTCAACTCAACAAGAACATGAGTAATATCTGAGCAATAATGACACGCAAAAACATGCACAACGGATATACCGTGGCATAAGCTACAGACGGATTATCACCCGGAATAGTATCATTCACATAATTCAATGCCATCGGATTTGCCATACTTCCGCATAACATACCAGAGACTGAGCCAAAATCGATTTTCATTATCTTGAAAGCAAACATACCAACAATTGCGGTAGGAATAATGGTTAATCCGGCACCCAGACCAATCCACAACGCCCCTTCAGGACGAAATACCGTATCGAAGAAATGTGCACCGGCATCAAGCCCCAGACAAGCCAGATACATGGAAAGCCCCAATGCACGAAGCATCAGATTGGCACTGCGGGTAGTATAAGTGATCATGTGCATACGCGGGCCGAACGTACCAATCAGAATACCAACAATGATAGGTCCACCTGCCAATCCTAGTCTCACAGGAGCACTAATACCGGGAATAGAAATAGGAATAGCCCCAAGAGCCAATCCTAATATGATACCAATAAACACAGCCACCAGATTAGGCTCTTTCAAACTTTTTACAGCATTTCCCAATACTTTTTCCACATTCTGAATGGCAGCTGCCTCACCCACTACTGTCAGGCGGTCGCCAAGTTGCAAAGTAAGTTCAGAGGTAGCAAGTAACTGTACACCCGAACGATAAACACGGCTGATATTGATTCCATAATGATTTCTCAAACGAAGTGAACCGAGTTTCTTGCCGTTCAGTTCGGGGCGGGTTACCACAATACGTTGCGAAATAAGCTGGCTGTCAATAGCATTCCAATCAATATCTTCCTTATTCCAGTCAGTGTTTTCCTGTTCACCAAACAGTACAGTCAGAGCCAATACATCTTTTTCAGAAGTTATAACCAACAGACGGTCACCCTCTTTCAGAATCTTCTCAGAGGTAGGGATACTCACATTACCGTCTCTCCACAAACGAGATATGACGAATTTAGGATAACTCATATGAGCTATGTCCTTGACACTTTTATTGAAAATAGCAGGATTATGTACCTGAAAAGCAGCAATATAAGTTTTGTTAGTATCGTCTTTCTCTTTGATGGCAAGATCCTCTTTACGCACTAATACCTTCCGGATAAGTAACACCGCAAGAATCACTCCTATTACCCCCAATGGATAAGCAACTGCACAACCCAAAGCAGGAGTACTACTCTCCAGTCCCATCTGTTTTAAGGTTTGTTGTGCTGCTCCCAAAGCAGGAGTATTAGTAGTGGCCCCACAAAGAATACCAACCATATTAGGTAAAGAGACACCCGTTGTATAACTGCATAACACTGTAAGCAGGGTACCCAAGAGCACTACGGCAAGGGCCAGCATATTCAAAGTGATACCACCTTTACGAAAAGAACTGAAAAAGCCGGGCCCCACCTGAAGCCCCAATGCATAAACAAAGATGATAAGCCCGAAACTCTCGGCATAATTCAACATCTGCGGATCAACTGATAGTCCGAAATGTCCGGCAAAGATACCTGCAAAAAACACGAAAGTCACTCCAAGAGATATACCACAGATGTGTATTTTGCCTAATCCCAGCCCGATGGCAGATATAAGTGAGATAACAACTACGGCCTGCAAGGCTGAATGCTCGATGAAGAGACTATATAACCATTCCATAAATATAATTATTCAATGTGCCAATGTGCCAATTGACCGCACTGTAACATATCACATAGTAATTGGCATATTGATACATTGGCATATTGACACATTAATTTTTGCAAAGATAGAAACTATTTATGCGCGTACAAAACTTTTGTGTATCCATTTCATACTGTACCAACGACGAACAAAGATGATGCCCCGAATGTTTTCGTCCAGCAAAAAGGCCACCCACATACCACACAAACCCCAACCCCAATGAATTCCAAACAGATAGCCTCCGCCTACTGCCACAGTCCACATTACAACCAAACCGACATAAAAAGGATAATTCACATCGCCTGCTGCACGCAAAGCATTGGTAGCAAAAATATTGATAGGACGCCCTATTTCCAGTACAGTATCTATAACCAACACAATAACTCCCATACGAATAATCTCCGGATTGGTCGTTAGCCACCCCAAAATAGTACGTCCGGAAGCAGCAAGGATACAAGAGAGAATAAAAGTGATCATCACCGATTTTTTCATCACATACTTTCCCAGCAGAAAAGCGGCATGAGGTTTCTTTTCCCCTATCAGATGACCGATACAAATAGCTCCTCCCTGTGCCATTGATATACTGAAAAGATATACAAACATGATGATATTAACACAATAAGTTCGCGTTGCCAACGCTTCTACTCCCAGCATATTAATAAAGAATGTAATGACTACCTGCGAAGAGCTGTAAGATAACTGTTCACCCGCCGAAGGTAAACCAACTTTCATCAGATTTTTCAGTTCTATCCAGGGAAAAGGACGGAAATAGACAAGCGGAAAACGATGAATATGTTTGCGGAAAAGAATTATGAACAGAATTACCATTGCTACTCCCCGGCTGAATGCCGTAGAGATAGCAGCTCCTTCCACACCTAATTCCGGAAAACCAAACTTACCGAAAATCAATGAATAGTTCCCTATGATGTTGACAATGTTGACAACCACTGTGACCAACATCGGATAAATAGCTTTATTAGCACTACGAAGCGATGCCGATAAGGTGAGAGATATAGCCTGAAAGAAAGCAAACGAGCCAACAATACGCATATACTCTGCACCATCTGCCATTAGTTCCGGACCAAGCCCCATCCAACCGAGTATGGTGGTATTCATTGAATAAAGAAAAAGACTGATTGTTCCTCCCACAACCAGATTCACTAACAGTGATACTCCAACAACCTGTACCACTTTTTTTTCGAGCTTTGCACCTAAGTATTGCGAACATAAAACGGACGTTCCCAGATTGATTACCTCAAATACCAGGAACGTCAGCATTATAATTTGATTGACTACCCCTACGGCAGCAACACTGTTATCGGAATGACGGCTTAACATGATAGTGTCTACTGCACCAAGCATCATGATAAGCAGCGTTTCTATAAAGATAGGAGCAGCCAGCTTAGCCAGCCTCTTCTTAATACTCTCCTGCTGAATTTTGTGTGTCACTTTTTACCTCGTCTGAATTTCGGGGTGCAAAGGTATTCAATTTTAACGAAACCGAGAGTTGATTTATATCAAATAAGTTAGAGCCTGCCCTTATAGACTACATAATTATCCCATCCATCCAGATATCCTTCAAGGCGATTCGCCCAAAGATTCACTTCATCGAGATAAGAAACATCATTCGGGCCATATACCATACAAAGAGATGACTGTACTGCATTTTCCCAATTCCAGTTGAAACGATATTCATCCTCCCGTATTCTTCCATCAGGATACTGTATACGAATGTAATCCACTCCTCTTCTATCCAGATAAAAATCAATCTCCTGCCGGCAGTAATAACCATCCCTATTATAGTAAGTTCTCACCCAGGTACGGCTACACAGATCACGTGACTTATTATAATAGCTACCGCCAATATTGTCATCATCATAAAAACCATCTATTTCAATCTCACAAGCTGTTAGATTAACCATAGCAAAGGTCAGCAATACCAGTTTCAAATATTTAAAAGCTTTCGTTTTCATAATCTTTTTCCTTTCTTTTTATGTGTTTTTGCATAAAACAAAAGTAGGCAAACGTTTGATTGAAGCCAAAAGAAAAATCCTACATTCAATAAGGGAATAACCTAATCCTTAGAGGGAAATCTCACCTTTTTACTACCAAACGTTAACGCCGGCACCAAACTTCTTAATTCATGTTATAAATCAAGCTATTAAGCCTCATAAGTTTGCTATTCTCCCAGAAGTATGTATCTTTGTACTGTGTTTTTCATAGTATTAGATTTAAGGTTAACAAAAAGATTGGCTGTCTGGGATAGATAGCCTTTTTTTATGCTCTTATTTTAATTGCTACCCTCTTCCCTCCTGTTCTGAACAAAATCTCCTTTTAAGTGTATATAGGAAAATCATTCATCCTAAAACACTTAATTATGAAAATTTATTTTGTAAAAGCTGCTGCATGGACAATACTTACATGTACTACTTTATTTTTCACCGCATGTTCCAAAGACTCAATCAATATCAATATTGGCGAAAATGGGACAGAAGAAGGCCAATCTGATAACGGAACAGGAACTCCGGATCAAAAAGCATTAATCACTTTTCATGCTTCTATAGAGAGTAGAAATATGACACGCTCTCTTTCACCGATGCGTAAAGGAATAACAAGTTCTATATACGCATTCAAATCACCAGTTACTTCACTCGAAACTCCTTCTGCCGAAGGTATCTATACCACTGCTACCGTAGGGGTACTAACCGGTGTAGAAGGATATAAAATGTATCTGCCCAATGGCGTTTATTATTTCTACGCCATTTCTAACAACTCTTCTACAGCTTCTGCTAAATTCGTCAACGAGCGTTCAGAACCTTTGAACAACGGAGTAGATTATTTGTGGGCAAGTAACAAATTACAGGACGTTACGAGTACACAAGTGAGCATGCCTATTCTTTTTCAACACTGTGCCACCCAGATAGTATTCAACATCTCTGCCGGTAGCGGAATAAAACTGGACAAACTGGTTTCAGCTTCCATCACTCCAGCAAACCCGGGTGCTACTATGGACATGATTACCGGAGAAATAACTCCGTCTACAACGTATAGTACCGAAACAGCCAATATGGGAATTAATGGTTTCACAGCTCAATATATCATGCTTCCACTAAAAACCAATACAGCGATGCCGCTGACCTTGCAAATACTGGCAGATGGTGAAAATACTCCACGTACCTATAACGTAAACGTTCTTTTACCCAACGGAGAGTTGGCAGGAGGAGATTCTTACGTATTCAGTGCAGTGATTGATGGAAATTCTGTTTCATTTCCAAATGTTGAAGTATTAGGCTGGACCGAAGTAGACGAAACTGGTAAACCTCTTTATCCATCACAAAAACCGGACTAAAAAAGTTTTCACGTTTAACATTTGAAACATAGCCAATTAACGATATGCGGAAGAAAAAGTAGAAAAAAATCTTGCAGAAAGGTTTGCATAGTTCAAAACTTCCTCCTATCTTTGCACCGCATTTGAGAGAGAATGCGGGTTCAAGGAAGTTTGGGTGAGTGGCTGAAACCACCAGTTTGCTAAACTGACGTACGGGTAACCGTACCGCGAGTTCGAATCTCGCAGCTTCCGCTTAATCTCAACAAAAAAAGAGCTAAGTTATTAAGACTTGGCTCTTTTTAAATCTAAAATCGGTGGGTTCGTCTAACGGTTAGGACACATGCCTCTCACGCATGTAATACGAGTTCGATTCTCGTACCCACTACTAACTAATGATAAAGCAGTTACAATTCATTGTAGCTGCTTTTTTTATTATATTTATTTTTTAATTCCCATTTAATAGCAGTTTTCAAAAAGTATTGATTAAATTTGTAGTAATTATTTGGTAATAAAATATCTACAGATTTAAAAATGATAAAATCATAATACTATGGAACAAACAATATGGATTTTTTGGATCATATGGCTTATAGCAATAATAGCCCAGTTAGTAATGGTTATTAAATTCTTTCAGATGTCCTCAGATATCAAAGACATAAAAGAAATGATGAAGTATGATTTACGAACAAAATATCCCGAACTACAGAAAAACAAAGAAACAGAAGCACAAGTAGAAGATATAATAAAAGATAACCCAGGGAAATTCACATGGCAAAGTTGGGTAGCTTTAGCTATTCTATTGATAGGGATATTGGTTTTTCTTTTTAGCGGCAAATAGATTTACTCATAAAATAATGATCATTAGGAAAAGGGGGAAAATGCCTTTTCCACCCGATTCACTGATTTGCGTCAACCAATTTTATGCTTTTGCAAACAGTACCAATTACTGCTTATCAGAACACATTATAGCCCTATTTAGAAAATCATTCACATAAATGATTCTTATTTGTAATTTATAAATGCATGCCGATATCCTTGTATTTTATTCCAGTTCCCTCTTGTAAAATCGGGTATCTCTACAGGGACAGATCCGTTCTCTATCGAAAGTTTAGTCAAAGGAATTAGTGAACACCATTCTGCAAGATCATAAACATCCATATCTAATGGCAATCCGTGATGCAGACAATAGATTAATCTCGAATCCATGATGAAGTCCATACCACCGTGTCCGCCTACTTCTTTAGCCTGTGCTTCCATGGTTTTGACAATAGGATCTTTATACTGATTCATTAACCGGTTCTTTATTTCTTCGGGCATATACTCATGAGCAGTAAAGTTTTGCCCGCTTGTAATATCCGAAGGCAAATCACTGCTATTCAAAGCATAACCTTCCACCGGATATTTATTGGCAAACCCTTTAGTACCTGTGAGTTGGTATAAGCGACTGTAAGGACGTGGCGAAGCTACATTATGCTCAATCTGAATTGTCTTTCCTTTTTCCGTACGTATTAAAGTAAGTGTGACTTCTCCATTTTTCACTTTTTGCGCATCTTCACTATTTCCATGTTCTTTCAAATACTGAGGCAAAGAGAGAGGATCACTGTCCATTGCCACCAAATATTTCATCCGGTCACCACGATGAATATCGAGTAGCTGACAAGCTGGGCCCATACCATGTGTGGGATACACATCTCCCCTATTATTGAGATTATATTGCATACGCCAGTCTGCATTGTAGTCTCCCCAGTAATCTTGCAAACAATGATTATAAGCACCTTTTACATGGGTAATATCTCCAAATAGTCCTTGTTGTGCCATGTTCAGAGTTGTGATCTCAAAGAAATCATATACGCAGTTTTCCAACATCATACAGTGCTTTCGAGTACGTTCTGCCGTATTTACAACTTCCCATATCTCTTCCAAACTCATGGCTGCAGGTACTTCACAAGCCACGTGCTTGTCATGCTCCATAGCATAAACCATCATGGGGGTATGATGTAGCCAATCAGTAGCTATATAAATAAGGTCGATATCCGGTCTTTCGCACATTTGTTTCCAGGCATCCTCACTACCATAGTATTCAGTTGCTTCAGGCATATCGGCCTGATGAAGTATTTGTTGGCAACTATCTACTTTCGATTGATGCAGATCACATAGTGCTTTTATTTCAATTCCTTTTTGATGGGTAAAACGTCGGATGGCTTCACTACCTCGTGAGCCTAATCCGATAAATCCAATACGTACAGTTTCAATAGGAGGACAAGTTAACCCAATAGCATCCTGCTGCCCCAAAGGGCGTTCAGGAGCAAATACAACAAGAGGCTTGACTTCCTCCCTCTTTCTGGGCATTTCTGCTGTGAGAAACAAACCTATTGCTATACCAGCAACTACAAGTATAGCAGTCAACGGAAAGTATTTTTTCATAATAAATAGAATTTGGTAATTGATAATTAATACTTCTTCTCTTCTTTTAATGTGCTCTAAGGTTTATACTCTAAAAGAGCTATTGAGCCATGCAAATACTCACAAGAATATAAAAATAAAATATTAATTAACACTTTGACATTTATGTGCCTCCAAAAGGCTTTCAAAAATGATGTAAGTAGACGATAATTTCGTTTTTTTCTTGGTAGACAATGTAGAATTATCTATATTTGGAAACTTCTTTTTAATGCTCTGGCTCTTATATTCTTTTTATGAATTTAAATAATTCGTGTATGTCTATTATAAAACAATTATTTCTGAAAGGAGGAAAGTATGGAAGAACGCATACTTTTTTCTAAGATACAGCAAGGAGACACAGCATCTTTTGAATGGTTGTACAAAAAGTATCATCCTAAAATGTATATGTTCTGCAAAGGGATCCTACACGACGAGGATAAAACAAAAGATCTTGTTCAAGAATGTTTTATTGCCTTTTGGGAGCATCGTACTCAGATTAATGCTCCAGAAGCAATAAGTGTTTATCTATTTCGCATCATGAAACATCTTTGCTTGAAACAAATCCGGCGAGATTCATTACTCAACAATTTTTCTAATATAAATGAAGTGGCATTGAGAGAACTGGAACTTTCTTATTATACCCCTGAATGTAATGTTCTAAATGATTTATACTTTAAAGATCTGAATGAACAATATCAGGAAGCGCTTGATAAGCTACCCAAACAATGCCAAAACATTTTCCGAATGAACCGGAATGAGGGTATGAGAAGTGAAGAGATTGCCGCAGCACTGAACTTGTCTGTTCGTACTGTTGAAAATCAATTGTATAAGGGGCTAAAACAAATTAAGAAGTCAATGCAGGGATATCTTCCTTTATTGACTATCTTATTAATTAAGAACTTTTTAAAATAATATTGTGATGATTAGTGTCAATGAAGATTATTTTATGAAATATCTGAAGAATGAACTTACTGAGGACGAGACACGCCAATTAGTAGCATGGTTGCGTGATAACAAAGAGAATCAGAAGTTTCTTTTTTCATTGAAAGATTCTTATCTGTATCTAAATTATGAAAAAGATAAGAAAGAAGCCAATACTGAGCATGAATGGAAGAAATTCTCAGAAAGAACCGGTCTCGCTCCAAAATCAGCTCCTTTAGGCAAGCCTTTTACCTTGAAACAGGTTTGGTCCTCTGCAGCTATCATCCTGTTGTGTATTCTTAGTGGTTGGATAGCAGGAACGATTTATACAAGATTGAATATGCCACAAGGGTTAGTGACTTTAGAGACAGAAGTAGGACAACAAGCAAAAACCATATTGCCGGATGGAACAACAGTGCTTCTGAATGCTTGTTCCAAGCTGACCTATTCTCTGGAAGGCTGGAATAATACGCGCGACGTACGTTTGGAGGGTGAGGCAATCTTTGATGTAGTACACAAGGAAGATAAACCTTTTTATGTGCACACCTATAACTATTGTGTCCGTGTATTAGGCACGAATTTTAATGTAATGGCATATGGAAATGATCCGGAAGGGGTCGTTACATTGAAACATGGTAAGGTAGAGATTGGCATAGCGGGTAGTAACAAAAATATGTTTCTTCAGCCGGGAGAAAGTTTTGTATATGACAACCAAGCCGGAACCTATCGGATAGAACAACGTTCGTTAAAGCATGTCTATGCCTGGGAACGTAAAGAGATTATCTTTGAAGGGCATACGCTGGAAGAAAAGAAAGAAGAGCTTTTAAGACATTTCGGATATAAGTTTGAGGTAGCTCCGGAATTACAGAAAATGAGCTATAAAGCTACACTTCGCGACGAAAGTTTGAATGAATTTCTTGCGGCATTGGACAGTATTACTCCACAGATGTCCTACCATATTGATGTAAACCGAAAAATAGTCAAAGTGAGAAAATAAACGCATGGAAAAGATAAAGACTACTTTGATAGGTGCAGGATACCGAGGAAAACAACTGCTGCAATTCCTACAAAACTTTCCTTTTTTTGAAGTAATGGCAGTTGCCGATCCGTATATTGAAGAAACCGATATACCCGAAATTGTTTGTTACAACAATGGCGAAGAAGATTATTTAAATATGCTTGACCGGCATAAACCGGAATTGGTGTTCATCACTTCTCCCTGGCAGTGTCATGTTAATCATGCAATACAATGTGTGGAGAGGCAGTGTCATATTGCTTTGGAGATAAAAGGTGGACTTTATTTAGACGAGTATCAACCCCTGATTGATTTGGCAGAGCAAAAAAATTGTCGTGTTTTTCCTTTAGAGAATACGCTTTTCCGACGAGATATCTTGGCTTTATGCAATATGGTGAATGCCGGTGTATTCGGAGAAATTATATATATGCGCGGTGGATACCGACATGACTTACGCTCTTTATTGTTAGATGATTCCGGCAACATCGGTCATCGTGGTAAAACAGAAAGTGTATGGCGAAGCAAATTCTACCAGAGCGAAAACGGTGATCTTTATCCGACACATGGATTAGCTCCTCTTTGCATGATCGCCGGTATCAATCGGACAGATCACTTCAAATCTCTGACTTCGCTGGCTTCCAAGTCGGCTGGTTTATTACAACGAATAAAAGACCTGGGTGGAGATACAAATGTAGAAATCAGGATGGGAGATATTATTTCTACTCAAATAGAAACTGAAAAAGGAATTCTTATCTCGCTAATTCATGATACCACGTTGCCTCGTCCTCGTAGTTTGGATTTTGAAATACAAGGAACAAAAAGTATATGGCAGGGAGATAATAGCCGCATCTATGTGGAGGGTGTCAGCCCGGATGAAACCTGGGAATCTGATCTCTCCTACATTGAGCGTTACGAAAGTCTATATTGGCAGCAGTGGGGCGAAGATGCTCTATTACAGGATGCGCATCATCAAGGCATGGATTATATTATGTTGAAAGCATTAGAAGCTGATTTACAAGGAAAACTTGTCTACCCGGCTACTCTCAACGATCTTGCTTTGTGGACTTCCGTTTCTCCCTGGTCAAAAGTTTCAATTGCTGAGCGAAAAACAATTTATTTTCAATAATAAAAGAATCTTTATTCTGAACTGTTTCAAAAATTAAAAAGGTCCGTCGTTTCCGGCGGACCTTTATTAGTAGCGTTATTCAAAAATTAAGCTACCTATTGAAGCGTGTATCTCAGCGTAAAATTACCACTACCATTAGGAGTAACTGTAGCAGGATTACCATCCGAAATAGTAATTCCATCTTTCAAATCGACACTTACCTTATAATATCCTTCAACAGTTGGTAGTGTGAAATGAGTTGCATTACCGTTTAGTATATTAGAATTTGCATCGAAGTTTACGTTCGGTAATTCTATTTTTGTTTCACCGGAAGGATTTGTCAGTATAAATGCTACATCTCCTCCCCAACTGAACACGTAACATGTACCTTCGTAAACAAAACTGTTTCCTACGCGTACTAATGGAAGAGCACTATCTACCTGCCAATTCTGAGCAGTACCTGCTTGGGAATGCGCCCAACTCCATCCATACATATAGATTGCATCCGGATATCCACTTGCCGGACGGGCATAAGAGCTACCACTGAAAGCATCTATCTGAATAAAATATTTGCCGGTAGAGCTTGTCAAAGTCCAATTTGCGTTACCACTACCCGCGAACAAGTCTTTATTTGGAGTACAAAGCGATAAATCTACAGTATTGGAACTAATCGTCTCTCCTTTTGTTAGTTCAACTTCACCTTCATAGATATAGCTTGTGCCACTCTTTAATTGCAGTTGAGTGCCGGCAAAATCAATTCCATTGCCCAGAGTTACACCATTTGCCTTCACTTGTTCATTTGCAAATTCAAGAGTACGTTCACTACCTATAACAGAAACTTTGGTACATTCATCTCCTTCAAAATATACACGGATTTCAAAAGCACCACCTGCAGTAACCGGGAAGCTCTTACTTGTATCATATGCCGAACCAGTCGTGAGTTGAGTACCGTTCCATAATATAAATGAATCTTCTCCGGCCTTCTTCAATTGGAAGGTTCCTGCTGCAATAGAACCCCACATTCCTGTTTCTACATTATCTCCTTCGGGTGGGAACCAGGTATAGTAACGTAAATCACCACTTTCATATCCTTGCATACGCATCTTCGCTTTCTCTTCTTTTATTTCTCCATCTTGCCAGTGACCGGAAATAGTACCGAGAATATAATAACTATCTATAGATGGAAGAGACGTCCAACCATGTCTTTCTCCAAAAGTCAGTTCAAAAGTTTTAGGATTGAATGTGATTTTGCAAGAGGCTTCAATATCGCCACCAATAACAATGGAGTCTTTAGCCATTGTCTGGATTTCTCCATTGACGGTTCCCCAATATAATCCTGTATTGGTAGGAGTTGGAGAAATAATACCTTTTATATTGGCAGGAAAAGTCTCATCAGCTTCAAATACATCTCCGTTCGGATATAATTCGACAACAGACTTATTGCCCAACAAGAGGTATAACCTGTTGAAGGTTGGTACTTGTAAGGATGTTAAATCAAAACTTTGTACCGCCTCTCCATTCCGGCTGTTTTCCAGAATCACCTCCACTTTAAAAGTTCCTTCTTCTGCATTTTTCGGAAGAGGGATAGAGAATGATTCATTCATTTGAAAACTCTGTCCCAACAACATCTGCTCTTTACGATAGAGTTCTGTATCATTTCCGTCTTTCAAAAGAATGGTATACATTTTAAGATTCTTTTCGTCTGTTAATGTACCCGTTACGGAGACCTTATCTCCATAGAAAAGTCCACTTTGCGGAGATACAACAATGTTCATCTCCGGCTTGGGGACATTACCTGCATTTGCAGGTTCATCGTCATCACAACCGCAAAAAAGTAACGGTAGAATAGCTGATAGTAATATAAAAAATCTTTTTAAGGACATAATCATATTTTTTAAAGGGTTAAGCTTTAAGGAATATTTTGTGGTCATACATCCACTTGACAATCAACAGTACGATAGCTGATTGAAAACAAATGCCAACCAAAGGATAATACACTCCGAGCCACTGTTGTAGCCCAAAAAACAGAGAGTCTGATATACTGCGGAAGTTCACCACTTCAAACAAACAGTATGCAGCTATGGAATTCATTCCATAATAATTGAGCCAATTTACTGCTCCCGACTTCCATCCTTTTATATCAATCAGGTAATAAAAGATACCCATGAGCAAGAAGCAGACACCACCATAAAAAAGGGTCATCGAACTGCTCCATATACGTTTGATAATTGGAAAAAGGGGATCCATCAACAAAGCCGCGACCACAAGGAAGCCCCCCACCAGCAATAATACTTTCAAACGTTGAACAGGTTCTTTCCGAAGTCGGAGAATATAACCGGCAAAGCTGCCGAGCATCACAGTAACTATGAAATTCAAACTACTCAATATCCATGTGTAGTGGTAAGACGAATCGAAGCTCCATGTTCTGTTTGTCCAGATAACTCCATCACGCAAAGAGCCCAACACACAACGGTCTATCTCCTCTGCAATATTAGTTCCCGGTTCATAATTCATGTTACCTATTGTAGCGAAAACCAATAAATAAGTTATGAAGCATAGAACCGTAAAACCAATTTGCGCGCGAAATGAACACCATACGTAAAGCAGGGCTGCTACCACATACCCCACAGCAATCGCCTGGAGTGTATTTGCAAAAATGTGAAATTGCCTGATGTTTAATGCTAATAAGTTTCCTTGTACTACCCAGCCCAAAAAGAACAAGACAAAGAAACGCTTAAAAAGCCGGAAATAGAAATGACGGTCTATCTTTTCTCCTTGTTTGTATTTTGACATGGCAAACGGGATGGTGATGCCGGACATAAACATAAACAGTGGCATTATCAAATCCCAGAATGCAACTCCCTGCCATTCTACATGAGTGAATTGGTTGGTAATAGGATCCAATGACGGATTATTCTCTATTTCCAGCCAGGTCATAAGAATGGGTTGAAGCATCAACAAGCAGAACAGGTCAAAGCCCCTTAACAGGTCCAAGGAAGCCAAACGTTTATTAGCAGTTGCCATAAGTTATTTTTTTAAAGTAAATCTAATGGGTGATTGGCTCGCGGGAAAATCTGAAGATGCACTTACCTGAATGTCTATGCCCAGGTCATTGTATCCGGTTGCTGCTTCCCAACAATCTTTATTACCCAACCGAATAGCATATTCCGGTCGGTCATGTATAGTACTCACCGGATCCGGCAGATACAAATACAATTTGTAATCCCCTACCGCCAAATCAGTGGGCAATGCAACCTTTGCATTTATAGTCTCAACTTTATAGGGCTGCCATTTCCGTGGATCATCCGGCAAAGAGGCTACATAAGTAGTCTTTCCATCTTTTGAACGCAAAATCAATTCAACTTTTCTTGCATTAAACGGAGGAGCATAGCCCAAATTCTGCAAGGTGATAGCCGCATAAAGCTCACTACCCGGAGCATGTTTTTCAGAATACTCCCCTTTCTGCAAGACAATCCTATACCCCATTTCACGGATAATCCTGTCCATACATCCACCTGTGATCCAGGTATCGTTTACTCCTTTGTAATAATCTTCATTCAGATAAGACCAACGAAGATTACGCATCTCTGCTTGTGCTTTGTCACAATCAGCAGGATCTACCCCTTCCGGCGGACAAGTTTCTCCACCTATCGGCAGATAAAGTCCCTCCGCATTCAAATAACTTTTATCAACGGCTACGTCTGTATAAGTACCATAATCATCAACACTGGCCATGAAACAATCGTTATGATGTCCTATTCGGGCTACAACTTTGCCACTGAATGCATCTTCTGCTTTGATAGCAGTCTTCACCCCTATATAATTGCGTTTGTAATTGGGGGTTCTCACTTGCACGGTACGGTCTGTCGGCAAAACTTCCAGAATTTTATCCAGTATCGCTTTACGGGCTGCATCATTATTCAAATTATTGGTCGTATAGTACCATTCTCCCCATGAACCAATAAAACCTGCCTGCAATACAGCAATCACATCTTTATCTTCCTGGAGTATAGGTTTAATTTGATCCAGATGTTGCAGGATGACCGCGAGTGGTGCATCCGGTTCATCCATCGCCAGAGAATAAGCAAAACGCAGAATCATTTTTATACCTGCCTTACGGGCTACCTCCATGTCTTGTTTAATCTGTGAGAGGAATGCATCGCTAATCGGTGCATTCTTGAAATCTTTCAGATAATAAAGACGATAGATAAGGGAAATCTGTTTTTGTCGGTAACTACGCAATGTTTGTTCCGAAAGTGCAGGTGTACCCTTGCTGTCTGTATATTTGTAGAAACCACGTTCAGGGTTAGGGAACAGTTCATTCGTTGATATATAATTCACCGTTTTTGTCGGGCCAACTTCCGTTTCACCACCATTAGAACCCTTGTCGTCAGCATTCGACTGATTATCACTTCCACATGCCGTAATACCCAAAATAAACAAGAAAGGTAATAAGGCCATTAAACTACTTCTTTTAAACATTCTATTTATCATAACCTGGATTTTGTTTTACTTGCCCTTTACCATCTGTTATGACAGAAAGAGGCAACGGATATAATTCTTTATATTTATTCGCATAAGGAGTCTGAGTTACAGCAATAGCACGTTGTACAAATTTATCATGACGAATTAAATCTGCACGGTATTGTCCATTCTCACACCAGAATTCATGGCTTCTTTCTGTCAGAATCTGATCAATAAATTTTTCCTGAGTATTGACATCCTCCAATTTCAGAGCTTTCAGTTTAGCACGTTCACGTATTGTGTTGACATACCCCAAAGCTTCGGTGTAATCTTTTGAAGTTGCTTCCGGTTTCATAACAAGTGCTTCTGCCAATGAAAGATACACATCTGCATAACGATAAATGATCACATCAATATCAGAATAGCCACCCGAACCTAATACTGCCGGATCATATCCGATCTTCAACGGAATAGGCCCTGTTGCCAAAGGTGAACCGGGAGTATTACGATCCACTATTTCTCCGGCTGCATTTGTGTAATGGCTGAGTAAATAAGTCTTTCGGGTATCAGCAGACTCAAATGTATCATAGAACCACCAGGTGCTGGTACATATACCCCAACCGGCTCCCATACCATTTTGGTTAAAATCAGTAGGAAGTGCTCCCATATGCCATTGATTCATGCTCGGACCCTCGCCAGAAGAAGGGATAGCCCAAATAATCTCTTTATTGGCACTCCCTTGCCCACCAAGTTCAAACATAGCAGGATAGTCACTCATTAGCCGGTATCCATATTTGGAATCCATCAGTTCGCGAGCTAAAGTTTCTACCTTAGTATAGTAATCTTTGTTACTTACCGTTTCATGCAAATAGAGACGGATAAGCAACATTTTAGCCAGCCCTCTGCTGAATTTACCATACTCCGCAGCTCCCGGATAAGGAAGGTGTTCAGAGGCAAATATAAGATCACCTTCAATGAACTTCACCATTTCTTCATGCGATAACCGTGGCAAAGGAACTTCTTCCAGAGGATTTAGTAAGACCTCAATCGGAGCCACAACCAAAGGTCCATACATATCAAATAAGATGTAAGAAAGCATACCGCGTGCACATCTGACCTCTGCACTATAACGGGCTTTCAAATCGTCTGATAATGAACTTTTTTCAATGTAATCCAATACGAGCGTACAGCGACTAATCTTATTGGCATATCCGTAAGGCTCTTTATTTTCATAATAAAAGAAAGTCACTCCTTCTGTTTCCGGAAAGAAATTGAGTAACGAACAGTCGTATGCCGGCCCCCACGTTTGGGTCAGAATTTCAGTGGTTGCATCATTTACAAACATCACTCCCCGTTCAGAAGGAGAATGTATTCCATCCCACCAGTTACCACGAAGTGGGTAATAACAGGAAAGAACCAAGGCTTTCAGGTCTTCCTCACTTTTGGGGAAATTTGAAGGATTGATCTCAGAATAATCTACAGGATCAAGATCAATACAGCTACTCAGGCAAGTACCTATAAATACAATGGCTGCCAGATATGTTTTAATGTATCGTTTCATTATACTTGATTTTAGCGTTAAAAATATCAGAATGAGATATCAACTCCGAAGCTGAATGTTCTCGCATTGGGATATGAAGCGGTATAATAGTCCGTTTCAGGATCCAACCCGTCATAAGGAGTGATAATAAAAGCGTTGTTTATACTGGCATGTACGCGAAGGTTGGAAATCACTTTAGTTTTTGCCAACAAGTGTTTGGGCAATGTATATCCTAAAGTAATATTCTGCATACGGATAAACCATGCTTTCTGGTAATAGAAATCACCGGAACTATACGTATTTTCCCATCCCTGAAATGTGCTGGGATTGGTTGTAGACGGATTATCCCAAGTCCAACGATCTTTAACCGAGCGGAGAGCATTCAAGCCATACCGGGCAATACCGTCACCGGAAATTCCATATTCCATTGCGGTAGGATCTTCCATGATACGGTCAAACATTCCATTGAGGTGGAAGCTAAGATCAAAATCTTTGTACTTGAAAGTATTCGTCATTCCTGCCAGCCAACCCGGATCACTGGTTCCTATTAATTCCATATCGGCATCATCAATAATGTTGTCCGGATGCCCCAACAGTTGGAAACGTCCGTTTTCGTCAACCACCGGATCACCATTTGCATCGCGCACATATCCGTTGATATCTTTGATTACCAATTGTCCCGGAAGCAACAAAGGTTGTGCATCGGGCACTTTTTCACCAATTTGCAGAATATGATCGGCACGACGGGAGTAAATGGCTCTGATAGGTGCGTCATATTTTTCATATACGGCTGGTTTCCAGTCTGGGGTACGTTCTTTCCAACGGTCTTTGTACTTCGTAAAAGTAAGATCGGTAGACCAAAAGAAGTCTTTAGTCACAATATTTTTGGTATTCAGAGTTACTTCAATACCGGTACTCTTCGTCTTTCCAATGTTCGCAATCACCTGCGTTATAGTCTGATAAGAATTTAAGGGTTTATAGTTCAAAAGATCTGAAATAACCTTATAGTAATATTCCACAGAACCACTGATGCGTCCATTAAAGAAGCCGAAATCAAGTCCCGCATTCCATTCGGTTGTTGTTTCCCATTTCAGGTCGGGGTTTTCAAGACGTCCTTGAAACACACCAATTTGCTTAGATTTATCTTCTTTATTATAGGCTTCCTGAGCATAGTAACTTGCAAATGCATTTGTGCTGATATCAGCATTACCGGTTTGCCCCCAGCTAAGTCTCAGTTTTAACATACTCAACCAGTCAGAAACTTTCGCCATAAAATCTTCCTCACTAATGGTCCACCCTAAAGCAACAGAAGGGAAATATCCCCATTTGTGGTTTCTGGCAAATACACTGGCACCGTCAGAGCGCAGAGTAGCTGTCAGTAAATAGCGGTCCTTTAAGATATAGTTGGCACGAAAAAAATAAGAAAGCATCTTATTTTCCGAACTGCCGGAACCTACTATCTTGTTTCCTCCACCGGCTCCCAGATTGTTATAAATAAATCCGTCCGTCAGGAAATTATTGTTTCCTGCATTCACTCCTTCATAATTGAATTGTTCGTAAGAAGTTCCTGCCAACAGATTTATTTTGTGGATTTTTGCAAAAGTTTTCAGATAGGTTGCCGTAGCCTCAAGCAAGTATTGGTTGTTATCCATACCGTATACGCTGGCTACTCCCTGCAGGTTGTATCCATTTAAAGTACTTTTAGGCTGATATGTTTTTCTACTTTGGGCAGCACGGTCTATGCCTGCATTTACACGCAATGTCAGTCCGTCCAAAGGACGTGCTTCGACGAAGATGTTACCCAATACACGGTCCGTATTGCCACGGTCCACGTTATTCAATAAAGAATAAGGATTCGGACGGGTACCAACCAATGGATTGGTAGGGTATTTGCCTGTTTCAGGATCATAAGCCTGTATTTGCGGCCCCATTTCGACGGCCGAACGGATAAGGCCTGAATTTTCCCATTTATCCGAACCGAGTTGTGTATTGTCATTAATAATACGAGTCATCGTCAGGTTTAACCCGGCTTTGAATATATTCAAAAACTCCTGGTCGATATTGGCTTTCATCGTGTAACGGGTCATTCCGGAGTTGCGTATAATACCTTCATGGTTGAAATAGTTGAATGACAACATGTATTGAGTTCCCTTATTTCCACCTTGCAAATTGATGTTGTGTTCCTGAATCAAACCGTTCCGTGTTACCAAATCCAACCAGTCTGTACCCGCTCCCGCATTGGCTATTTCTTGTTCTGTGTACGGACGGTTATATCTGATACCATTGACGGGAGACATTAACGCTTCCTCCAACGTTTTTGTACCCCAGGGAGCTACCTTATTATTCCAGATCCACAATTCCCAACTTGTTTTGTTTTTCTCTTCCATCCATTCCGGTAGAGAAAGTAAGTCATAAGTATCCGAATATTTCTGATAAGAGTAATTATAAGAATAGCTAACTTTCGTTTTTCCTTCTTTTCCACGTTTGGTTGTAATGATTACTACACCGTTGGCTGCACGAGCACCGTAGATAGACGTAGCACTGGCATCTTTCAATACTTCAATAGATTCTACATCGTTAGGATTCAAGAAGTTGAGTACACCTTGTGTTCCCGGATCCATTTTACGGTCTGAAGAAGCAATCTGGTCTAACTTTGCAATTGGAAATCCATCTACGATATACAACGGATCATTGTTTGCATTGATAGAACCGGCTCCACGTACAAGAATATCGAGCCCCCCACCCGGCTGTGCACTATTTTGACGAACATACAAACCAGCCGCTTTTCCTTCCAGGGCATGACCGATAGAAGAAATGCCTGCCAGTCCCATCTCGTCTGCTTTTATTGTAGAAATAGCTCCCGTCAAATCTCTCTTTTTAACAGTACCATAGCCTACAACAACTACATCGTCAAGCATATTTATATCTTCTTTAAGAACTATCCTCTGCCAATTGTTATTCTTTAAAGAGATCTCCTGAGGAATGTAGCCAACATACGTTACAACGATAGCATCACTGTTGTCTGGCAGTACCAACCGATAATTGCCATCACCGTTGGTTATTGTACCAGCCGCTTTTCCCTTGACTTGAATACTAACCCCTATCAGCTGGGTTCCATCTTCTCCTACTACACTTCCCGCTATCTCTTTCGGAAGTGCCTTCCCCCTTTGAAGCTTTGAGTTTTCTTGTTTCTTCAGAAGAATCTTCTTGTTGGCAATTGTATAGGTAATATTTGTACCACTCAATACCTTGTTCAGTACTACTCTTACATCCTGATTCTGTATTTTCACATTTACAAGCCGATTCACATCCACACTTTGTTCTTCAAAGAAAAATTTGTAGTCCGTCTGTTGTTCCACTTGTTTAATAAAAGTAGAAAAAGGCTGGTTGATTAAATCCAGAGTAATTGCTTTTTGGGCGTACACAGGTAAAGATACCCACCCACCAAATAGAAGTAAAAGGCTTAAACAGAGTCTTCGTATGAGGCTCGCTGTCATAAGATGCCCCTTTCGTGCTCTTTTCATACGCGTAAGATTTTAATTGTTTAACTAAGGTTTTATGAAATCTCGTTTATATTATACAAAGAGGCAATCGGAGAAAAAAATACTCATTCTTTTTTTTATGTTATAAAGCATAAAATATTTAGGTTGGGTATCTATGAGAAGATAAAAAACAAATCAGGTCTATGCAGACAATTTTATAATTAAAAAATTCAACCAGACTCTTCTATTGTTAATTATCATTTTATTCTTAATATTGCAATGAGTATTCTAACCATCAACCGTCTCTTTATAAAACAAGAGGCCAAAGCACGAAAAGAAAAGTCATTTCAAAATATATCCCAACTTAAATAATTAACATAATATTATGAAGAAAGCATTTATTAGTATTTTGATCTTATGTTCTGCTGTTTCTGCCATAGCACAGCAGTATGAAACAGCCGTAGCACCATTGAAAGGTGAAAAATGGTGGGGTGGTTTGGTTGCGCTGGGTAGCCACATGCCTTTTACTTCAACAACAGAATGGTACGATTTGAGTAAAAAGAACCTGAACAACCAGATTGTTCCGCTGATATTATCTTCCGAGGGCCGTTATATCTGGAGCGAACAGCCTTTCCGCTTCCGATTGCAAAATGACACACTACTTCTCAGTTCTGATTATGAAAAACTAAATGCTGTTTCTGCCGGAAAGACACTAAAGGATGCTTATCTGAGTGCTTCGGCTCAACACTTTCCACCTTCCCAGAAAATACCGGAAGAAAGATTCTTCTCCAAACCGCAGTATAATACATGGATTGAGTTGATGTACAACCAGAATCAGATTGACATAGAAAAATATGCCCAAGATATATTGGCTAATGACTTTCCGACAGGTATCTTTATGATAGATGATAACTGGCAGAAATATTATGGTAATTTTGAATTTAAGCCAGAAAAGTTTCCGGATGCAGCAGGAATGATCAATCGTCTGCATAAACAAGGATTCAAGGTAATGTTATGGATAGCACCCTTTGTCTCTGCAGATAGTCCCGAGTATCGTTTGTTGGCAAAAAAAGGGTATTTGGTAAAGGAAAAAGACGGTATCACACCGGCTATGATACATTGGTGGAATGGCGTAAGTGCTTGTTATGATATGACAAATCCGGAGGCAGCTTCTTATCTGGAAGAACAGTTGCTTACTGCCCAAAGAAAATACGGAATTGACGGTTATAAATTTGATGCAGGTGATGTAAACCATTTTACAGGCGAATATGCCTTTCATGATCCGACTGCCAATGCATGTACTTTTTCTCAAAAATGGGCGGAACTGGGATTAAAGTTTCCGTATAATGAATTCCGTACTTCATTCAAGTTGGGTGGTCAGGCAATAGTACAGCGTTTGGGTGATAAATCTTATTCCTGGCAAGCTTCCTCGTTGTTAATTCCTGATATGATAGCGGCTGGCTTATTAGGGCATGCTTATACCTGTCCTGATATGATCGGTGGTGGAGAGTTCGGTTCATTTTTGAATATTGATACCGATAAATTCGATCAGGAATTGATTGTGCGTTCTTGTCAGATTCATGCATTCATGCCAATGATGCAGTTCTCAGTAGCTCCCTGGCGCATTCTTGACAAGAGACATTTGGATATATGTCGTAAATTTGCTCAATTCCATGAACAGATGGGAAGTTATATTTTGCAAGTAGCTATACATGCTTCTCAGACAGGCGAACCCATTGTGCAACATCTGGAATATGCATTTCCGCATCAGGGATTTGCCGATTGTCATGATCAGTTCATGTTAGGCGATAAATATATGGTAGCTCCTATGATAACAAAAGGAACTCATAGGACTGTAAAACTACCTAAGGGTGAATGGCGTGATGATATGGGTAAAAAGTTCAAAGGTCCGAAAACAATTGAAATAGAAGTCCCATTAGAACGTCTGCCTTATTTCGAACGTATTAAATAATACATTTTTATGTGCATTCACCCGAATTGCCCCCACTAAGTAATACAAGCGATATGATTGTTAGCGGATTCAACTTAATGGGGGCACTTCAATAAAACAAACTATCTTTTCCATCCGATTCATTGATTTATGTCAACTGATTTTGTATTTTTGCAAATATTATCAATTACTACTTATCAGAACACGTTATGGATCTATTAAAAGAAACAGTAGATGCTGTTGTAAATTCCCGATTTCCGGAAATGAGTAAAGAGGGGCGCGAACTGTTGGCAGAAGTCCTGATACGCAAAGAAAGTAATAAGGGAGAAATTGTGCTAAATGAAGGGCAGGTTTCGCATGATTTAATCTTCGTCGGAAAAGGGATGCTTCGCCAGTTCTATTACAAAAACGGAAAAGATGTTACTGAGCATTTTTCGTACGAAGGCTGCATCGTAATGTGTATTGAGAGTCTGCTAAAACAAGAACCTACCCGATTGATAGTAGAGGCACTGGAACAATCTACCCTCTTCCTCTTTCCCTACAATGCGTTGCAAAGATTGGTAGAAACATCACCGGAAATCAATATGTTCTATCGAAAGATACTGGAATATTCGCTTATCGTTTCACAGGTAAAGGCAGATTCCTGGCGCTTTGAAACAGCACATGAACGCTATAACCTGTTACTCGAGCATCATCCGGAAATTATCAAACGGGCACCACTATCGCACATAGCCTCCTATTTGTTGATGACACCCGAGACACTAAGCCGGGTACGGTCGGGAGTATTATAAAAATCCTCCCTTAACTTCGTCTGTACTCTTTGGGAGACATCCCAACGTAGTGCTTAAAGTACTTGCCAAAGAAAGACTGATTGGCAAAATGAAGATATTCGGCTATCTCCTGCACACTCATTTCAGAGGATTTAAGTAAAGCGCGTGCTTCAAGAATCACAAAATTATCAATCCATTCACCAGCCGTTTTACCACTCACTTCTTTCACTACTCCGGAAAGATGTTTAGGAGTAAGACACAACTTATTGGCATAGAATATTACAGAACGTTCCATTTTGTAACAAGCAGACACTTCACGCATAAATTTCTCAAAGAGTTCTTCCTTACGCGTCTTGGGACGAATCTCATCAACAGGCATATGTTTGCGACAAAAGTTATAAACATCATAAAACATAGCCGAAAGGATACCTTTGGCTATCTCCTTACGGAATGCATTATCTTTCATTTTCACTTTCTTCCACAAGAAAGAGTGATATTCCAACATGCAATCCTGCTCGGTTTTACTCAAAGGTATACAGGGATGCTCTTTGATATAAAACATAAAAGAAAGCAACTCTTTCATCTGCGTAAAAGTCCGGTCTATAAACTGAGGAGAAACAGCGATATAAATAGCACTGAAATCGTCGCTGACACCCAAGCTTTGGATTATCTGGTCAGGAAGAGTCATCAGCAAAGTTCCGGCAGTTACTTCAAACTCTCTCAGATTAACTCCTACCTTTCCCGACCCAGTAAGGCAAACGGCTATCACAGCAGCATTAATACGGTTAGGAAACTCATCCATAGGAACATCCGAAACATCATCGAATATGGCAAAATCATTGTCTATAAAATCTATCCTCCGTAATCCCTGTACAGAGGCTATATTCACTTGTGGAATTACTTCATTCTCCATTTTATCGTATCTTTTTCGCAAATATATATATTATTTCCATTTATAATAACCTATATCTCAAATAAAGCGAAAAATAGAACAATTATAAATCAAAAAAATGCCATACGTTTTATTTCGCATGGCATTCATTCTGCATTTACAGACAAGTACAATCAGTTCATAATCTTAATACCGATAAAATAAGTTCTGGGCTGTGTAGGACCATAGAAATAACCCGAATCACGAAATTCTCCTTTATCAAGATCTTTCTGAAAACTATTGAATATGTTTTGTACACCACCATTCAGTTGCAGTTTGATATGATCGTGTAGTATAAAAGTATAGTTCAGTTTCAGATTAAGATCGAAAAATTGAGGAGTATGTTCCATACGATCTTCGGGGATATAACCCGCCATATGGGGTACAATCATCTTTCCGGTATAGGTACCCGACAGAGAAAAATCAAAGTGTTCCGTAGGTGCAGAGGTAAAAGTAAAGTATCCGTAATAATCGGGAGTACGGGGCATACGCCGGGTAGTCAGTGCAGGTATCCCCTCTTCTTCTACTGCGTCACGCCATACCACATCATGAGTATAACGACTACGTTGCGCTGTAAAGCCTAACTGGAATTGAACTTCACGCCCATGAGCAATCTTCGCATCAAGATTTGCGCCATAAACACGTGCACCATGAGCATTACGACGTTCTTTTATCATATCTCCGTTTTCATCTTCACCAATATTCACCAATGTAAACACATGACGCAGATCGGTGTAGAAACCTTCTAACAATATATTTGCCAGCCAATGTCCAATAGGCAATGTCCAGTCCACAGAGCCGCTGTAACTATTAGAACGTTCCTCACGCAAATTGTCTGCCAGCTTAATCTGAATACCTTCACCTCCTACGGCTGTCACATGAAGATCTTCGTCATAAGCCTGTGGAGCACGAAAACCGGTAGAATATGTGAGGCGTGCCTGAAGATTATCCATCGGCTTATAAAGCAGATTGACACGAGGACTGAAAATCAGTTTATCAATCAGGTTGTGCTTATCCATACGCAAACCAACGAGCATCGTGAGCTGTCTCATACGCCACTCGTTCTGAACAAAAGTACCGGCTATGCGTACATTTTGTTTCATGTCACGGTGATACCCGGTCATGACATCATGCAAGGCATTATCCTGATATTCAAAACCACCGGTAAAAGTGGCCGGAGCAAAAAGGCAATTATTCATCTGCCCCACATACATGCCACCCAGTACCCAGGTAAGATCATCTGTTTTACCATACGCTTTGAGATTCTTCTGAGCACCATAATAGCTGTTACGATCCGTATGCTGGATAGAACCGTATAAAGACATTTTATGTTTTGCTTCATTCCAATAGTGATCATAGCTCAATCCGCCACTATTAATAATATGTTTAGTCTGCTCAGTTATATCGGTTTCATGTGGTTGAAGGTTAAATTTGTTTCCGCCACGGCGAAACTCATTGGTAGTGTGATATTCAATATTGATACGGCTATTGTATGAAGGACGATAGTAAGCACGGAGTCCAAAGGTATTCATATTCAGTTTGCCCAATTCGGAAAAGCCGTCACCATCGGCATCATAAGGGTTGCGGTTACGATACGTCTCGTACAAAGCAATGCCATACGTATTATCTTTGGCAACGAGCGAAACATTCCCACCCATATATTGTTCCCAAGATTTACCATTCATATTTGACATCATGCTGGATACCTGAAAAGAATTACTGACTGGATCTTTCGTAATAATATTGATAGTACCTCCTACGGCATTAGCACCAAATAAAGCAGATCCACCACCACGCACTATCTCTACACGTTCTACCATATTCACCGGAATCTGTTCCAGCCCGTATACCCCGGAAAGGGCACTAATAACCGGACGGCTATTTATCAGGATCTGGGAGTACGGACCTTCCAAACCATTGATACGTACCTGTGGGAAGCCACAATTCTGACAGTTATTCTCTACACGAAGCCCCGACTGATAATTTAGTGACTTAGCAAGATCGGTAGAGTTTACCGTTTCAAATAGCTTTGCACTCATCACATTAACTACCACAGGAGCTTCCCGGCGGCTAACCTCATTACGATTGGCAGAAACCACTACTTCATCAGTCATGAAGCTCTCTTCCTCCAATTGGAAATGAAGAACAGCCGTAAAGTCTTTACTCACTGTCACTGTCTTCTCCTGGTTTTTATAGCCCATGGCTTGTACCCGCAGCGTATATTTACCCGGAGCAAGGTTACGAAACTCAAACTGCCCCTCATCATTAGAAACAGCACCGGACGTACGGAGCTTTTCGGGAACAGCACCATCATTATAACTAACCACACGTACAGTGGCATATGGAACATTCTCTTCGGTTCCTTTCACAATAACGTGACCGGAAATCATATTGCCCTCCTTGATAGGATTGACAGCATAAGTAATCATGCTTAGGCATAGAAGCATAAGCAGGATGATATTTTTTTTTCATTCTGAAATTACAATATTATATATAGTGAACAAAGAAAAAAAGAATAATAATTCAATAATCAACAACAGGAATACATGTAACGTATCTGCTACAACAAACTATTAAATTATCATTTTCAAGCCCGTATTGCAGGCGGGGCACGAAGAGAAAGTACCCGCAAATGCATTCCTGACACAACAGGAATCTCCGGCTGTACTTCCACATAGAAAAGTAACGGACATACAGGATCTATTACATTGACCGGTATATCAGCTTCCAACGAATGGAAAGAAGACAAGCGGTCAATTACAACAATCTCGGTTTTAGTGTGGGTGTGTTTGCCATGACTGGGGTGAGAGTGAACTATCATGACACCATTGACGTAGTGTACATGGGTAAACATCGTAATGCCTGCCTGATACACGGTAAATAGCGTCAGCAACAGAAGGGATGATAGAACTCTTTTTACACGTCTCACCTGTTATAGTCTCTTTATTTTAAAATTGAGGTGCAAAGTTAAGCATTATCTCAAAGATTTTTAAATAAAAAGAGGATGTATTTAACAAATTACCTACAAATAGGTACAAAGTTCTTCGAGATACTTCCTATCCGTTTCATCAAAAGTACTCAGCTGTTCACTATCAATATCGAGTACTCCCCACACCTCACCATCTTTTAGCAACGGCACCACAATTTCCGAACGAGACAGAGAGCTACAGGCTATATGTCCCGGAAAAGCATCTACATCAGGTACAATCAGTGTCTGCTTCTCCTGCCAGGCAGTACCACAAACCCCTCTCCCCTTACGAATGCGTGTACAAGCAATAGGTCCCTGAAAAGGAGCAAGTACCAACTCATTCTCCTTAACCAGATAAAACCCAACCCAGAAGAAGCGAAACGCCTCTTTCAAAGCAGCAGTAACATTAGCCAAGTTGGCTATTAAATCAATCTCTCCTTCAACAAGAGACTTTATTTGTGGCAACAAAGAAGAATATTGCTCTTCTTTACTACCGGATATAAGAATTAAATTTTCAGACACGGCGAGAATAATTAGTGAGTAGTGAGTAGTGATAAGTGAGCAGGTGAGTAGTGATTAACAACTACACTATAGTCCGCATGGAACTAATCACTTATCACTAATCACTTACCACTATTTAAACAGTTTTTCATAATCTCTCTCTGCAGCCGGCACCGTCCAATCTTCTGGAATAAACTTCCACTGATTCAAAGCACGAGGATCGAGCGTACCTTTCTTCTCAATGTAACTCATCAGATAATAGCGCAAATCTTTATCTGTGGAAAAGATAATACGATCTTTCAACTCATTCTGAGGGATACCTGCACCTTTTGTCAACAGTTCACCTCCTCCATTGCCACGATAGGAGTTGAGAGCAACCTTATAAATCTTATCCATGCTGAAAGGAGTACCGTCCGCCATACTGATAATCGTCACTTTTTCCCCTTGGGGTTTCGTAACATCTACTGTATAAATGATGCCCGCAGCAGAATCAAAATTAAAGCTGAAGTTCTGAAACGAAGCACGATCTTCTGCCCCTTCACGACGTTTCTTCTTAAACCACAACAAATGATCATCGGGAGATTTCATCTGATTAGTCCACATATAATAAGAAGCTTCAAGAACGTCTTTTATCTCCCTGCCAGAAAGTGTCATCACATAAAGCATATTCTCATACTTATATAAATTGAACATATCGCTGACATGAATATCGCCCTTTTTAATCTCGGCATCAAATGACAACGGAGCAGTAAAAGAAATATCAGCACCGGATATATCAAGTTGCAGGGAATGAATAAAATCAATAAAAGCCGAAGGACCAAAATAGGCCGGACGGGTAGATATATCTTCAGTAAAAGTACCTATCTTTTTTGACACAAACAGCTTTACTGCATTATACTGAGGGGTAAATTCTTTTATAAAATCCTCACTGATACCATAATCCTCTGTGGGAGTAAGTACTCCTTCAATCTGCTTGCTCTGCACTTTACCATCTTTCAGTTTTACCGTCACATCCACATTGGAAACTACAATTCCATTACTGGCCGGATCAATAACCAATACAGAATCACCCGCAACGTTCACAATCTTTTTACACTCACGGGCATGATCATGCCCCATCAGTACAATATCAAAACCGGGAACATTTTTTGCCACATTCAGTGATGCATTCTCATTATATTTACCAGACATACGAAAAGCATCCTGCCCGGCATGGAAAAGTCCGACTACAATATCCGGATTCTCTTTCTCACGGATAATCTTCATCCATTTCTGTGCCGTTTGCTCCATATCATCAAAGCGAAGTCCCTGCCACAGATTTTCTGAAAGCCACGCAGGAATAGCAGGAGTAATCATGCCCAATACTACTATTTTAACTCCGTCCCGTTCTAATACTTTATAAGGTTTCAGATGAGTTTCACCAGTGGCAGTATCAATAATGTTTGCACCAAGCACAGGAAAATTGCATTCGCCAATCCAACGATCAAAAACGCCGCGACCGGTTTCTACATCATGATTTCCCATGTTACCGGCATCATACTTCATATAGTTCATCATCTCGGCACAGAGATGAGGAGAAACCGTATCTATATAATTATAATAATAAGCGGTAGGCTGGCCTTGCAATATATCACCGTTATCAAGCAGAATAAGATTATCTTTGTAAGTCTCACGCTCCTTCTGCACCAATGCATAAATACGCGCCAGACTTCCTCCCCATTCTTTTTGGGTAATGAAATTATAGGGATAATAATTACCATGTACATCACTGGTCTGTACAATTTTCAATTTCACCTTACGCTCTTGTGCCGGCAACGCCAACATAAAGCATAACAGTAAGGTACAAATAGAAATAAATCTTTTCATAAGATTATAATGTTATAGGGTTATAAAGTTGTAATGTTATAAAGTTGTTGTAAGTTATAATGTTATAATTGAGATTGACGTTATTGACTTTAAAAGAGTTATGTGGTCATCACATTATACAACTCTTTATAACCCTATAACTTCTTCCTATATAACCGGCATTGAAAAAACAAAACGGGCTCCTTCGATATAGTCCGGATCCACCCATATCTCACCACCCCATTTCTCAACAGTGAGCTTACAGATGGACAATCCCAATCCTGTCCCTTGTGCATATTCGTCTAATTTTTCAAAGCGTTCAAATACTAACTTTTGTTTCTCCTTTGGAATGCCGCAACCAGTATCAGTCACAGAAAAAAAGGCTAACTTCCGCCCTTCATCCACCGAAAAGTCCAAAGTAATAACACCATCTTGTGTAAATTTAGCAGAGTTGGAAAGCAGATTAATAATAACTTGCTGCAATCGCTGTACGTCCGTATTGATTACAAAATCCTCATGCTTACTGGTAAACACAAATTTATTATTGGATTTACGGGAAAAATCTACAGAAGTTAACACCTGTCGGCACAGCTGAACTACATCACAAGGTTCTTTTGTCATCCTCACCCTGTCTGCATCAAGCCGAGAGAGATCGAGTATATCATTTATTAATCGAAGTAACAGGTCTGAATTGGATTTAATGATTTCCGAATACCCCTTTCTATCTTCGTCGGAACTTCCTTCGGCAGTCAACACATCCGAAAAGCCCACAATAGCATTCAGCGGAGTACGTATCTCATGGCTCATATTGGCCAAGAAGGCACTCTTCAGCCGATTGGATTCTTCAGCACGATCTTTGGCTTCACGCAAATCTACTTCCGACCGTTGCAAGTCATCCTTCAAACGTTTTGTTCTAAAATAGAAAAAGAGTGAAATGATCAGTCCACCTACTAATATTACAAATATGCTGATTGCTGCCCATATCTGATACATATATAGCTGATAGAAAGATACAGGTTTGCCAACTATTTCCACATGAAAAGGCAAAGATTTTATATCCAATTTCAAATCTTTCACTTTCTTATAGTCAAGTACAGCCTTACTGCCTACTATCTCTACATGACTGACCGTATCTTTCGGATTATCAAGCAGACGAATGGCTTCACGAGCCATTTCACGACCAAAAGGCCGATAAGCAGGAATTACTCCACCAACAGCCCAATAACCCAGTCCAATAGAAGCCGGAGTAAAAGCGGGTACCGTAGGATTAGCCTCCATCATCATATAAGTGGCATTACGCATAAAATAGCTTTCATTCATATCCACACGCCACGTACCCACCATGACCGCCGTATTTTCAGGCAACTTCTGGAACTTGTCCAAAATAGTATAAATTGTATTAGAACGTCCGTCCAATAATATCAAATCCATTTCCGGGAACTTCTTCATTTCTTCCCTCACAAGTGCCTGCATGGCAACTCCTCCATATGTATTATCAGAGATAAAAGCGATATGGCGCGTATCGGGATAGAGGTGTTTAAGCAATTGTATATTACCCTCAATATCATATTCATAAACAAAGCCTGCTCTCACTTTATGGTGCCCAAGATCATCAGAAACAAAATCTACAGATTCAGGCATCCATTCTTTCAGATTAATTGTATCTTCCGGTAAAATCACCGCATTCCGACTGGTCAAGCTACACATTACCGGTATTTGTGCCACCAATGAATCTTCCTGTGACAAATAAGATGCCCATGCCTCCTGCCCTAACAAAATAATAAGCTCCGGTCGTTGAGTTTCCGTATATTTAGAAAGAATCTGCTGCATCATTCCCTTCCATTGAGGAGCCTCCGAAAAGCTTTTGCAGTTCATATTCTCAATCTCAATATTATACTTACCACCGCATCTTGTATATTCATCCATGAAATCGGAGATGGTTACCGAAGTCTGATGAGCAGCCGGATTATAAGAGCAAATAATCAGAATAGACCGGGTATCCTGAGCTGCATAGCCCACCACTGGCCAAAGAAAAACAATGGGAAGGAGGAAGGAAAAGACATATCGGATATATGGCAACATATTTATATATACGCGTTTTTTTGTTGCCGCAAATATACTAAAAGTTGGCAATTAATAGGAGATTAATATGTACATTTGTCAGCGAATCATTATAAAAACATTTATGGAATTATTTCACAAGATGATTTCTGCTGCTTTGAATATATCAGAGAAGCAGGTCAGTAACACTTTGAATCTACTAAAAGACGGCGCTACCATTCCTTTTATCAGCCGTTATCGTAAAGAAGCTACAGGAGGCCTGGATGAGGTACAGGTAGAAAACATAAAAACCCAGTACGACAAACTCTGTGAGATAGTCAAGCGTAAAGAAACCATTCTCACCACTATCAACGAACAGGGTAAACTGACTGCCGAACTGCAAAAACGTATTGAAAGCACCTGGGATACTACTGAATTGGAAGACATCTACCTCCCCTATAAGCCCAAACGTAAAACCAGAGCGGAAGCCGCTCGCCAAAAAGGGCTTGAACCCCTTGCAATGGTATTGATGCTACAACGCGAAAATAATCTTGATGTTAAAGCTGCCACCTTTGTAAAAGGAGACGTGAAAGATGTGGAAGATGCTCTGAAAGGTGCGCGCGATATTATAGCCGAACAGGTTAATGAAGACGAACGTGCCCGTAATGCCATACGTAACCAATTCAATCGTCAGGCTATAATCAGTGCCAAAGTGGTGAAAGGTAAAGAAGAGGAAGCTGCAAAATACCGCGACTACTTTGATTTTTCCGAACCATTAAAGCGTTGCACTTCGCATCGATTATTAGCCATCCGCCGTGCCGAAGCAGAAGGTTTGCTAAAGGTATCTATTACCCCGGATGACGAGGAATGCATCGAGAGGCTCGAACGCCAGTTCGTTCGTAGCAATAACGAATGCGCCCGACAAGTAGCAGAAGCGGTACAGGACTCATACAAACGACTGCTAAAGCCCTCTATCGAAACCGAATTTGCCACTATGACAAAGGAGAAAGCCGACGAAGAAGCGATCCGTGTATTTGCCGAGAATCTTCGCCAATTGCTCCTTGCCCCGCCATTGGGGCAGAAACGGGTATTGGGTATAGATCCCGGATTCCGTACAGGATGTAAGGTAGTATGTATGGATGCACAGGGCAATCTGCTGCATAATGAAAATATCTATCCTCATCCACCGGTAGATAAGAAGAAAGAGGCCGCAGCCAAGCTACGTAAAATGGTAGAAGCCTATCAAATAGATGCCATCGCCATCGGAAACGGTACAGCCAGCCGGGAAACGGAATTCTTTGTTACCACCCAGCAATTCGACCGTCCCTTACAGGTATTTGTTGTCAGTGAGCAAGGTGCTTCCATCTATTCAGCTTCTAAAATAGCCCGTGATGAGTTCCCCGAATATGACGTAACCGTACGTGGTGCCGTTTCAATAGGACGCCGATTAATGGATCCGCTTGCCGAACTGGTAAAAATTGATCCGAAATCCATCGGTGTGGGACAGTATCAGCACGATGTAGACCAAACCAAACTAAAAAAGGCACTTGATCAGACAGTAGAGAATTGCGTAAACCTGGTAGGCGTTAACCTCAATACAGCCAGTAGTCATCTGTTGACCTATATCTCCGGATTAGGACCACAGTTGGCACAAAATATAGTAAACTATCGTGCCGAAAACGGTGCTTTCGATTCACGTAAAGCATTAATGAAAGTTCCCCGCATGGGTGCAAAAGCATTTGAGCAATGTGCCGGCTTCCTTCGTATTCCACAAGCCAAGAACCCTTTGGACAATACAGCCGTACATCCCGAAAGTTATTGCATCGTAGAGCAAATGGCTAAAGATATGAAATGTAGTGTTGCTGAATTGATTACTAATAAAGAGTTACGTAGCAAAATCAATGTATCAGCTTACGTCACTCCAACAGTGGGTATGCCTACTCTACAAGACATCATGCAGGAGCTTGAAAAGCCGGGACGTGATCCACGCCAGACGATCAAAGCTTTTGAATTTGATAAGAATGTACGTACCATCAATGACCTCCGTGAAGGAATGATACTTCCGGGAATTGTTGGTAATATTACCAACTTTGGCGCCTTTGTAGATATAGGTATCAAAGAGAACGGACTGGTGCACCTCTCGCAATTAGCCGAACGTTTCATTTCCGATCCCACCGAAGTAGTATCTATTCATCAGCAAGTTATGGTGAAAGTTATGAGCGTAGATAATGAGCGAAAACGCATACAATTAACGATGATTGGTGTAGAGCAAAGCTAACGCAAATATCTTGATTATCTTAAAACAAAAATCGCCCGATTCACTCCTAAGAATGAACCGGGCGATCTCTTATTTATATCTATTTGTCCGCTAAGCCATCATAGCCTGTCCGCCAAATACACCAGCCAAGGCACTTGCCACAGCTATAACCACTTTCAAAATCGTATTCCAAATCGTCTTTTTCATTTCTCTCTCATTTTAATAACGTATCAAGTGCCGCGCAGCCAACTTTCAACTCTCAATTGTCAACTTTCAACTAAATAACGTGAGTTCGATATAATTTTAGAATAATCTTAATTGCCCGTCATTGATAAAATAGAGCTCAATGGCGGGTTTCTTCTCAAAGAAACAATATGCTGCAATAGCAGACAATGCATTTGCAATAAAATTATTGAATGATCTATGCCTTGAATGTTCTATCTGCGCAATATTTTTGAGTTCATCATTTACGGTTTCAATTAATGCTCTTTTCCTTAATAGAATCTTATCTGCTATGCTCATTAGCATATTCTTCATATTGTTCTTTACCTTGGTAACTAGCTGTACCTCATTGACGAATAGGGTCTTAAAGAGTGTTTTCCCTATATACCCCTTATCCGCATATAGTTTTCCTTTGATATTCTAAAAGAAAGCCTCCTGCTTAAGTGGTTCCCTGTCATCTACTCCACCGGGAGTAAACATGAAGTTTAGTATTTCTCCCTTATCATTGATAATCAAGTGCAGCTTGAAATCGAAGAACCACCCCATTGAACATTTTCCACGTGCAGCCAGTCCTTCAAATGTTTTGTGGATATGGATACGTTGGTTGCGGCAAACCCGTAAGGGAGTGGAATCTGCAAAACTAATTCCTGTGCATTGTCCTAAGAGCACCTGTTTGATGAATATTGTCAATGGGAGAAGAATCTCTTTTTCTAATTCAACAAAACGGTTATAGGAGACGTGAACCGGGAACAAGTGGAATAAATGCTTGCATACATATTCCAGATAATAGTGTTTGAAGCAGCGGAAACCACCCGAATGAAAAAGAATCAGAATAACCATGAGCTCTGAATCGCTCATACGATTAGGCTTATTTCGGTGCTTATGACCTTCAACTTTGTCTTCCAACATATATTTCTCTTGTTGCTTGGTAAATTCTTTGCAGAAATCATCTGCCAAACAATAAATTTCTGTAATTTTGCTTTCGGTGAACATAGCGGTAAAAGTTTGGTAAATATTGTATTTGAACACTATGAATTTACTACTTTTATCGCTAATCACCAAATTTGCAATAAATTAAATATTGTCTTATATCGAACTCACGTTAATTACAGCAGGCTATTGGAGAGCCTGAGGCTGCACAATGTGAAGGACTAAACCGAGATTAAGGCGATACTGAGGCTATCGGACTACGGCAGGAAAGGGACGGAAATATGGAAAATACTGGCAAAAACAAACTGGAACAGGATTGAAGCACCGGGAAAGTATATTCTGAAAATACTCAGGACTTCACAGTAGAAAACAGGTTTAAAAACCTGGAAATCAAGCAATAAAAAAGTACGTACTTTGGTATCCCAAAAGTACGTACTTAACGCACTGTTAATATGCATTTTAAACCACCTTTAATATACTAAGTTTACATACAAAGAATTAAAAGCTTAAATTCATAAAAAAGAGTTATACCCCCAATACTATATTAGCATCGATGTTTAACTTGCGGCTTATCTCACGGGCAACCTTCAAGGTTGGTTCACACTTTCCAGAAATATATTCACTCACCCGTGATGGACTCACGTTTAATATCTCCGATAATTTAGTTTGTATAAGCCCCATTTCGTACATACGAAGTTTAATAACATCAGCTAAAAAAGGAGATTCTATTGGAAAATGTTCTTCTTCATAATCTGCGACCAAGTCAGAAATCAAATCCAATTCAAGATGTTCTATTTTACTTGTATTCCTCCCAGCTCTTTATAGCAATATCATCAATACTCATTGTACAGAAGGCATTGATAAATGCACTTGCCAAACGGGCATTGGTAATCAGGGGTACATTCAGATCGATAGCTGCACGGCGTATTTTATATCCGTTGTCGAGCTCACCGGCTGTGAGATTCTTCGGAATATTAACTACCATATCTATCTCTTTGTTATGGAGCATTTCAAGCGCCTGCGGATGCTTGTCCGACTCACTCGGCCAGTAGACCAGGGTACTCTCAATGCCATTCTCAGCAAGAGTTCGGTGTGTTCCACCGGTAGCATACAGTTTATACCCCTTATTGACCAGCATACGGGCCGCCCCCATCATATCTATCTTTTGCTTGGGTGTACCGGTAGAAAGGAGAATACTCTTTTTAGGAATACGATAACCAACAGAAAGCATGGCTTTCAGAATGGCACAGGAGGTATCAGAACCAATACAGCCAACCTCACCGGTAGAAGCCATATCTACACCTAATACAGGATCGGCCTTCTGCAAACGGTTGAAGGAGAACTGTGACGCTTTGATACCGACATAATCAAGCTCAAAAAGATTCTTTGATGGTTTTTCTACAGGCAGGCCGAGCATTACTTTAGTTGCCAGTTCGATAAAGTTAATCTTCAGCACTTTGCTGACGAAAGGAAAACTACGCGAAGCACGCAGGTTACACTCGATAACCTTAATATCATTCTCACGGGCAAGATACTGGATATTGAACGGACCGGAGATATTCAATGCTTTCGCAATCTCACGGCTGATACGCTTGATACGACGAACGGTTTCTACATACAGTTTCTGAGGAGGGAACTGAATAGTAGCATCTCCGGAATGCACACCGGCAAACTCGATATGCTCACTGATAGCATACGCGATGATCTCACCATTCTGCGCCACAGCATCCATTTCTACCTCTTTGGCATGTTCAATAAACTGGCTTACCACTACCGGATGTTTTTTAGAAACATTAGCTGCCAATTTAAGGAAACGCTCCAGCTCTTCCTGGTTGGAACAGACGTTCATGGCTGCACCACTAAGCACATAGGAAGGGCGAACAAGCACCGGAAAACCGACCTCATCAACAAACTCATTAATATCGTCCATAGAGGTGAGCTCGCGCCAGCGAGGCTGATCTACACCAATACGATCGAGCATGGCAGAGAACTTCTCGCGGTCTTCGGCATTATCTATGCTCTTGGCAGAAGTACCTAGGATATTGACTTTCTGTGCATCCAGACGCAGAGCAAGATTATTCGGAATCTGGCCACCGGTGGAGACAATGACCCCATGCGGATTTTCCAGTTCAAGAATATCCATTACGCGTTCAAAAGTCAACTCGTCAAAGTAGAGACGATCGCACATGTCATAGTCCGTAGATACCGTTTCCGGATTATAGTTGATCATAACGCTACGCCAACCTTCTTTACGAATGGTATTCAGCGCCTGCACACCACACCAGTCAAACTCTACGGAAGAGCCGATGCGATAAGCACCGGAACCAAGTACGACAATGGATTTATGATCACCCAGATAGGTTACATCATTGGCCACACCACTGTAAGTGAGATACAGATAATTGGTCTGTGCAGGGTATTCGGCCGCCAGTGTATCAATCTGCTTCACTACAGGCAGGATGCCTACACTCTTCCGATAATTACGCACATAGAGAATGCCATCTTCCATATCCCCCTGAAAACCGATGCCACGAGCTATCTGGAAGTCAGAGAATCCCTGTACCTTCGCTTTGCGAAGTAGTTGAGGGCTGAGATTTGACAATTGAGAGTTAAAAAATGCAGCAGCATCTTTCACTGCCAATTGTCCACTGTCCACTGTCAATTGCCTAAGCTCCTCGGAAGTACGCATGATATTCATCAGTTTCTGAAGGAACCATTTATCAATCTTGGTCAGATCGTGTACCTGGTCAATCGTATATCCGGCACGGAAAGCTTTGGAAATGACGAAGATACGTTTATCAGTAGGTTCGCGCAGGGCTTTATCAATATCGGCTATCACGAGTTCTTTGTTTTCTACAAAGCCGTGCATGCCTTGGCCTATCATACGGAGACCTTTCTGGATAGCCTCTTCAAAGGTACGGCCGATAGCCATCACCTCGCCTACGGATTTCATAGAGGAACCCAACTCTTTGTCTACACCATGGAATTTTCCTAAGTCCCAACGGGGTATCTTACAAACCACGTAGTCCAATGCAGGTTCAAAAAAAGCACTGGTAGTTTTAGTGACGGAGTTCTTCAAATCGAACAGGCCATAACCGAGTCCTAATTTGGCAGCAACAAAAGCCAACGGATAACCGGTTGCCTTGGACGCCAATGCCGATGAACGCGAAAGACGGGCATTTACCTCGATAACGCGATAATCTTCCGATTCAGGATCGAAGGCATACTGCACGTTACATTCACCCACGATGCCAATATGACGAATGATACGAATGGCGAGTTCACGCAGTTTGTGGTATTCTTTATTGGTCAATGTTTGTGACGGAGCAATTACAATAGATTCCCCAGTATGAATGCCCAGCGGATCGAAGTTCTCCATGTTACAAACGGTGATACAGTTGTCGAAGCGGTCGCGTACTACCTCGTACTCCACTTCTTTCCATCCTCTTAATGATTTTTCGACAAGCACCTGCGGAGAGAAAGCAAAGGCTTTCTCAACAAGCACATCCAGCTCTTCTTCGTTATCACAAAAACCGGAACCAAGTCCGCCAAGCGCATAAGCGGCACGAACAATCACCGGATAACCTAACTCCCGGGCTGCACGGCGTGCATCTTCTACATTTTCTACGGCTTCACTTTTGATGGTTTTTACATCAATCTGATTCAGTTTCTCCACAAAGAGCTCACGATCTTCCGTATCGATAATGGCCTGCACGGGAGTACCGAGTACCTTTACATTGTATTTTTCAAGGGTGCCTTCCCTGTAAAGGGCCACCCCACAGTTCAACGCAGTCTGCCCACCGAAAGCAAGCATAATGCCTTCCGGTTTCTCTTTCTGAATTACTTTCTCTACGAAGTAAGGAGTCACAGGGAGGAAATAGATCTGATCGGCTACTCCTTCACTGGTCTGCACCGTAGCAATGTTAGGGTTGATAAGAATGGTTTCTATACCTTCCTCTTTCAGAGCCTTCAGGGCTTGCGAACCCGAATAGTCAAACTCTCCGGCTTCACCGATTTTCAAAGCACCGGAGCCGAGGAGCAATACTTTCTTTATATTTTGTTCTTTCATTGATTACATATTTTTTGGTTGCACCACAAAGGGCACGGGACTCTCTTCTCCCGTACTCTCGCTTACACTGCGGTGAATATTGAATTACAATAGCTTTACGAATTCGTCAAACAAGAATTCAGTATCCGTTGGGCCACTGGCAGCTTCGGGATGGAACTGTGCCGAAAACCAGGGGTTTGTTTTATGACGAATACCTTCATTAGAACCATCATTCATATTAATGAAGAGTGGCTCCCACTCAGCACCCAATGTATTGTTATCAACGGCATAACCATGATTCTGACTGGTAATGAAACAACGTTCCGTGCCCACCATGCGTACCGGTTGATTATGGCTACGATGGCCATATTTGAGCTTGTATATCTTAGCACCACCCGCTTTCGACAATAACTGATTTCCCATACAGATTCCAAAAATAGGAAGTTGGGGATTCTGCATCGCTTTACGGATATTCTGTACGGCAGCATCACAGGTATCAGGATCCCCCGGACCATTGGATATAAACAGACCATCAAACTGTAATCCGTTAAAATCATAATCCCAAGGGACACGAATGACTTCAACATTACGTCTGAGCAGGCAACGGATGATGTTTGTTTTTACTCCACAATCTACAAGAACAACCCGCTTTAGTTGACAATTGACAGTTGACAATTGACAGTTAAGTTGCGCAATGGGGAGATCTATACTAAAAGAGCGACTTTCACCGTTCGCATAGACGATGATCTCTTTGCAAGAAACCTTATCGACATAATTAATATTTTCATAACTATCCACTGTCAACTGTCCATTGTCAACTGTCAATTGTCCACTGTCAACTGTCAATTGTCCACTGTCCACTGTCAACTGTTCACTGTCAAATACAATTTTACCCATCATCACCCCATGTTCACGCAACACTTTGGTCAGTTCACGGGTATCAATGCCTGTAATACCGGGCACTTGTTCACGCTTCAGCCAGTCGGCAAGGCTTTCCACTGCATTCCAGTGACTGTATTCTTCCGAATAGTCACTCACAATGATAGCTTCGGCATGAATTCTCTCACTTTCCATAAAAGTAGCCAATCCATTAGTTTCAAAAGTGAAAGGAGGCACACCATAGTTACCCACCAATGGGTATGTCAGTGTCATCAACTGTCCGGCATATGAAGGATCGGTCAGACTCTCCGGATAGCCTGTCATGGCGGTATTGAATACTACTTCGCCCGCCACCGGCTTCTCGTAGCCAAACGACTTACCATGGAAACGGCTCCCGTCGTCAAGGATTAAAGTTACATTTCGCATCTATTTATTTACTATTTGACAATTGAAAAGATTGACGATGAGACGATTTACAATTTACGATTGGGATGACTCCCATTTGCCAATAAAGTAACTTCAATCGTAAATTGTAAATCATAAAATCGTAAATCTCAAAATTGGTATACTTGTTCTATATAATTTATAAACGCTTCATTGAGCAGCTTCACACCACCCGGCGTAGGATAGTTGCCACTGAAATACCAGTCACCCGTGTGATGAGGACAAGCCTCATGTAAGCCACTGAGCGGTTGATACACAATCTCTACTTTGGCCTTCGTGCCTTTCGGAGTGAGCAATTCCACCATTTTGGCAGAAATCTCCTCATCGGTGAATGGGGCATAGATGTCCTTTACGTAATTCACCAACTGCTCTTTAGGTAGGCCAACCTGATCTTTCGACTTACGATAGGCAGCAGCAATCACATCTTTCATATCACGCTCTTTCAGGAGTTCTACAGCTGCTTTAAAAGCAATAAACTCACTCATCTTTGCCATGTCAATGCCGTAATAATCGGGATAACGCACTTGTGGCGAAGAGCTTACAATAACAATCTTCTTCGGATTCAGACGGTCGAGAATACCGATAATGCTCTGCCGGAGTGTTGTACCGCGCACAATACTGTCATCAATAATCACCAGGTTGTCTATACCGGCACGGAGGCTGCCGTAAGTGATATCATATACATGCGCAGCCAGGTCGTTACGGCTATTGCCCTCGGCAATAAAAGTACGCAACTTGATATCCTTGATAGCAACTTTTTCACTACGAATGCGCCGTGAGAGGATACGTTCAAGTTCTTCCATATCAGGATTGTGTCCCAAAGCAGCTATCTGCTGTACTTTCTCTTCATTCAGATAATTGTCCAATCCCTCAAGCATTCCGTAAAAAGCTACTTCGGCTGTGTTCGGAATAAAAGAGAACACCGTATGATCAAGGTCAGAGTTTATCGCTTTCAGAATACGGGGAATCAGTTTCTCTCCCAACAACTTACGCTCTTTATAAATGTCTGCATCGCTACCACGAGAGAAATAAATACGCTCAAAAGAGCAGGCTCTCTTCTCACGGGGTTTATTAATCTGAGTAGTACGAATCTGCCCCGCTTTGTTGATAAAGAGTGCTTGTCCAGGCTGCAATTCTTTAATTTCCTCCACAGGCACATTGAGTGCTGTCTGAATCACAGGACGTTCAGATGCCAGAACAGCTATTTCATCATCCTGATACCAGAAAGCAGGACGGATCCCCCACGGATCACGAATAGCGAAAGACTCACCACTTCCGGTCAGTCCGCAGATAACATATCCCCCATCCCACTCTTTACTGGAAGAACGCAGCACATTGGCAAGATCGATATGCTCTTCAATAAAACGGGTGATGCCCATTCCCGTCTGCCCTTCTGCTTCTGCAAGATTAAAGAGGCGTTCTACTTCCCGATCGAGACGATGCCCTACCTGTTCGAGCATAATATAAGTATCGGCATATTTGCGCGGATGCTGTCCGATAGCTGTAATACGGGTAAAAATCTCATCCACATTCGTCATATTGAAATTACCGCAAAGGGCCAGGTTCTTGGCACGCCAGTTGTTCCTTCTCAGAAACGGATGAACATAAGAAATACCGGATTTTCCGGTGGTAGAGTATCGCAGATGTCCCATATACACTTCACCGGCAAAGGGCAAGGTACGTTTGGCAAAATTAGCATCGTGCAACTGTTCAGAGGTCAGATCTTTAAAATTGCCTTGTACGGTCTCAAAAATCTCAGTAATGGCACTCGATCCTAATGCACGCTCACGGAACATATATTCTTCTCCCGGATTGGCTGCCAGTTTCACACAAGCCAGTCCGGCGCCTTCCTGTCCACGATTGTGCTGCTTCTCCATCAGGAGGTAGAGCTTATTCAATCCATACATCCACGTTCCGTACTTCTTCTCGTAATATTCCAACGGTTTGAGCAGGCGTATCATGGCAACGCCACATTCATGCTTTAATTGTTCCACCTTACTTATTTACTATTTGACAATCTATTTTGATTTACAATTAGACGATTGAAGGAATTTACAATTAGACGATCTACTATTTACAATTGAAGTTACCTTAATCTATAAATGGGAAGTAATCCCAATCGTAAATTGTCAATCGTCTAATCGTAAATCCCTTTATTCTACCGTTACCGACTTCGCCAGATTCCTTGGCTGATCCACATCCATCCCTTTACATACCGCCACATGATAGGCAAGCAATTGTAAAGGCATTGTGGTAATAAGCGGATCAAGACACTCCAGTGTTTCGGGAAGTTCGATACAATAATCAGCTACTTTGCTGATCACTGTGTCTCCTTCGGTGACAACAGCTATAACTTTTCCCTTACGGGCCTTTATCTCTTGTATGTTGCTGAGTACTTTTTCATACATTCCATTTTGAGTAGCAATAACTACCACAGGCATTTCGGCATCAATCAAAGCAATAGGGCCATGCTTCATCTCTGCTGCCGGATAACCTTCAGCATGAATATATGAGATTTCTTTCAGCTTCAAAGCTCCCTCCAGAGCTACCGGATACGAATACCCGCGACCAAGATAGATAAAATTATGCGCATACGTGAATATTTTAGATAATTCTGCGATTTTATCATTCAGTTTCAGGACTTTTTTCATTTTTTCAGGGATGCGGCTCAATTCGTGTACTACACCAAGGAAATGGGCCTCATCAATGTTTTGCTTCTCCCGCGCCAATGTCAGTGCAAGCATAGTGAGCACCATAACCTGTCCGGTGAAAGCCTTGGTAGATGCTACGCCTATTTCGGGACCTACATGTATATAAGAACCTGTGTGCGTAGCACGCGGTATAGACGAACCGATAGCATTACAAATGCCGTAGATAAATGCACCACGGCTTTTTGCCAACTCAACGGCAGCCAGTGTATCGGCAGTCTCACCACTCTGAGAGATAGCAATCACAACATCACTTTCGTCAATCACCGGGTCGCGGTAACGGAATTCGGATGCATATTCCACCTCCACCGGAATGCGGCAGAGACTTTCAATTAAGTGTTTGCCTATCAACCCGGCATGCCAGGAGGTTCCGCAGGCTACAATGACAAAACGCTTTGCTTTCAGAAGCCGCTCCTTATAATCAATGACGGCCGAAAGCACAACATTGTTACTCTCTACATTGATACGCCCACGCATACAATCATAGATGCAATCGGGTTGTTCGAATATCTCTTTCAGCATAAAATGCGGATAACCACCCTTCTCCAGTTGCCCTAAGTTTAACTCTACCTTTGTCACTTCAGGAGTCATCTCCACATTGTTCAGATTCACCACTTTCAGCTCCCTGTCCCGGTGTATCACTGCTATCTCTTCATCTTCCAGATAGACTACCTTATCAGTATATTCTACAATAGGAGTGGCATCCGAAGCCAAGAAAAACTCATCTTCACCAATGCCCACCACCAACGGACTGCTTTTACGCGCTGCAATAATTTCATCGGGATGATCCTTCTCCAATACGGCAATAGCATACGCACCAATCACCTCACGCAATGCCAGCTGTACGGCTGTCAGCAAATCGAGGTTATTAGTCACTTTCATATATTCTATTAATTGTACGAGTACCTCGGTATCAGTACTGCTTTTGAATGTATAACCTTTGGCCTGGAGTTTTTCTTTGAGAACGGCGTAGTTTTCGATGATACCGTTATGGATGAGAGCGAGAGTTTCGGAAGAGGAATAATGAGGATGGGCATTAACTGAACAAGGTTCTCCGTGAGTAGCCCAACGTGTATGTGCAATACCAATATTACCGGAAATATCTTTCTGTGTGACAAAATTTTCCAGTTCGGAGACTTTTCCTTTCGTCTTATACACATTCAACTGTTGGTTGTTACTGATTAGTGCTACCCCGGCGCTGTCGTATCCCCGATACTCCAGTCGCTTCAACCCTTTGACAAGGATGGGGTAGGCTTCTTTTTTACCAATGTAGCCTACAATTCCACACATATTATCCTATTTTTATGTTTTCAGGGTACAAAGATATACAATTATAATAACATAAAGATTATTTTTACTATAAATATTTGACATAAGCATAGAAAAAAGTTATTTTTACGTCAAAACGTTAATTTTTCTATTATTTTATTCTCAAAAAGAAAGTAGTTTCAAATCTTAATAAAAAGACTTTTACTACCTTTCACATTAACATAAAAAACCGGCATTGAACTACCAATTTATAACTTCAACATGAAGTATATGTAATTTATGTCACAATAAGCACCGATAAATATATCAAAATGAAATTAAATTAATACTTTTGCAAAACAAAAAGACAGCATAAATAGGTATTATCATACAATAAAGCTAAACAGAATGAAGAAAAGAGAACTTTTTAACAACGAAACAAAAGAACTGCCTTACCAGCGACAGCCTGAACAACAGGGTTTGTATGATGCAGCAAACGAACACGATGCCTGCGGAGTAGGTATGCTGGTAAACATTCATGGAGAGAAATCGCACGACATTGTAGAGTCGGCACTCAAAGTACTCGAAAACATGCGTCACCGCGGAGCTGAAGGAGCTGATAATAAAACCGGAGATGGTGCAGGTATCATGTTACAGATTCCTCATGAATTCATTTTATTACAAGGTATCCCCGTACCCGAAAAAGGACGTTACGGCACAGGACTGATCTTTTTGCCAAAAGAGCCGAAAGACCAGGCAGACATTCTGAGTATTATTATTGAAGAGACTGAAAAGGAAGGGCTTACACTCATGCACCTGCGCAATGTGCCTACCTGCCCTGAAATTTTAGGAGAAGCCGCACTGGCAGCAGAACCGGACATAAAACAGATTTTTATCACCGGATTTACAGAAACAGAAACGGCCGACCGTAAATTATATATAATAAGGAAGAAGATTGAAAACAGGATACGCAACTCTTCCATCGCCACAAAGGACGATTTCTATATCGTTTCACTATCAACAAAAAGCATTATCTACAAAGGTATGCTTTCGTCACTGCAACTACGCAACTACTTCCCGGACCTCACAAACAGTTACTTCACCAGTGGATTGGCATTGGTACATTCACGTTTCAGTACAAACACTTTCCCAACATGGGGACTGGCACAACCTTTCCGCTTACTTGCCCACAATGGTGAAATCAATACGATCCGTGGTAATCGGGGATGGATGGAAGCACGCGAAAGTGTTCTTTCATCTCCTACCCTGGGAGATATTAAAGAGATACGTCCCATTATTCAGCCAGGAATGAGTGACAGTGCCTCACTGGATAATGTGCTGGAGTTTCTTGTGATGTCCGGTCTCAGCCTGCCTCATGCCATGGCTATGCTCGTACCGGAATCTTTCAACGAGAAGAATCCAATCAGTGAGGAGTTGAAAGCCTTCTACGAATATCATTCCATTCTAATGGAGCCATGGGATGGCCCTGCCGCACTACTCTTCAGTGACGGACGCTATGCAGGAGGAATGCTCGACCGCAATGGGTTACGTCCGGCACGTTATCTTATCACTAAAAACGACATGATGGTAGTAGCCAGCGAAGTAGGTGTGATGGACTTTGAGCCGGGAGATATCAAAGAAAAAGGACGCCTGCAGCCTGGCAAAATCTTACTGGTAGATACCGAAAAGGGAGAAATATATTATGATGACGAACTGAAACAACAATTGGCAAATGCCAAACCCTATCGGAACTGGCTGTCAGCCAACCGTATTGAACTGGATGAACTGAAAAGCGGACGCAAAGTACCTCACAGCATAGAGAGGTACGATTGTATGTTACGCACTTTCGGTTATTCGAAAGAGGATATAGAAAAGATTATCAGCCCGATGGCTACCACCGGGGCAGAACCGATTCATTCAATGGGTAACGACACTCCATTGGCAATACTTTCGGACAAGCCGCAACTGTTATACAACTACTTCCGCCAACAGTTTGCCCAGGTGACCAATCCTCCCATCGATCCCATCCGGGAAGAACTGGTAATGTCGCTGACTGAATATATCGGAGCAGTAGGGATGAATATTCTAACACCAAGCGAGAGCCATTGTAAAATGGTACGCCTGAACCACCCTATCTTGAATAATACTCAACTGGATATTCTGTGCAACATTCGTTACAAAGGTTTCAACACAATAAAACTGCCCATGCTTTTTGAAATATCACGTGGTAAGGCGGGGTTGCAGGAAGCCTTGAACAATCTATGCAAGCAAGCGGAAGAGTCAGTGGCAGACGGAGTAAACTACATTGTACTGACAGACCGTGACGTAAATGCGACACATGCAGCCATCCCCTCGTTATTGGCTGTAAGTGCAGTGCACCATCACCTTATAGCGGTAGGAAAACGTGTGCAGACAGCCCTCATTGTAGAGAGCGGTGAAATACGCGAAGTGATGCATGCTGCTCTGTTACTTGGTTTCGGAGCAAGTGCACTGAATCCCTATATGGCATTTGCCGTCCTCGACAAATTGGTGGCGGAAAAAGAGATTCAACTGGACTATGCCACAGCAGAGAAGAATTATATCAAAGCCATCTGCAAGGGATTGTTCAAAGTAATGAGTAAAATGGGTATCAGTACCATCCGTTCTTATCGGGGAGCCAAAATATTTGAAGCCATAGGTCTGAGTGAAGAGTTAAGCAACGCCTACTTTGGCGGGTTAAGTTCACGTATCGGCGGTATCCGCCTGGAAGAAATAGCACAGGATGCTATTGCAGTTGAAAGTGAAAAGTTGAAAGCTGAAAGTTCTATGCAACATAGCGGTACAGCCGGCTCTCAACCCTCAACTGGCAACTCTCAACTAAAGAATCGTGGCATCTATACTTTCCGCAAAGATGGAGAAAGACATGCGTGGAACCCGGAAACGATCAGTACCCTGCAATTGGCAACACGCCTGGGCAGCTATAAAAAATTCAAAGAGTTTACCACCATGGTAGACGAAAAAGAAGCTCCCATTTTCCTTCGTGACTTCCTTTCGTTCAAACGTAACCCGATCAGTATAGACCGTGTTGAACCGGTAGAAAACATACTGCGGCGATTCGTAACGGGTGCTATGAGTTATGGCTCTATCAGCCGCGAAGCACACGAAGCCATGGCTATAGCCATGAACAAAATACACGGACGAAGCAACACAGGCGAAGGCGGGGAAGATGCCGAACGTTTCACTCCCCGTCCGGATGGAACCAACCTGCGTAGTGCTATTAAACAGGTTGCTTCAGGACGCTTTGGTGTAACTGCCGAATATCTTGTTAATGCAGATGAGATACAAATAAAGATAGCTCAGGGAGCTAAACCGGGCGAAGGAGGTCAATTGCCGGGTTACAAGGTAGATCAGGTGATTGCCAAAACGCGCCACTCCATACCGGGCATCTCACTAATCTCTCCCCCACCTCACCATGACATCTACTCCATCGAGGATCTGGCACAGCTTATCTTCGACTTGAAGAATGTAAACCCGAAAGCCAAAATCAGCGTAAAACTGGTAGCCGAAAGCGGAGTAGGAACCATCGCTGCCGGAGTAGCAAAGGCAAAGGCTGACCTGATTGTAATCTCTGGTGCAGAAGGTGGTACAGGAGCTTCACCTGCTTCATCTATCCGTTATGCAGGTATCTCTCCGGAACTGGGACTAAGCGAAACGCAACAGACATTGGTGCTGAACGGGCTTCGCGGACAGGTTATGTTGCAAGTGGACGGGCAACTGAAAACCGGACGTGACATTGTTCTAATGGCTATGTTAGGTGCAGAGGAGTTTGGTTTTGCAACTTCCGCACTGATTGTACTGGGCTGCGTGATGATGCGCAAATGCCATATGAATACTTGTCCCGTCGGAGTTGCTACACAAAATGAAGAGTTACGCAAACGCTTCCACGGACGAAGCGAATATCTGGTCAACTTCTTCACATTCCTGGCACAAGAGGTACGCGAGTATCTGGCAGAAATTGGCGTGGAAAGACTCGATGATATCATTGGACGCACCGACCTCATTGAACGCAAACCGGATAACGGAAACGAAAAGCACCGTCTCATTGATTTCAGCAAACTGCTCACACGCATAGAGAGCAGTGCAGCCATCCATCATGTCAGTGATCAGGATCATGGTATCTCTGCCGTAAAAGACGTAACAATCTTGAGTGCTGCCCAAGAGGCTATCGAACATCAAAAAGAGGTATCATTGGAGTATACCATTGCCAATACGGATCGCGCGGTAGGCGCTATGCTTTCGGGGGCCATTGCTTCACGGTATGGCGCAAAAGGACTACCGGAACATACACTGAACATTAAATTTAAAGGTTCTGCCGGACAATCTTTCGGCGCATTCCTTACACCAGGAGTTAGTTTTAAACTGGAAGGCGAAGCTAATGATTACCTTGGCAAAGGATTGAGTGGCGGACGTATCGCTGTGCTTCCGCCCGTACGAAGTAACTTCGAGGCAGAGAAGAATACAATTGCCGGGAACACCTTATTATATGGAGCTACCAGCGGAGAGGTTTATATCAATGGCCGCGTGGGAGAACGCTTTGCTGTCCGTAACTCGGGTGCCATAGCCGTAGTAGAAGGCGTAGGCGATCATTGTTGCGAATATATGACAGGCGGACGTGTGGTAGTTTTAGGACAAACGGGCCGGAACTTTGCTGCCGGAATGAGTGGCGGTGTGGCTTATGTGTGGAACAAAGAGGGTAACTTTGACTACTTCTGTAACATGGAAATGGTAGAACTATCTCTTATCGAAGAAGCAAGCTACCGCAAAGAATTGCACGAACTCATCCGCCAGCACTACCTCTACACCGGCAGTAAATTAGCCCGCATCATGCTCGACGATTGGAACCGCTATGCAGACGAATTCATCCAGGTAGTACCTATCGAATACAAAAAGGTTTTGCAGGAGGAACAAATGCGAAAGCTACAACAGAAAATTGCGGATATGCAAAGAGACTATTAAATAGTGATAAGTGGGTTAGTGAGTAGTGATTAGTACCATGCGGTATAATAGCGCAGCCACTTATCACTAATCACTTACCACTAATCACTTATCGCTTATCACTAATCACTAATTCATTATCATCATGGGAGATCCTAAAGCATTTTTAACCATACGCCGTCAGGAGGCCGGATATCGCCCCGTATATGAACGTATCACTGACTATAGTGAAGTAGAACAAACCCTTAACACCCACGACCGTAAGCTACAAGCATCACGCTGTATGGACTGTGGTGTACCCTTCTGCCACTGGGCATGCCCGTTGGGTAACAAACAGCCTGAGTGGCAAGACGCCCTCTACAAAGGAAAGTGGAAAGAAGCTTATGAAATACTGGCTGCCACGTGTGACTTTCCGGAGTTTACAGGGCGTATCTGTCCGGCACTTTGTGAGAAAAGTTGTGTATTGAAACTGTCTTGTGATGAACCTGTGACTATCCGGGAGAACGAGGCAGCTATCATAGAAGCTGCTTTCCGGGAGGGATATGTCATACCGGTAATGCCACAACGCAATGGAAAACAGGTAGCTGTGATTGGTGCAGGCCCTGCCGGACTGGCAGCAGCCAACCAACTAAACCGGAAAGGATACACCGTCACTCTGTTCGACAAGGCAGAGGCTCCGGGAGGACTGCTACGTTTCGGTATCCCCAACTTCAAACTGAACAAAAATATCATAGACCGCCGTATCCAACTACTTAAAGCAGAGGGTATCCGTTTTGAAATGAATACAACCATAGATCCCACCCATCTGCCGGAAGGGTTCGACGCATACTGCATCTGTACCGGAGCAGAGACACCACGAGATCTTCTTATCCCGGGGCGTGAATTGAAAGGTATACACTTCGCCTTGGAAATGCTTTCGCAACAGAACCGGATTGTGGAAGGACAAACCTTCTCTAAAGATAAACTGGTAAGTGCTAAAGGAAAAAAAGTACTTGTTATCGGTGGTGGCGATACCGGATCGGACTGTATCGGAACCAGTATACGTCAGGGAGCTATTAGCGTAACACAGATAGAGATCATGCCACAGCCACCCGTTGGGCACAATGACGCTACTCCATGGCCGCAATGGCCCGTAGTACTCAAAACGACTTCTTCACACGAAGAAGGTTGTACCCGCCGTTGGTCGCTCACTTCCAACCAATTCATTGGTAAAAATGGCAAAGTAACCGGCGTAGAAGTTGAACAAGTGGAATGGACACCTTCTACTGATGGAGGACGCCCCACGATGGTACCAACCGGAAAGAAAGAGATTATCGAAGCCGATATAGTATTGCTTGCAATGGGATTCCTCAAACCGGAACAGCCAGAATTCCCAAAGAATGTATTCATCGCCGGTGATGCAGCAACCGGAGCAAGCCTTGTTGTACGTGCCATGGCGGGAGGACGAAAAATTGCTGCTAAAATAGACAATTTGATTTACGATTAGACAATTGACGATTTACGATTGAAGTTACTATAAGTAATCGTTAATCAAAGTAATATCAATCGTAAATCGTCAATTGTCTAATTGTAAATCGTAAAATCGTAAATCAAAATTATGTGTGGAATAGTAGGTATATTCAAGATTAAGAGCCAATCAGAAGAGTTGCGGAACAAAGCGTTACGCATGGCACAGAAAATCCGTCATCGTGGTCCGGATTGGAGTGGTATTTACACCGGAGGCAGTGCGATCCTTGCACACGAACGCCTTTCCATTGTAGATCCGCAAAGTGGAGGACAGCCCCTTTACTCTCCCAACCGTAAACAAATTCTTGCCGTTAACGGCGAAATCTATAATCACCGTGAAATACGTACCCGGTATGCCGGACGCTATGAATTCCGGACAGGTAGTGACTGCGAAGTCATTCTGGCACTTTACCAGGACAAAGGCATTCATTTCCTCGAAGAGTTGAACGGCATCTTTGCTTTTGCTCTTTACGATGAAGAACGGGATGAATTCCTTATCGCCCGTGACCCTATAGGCGTAATACCTCTTTATATAGGACATGATGCAGATAGAACAATCTACGTAGCCAGTGAACTGAAAGCTCTTGAAGGTTTCTGTGACGAATACGAACCATTCCTTCCCGGCCATTATTTTTATAGTAAAGAGGGAAAAATGAAACAATGGTACACCCGCGACTGGACAGACTATGAAGCAGTAAAAGACAACCCTGCCTCTGTAACCGACTTACACGATGCACTTGAAGAAGCCGTACACCGCCAATTGATGAGCGATGTGCCTTATGGCGTGCTACTGAGCGGAGGGTTGGATTCTTCAGTGATCTCAGCCATAGCCAAGAAATATGCTGCCAAACGTATCGAAACCGATGGAGCCAGTGATGCCTGGTGGCCACAGCTCCACTCCTTTGCAATCGGTCTGAAAGGAGCCCCCGATCTTATCAAAGCCCGCGAAGTTGCCGAATATATCGGAACCGTACATCACGAAATAAATTATACCATTCAGGAAGGTCTCGATGCACTTCGTGATGTTATCTACTTTATCGAAACATACGACGTTACCACCGTTCGCGCCTCTACCCCAATGTATCTGCTGGGACGCGTTATCAAATCAATGGGAATCAAAATGGTACTTAGTGGTGAAGGAGCAGATGAGATATTCGGCGGTTATCTCTACTTCCACAAAGCACCCGACGCCCGTGCCTTCCATGATGAAACCGTTCGTAAACTCTCCAAACTGTATCTTTATGATTGCCTGCGGGCCAACAAAAGTTTGTCGGCCTGGGGAGTAGAAGGACGCGTTCCATTCCTCGATAAAGAGTTTCTGGATGTTGCCATGCGCCTCAACCCGAAAGCTAAAATGGCTCCGGGTAAAGTGATAGAAAAGAAAATTGTGCGTGAAGCCTTTGCAGATATGTTGCCCGAAAGTGTAGCATGGAGACAAAAAGAACAATTCAGTGACGGAGTAGGCTACAGTTGGATTGATACATTGAAAGCAATCACCGCCACCGCTATAAGTGATGAACAAATGGCAAAGGCGGCAGACCGTTTCCCGGTCAACACACCGCAGAATAAAGAAGAATATTATTACCGAAGCATCTTCGAAGAACACTTCCCCAGTGCATCGGCGGCAAGAAGTGTACCAAGTGTACCAAGCGTAGCTTGCTCCACAGCAGAAGCATTGGCATGGGACGCTTCCTTCCAGGGCAAGAATGAGCCAAGCGGACGAGCCGTAAAAGATGTGCACGAAGAAGCTTACTAACTATTAATGTGAATCAATAGTTGGATATTCAGTTCAAAGTTGTTCAAAAGTGAACTGAACTCACCACAGAGTTTCACAGAGTACTATTTATCTGATGAAACGCAGATTAGCACAAATAAACTATCGCACGGCGTACCTTTCCATGCGGAATAGGTTTTCAACTGCTGATTCGGATTAACAAGTAAAAAACATTGATTTTTCACTCTGTGTGCAGTGTATACTTTCACTGCATGGAGACTACGCCTTGCCTGCATGCAGGCAAGGCGTAGTCTCCATGCAGCCAAGGCGTAGTCTGTACACCCCCTCTCAAATACCTCAGGAGCATTGTAATATTCCTGTAACTCCATTCTCCCTATCAGTCCATTTATATCACTCTTTTCACACAAATTCGCAATCCATAACTTGCAATTCATAATATCTTCTTTACCTTTGTCTCACTCTACTAACTCACAGAATTATATAGTATGAAAATAAAGAAAATCCTTCTTACCTCCGCCCTGATTCTCTCAACTTACAGTGCAATAGCTCAAACCCAGGTTATCGCCCATCGTGGTTACTGGAAAACAGATGGTTCGGCACAAAACAGTATCGCTGCCCTCCTGAAGGCTGATTCTATCGGTTGCTACGGTTCCGAATTTGATGTGTGGCTCACAGCTGATGATAAATTAGTGGTGAATCATGATCCTATTTTCAAACTAAAAAGCATGGAACGTTCCACGGCTGCAACACTCACCTCACTCAAACTGGACAATGGTGAACAGCTCCCCACACTGGAACAATATCTCAAAGCTGCCAAGAAAACCAAAACACAGCTCATCCTCGAACTAAAAGCGCATAGCAGACCCGAACGCGAAACGCTGGCTGTTGAAAAAATAGTAAATATGGTCAAGAAGTTAGGATTGGAAAAGAGAATGGAGTACATTACCTTTTCATTGCATGCCACCAAAGAGTTTATCCGGTTGGCACCTACCGGTACGCCTGTATTCTACCTGGATGGAAAATTAACCCCGAAAGAATTAAAAGAAATGGGATGTGCCGGACCGGATTATCACCTGAGTGTTTTCCAGAGACATCCCGAATGGATCAAAGAATGTCATGACCTGGGACTGAAAGTTAATGCCTGGACGGTAAACAAACCCAAAGATATGAAATGGCTCATCGAAAAGGATATAGATTTCATTACTACGAACGAGCCGATTCTATTGCAGGAGAAGGTGAGTGATTAGTGATTAGCGAAGGAGTGATTAGCGATTAGTGGGCTGCGCTATTATTTGCACTAATCATTCCTTCACTAATCATTCCTTCACTAATCACTCCTTCGCTAATCACTAATTTCTCCTATTTCTCAGAACTCCGACAACACCAGCCGGAGCTGATCAACGGTCAATTCGCCTATCTGCCTCCATAACTCCTTGCCTCTATGCAGTAAAACGAATGCCGGCACAGTTCCTATATTATAAGAATCGGCCACTGCTTTATCGGTCTCAATATTTACTTCAATAAGTTCAACTACTCTTTTCTGATACTCATTGATAGCCGGTTCCAGCCAATTATAATGGGGAGCCCAGTCGGCATAAAAGAAAATCAAAACCAAGTGACTGGTTTGAGCTGCTGCCTCTAATTGTTTGGTTACATCATCCATTGTTTATTGTTTTTTTATAATTATACCCCACATCAACAAAAGCAATAAGAAAAGGTTTCACTATAACTGGTTTTATAACGAATATAAGCCCGATTTATAATCACATTATTAGTACTTCACATATCGGGTGATACTAATTAAAAAATAAACGATACACCGTATACCGTTTCAAACAGACAAAAAGACAGTAATCAGCACAATATCCTTTTCATTTTGTCAATTCTAAAGTACCCTTTTTTGTACCCAAAGCACCTCAATTGATCTAAATCAAGTATTCAAGCCTCTCATATATAACGGAAGAATATGCAAAACAAAATACCCCTATAATAGTTTATTAGTATATCGCCCTTTTACATTTCAAATTACAAGCATACACACCCCTATTTAACAAGATTGAAAGATTCAACAAATTAAATAGATATTAGATATGTATTTAAGCGAAACATAAAGCAAAAAGACATATCTTTGCATCGTAATAAAACAAAAGGATATATCAATTGACAAATAAAGAGCAAAATGATAAAAAGAATTCAATTCACTAAAATGCATGGAGCGGGCAATGATTATATCTATGTAGATACTACCAGATACCCAGTCACAAATCCGGAGAAGAAAGCCATTGAATGGAGTGCATACCACACAGGAATAGGAAGCGACGGACTTGTTTTGATTGGCACTTCTGATAAAGCAGACTTCAGTATGCGCATTTTCAATGCAGACGGTTCGGAAGCAATGATGTGTGGCAATGCAAGCCGGTGTATAGGCAAATACTTATTCGAATATGGATTGACCAGCAGAACGGCCATTACTCTGGATACGCTCTCAGGCATCAAAATACTAAAACTTAATGTAGAAAACGAAACAGTAACGGCTGTTACAGTAGATATGGGAGAACCGTCGGAGATAGGAATCATTGACTTCAGCGATACATATTCATATGTTTCTACCAAAGTATCTATGGGAAATCCGCATCTGGTAACTTTTGTGGAGGATATTAACGGAATAAACCTCCAAAAGATTGGTCCGGAACTGGAAAATAACCCACTTTTCCCCGACCGTACCAACGTAGAATTTGCACAGGTATTAGACGATCATAAAATAAGAATGCGTGTGTGGGAAAGAGGTTCGGGAATTACCCAAGCCTGTGGAACAGGAGCTTGTGCCACTGCCGTAGCTGCCGTCATAAGAGGTAAAGCCGGACGGAAATCAGCTATTATCATGGATGGCGGAACGCTGACCATCGAATGGGATGAGAAAACGAATCACGTGTTTATGACTGGTCCCGCAACAAAGGTTTTTGATGGAACAATAGAAACAGAAGAATAAAAGAGAATAAGAGAGAGAGTATATAAAACGATAAACTTAAAACAACAATATGGCACTTGTAAACGAACATTTCCTGAAATTACCGGGAAGTTATTTATTCTCGGATATTGCGAAAAAAGTAAATACATTCAGGATCACACACCCGAAGCAAAACATTATCCGCCTGGGTATCGGAGATGTCACCCGTCCATTGCCTCCGGCCTGTATCGAAGCAATGCACAAAGCCGTAGAAGAATTGGCTCATGCCGAAACCTTCCATGGATACGGTCCGGAACAGGGATACGACTTCCTTATCGAAGCCGTTATCAAGAATGACTATGTAGCCCGGGGAATTCACTTTTCCAACTCAGAAGTATTCATCAGTGACGGAGCCAAAAGTGATACGGGAAACATCGGGGATATTCTGCGCCATGACAACAGCGTAGGAGTTACAGACCCTATTTATCCGGTATACATAGACAGCAATGTGATGTGTGGACGCGCAGGCATATTGGAAGAAGATAGTGGTAAATGGAGTAACGTGACGTACATGCCTTGTACAAGCGAAAACAATTTTATTCCGGAGATACCCGATAAACGTATCGACATTGTGTACCTCTGCTACCCTAACAACCCGACAGGGACAACGCTAACCAAAGCAGAACTGAAGAAATGGGTGGACTATGCACTGGCCAATGATACGCTGATATTGTTTGATGCAGCCTACGAAGCATACATCCGGGAACCAGACGTCCCACACTCCATTTACGAAATCAAAGGAGCCAAAAAATGTGCCATTGAATTCCGAAGCTTCTCAAAGACGGCAGGCTTCACCGGAGTACGTTGCGGATATACCGTAGTGCCCAAAGAACTGACGGCAGCCACACTCGGAGGAGACCGTATCCCTCTGAACCGCCTATGGAATCGCCGGCAATGTACAAAATTCAACGGTACCTCTTATATCACCCAACGGGCTGCTGAAGCGATTTACACCCCGGAAGGAAAAAAGCAGATACAAGAGACCATAGATTATTATATGACCAATGCCCATATCATGAAAGAGGGACTTGAAAGCACCGGACTAAAAGTTTACGGAGGGGTAAATGCTCCCTATCTCTGGGTTAAAACCCCGAACGGAGCAAGTTCGTGGAAGTTCTTTGACCAGCTGCTCTACGAAGCCAACGTAGTAGGTACACCGGGTATAGGCTTTGGCCCAAGCGGAGAAGGATATATCCGCCTCACAGCATTTGGTGAACGCAATGATTGTATCGAAGCTATGAGAAGAATAAAAAACTGGCTGTAAAGTCATTGAAAATTAGAAATTAAAACAATCCCCCACCGTTTTTTTTCTATGGTACACGGATAAGACGGATGACGACAGATCTGATTTTATTTCTCTCTGATTCCCTCAACTACTGATTCGTATGATTTTTTAATTTACAAAGATAATATTAGCGCGCTACTATATAACAGTTGGACCGTACATCCACAATTTTTCTAATTTAAAGGTAAAAAGACGATGAAAACGACGATTAACAAAAAATTAGGGGGAGTAGCAGTAGCGATAGTTGGAATACTCATTCCAACAACTACAATGGCACAAGACAAATTTGAGGTTTCACTGGAAGCCGACGTAGTGAGCAAATACGTATGGCGTGGTTTCGACCAAGGCTCCGGTGCCTCTGTTCAACCTTCTTTAGGGCTGGCCTATAAAGGAGTATCACTGTCGGCATGGGGAAGCACCAGCATCACAGATCTCGAACCCAAAGAATTCGACATCACGCTAGGTTACAGCATTGGTGGATTTAGTATTACAGTGACAGACTACTGGTGGTCTGGCGAAAGCGGTAAATATGGCTATTATAAAGACAGCCATTATTTTGAAGGCGCATTGAGTTACCATTTCGGAGAAAAAGTACCGCTGACTCTGTCCGTAGCAACCATGTTTGCCGGAGCAGATAAGAACCCGGAGGACAACCAGAACTTCTCCACTTACTTCAATGCTTCGTATGATATCGCCTGTCCGGGAGACGTCACATTAACTCCCTCCATCGGTGTATCAACTAAATCTTATTTATACACAGGTGAGAAGATCAGCGGCCTCACGGATATCTCGCTAAAGGCAACCAGATCAATCAAAGTAACAGATAGTTTTTCTATCCCAATCTTTGTACAGGCCACCGTATCACCCGTTATGGACAAGACATATCTGGTATTCGGCATGAGTTTCTAAAAGAAATACAAAACACACTAATTCAAGAAGGTATATGAAAAAGATTGAAGCTATTATCCGTAAAACCAAATTCGAGGAAGTGAAAGATGCGCTTCTGGATGCAGACATTGAGTGGTTCTCCTACTATGACGTAAGAGGTATAGGCAAAGCACGCCAGGGACGTATTTACCGTGGTGTGGTATATGACACAAGCTCTATTGAGCGAATTCTTATTTCGATTGTAGTACGTGACAAGAATGCAGAAAAGACCGTTCAGGCGATTGTCAGATCAGCACAAACCGGAGAGATCGGAGACGGACGTATTTTTGTTATTCCGATAGAAGATGCTATCCGCATCCGCACAGGAGAGCGAGGCGACATTGCTCTCTATAATGCCGAACAGGAACGATAGCACAGCGTGACCGGATTCCTGATACGGACCATTAGAAAATAAAGAAAGTAGTACAATTCAAAGACATCAAAATTATGGATACATATAGAAAGCACAGCATTACAAAGCTGTGGTTGGCCAGTGCTATGCTTTTTGCACTGTGCTTCGCAACAGAAACACTCGCTCAGGATAGAACCCTTGTAAACGCTACAACAGTAACAACTGCCGTAACGGAAACAATCACTACGGCAACAGAAACTCCGGTTACGGAAACTGCACCGGATACAATAGGAGAATTGGCTAACGGACTGAACACCGTATGGATGTTATTGGCGGCAATGCTGGTATTCTTCATGCAACCGGGGTTTGCACTGGTAGAAGCCGGATTCACAAGGGTAAAGAACACCGCCAATATTCTAATGAAGAACTTTGTCGATTTCATGTTCGGTTCGTTACTCTACTGGTTCATCGGTTTCGGACTGATGTTCGGTGCAGGTGGATTCATCGGTATGCCCCACTTCTTCAACTTGTCGTTCTATGAAGGTGGCGGACTCCCTTCAGAGGGTTTTCTGATATTCCAGACTGTATTTTGTGCCACAGCAGCCACCATTGTCTCAGGGGCTATGGCCGAGCGTACTAAATTCTCTATGTACATCGTTTATACCATCTGCATCAGTGTATTGATCTATCCCATTTCAGGACACTGGACCTGGGGAGGAGGTTGGCTCATGAACGGCGAAGAGGGCTCATTTATGATGAACCTGTTCGGCACAACTTTCCATGACTTTGCCGGTTCAACCGTAGTTCACTCCGTCGGAGGCTGGATAGCATTGGTAGGTGCAGCTATTCTCGGTCCGCGCATTGGTAAATACGGAAAAGACGGGAAGTCAAAAGCCATTCCGGGACACAACCTGACGATTGCAGCATTGGGCGTATTTGTCCTGTGGTTCGGTTGGTTCGGTTTTAACCCCGGTTCTCAATTGGCGGCAGCTTCTACCCCCGATCAGATAGCAATTTCCCATGTGTTTCTTACTACGAATCTGGCAGCTTGTGCCGGTGGTTTCTTCGCCCTCGCAGTGAGCTGGTGGAAATACGGGAAACCCTCTTTATCACTTACACTGAACGGTATCCTTGCCGGATTGGTAGGTATCACAGCCGGATGTGATTGTGTATCGGCAGCAGGAGCTGTACTGATTGGTGCCATCTGTGGGGTTGTAATGATATTCTCGGTAGACTTCATCGACAAAGTGCTGAAAATAGACGACCCCGTAGGTGCAAGCTCCGTACATGGTGTTTGTGGTTTCTTAGGCACACTGCTCACCGGATTGTTCTCTACAAGCGAAGGAGTATTCTATACAGGTACTTTCGGATTCTTTGGAGCACAGGTATTTGGAGCAGTCATAGTAGGTTGTTGGGCAGCCGGCATGGGTTTTGTTATCTTCAAGCTGCTCGATAAAGTTCACGGATTACGTGTTCCGGCACGCATCGAAGAAGAAGGTCTCGACATTTACGAGCACGGAGAATCAGCATATAACTAATCTATCATAATTCCATCAATCATAAATCAAAAGATTATGTCAAAACTAAGATTCAGAGTAGTAGAAACAGCTTTCAAGAAAAAAGCGGTAGAAGTGGTTCCTCCTTCGGAACGGCCTTCGGAGTACTTTGCAAAGTACGTATTCAACAAAGAAAAGATGTTCAGATACCTGTCAAGCAAGGTATACAACAAATTGATTGACGTTATTGACAATGGTGCTCCACTGGATCGCAGCATAGCCGATGAAGTAGCTGCCGGAATGAAAAAGTGGGCCAGCGAAATGGGAGTCACTCACTATACCCACTGGTTTGCTCCACTGAACGAAGGTACTGCCGAAAAACATGATGCCTTTATTGAACACGATGGCAAAGGAGGTGTAATGGAAGAATTCTCCGGCAAGTTACTTGTTCAACAGGAGCCGGATGCCTCATCCTTCCCAAACGGAGGAATCCGCAATACCTTCGAAGCGCGTGGATACTCAGCCTGGGACCCTTCCTCACCTGCATTTATTGTAGATGATACATTGTGCATCCCAACTGTATTCATAGCGTATACAGGCGAAGCACTCGACTATAAAGCTCCGTTGCTAAAAGCCCTGAGAGCCGTAGATAAAGCAGCTGTCGATGTATGCCGTTATTTCAACCCGGAGGTAAAGAAGGTAATCGCCTATCTGGGATGGGAACAGGAATATTTCCTGGTAGACGAAGGTCTTTATGCCGCCCGCCCCGATTTGCTGATGACAGGACGTACACTCATGGGGCATGACAGTGCTAAGAATCAGCAGCTGGAAGATCACTACTTCGGTGCCATTCCTACCCGTGTAGCGGCTTTTATGAAAGATCTCGAAATAGAAGCGCTTAAATTGGGTATCCCTGTAAAAACACGCCACAACGAAGTAGCACCCAACCAGTTTGAACTGGCTCCTATCTTTGAAGAATGCAATCTGGCAAATGATCACAACCTGCTCATCATGTCATTAATGCGCAAAATAAGCCGCCGCCACGGTTTCCGGGTATTATTACACGAAAAGCCATTCAAGGGAGTAAATGGTAGCGGCAAACACAACAACTGGTCACTGGGTACAGACACCGGCATTCTGTTAATGGCTCCGGGTAAGACTCCGGAAGACAACCTGCGCTTTGTAACATTCGTTGTGAATACACTAATGGCTGTTTACCACCACAACGGATTGCTGAAAGCATCTATCTCAAGCGCCACAAATGCCCATCGGTTAGGAGCCAACGAAGCACCTCCCGCCATCATCTCTTCTTTCCTGGGCAAACAATTGTCTCAGGTACTGGAACACATCGAAGAGAGCACCAAAGATGATCTGGTAAGTCTCAGTGGCAAACAAGGAATGAAACTTGACATTCCGCAGATCCCGGAATTACTGATTGACAATACAGACCGTAACCGTACCTCACCTTTCGCCTTCACCGGAAACCGTTTTGAGTTTCGTGCCGTTGGCTCGGAAGCCAATTGTGCCAGTGCCATGATTGCCCTGAACTCTGCCATTGCCGCTCAATTGAAGATGTTCAAAAAAGATGTAGATACACTGATAGAAAAAGGCGAGCCCAAAGTTTCGGCCATCCTGGAAGTAATTCGTAAATACATCAAAGAGTGTAAAGCCATCCACTTTGACGGCAACGGATACAGTGACGAGTGGAAAGAAGAGGCTAAAAAAAGAGGATTGGACTGTGAAACCAGCGTTCCATTAATCTTCGACAACTATCTGAAACCGGAGACCATTGCCATGTTTGAAGCCACAGGCGTAATGACAAAGAAAGAGCTGGAAGCCCGGAATGAAGTGAAATGGGAAACCTATACCAAGAAAATCCAGATTGAAGCCCGTGTCTTGGGTGACCTGGCAATGAACCACATTATTCCGGTTGCAACGCAGTATCAAACGGATCTGATTGATAATGTGTATAAGATGCGCGCCCTCTTCCCGGAAGAGAAAGCTGCCAGACTATCTGCTAAAAATCTGGAACTGATCGAAGAAATAGCAGATCGTACGGCCTTCATAAAAGAACATGTAGATGCCATGATCGAAGCTCGTAAAGTGGCAAACAAGATTGAAAGCGAACGCGAAAAAGCCATCGCTTATCATGATACCATAGTACCGGCACTGGAAGAGATACGTTACCACATAGACAAACTGGAACTCATCGTTGACAACCAAATGTGGACGCTACCCAAATACCGGGAATTATTATTCATTAGATAGTGAATAGTGAATAGTGATTAGCGATGAGTGATGAGTGCCATGCGGCATATAAGTACAGTATTAATCACTATTCACTAACCACTAATCACTATTCAAACTATTTCTTTTGTTGGTTGTTTTAAGTTTGCAGGAGAGGATTGCCGTGAGGCAGGCCTCTTCTTTTTTTTACTCTATTATCTTCGCATCCTCAATATCATCTGATACCGGTTTTCTGGGTTTATTGCGTGTAAACTTAAACCAGTTCACCAATTCAGATATCGCGTATATAAGACTACTTACTCCGATAATCATAAATGCCGTATTGCGTGCTCCCGTCGGATTGAAAAGAGCCACAATGCCTGCCAGCAGGATAAGAGAGGGTACCACATAAAACGCACCGGGAACTACCGTCCAGCGGCGAGCCATTGAAAGCGAAGCTATCTGCTGCACACCTCCTAATATAAGGATAAAGCCAAGCAAGAACATCAATACATCGGCAAAGAATCCCGGCATTACCACCAACCAGAGACCGAAAAGCAAACTACCCGTTCCTTCAATCGGAAAACGACGCGAAACACCTTGCTCTGGTTTAGCTGCAAAATAACTGATAATAGAAATAAAACCGGGAATCAGGAATAACACACCAAGAGTAATAACAAGATACTGTACCGCAGCATCCGGCCAAAGCACAAGTACCAGACCAATAATCAATGCACAGACAGTACGGATAAGGGAATAATTCATTGTTTTCATATTTTTCTATATATTTTTAACGGGATACAACCCAATCTTTTTGCGAATATAGGTGTTTCTGTTTACATATTAAAACAACAAACCAGTTTTGTAATAAGTTCATAGCAGAAATGTAACTTTTCTTACATCCTGCTTCCGTACTTTTGCAACGATAAATTTATAGACACTAAAGAGCCATCCTAAGTTATGACAAAGTGTAACTAAGTACGTATTTAAGATAATAGGGCTTCATTGCCTTGCGAACAATGAAGCCCTATTATGTTGTAACTTTGTTATATAACAAAACGATTGTTTTAAAACATTGATAAGTACTACCTCTTACATAGCACTTTCCAATATCTCTTTTGCCACTGTACCTGTTACATTTCCATTTTCGCCATACTTCACTCCACGGGCATTAAAACGACGTTCTATTTCTTCAATCGTTTCTTTGCCAATCCCCTCTTCACTCAAGCGGGTAGTGAGTCCCAAGGAACGGAAAAACTCTTCGGTACGGCGGATAGCCTCATCAATACGTTCTTCTCTCGTACCGGACGTTATTCCCCACACCCGTTCACCATATTGCAGGATCTTGTCTCCTTTGAACCGACGAAGCACACGCAAGGTAGCCGGATAAACAATGGCCAATGTATGCCCGTGCGTCAATCCGTGAAGAGCAGTCAGTTCATGCCCAATCATATGTGTAGCCCAGTCTTGCGATACTCCCATGGCTACAAAACCATTCAGCCCCATGGTAGCAGAAAGCATAAAATCTGCCATCAACTGGTAGTCATGCTGGTTCTCGCGTATCTGCGGAGCAATCTCTACAAGGGTTTGCAAAATACCTTCTGCCCAGCGGTCCATAAGGCGGCTTTGACCGGGAGTAGTCATATATTGCTCTACTACGTGCACAAATGTATCGGCAATACCGCAGGCTACCTGATGAGGAGGCAAAGTAAACGTCACCTCAGGATCAAGGATAGAAAAAAGCGGATAGTTGGCATAGAAAGGATATTTCTCCTTTGTTTCGTGACGGGAGATTACAGCCCCGTTATTCATTTCCGATCCTGTGGCAGGCAAAGTGAGTACAGTAGAAAGAGGCACGGTATTTGTCACCGGACGTCCGGCAGCCACAAGATCCCAGGCATCTCCATCATAAAGTAATCCGGCAGCTATCAACTTTGTTCCGTCAATGACGGAACCGCCACCTACTGCCAACAGATAGTCAACTTTATGTTCTTTTCCAAGAGCAATGGCTTTACGCAACGTTTCGATAGCCGGGTTGGGTTCAATGCCCCAGAATTCTACTGTAAAATAATCTTTGAGAGCTTCCTTCACTTGGTCGTACACGCCGTTTTTCTTAACGCTTCCACCGCCAAAAGTTATCATAATTCGTTTATCGGACGGAATTTCCTTACTCAATTGAGCAATCATCCCACGCCCCATAATGAGCTTGACAGGATTCTGAAAAATAAAGTTATTCATAGGTTATTACTTCTTTAATAATAAGTGCAAAGATAACAATCCTATTGCGATATAGGAAGAATCTTTTATAAAAAGAGATTCATTCAAGACTGTACAAGAATGAATCAAACTCACCACAGAGTTTCACAGAGTTCCACAGAGTTTAAATCTTTATTGAAACGCAGATTAACGCAGATTTTCGCAAAGGGAAACAAATGTATGATAAAGAACTACAGTCTTTTAATCTGCGTTTATCTGTGTTAATCCGCGTTTTATCAGATAAATACTGCTCCGTGGAACTCTGTGTTACTCTGTGGTGAAATACCATACAAAAACGAACAATTCATATTAGTTCACCGGAAGCCATGCGTTAATATCTTCAGCTACAAAAAGCCAGTATAGTAACAGTAAGATTAAAATAACGACAGCGATTGCAATAAGGACTTTCCTTTGTTTCATAATTTGGTTTCTGTTTAAATATTAATTGTATAATTAAACAAATCAAGAGAAGGAAATGTTTATTTAGTACTTTCTTCAAACGAAAAGAATAAAAAAAGAAAGATTTTGTTTGCTATTTCAAACAATGTGTTTATATTTGCCCCCGTAAAACATCAAAAGACAATGAGAACAATGTTAGTAAATACATATTGGTGGTGGCGCCCGTTACAACTCCGACAGGCGTAAGGGAGCAGTGCTCGTATGTATATACCTCATTAAAGATATAACAGATTTGAAAGAGCCCTGTCGCAACCTGCGACAGGGCTCTTTTCATTTCCACCCCATTTGTCGAATCCGGCTCAGCCGGCATTACAACAGAGTTTAATTATAAAAAGAAGAATATATGAAAAGTTATCAAGTTGACAAAGATGGTTATTATGGAGAATTTGGCGGAGCGTATATCCCCGAAATACTTCATAAATGTGTAGAAGAATTAAAGAATACATACCTCACCGTACTGAATGATGAGGGTTTCAAACAAGAGTTCGACCAACTACTGCGCGACTACGTAGGACGTCCCTCCCCTCTCTACCTGGCACGTCGCCTTTCAGAGAAATACGGATGTAAAATGTACCTGAAACGGGAAGACCTCAACCATACCGGTGCTCATAAGATAAACAATACCATCGGTCAGATATTGCTGGCTCGCCGAATGGGTAAGACTCGTATCATCGCCGAAACAGGTGCCGGACAACATGGAGTAGCTACAGCCACCGTTTGTGCACTGATGAACATGGAGTGCATTGTCTACATGGGTAAGACAGATGTGGAACGCCAGCATATCAACGTAGAGAAGATGAAAATGCTCGGTGCAACAGTTATCCCGGTAACATCGGGAAATATGACACTGAAAGATGCTACCAACGAAGCGATACGCGATTGGTGTTGTCATCCGGCAGATACGTACTACATCATCGGTTCTACGGTTGGCCCTCACCCTTACCCGGACATGGTAGCACGCTTGCAGTCAGTGATCAGTGAAGAGATAAAAAAACAACTCGCAGAAAAAGAGGGACGCGACTATCCCGATTATCTTATCGCCTGTGTAGGTGGAGGAAGTAATGCTGCAGGTACTATCTATCATTATCTGGACGACGAACGGGTACGCATCGTTCTGGCAGAAGCCGGAGGAAAAGGCGTAGAAACCGGACAAACCGCAGCAACTATCCAACTCGGGAAAATGGGTATCATTCACGGAGCACGTACCTTCGTCATCCAAGACGAAGACGGGCAGATTGAAGAGCCCTATTCTATCTCTGCCGGATTGGACTATCCTGGCATCGGACCGATACATGCTAACCTTGCATCGCAGCATCGTGCCACAGTACTGGCCGTAAATGACGACGAAGCCATAGAAGCCGCCTACGAACTGACAAAACTGGAAGGAATCATTCCGGCACTCGAATCGGCCCATGCATTAGGTGCCCTCAAAAAAATAAAGTTCAACCCGGAAGATGTGGTAGTATTAACTGTGTCGGGAAGAGGAGATAAGGATATTGAAACCTATTTGGAATTTACGATTAGACGATTTACTATTTACGATTGGGATTACCCTTATTCATAAATAAAGTAACTTCAATCGTAAATAGTAAATCGTCTAATCGTAAATCAAAGTGGTTTTAATTGTAAATAGTAAATCGTCTAATCGTAAATAACCCCATGTTTAATTATAAAACTAACAGCAAACAGGTACTTGGCGACCTGCATACTCCGGTAAGTATCTACCTTAAGGTACGCGATATGTATCCGCAATCGGTACTCATGGAAAGCTCAGACTTCCATGCCGGAGAGAATTCCATGTCATACATCGCTCTCTGCCCACTGGCAAGCGTAGGTGTCAACAACGACCTTGTCACTACTACCTATCCGGACAATACCCGCGAAGAAAAGCCGCTGACAGAAACCTTCACAGTAGAAAATGCCATTAACAGCTTCATTAACTGTTTCCATGTATCGGGAGAACACAAGGAAGTATGCGGACTCTACGGTTATACCACTTTCAATGCCGTGAAATACTTTGAACATATCCCCATTAAAGAGAGTCACGACCAGATGAATGATGCACCGGATATATTGTACATCTTATATAAGTATATCATCATCTTCAATCATTTCAAAAACGAGCTTACGCTTGTAGAAATGCTCAGCGAAGGAGAAGAAAGCGGATTGCCGGAACTGGAATCTACCATCGAGAACCGTAATTACGCATCTTATAACTTCTCTGTGACCGGTCCGGTAACAAGCCCCATCACCGATGAGCAACACAAAGCAAATGTTCGCAAAGGTATCGCACACTGTCTGCGTGGCGATGTTTTCCAGATTGTTTTATCGAGAAGATTCGTACAGCCTTATGCCGGCGATGATTTCAAAGTATACCGTGCTCTGCGTAGCATTAACCCTTCCCCTTATCTGTTTTACTTCGACTTTGGCGGTTACCGCATCTTCGGTTCATCTCCCGAAACACACTGCAAAATTGAAGGCAAACAAGCCTGTATTGATCCCATAGCAGGAACTACCCGCCGCACGGGCGACTCTATCAAAGACAAAGAACTCGCAGAGGCTCTGCTTGCAGACCCGAAAGAGAATGCAGAACATGTCATGCTGGTAGATCTGGCACGAAATGACCTCAGCCGCAACTGCCACGACGTGCGTGTAGTGTTCTACAAAGAACCACAGTACTACAGTCATGTGATCCATCTGGTCAGCCGCGTCAGCGGAGTACTCAACCAAGAGAGCAGCTCCATGAAAACGTTCATCGACACTTTTCCGGCAGGTACACTTAGCGGTGCACCCAAAGTACGCGCCATGCAACTTATCAGTGAGATAGAACCGCACAACCGCGGCGCCTATGGCGGTTGTATCGGATTCATCGGACTAAACGGAGACTTGAACCAAGCCATTACAATTCGTACCTTTGTGAGTCGTAACAATGAACTGTGGCTCCAGGCAGGAGGTGGTATTGTAGCCCGCAGCCAGGACGAATATGAATTGCAGGAAGTAAACAACAAGTTGGGTGCATTGAAGAAAGCAATAGACTTGGCAGTAACACTTAAAAATTAAAGACAATGAAGATATTACTTTTAGATAACTACGACTCTTTCACTTATAATTTGCTGCATGTTGTGAAGGAATTGGGAATCAAAGATGTAGAAATATTCCGTAACGATCAGATTGCACTCAGTGAAATAGAACGCTTTGACAAGATCATCCTCTCACCCGGTCCCGGTATACCGGAAGAAGCCGGTCTGTTATTGCCCATCATCAAACAATATGCCCCAACCAAAAGTATTCTCGGCGTTTGTCTGGGGCATCAAGCTATCGGCGAAGCTTTCGGTGCTACACTGGAAAACCTTACAGATGTATATCATGGTGTACAAACCCCGGTTCATATCATCAAAGACGATATTTTGTTTCAGCATCTGGAGCACGAAATACCCGTAGGACGCTACCATTCATGGGTAGTAAGCCGCAACGCTTTTCCGGAGTGTCTGGAAATTACAGCCGAAAGCCAGGAAGGGCAAATCATGGCATTGCGCCATCGGATGTACGATGTACATGGCATTCAATTCCATCCCGAATCGGTGTTGACACCACAGGGCAAAGTTATCATTCAGAACTTTTTAAATGCATAAATGTATGAAACAGATTCTATATAAGCTCTTCGAGCACCAATACCTGGGACGGGACGAAGCCCGTATCATCCTGCAAAACATAGCACAAGGCAAATATAATGATGTACAGGTGGCATCTCTAATCACCGTTTTTCTGATGCGCAATATCTCCGTAGAGGAATTATGCGGTTTTCGCGATGCTTTACTCGAGATGCGGGTCCCTGTCGATCTGAGTGAGTTCTCTCCGATTGACATTGTAGGCACGGGTGGTGATGGAAAAAACACCTTCAATATTTCTACAGCAGCCTGCTTCACAGTAGCCGGAGCTGGCTTTCCGGTTGTGAAGCATGGAAACTACGGAGCTACTTCCGTCAGCGGTGCCAGCAATGTAATGGAACAACACGGTGTGAAATTTACCAATGATGTTGATAAGTTACGGCGTTCTATGGAGAGGTGTAACATCGCTTATCTGCACGCTCCCCTCTTCAACCCGGCACTCAAAGCAGTAGCTCCGGTACGCAAATCACTGGCAGTACGTACGTTTTTCAATATGCTTGGTCCGTTGGTCAATCCGGTATTACCGAGCTACCAGCTGTTGGGCGTCTACAATCTGCCTTTGCTTCGTCTGTATAGCTACACTTATCAGGCAAGCAACATTAAGTTCGCAGTAGTCCACAGCCTGGACGGATATGACGAAATATCCCTGACAAAGGAATTCAAAGTAGCTACCAGCGAGAGTGAGAAAATTTACACCCCCGAAAGCCTTGGTTTCTCTCGTTACACGGAGATGGATCTGGATGGTGGAAACACACCAGAAGATGCCGCAAGGATATTCGACAACGTACTGGCAAATACAGCTACCGAAGCACAAAAAGATGTAGTAATTGTCAATGCTGCCTTTGCCATCAATGTGATTTGTCCGGAGAAGCCAATAGAAGAGTGTATTGCCCTTGCCCGCGAGTCGCTGGAAAGTGGAAGGGCACTGGATACGCTTAAGAAATTTATAAATAGTGATGAGTGATAAGTGATTAGTGATTAGTGCCATGCGGATGATCGCGCAGCCCACTAATCACTTATCACTAATCGCTTATCACTAACCACTAATCACTATTTTTCCTATGCCCGATATATTATCTGAAATTATCGCTAACAAGCGGATTGAAGTGGAGTTGCAGAAGCAATCCATTACAATCGAACAATTATACGAAGGGGTTAGTGACGTCCCTCCTACCCGCTCTATGAAACAGGCATTAGCTACTTCTTCCAGTGGTATTATTGCCGAGTTCAAACGCCGTTCTCCCTCTAAAGGCTGGATAAAGGAAACAGCCAGTCCGGAGGAGATCATTCCCGATTATGCTGCTGCTGGTGCTTCTGCACTATCTATCCTTACTGATGAGAAATTCTTTGGCGGAACATTACGTGATATCCGTATCGCCCGTCCGTTGGTGGATCTACCCATTCTAAGGAAAGAGTTCATTATCGATGAGTATCAGCTCTACCAGGCCCGTATCGTAGGTGCCGATGCAGTGCTGCTTATTGCTGCTGCACTCGAACAGGACGAATGCCATGCACTGACTGATAAAGCTCATGAACTCGGTCTTGAAGTCCTGCTCGAAATTCATAGTGCAGACGAGCTTACTTATATAAATAAGGAGACAGATATGGTAGGTATCAACAACCGTAACCTCGGGAGCTTTCATACAGATGTTGCCAACTCCTTCCGTCTGGCAGAACATTTGCCGGAAGACATCATACGCGTATCCGAAAGCGGACTTTCTCAACCAGAAACCATATCTCAGTTACGCGATGCCGGTTTCAGAGGTTTTCTTATCGGCGAAACCTTTATGCGCACCGGGCAACCGGGTGAAACACTCAAAGATTTTATAGATAAAATAATCACATAATAACTCTTAATCCCTCAAGAAAATGGTAAACAACAAATTAATCAAAGTTTGCGGCATGTGTGAAGGAGAAAATATTCGTGAAGTAGAATCACCAGACATCGACATGATCGGGTTCATCTTCTATCCCAAATCTCCACGTTACTTATGCGAAATGCCCGATTATATGCCTGCCAATGCCCGCCGTGTCGGAGTCTTTGTTAACGAAGATAAGCAGACAATAGAAATGTTTGCCGACCGTTTCAGTCTGGACTTCATTCAATTACACGGAAATGAATCGCCGGAATATTGCCGGTCACTCCAGTTGTCAGGGCTGAAACTTATCAAGGCATTCCCTATAGCCAGCAGAAAGGATCTGCAAAACGTACACAATTACAGTAATTTCTGCAAATACTTTCTCTTTGATACAAAGTGCGAACAACGTGGAGGATCGGGTAATCAATTCGACTGGAGTATTCTGCATATCTATAAAGGACGTACTCCCTTCATACTGAGTGGCGGTATCAATCCTTATAGCGCCAAAGCACTCAAAGAGTTTCAGCACCCCCTACTGGTGGGCTACGATCTCAACAGCCGCTTTGAAGTAAAACCGGGAAAGAAGGACGCACAACGTATCCATCTGTTTTTAAACGAATTACGTTAATAATAAAGAAAGAATAAAAACATGAATAGAATCAATCAACTCTTCGGCAGCGATAAAAAAAACCTGCTATCTATCTATTTTTGTGCCGGTACTCCTACATTGGAGGGAACAGCCAACGTTATCCGCACCCTCGAAAAGCACGGTGTAAGTATGATTGAAATCGGCATTCCATTCAGTGATCCAATGGCAGACGGTATTGTGATTCAGAATGCAGCCACACGGGCACTTCGTAACGGCATGTCACTCAAACGGCTTTTCGAACAGCTCCACGGTATTCGCGAAGATGTGAAAATTCCACTTGTATTTATGGGATACCTGAATCCTATCATGCAGTTTGGGTTTGAAAACTTCTGCCGCCAATGCGTTGAATGTGGCATTGATGGAGTTATTATTCCCGATCTTCCTTTTCGCGACTACCAGGAGCAATACCGCCCCATAGCCGAACGTTATGACATTAAAGTAATTATGCTTATCACTCCCGAAACCAGCGAAGAACGCATACGTGAAATAGACGCCCATACAGACGGGTTTATTTATATGGTATCTTCGGCTGCCACTACAGGCGCCCAGCAGGATTTTGATGTGCAGAAGCGTGCTTACTTCAAGAAGATAGACGAAATGAAACTACGCAATCCGCGCATGGTGGGTTTTGGCATTTCGAACAAAGCTACCTTCCGTGCAGCATGTGACAATGCGCGGGGAGGTATTATAGGCAGTCGATTTGTTACTTTACTGGAAGAAGAAAAAGACCCTGAAAAAGCAATCCTTCGGCTGCTGGAAGCAATTCGGGAGTAAGTTGATGAGTTTGTAAGTTTGTGAGTTGATAAGTTGATGAGTTGGTAAGTTGAAGAGTTGGTGAGTTGAAAAGTTGGTGAATTGGTGAGTTGACAAGAGGACAAGTTGTCAACTCACAAACTTACAAACAAACTTATAAACTCACAAACTTACCAACTCACAAACTCATCAACTCACAAACTTACCCAACGATAATCCATAAATCATAATAAATTTATATCTTTGTCGCCGATTTAACAAAAGAGCCACAGATATGATAGCAAATTGCCCTTCCGTTTTGTTAATATATACTGGAGGAACTATCGGAATGATAGAAAACCCGGAAACAGGTGCCTTAGAAAACTTCAACTTTGACCACCTGCTGAAACACGTCCCCGAATTGAAGCGTTTTAATTACCGGATCTCCTCCTATCAATTCGACCCTCCTATTGACTCTTCTGATATGGAACCTCTTTACTGGGCAAAACTCGTAAAGATCATCAACTATAATTATGACAACTTCGATGGCTTTGTCATTTTGCACGGTACAGACACAATGGCCTATACAGCTTCGGCTTTGAGTTTCATGCTTGAGAATTTAAGCAAACCAGTCATCCTCACCGGCTCACAGCTTCCTATCGGAACCCTGAGAACAGACGGAAAAGAAAACCTGATAACCGCTATCGAAATAGCCGCAGCCAAAAATCCGGACGGTACCGCCATCGTACCGGAAGTATGTATCTTCTTCGAAAATCACCTTATGCGGGGCAACCGTACTACCAAAATCAACGCCGAGAACTTCAATGCCTTTCGCTCATTCAACTATCCGGCATTGGCACGTGTCGGTATCCATATTAAATATGAACCTAATTTAATCCGCAAACCAGATTTCTCCAAACCACTGAAACCACATTATCTGTTCGATTCCAATGTAGTGATATTAACTCTTTTCCCCGGCATACAGGAAAGTATCGTCACCTCCCTGCTTCACGTGGAGGGATTGAAAGCGGTGGTATTGAAAACTTTCGGTTCGGGAAATGCCCCTCAGAAACCCTGGTTCATCCAACAGCTAAAAGAGGCTACAGAACGAGGTATTATCATTGTCAACATTACCCAGTGCTCTTCGGGAGCAGTAGAAATGGAACGGTACGAAACCGGAATACAACTATTGCAAGCAGGTGTGATCAGCGGATATGACAGCACCCCGGAATGTGCAGTAACCAAACTGATGTTCCTGCTTGGACACGGATTGAGTAACAAAGAAATCAGATACAAAATGAATTCTTGCCTGGTGGGAGAAATAACGAAGTCAATAGGATAAAATGAAATAGACAATATATTCCTCAACTCCGAAGTTTTCAAATCAACCGTTGTGGAGTCCGGGGAATATTTTCAGTATTTAACTAAAAATCGGGTATTGATCCTAAATGATAAATAATGCGAATCAGTAGTTGAAAACCGGACTCAACTTAATCGTATATATTTGTTCAAAACAAGGCGATATAAACTACCTTTTATCAGGAAAAAAACTACTATTCTCTCTTTTATAATCTATAACCAAAACTTTTGATTCTATAACCGGAACTTTTGGTTATAAAACCTAAAGTTTTAATCTTACAACTGAAACTTTTGATTATAGTTTATCTTTAATTGTCCGTAACTTTACTTCCTATGAAAAGGTATTAATTTAAGGAAGAAGCAGATTTTATATATAAATGTCTTGAGTGTTGCGGATAAACTATCGGCAATCCCTTTAGTTCATTCTATACAGGTTTGGACCAAATATCCAACTACCGATTCGCATCAATAATAGATTACAGACGAATATTTTTAGCCTGTTGGGTTTCAATGTATAATCATGAATCTTATTGAATAGTAACCAGAGCAGAGAAAACACAGATATTAATAGTGAAAATTCAATAAATATATCTATTGCCAACTAAAAACATAAAAGATTAAGAATTTGTCAACAAGAAGAATTTGTATAAACTATTTTCTATATACATACCTTGATCCTCCCCCAATACAGACATCTCAATCATCTATTGAAAGAAGAAACAGTCAAAATAAGCATCATAACAACAATAATCTGTTACCGTCATCCTTGCTCCTCTGCTTGTAAAGAAAGTCCAATAAGAAACAATGAACAGAATATACAACTTTTCTTATAATTCGCTTTTACAGTGCACGAACAAATATAGCATATACTACTGATAAACAAAGAAATAAAAGTTATTGAAAGAACGACTAAAGAAAGTTGCAATATCCGTCCATCAATATCTAAAAAGATGTTAATAAGCAAAACTTTATCTCCCCTAACTGGTTGTTATCATACAATAAATAGATATCTTTGTGATAAATAGTAAAGGCAATTTGTTGTTATAGCAAATTACAGTAGACAAAATAAGCAATATTTAATGTATGAAAATTAACTTCCGGGAATCACTGGCAGCTACACTTATAGTAAGTGGAGTTGTTTTTAGTAGCTGTGTAGATAGTGATAAGAACTTCTATGATCCCAATTACCGTGCTCAAAATCCAATGGGTAACATAAGTGCCCCTAATGGCTTTGACTGGTTATTATTCTCTTCGATAAACCTTAATGTGAAGGTTAACGACACATTTAACGGACAATATCATTATACGGTAGAGGTGTTCGACAACAATCCTGTAATATCTCCGGATGCAACCCTCCTGACCAAAGGATTTGCCAAATTGGGTCAGGACTTCACTACCGAATTGCCTGTATCCAATTCGATTCCGATGCTTTACATTCGCCAGATTGCTCCGGATGGATTGGCATCAATTCGTGCGTACAGCACAGAGAACGGGGTTGTTAATTGCGACTTCAGTACTCCGGTGACTACGCAAACTACCAGAAGCATGAGTACACGGGCATTCACGACAATGACAACACCAGACAGTGAAGATAAGAGTATATTTCCCGAAGTATCACCCACAAATGAAATATTCGATCAAAACAACTTTAAAGCCAACGGCAGTTATAAAGTTACTGCAAAGACAACCAAAATAAATATTTGGGCATCAGGAGTTAGTTTGTATGTTACCGAAAACATAACGCTGAGCGAAGAAACATACCTTGCTGCCAATTGCAAACTATTCATACTGCCCAATGTGACTGTAACAATGCCACAATCAAAGAATAATGGCCAAATCAACTGCTTGATTTCAGTAGGTAAAGGGGCAACATTAAAAATAGAAAACGATATGCAACTGGATAATAACTATAAGTTGTATAACCAGGGTACTCTCACCGCCCGTAATGTCACTTATACCAACAGTTCTTTCATCTATAATGGAGAAAAGGGTATTATAAATATCTCCGGTAAACTGACCGGCACGAACGGAAACTCTAATATGCTGAATGAAGGAGAAGTGACTGCCACCGATATAGCTGTCACAGGTGATAGTCATATAAAGAATATCAATAAAGTAACCGTAGCCCAACTGACCAGCCTCAACTGTAAAAACGGTTCATGGGAGAATGAAGGTGAATGGACTACCACAAACATGCACATAGAAGGCTGGAATGATTATAGCCTCAACAAATGCAAACTAATCATCAATCAGCTATTAGACCTGCACGAAGCTAAAATCATAAATGACGCCGGTGCATTTATTAAGACCAGCAGGCTGTATATGGACAACACATTAATAGAGATGGGTGCCAAGGCTATGTTTACAGTAGAAGAGCAAGCCGAATTCCGATATCATACAAAAAACAGAGGGTTCAAGGGTACAGGCAACGAGAAAGCACTTCTCAAAATGAAAAAAGCAGTTGCTACGAATCCCGACAACAATGACATGATTCATTATTCCGGAAATTTACAGATTGTCTGTGATGATCATCCGGATTCTAAAAGAGATCAATGGGGGAATATTCGTTGGACAATGACAGGCGGTGCCGAATGGGCAAGTGAATCTACCAATCCTGTAGAAATCGCCAAAACAGAATGTAGTGAAGGCTCTGTTACCAATCCGCTTCCTCCAACTGAACCGGAATTCCCGACTATCATAGAAACAGCCAATAAATACACACTGCTGTTTGAAGACCAATGGCCTCTCTACGGCGACTATGATATGAATGACATTGTAATACAGCTCAAAGGTTTGAAGTATGAACTTGACAGTAAAAACAAAACGAACAAAGTAACATTCACTGTTACCCTTCGTGCCGTAGGAGCAACCAAAGCTATCGCCGCCGCTGTAATGTTAGACAAAGTACCAGCAAGCAGTATAAACAGCATTGCATACAAAGCCCATAAACCCACCACATTCAATCTTCAAAACAGTGGAGTTGAAGCAGGTCAGAGCCAGGCTGTGATACCTCTCTTTGACGATGCACACAAATTAATGGGAAAGAATACAAGAGAGTTCATCAATACCCAGTCTGGCAGTGACAATAATGTAAGCAACAGTGATCTTCCCGAAATAGAAATCACTGTAAACCTGACCAATAGCATAGAAGAAAGTGCCTTCAACATCAACAATATGAATTTCTTCATCATCACCGACAGAGCCCAGCAGAGAAAAGAAATCCATATGCCGGGACGTCAGCCAAGCGATTTGGCCAATACCCAACTGTTCGGAGGAAATGATGACGGCTCAACGGGTACGAAGTATTACATAAGCAAAGAGAATCTTGCCTGGGGTATCATCATACCACAGTCGTTTAAATGGCCTTTGGAGTATCGCAATATTAAAGATGTATACAAGGAGTTTGAAAGTTGGGTAACCAGTGGTGGTACAGAGAACCCCAAATGGTATACTACCTTCGACAACAACGGCACTTTCCAGAACAATAAAAATTAAAAATAAAGTAAAAGCCGGAGAATAAGAAAATCCGGCTTTTATTTTGTCCGGGAAACAGACTTTATTTGAAAACAGAAAATAACTTTATCGTAAAAGAACACAGTTATAAAAATATTATATATATTTGCACGGCTTGAGACAAGAAAGACATCAATCACGTATCAACAAAGCAAGCAAAGTAAAAAGTTTTATTATAGACATGAGAAAAAAAATATTGCTCATTGATGACAAGGCATCCATCGCAAAAGTAGTTTCCATCTATTTGGGAAAAGATTACGATTTCACCTATCATGAAAATCCTATTAAAGCCATTGAGTGGCTGAATGAAGGGAACGTTCCGGATCTTATTATCTCGGACATCCGTATGCCGGAAATGATGGGAGATGAATTCTTACTTTACATGAAACGAAATGAGTTATTCAAATCCATACCTATTATCATGCTTTCAAGCGAAGAAAGCACAACAGAAAGAATCAGGCTTCTGGAAGAGGGAGCAGCCGATTACATCCTAAAACCATTCAATCCTCTCGAACTTAAAGTCCGTATTAAAAAAATTATAGACTAAGTCTTTCTATGCTACATCTTATCTATATCGGAAGGTACGAAAAAACGATTAAACGCTTTTCCAAACTCCCCAAAGAGGAGTTTTACAATGTAGCTACATGTGATAAGGCTATCAAAATAATAGATAAGATACGGGAGAAGTTTGATATAATCATATTATACGAACAGACTAATACACAGACAGATATCAAAGATATTGAGTCTTTGCGGAAAAAGTATCCCGGTATCTATATGGTATTAGTGATGGATTCACTTACACAACAAGAAAGTCTGCAATATCTGAAAGCCGGTATCAACAACACCATACCATTTGAAAGCCCCCAGGAGGCAATAGACAGCCTGATAAGCTTTCAGAAACGCAGAAAGCAACAAAAGATAAAAGACCTACAAAAAAGAGGAGAGAATATACAAACATTCAGGCTTCCTCTCTGGAAAAGATGTTTTGATATACTTTTTTCGGGTACTGCACTATTAGGCTTGTCTCCCCTACTCATTATTACTGCGATAGCTATCCGCCTGGAGAGCAAAGGAGCCATTATCTATAAATCAAAACGTGTAGGAAGTAATTATCAGATATTTGATTTTCTGAAATTTCGTTCCATGTATACGAATGCCGACAAGCATCTGAAAGACTTCAACTCCCTGAATCAATATCAAACCGAAGAAGAGACAACCGAAGATATCATCTGGGGAGAAATGCCCGAGCTTAGTGAAAATGAAGACGGGATAGTACTAATCTCTGATGATTTTGTCATTTCAGAAGAAGCGTATATCAACAAAAGAAGCCACGAACAGGAGAATGCATTTGTCAAACTCGAAAACGATCCACGCATCACGCGGGTAGGACGTTTCATTCGTAAATACAGCATTGACGAATTGCCTCAACTTATCAATATATTGAAAGGAGACATGTCAATAGTAGGTAACCGCCCCTTGCCACTGTACGAAGCTGAGTTATTAACCAGCGACGAATACATCGACCGCTTTATGGCTCCGGCGGGACTGACAGGACTTTGGCAGGTAGAAAAGCGTGGAGATTCAGGAAAGATGTCGGCAGATGAGCGTAAACAGTTGGATATAAAATATGCCAAAACATTCTCTTTTTGGATAGACATGAGAATTATCCTGAAAACTGTTACTGCATTTATACAAAAAGAAAACGTATAATATATACAGCTTATATGGCAGACACTCTTTTCTATACTGCAGACAGCATATTCTTTCTCTACATTGCGATAGCCGGCATCTATCTATTTGTTTTTGCTTTGGCAGCATTATTCAGAAGATCAGAGAAATATCCGGCTACCGGGAATATGCATCGTTTTATACTTCTGGTTCCTCCGGGAACAGAAATCTGTAAACAAAAGTATCCGGAAGAGTTATATACCCTGCTCACTTACGAAAATCTGTATCAGAGTATAAAAGAACTGGATGAGTCGCTATACGACATAGCTATCATTCTGGGAGAAACAACCAATGTATCTCCGTGCCTGCTAAAAGAAATCAATAACGCATACGGATCGGGGACAATGGCTATGCAACTACACCACATCATTGAATGCCGTCCTACCCGAAAGATTCGCTGGAAAGCAATCCATGAAGAAATCCGAAATTCAATATTCAGACAAGGACATGTCCAGACAGGACTTTCTTCGGCACTCGAAAAAACAGATATTGCCATAGACTTCAAATGGCTGAAACAAAACCTGAGAAGTCCGAAAAGCAATCTGGAAAGCAGATTATTACAGCAGAACATCTATATAGAATATATGGACCACATCCATATATACAGTAACACTCCTCGTCCCCGCCCCTATTCTATGTCAAAGCGAAAAGCCGTCTCAAAGCTTCCTGCAGTACTAATGGAAGGCAACTGGGATTATGCAGACAAATTATTCCGGCAGCTTTTGCCCTCATGGAGAATCCTACTTCTCTTCAGCAGTATCTGGTGCATCATAGCCACCTGCTATGACTGGAGAGCTTCTTTGAGTTGGTGGTTCCTGTTGTTCGCCCTGCTATTTACTCTCTGTCTGGCTATCCCCGATTATCTGGTAGAGAAGAAAAAAAAGAAGTAACCTCCCAAACCCAACAAATATATATGGACATCAGAAAGCTAAAACATAACATTAAACAACACCCGGGCTTAAAACAGGCCGTACACAGATTTATTATGCATCCGGTAAAAACACGCCCCAACTGGTGGATACGTCTGTTTTATTTTGTATACCTGAAACGGGGGAAAGGTTCGGTTATTTATCGTAGCGTACGCAAAGATCTTCCGCCGTTCCGTAGCTTTTCACTCGGCAAATACTCAGTTGTGGAAGATTTCTCGTGTCTCAACAATGCCGTAGGAGATTTGATTATCGGAGATTATACCCGCGTGGGATTAGGAAATACGATCATAGGTCCTGTACAGATAGGCAATCATGTAAACCTGGCACAAAATGTGACTGTAACCGGATTAAACCACAATTATGCGAATGCCGAAAAGCCGATTGATGAACAAGGAGTAAGTACTGCCCCTGTGACAATAGAAGATGACGTGTGGGTAGGTGCCAATGCAGTCATTCTACCCGGAGTGACACTTGGAAAACATTGTGTTGTAGCTGCCGGGAGCGTTGTAAGCCGTTCTGTTCCGGCTTATACAATATGTGCCGGAAGTCCTGCACGTATCATCAAACGCTATGATCCGGTAAGCAAAGAATGGAAAAAAGAACTCAAGTAACTATATATAGTGAGAAATACTACGTAATATACCTTATTTAAGGGATTGTGGCTATGGGGTAAACACTCTATCTTTGCAGTATCAGAATTTAATTAATTAGTCATAATTTTATTACGTAGCCACATTTAAGTAAAATGAAACAGTGTCCTGTCGAAGTGATTTCGCCAGGATTTTGTTTTTTATATACAAAAAATCCCCGAACAAAACAGTGTCCGGGGAGAGCATATATATAAAAAGGTAGGCTTATTGGCCTACCTCACTTAGTTTTTCCTTTACCTCATTGGCCTTATCCGCTACTTTACCTGCAACTTTAGCACCTGTTTTCACAGCTTTTACTTTTGCATCTTCCATGGCAGCTTCGGCATCTGCCTCAATTTCATGAAGGGCATTAAACACATCATTTTTCAGTTTCTTAGCTTTCGCTGTGCGCGAAAAGTGATAAACCAGCGCACCAATGGCAGAACCTAATCCAAGACCTACCAGAAATTTAGTATTTCCACATTCCATAATCAAATAATTTTATGTTAGTTAATAAAATAAATACATTGCAAAGGTAACCTACTGTCGCGAATGACTAAACAAAGATGCAATCCACAGAAACAGAACAGCACCTACAACAGAAGTTATCAAACTACCAATAATACCAGTTGCCGCCAATCCAAGTAAAGCAAAGACCCAGCCCCCGAGTACACCGCCAATAATTCCTAAAACAAGATTGACCAGCAGTCCAAAGCCACCTCCTCTTGTTATTTTACCAGCCACATAGCCGGCAATAATTCCTATCAGAATATACCAAATAAAATTCATAATATTCTCTTTTTGTATTGTTTATACAAGGAACGTATCTCCTCTGTAAAAAGTTCGCAAACAGAAGAGGGAATTAACGAGAATTTAGGAAAGGCATGATTATAAAAAAAGGCAGTATAGAAATAAACTCCTATACTGCCTGCGTCTAATATAAAAAGGATCTTTTTTTATTTATCGCCGTACATCTTAGCTCTCAACTCTTTAATATGATCGGAAGTAATATATTCATCATATTCCATCATCTTGTCAATGATGCCGTTCGGAGTCAGTTCGATCACACGATTTGCCACAGTCTGAATAAATTCGTGGTCATGTGAAGAGAACAGGATATTACCTTTATATGTTTTCAGGTTGTTGTTGAATGCCTGAATCGATTCCAGATCGAGGTGATTAGTCGGCGTATCTAAGATCAGACAGTTTGCATTGCGAAGCTGCATACGCGCAATCATGCAACGCATCTTTTCACCCCCCGAAAGTACACTTACCTTTTTCAAAACTTCTTCTCCAGAGAAAAGCATACGTCCCAGGAATCCTTTCATATATACTTCATTCCCTTCACCATACTGCCCTAACCAATCTACCAGATTGAGATCGGTATTAAAGAAATCCGTATTATCCAACGGCAAATAAGCGGTAGTAATCGTCACTCCCCAATTGAAGTGACCGGCATCCGGCTTCATATTGCCATTGATTATTTCAAAGAAAGCCGTCATGGCACGTGGATTACGTGAGATAAATACGATCTTATCGCCCTTCTCAACGTTAAAGTTCACGTCATTGAACAGCACTACGCCCTCTTCGGTCTTCTTACTCAAACCTGAAACCTCAAGGATCTGATTGCCCGGTTCACGTTCGGGTGTGAAGATAATGCCCGGATACTTACGTGAAGAAGGTTTAATCTCTTCTACATTCAGTTTCTCCAACATCTTTTTACGGCTGGTAGTCTGCTTGCTCTTAGCTACATTGGCGCTGAACCGGCGGATAAATTCTTCCAGTTCTTTCTTCTTCTCCTCAGCCTTTGCTTTCTGGTTCTGTTGCTGACGGAGAGCCAACTGACTGGATTCATACCAGAAACTGTAGTTACCGGCAAACATATTGATTTTTCCGTAGTCGATATCAACCGTGTGTGTACATACTGAGTCAAGGAAGTGACGGTCATGGCTCACCACCAATACGGTATGTTCAAAGTTTGACAGATATTCTTCAAGCCATGTCACTGTCTCCATATCGAGGTCATTGGTAGGCTCGTCCAGCAGCAAGTTATCCGGATTACCGTAAAGCGCTTGTGCCAACATCACACGTACCTTCTCTTTACCACTCAGCTCACCCATCAACACATAATGTTTGTCTTCTTTAACTCCCAGGCCACTAAGCAACATGGCAGCATCACTCTCGGCATTCCAGCCGTCAAGCTCAGCAAATTTCTCTTCCAGCTCGGAAACCTTCAACCCGTCTTCATCGGTAAAGTCTTCCTTGGCATACAACTCTTCGCGTTGCTTCATGATGTCCCACAACACAGTATGTCCCATCATCACAGTATCCATTACCGTGAAAGCATCCCACTTAAAGTGGTCCTGGCTCAACACTGACAGACGTTCGCCCGGACCTAATGTTATATTTCCGGTAGTCGGATCAAGATCGCCATAAATTGTGCGAAGGAAAGTGGACTTACCTGCACCATTGGCACCAATAATACCATAACAATTCCCACTTGTAAACTTCAAATTTACATCATTAAACAATACTCTTTTACCAAACTGTACCGAAACGTTTGAAACTGTAATCATCTTTTATATTTACGATTTTAACTATTTACAATTTACGATTGAAATGTCTGTAATTCACAAACAGGTTGCAAAGATAGACATTTTTAATGAATTACATGCTATGCAGCATGTGTCAATCTGACAGAAAAGCATTACCTTTGCAGCGTTTTTTGACATGTTTAGCAGATTGGCAGAGTTTTTGCTGGGAGGCAGTTACATTGTAACGTCCTATTGACATGAAATTGAATCCATTTATTAAGAACAAAAAAGATAAAGATATGAATCCTAAAGAAAAAGAAACAGCTAAAGAACAAGAGTTGAACGCTGAAAACCTTGCAGACGAACAGTTGCAGGATACAGAAAATACGGAGGAAGCAGCTCCCCTGACCAAAGAGGAAGAACTGGAAAAGCAGTTGAAAGAAGCTGATGCTACCATTGAAGATCAGAAAGATAAATATCTGCGCCTCTCTGCCGAATTCGACAACTACCGTAAACGTACGGTAAAAGAAAAAGCTGAACTGATCTTGAATGGAGGTGAAAAGAGCTTGAGTAGTATCCTGCCTGTGGTTGATGATCTGGAACGTGCTATCCAAATGATGGATAAAGCAACAGACGTAGCAGCCGTTAAAGAAGGTGTGGAACTTATCTATAACAAATTCATTTCTGTATTAGGACAAAATGGCGTAAAAGTAATCGAAACCAAAGATAAGCCTTTGGATACAGATTACCACGAAGCCATCGCAGTGATTCCCGCACCGTCTGAAAAACAGAAAGGAAAAATTCTGGATTGTGTACAGACCGGATACACACTGAACGATAAAGTACTGCGCCACGCCAAAGTGGTAGTTGGAGAATAAAATATATATATGGAAAAGAGAGACTACTATGAAGTGCTGGAGGTATCGAAAACCGCAACAGCAGAAGAAATAAAAAAAGCGTATCGTAAAAAAGCCATTCAGTATCACCCGGACAAGAACCCGGGCGACAAGGAGGCGGAAGAAAAGTTTAAAGAAGCAGCCGAAGCATATGACGTGCTGAGCAACGAGGACAAACGTGCCCGTTATGATCAGTTCGGCCATGCTGGTATGGGTGGTGCTGCCGGAAATGGTGGTCCGTTTGGCGGCTTCGGTGGAGGTATGTCTATGGACGATATCTTCTCCATGTTTGGCGATATCTTCGGAGGTCGCGGAGGCGGTGGTTTCGGAGGCTTCAGTGGCTTTGGAGGCGGAGGCGGTCAGCAACAGAGACGCTATCGTGGTTCTGATCTTCGTGTGAAAGTAAAACTGACGCTGAAAGAAATCTCTACCGGAGTAGAAAAGAAGTTCAAACTGAAAAAGTATGTGCCTTGTACACACTGTCATGGAACGGGTGCAGAAGGTAACGGTGGTTCTGAGACTTGTCCGACCTGTAAAGGTAGCGGATCGGTAATTCGTAACCAACAGACTATTTTGGGTACGATGCAGACCCGCACCACCTGCCCCACTTGTAATGGTGAAGGTAAAATCATTAAGAACAAGTGTAAGGAGTGTAGCGGTGACGGTATCGTATATGGAGAAGAAGTGGTAACCGTTAAGATTCCGGCCGGCGTAGCAGAAGGCATGCAACTCTCCATGAGTGGAAAAGGTAATGCCGGAAAACACAACGGTGTACCGGGTGATTTACTCATCCTGGTTGAAGAAGAGCCACACGAAAGCCTGCTCCGTGATGAAAATGATTTGGTATACAACTTACTTCTCAGTTTCCCGGCAGCAGCCTTGGGAGGAGCTGTTGAGATACCTACCATCGACGGAAAGGTAAAAGTAAAGATTGATGCGGGTACACAGCCGGGTAAAGTGCTTCGTTTGCGTGGCAAAGGCTTACCAAGTGTTAATGGATATGGTACAGGAGATTTACTGGTAAATGTAAGTGTCTACGTGCCCGAAGCATTAACAAAAGAAGAAAAGAGTACACTTGAAAAGCTGGATACTTCTGATAATTTCAAGCCCAATACTTCTGTGAAGGAAAAGATATTTAAGAAGTTCAAGAGCTTCTTTGATTAAGCACATTAGTGTTTGTTTCATATTATTCAAACGCAGGCTAATGCAAATTTTCATATAATTCATTTTACTGTAGAGTATAGGATTTGTTTATGAAAATTAGTGTTATTCTGCGTTTTTTATCTTCCTCAAAGAACTACCAAATCCTATTATGACAAAGTGGTTCTTTCACCCAAACATATTGATTATCAATCATTAAAAAAGTACGTACTTTATTAGTCCAAACTATGCATTTTAACAGAGAGTTAAAAACGTAATTAACGTGCAATTAAATACGTATTTCTATAAATAAGAATTACTACTTTTCTATCTAAGAATATTATTATTGTAAAGTAATCATTTTCTATTTCTACATCAAATTTATAGTGCAATACTATTTTAATCGATAATATTTTACATAAGCAATAATAACAAGAAGTATAAGTGATATTTCTCGAATACCAGTCATTAGAGAGAATAATAATGCTCTTTCTACTTCTGAATAAATTTCAATTAATTCTTTTGAATAATTTAAATATGCGGATAGTAAATTAATGAAAAGTATCAAAGGGATAATCCAGAACCGTATATAAGGAAGTTTCTTTACGCGAAAGCATGTTACTAATAAAGTAAATGCAACAATTGCCAATAAAGACGGAGCTATATAAATATTATGAACAAAATTCACAATTATTTCATACCCGATTAACTCAGTAAATCCCAAAATTGATCTTATTATAAAGAACAATATTATTCCATAACAAATATCCTTTTTCATTTTTCAAATTTTATAAGTGGTTCATTATTCTTTAATCCTTTAAAAGGTTCTAATCTATTAATTCTCCCTTGTATCCTATCTATTTGACCTTCAGACTTTCCTATGTGGTACCCTCCAAGAATCTGAGCACCCTCATCTGAAACACCTTGAATATGCATCCAAATGGTAGTAGCAATTCCTGATTTACCATTATAAGTAACATCATAGCCTATCACATAACCATTATCTACATTATCATTACCTGTTTTATAACTATTTTTATATTCAGTAATATCCTTTCCTAAAGGATATAATACTTCCTTATTAGCCTGAGGATCATTCAATTTACCTTCTTCCTCTAATTTCTCTCCTTTTTTTTCTAAAGCAGCAACATCAGGATCTCTAACGATTATAATATCTGAAATTCCATCACTAGTTTTAAATAACAGTTCCCCTTTGTCATTTCTATAATCAGTATAATTCATACCACTTGGATCTATAAATCTCATTAAGTTATTATTACAGTATCCATATGGACTTACATCATAATATTTCTCGCACAACGGATCCCTGGTTGTAAAATGAGGGATCTTATTAAAAGAAACTACTCCTTCTTTGGCCTGCTACTCTTGTATTCTCCTCTTGTATAGACTCCAATCCATTTATCCATGTCGGCATACTTATATATCAGAAAAATAAACAAAAAGAAAAAACCAGTAATGCACATATCTATTTTAGTACTCCTTAATTTTAATCCTTTCTTTCCAATATAACTCAGGCAAGGTATTTGTTTATTATAATACACATTGCTTTCATAAAAATCACGAGCAGCAATTCTTAATATATGAATAAATTGCTTAGATTTATATACCTTTTTATCTATGACATATTTATACAAAATCGTTTCTCTTTCTTTGATTGAACCTGTTTCAACATGCATTTCAAGACACGCCAGCATAACATATTTAAAAAAATATCACAAAAACCATTATTACTCAATCAACCTTAATACAATATTTTATTTATTATCCATTCGGCTTCTCTTGATTCTCGTTTCGCATAATATCCCATTTTTATAGAAATTATTTTCAACACAGAAGAATCTATATTAATTATTTCTTCTAAAGAAAGAACTCTATAATCGTCGTCATTTATATCAGTTTCCATTCCTAAAAATTCCCATGCTCCATCTTCTTCGTAATGGTATACATATAATATGGGGCTATTATTATTTAGAATATATTTTGTTGTAAAAACAGCTGTATTCAAATTATTTACAAAATCTTTTTTACTCATTTTATCTGTTTCCTTTCTTTAAATTTTCTTCTTTTGAAAGAACTTGCATATTATAATTTTCATTTGATCCCCCTTTTGATCGTGGCTCAACATGATCTATCTCAGCTTGATTCATATCAGCATTCTTCCCCTTTATGCCCTTAGAAGGAGGATTCAATCTTCTACCATCTCCATCACTCCGTAATTCTCCACCATTTTGTTGCCTATTAGCTTCCAATATTTTCTTACGTTGAGATTGCGTAGTTTTCTTCCCTGGACCAGCATTTTTAGGATTGGGAATATCAATATATTTTCCAGCTTTTACGACATCAGATCCTTTATCAACAACCTTTGTAACATCAATTGCTTTATCTATAGCACGAACACCTTTTATTGCTACTCCCGCTCCGCCCGGAATCACAGGTAAAGCGACAGCAGCGGCATCAAGCACTATCCCTACTCCATCAACAATCGCCCCAACAACATTACCACCTTGTACATTACTGACGAAGCTTTTAACTCCCATTGCAAGACTGGCTATATCCCATGCCGATTCAATATACTCTCCTGTCGGATCCACATATATCATCGGATTCCCCGCACAGTATCCATACAGACTCAGATCATAATATTTCTCGCACAACGGATCCCGGGTTGTAAAATGAGGGATCTTATTAAAAGAAACTACTTCTTCTTTGGCCTGCTACTCTTGTATTCTCCTCTTGTATAGACTCCAATCCATTTATCCATGTCGGCATACTTATATATCAGAAAAATAAACAAAAAGAAAAAACCGGTAATGCACATATCTATTTTAGTACTCCTTAATTTTAATTCTTTCTTTCCAATATAACTCAGGCAAGGTATTTGCTTATTATAATACACATTGCTTTCATAAAAATCACGAGCAGCAATTCTTGATATGTAAATAGACTGCTTTGATTCATAGTTTTTTTTATCTATAGTGTATTTATAGATGATCGTTTTAGTTTCTGTGATAGAATCTATTTCAACACGCGTTTCAAGATACTCCGGCTTAACATATTCAAAAATATCACCA